>JACCDN010953752.1_pt1 | contig 271844 bp, 225 predicted proteins | sample 7441691 | NCBI WGS metagenome assembly JACCDN01 (sample SAMN15323439, study PRJNA562643) | freshwater metagenome | isolation source: river surface water | place: USA:Blue River Watershed | collected 2017-08-16 | reverse complement strand
TTCTAAACGAGAGACTTCTTTTTGGCTCATAATCAGCAATTCCCCGGTCATCACCACACTCCCCGCTGTTGACTAAAGCGGAAATTTTAACTTTGGCGAAACCGGAACTTACTACTTTGCGCTTACAAACCGGAACTTACTACTTTGCGCTTACACTCTGTTTTGGTAACCTTGACCATTTTGTCTAGTGCGTGTTAGGATCGCGCCTAAGCTTGTTAAGAGCGCAATAAAAGTAATAAGAATGAAGCGAGCTGTGTTCGGAAAGGGCGGTGATGGTGAATTTGGTGGGAATCCGTCTTGTGCCTGCCGGCAGAGTAGTTGTCGCATATGTAGTCCCGAGCCTTGCACGGAGCTGGATCTTAAGAGTGTTTCTGTTGATAAGCGGGGGGGGGGATTTTTAGACACTGACTCGGCTGAGTTGTCAAAAAGTTCTGCCACATCGCCAAGAAGTCCTGTTACATCGCCAAGAAGTCCTGTTACATCGCCAAGAAGTCCTGCCACATCGCCAAGAAGTCCTGCCACATCGCCAAGAAGTCCTGCCACATCGCCAAGAAGTCCTGTTACACTGCCAAGGACTTCGCTAGCCAAGAGCGCTGCCTCTCGCCACACCAGCGGCCTTCACACTGCGGTGGAGCTGACGGGCATCACTACTGCAGCGCCAAATCTCAGTGACGACGAGGAAGGCTCGCCCCTACTGATGAGAAAAAACTCTGGTGGCGTAGGCGCATCAGGGAAAACTTCTCCTTCTGGCTCACACGTTTCTGCGGTGCCAAGGAGAAGAAATTCATCTTTTTTGAAGAGCCCCAGTTCACCACCAGGTAACCCCGATCTGTTGTTGCCAAATGCCCCCGGTGGTCTATCGCCAAGGAATAATGATCAGTCACCCCAGCATGCATTGACTCAATTAGCTTTTGAGCGGCAGCGTGACTCCTTGGACAGTAGTGACGAACAGCCTCTTGCCCGTAGTAGATACGGTGACTACGCAAAAAAATTCATATTTGCAAGTATCGAAGTACTCATCAGTTTATTTCGTGCAGGGATCACCGGTTACGCGGTTGCACACATATCCCTATTTGGATTAACGCTAGGCTTTTGGCCTGGGATCATTTTTATGGCCATTGCTTTCTATTGTTTATTGCCGGTGTATTGGGGCGATATAGGCAAATCGTTACAGACATTTAAGCATATTTTTAACGATCCTTGGCTGTTTTTAGGGTTTGTGTGCTGCACCGCGACGGGCGTCAGTTTGGGCTTCAAGATGTGGTTTTCCTTTCTTGCCATGCTTACATTCACCCCAGCGGTGGGGTGGTTGCTTGTGTTGGGCATATTGCTTGGCATTGCGTGTATCGGTTTTATTGCCAATTCTATGCAGACTTGGGAACAGTTTTACGCGCATTTATGTGATCCCGTAAAACGCCAGCTCTTCAAAGACAATCTCAATTTTAGACGTCATCCTATTCGTGCTGCATTTGTCGTACTTGGGCTCGCGGCTTCTATCATAGCAACCCTGGCTACCGTAGGTGCTTGGATGACGGGGTTAGAAAAGGCGGGTATTTTGGAGCACATTGTTAGTATTGGCTTCTACATCGCAATAACATGTGCCACCTTACTGACACGTTTTGTTTACACCATACATCAGGCGCTTTCTCATTTTGGGGTGATGTATGAGACGGCAGCGGACGCCTGCGCGCGGGCGTGGCAGAATCCGCGGTCAATACTCGATTTTGTGACTTATCCTGTGCGGCATCCGTGGAATGCATTGTGTTGGTTAGCTAATCAAGCGATGTTGTTGCTTAATGCGCTAGGTAATATGTTCATTGCGGCAGAGGGTGTTACCAATCCCGTCTTTGGTTTTAATTGCTTCTTGTATGCTGCTTCGCCGCACGCTGCGGGCATCAACTCTTATTCTACGTGTGCCTACTTCCAATCGCGAAAGCCGCAACACCCCCTAGTTACCTTAGCAAAGATGGTCGTAGCAGGGTGTGCGCCTTGGGTCAGTAAATGCTTTACTGCACTAAAAACCGCGTGGCAATCGTGGCGCGATGCACGCGATCCCAATGCGTATAAACGGCAGGACGATGAGGGACCCCAGGTCGTGCGTGGTTTGCAGCCGCCATCTCCCCCTTCTTCGTCCGCTGAACTTAGGTTTGCTTCTAATCCTAGTTTGCTCTTTGCATACAGATCACCTGTTTTGCTTGCTCCTACTACTACCATTACCCCTGTGACTCCTCCCCCATCTCCGACACAGGAAAAGAATGCATTCTCTCAAACACCGCTATCGCTTTTGCAGGCGCTTAAATCCATGCCTGATCCGTTTCCTACACGCGCACTACCGGAGCAGACTGCAGCACCGTCTGCATCCTCGCGAATTGTAAACAAGGCTGCAATACCCGCTGCCAAGTGGCTCACGTTTTTCTCCGCTACGGCTGTTTCACCGATGCAGAGGCAGACTGCGGCAGCACCTTCGTCCTTCGCGGCGGAGTATCGGTCCGCAGTAACTTCTTCCACTGTTGAGGCTAGCGTCCCTATCCTTGTTTACGTGCCGGGGATGTAGTTTTCGCTGAGCTGCCTATCGGCTAGAATTTGTTGCAGATTAGCGGTATCACGTAGTGCGCTCAGCAGCGCAGTGCCGTCTGCCCCGCAGGCTTTGACCGTCGCTAGGTTCGTCCAATCGATGCCGCCTATGGCAACAATCGGGTAAGGTGCTAAGTGGCACCAGGTACGCAGTGCGGCGAGTCCTTGCGGCGCATACGTTAAGGCTTTGCTGGACGTTGCAAAAATAGGACCGAAACCGATATAGGAAGGACCGTAGGTGTGCGCGATGGCTAATTCGCGGTAGCTGTGACAACTGATACCCAGGCGCAAACCGGCAGCGGCCAGTGCGGGTAGGTCAGCTGTGATTAAATCGTCTTGACCTAAGTGTACGCCGTAAGCGCCATGCGCCAATGCCAGTTGCCAATGATCGTTAATAAACAAGCGCGCTTCGTGTTGTTTAGCCAGTGTAATCGCAGTGGTGATAGTCTGAGGCAGATCAGAGGATGGTTGTTTGATGCGTAGCTGTACGCTGGTGATCCCCGCGTTTAACACCCGTTGCAGTTGATCGGTATTTTCAACGATGGCATAGATATTCAATGGGGCATTGCAGCGTGCAAACGTCAAGCGTTGGTGTTGTGCGTGCGATGTTAACCACGGAAAATCTTGTGGTGCACAAGGCCACGGCGCATGAGCTACTGGTCCTGGCCCTGCTCCATACGCTTGCGCTAAACGCAAACCCTGATGCACGTAGGCTTTGGCGGCAATAACGGCGTCTAAGGCTGTATGGCCTAAGGCGATGGCGGCGGTGATGGCTGCCGCTAAGCTGCAGCCGGAGCCGTGCGCGTGTGGTGTGTCTACCCAAGGTGCGTGTAACCACATACCGTGCTGACCGTTAAACCAATAATCTTGACTGAGCATGCCGGGCCTATGTCCGCCTTTGATTAATACGGTTTTAGCGCCTAGCTGATGCAGTTGGACGGCAGCGGCAACGATTTGTGTGGGTGTGGTTATGTGAGTACCGAGTAACAGGCTGGCTTCGTTGAGATTGGGTGTCAGTATATCGGCGTAAGGTAGGATGCGCTGTCGCAGCAAGCTCAAACTGGTGTTGGGCAACAAGGTGTTGCCACTGGTCGTTGCGCACACGGGATCACATATTACGCTGCCAGTGAACTCACGCAGGAAATCACTTATTTTGATAATACTGTCAGGGCTGCCGAGCATGCCCAGCTTGAGCGCGCGCGCGGGTAAATCGCTGTGTAGTGCCGCTATCTGTTGCGCCACATGTGCTGCTGGCACCGTATGAATGTCAGTCACCGTATGACTGTTTTGCGCGGTGGTTGCCGTGATGACACTGCAACCGTGTACGCCAAATTGCTGGAAAGTGTGTAGATCCGCTTGGATTCCTGCGCCGCCTCCGCTGTCTGATCCCGCAATCGTCCAGGCAATCGGTTTATTCATGGTCGTTAGTCTGTTGCCAAAATGGGACGTCGGTCAGTGTGGTGCTTGCCTGTGCTAATTCACGTTTAGGCATGCAGCCGGATTGACAGGCTAAATGGCCTGCCTCCACTGCCAGGGCAAACGCACGTGCCATGTTAACGGGATCTTGTGCGAGGGCGACAGCCGTATTTAATAACACGGCGTCAAAGCCGAGTTGCATGGCGAGCACTGCATCGGCTGGACTGCCAATGCCGGCATCGATGATCAAGGGAACCTGCGGAAAGCGTTGGCGTAATAATTTGAGCGCAAAGGGATTCGTGAGTCCTTGTCCCGAACCAATGGGCGCGGCCCACGGCATCAACACTTGACATCCTGCATCCAGTAAGCGGTGACAGACCACGAGGTCATCCGTGCAATAGGGAAAAACCAAAAAATCTTCGGCCAGTAATTGGGTGCAAGCTTCCACTAATAAAAAAGGATCGGGTTGTAGATTGTAGTCGTCACCAAAGACTTCGACTTTAAGCCAACGCGTACCAAACAATTCGCGTGCGATATGCGCGGTGTGCATGACTTCTTTCACGCTGCGGCACCCGGCTGTATTGGGTAACAAGCGGCATGGCAAGGCTTGTAAGTATTGCCAAAAAGTCGGGTCGGTGCTGTTAGCGGCGGTTTGACGTCGGATCGAGACGGTGATTACTTCTGCATTGGCCGCACGCACGGCGTGTTGCATGATCTCCGGTGAAGGATAGCGTGCGGTGCCTAACCATAAACGCTGGGTGAAGCTTTCATTACCGATATGCCACGTCGTCATATTAACCTCCAGCAAAAGGGCTGACAATTTCGAGTTGATCGGCCTCGCATAAGTAGGTGGACCGATATGAGGATTGTGGAATAACACGGGCGTTAACGACCACCGCAAAATGGCCGGTTTGATAGCCCCATTGTTGTAATGCCTCTGCGATGTTGCAGGGGGCGGGGAGTGTTTTGGCTTCGCCATTGCAAAGGATGCGTAACATCGTTAATTCTCCGGATGTGTGGATGCGATATAGGTGATGGCTTGTTCGACCAGCGCGGGCGCGAGCAAATAGCCGTGGCGATATAAACCGTTAATGCGTACTAAGCCCGGTTGGGTTGCTACGCGTGGCGCATTATCGCTAAACGCGGGTCGGCACTGGGTACGGGTTCTGATGATACGTGCTTCGGCGAAGCCACGGTGCATGCTATAAGCGGCCGACAGCAATTCTAAACACGAACGCACGGAAATGGGGCTGTAGTCGGCACTGTCAATTTCAGTGGCGCCGAGTAGATAATGGTGTTCGGCACGTGGCACCACATAGAGACGATAACGCGGGTGTAGCAAGCGTACCGTATGACGCAAGTCAACGTCTGGCGCATACAATTCCATTAGCTCACCACGCACTGCACGTAAGTCAGGCCACTGCTGTTGTGCGCCCATGCCGCGACAATCACAGACCCAATCGAAGTCATACTGCTGGGTCGCACTGTGTAACGTGTAAGGTGTCAGCTGTTCGATGCGTTGTTGGTAATGCCAGGTGATACCGTATTGCGTTAAGGCATTGGCTAAAGCTAACAGGATTTGTTCGCTGTGGATGACGGCTTCGTTGGGTAAATACAAGGCGTGCTTAAAGCGCTCGGCTAACTCGGGTTCGCGTGTTGTTAGTGCGGCGTGATCAAGCCATTGTCCTTGTTCATCAGCCGGCAGTTTAGCTTGTATTACACTACGAAAATGCTGTAATTCAGACTGATCGTTCGTGTGTGCTACGACTAAGCTGCCGTGTTGTTGCCAAGCGACCGGTGTCGCTAAGCGCGCGAGTAACAGTGGCCACTGGGCTAAGCCATAGCAACCCAAGGTGTAGATCAGTGAATCGGCGTGTTCCAATTCCGCGGCAGGTGACAGCATGCCTGCTGCCACAAAGCTGCATGTGTCACGGTGGTCTGGTGCTTGTTGCTCAAACACACTGACCGTATGACCTTGTTCTGCTAAGCGCCACGCTAATAAGCGCCCGCTGATGCCGGCCCCGACTATACCTATACGCATACGTTGTTACCCATCAAAGTTCGCATCTTGAAGTACGGGCGGTATATCTATATATAAGGCGTTGCCGTGTTGCTGAAATTCTTCTGATTTTTGTTGCATGCCTTGTTGTAAGGCTTGCGCGTCATTGAGATTATGTTGGATTGCATACGCGCGCACTTCCTGGGTAATTTGCATGGAACAAAATTTAGGGCCGCACATCGAACAAAAATGCGCAACCTTAGCACCTTGTTGTGGCAAGGTTTCATCGTGAAAATCTTTTGCGGTATCGGGATCTAAGGCCAGATTAAATTGGTCTTCCCAACGAAAATCAAAGCGTGCTTGCGATAGCGCATCGTCACGGTGGCGTGCACCCGGATGCCCTTTGGCAAGATCGGCGGCGTGAGCGGCGATTTTATAGGTAATAATGCCGGTTTTTACGTCGGCTTTATTGGGTAAGCCTAAATGTTCTTTCGGTGTGACGTAACACAACATGGCAGTGCCGTACCAGCCAATCATGGCTGCGCCTATGGCGCTGGTGATGTGGTCGTAACCCGGTGCAATATCGGTAGTGAGTGGACCTAGTGTATAGAAGGGTGCGCCGTGACACAGCGTCAACTGCTTATCCATATTTTCTTTGATCAAGTGCATGGGTACGTGACCGGGACCTTCCACCATGACTTGCACGTCGTGGTCCCAAGCGCGTTGCGTGAGTTCGCCCAGTGTTTTTAATTCGGCGAACTGCGCTGCATCATTGGCATCGGCAATGCAACCTGGACGCAAACCATCGCCCAAGGAAAAGCTGATATCATACGCGCGCATGAGTTCACACAATTCGTCGAAATGGGTATAAAAGAAATTTTCTTGATGATGGGCTAAACACCATTTTGCCATGATGGAACCGCCACGTGACACAATGCCGGTAGTGCGTGCCGCAGTGAGTGGAATATAAGGCAATAAAACGCCGGCGTGTATGGTGAAATAGCTGACGCCTTGTTCCGCTTGTTCGATCAAGGTTTGGCGCGCGATGTCCCACGAGAGATCTTCGACGACGCCGTTTACTTTTTCTAAGGCTTGATAGATGGGTACAGTACCGATCGGTACCGGTGAATTACGGATGATAAAGTCGCGGGTCACGTGAATGTGTTTACCCGTGGATAAATCCATCACGGTATCTGCGCCCCAACGAATGGCCCACACGAGTTTTTCCACTTCTTCTGTGACCGATGAGCTAACCGCCGAGTTGCCAATGTTGGCGTTGATTTTCACGAGAAAATTACGGCCGATGATCATGGGTTCTAATTCGGGGTGATTGATGTTGGCTGGGATGATGGCGCGGCCACTGGCAATTTCATCGCGCACGAATTCGGGGGTGACATAGGTGGGGAGAGTCGCGCCGTAGGCATTGCCGTGTGCGTAGGGTTTGTCACTCGCAGCTTGTTGCAGTGCCAGTTGGCGTTGTTCATTTTCGCGGATGGCAACGTATTCCATTTCGGCCGTGATGATGCCGCGTTTGGCGTAATGGAGTTGCGTCAATCCGGTTTGTGCTTTGGCGCGTCGCGGCTGGCGTTGCAATTGGCGATTATCCAACGGTTGTTGTTGTATAGGTAGGTTTTGACCGGTATACAGTTCACTGTCGCCGCGTTGCTCTAACCAGTTGCTGCGTATGGCGGGTAAGCCGCGCATAATGTCTATGGTATGCGCCGGATCCGTGTAAGCGCCTGAGGTATCATAGGTGATGAGGTGGTTGCCGTTGCTCAACGCAATCTTACGCATGGGGACGCGTAATTCGGCAAAGCGTTCGCCGGACACATGGATTTTATGTGAATTGGGTAATGGATTACGGGTGAGTTCGTCTTGGGTCAATGTGACATCTTTTGCTGACATGATCTGTACTTCCTCTTTTTTGCTGGCTTTGGGCCGCGGTATTTCGCTATGCAACTGCTTGGCAACAACAGGGTGATAGACAAGATCATCGTCTGTGGTATGCGCTGCCCGAGTAGGTATTAACATTCGCTAGCGGTATACAAAGCGACTTTGTGCGATGTACTCGCACAAGGACAAAGAGGCTATGTAAACACACTTCCTACGCAGGTATTAACCTAACAGGTCCTAAGGGTTGAGTGTTTGCTACATCACACTCTCTCAGCCATGCGGCACCCCCGGTGAACACGCGCTATGATAGCAATCCATGTGCTACGGCGCAAGCTCCATGCTAAGCGCTAGTGGAAGTAGCATGTTACGCACAGGGACAGGTGTTTTGTAATCAAAAAACCTTAAGCAAGTGCCGTTAGTGTGTTGGCTTGGTGATGGGGAGGGGACAACGCTAGTGTGGCGCACCCGATGTAGTGTAGGTGAATGCCGCGGCGTAGTGGTCGTGCTATTGTCGGTTGAATTAGCGTTGTCTTTTTCCAAGATTTGATAAGACGCGGGGTTTATTTTGCAAAAAGCGGCGACGGTGTTGGGAATGATGCGTGCGCTCTGTACGCGTACTACACCCAGCGCGACGATGAGGCCAAGACCGATGATCAATGGCCAACACGTGATGCCCAATGCAGTTAATACACCGGTAGACGTGACGAACGACAGCGTGCCTTTGGCCAGGCTAGCGGATGCCCCGTAAAAGTAACCTATCCCACCACACACACTCAACAATGGTTGAGTGTGTGGTTGCGTTGCGGTTTTTTCGTAGATCCAAACCACCACGGCGGGGATGACGCACAACGCCAGGCACAGCCCGACAAAAAAGCGTAACCGGCCTTGTCCTATGGAATAGGGTAGTGTGGTATCGGGTAGGATGGATGGCTGATTTACGTAGGCAAAGCCATAGTAATGGGTGAGCGTGGTCGCAGACAGTAACGCCAAACCCACTAAGCCGAGCAGTGCTGGCCAAAAGAACAGTGCTGGCCACGCCAACATAAAGGGGAGCAAGATGAAGGGTTGCGAGAAGTGCCCTAAAAAATGTAGCAATAAATACCCTTTTTGCGGCAAGCTGGTGTGGTATAGCCACGTCTTTTTACCGATGAATTTAACTTCCCCGAGTAAATTTTTACGTTGATGCAAATAATTTAGCAGACTTATGCCGAGCGTCACGCTCAGGTTAAGCAGCAGTAGTTGTGGTGTTATCAAGCTAAGCACGGCATATAATCCAATGCCGTAGATGCCGACCCTGGTTAAAGTAGGCAGGTACCCTAGGAGCAGGTAGTGCCGCCAATTTTTTCTCGACCATTTTCCCTGCTCAGTAAACCAAGATAGGGTGCACAATAATTTCCAGTAGCGTTGCGTGAATAAACCCATGAGAGCCAGCAAGATGCCCGCTGCAATGCATGAGGCGATCAACACGGGGGTGTGTATGGCGACGAGTGCTATCAATACGATGCTGCTGGTTAACAAGGCGAGACTTAGCCCGGAGAACAGGAGTCCTAGAGGGCTAATGTGTAATTGTTTAGGATCAAATAAATCGATGATCGGATTATGGTTGTACACGGCTATGGTCGCAATCATCACTAACAGGCCACCTATGCCTAGCAGTGGTAGCCAGGGTGCGAACGAGCTTATGGCGCATAGCATGAGTAGGCCTTTTAAGCTGTAGATGGCAACTATACCTGCGGTTAGCGCATTGGTACCTACACCAAATATTTTTAAGTACTCTTTCTCTTGGTCAGCTAAGGCATGAATTACAGTCACGTTTTGCATCGTTGACATACCCCTTATGTTGTGAGTGCGGCGATTATCACTATGAAATGTGACGTGTTGATGACAAGCGGGTAGATGAATGCGATGAGGCAAGGCGAGCAAAATCAAGACTGACGCGTAGTGCCTATGCCACTGCTTTTGCGCCAGATATTGGCGATAATCTTGCTTTTTACCAGCGAGCGCGTAGAATCACTATCCTACTTGAGTAGTAAAGAGGGATTTTTTACTATTAGTTTTCTGCATAGGGATGTGATTACTGTCAACGGAGTGGCCTTGGGATTACTGTCGAAGTAATTTTTATAACACGCAGGTGTTTGAGGTTGTAGCCGTGGGCATTGAGAACAAATCGGATTCTTCTCCTATTCAAAGGTCCCTAGTCACGTGGCTAAAAAACAAGGGCGTGTTCGTTGCCCCGTTTGGTACGAGCGGCGTCAGGATCATTAAACCCGCGAGTCTAGGTGGCCAGGTTCAACATGCGAATTCCGGTAATAGTGCAATCACGCAAGTTGGATTACGACACTTTGTCAGTGGTAAGGGCGAGTTTCGTTTTTATGAGCCGGTCGTTTATCCGCTGGTTTTACTGGCTGCGCCGCCAGAAACGGGCGGTGTTATGCCACGTGGTATTTACCTTTATCAGCTGGATCACAGTGTGTATGCCAATGTGGTGCATGGACAAGATCGAGAGGAGCAAATCGCGTTAACTGCGGTTGAGCGTGCAACGGCGAAAAAGCAGCAAGAAATCGCGCGCAGCGTCGGGAGCCTTAATTGGCCGCAGGTCGGCCAGTCTAAAATAGACGGGCATAAAAAGCTGACAAAATTTGTTTTGGATCAGTGTGCTTTTGTGGAAAAACTGCCAGGACTTTCTGAAGTTGGCAAAGCCTACCGGGTGTTACAGCACTTGGATCCAACGCTTGTTGCCGTGGAGAATCATGATATCCCCGTTATATTTGATACTCTACGTAGGGATAGAGTTTATATCCCTTATGCGATTGATGAAGACCAGGGTGTTTATGTGCACCCATGGCTAGCAGGCCCAAGCCAGGTTAGTGCGACTGGATCGTATGCGCTGCCTTCTGTGTTGGTCACTGCGGTTTGTTTGTGCGGTTCAAATCTGATTGCCATCGGCAATTTGGGTACGCGTCGCCAGTTAATGAAACATGATATACAGCTCTATCCGGGTGAAAAAATAGTTGATATTACCTACGATGACACTGCGCCTAACCCATTTAAAACTTTGCAAGATCACATGCAAGCTCAAATTGCCAAGTTATTCTCCAAGATCAGCAAGGATGTTGCATCAAAACGAGTGGTGTGCCATGCGCCCGATTGGGATTACGTGTTGTTTGCGACTTCATTATTCTTGAAGAGACAGATGGATCGAAAAGCGTTAGGATTGTTGATTTACTATGTACGCAAAGAGCGTGAGCGTGTACAGCAGAGCGTGGTTGAGCTTTACCAAGGTCTTGAACATCTTACTGTGCGTGTCTTGTCGCCTTTTGATGGTGTGTTCCTGGCTTGTGCTGATAAGGCAAATAAAATCATTTTAGACATAGACGTTTGTTTTGAAATGGGTGATGCTGATATGGAAGATCAAGTGACTACGCACTTCCAATCCCTCGCAGCGGAGGTGCTGAATTTATTAGAATTGAACGATGTGGATGAGGGCAACGTTGACCAGGTGGCGGTGGATGAAACCAAATTGGTCCGCCGCGTTGTTGCATTAGCTAAGCAGTGTGGTGAGGATGCGTTACCTAAAGTGTGGCACGACTTTCTTGCTCGTGAGAAGAGGACAGAAAATCTGAATAGCCCTTCCATGACGATGAGCCAATGCACCGTGGAGGAAGGTATTAAAACGGTAGAACAATTGTTTGATGTTGCTAATCCTATTGTGCTGGGTGTTGCTAGTTATGGTTGTGCGCCGGGCGCTGTAGTGTCAGCATTACCTTCAGCGGAGAAACCTATTCAGGTGGAGTATCATAAGCTGACGCGTGACGATCTTGTGGGTGTCTCGTACCCTTCAATTTGTTGTCTTACCTTGTTTGAGCCTGTGGTTGCAACAACGGGTATAACGTTTAATTGTGCGCCTGAGCATGCGTCTGCGTACAATGAGTTTTTTAAGCAGGAGCTTGGAATTATTAGTCGGGAGATTGCGACAAAGGCAAATTTGGTGGTGTCTAGTCGCTTTGAGCAGTTAACGCCTTCTGCTATGGCTGCGAGCCAAGGTAAGGTTTATGTGTCGCCTCAGCATGCGACTTTTGGTGTTGTTACACAGGAGCCGTGTTCTATGGCGTTGGGCGGTGGCCCTGTATTGCCGGTGGGTGAACAACGGCAGAGTACCCCCTTAGCGCAGGCGTTGGTGATCAATGGTGTGTTTCGTTGTTCCTCAGTTGTTGTTTCCGCTAGAACGAGCGAACAAACTAGTTCCCCTAGACCATGCGCGGAGGAGAAGGTTGCTGGCGTAACATCATTACCACCAGCAATAACAAATTATGTAAAATAGTATCACATAGGCATTTTTTGCGTGCTGAGTTGAGAGCAATGCAGTTATTCTCATGGAATTGTTGATTTATAGGATGTAAAAGATGGTAGATGGCTTAGTCTTGATGCAATCCACGTTTGATAAATATGCGCATATTCTGGGTCGTGATCGCCACCGGTTTGCTTCCTTAGATCAGTTGGCTAGTCACATTTGTAATTATTACGAACTTATCATCGAGCATATGCCAGGTAATGTGTACTGGCTAGATGTTAACGGTAATGCATTAGGTTGCAACCGTAATGTATTGGAGATGTTTGGGTTTTCCACGCTGAGAGAGTTTTGCGGCTTGACGTTTGCGGACATGGCTAGATTGGGGGGATGGACGCCAGAAGCTGAACGTAAATTCAGAGAAGATACATTGCAAGTCGCGCTTTCGGGCAAGCCTGTGCTTAATACGGAAGAGCCACCTATCCCGGATGCCAACGGCAAAAACCTCTATTTCTTGACGAGTCGTGTCCCCATTTTTGATGACAACGATTGTGTGATCGGTGTGGTGGGTATTTCCATTGACATCACCGAGAGAAAAGACGCAGAGCGTTTGGCCTTAGAAAGTGAACTCAATCAACATAAAATCGAAGTGTTATGGCAAATGGCGAGTTTGATTGCACATGACTTGCGTACTCCGCTGACTAGCATTGGTCTGGCAGTAGATGGCATAGACGCAGTGACTCAGCAACTATTGGTGGGGTATCAGTTGGCCGTTGATCATGGTTTGGTTGAACCCTTGTATGCGCGACGGATAGCCGCCTACTCCGGTGCGGTGGAGCGTATACGTAGGGACGTGCGTTTTTCGCATAACTACATTAATCTCATCTTAGCAAATTTATCCCACCGCAAAATTGACACCAAGTTGTATGCGCGCCATCGTTTAATCGATGTAGTACAGACGGTATTAGATGATTACCCTTATATAAATGAGAAATATAAAAATGACTTGCATTGGGAGGCTAAGGTAGATTTTCTGTTTTGGGGCAGTGATCATTATTTAAAAAATGTCATGAATAACCTGTTACAGAACGCCTATTATTTTTTGCAAAAAGCAGGACGTGGCAACGTCCATATCTGGACATCAGAAGACAGTGAGCATTATCGTTTGCACGTAAAGGACACCGCATTGGGCGCACCAGAAGAGGTGGTAGCTGATATGTTCACGCCATTTTACACGACACGCGAAACCGGCGCGGGTCTAGGCTTAGCCTTTTGCAAGGCTGTACTCAACAGTTTTGGGGGCGACATCACCGCAAGCAGTGTTGAGCATGAGTTCATGCATTTTGAGCTGATTTTCCCTAAATTTCCGGCGTAATATCCATTATATTTCATCATCCCTCTTAAGCGCTTTGTTGCATAACCCACGATTGCGGCCGTTATTGGTGTTTCCCATCAGGCGCTGGTGTAACCGTATTTTTTCCTAGGTGAAAAATCCTCCGCTTTCATCACGACTGCCTAGGCAGCGACAAGCCAACTAACATGTAGTCATACCAGCAAAAGAAATGACGAACATGAGAGGAGTCAATCACAATGCAACCGACACAACAGGTGGTAAACGAAAAAGTAATAGCCTATTTGAATGTGTTACAACAGCAAAAGGTGCTAGAAGAACGACGCATTCTCATCGAAAATTTAAAGCAGGCTGGGGAATCTTGTGAGAGTTATGCCACTTGTCATGGCGTAAAAGCAGCTACTTTTCTGGCAATACCAGAGGCAGATGCCTACTTGAGTGAGTGGCATCAGATGTTGCAACACATAGCAGATTGGGATGGGGAGTCTGTTACGCTGACGGCTACTTTGTGTAGAGCGTTAGACGAAGTCACTGCCAACATTTTATTTCACCAAAGCGATACTCTTTTTGGCGACAAAGCATTTGCTGATTTCGCACATAACATGCTGTAATGCAGAATGATTTGCAATCCATGGTGTATCCTAGGGTCAATCCGGTGCTGCTTAAAGGCATGATAACTTCCTCACTAGCGACTTTTGCACTAGCAACTCACAGAGAGCCATGGCAAAACATATTGCTAAGGCATTAGCAACACGCACAGTGGTGGATGATTTGGTTTGCATCTATTGTTTATAGTAACAGAACCACAAAACACTAACGCTTAGCTAATTTAGCCCCTAAAACTAAATCTTCGGATACAGTAAATTTACTGTAGATAACTCGTCCTAGATATAGCAGTATTCTACCTAGTGGGTAGTTAGATATTTTTGATAAGGAGTTTACTATGCTAGCTGTGGATAAGAATTCGATACGATATTTGGCAAGCAGTTTTTCTTATGAAAGCATACTCGAGCAGATCCCCAGTTTTATATGCGTACAAGATATGCATTCAAAAGTGCTATACAGTAATAATCATACAGCGGGTTTGTTTGGCTATCCAAATGCATCCAGCCTGCAAGGTGTAGGACCGTATGATATGCGTTGTCCTGCAGTGGAAAGCGCTCCAGACTTTATCAAGCAAGATCAATATGTACGGAGTAAGCAAGTGACGTTGACCATATTAGATATACACCGCTATGTTAACGATCAAGAAAAAATACTGCTTACAAAAAAGGCACCTTATTACGATAATGGTGTTTTAGCAGGCTGTATTTGCCAGTGCGACGAGATTTATTCCACAAGCTTTACGCGCGTTGCTGCGATGCTGATGCAATCTGATAAAATGTTTTATCCGAAAAATAAAAATGTTGATCGCGCCTATGTTGTTGGTACATTGCTGGATGAGACCACGCTGTCTAAACAAGAAATGAATTGTTTGTTTTATCTTATTCGTGGTCTCAGCATGAAAGATATTGCGTTAAGAGTCGGTTTGTCGTGGCGCACGGTCGAATCTTATCTTAATAATATTAAATACAAATGGGATTGTGCGAATAAGAAAGAAGTGATCGCTTATGCGATAAGCCATGGATTACTCAACTATATTCCACCAGACGTATTGTCTGCGAACACCAGCTTCATTTTACATGAAGGATGCGAATCACGTGAGTCTATAAACTAGCACTGTGTAGTGCGCAACAATGATTTATTAATTGCTGGGAGAGCAATCAGGAAAATGTCATTCGACATATACCCATTACACTTCAACATGCGATTTTTGTATTTTGCAGTGTTCTCTACGCGATGGGGTTTCCAAAGGGGAGACTCGCGATTCTCTCCTTTGGTGACCGTGCACACATACTTTGTATAGGTCTAGAAACAGGATATACCGCGCGATTGTTCCATGAAAATTCACCTCTTGAAGTACGAGCGGTATATCTTGTACTGAGTCTTGAATTTGTTAACAGCAATGTTTGGAATTAAGCGTAGTCAAGCATAGTAAGCCGTAAACGCAAGTGACAGCTTTGTTGCGAAATACAAACAAGCGGCCGTTTTGTGATTCTAGTAGAAACTATCGTTCGTCTCAGTTTAGCAGAATAGCCGAGAGTCGTTACGCGTCTCCGACATAAGGTTACGATTACTGGACAATTCAACCCAGATATTGCAACATACCATCCTAGTGGATGGTTGGATATTGTCACAAGGAATTTACCATGCCGGTTATGGTTAACGGTTTAATACAGCATTTAGGCAGCAATTTTTCTTACGAGAATATACTCGAGCAAATTCCAAGCTTGATATGCGTACAAGATATACATTCAAAAGTGCTCTACAGCAATAGTCATACGGCGGGTTTGTTTGGTTATCCAGACGCGTCTAGCCTACATGGCATGGGACCGTATGACATGCGTTGTCCTGCAGTGGAAAGTGCCAATAAATTTTTAGAACAAGATAAATACGTTCGTCAAAACAATGAGGCAATTACGATCCTCGATGTTCATGTTTACTCTGATGATAATCTACGAATTCTCGTAACCAAAAAAACACCGTACTATGTCGGAGACAAGTTATCAGGCACGATTTGTCAGTGCACAGAAATAGATAACAACCATATTTTACGCATCACTAAAACACTCATACAGAGTGATAAGGCATTTCATAGTAACCAAGGTGATCGATCCTATACAATAGGAAGCACATTAAAAGAAACCAGTTTATCTAAAAGAGAATCAGATTGCGTGTTTTTCCTTATACGTGGCAAAACGATGAAGGAAATAGCAAAGTGCCTCGATCTATCACCACGTACTGTAGAAGCATACATCGTTAATATTAAATTAAAGTGGGGTTGCACTAATCAAAAGGAAGTCATTGCATGCGCCATTAGTAACGGCTATTTAAATTTTGTCCCGGATAACATGATTTCAACACGTGTTAGTTCAATCCTTTGAGTTAAAGTTTACATTTTAATAGTGCATCCATGACGGGTACAACCCTCACACTCTTCCAAGAAATGGCATATTCATGCGACCGTGCCTGATGCGGGATCATTGAAACAATATACCCGTTCAGTTCTCTGGCAGTCACGTAAGCCTAGCATGCAGGGGCAATTTGCTTGCTCGTGTTTTAAATTAGATCTTTTCAATACAGTAAAATTACTGTAGTTAAACAGGTATTGAATGGAGCAATATCGTCTTCAGTGAGCAGGTAGAGATTGTTACGAAGAGATTGCTCGGCGGTATGAGTAACACAAGGGACATTTAGCCAGTCGTTTCTCTTAAACGCAGATAGCTATATTTCATCAGAAAAGTTACCTGAAAATTTTAAATTGTCATCTATATCTAGAGGTTAAAATGTTAAAGCAGGTATTTCGTATAGGCATTGATGTGGGTGGAACATTTACCGATGGTGCACTTTTACAAAATGGAACAGTCATTGCTTCCTGTAAAATTGAAACAACGGATGATATTGCAATAGGTATACGTAATATTATCAAAGGTCTGCTTGCCAACCAAACTGAGGCAGAAAATCACGCTTATATAGTGACTTTAGGTACAACACAGTTACTCAATACAATCCTAGAATATCGTTGTCAGAAAACAGCTATTATTCGCTTGGCATACCCTGAATCCACTGCGATAGCACCTTTTAAAAATTGGCCTGAACGCTTCAGAGATAGTTTTGGCGGGATTTATTATATTGCTAAAGGCGGATATGAGTTTGATGGCCGTGAGCTGTCACCAATATCCGAGGATGAGCTAAAGGCGATTGCTGAAGAACTAAAGGGGAAAGGCATTCAATTTGTCGCTATCAGCGGCATCTTTTCCCATGTTTATCCCCAGCAAGAGCTGGCCGCAAAGGCAATCATTAATCAATACTACCCAGAGTGTATCTGTAAATTGTCACATCAAATTGGTGGTTTAGGCTTAATAGAGCGAGAAAATGCAACTGCGTTAAACGCATCATTGATGATTGAGTATCAGAAAATTGCTGATAGTTTACGGAGTATTGTCTCGTCTTTGAATTTACAAGCACAGTGTTATCTAACCCAAAGTGATGGAAGTCTTGCAAATATTGATGATGATTCTATGCCAATAGCGTGTTTAGGCTCTGGGCAAATCAATAGCATTCTTGGAGGACATATCCTGACGGGTATTCGGGATGCTGTGGTTGTTGACATAGGGGGTACCAGCACTGATATTGGGCTTTTACGAAATGGTTTGCCGCAGCAGCGGACAAGTCATTTTGATATTCATGGCGTAAGTTGTCGTTTCCCCAGTCCAAACATTCACTCTGTTGCGTTAGGAGGTGGTACGGTCATCCGTATAGACGCGCTAGACTTTAGTTTCATAGCTGAATCAGTGGGTAAGCAACTGACAAAAGCGAGTAGAGTCTTTGGTGGGAATCAGTTAACAATTACCGACATAGCGGTAGCCAATGGTATTCATATCAAAGGAGCTGATCCCGATAAAGTGAAGATAGACCCAGAGCATTGCAGGGTAATCTACCATGCAATACACAGGCGCTTAGTACGCGAGATTATCACCTTCCTTGCAACGGTGAAACAAAAACCCAGTAAGCTTGTATTAGTCGGCGGCGGCGCTTTACTGTTAGATAGAGAATTTTTAGGTAAAGAACTAGCAACAGTCTTTGAGAATATTCTTATCCCTTCTCATGCTGACGTCGCTAATGCTATTGGAGCGACAGCGAGCAAAATCACAGGGAAGCATGTAGGCATATATGACTATACTAAGCAAACGCGTGCTGATGTTTTACGTTATGCGGAAGAAAAAGCAAATGAAAACGCCATGGCTGCAGGTGCTATCGCTGAAACCTTGATAAAAGAGCAACAACTAGAAGAGCGAATTAATTATCTTGAAGGTGACTTTCATCAAGTCACAATCAAAGTATTTGGCCAATTATCCGCAGTATTACAGGCCAGATCCGTTGATCGTCGGCAATTTGATTCGCAAGCGCTACACATAATAAATAACAAACAATTTCCTGCACTGCCAACAGGAATGCTACGTTTTGATGCTCAAGAGCAAGATAGTGCACCCTCTTTTCTCATAGGATCCCCCAATTTGCGCTATCTGTCTCGACAACAGGTTGAAGATATTGCTGTAGGTTGTGATTGGATAAGTAGTGGTGGTGGCGGTTCATCTATGGTTGCCTTAGAAGCCATGCCAGCAAGCATACAAATAGCGGTTATTTCGCTAAAGGACATTCCGGATGATAGTTGGGTTGTGGCTTGTGGCATAGTAGGATCACCGACGATTGCCGAAGAGCGTATACTTTCACGCACTGGAATGAAGCAAGCAATTCTTGTTTTAGAAAAGCAATTGGGCGTCAACTTTTCTGCTATTTTACCTGCAGAGATAGGGGGGGCCAATGGTATTTATCCGCTTGTATTAATGGAAGATATGCATAAGGTAGTACTTGATGCAGATTGCATGGGTCGAGCTTTCCCTGCTTTGCACATGGTGACGCCTAATATATACGGTGATTTTAAGGTGTTTCAGGCTGTTTTGAGTAATGCGCAGCATACCATTTATGTAAAAGCGCAAAGTTTTGCAGAACTTGAAGCTAAAGTAAGATCCATGATAGAACAATTAGGTGGTGTCATTTTCATGGGTTTTTTGCCAATGACAGGCAAACAAGCGAAAGCCACGTGCATAGCTAACAGTCTAAGTATCACTGAAGCACTGGGATATCACATTAGGACATCGTTGCAGAGCGGGACAGCGTCTTGGCAGATCATTAATAATTATTTGCGTACCACAGAGTACGGGGAAGCGCAAATAAAATTCTCAGGGAAGATTATTGATATTCGGAAAAAAGAGGTTGATGGCTTTAGCATAGGTGGATTAATCCTTAGTCAAGGGGATCAATACGTGGCAATTGGCTTCCAGAATGAGAATCTACTACTGAAAAAAGCCAGCTTGGGGAGCTGGGAAACTATCGCGCAAGTACCAACGATCATCACTTTGATCGATAGGAATACTTTTAGAGCTATACCTTGCGGGCAATTGCGCATAGGACAAGATGTAATGGTCATTTGTTTAAATGCCCCAGCGCTTATGCTAACAGAAAAAGCGTTGGCGGTGGTTGGCCCAGACAATTATCCTTTAGCGGAAATTATTCGCATGATATATCCCAAAGAATGGCAAGATTTTTCTAATTTATTAGATGAACTTAAATCAAGCGGTGAAATAACAAAACAAAAAGAAAAGGAGTTACTTGGGTTATATCAACGTTTGCCAACGGAGTTAAAAAATATAGCCCTCGCTGAATTAAGAAAACAGATAAATCTGTTTGAGTCTATTGATTCAGAAGAAGAGGCAAAATCGCAACGAAATTTAGCTAAAATAATTGCAAGATTAGAAGGTGGCAAGCATCCCAGAGTCTATTATATTTTACATGAAATATCTGTTCTTGAGGGATTTACACTGGCACAACAGGACGCCAGTGAGTCGGTCATAAGATATGATGCACTTTACCCTGATCAACCTGAAGAGCCTGCCCTTGTGTATGGCAGAAAACTCTTAGTCGATAGCAAACAGTTTAAACTGGATGATTTTTATTGGCACGTCTTACAGATGAGAGAAGACAGTGAAAAAGGAGAGCATTACGCAAAATTTGAAGAACACTTTTTCCGCAATCTACAGATAACAGAAAATGGATTGCATCTAAAACTAAATTGTTTGCCTTTAATCAGCATTAAAGAAGACGGTGACGAGGCTGCGTTTGTCGGGAAAAAGGTAGACGCTTTTCTGGATTACCTAGATAAAGTATTAAGTGCATGTATCTCGATGAATATCGAGATAAGCGTGCACATTCAATTTGTTATTGGTGATACTTTGCAGGCGTATAACACACTTAATCATGCAGGGGAGGTAGATCCTAAAGAACGGGCAAGATGGGAAGAGAGAGGTAAAGCTTGGGTTGATACGGTTAAGCCTAAATGTGAAATTTTAAAAGCTAGATTTGATGGACTAAAAAGTACCTATCTACTAAACCAACATCACGAGCTACAGATTGAGTTTTTACATTGGACAGACCTACTTTCTTTAATACATCTACAGCGTGGAAAAGAGGATTTTATTGTAAAAAGTTATGAACAAGGACGACGAGATCTTTTAGAGGGACGTGATACTAAGGAAGCATCATTTTTCAACGCGGTACACGAAAAATCAGATGACTATATCAACCGAAAGACAAAATGGCCAAATAGGCCAAGCAAAACTAAAGGCATGGATGAAAAACGCTTACAGGAAGACTTGTGGGGCACAAGCGCCACTGTAAAACCTTCATGTGGGAGTGTTGAAGAAATGCAGGCTAATTCTTTTTTGAAAGAGTCTTTAGCTGCAAGATACAAAAATTTATTTTTCATCAACAAAGAAAGAGAAAAAATCATATTTTTACCATTTATTTATCCTTACCCTGAGACCGAAAAAGAAAGTCTAATCCTGCTCTTAGGTGGCTCCTATGAGTTAGATTTAGAACTACCCGAAGAAAAAATTCATGACATTATGAAAACCGTGTATGTGGCTAAGGAAAAAGCGATCGCTTATCAGCAGGTAATGTACTTCGGCGAACTTTCTGTACGTGCACCTGGAAATTTTCCAATATATGGCCGTAATATAGCGGCTATACTGAATAAGTTGATACAACATCCTTGCTTCCCTATTTTTGCCATCGAACAGTTATTTAAAAAGATGATTGCATTTAAATTCAGAGAGTTGATGTATGTCAACTTTTCCACGGTGACTGAAATTTTGATGAAGCGTGGTGAAATGGATGTTAAATTTATTGAAGATCAATTTATGCGCCAGTCAGGTTCATTTGACAGAGGTGGCCTTTCATACGATTCGCGCCTTGGAAGGCTCCTGGATGTATTAAAAATAATAGTTACACGCATTCAACCAGAGAGCTTACGCGATTGGATAGTAACTTTTGCTGATTTACTAAATCATGAGAAAACGTATGTCAGGGAAAATATACTTTGGCAGCTTGGAGATTTCCCTGTCATGGTGAATGAATTAGAATACCGTCCTTTGGTCGTTGCGCTTACGCGTGCAATTTTTTGGGATGCTAATTCCTCGATGCGTGCAAAAGCAGTATGTGCACTTGCTCGGTTAGAACTAAAGAAACTTCCGCTTATTGCTGAACAGTGTGATGTATTCATGCGTATCATTTATTTAAATCAGTGGATGGGTCACAAAGTAGCTATAACTAAACTGAAAATTCTAACAGAGTCAACTGAAATACGAACGCATCTTTCACAAAAGCTACTGGCTGGTCCTTTTCGGCCGCCATGGCCGGATCTATTAATAGCGCAAGTTGCCTGTGTTACTGGAGCAATAAATTTCGGGCATCACCAAAATATGTCTGTAATCATCATTATCTTGGAACGGCTTGTCGATCGTGAGACAGTCAAAAATTGGTTGCAGTATTATGCGGACAATTTTCCTAAGGCAAGGCAAGAGGAGCAGCTAGATTGTCCCTGTTGTGGCAAAACGCACGCTATTGACCCGCGCGGGAGCATAGTATACCTACTGGGCGAGTTTAAGTTGATAGATGATGCAGATATTCATTCACGGGTAGATACGCTTATAAGCGCGCTTGATTCAGGTAAAGTTGCCGGTGATGAGATTAAGAGGGCTTTGGAAAGTTTGTCGAGCAATAATGCAGATGCCAGAGAGGAACTACATCGATATGTAATGGTACACATAAACAGACGTAGGAATCTTATTCAAGATCCAACGTATAGTCTAGGGGAACGCTGCCAAGCATTGCGCAGTTTGTTGTATATTCCGGTTTGTGCTAACCACTATTTTGAAGGGCAATTACAGTTCTTATCTGATATTTTCAAGACGGGTGAGATTCAGTTAAAAGAAGTAGTTTTGCGTAATTTACTATTATTACCATGCTCCCCAAATGGTCTACTTGAACAGAAGCGCATTCGTGTTTTCATTGAGCTGATGCAATCCGCTAACAGGGCATTATTCAATGCAATAAAAGATGATTGGTCTCGTTACGGTGCTAGCTGGAATTATAATGGAGCAGAGCAAGAAGTAAAAGCCGGGATAATTAGTATTATCTTGCCAGTCATATTTAGTGATTTGAGCCAAGGCATATCCTCATCTGAGAACACGAATAATAATTTTATGCGTTACCTGCTTATGTGCGTATTACGTTGTTACTGGGCTATAGAAGTTGTAACGTTTACAGAAGAACAAATCATACATATGCTATCTCTCTTAAAAAGCTCAGATGCTTATCTGAGGGAAACAGTTCTTGAGATAGTATCGTGCATTAAATACCATGATGATTTTATAAAAAAGCACGGCGCATTATGGATTAGTGCATGTATCGATAAATTGCATCAACGACTAGACCAAAAGCATTGTCAAGATGTGTTGAATATTTTAGGCGATTTCCCCGTAACCGATGATGCAGACTTAGAAGAAAGACGTTTTGAGAGGCTTTGTCACTACGCGAGAGACGGGGAAGAAGCTGGCACGCGTCTTTGTGCTAACCAAGCATTGGATAAGTTAATAGCTTCTTCATATGAGAAGAATGAAATTGTCGCCGTGTGGATAAAAAAGTCTAACTCCTTTCTAGCCAAAGGAAAAAATGATGTTGTGGCGATGCGAACCATATTTCCCATCATGGCAAGAATGTGGGATACCGGGTTGCATATACTGGATCCTGCAATAAAAAAGGCTTACCAACAGCAATGTCGGGACTTAGAAGAAATATTTTCTATCCGTGAAGGAAAAACTCCAGAAACGGCGCAATCGCTATTTTGCTATGCTACTCGATTACTTGCAGCGAAAGCCGATAACAAAGGACTTTCTAAGATAATTCGGTTGATTATTCGTTGCCTCGACGCGCAATGTGAACCAGTTGTAATACGCTACGCCGCCTCATGTTTACGATGGCAAGGATTGTGGCATGAAGCCAGTGCTACTAATGTTAAGGAACTATACGAAAATTTGCTTAAGGGCATATCGAATACAGATGAGTCTGTGCGTATCTTATTTATTGAGATACTAGGTGAGTCTCCTAATAGCCTGCCAGACTTCCCAAGCCGTGAGACATCGGAAAACGTGTGGGATATACTTTTTTCATTATGCAAATCAGGTAACACTAAAAAGCTTAGATTAAGTGCGTGTAAGGTATTGTGTGAGCTTAATGTACATCCTCACGATGAAAGGTATCACGCAAAAGTTGAAATAAAAATTTCAGCTTGTGAGTATCTTGAACAAGATGTTGAGTGGCATAAGCATAATAGGTGGCGCAAGAGTTCCTACTTAAAATTAATAACAGAAGATCATTTTACAGCATATACTGACATTATTGACGAAATCGATATTTCTCATGAAAGCACTGTCAAGAAGCAAAAAGCAAAGCGTTCTAATACTCACTATAAATCGGCATTAACGATTAAAAGAGAATGGAAAAAAAATGGCGACATAGTTAACTGCTTAGAAACAATAGGGGAAAGCCAAGATATAGATGAGTTGCAAAAAAACCTAGCTACAATAAATGAATTTTTACAAGATGACACGCATACCCACCACATATTTGCAATGCAAGTGTTAGCGCGTGTGCCACTGCCAGATGAGAGATTTTACAGAAAACACATTGAGATTATTGTTATTGCTTTGCAAAGCAGCTCTCCTGATGCACGGAATATTGCCATTGCAGAGATGGCAAATCGTGCAGCTGACAATGCTAATTACGGCAGACTGGCTATGCGACACATGACCAACAAATTGTACCTTGTAAAAGATGAGCGTCATTATCTATTGCTATTAGATGTACTACAGAAATTACTGCATAGTGATGGTATTGTTTTTTCTGCAGGTGACTTTGAAGAGATTTTACATTTAGTGTTTTGGCGTCGTGTTGACCTTAAATGCTTTTCTCATGATAGTGTTAACAAATCGCAGCAATTAATTCGCAGCGCTAAAGCAAGAGCAATACAACAAGAAAATTGGGAGTGTGCACCTGTAGAGCTAATGGCGGGTATTCTACAAAATCGAGCTAATCACATAGTACCCCGTAAAGTGGCTTCTGAAGTACTCGCATGCTTTAGTTTGCCTAATCAGTGTATACGTGCAGCTATTGATAAATTATCTAGTGATCAACACGGTAAGCGGACGCAAGCTATAGTTAGACTGGGTTACGCAAACGCACTGGAAGGCGAACCTGAATTAGAAAAAACTCGAATTAAAGGATTGCTGAAAATAGTTGTGGAAAATGACCAGCCCTCGAGGCAGTCGTATTTCTGTTCGCTAGATTATGCAGATTTAACAGATGAAAGCGATTTTGCGTTTTTGTCGCATGCGGCATTAAATAATCTAATGGTTATGCACATTTCCCCTGCAGTTAATACAATCTGGATCCGGGTTTTGGAAGAGACGGTGGAGGCTGATGATGCTTATCAGTGTTATCACGCAGCTCAGCTTTTAGGATTGCGATTATTGCATGAAGAAAAAAGCGAGTTTCCAAAGAAATTATTTTTTTGGTTAAAACAGAATGGCCGCTGGGCTGCCTATATGCGTTTTGGTTTGGCACGCTCTTATCTTGACAATGAGCCACAAGATCAGAAACTGATACGAATATGCCTCGCGATGCTTTTGCCTGGTTTGTCAGACCCAAATACGCAAGTGAGTGTATACAGCATGCGAGCGATGCAAGATTATTTCTTTTGCAATCTTGCGTTAGAAAGAAGACGTTTTCACTTATTATTCAATAATACTAATGCCGAACTACTGACCATTACTTCTACAGCAAGATCGGTGTTAATGTCATTAGCACAACGCGGCGATATGCCACAATCCGTTTTAGACGTATGGGTTGAAGAGATTTATACAATAAGTTCTCGTGGGCGCAAAGACAAACACACGCATAAATTGATAATAGAAATGCTTGATATCTTCGTCTGCAAACCCGGGGTAAATGTTGATTTGTGTTGGTTGGCATTGTTATATGAGTTAATAGACAGTGATGCTGAGTCTAAAAAAGCGGAGCAAGCGCTTATTAAGAAGATGGTGGATAAATTGGGTGTCTCTGCATTTCATAGAGTTTTCATAGAGACTGCGGCAAAATCATTTCTATTGAAGCAGGGTATCCCGCTTGAAGTGAAACAGGACATTGTTAATGTGTTAGGGTGCATACCATTGCAAGATGATAAACAGGTTGAGTTAGATCGATTGAGATGGTTACGTGCAGGACTTGGTATTGAAGGGTTTGATCTAATGGCAGAAAGAGCGATAAAAAATTTGGAAGGGAAAATTTATCCACCTGTGGTCAGAGAGTTTCTGTTGGAGCCGGAACAGAGAGAATATTTGATAAATAACGTAAATTCTCCTCGAAAACAAGACGTGATGAGTGGTTTTGTGTATGAACTGGGAATGCAAAAGAGCTTTACCTGTATGATACATTCCAGTTTTTTTTATTCTAGGATAGAACCAAATCAGTCGGAGGACAATGAAAGAGATGTATCTTATAATGCGTGTCGTCAAATAATATTGTCGTAATATTTGATTCCCCTTCAAAGTCGATGATAAATCTAGCCAAAGCAGGCTTCCAGTCGCGGATGTGGATTGCCCACTTCTTGAAAACCTCAGGATTTATTCCTACGTGTTCGTTCCGATGAAATTTTATTTGTTTTATGTCTATGATCCATAAAATTAATTTATTCACGTAGCAAGGAACGTCGTTATGTTAGGGATAACCCATTTTTTTATAGGATCATTGCAAAAGTTGAGTCTATCGGATAGTTACCCCCCCGCGCGGCGAACTTCTTTTCTGACACAAGCAGGAAAAAGTAAAAAAAAGATTGCTAAAATGGCGGTTGTATTAGAAGAAAATAAACGCAGTGCTGATGAAGTCATGCGCGCGAATAAAGCATCGAAAGAACAGGTGGCTGCAGTTGCAGTGTTGCACGATCAAGCGAACACGAAGGTGGTGTTATTAGAGGAGTACGAGGCATTGTTGTTAGAGAAAAAAAAGCTAGAACACGCTGCTGATGTTTTGCAAGTGGATTCCGATAGAATGTTTACTAAGCTAAAAAAAGCCTGTGGTTTAGTCCTATCGTCTGAAAAAAGCCAAATATTATTGGCCGAACAGCAACTCGTCTTAGAACTAAAAAGGCAACACCTAACAGAATCTGACTATTTACAACAGAAAAAAGCACTAGATCAAAAATTGAAGGCGTTGCAAATGGAACGTGTTCATTTGCAAGACGCAGTAAATAACTATCACACGAGAATCCAGATTTCATTAAAAGATCAGGGTTTATTGCAAAATGCCTTAGCGGATAACAAAACGGAGCGGACCCAAGTACTAGAACTACTGGAGCCTGTGGTGATGAAAATTATGTGAGGCAAGAAAGTAACCCATTAGATATCCTGGCGGATAATAATGGTTTTCACGCCAACATACGCAAAATACACTCATCATACAACAACAGAAAGCGCTGATGGAATTAGAACAACGGCTCGTGTGTATGCAGATTGAGCGTGACCAAGCAATTGCGGCAAGAAAAGCGCAGCAAATAAGGCAAGGTAAATGTTCTCAATTAACAATGCACGCTATGGTTAACGTAGGCGTTGCGTCTAACATATACCGCGCGACTTACCCATCAAAATTCACATTTTTAAGTAAGAGCAGTATATTTAAAATATAAATTGGGTTGCGCCAACAAGAACGAAGTCATAGCTTGTGTCATTACTCGCGATTTGCTGATCTATATCGCTAGAGACTTTATCAGGGATACCCGTTTTATTTTGTATGTGAATATAAATAATCAAACATCGTCAATGATTCTTCGATTTACAAGATCTACTTTTGCAGTGATTTTCCCAAGTCAAGCCATTACTTTCAACGCGATAATAACCCCGGAAAAAATCCGTAGTGTTCGCAACGGATATAACGCCGAGAGAAATGCTGGATAATGAGCATCAACAGGAGTTTTTGACAAAAAAATAGAGTGTAACAATAAAGTTGTGGAGCATCCTGTTTGTGAAATGCGGGAGATATATCGCGCGCACTTAAAAATGCGAATTTTGATGGGTAAGTCGCGCGGTATATCCTGTTTTTAGACCTATACAAAGTATGTGTGCACGGGGTCACCCAAGGGGAGAATCGCGATTTTCCCCTTGGGAAACCCCATCGCGTAGAGAGCAATTCAACATGCAAAAATCGCATTTTGAAGTGCAATGGGTATATATAGAAGAAATGCAGTATGGAATCCGTTAATTTTTGAATGATTATTATAAAAATAGATACAGGCTGCAGACAAGGAATGTGTGTATTTTTCTGCTGCAAATCTATTACAGAATTTTTATAGGAAATGGAGAAGATAAAAATGATGACGAAAAATAATTTTTTTTTCAGTCTATACCAATATCTGATTGTGTGCTTGATCTCTAAAGGAGAACCTAATGTGTAATATTGATGTTGTGTGTGATTTATTAACTTCCTTGTTTGTTGAAGACACCACCATATATTCGGACACACAATTATCGACTGTATCTGGCTGGGATTCATTGTCAGTTTTGCGTGCATTTACATTGCTGGAGAAAACATTTGGGCTGCGCTTAAATATCAAAGAATTTATAAAGTCCACCACGCCTAATGATATAGCTTTACTGATTAAACAACAGAAGGAAATTTGTAATGTATGATAATAAAGTAGAAGTTGATTATTGTATTGTTGGCAGTGGCCCTGCTGGGGCGTTTTTGTCTTACTTATTAGCGCAGCAAGGACAGCGTGTACTTTTGCTCGATAAAGCGCTAGATTTTAATAGAGAATTTCGCGGAAATGGCATTTATCCAGATTCAGTGCTATTACTGAAAAAATACGGTGTCTTAGAAAAAATCAGTGATGAACATATATCACCTATTGAAAAGATTCAAATTTTTGATGATGCACATGAACTGTTATGCCTTGATTTTCAAGATTTGTTTCCTGATAAACCGTTACCAATCGAGCTACCACAAAAAATATTGATTTCAACTTTAGTATCTATGGCAAGCCAATTTAATAATTTTGAGCTAAAGCAGGGTTGTGACGTTTTTAAATTAATAGAAGAAAATGGCAAAATAACAGGGTTAATGGCTAAAGAAAATCAGCAAATAACATTAATTAAAGCTTCAATGATTATTGGTGCAGACGGAAGATATTCTAAAATTAGAGATCTGGCAAACTTCTCATATCAGAAGTATCCAATGACTAGAGATGTATTATGGTTTCAATTACCGAGACCAAGTGCCTGGCCGTTATCGATGCGTGTAGCTATGCAATCTGGTAATCAATTAACAGCAATCTCAACTTGCAGGGAACAATTACGTTGTGGACTGAGTATACCTAAGAATAGTTTTTCCCTATTAAAGCAAGGTGATATAAGCGAGTTAAGAAAAATAATTTCTCCTATGCTGCCAATAGATAAACAAATCATTACAGAAAAATTACAAAAGTTTGACGACTTTACTCTGCTAGATATCTTTACTACATCCGTACAAAAGTGGAGTAAGCCTGGTCTCCTACTTATAGGCGACGCAGCACATACCTTGACTCCTATTTTAGGGCAAGGCATTAACATGGCGCTACAAGATAGCTACTACTTAGCTAAAGCAATAGAAAAAAGTGGGAACAATAATCTGGCACAGTTTGAACTGCAGAGAAAAGCAGAAGCTGATTTTATGCTTTCATGCCAATTGAAACAAGAAAAAATACTGCTCTATGAATCGACCGTTAAATTAATACTACGAAAGATGGGATATTTTGTTGTAAATAATTCTCAGATTATCAAGAGAAGAGTATTTGGCAAGATACTACATAGATTGCCTGAAGAACATAGGGTTAGTTAAGTTAGAAAAATAATAAGGAGAAAAAAATGATTAATGAAACAATTGAGACAGTAGATAATATTAGCGATCACAAACCCATGCAAGTGTTTGTTAAAGAATTCTCACCTATGACGTCACTTGCTGTACGTCAAGCCGAATGGAGATCAACTAGAGCGGCTGCTGTGAGTGGTTTCGGCCCCAAACTTTATAGAGCAAAGAAACCAGATAGTAAACAAGTTGGTGCACTGCTAATGCAATATGTCAGTACTGAGCCTGTTACAGATGAGTATATACGTGCGGCAGAAAACTTGAATAGCGTTATTGGCTTTATTAGGAAATTGCATGACTATGAATCTCCAAAAAATAAATTCCCAACAAATCGAGGACCAGCTGAACAACTTGTTATTTTTTTAACAGAAATTGCCAAAGAGAATAAAGGCATTCTGGTAAAATACCGAAAACTAGCTGAATGTGCCTTAGAAATTCATAAGCTGTTAGCAACAAGGGATAATGTTTGTGTTTGCCACAATGATTTACAACAGGGAAATATTTTTCAAGGTGGCGATCATGGCTATTTGCTAATTGATTGGAAGGATGCAGGTGTTGGGAATCCCTATATAGATTTGGGTGTATTTGCCGATAGGTATAATTTGGATAGCCATGATATTTTAAAATACTATCCTCTTCATTTAGGTGAAACAACAAAACAAGCCGAATCTCAGCTTTATTTAAGTAGACTACTTAATAGAATTAAAATGACACTATTTCATGAAGTTAACGTATTGATGATTTCCGCTACAACAGTCAGCCATACGACTGAAACGATCGCAAACTTAAGGGGAATAGCTAATTATTATCGTGAAAAAGTCATGCATGCATGCTCGGGAGAAGAATACGTTAGCGCTATAAATATGCTTACTCCACTTGCCAGTATAGATCATAGTCTTAGCCCACATACGCTCCTACATGTAAATAGCCCTAAGCTACATGGCAACGCAATTGCAGCATATGCGGAATATGTTATGCAAGTAACAAGGAATTTTGAAGAAATAATCAACTTGATACCTACTGCTACTGCGTATAGCCGTTCTATCGCTAGTAACCTGAGTGCATTAGGTATGTTTGCAACTGGACCACGCATCAGTACTCCTGAAACACCCCAAGTAACTGATATGAGGCAAGCGGTTTACCAATTATCCTGAACACAGGAAATATTAATTTACAAAAATAGCAAGGAGAAAAAAATGATTCCTGAACAAATGTTTGATGTTGACAATAGCAAAATTGTAACAGCGGGCTTTTCACGTGCAAGAAAATATAAAGGAAAGTATACCACCCCAACAGGAGAAGTTACTGCCTTTGCTAAAGAGTTTGCAGCTATGACACCACTTCCTATGCGTCTGGCAGAATGGAGGTCAAGCATAGCTGCTGCGGAAAATAATGTTGCCCCAGAAATCTATAGTGAAAAGCGTCCTGATAATATCCAAATTGGTGGTTTATTGATGGAATATATAGATGCTGAACATGTTGCATATGAGTCTTTTCATAGTCAAGAAAATCTGCATGAATTTATTCACTTTATTGATAACTTACATGCATTACCAACAAATGGCTTTGCAATAAATCGAGGTACAGCTAACCAAATTGTTTATTGGTTACAGCAAATTCCAATGGAGAAAAATTCAAAAGACAATAAAAAGCTTGTGAGTAGATGCCATGAACTGGCTAGGCATGCTTTAGAAATTTATAGTCACTTAGCAAGAAGGGATAATATTTGCGTTTGTCATAATGATTTGAAAAAAGATAATATTTTTCACGGGGGTAAAAAAGGCTATTTGTTAATTGATTGGGAATATGCAGGAGCTGGAAATCCATATGTTGATTTAGGTGCATTGGCTAATATGTATAATTTAAAAAACGAAGACATTTTAGCAGTATACGCTCCTCGTGCGGGAGAAACGCAAGAACAAGCTAAAGCCCAGCTTTACTTAGGCAGATTATTACACTTAATCCAGATGACATTATTTTCTACGGTAAATGCTATTTTTATTCTTAAACAGCAAAAAGAACCTTATAAAATAGTTAGCCTTGGTGATATCACTCCATATAGTAATTATGAGACTGCGCTTGAAGCCTATTTTACTGGGAAAATAAAACTTCCGTTTGAAGATCCTATTAAAATGATTGCAACCTTTCAACACATGTCTGATTTATGTTACACAGCAGTCACAACCGGGTGTTCAGTGAATGAGTATAGAGATGCGCTAACTATTTTAGAACCTGTGGGGGCACAAACAAACAGCAGTAGAATGAGTCCTAATGAAATTCAAGACTATATGGCTTACGTTAGTGAAGTAGAAAAAAACTTTGGAATGCTTATCAATTCATTTGCTACATATAGCTCAACAAATAATTTACTCTTTGCAAATCTTGTGCGGCAACACGGATTATTCCAAACGAGTTGGCATACAAATACTATTGAAACATCTCAAGTAATTGACGCTAGTTGCGAAGATATCTGGAAAAAATTGACTGATTTCAGCCAATATCCCGATTGGAACCCGTTGATTTGTCGTGCAGAAGGCGACATACAAGAAGGTAACTTGCTACATGTAACCATCGCTGATAGTCAAGGTAGACGAAGCAGTTTTACTCCGACAGTACTTACTTGCAATCCAAATAAAGAACTACGTTGGCTAGGTAATCTTTATTTCGACACGGTATTCACAGGGGAACACTATTTCATCCTTGAGCCTTTATCTGATAATAAAACATTGTTTATTCATGGTGAGAAATTTTCAGGTGTTTTACGTCCTGCCATTATGTACATGCTGGGTGAAAATTTTGAAAAGCAATTTGAACGCATGAATCAATGCTTGGCAGACTCTGTTGTCGCTACATCTGTTACACAATATAGAAGTGAACTGTAAGTATTCGGAAAATTTGAGGATGCTGTTATCTTACAAGGTAAAAATAGCTGTTTTCTCTACGCGATGAGGATTTTTAAAGGGAGAATCGTGATTCTCCCCTGAAAATGCCGTTAAGCCCAGTTTTACTGGGTAGGCGTAAAATCAAGGGTCACTATTCAGCATTTTGCTGAATAGTGACAGTAAACTTTAAGGAAGATCATAATGATAACGACTAATATAGCAATTAAGGGTATAGGAACGTATTTACCCGGATTAGCCATCAACAATGAGCAACTAGCAGAGTTTCTGGGTATTTCACCTGGATGGATAGATCTGTTTGTAGGTAACAAGTATCGTCACTTTGCTTACGATTGGAAAGAGAATAAAGTCAAACAACAGCTGGTTGACTTAGCTGAGCAAGCTGCACAAAATGCGCTATCCCAATCTGGGATAGATAAAGCGAATATAGATTTTTTAATCTTATCGACAGCAACACCCGACTATATGATGCCTGCAACCGTTAATCTGCTTGCAGATCGTCTTGGCCTTAACAATATTTCTACTTATGAATTACGTTCAGGATGTTGTGGGATTATGCAGTGCATTGATACCGCTGTAAGCATGCTGTTATCTGGTCGTTTTACAACAGGCCTACTAATAGGTGCGGATACCTGCAATAAACAACTGGCACTTAATAAAAACATATCTACGTTACCTGCAACAGAATTAATTAACTACGTCTTATTTGGTGATGGTGCGGGGGCCATAGTAGTAAGCAATGAACCTTGTAAAAATGATTTATTGATAGAAGCGACCCTTAATAGGTTCACTGGGTTGGGACGATCTCCTGGACAGATCGTTAACTGGCAAGCAGGAAATTATGTAGATCCAGGATGTATGAATGAAGCAACCTTGCACGAGGATTATAAAGCAATAGAAAAATTTGTCCCACAAATGGCTAAAAAAACAATGGATGACTTACTAAATTTGCTGGGTAAAAGTGGCGAAGAAATTAATTACTATCTTCCTCCACAACTGAACGGAAACATGATTGATGCTGTTGTTGCTGCAATGCAACTACCAATGCAAAAGGTTATTAATTGCGTTGTTGAGACAGGTAATAATGGTAATGCATTGCCATTATTACAATTAGAAAAATTGGCGACCCAATTTAAAGCGGGAGAAAGTGCGATACAAGTCAGCATTGAATCATCAAAATGGTTGGAGTCTGGGATGGCATTAAGAAAAATATAATTAAAGGAATCATCATGGAGTCATCGTTATTTAATAAAGTAAAAGAAATGCACCGTCAAAATAAGCTATTTGCAGATGGCAATACATTATCTGAGGCGGTAACACATATTCATGATATGGACAAACAGCTGCAAATAGGGAAAATGCTATTATCAAGTAAAGAAAATCCACCAAAGGATATGCAGCAATTTACCTGCGCTTTATTAAGTAGCTTTAATGCAGATGCACTGCAAGCATTTATGGCATTCTCAGCTGTGCCATCACGTATATTTTTAAATATATACACATCATCTTATAATCAATATGTTTATGAGATGCTAAATAACGACAGCGGGTTTTATATGCATCAGCCGCAGATGACCATACTATTGCTTGATGAGTCAGTGATTATTGATAAGCTGCCAGACGTTTGGAAAGTATCTGATTTGCAGCAAGCAATGGACGACTTCTTAATCTTAATAAAGAGTCTGTTAAATAATTTTACCCGGAAAAATAGTGGCCATATTATATTAAATACCGTTTGCTTGTCACAAGCATACTATCACTATTTTATAGCTTATGCGGATAGAGCTAAATTATCTAGAAAATGGCGTGAATTTAATGTTGAGCTACTTGGCCTGATGAATGAATACGAGCAATTGATCGTGCTAGATACAGATATACTATTACAATCTATACCTCAGGCTGGAATCAATGATATTCGCTTGGCATACTATGCAAAAATGAAATTCCATGATGGCTTGTTATTAGAATTTGCCAAGGAAGCAACAGCAATTATACGCGCAAAGCTGGGCTTAACTAAAAAGGCATTAGCGCTTGATTTAGATAACACACTGTGGGGAGGTGTGCTCGCAGAAAGTAGTTTGCAAGCGATAGAACTCGGTGGAACTCCAGAAGGAGAAGTCTACGTTGAGTTCCAGCGTTACATTAAAAATTTATCCGCGCAAGGTGTTTTGCTTGCAATCAATAGCAAAAATCACGCTGACAATATTGATCCTGTTTTTTCTGAGCACTCTAATATGCTGTTAAAAGATTCTGATTTTTTAGTTAAAAAAATCAATTGGGAAGCGAAATCTGAAAACATGCTCGCTATTGCTAAACAATTAAATATTGGCCAAGACAGTTTAGTATTTATTGATGATAGTGACTTTGAATGTAGATTAGTGAAGAAATTTGTTGCGGGAGCCGATGTAATCCATATCACAGAACCTCCGTATAACTCACTTAAGCTGTTACAAGCTCATCGCAGCTTTAATGCGTTGGCATTGACTGTACAAGACAGTACACGTGTAGATAGTTATAAGGCAGATATTGAGCGGCGCAGCTTGTTAGAGAGTCATACGTCTATAGCAGATTATTTAAATGCGCTTGAGATCCAAGTAAAACTTACTATACCTGCTGTCAAAAGCATAGAACTCGCAAGAGTGGCTCAGCTATTTGCTAGAACAAATCAGTTTAATTTAACAGGGTGCCGTTATTCAGAGCAGGAACTGACACAGTATTGTCAATTGCCTAATTACCTTGTGATTGCTATTCATACCTCTGATAAATTTGGCGATAATGGCATTGTAGGTGCAATGGTGCTTGAGCAACTTGATTCTCCTATGAGCCTTTGTATACGAAATTTTGTGTTGAGTTGTCGTGTTTTTTCAAGGAATATTGAGCAAAGAGCGTTGCAGCAAGTGGTACTTTTTTCTCAAGCAACAAATTCATGGGATATATACGCTGAATATATTTCATCAAGTAAAAATCATCAGGTAAGTGATTTTTACCTGAAAAATGGTTTTTCTTTAATTGACAGTGATGACACTAAAAAATATTACTGCTATTACGTTAATAATAATTTTCAGCAGCAAAAAACTATTGATTTAAAAGAAAGCTGGCAGTGGTATTGCACTAGAACTTTAAATATTACTTAAACTATCCAAAAGAAAACGTCCATCCCAAAAAAACATAGATAATAACAAAGGGAAATTATGCGAGAACTTAATCCTTCTGTGCTAGAAAATATTCAAAACTTCGACGGCTTAACCTTAAAAAAGCAAAGCAAAGCAGTCAATCAGGTATTACAGTGGCTGCACTCTTTGTCACAACAAGAACGGCAATTTGCCTTGCAGGATCCGCGACTGCAAGATTTTTTGTCGGATATACGTGTTGCATTGAATCGGCTTTTTCCTCAAACGGAGCTTGCTAAGGGTTCGAGAGAAGCTGCTTTGGCAGCGCGGTTACGTCCTTATGCTAAGCAGCAGCTTAAAAAACTTCGGGAACAAATGCCAGAGCAACAGCGGCTAGGACAACTTGCTCTCATCGAGCAAGTGAGTTTGTATGAAACTGAACGTGACCGTTTCGTAGCGCCTTTTCTTGTGGCTTTGACAGTTGGCACCGCGATTGGTTTTTACAGTAAGACGGTAGCTTCGGTGATGATATCTGAGACTGTCAAAACCTTAACGTTGGGTCGTAAAGATGTGCAGATACCGGCTGCTGAAGTTATTGCCATTGCGTCTGGCTTGGGTGCATTGCTGATGTATACGCAAGTGTATGCGGCGTTTTCGCGTTTGACAATCAACGCAGTAGAGCCAAGAACGAATGGCAACCATCGTGGAAAATCTATTACATTTGGGCTTGTGGTTTTGTTTGACCTTATGACTTCGCTAGCAAATTCCGCATCTGTTGCTAATTCCTGGACCGATGAAAGCTATCGTGTTTGGCCGCGCCCATCAGAATTCAAACTCCCTGGAGTTGCCATACCTAGTGCTGCATTACATGCTTTATTCTTATTTTGCTTTTATGATCCGCTGAATCTTGCCAGAACAATCGAAGACGTTTGGAAGAATGGACGATCAGCTGAAGTTTTTGCGTGCCCTTTCGAATTCGAGCAGTGGCAGATTGCATTCGCGCTTAAAACCACTCTTGTTGCAAGTTACTGGAAATCGATGGTATTTTTCGCAGTACCAATTACTACTGCACAGTTTGCGCAAATGCTTTTCAACAAGAATCAGCTTTTGCTAACCGCGAAGCAGTTAGGCTGTATAGAGAGTTCGGAAGAGGCTAGCGTAGTGATTAATGCGCTTGCATATATATGGGCCTTAAGTGGCGGACTGGTGATGCTAACCTTTGCTGCTAACAAGGTACGTACCATTTCCGCAACTTGGGTACTGTGGCGCCATCCAGATGCTAAAAGAGCAAGACAAACTTATCTTGCAGCTTTTAGTCAGACTCCCGAAGCTCGCCAGCGTAAAAGTGATGAAAGCATTCTTAATAGTGAATTTATGAAATTTGTGTCACGGTTTGCTATGGTGATAGGGTGTTTGGGGTTGAGCGCGGTGTTAATGCCCCAAATTGATCGTGTGGTGGAGATTACGCGACAGATGTCTGAGTATCCGCGGGTAACGGTAGGGACTTCGCTAGCGCTTATTACTGCTGTCGCATACCACCAGATACGCGGTTATAGACAATCAAATTCAGCGAGGCAAGCTCTTATAGGCGCGCTACTCACTCTTGTTAGCATTGTGCTCGCTGTGTCTTTGATGCGAGATGAAGAAGCTGCGGCTGCAAACATATTAGCAACTGTCTATGCAATATTTGCTGCTCGCCTTATCTTATTAGGCGCTATACTTTATCTGGGTGTTAGTTTTGTGAATGCCCCAGACTATCTCGCTAATAGCAAGGCTGCACTTGAAGGGAGAATCACGGAGCTAGCAGCATTTGAAGAGCAAGATCCTCTCGCCGCAGAGGTAAGGCAACAATCTTGGTCTTTGTGGGCAAGGCAGGGAATTTCTGGTTACACCGGTCGCGTGTCTAGTGCCCTTACAAGGTTTGGCAGCTTCCAAACATCATTACATCAACCATTTGTAGACGAGGTAGATCTAGAGAGAGCTGTCCATAGCGATACCCACGGCGCTATCAATAGAGATGAACGCCAAGTATTTTCTCTATGAACTCCAATGTAGTTGCAGCAAAGCCAACACCTCGCAAGTGCATTAACCAGCTGCTATTTCATATTTAAGCGCCGTTAAGCCCAGTTTTACTGGGTAGGCGTAAAATAAAGGGTAACTATTCAGCATTTTGCTGAATAGTTACGATCGAGTTTTCATTCTCTGCAATCCTAATTTGGTATTAATGAAGAACGCGGCAATTTGTTTGTTGCAGTATTAATGGGGTCATCATTTAGTCTAAATTGACACAGACACTAAAATGATTTTGACAATGCACTAATTATGTAATTTGTAAGGGAGACTTTCATCGGTATACGAAGTTTCCTTATCTAGGATGTCCTCCACACAATCAGATACCTTAGAGAGTAAGCGTAGCGCATCATGCGTTGGATGCTCAGCGCGTGTAGTGCGTAACGCGAAAACATGATCTCTACACTCGGACTTATCTTTCGTAATAAGCCGAGTCAAAGCCGCCAAAGTCCTGGAAAGTTCTCGCGCGTGTGATGCAACGACCACAGATGGTGTTGCAATGCTCTCGTGCTTATTGTGCTTTTTGTGAAAAAATATGGTTCCACTAGCAATGCTCGCCGCGACTTCCTTTGCCTCCCTCTGCCAGAATTCACTTACTTTTTGCGTCATTGCTTTCCCGTATTTTTTATCGTGATTCTTTTTTAAGAAAGATACTGTTGCATTCCCAGGCAAAATAAATTTGCCCGGGACTACAATCGATGGCATTTACATACTAGCGTTTAAATACCGGATTAAATGACTTACTGAAACTCGGATATCCCTCAGCAAACGCCTTATCAAAAGCGGCTTGCTGTTCTTGAGATGATGGTCTTTCCTGCGATCTCTGTGAACGATTTTCAGAATGATGATCGGATTGTGATTTATGAAATAGAGCAAGCGGATAATTACCTTGGCTTAAATAATTTAAAGACTTTCCTGCGTGCAATTTAGCTTTCTCTCCTTCGTTATAATCAATTTTGTGCTGTGCGTCTTTGTATCCATCAGCACGATATTGCACCCCAGCAAGAACATCATCCCTGTATGTCGTGTGCTGTCTTACCAAAGATGTGTCTCCACGGGCCTTAGCTCTCTCAATTTTTTCATTCTCGATCTGAACGATTTTGTCCCTTTCTTCTTGTTTCATAAAATATCTCCTTCAAATATAAGTTTATAAAAACATCTTTGTAACTATTCAGAAAAATGCTGAATAATTTCCTTTGCTTTACGCCTGGCTCATTAAAACTGGGCTTTACGGCGCTTTGCTGGTATAACGGGTTCTATATATTCATTCTATATTTCTCCCGCATTTCCCAAACAGGATGTTACACAATTTTATTTTATGTTTTTTGTTAAAACACCCTGTTGATGCTCATTATCCAGCATTCACGTAAGTTTTATATCCGTTGCGAACCCTACGGATTTTTTCCGGGTTTATCATTGTGTCTAAAGCAATGCGTGAGTTTTGGTAGAATTATTATAGAAACTTGACTTTAGACATGGAACGATAATTTCTTGTTTGGGTTGTCTCATCGTAACTATACCGCTCGTACTTCAAGATGCGAACTTTGGTAGGTAAGTCGCGCGGTATGTCCTGTTTCTAGACCTCTACAAAGTAAATTTGTGCACGGTCACCAAAGGGGAGAATCGCGAGCCTCCCCTTTGGAAACCCCATCGCGTAGAGAACACGTCAAAATGCAAAAATCGCACTTTGAAGTGTAATGGGTATATGCAGCAAAAAACAGGGATTTTACCCTGAACGAGCGTATGGAATTATATTCTCACTGCCATTGGATATAAATCTAATCCGCCAAAATGAAAGTAAATTGTAGTCTTGAATCAATTTTTATTTCTGAATCCACAGGCATGCCGTTTTATCCTTTAAATTTTTCCCTCATAGATTCTGCACGACCATTGCCGGTGTTAAGTAATACTGCATTGATGATACCCCACAAATATTTCTTGACGGTCTTGGCTGCCTTTTGCATTGACTTTAAGCGGTAACGATATGCCTATGACAACCTCTGCTTCCGGGCTGGCATAGCCCAACCATGACAACTGTAATGATGTTCAAGGTCCACTTTTGCAATAATTTCTCTAAATCAAGCTATTATTTTCAATGCGGTAATAACCCCGGAAAAAGTCCGTAGGGTTCGCAACGGATATAAAACTTACGTGAATGCTGGATAATGAGCATCAACAGGGTGTTTTAACAAAAAACAGAGCGTAAAAATAAAGTTGTGTAACACCCTGTTTGTGAGATTTAGGGTAAGTACAGAGTAAGTGTAGTACGGAACCCATTGTGTCAGCAAAGGAAATTACTTCTATTTTCTTAAGGAAAAAAGAAATGACTCGCTGGGTAAGAAGAGCTATGTGCATATGCCTGATAGCGTTTTGCTAATAAGCATTCTACACGTGAGTTACTATTTTTTATTAATTTATTGAGAGGAAAATTTATTATGAAAAGCAGCAATGTATTTTTCCCGCCTGTTAACGGCAATGACGGCGGACGTCCACGTCCTACGCCAGGTCCAGGCCCATGCCTGCCTCAGCCAGGACATCCACGTCCTATGCCAGGTCCAGGCTTGCCTGAGCCAAGATACCCACATCCGTCTCCAAGATAAGAAGAGGCGAGTGGGTGGAGTGGAGATAAAATTACGTCAGTCCTAACCGCCACTTGAATAGTGGGTCTACAGTGGTAGGTATAAGAAATAGCAGCGTCAGTTATCTGGGGGATAAACAACACTAGATGGCTGATGCTGCCAAGGCGATGGGTTGTTGAAAAGAGAAATAATAAAACGCGCTGATGAGTCAATAACAAAAAGAGATATAGCGATGCGAAATGAATACAATAATTTTTTTGCGCTGATGCGAGCTAGGGCCCAGCATCAACCCGATAGGTTGATCTATCGGTTTGTCGATAAAAATCTAGAAAGTGTCTGTGCGCTTAGTTACGCGGAGCTGGATTATCAAGCGCGTAATGTAGCCGCCAAGTTGCAGCGCAATGGCCTGCAGGGTGAGCGCGTTCTGTTATTGTTTAAGCAAGATGTCTATTTCATTATTGCTTTTTTTGCGTGTGTCTATGCGGGTGTGATCGCAGTTCCGGTAGAGTTGCCGCGCAACAAAAACAAAGTGCTTGATAAATTAAGATCTATTTTTGAGAACGCACAGATCAATACGGTGTTATCGACCAGTGAGATTTTATCAGGCTATGGAGATAATCTAAAAGTAGGTCATGTGGCACAGCATGCAGAACATCTAGCTATTGATGAATTAGCGTTTGATTGGGCGCCCTCCTGGGTTGAGCCTGAAATTGACGAAAAAACCATAATTTTTCTGCAGTATACTTCGGCATCCACAGGCGCTCCCAAAGGGGTCATCGTTACGCACGAAAATTTACTGAATAATGTAGCGCTGATTAAGGAAAAATTAGGTAACACACACGAGAGCGTAGGTTTTGGTTGGCTGCCGTTTTATCACGACATGGGTTTAATTGGTAATGTGTTATACCCAATTTATGCCAATTTCCCGTTTACCTATATGTCACCAACCAACTTCATTCAAAAACCACAGCGTTGGTTAGAAGGAATTTCGCGTTACCGCGCAACATTGAGTGGAGCCCCCAATTTTGCTTACGAGCTATGCGTAGAGACGATTGCGCAAGAAGCATTGATGGAGCTGGACTTAAGTTGTTGGGAAATTGCATTTAATGGTGCGGAGCCTGTACAGTTAGAAACGCTCAATCAATTTGCCGATAAATTTTCTGTGTGTCAATTTAAGCGAAAGGCCATATACCCACTCTACGGCATGGCAGAATCAACGCTGATGATATCGGGTGGTGTGCGTTTTTCCCCCTATACTGTGTTTCCTGGTGGGACACTCGTCTCCGTGGGCAGTACCACCGACAATCATCAAGTCCTGGTGGTGAATGAAAGAAATCACTGCCAATGCCCCGAGGGTACAGAAGGTGAAATATGGTTTAAGGGACCCAGTGTGGCGCTGGGTTATTGGAATAATTCGAGTAAAACGCAAGAATGTTTTGATGCCATCTGTCGTTCCAATGGAGAAAGAGGATATCTACGTACCGGGGATCTGGGGATCATGAAAGACGGCGAGCTTTATGTCACGGGTCGAATTAAAGATGTGCTTATTATCAATGGCAAGAATCACTATCCGCAAGATATTGAACGAGTCGCGCAGCAATCAAATCCTGCCTTAGTTATGGGCGGAGGGGCTGCCTTCATGTGTACGCAAACGAATAAAAATGACATTGTGCTCGTACAAGAAGTGCAACGTACAGCCCTTAAGACGGTTAATTACGCTGATGTATATTGCGACATACGCAACGCAGTTTTTAGTGAACTGGGTATTTCCCTATCAGCAATCGCATTGATATTCCCCTCTACCGTGCAAAGAACATCTAGTGGCAAGATACAGCGCTTTAAAAACAAAGAGCTTTATTTAAATCAAAACTTACGCGTGTTAGCTATTTGGCAGAAGGAGTGCGAATAAATGCAGGATAATTTAGCCATGCAGCCAAGTGAGGTGCAAAAATTTGAAAATCATCTGGGCCAATCCCTAGGCGATGGGACCTTTTCTTTAGCGACGATAATGATGCTAGATGAACAAGAAGCGTTTCCTTACCATGCTTGTCGTCTGTTAGATGATTATGATTTCCCACGCTATTATGTCCCTGCAAGCTTGGGTGGACAGCTTAATCATTATCAAGATTTATTAATGATGCTGCGCCTTATTGCCAGAAGAGATTTGACGATTGCCATTGCCCACGCCAAAACCTATTTGGGTGCAGCACCTGTGTGGGTGGCAGGTAGTGAGAGCCAGTGTCAATTACTCGCCGATGCTATTTTGTCAAAAGACGTCGTTTCATTGGCATTAACAGAAAAATGTAATGGCGGTGATTTGCTGGGCAGCAAGACACAGACAATAAAACAAGATAATTCCTACACACTAAGCGGCGAGAAATGGTTAATTAATAATGCCACACGGTCGCGTTACTTGTCCGTGTTCGCCAAAAATCCGGCAGAAGACGGTAGTCGAGGTTTTAGCCTTTTTTTATTCGACAAACAAAAAAATCAAGATGCTTATGTGTGTACAGCAAAAATTAAAACGCTGGGGGTACGTGGTGCAGACATCAGCGGGATCCAATTTAAAAATGCTCAGTTAGATAAACATGATTTGATCGGAGAAGAAGGCTGCGGTTTGGAAATCATTCAAAAGAGCATGCAAATGAGTCGTACGCTTTGCTCTGCTTTGTCTTTAGGGGCAATGGACACCGCACTACGGACAACACTCAAGTTTGCAGAAAATCGCATTTTGTATGGTAAAAGCATTCTCAATATACCTCACGTACGCAAGACATTGATTGACGCTTACGTGGAACTGCAAATCGCAGATATTGTTGCCTTGACGGCAACGCGTTGTATTAATCAGTTAACGGAGCAAATGAGTTTAATCTCAGCGATTGTGAAATACTATATTCCTGTGCAATCAGAAAAAACAATTAATGAGTTAGCTATTATTTTAGGCGCCAGGCATTATTTAAGAGAAGAACACGACAATGGAATTTTCCAAAAGTTAATGCGTGATAATCGTTTGGTTGGATTGTTTGATGGTAGTACTATTGTCAATCTACAATTATTGACACATCAGCTACTCCAGTTTAGCAAAAAAAAATCGGGAAAATATTTGGGAAAAAGTGCATATCTCTTTGTTGCAGACATGCCACTTGACGACTTTGATGTGAAAAAACTAAGACTCAGTAATCACGGTTATAACGATATTTTACACGGCATCGATAGTATTTGTGCCGAGTTATGCCGAGCGGATACATATCCAGTCATCGCGTCTCAAGTTAAGACATTAATTCAGCTGCGTGACAATTTTTACGATGATGTGGTTAGACATAAACAAGAACTGATTGAGTTCAGTCACAAGACCCATGCGCTTTGTGAAACGTTTTGCCGATTAAATGTGGCGGCAATATGTGTGTCTTATTGGTTTTATAATCACGGCAACGCTAAGAGTGCATTACTAAGTGAGACATTGATTGAACGGATGATGACAAAGTTAATTAATGGTTTACCCGTTCAGGTTACAGCGGACGTTGATGAGAATGATCAAATTGTTTTTGATGAAATGATGGATCGCTTTCATTTACATCAGTTGTTTTCACGTATTCAAGTTTCGCTTGGCAAAGGGTTTTAATCGTGCACAACTGTTTGCCACACCACCAAAAATTAAATGAGATTGAAGCAACGCTAGGATATCCTTTGGGCGAGTCAATGGCTTTTTCTTTAGTGGATAGTTTGTTGTGTGACGAACAATCCATTTTCCCTCAGAAATTTGTAGAGGCACTAAATAGCCTCCATATCAATCGATACTTTGTTCCTCAGGAGTTGTTAGGATCACTCACGCGATTCGATGAATTTTGTGCGATATTTCGTGCTGTCTTTCGTCGCGATCCCACGGTGGGATTAGGCTATGGCTTCACTAGTTTTATGGCAGCGATTATTGTTTGGTTATTTGGTAGTGCCGAACAGAAAAAAGAATTAGCGCAGTCTATCCTAGCTGGGCAGACAGTTTCGGTGGCCTTCCATGAGAAAAATCACGGCAATGACGTCTTGAGCAATCAGCTCACTGCTTTATGTGTTGAGGATAATTTACTGTTACAGGGAGAAAAATGGGTCGTCAATAACATCAGAGAAAGCCAATATTATGTATTGTTCGTAAAGACAAACGCACAAGCAGGGCCCAGGGGATTTAGCACCATTCTCTTCGATAAAAGTACCTGTCCCGAACAAACGCTGCATTATTTGCCCAAAGTAAAAACGCTGGGTGTACGCGGTTGTCGCATTGCTGGCGCGCAGTTTAATGCATGCAAAGTTACTCAAGAAGCTATCATAGGTAAGTCAGGCAATGGGTTTGAGCAAGTACTAAAATCCTTTCAAGTGACAAAAACACTGATTGCTGGAATGGTAATGGGTACGGTGGATACCTATTTTCGTCTTTCTGCACAGTCTATGTTGCAAATTCATCCCCTGAATGAATGGGATAAATTTCAGCAGCAAAGTTGCATAGATGCATTTGCCGACTGTCTCATTTGCGATATTTTTTCTATGACAATGTGTCGTGCATTGCATGTCTTAACAGAACAAATGAGCGTGTACTCAGCCGTCAGTAAGTATTTCATCTTAACGCATCTGGAAAAATCAATCGTAAATTTGAAATACCACACTGGATTATTGGGGTGTTTACGTGAAGGAAATTATGCCTTATTACAAAAATTAGAGCGAGATTTCTCTGTGGGTAACCTTGGTCATGCCAGTGGGTCAGTGTGTTTAAGTCATATAGCAAGCCAGTTGCCCCGTATATTACACACGGCGCCGCATACGGTTATCGACCGGCAAGATCTAGCGACGTTGTTTGATGTATCGGCTGCGATACCCACATTTAATGGTGATCGACTAAAGCTTACTAATTCGGGTAAAGACAGTATTTTGTCAGGCTTCAAACAAATCGAAGAGACGTCAACTCAGCTCGCGGATTTAATCGAGATTATTAACCTTGAGTTTAGCGATCTGCAAACTGCCGTGAAAAATAAGGCTGCCGAAGATAAGGTAATTAACTTTGATTTATCCAAACGTTATACCTTGCTGGTGACCCTGGTTAGCGTGTATTTCTTTGGACATTACAACAAAAGCAGAGTTAACAAAAACATTATTATTTATTGCCTCGCTAAACTGATAAAGCAATACATACAGCCAACGCTTGAAATAAATGATAAGTACAGAATGGCTATCTACGATTCGTTTTATGATTGCTATGACAAGCAAATGACCTTTGAAATATTTCCAAAGTCATTACAACCTCAACCACCTAAAAAGGAGATCCAATGAGTACTACAACTGTAAATAAAGAAAACATAACTGACTGGCTGACAGATCAAATTTGTCGATTGACTAAAACTAAAAGAGAAACCATTCATGTCAATGAACCGCTTTCCAATTATGGTCTTAATTCCATTCAAGCGGTTACCTTGGTGGGTGAAATCGATGATTGGCTTAATGTTGAGTTTGAACCGACACTTGCTTGGGATTATCCAACCATTGAAAGTTTAGCGAATTACATTGATCAGCAAGTCTGCCAGCATTAAGGGGAACATTATGCAAGGCGCAAGTGTATTAAATGAGATTGCCGTCATTGGTATGGATTGCTATTTCCCGGGTGCGGAAGGCCTGACTCAATTTTGGGATCTACTGTGCGAAGGTAAAAATGTTGTGCATGACTTGCCGTCATGGCGCTGCAATTCATTTTGTGCTGAGCCATTTAAAGGGGGTTATGTTAAAGACTTAGCCCGATTTGATGCGGATTTTTTTGGTATCACTGAGCGTGAAGCCAAGCGCATGGATCCGCAACAACGAATGCTATTAGAGATTAGTTGGCGGGCGTTAGAAGATGCGGCTATTTTACCGAGTCAATTGAGAAAAACACGTACCGGTGTTTTTGTTGGAGTCATGGGTAATGAATGGGCGCAACTGATGTATGCTAAGCCTGAACAAGTCGATGTGTATGCCGGCATAGGTAATGGCTATTCAATTATTGCTAATCGGCTCTCTTATTTTTACGATTTAAACGGCCCTAGCATGGCCATTGATACGGCTTGTTCTTCTGCACTGACAGCGATAAATACGGCGTGTATTCAGCTACAGATGGGTGAGATTGATTTGGCTATTGTGGGTGGAGTCAATGTCGTTATTTCGTCTGCGCTCAATCATTTCTATCGTGAGGCGGGTTTGGCAGATAAAGATGGATATTGCAAACCATTTGGAGAGAAGGCCAATGGTATTGTGCGGGGTGAAGGTGCAGGGATTGTCATTTTAAAACGTGTAGCGGACATGGATACTAACCACCGTGCCTATGCACATATCCTTGGCTCGGCTGTAAATCATGACGGCAAAAGTAATGGTTTGACCGCTCCCAATCGTTGGTTACAGGAAGATGTACTCAGACGGGCTTACCACAAAGCAGGCATAGCACCAAGCATTGTGGATTATATTGAAGCCCATGGCACAGGAACAGCATTGGGTGATCCCATCGAGGAAAAAGCACTGGCACAAGTACTAGGTAATCGCGATGGCGGGCCGCTACTGATTGGTTCGGTAAAAAGTAATTTTGGGCATTTGGAAGGTGCTTCAGGCATTGCAGGTTTTATTAAAGCAGTGCTGTCGATATACCATAAAAAAATCCCCCCCACTTTACATGTTGGCAAGGGCAATCCCTATATCAATTTTAAAAAAGACAATATAAAAGTTGTCAGCGAACTCACCAATTGGCCGATGATTGCAGGCAAGAAAGTGATAGCGGGTGTAAGCGCTTTTGGTTTGGGAGGAAGTAATGCGCATGTTGTTTTGTCCGAAGCGAGAAGGATAGAACACAATTTTACGGATGAGGATATAACTTATTTCATAAAATTGAGTGCTAAAAGTGAAACGAGTTTAAAAAAATTAGCCATTCAGTACAAGCATTATTTACAGACGTTGCCTGACGAAAATCTCAGTTCATTTTGTCACACGAATAATGTTTTTAAGACCGATCATTGTTATCGCCTGGCTATTTCAGGAGACAGCAAGGATATGCTGTTAACGTGTTTGCAAAATATTGCTGATAAAACCTCATTTGAACGGTGCCAAGCGAGTGTGCCTGGTCTGGTAGCGCTGTTTACCGGACAAGGTGAAATTGATAAGCAAATGTTTTGCCATGCTTACCGTGACAATAGTGTATTCAAAGCCTATTTCGATAAATGCAACGATTTATTAAAAGCACAATTTAATATTTCACTGTATGAAAAATTTATTGCTGGATCTCCTTTGTCTGATCTCACAGAACATGCGGAATATTATCAAGTGGCTTTATTTATCTATGAGTATGCCATGGCTAAATCCTGGGAAGACGTAGGTGTGATTGCTGATTTGATGCTAGGGCATAGTTTGGGAGAGTATGTTGCCGCTTGCTTAAGCGGAGTGTTTAGTTTAGCCGATGGTTTGAATATGCTGGTGATGCGCGGAAAACTCATGCAGCAGTGCAAAGTCAACAGTGCGATGTTGGCTGTTTCACTGCCTTCAGAAAAACTGACGCAGTTAATAGTTCAAAGACAATTAGAGGTGGAAATATCAGTTTGCAATGGTGCAACGCACACCGTAATTTCAGGCTCACTATCGAGTATAGAGCATGCTAAGCAATATTTGTCACAACAGCATATTCCTTGTGTATTGCTGCCAGTGCAAGCAGGTTTTCATTCAAAATTCATTGAGGAAATGCTGCCGGAATTTAGAGAGTTCCTCAAGACAATAACATTTCATCGTCCAACAAGGAGAATCATCTCCAGTCTGACGGGTCAGTGGATGGATGAGGAATACAGCCCGGATTACTGGTGCCGACACGCCAGAGAACCTGTGCAGTTTCATCAGTGTATGCTGTTAGCTAAGCAAGAAGGTTTTAGTCATTTCATTGAAATGGGACCAACCAATACCTTATGTCGCTTGGGAAAAAATATTTTTGGAAAATCAGAGGTAAGCTGGTACTGGGCAGTGGCAAAAGAAGATGTTGATCAAGCAGCGAGTGCAATATACCAACAGGGTTATTCTATTAATTGGGCATCACTATCGCCTACGGCAAATGGTAACTTATTATCAATGCCAACGTATTCTTTCTCCGGGAAATGGTATTGGTTTGATGACAAGGGATATTTGAGTTCACTTGTGCCTCTCGGTAGGGCTGAGGAATTAATAAAAGAATCAATAAAAAATAACGATGGGCTTGCCATTAGTCCGGATCACCTGGTTGAAAAAATATACGATGTCATTTCTTCCGTTGCAGAAGTTGAGAAGAGCAGTCTCTGTTTAGAGACCAATCTACGCCAACAGTTGGGTTTTGATTCTTTGACTTCAATGCGGCTTAAATCAACCTTGGACGGTGAGATACCTTTAGCTAAGCTAATTTCCCCAGCCAAATTTTTTAAAATGGCAACTATCTCTGACTTAATTAATGCTATCAGGGAATGTAAGAATGAACATGTTTAATAAATTTTTTGACAAATCAGCATTAAGCGCAAACAAGCACGAACCGCGCACTATGCGTGTAAAAAAACTAACATACGTCGCAAGAGATATAGTAACTCTGGTGCTTGAGCCTGTGGGTACTGCAAAGGTAATGCCGCCTAAACCAGGGCAACATATTTTGTTGCAACATCCCAAGCAAGCGGGATTAGTCAGGGCGTATACCTTGGTAAGCATATTAAATAAAAAGCACTATCAAATTGCTGTCAAAGTGGATCCTACTAAAGTTCCTGAAATGAGTATGTCAGCGTATTTAGCTCAGCAAGCGCAGGTGGGTGATCTCATCGAAGTGACGGGTCCACACGGAACATTCACACCCTCTAGTGAGCTGAGATCAGTGGCTTTAATTTCTGCGGGTATTGGTATCACACCCATGTTGGCTATCTTAGAAGATATCATCAAATCGAAACAAAAAATCGAGGTTAGCTTCTACCATGTGACGCAAAATAGCCAAACTTTGCCGTTTACCAAGCAATTGCAAGCGTATAAAAAATCGTGCAAAGAATTTTTATTATTTTTTACTAAGCCACTGTTATTAGACATTCAAACAAATGCATTTGATGTTGCCGGACGACCTGTTCTTAATGATTACCTCGATAAATTTAGCACGGATACCGCTTTTTTCCTGTGTGGACCTAATGGTTTCATTTACGCTGGGTATCAGTCTTTGCTGTCAAGTGGTATTGAAATGGAGCGGTTACATACAGAGATTTTTTCGGGATTGCCGATCAACCACTTATTAGCAATTAATAATGACGAGGATCATAACTTCACTGTTTGTTTTAAAAAATCAAATAAAAAAACGAGTTGGCGAAGATGCTCAGGTTCTCTGTTAGATGTGTGTGACAATTTGCAGTTAAATGCAGGCGCCAGTTGCCGACAGGGGATATGCAAGTTTTGTCAATGCCGATTGTTAGAGGGGACCGTATTAGAATCTGGTGCGCGTAAAGGCAGTGGAAGCGATAATATATTGTTGTGTCAGTCAACACCGTTATCGGATTGTGTCATAGATTTATAATGGAGAATAAACATGAGTGATATAAATAAACTGATTGAACTATTACAGTCAATTTTACTGGAAGAAGGTCCGTTACAGCCAGATACGGTATTAGCAAACCTTGGTAGTTGGGATTCAATAACTGTGTTACGTGTTTTCATGCTGATTGGAAAAACCAGCCTATCAAGTTGAACATGAAGTCGCTTTGCTCATAGAACATGAAAAGATAGAATTTTTTTGATCGAATGGGTATATATGGGGAAAGAGAACAAGATGCGCCGCATAGAGGATTGAAAATGTTGTTGTCTAGTATATTCACAAGCTAAGCTTAGTCGCTTAGACGGATCAGTTTTAGGGTCAACCCCCGTCGTCTTTTTAAAAAAAATCCCACCCGCAAGCGGGTGAGACAAACTGCATACACGCTTGGTTGGACTTATAGTGGCGTCCCCAAGGGGATTCGAACCCCTGTTGCCGCCGTGAAAGGGCGATGTCCTAGGCCTCTAGACGATGGGGACGTGTACGAAAAAGCATTGTGGAGCTAGGCGGGATCGAACCGCCGACCTCTTGCATGCCATGCAAGCGCTCTCCCAGCTGAGCTATAACCCCTGGAAAGACAGCGATTCTATGCAGAGTCGCCTGTGCTGTCAAGCGTCAGGGGCAAGTTAGTTGGCCTTTGCGGCGCAGCAACATAGGCTGCATGGCTTATTTAGGGTGAGGTCTTACCTTCTTGCTATGTAGTTTAGCGCGTGTTGCAGGCGCGTTAATGTCTCGGCTTGTCCCAGGGTTTCTAGGGTAAGGTCTAATGGCGGAGACACGGTGGTGCCCGTGACCGCTGCACGCAGCGGTTGCGCGAGTTTGCCCAGTTTGAGTTCCTGTTGTGTGGCAGTGTCTACGATGCACGCATGTAGTGCGGGCGCTTGCCACGTGGTGAGTGCCTGTAATGCGTCGTGCGCGTGTTGCAACGCAGGCGCTATGGCGGGTACCAAGCAGGCGGCCGCATTGGCGTCGTAGGTGTGTGGGGTCTGATAAAAATAAACGCTTTTCTGTGCCATTTCCACCAGCGTTTTGCACCGCTCTGCTTGCATGGCGACGATCGCCGTGAGTTTGTCATCTATGGGGATTTCTACCCCGTCTTGCTGCAAATGGTAGGCGAGCTTAGGCGCGATAGATTCTGCGGGTCCCTGTTTTAAGTACTGTTGATTTAACCACAATAATTTTTCTGCATTGACACTCGCGGCTGCGCGATTGATGTGTGCTGTGTCAAATAAGGCAATGCGTTCTGCCGGTGAAAAAATTTCTTGATCGCCGTGCGACCAGCCCAGGCGTAATAAATAATTCAGCAACGCGTGGGGCAGATAACCTTGTTCGCGGTATTCCAACACGCTGACCGCACCGTGACGTTTCGACAAGCGCGCGCCATCGGCACCTAAAATCATGGGCGCGTGTGCGTAAGTCGGTATGGCCCAACCTAGCGCGTGTAATAGATTGATTTGCCGTGGTGTGTTGTTGATGTGATCGTCACCGCGGATCACATGGGTGATTTGCATGTCGTTATCGTCTACGATTACTGCGAAATTATAGGTCGGCATGCCATCACTGCGGATCAGGATCAAGTCATCCAATTCGCTGTTGTGTACGCAAATAGTGCCATAGACGTGATCGTCAAAAGAGACAGTGCCACTGTCGGGTTGGCGAAAACGAATGACACCGTGCGCGGCGCTGGCAGCCGTATGCTGTTGGTTGCGGCAGTGGCCGTCGTAACGCGGTTTTTGTTTTTGTGCGAGCTGTTGTTCGCGTAATTCCTGTAGACGTTCTTTGCTGCACACACAACGATAAGCATGACCACTTTCCAGCAATTGTGCGGCGATGGCGTCATAGCGCGCGAGGCGTTGCGTTTGGTAAAACGGACCTTCGTCGTAATCTAAACCTAACCACTGCATGCCATCGAGTATGGCGTCAATTGACTGCTGGGTAGAACGTTCTTGATCGGTGTCTTCTATACGTAAGATAAATTGCCCGTGGTGTTTGCGCGCGTACAACCAGGCGAATAGCGCGGTGCGTGCACTACCTATGTGTAAATAACCGGTAGGGCTAGGGGCAAAGCGAGTGCGCACAGACATAATATTTCTCCTGATGTAACAATAAGTGCGGCGAGTATAGCATTGCTGCGCTGGCCCACGATACTGGCTGTGGATTTGGATGGGGGATGTACAAGTTGTGTTTTATTGTTTACTATCGCTTGCGCTGTGGCGCTAGGAAAAATGGGGTGAGGCAGGATGCGGTCAGATACAGACGATCGTCAGGCGGTAGGTAAGGCAGGGGATAATACCTTGCCTTTGTACGATCAAGTCATTGCATTGCATGAGAAGCAGGGTGGCCATACGTCAGCGTCGTTGTTGCTGCTCGAGCAAGCGTTTCAACAACAGCATTGTTTTCTTGCACTGGATGAATTAGTACGTCACTGGATCATGCAGCTAAACGTTGAAGCACAGGCACCGCAGGCGGTGAGCGAGTTGTTGCGTTTACAAAGGGTGTTGCAGCAATACCAACAAGATTACGGCGCGGCGGCGCCTATTACTTTGGCGAATTTACATTTTTGGTTGGCGCAGCATTATCATCAGCAATTGGCACAGTCTCATGCGCGCGCGACCCAGGGTATTCCTGCTTGGTTAGATTCTCCGTTACATGCGCAGCATAGCGTGCCTCCGTATGGCGCGGATGCGCATGGTGTCCGCGCATTAGTCTGGCTCTATTGTGCCCGTGAATTATTGCTATGCCCTGACAAGTTACAGCAGACGGTCGCCGTTTACGAAGGCGCGACGGTAGATGTTTATCTGCAGACTGTCTTTAATCAGGTAGACATGGGCTTAGAGGCGGTCATTTCCTTCATGGAAGATACGTTTACTCGTGTCATCGCTGAACAAGCGGTTCCCGCCCATGTGCCGCTTACCCATGTGCCGTTTAATACACTATCTCCCAACATCGTGCAGCGTGCCCAGCACGATGCAACGCATTATATGCAGCAACTTAATTTACCTACGCCACATCGCTAGAGGGTCTGCGACGCTGTGAATCTACGGGTAAAACAAACGTAACTATTCAGCATTTTGCTGAATAGTTACCCTTAATTTGACGCCTACCCAGTAAAACTGGGCTTAACGGCGCTTAAGGGGAGAATCGCGATTCTCCCCTTAAGAATCCCCATCGCGTAATGAAAGCACCACTTTTTCAAGTGAAATCGTAATGTCTTGCAACTTTGCTGAATAGTTACCCTTAATTTGACGCCTACCCAGTAAAACTGGGCTTAACGGCGCTTAAGGGGAGAATCGCGATTCTCCCCTTAAGAATCCCCATCGCGTAATGAAAACACCACTTTTTCAAGTGAAATCGTAATGTCTTGCAACTTTGCTGAATAGTTACAAAAAAACTAATAAATTCAGATGATTCTCGTGCAGTGTTTAGCGTAGGCTTGCACTGGGCCAAGCTAAGGTAACTACTCAGCCGGTTTGCTGAATAGTTACCTAATTTGTTGGTTACTTGGGGGTCAATCGATGAGTGGTTGTTACTGCTGCTTGCTCAGGCGGCGTGACGATGATTTGTGGCGTCGGTGGTGCAAACAAACTGGTTGGTGCATGCGCGAACGTGGTGATGATGCGTGGTCGTTTGGTAACGGGAGAGGGTGATCCCACGGTGAATCCTACGGTGTTGCCGTCACTCTCGTTCCAAAAGGTGTGCTTATGCTTACGTTCTGCATCGCGCTGTGCAGGATTTTTGCTACTTTCCCAAAAGATTATTTCACGTGTTGCGCCAGTGACACGACGGATAGTTGAAGCCTGTAAGCTGGGATCCAGCTCAGTATGGAATACCGCGTTTTCTGCCCGAGTAAAGAGGCATTTGGCGCTGGTTTCTGCGAGGAACTGCAGTGTATGGCCATACACACGTTGGTGTGGGTAGTTCTGGGTGAGCGTGCGGGCAAGTGTTATCATGCCATGATTTTTTTTCGTTACCTCAGCCAATGTCGTGACTTTGATTTTGCCGAGTTCCTCAATCTTTTTTCTGGAGACAGCATCTATAGTTGGCTGTAATCGGTAGTATTCCAGATACTCTATCAACGCATCATGTGTCGATATGGCTTGTTGTTCTGGTTTGGTTTTTTCGTGGCGGGAATAGACATTCCAATAGGAATAATAATACATGGGTTATCCTCACAGTCAGTTTAGGTTAATAAACGATGTAAATGCGCATTCCTAAAGAAAAATGCAAAGGATGTCCCTATGGCGAGTTACAAAGCGCGTGCAGTGTAGCAAAGAATTGCCTTAAAGTGAACAGGGGTAGGCGCTAAGTGTGCTGATGCAGGTATTTTTGTTGGTGAGAAGCAGGTGAGGATGGTGCCCCGGGCAGGATTTGAACCTGCGACCTGTCCCTTAGGAGGGGACCGCGCTATCCACTGTGCCACCGGAGCAAGACCCCGAACTGTAGGGTAGGTGTTTTACAAATGCAAGAGATGATTTGTGAATACCCCTCGTCCTTGCTGCCGATTCAGGTCTCGCGGCTTGGCCCGTAGACCTGCTACACTGTGGCCCGACTCAGATGCAGTTGTGTGTAACAGGCCGGTTGGCGCGGATGACGAAATCCACAGTTTCTGTGTGAAAGCCTGTGGATAAGCTGTCAGGTTTATACGTTTGGGGCAGATGCGTCGTGGGTTAGTGAGCAAACCTCAAAAATAAGGCATGTGTAGTGGGTTAATCGCGGAGGGTATATGTATACAGGTATTATTGATAAGTACCGTGCCAGGTTACCACTGGCGGACGATGTGGTAGCGGTGAGTTTGTGCGAAGGTAATACGCCACTGATCCCTTTGTCACGCATCGTGCAGCAGGTGGCGCCGCGGCTGCGTTTATACGTGAAATACGAAGGGCTGAATCCAACCGCCTCGTTTAAAGATCGTGGCATGACGGTCGCCGTCAGCCAGGCGGTGGCGATGGGTAGTCGCGCCGTGATTTGTGCATCGACGGGCAATACCTCGGCGGCAGCGGCGGCCTATGCCGCACGCGCGGGGATCAGTGCGGTGGTGTTGATCCCGGAGGGCAAGATCGCGTTGGGCAAATTAGCGCAAGCCCGTATGCACGGTGCGTTGGTGTTGCAGATAGCCGGCAATTTCGATCAAGGCCTAGCCTTGGTGCGCGAAGTTGCCGAGCGTGTGCAGGTAAGCATTGTTAATTCGATTAATCCGTATCGTTTACAGGGGCAAAAGACCGCAGCCTTCGAGATTATAGAGAGTTTAGGTGATGCGCCAGATTGGCATGTGCTGCCTGTGGGTAACGCCGGTAACATCAGCGCCTATTGGATGGGTTACCAAGAGTATCGACAAGCCGGCATCAGCCAACGTTGTCCGCGTTTGTTGGGTGTGCAAGCGGCTGGTGCTGCGCCCTTTGTGCAGGGGCATGTGGTGAGTCAACCCGAAACAGTCGCCACCGCCATACGCATAGGTGCGCCGCAATCCTGGGATCTCGCATTAGCTGCGCAGCAGCAATCAGGTGGTATGTTTATGAGTTGCAGTGATACTCAGATTCTGGCGGCGCAAAAACTGTTGGCTGAAACCGAAGGTGTTTTTTGTGAACCGGCATCTGCCGCTGCGTTGGCTGGTTTATTCATCGCGATAGAACGCGGCCAGATCGCAGCGGATAGTACGGTCGTGTGTACCTTGACCGGACACGGGCTCAAAGATCCGGAAATCGCGATTGGACAAACACATTTGCCTATGCACACGGTAGCTGCGGAATTAGCGGCAGTGGAAGATGTGATTCTGGCGCATTGTGTGCGTGGATGTTAAGCATGCAGGTTACCTGTTATATCCCAGGCTTGTTATTACCCGGACTCGTCGATCGCGCGCGCATCAGCGAGGTAAGCTTGCCGCATTTGCATGAGTTATTGGCGAAAGCACAGGCGTATACCCATACCCCGGTTGCTTATGCAGAGAAATTATTTGCGTTGTTTGGTTTACCGCACACACAACAGGTGTTGCCCTTGGCGGCGCTCACCGGTTTAGCCCACGGTTTAGCGACGACGCATGATTATTGGTTGCGTGCCGATCCGGTACATCTGCAAGCGGATCTCAATACCGTGTATTTGTTTGGTAATGCCCAATTGGCATTACAGCCGGATGAGCTTGCGTTATTAGCCAGCGAATTGCAGCCGTTGTTGCAGGCAGAAGAACAGTTACTTATGCCGCAAGCGGATGCATGGTATATACGTTGCACGGGTGATCCCGATTGTAGGAGTCAAGCGTTGTATGCGTTATTGGGTAGACCTTTAGCCGATGAGTTGCCACAGGGCAAACCACGTTGGCGCCAGCTGTTGACGGAAATGCAGATGGTGTTGCACGGCAGTCGGGTGAATCAGTTGCGCATGCAACAGGGTAAATTAGCGGTGAATAGTCTGTGGTTTTGGGGTGGGGGTGCTTTGCCCGCGGCAGAACACGTGGCTTGGGATTACGTGATGAGTGACGATGTGCTGACGGCGGGCTTGGCGACATCCGCGGGTGTAACGTTATTACCCGCTGATCCGACGACACTGCGCGCGCGTGAGGGTAATATTTTATTAGTGCTTGCGGCGCCGGCTTTGTTGCCGGAGCAAGATGTTGCCTTACACCAACAATACGTAGCGGCGTTAGAACAACAGTGGTTTACGGTGTTACGTCAGTTGTTACGACAGCGTAAACTGCAAGAACTACACGTGTTGTTACCCCATGGTTTAGCGTATCGTATCACGCCTACTGACTTATATAAGGCGTGGCGGCGGTGGCGCTCCTGGGAGAGGGTATTGACATGAAACGCAGGATTACACGCCGTGATATAAATACGGGTTTGGCGCAGTTCCAACAGTCCTTTCCCGATATTATTCGCCGTATCTACGTCGCACGCGGTGTTACTCAGGATCAACAGTTACAGTATGGTTTGGATCAATTGCACGGCGGCGATGGACTCTTGGGTTTGTCTGCGGCGTTGACGTGTTTAACGCAAGCGATAACCCAACAACAACGGATCTTGATCATTGGCGACTTTGATGCAGACGGTGCAACGAGTAGTGCCTTGGCGGTGTGTGCATTGCGTGCGTTTGGTGCCGAACACGTGGATTACCTGGTACCTAATCGTTTTACTTATGGCTATGGACTCACCCCAGCGATCGTTGCGGTGGCGAGTCGTTGGCGACCGGATGTGATCATTACGGTAGACAATGGGATTGCCAGTTGCGACGGTGTGGAGGCGGCTAACCAACAGGGGATACGTGTGGTGATCACCGATCATCATTTGCCCGGGAAACGCCTGCCGGCAGCGGCGGCAATTGTGAATCCCAATCAAGTGGGCGATCTATTTCCGAGTAAAAACTTAGCGGGTGTGGGCGTGATTTTTTATTTATTAGGATTATTGCGCGGCCATTTGCGCGCACAAGGATGGTTTAGCGCCCAGGGTTTAGTTGAGCCGAGTATGGCGCAATTTTTAGATTTAGTCGCGTTAGGTACGGTAGCGGATGTCGTCGCATTGGATCACACCAATCGTATTTTGGTACACCAGGGTTTAGCCCGCATTCGTGCGGGCCAAGCCCGCCCCGGAATTTACGCGCTATTGACCTTAGCGAAGCGTAAGGCCGATACGCTGGTGGCCAGTGATTTGGGTTTTGCGGTGGCGCCACGCTTGAATGCAGCGGGTCGCTTAGATGATATGGCACAAGGCATAGAATGTTTATTAGCGGAAGATCCGGGGCAGGCCATGCGTTTGGCGCAGGTGTTGGATGGGTTAAATGAAGAACGGCGTAGTTTAGAAGCGCAAATGAAAAGCCAAGCGTTATTGGCGTTACAGCATCTGCAGTTGCCCACGGCAACATTGCCTGCCGCGTTGTGTCTGTTCGATGCGAGCTGGCATCAGGGCGTGATTGGTATTATCGCGGGTCGTTTAAAAGATCAGTTTCATCGGCCTACCATTGTGTTTGCTGATAGTGGTGAGGGTTGTTTGAAAGGATCAGGTCGTTCGATTCCCGGTGTGCATTTGCGTGATGTGCTGGATGAAGTGGCTACGCGTTATCCCGGCTTGTTAACCCATTTTGGCGGCCATGCTATGGCGGCTGGGTTGAGCCTAGACAAAGCCAGTCTTGCGGAGTTTCAACAAGCGTTCGTTACTGTGATGGGTAACTATATCGATGCGAAGGTGCAGAGCGCGGACATTATGTCAGATGGGGAGTTGCCGGTAGACTGTTTTACACTGTCTTTTGCGGAACAATTGCGCGCGATGGGCCCGTGGGGACAGTCCTTCCCAGAACCACTGTTTGATGGTCAGTTTCAGGTGTTGGAGCAGCGCTTGGTGGGCGCCAAACATTTGAAGTTAACGCTGGTTGTGCCGCAAACGGGTCAGTTAGTCGATGCGATCTGGTTTTATGTGGATGTGGAGGCGTGGCCTAATCACCGTTGTACGACGGTAAACGCCGCTTACCGCCTGGATGTGAATATTTACCAGGAAGTGCGGCGTTTACAATTGTTGGTTGAATACCTAGAAGCAGTTTAGTCGTTCAGGTGCGCTGGTTTTTTGTCGTGTGCGCCTGGATGTTGTGAACGCGCAGCATGTTTTTTCATGCTGTGATGCAGCTTGCCGTGGTGCGGCTTGCCCTTGTGTACGCGGGGTTGCGCTGATTTTTCTATTGGAGCTGTCGTTTGGCTAGTGTTGTCATCGGCTAGGGTGGTTGCAGTCGTTGTTGCGGATTGTGTGGCAGCGGCGGTGGTGACAACGCCGGTTGCTTCAGGTGTTGCAGCTATTTCATTAGCCATAGCACTTAAAGGCAGGGCAAGGGAGCAAACGCAGGCGAGTAAAGCGGTTGATATGTTTTTAATCATGGCATATTATCCTTTGTGTTTGTTGATGGTCATTCGTGATTCTCAAACATTGCGGTTTGCAATGCGCGTTCATCATAAAGGCTCATGCAACGGATTGTCAAACCTCAGCGTATCGTATAGGGAAAAACACAGTGTTCATTCATCCTATTGCTGTTGCACCTATGTTGGGGTGGACAGACAGGCATTGTCGTTACTTGTTGCGTTTAATTTCACGCAAGGCGTTGTTGTATACGGAAATGGTGCACAGTGGTGCGATACTGTATGGCGAGCCCACGCGATTTTTAGCCCATCATCCCGACGAACATCCACTCGCATTGCAATTAGGCGGAAGTTGTCCGCGTCAGCTAGCGGCAGCGGCTGCGCTAGGTCAAGCCTACGGTTACGATGAAATTAATCTGAATGTGGGTTGTCCAAGTAGCCGGGTTCAAGCGGGATTGTTCGGTGCGTGTCTCATGGCACAGCCTGGTTTGGTGGCCGAGTGTGTGGCGGCGATGCGCGCGGCGGTTAGCATACCGGTGACCGTCAAAACGCGTATTGGTATTGATGCACAGGATTCGTATGAGGCATTGGCACATTTCATTGATGTGGTGCAGCAAAGCGGGTGCCAACGGTTTATTATTCATGCGCGCAAAGCCTGGTTACATGGCCTCAATCCCAAACAAAATCGCACGGTTCCGCCGTTGCGTTATGACTATGTGTATCGACTGAAACACGATTTTCCGCAACTGACCATCGTATTGAATGGTGGCTTGCATGCGGTAGATGATTTACATCACTACTTATCGTCTTGTGATGGGGTGATGATTGGGCGACAAGCGTACGATGATCCGTATACCTTGTCTATTATTGATAATTTGTATTATGGTGTGACGGATGTTACGCCAACGCGTCACCAGATAGTGCAGCAGTATATGTTGTATGTTCAGCAGCAATTGGCCTTGGGTGTGCAGCTCAAACACATGGCGAGACATGTGTTGAACTTATTTCATGGACAGCTGGGTGCAAAAGCATGGCGACGCCATTTAAGCGCGCATATGCATGTTCCCACCGCGGGAGTTGAGGTAATTACCGGCGCGTTGCGCTATGTGTGCGCTAGCAGCTAAAAATCATTCGCTACGGGTATAGGTATAGATGAGGAACAAATGCAGAGTGTATTACTGTTAAAAGGTATCGTGTTGGGTTGGAGTGTTGCGGTTCCGGTGGGAGCGATTAACATTGAGATGGTCAGGCGTGCGTTATCCATCAACCTGGGGCAAGGCATTGCGCTAGGGGTAGGGGCTAGCATTGCGGATTTGATGTATTTATTGTTAGTGAGTTTTGGTTTATTGCATTTTTTACATGATCCGATTTTACTGCGTAGCATTGGTATTTTGGGATCTTTGTTTATTGCATTTTTGGCCATTAACATCATGCGTAGTACGCCTGTGCTAGCCGGCAAACCGGCGCATGCGGGTTCTGTCTCGGTGTACCGCGGCGTATTGGATGGCTACATGATGGCGTTACTCAATCCGTATAACATTTTGTTTTGGGCCTCTGTGGTGGGTAGCCTGCAGGTGACGCAACTGTCGGCGTTAGATAGGCAAGTGGCATTGTTCTATACCGGCGCGGGTTTATTAGTTGGAATATTAAGTTGGGTCGCTGGTTTGCATGTGCTGCTGTATGCGCTGCGCCAGCGCTTTTCTACGTTGATCATGCACCGCTTGAATATGTTGGGTGGCGTGTCATTGCTGGTTTTTGCGTTATGGAGTTTTTGGTGTAGCATCAGTCGTTTTTGAGCGTATATACCGCTCGTACTCCAAAATGCAAAATCGCATTTTGAAATGAAATGGGTATAAGTAATCGAAGGAGTGTGAGCGTATGGAGATTAAGCCAAGTGAACTAGCGCAGTTAAGCCAATTTCTGTATGTATTAGCAGAGCACAGCGGAGCCATTATTCGGCGTTATTTTCGCAGCGAGATAGCCGTAGACAGCAAGTCGGATGCAACGCCGGTGACTTTGGCCGATCGCGAAGCCGAAGTGTGCCTGCGCAGTTTGATTCAACAACAGTATCCTACTCATGGCATAGTCGGCGAGGAATTCGGCAGCGACAATCCGCAAGCCGAATGGCAGTGGATTCTTGATCCCATTGACGGCACCAAAAGTTTTGTCGCAGGGGCCTTTGACTTTGGCACCATTGTGGGTTTGACCTTGTGTGGGCAACCGGTGCTAGGGATGGTGAATCATCCGGTGTTGAACGAATGCTATGTGGGCGATAACCAGCAGGCAACGTGTAATGGCAAGCGACTGCATGTCAGTGACAGCGAACACTTGTCCGAGGCGATCGTGTTAACTTCCGATTTGTTGCGTGTTCCCGTGTTGCAAGAGCCACAGGGATTTGCACGTTTACTGAGTCACTGTAAGTTTGCCCGCACCTGGGGCAACTGTTACGGCTACAGTCTGGTTGCGCGTGGTTTAGCGGCGGTGATGGTAGATCCGATGGCAGCACCCTGGGATCGCATGGGCATCATCCCAATCATTCGCGGTGCCGGCGGCGTCATCACGGATTACCACGGGCGTGATCCAGTGATCGGCGACAGCATCATCGCGGCGGCCCCCGCGTTGCATCAACAGGTGATGCGTGTGTTGCAAGAGGCTTAGCTTCATCACGGCGGCATTCTAAAAACGAAAGCGTGTGATCCGAATTTTCTGTTAGTTCTGGTAAAAGTCTAGTAGTACCGGGAACTTTGTTGTAAAAGTGCTTTGATTGGTTGCCCAAGCCAAATACTTGCACCTCAACACCGGGCGGGAGAAGTGCCCCTAAGCATTATCTGACCAATTAGTTGTCCTGGTAGTTGTTGCGGTCAATTTATTGCCTGTGTATAGTATGATCGAATTCACTTAATAGGGTGCTTTACCACATGGGTAAAAAATCAAATGCTTCCGGACCTGCTCAACCCAACGTTAATTCTCAAGCGCAAGCCAAAAAAACGAGCAAGCGATTTGTTGAGCAAATCAATGCACTTAATGACGAGGCTCGCACTTTATTTAATAACAACGAGATCCAAGCGTGTGTAAAAAAATACATAGAGCTATTGCAGGTAATAGAGACGATTCCAGCGGAAGACAAACCGCATGTGGATGGTTTAAATAAATCAATAGCGAATGCCTACATTAGGCTAGGCGGTTGTTACTTAGGACTCGGGAAAATAGACAAGGCGAAAAAGGCACGGGATCGGGCAATAAATTTTAAATTTTTTAATGATCAACGTAACTACCTTAGCGCTAAAATACATCAGGCTGAAAATGAAAAATTACCGCATGCTTTGTGCGTTGATTTGTTGACAGATCTGTGTCATGAGGAAACGTTAAGAAAGCCAGCCGAACTAATCCTGATGTTACTATGGGAGGATTTCAATGAGACTGGCCGTACTCATTTCGATAGCGCGGCTGTGAGTTATATTTTGACATCTCCTGTATTCAGGGACGATATCAAAACTCTCATCGCGCACTATGCGGATGACGTACTACACCAAACAGAGTTGGCAATTGATGCGCTAACGGTTATCGATTCCGCCGCAGCAAATACTTATTTAGCCACCATATACTACAGGCAGAAACGATTCGAGCAAGCAATAAAATCAGCAAAAAAAGTGATTAATTCACCTGATGCTGCACCACTCACTAAAGCAGAAGCCTATTATTATTTGGCCTTAATCATCGATGACACTGCAGCGTCAGAGGCGGAGCACCGCTTAGCGCTAGACTATTATCAAACAGCAATCGAGCTTGGTTTTGTGGCAGCCAATCACAACCTAGGCTACAAACTTGTGTATGGTCAAGGGGTTGATCCTGAGCCTGAGCGTGGGTTTGCCTGTTTGCAAAGTGCATTGGCCCACACGTCATCGAATGGTTTGACACTCACGGAACTTGGCATCTGTTTTAGGCTAGGCCTTGGTGCCACAGCTAATCTGGCGCAAGCAGAACAACATCTACACCGTGCCTATACACAACACCTTAGCGCCAAAGCGGGCCATCATTTAGCACTAGTGTATCGTGATCAACACAGGATAGATGAAGCACTCGAACTATTGGCTACCTTACTGGAACAACAGGATTACAATTACTGCCTGCCTGATGCCATAGATCTCGCAGTAACCCACGGCAAAAGCGATTATGTCACGCGTTTTGACACCAAAAGTCTAGATCTTATCAACGTGCTATCCGAGCAGCCGCGTTTACCAATGGCACAGACGGAAAACTTATTTTCTCTCATGCCATTGACTGGCATAGATGAAAACAGCCAACGCCAGTTTCATTACCTTAGGTATCGTGTGCTATCCATTAAAAAGGAGTCATCACCGTTTCGGCAAAGCCAACGATTACTTGAGCTGATGAATGATGGCTATGCGAAAACAATCGGAACTACAATGTTTTTGTTAGCATCTCTCGCCGAGTTATACCACCAGCACGCTAATATACGAGGACAGATCTATCGTCAATTGCCGCAAATAAACGCGTTAATTAAATTTGTTGTCAACCGTATCGATACAATATCCATTGATTTTCTGCTAGAAATGATGCAATCACTATCCCAGCTTCATATCAGGCAAACCACCGGTATGTGTATTACAACTGCGTGGGACAACGTAATAACGGTGCTAAGCAATATACCGGCGCTAACAGATGAAGAGAAGGTGAAGTTGGTTTCCATACTCTCTCATACCAATGCCAGTGCTCACCAACGAGAACGGGTGATAGCCATCTTTATGACTATTCGATTTAATGCTTTAACGTTGCCATTAGCCATAGAAGCGTGCTATAGGTTAGCGGTGATAGACCATTGTGCAAGACAAGCTGCACAAGCAACTGTTTTAGATAATCCTGACTTGCGTCGTCAGATAAGCAGTCTTTTGTTTAGAATTTTGAATAATGAAGCATTACAAACTATTAATGCTCAAGACCAATTTAAGCACCGTCATTTTGCTTTTATCGCTAGCCAATACTTTATGAACATTGATACTGCGTTTGATGCGTCATTTTCATTACAATTTAGTCAATCTGAGTTTAATGTCGATACCCCAGCTTTGCCAGGCCATCCGTCCCAATTACAACAAGATGTCGCCAGCGTGCTTGCGCGTTACTGCACGGGTTCTGGTTTACAGGAAGAACAAGTCGTAGGCGGATATCGGATTGATTTTCAATGGGTAACCGCAGATAGCATAATCCTGGTTGAAGTCGATGGCCCAAGTCACTTCCTGATGGGGCAACACTACGGTGATTGTGAACCTACGCCTAAAGATCGGCTACGCGAATTCATTGTGCGACACATTCAACAAGAAAAGTTTAACGATAAACAAGTTATTATGATTCGTATACCCTATTACCGGTGGCCAAGTGATGCTAATTTGGCGAGTAAAAAAGCCTATTTAGAAACTGTTTTTAGTGCAGCAGGGATCGCATTGCAAGAACAAGACAGATCACAGCTGTGGCATACCGTTGTTGGCGGAAAAAATCGCATAGATCCGCAGAAGCAGCAGAGCGTTGATTCTATAAGACCGACACCGAGGAGGTAATGCCAGGATCTGGTAGAACAGTTCTGCGGCAAGCGCCACTTCCTCAGCTGCATGAAGGATTTGTCGAGCCTAATGAGACGTTCTATTTTGTCGAGGTGATGGTTTTCACGGGGATGTGTACCATATGTTGTCGGTTTTGAGCATAGATAGCCCTTTAAAACCGTATTTACACCCATATTCACGCGTATTTTTATCTGGGGTCTGTCTGCCTTTTGGGTTTTACGTTAGCAGGGAAGCCGGTGTTAGGGAGTGTGGATTGGTTATGTTTGTTTTAAATCGCGGTAAAAATTTTCATGTCCTCCAAGCGCAAGCAGCAATCTATTTTCTGTAGTCCATTCGTAGGCAAGTAAAAACTCTTGTTGGTGTACACTAAACTTATAAACAAAAACGCCCGCTAATTCGCCCTTTTTTTCTTCGCCGACTGTAGGATCAGCAACAATTCTGATGATAGCCTCATCCACTTTAGATTTTTCGTTGGCATGAAGTTTTTTGTAAATTTTTCTGAAAGCAGGCATCTGTTCAATGACAATGTTAGTCACTGTCGGGCTCTATTTTGAAGGGTTCGGCAAGAGAACGATCGTGATTTTTCGCCATCATGACGTCACGGATAAACTCAATGGGAAGGTCTGGGTTATCCAGCGCACACTTGCCAATCGTGGCCCAGAATTCAATCTGGCTTGGAATGGAGCGGAACTCAGCAGACGCCACCCTTTTTGCCTCGTTATAAATGATTTCATCAATCCGAATTGGAACGCCCATGACAGCCTCTACAAAAGTAATTACATGCGACTTTTGTAGTATAGTTTATATATTTAAAAAAGCAAGCGCTTCGTTAATCTCTGGATCGCGCAGCGGGAACGTGGGTGATCTGATTCAACAACGTTATCCATGCCTACGGCATGGTCGCAGAGGAATTCGTAATCACTCCGCCGTTACCTGCGTATTATCACTGTCTATCGGTTCTAGTAGCGACAGTTGTAATAGGTGTAAACGTCGGTTGTCGGCTTGCAGTACTTTAAACAGATATTGGTTAATGCTAACTGCCTCACCGTGCTTGGGCATGTGACCAAACGCGTTTAACACCAAACCGCCGACGGTATCGAAATCGTCTTCTTCTAACGTGGCAGAAAAATATTGATTAAATTCTTCAATGGGCATGAGCGCCTTGATGGTATACAGGTTGTTGGTTTGTTTTTTGATATAGCCGTCTTCTTCTATGTCGTACTCATCTTCTATGTCACCGACGATTTGTTCTAAGACATCTTCAATGGTCACCAAACCAGAGACGCCACCGTATTCGTCCACGATGATAGCCATGTGTTGGCGGTTGCGGCGAAAATCTTGTAATAACTTATCCAGGCGCTTACTTTCTGGAATCAGCAGACTGGGGCGTAGCAAATCATGCAGAAAAAATTCGGGTTGTGGTGCGCGCGTGTATTTCAGCAAATCTTTAGCGAGTAAAATACCAATGACTTCATCATGGTTATCGCCGATAACAGGAAAGCGTGAATGACCCGATTCCGTCGTGATCGCGAGAATGTCTGCCAGTGAGGCATCCTCGTTGATCACCACCATTTGTGCGCGTGGGATCATGATGTCGCGTACTTGTATCACCGAGACGGCCAGCACGCCTTCTATCATGGCCAGTGCATCTGCATCTAACACGGCACGTGTGGTCGCGTCACGCAGTAGCTCGAGCAGCTGTGCGCGGTCTTGTGGTTCACGCAGTAATGCTTGACTCAGGCGTTCTAACCAACCGCGTTGTTCGGTGGGTTGTTGGGTGTCGTCATTCATGTGGTGTTCTCTCCGTATAAGGATTGCTATAACCCAGTGCAGCAAGTAAGTGAATCTCTAAATCTTCCATGATCTGCGCGGCTGATGCTACTTCGTGATCATAGCCGAGTAAATGTAAGCTGCCGTGAATCACGAGGTGGGCATAATGCGCGTCTAGGGTTTTATGTTGTTGCATTGCTTCTTGCGCGATGAGTGGCGCGCATAATACCAGATCACCTAATAGGGGCGGTGCATTGGGGATATCTGCCGCAAAGGTGAAACTCAGTACGTTAGTCGCGCCTTGTTTTTGACGATACTGCTGATTGAGTGCGGCGCTTTCTGCCTCGTCAACGAAGCGTATGGTTAATTCGGCGTGCGGTATATGTGCTTGCAGTGCTGCACTCACCCAGCGTTCTAGCTGTAATAGACTAGGCAATGGGGAGTAAGTGCTGGCGACTTGCCTATCGACCGTGTAGGGCGCAAGGGACGGCGCATGCTTAGGGGTAGTTTTCATAGGCTTCCACAATGCGTTCTATCAGTGGGTGGCGGATGACATCTTTAGGGGTGAAAAAGTTAAAGCTGATGGCGTCGATATTTTTTAATACTTGCACGGCGTGGCGCAATCCGGACATTTTATCTTTGGGTAAATCAATTTGGGTGAGATCGCCGGTAATGACAACCTTGGAGCCAAAGCCGACGCGGGTTAAAAACATTTTCATTTGTTCTTTCGTGCAGTTTTGGCTTTCATCGAGAATGATGAAGGCGTCGGCGAGGGTGCGTCCACGCATATAAGCGAGGGGTGCCACTTCAATGATGTGTTGGTCGATCAGTTTAGCCATGCGTTCGGCGCCTATCATATCACTGATTGCATCAAACAGTGGTCGCAAATAGGGGTCTATTTTTTGCGCCAAATCACCGGGTAAGAAGCCTAGGCTTTCGCCGGCTTCTACCACCGGACGTACCAGTAAAATACGATGTATTTGCTCGGCCTGTAGTGCTTGCAGCGCGTAGGCCACAGCCAAGTAAGTTTTGCCGGTACCCGCTGGACCGATCGCAAAAGTAATATCATGGGCACCAATGGCACGTATATAGCGCTGTTGATTAGCATTACGCGCACGGACGGCGCCTTTTTTGCTGTGCAGCACGATATCCAGCTCGGGCGCGCTATGCGGGGTAGCGTTGGGATGTTCTTGTAACGCCAGATGCACATTGTTGGGGGTGATTTCGTGGTGATGCGCCGTTTCAGCATACAGGGTATGCAGCACATGGCTCGCGTTGGCGATCGAGGAGTCTGAACCAATGACTTCAAAGACGTGGCCGCGATTAATGATAGTGACATCCAGTCGTTGCTCCACCTGTTTGATATGCTCATCGCATTGGCCGCATAACTTGGCCAGGCGCTGATTATCCAGAGGCATCAGGGTAAAGTTAGTGCTTTTTTTACTCAAGCTGTGGCATTCGCTCCTGTGTAGTCAATTTAACTGTAAGCTTAGACCATAATTCGCTGTGCTGGCAAATGAGATAGATAAAATAACGAGAAACGCGACATTTTGGTGCGTCAGCGTGCGCTGTCAGCGTTTTTTACACGATGCTTCATACTATTTCACCACGCAAGGAATTGGGTAACGCCGCAGTAATTTGCACGTCAACCATCTGACCAATTAAGTGGGCGGAGCCACTGAAATTGACGATGCGGTTGTTTTCGGTGCGGCCGCTGATTTCCTGTGCGTTTTTGCGCGCATGGCCATCGACCAAAATGCGTTGTGTGCTGCCGATCATGCTGTTGCTGATGTGTTGACCTTGCAGTTTCAAGCGCTGTTGTAACAGTTGTAAGCGCTGTTTCTTCACTGCCATGGGCACGTCATCGGGCAGATTAGCGGCTGGGGTACCTGGGCGGCGACTGTAAATAAAACTGAATGAATTATCGAAATCAGCGGTTGCGACTAAATCCATCGTCGCGGCAAAATCATCGTCTGTTTCGCCGGGGAAACCCACGATGATATCGGTAGAGACACTGATCGTAGGACGTATTTTACGTAAGCGGCGTAGCTTGGATTTGAATTCCAGGATCGTGTAATTGCGTTTCATGGCGGCGAGTATGCGATCAGAGCCACTTTGCACCGGTAAGTGTAAGTGATTGACGAGCTTGGGTGTGTTTGCATACGCCTGGATGAGACGCTCTGAAAAGGCCCATGGGTGTGAGGTGGTGTAACGGATACGCGTGATATTGTCTAAGGTCGCAATGTATTCGATAAGCATGGCGAGATCGGCGTCTTCCCCTTGATGGCGTGCACCGCGGTAGTCATTTACATTTTGCCCTAGCAGGGTCACTTCTTTGACGCCTTGCTCCGCAAGCCCCACTACTTCGGCGAGTACATCGTCAAAGGGACGACTGATTTCTTCACCCCGCGTGTAAGGAACGATGCAGTAACTGCAATATTTATTGCAGCCTTCCATGATCGAAACAAACGCGGTGTAGCCCTCGGCACGTGGCGGGGGTAGGCAATCGAATTTTTCGATCTCGGGAAAACTGATGTCGACGACCGCATGTTTATCTTGCAAGGTTTGGTTGAGTAACTCGGGTAAGCGATGCACGGTCTGTGGTCCAAATACGATATCGATGAATGGCGCGCGCTTGAGTAGCGCGTTGCCTTCTTGACTGGCGACACAGCCACCCACGCCGATGATAATATCAGGGCGTTTTTGTTTGAGCTGGCGCCATTGCCCCAATTGTGAGAAGACTTTATCTTGGGCTTTTTCCCGTATGGAGCAGGTGTTGAGTAAGAGTACGTCGGCTTCATCTTCTATTTCAGTTAATTCTAATTGATGTGAATGGCGCAGCACATTCTGCATCTGTGCGGAATCGTAGGCATTCATCTGACAGCCGTGCGTTTTCACAAATAATTTTTTCATGTTGATTTACCTAAATTTCATTCGCTAGTGGTATATACCCATTACACTTCAACATGCGATTTTTGCATTTTGAAGTATTCTCTACGCGATGGGGTTTCCAAAGGGGAGAATCGCGTATCGATCCTTTGGTGACCGGCATAAATTTACTTTGTGCCGGTCATAAAAACAATATACCGCGCAAACAATTAACTTAAATTCGCACTCTCAAGTACGAGCGGTATAGCTGCAAATTTACTGTATCAACCGTCACCCCGTCGCGTTGCATTCTAATGGTAATGTGCGTGCTTTACCACAGATACCTTTAATCCGCTACCCGTCACCGTGCAATTTGGCCTGCAACAAGTCGTTGACTTGTTGTGGATTGGCCTTACCTTTACTCGCTTGCATAACTTGCCCGACAAAAAATGCAAATAATTTTTCTTTGCCTGCACGGTATTGAGCGAGTTGTTCTGGGTTGTTTTGCATGACGGTCGCAATAATTGCTTCCAACGCACTGTTGTCGGTTACCTGTTGTAGGCCACGTTGTGCGATGATCGTGTCCGCGTCGCCTGCACCGTCCCACATGGCGTCAAAAACCGTTTTGGCAATTTTGCCAGAAATCGTTTGGTCGGTGATGCGGCGCAGTAATAACGCCAGTGCATCGGCCGTGACGGGTGAAGCTGTAATGGGTTGCGCTGCTTTGTTGAGTGCAGCGGCGAGATCACCCATGACCCAGTTGGCGGCTAATTTACTGGGGCACTGGGCCGCGCGTACGGTTGCCTCGAAGTAATCAGCCAGTGCTTTGCTGCTGGTTAACACGGTAGCGTCATAGGCACTCAAGGTATATTGTTGCATGAAACGTTGGCGCTTGTGGTGCGGCAACTCGGGTAAGTCGCGTTGCACGGTCGCGATGTAGGTGTCATCCAGTACCACAGGCAGCAAATCGGGATCGGGGAAATAGCGGTAGTCGTGCGCGTCTTCTTTGCTGCGCATGGTGCGTGTCACCTGTTGATGTGAATCAAACAGGCGTGTTTCTTGCACGACCTTCCCCCCGCTTTCTAGTAGTCCGATTTGTCGCTCGACTTCATACGCAATGGCTTGTTCAACAAAGCGAAACGAGTTGATATTTTTGGTTTCAGTACGCGTGCCAAAGGTGGTGCTGCCGTATGGGCGCACCGAGACGTTCGCATCACAGCGAAACGAACCCTCTTGCATGTTGCCGTCGCAAATATCTAGGTAACGTACTAATGCATGCAATGCTTTTAGGTAAGCCACTGCTTCGTCAGCAGAACGCATTTCAGGTTCTGATACGATTTCTAGGAGTGGCGTGCCGGCACGGTTGAGATCAATGCCGGTCATGCCATGAAAGTCTTCGTGTAAGGATTTCCCGGCGTCTTCTTCCAAATGCGCGCGCGTGATGTTAATTATTTTTTCTGTGCCATCGTCCAATAGTATGGGTAGGGCACCTTGACTGACGATGGGTAATTCGAATTGACTGATTTGGTAACCTTTGGGTAAGTCGGGATAAAAATAATTTTTGCGCGCGAATACGGAACGTTTCGCGATAGTGGCATCGATAGCCAGCCCAAATTTTACGGCCATACGCACGACTTCTGCATTGAGTACCGGCAATACACCCGGTAAGCCTAAGTCAATCGCGCAGGCCTGTGTGTTGGGCATGGCACCGTATTGCGTGGCAGCGCCGGAAAATATTTTAGAGCGTGTTTGTAATTGACAGTGTACTTCGAGTCCGATGACGGTTTCCCATTGCATGGTGTTTATGCTCCTGTGTTGGGGGTTTGCCAGTGCCAGGCAGTGGCTTGTTGGAATTGGTGCGCCGCATTAAGCAAGCGTGCTTCGCTGAAATGATTGCCGATGAGTTGCAAGCCAAGGGGTAACTTATCCACTAAGCCGGCGGGTAACGATAATGCGGGTAACCCGGCGAGGTTGGCGCTGATGGTGTAAATATCGTTGAGATACATGCTCACTGGATCATTGACCTTTTCCCCAATGAGGAAGGCAACGTTCGGTGTGGTGGGACTCGCGATGATGTCCACCTGAGTAAAGGCTTGTTGGAATTCTGCATGAATCAGGCGTCTGATTTTTTGTGCTTTGGTATAGTACGCGTCGTAATATCCAGAAGATAACGCATAAGTACCTAGCATGATGCGGCGTTTGACTTCTGCACCAAAACCTTCGCCGCGTGAACGGCAATACAGATCCTGGATATTGCGTGGCGCGGTACAGCGGTAACCGTAGCGCACACCATCGTAACGCGACAGGTTAGAGGAACATTCTGCAGGGGCGACGATGTAGTAAACAGGCACGGCCAGGTGGGTGTTAGGTAGACTGATTTCATGCAGCGTTGCCCCTAGTTTTTCGTATTCGCGTAGTGCCTCGTGGATGGTGGCGGCGATGTGCGGCGCTAAGCCCGCGTTAAAATACTCTTTGGGTAGCCCTATGCGCAAGCCGTGCAACGGTGCGTTGAGAGTAGCGCAGTAGTCGGGAACATCTTGCTGGATGCTTGTGGAATCGGCGGGATCGAAGCCAGCCATCACTTGTAGCATTAACGCCGCGTCTTCGGCGGTGAGGGTGAATACTCCCGCTTGATCCAAGCTGGAGGCAAAGGCGATCATGCCGAAGCGTGATACGCGACCGTAGGTGGGTTTTAATCCGGTAAGGCCACAGAACGCTGCAGGTTGTCGTATGGAACCGCCGGTGTCGGTTCCTGTGCTGGCAGCGGCTAAGCCTGCGGCGACTGCGGCGGCAGAGCCACCTGACGAGCCGCCGGCAACGCGTGACGTATCCCACGGATTCCTCACACAACCGTAATAGCTGGTTTCGTTAGAAGAACCCATGGCGAACTCATCCATGTTGGTTTTACCGAGTAACACGGCAGTTTGTTGCTTGTAACGTTGCACGAGGGTTGCATCGTACGGCGCGATGAAATTGTCGAGCATTTTGGAGCCGCAGCTGGTTTTGTGCCCGGCGGTGCAGAAAATATCTTTGTGCGCGATGGGGACGCCGGTGAGCGGCTGTCCCTCACCTTTGGCTAAGCGTTGATCGGCGGCGCGCGCGTCGGCCAAGGCTTGTGCGTGGTGAACGGTGATATAGCAATTGAGTGTTGCATTGGCCTTGTCTATGCGATCCAGGTAATCTTGCGTTAGCTCGGTACTGGAATATTTTTTATTGGCTAGATCGGTGGCAATTTGTTTGAGTGTTTTTCGTTCTATCACAGGGATTATCCTTTTGTTTACTGTGCGGCTTCGTCAGTGTGTTCGATGACCTGTGGCACTAAGTACAGACCTGCGGCGACGGCAGGTGCTATGCGTTGAAATAGCTCATGTTGGTCGTACTCTGTTACCTCGTCTGGGCGCAGGCGTTGATTGGATTCAATGGGGTGAGCCAGTGGTGCAACGCCGGTGGTATCGACGCTACCGAGTTGTTCCGCTAAGGCTAAAATAGCGCCTAAATGTTGCGCATGCTCGGCCAGTTCCTGCTCTGGTATTGCCAAGCACGCGAGCTTAGCGATCCGTTTTACCTCATCTGTGCTGATAGTCATGTATGTGCTCCCACACCCAAAACAGTAAAAATATCATATTCAAAGGAAGAAATCTCACCTGCAAGCGGGTGAGATAAGGAGGGAGCCAGAGGGGAGCCTATGCAGTAGCTCAATCTCGGGTTGCCGTCACACGAATTTATTTCGTGCAGGCGAGCGATGCGGGGAACAATCTCGATCGCTTGCGGCCGAGTTGTTGAAATACCTTGCTCAAAATCCTTCTCATTGCTACAGTATCGCCTTGGCTTGCGTGGGATAGAAGCGGTTTCGGCAGTGATTCTCAATAGCACATCTATGTTGTTTGCTTATTGCCCATACTTGCCGGATGGCAGGCCCAACAAACACAAGAAATAGCAATGTCCCGTGCCTTCGCGCGGCGGTTTTGTTTTGGTTTTAGACTTAAACGAAAAAAATCTCACCCGCTTGCGGGTGAGGCAAAGCGATGGGAAGTCCAGAGGGGAGCTTATGCAATAGCTCCTCTCTGGTCGCCGTCGCGCGAATTGATTTCGCGCCGGCGAAATCAATTAAGGAAACAATCTCGGTCGCTTGCGGCCGAGTTGTTAAACACCAGAGTTAGAGGCAGTGAAACAGCTATGTTTAAAAAGTTACGTGGTATTTTTTCTAATGATTTATCCATCGATTTAGGTACGGCGAATACACTCATTTATGTCAGAGAGAAAGGGATAGTGCTTAACGAACCCTCAGTCGTTGCTATTCGTACCGAAGGTGGTCAGCGTCGGGTTGCCGCGGTGGGAATCGAAGCGAAACGGATGTTGGGACGTACACCGGGCAACATCACCGCCATGCGCCCACTCAAAGATGGCGTTATTGCCGATTTTTATGTGACTGAAAAAATGTTGCAACATTTCATTCATAAAGTGCATGAGACGCGGTTTCTGCGTCCTAGCCCACGCGTTCTAGTGTGTGTGCCGTGCGGATCTACCCAAGTGGAACGTCGTGCTATCCGTGAGTCTGCATTAGGCGCGGGTGCGCGTGAAGTCTATCTCATCGAAGAGCCTATGGCGGCGGCCATGGGGTCAGGTATGCCCGTCGAAGCGGCGAGCGGTTCCATGGTCGTTGACATTGGTGGTGGAACGACTGAGGTTGCCATCATTTCATTAAGCGGCATTGTGTATGCACAGTCGGTACGCATTGGTGGCGATCGTTTTGATGAAGCCATTATTTCGTATGTGCGACGTAATTACGGTAGCTTGATCGGTGAAACCACAGCCGAGCGCGTTAAACATGAAATTGGGACGGCGTTTCCTGCGAGTGAAGTGCGTGAGATGGAAGTACGCGGACGTAACTTAGCCGAAGGAATTCCGCGTAGTTTTAGTCTCAACAGTAATGAGATCCTAGAGGCGCTGCAGGAGCCGCTTGCGGGTATTGTGGGTGCTGTGCGTGCTGCGTTAGAACAAGCACCACCTGAACTTGCTGCCGATATTGCTGAGCGCGGCATGGTGTTAACCGGTGGCGGTGCGTTAATTAAAGATTTAGATCGTCTGTTAATGGAAGAAACCGGATTACCCGTCATCATTGCTGAAGATCCATTAACGTGCGTTGCGCGCGGTGGTGGTCGTGTGTTGGAACTCATGGATGTCATGGGCGGAGGCTTTTTATCTGCGGAGTAGAGTAGCCAAGACGCCAGCTGTGACCCATCGCTGACGCAGTCTAATGGGGGGAACGTACCATCAAGTGGATATTTACACGAGGCCCGTTGCTTGGCGTGCGGCTGTTGCTATTGTTAAGTTTGACTGTTGTTTTGATGGTATTGCAACAGCGACATCATCGTTTATCAACCTTGCGCGATTACCTCACTGTGGTGGTTGCCCCGATTCAGTATACGGTTAATTTACCCTTTCGTTTTGCTGCGTGGTTAGATGGCACGTTGACGAGTCGTCGGCAATTGATCGCGGAAAACACTTACCTGCAAGCAAAGCAGCTGCTATTGAAAGCGCAGTTGCAAAAATTTTCGGCTTTAGAACAAGAGAATGCACAATTGCGTGCATTGCTACAATCTGCTGCGAAGGTGAGCGACACGGTGTTAGTCGCACAGCTATTGGCAGTGGATACACATCCCTTTACCCAGCAAATTGTATTAGACAAAGGGAAACAACACGGTGTATTTGTCGGCCAACCGGTGCTGGATGCGAACGGCATCATGGGGCAGGTCGTCGCAGTTAATCGTTGGGTAAGTCGTGTGATGCTGATCACGGATAATCGCAGTGCGGTGCCGGTGCAAGTGGTGCGTAATGGTTTACGCGCTGTGCTGGTGGGCAATGGCGATAGCGCAGATTTATCATTATTGCATGTCACGCAAACGGATGATGTGCAAGTGGGTGATGTGTTAGTGAGTTCCGGTTTAGGTGAACATTTTCCCTTAGGTTATCCCGTGGGTGTGGTGTCTGCAGTGGAGCATGATGCAGGACAGCGGTTTACAACGATTGCCGTGCATGCGAGTGCTGCGTTGCATCGCAGCAAGCAAGTGTTACTGGTGTGGTCGCCAGAGAAACAGGCCGCGACACAAATGCAGGAGAGTATGAGTGACAGTTAGGATGCAGAGCAGTAAGCGCTGCAGCGTTATTGTGTTGAGCGCGCTGTCCGCATTAATGTTAGAAATTTTGCCGTTGCCTGACGCGATGGTATGGTTACGGCCGCATTGGTTGTTATTGGTGTTGTTGTATTGGTTATTAACGATGCCTTATGTGGTTAGTTTAGGATTCGTGTGTGTTGTGGGCCTTGTATTGGATGTATTGCGTGGCTGTTTGTTGGGTGAGCACGCGTTGGCGCTGATCTTATTAGCGTATGTAGCGATTAAATGTCACCAGCGCATTATGATGTTTCATTTTTTTCAACAAATGTTAGTTGTGTTGTTATTCGCGTTGTTGTATCAATCAGTTTTGCTGGTGATACAAGGGATGATCGGTCAATTGTACTATCGTAACGCCTATTGGTTTGCACCTTGGTTTACTGCATTGTTGTGGCCTTGGGTGTTTACTTTGTTGCAAGATATACAGCAGTATGTGTGTTCAACCCGGCATAATACGCAAGGATATTAATAATCATGCGCCAACAACGGATGCGTACGGTATGGATGGTGTTGGCTTGCGTGATTATTGCGGTGGCGTGGCTGTTGACTATCGTGCGTGTGGTGACGCCACATTTATTGCAACCTAAACCAGACATAGAGGCGCGAGTTTCTGCCTTGTTAGGCAAACAAGTGGAGATTGCTGCGGTACGCGCGGTGTGGCGTGGCATTAGTCCGGTTTTACTCATGCAAGACGTGCGTATTCTTTCTGCTGAACACCAGCCTATAGTAAAAGCCGCGCAGCTTAACATCACAGTTAATCTGTGGCGTACTTTAATCAAGCAACAATTACAATTTAGCGATATTACATTGCGTGGCACGCAATTGTTGATTCAGCAGTTGGGCGCGCAGCGTTGGCGTGTGAATTCGTCATGGACGGTTGATTTTGAGCAGTCGTCGGCGTTACAGCAAACAGGATGGGTGCTGGCTGCGCAGAATATTCATCTCAGTGAATTACGCTTAAGGTGGTTTGCATCAGACGGCAAGCCGTTATCTGTGATGGAAGGTAGTTTCAGTATTGCCAATCGTGGTGCTAAACACAGTGTTTGGGGCAGTCTACGTCTGCAAGATGAACCGGCGACCGAGTTGCGTGCTGTGGCTCATCTCACTGGCGATTTAAGCAAACCCAACGCCGCACGCGCGCGCTTATTTTTCACGGTGGAAAATATGGACTTGGAGCGCGGATTACGTTTCTATCCACACCCGGTGACGCAGCGTGGTGTGTTGTCTCTGCAAGCGTGGCTTGATTGGCGAGCGGGGCAGTGGCAATCGATACAGGGTTTATTTAATTTGCAACAGGCGGATCTACAGTTACCTTATGCCAATAAGCGTCTAACCCTGGACAAGGTCGGTGGCGAACTGTCTTGGCAACGCGATACCCCGCAGGCATGGCAGCTCACCCTGCGTGATTTCCATTTGCAGCTCAATGGGCAGTCGTCTTGGCCGGTGAGCGATTGGCAGGTGCTCGTACAACAAGCTACGGCGACACAGCCGGCACGTTATCAATTGCAAGCCGCTTATTTGCGTTTACAAGATTTAGCGTACTGGATAGAGCATTATGCGCCTGAATCCTGGCGGCAATATTACGCTGCGTTACAACCGCGAGGAGAGTTGCGTGACATAGCCGTTAGTGTGGCACCACAAACGCCTGTTTCGTTTCAAGCTGATTTCGCCGGGTTAAGCGTGGCGCCGTGGCGTCAGTTTCCGGGTGTTGTCGATGTAAGTGGGCGTATTCAGCATACTGGATCTGGGGGCGAGGTAGTATTCACGGGTGCAGCGCCCCGTGTTGATTTTGGGCGCTTATTCCCCGAAAAATTTACCCTTACGGACATGCAAGGTGCCTTGCGTTGGCAACGTCAACAGGATGCGTGGCAAATCGAGGGAAAGAATTTAAAAATAGCAGATGCCGCGCTGGCGTTGCACGGCGACATGGCGTTACGTGTACCCACCAATGATGCACCGGTGATGTTAGATGTATCGGCGCAAGTTAGCCTCGCCTCGCCCAACCAAGTCGCGCATTATTTACCGATTGGTGTATTGGATCCGCATTTGGTGCACTGGCTAAATAGCGCATTAGTCAGTGGTGATCCGGTAAAAGCATCCGTTGTAGTGCGTGGTCCGTTAGCTCAGTTTCCGTTTGCCGCGAACGAAGGCATGTTCAGAGTGAATGCGCAATTAAAAAATGTAGTTCTGCAATTTCATCCACAATGGCCCGCGCTGACTGAACTCAATGGGCAGTTACTTTTTCATAATCAACAGATGGTGGTGGCCGTGCAGCAGGCCGCTATGGCGGAATATCCCGTCCCTCATTTGCGCGCCATTATTGAGGATTTGCGTGCGCAACAACCCAAGCACGTGCAGGTCGATGCGGATTGGTTGGGTGATCTATCGGTGGCACAACGGGTATTAACGCAGAGTCCATTGGCAGCGACGCTGGGTGACTTACTACAGCAAGCTACACTGCAAGGTGCGACGCGGTTGCATTTAAATTTAGATGTGCCGTTGATAAGCAAAAAACCGGATGCAGCGGTGGAAGTGATGGGGCGCGTCCATTTATTAGGAAACGATATGCGGTTGTTAGCGCACGATGTAGCGCTCAATCAATTGCGCGGCGTGGTGCATTTTACGAATGCACATACCCAGCATATTGCTGTTACGGCAGAGAACATAACGGGTTTAGTGCTGGATAGATCCGCTGTAATGCAGGTTGCCACCAAGCTAGATAAAAAACAACAAGCACATACCCAGGTGACACTGCAAGGTGTTACCGATGTGGATGTGTTACGTAAAAAATGGCAAGGTATTTACTGGGATTATGCCAAAGGTGAGACTCCGTATACCCTAGCCTTAGATCTGCCTCACACCACGCAAGGAGGCGTTAGGCAGTTGCAAGTGCATTCAAATTTACAAGGCATCACGCTGCATGTGCCTACCTTGTATGATAAGCCTGCAACGCAAGCATTACCTTTTTCTTTTACCGCACAGTTTCCTGCAGGCAATAGCGCCGACAAGCAAGCACTGTTATTGCGTTTAGCCAATGGGATTTATCTGAGTATCGGACAACAACAGTCAAGTGTTGCGTTGGCGGATAATACACAGGCACTGATTCAGATTCCTGTAGAGCAGAAAGATCCGGTAATCAAAATGCAATTTAAAAAATTGGTCGTAAAAACCAGCGATAAGGCGAGTCAGACGTTGACACTTGATCCTAAAAAAATCCCGAGCTTAGCGTTGAATTGCCAAACGTTTGATTATGGCAATCGTCATTTTGGTGCGATTGAGTTGCGTACGACGGCTAAGCCGTGGGGTATGAGTATCGATCGTTTAACGGCAACGCGACCGTCTTGGGATGTTGAGGCAGAGGGTGTGTGGCGCGAACAACAGGGTAAACAGCAAACCACATTGCGTGGCAAAATTCACAGTCAAGAGGTGACGGCGAGCTTTGTTGATTGGGACTTACCCAGTGCGTTGAGTGCTAAAGAAGGCAATGCGACATTTGCGTTGCAATGGCCTGGAGCGCCGCAGGCATTTAGTTTAGCGACCGCGCAAGGTGATTTCAATTTAGATATTGGCAAAGGTAATATTGCTACGCTGGGTAATAACACGTCCGGCCAATTCGGTAAATTACTCAGTTTTTTAAGTTTGCCTTCGTTACGACGGCGTTTACAACTCGATTTTAGCGATATTGTGGACAAGGGATTTGGCTTCGATGTATTACGTGGCGATTTATATTTAGTGCAAGGCAATGCAACGACAAAGAATTTATATTTAGATGGTTCTGTGGCGTACATCGGTTTCAAAGGTAGAATAGGGTTACAGTCCAAAGATTTTTCTGCCTTGCTGGATGTTGCGCCGCATGTGACGGCGAGTTTACCGGTAGTGGCTATCTTAACCGGAGGTCCCGTGTTAGGGATGATGACTTGGTTTGCTAATCAAGTAACGGCACCGGCGGTAGAGTATTTCATCCGTAACCGGTATCGTATGACGGGTTCGTGGAGTGATCCCAAAGTGGATCTCTTATCTAATAGTAATGCGGTATCAAAGACAACAGAAGGAGCGCAACATGAATGACGTGCTGGATATAGCAAAACAGAAACTACTGGCGCCGACGGGATTGGATGAAACACATTTACAGCAGTTATTAGGCGAATTGTTAGGACCTACTATCGACAGTGCGGATTTGTATTTTCAGTCGGCTAGACAAGAGAGTTGGAGTCTGGAAGATGGTCATGTGAAAGAAGGCAGCCATAACATTGAAAGCGGTGTGGGTGTGCGCGCAGTGAGCGGAGAAAAGACCGGGTTTGCTTATGCAGAAGACATGAGTCTAGCGACCTTGCAGCGTATGGTAAAGACGGCGCGTAGCATCAGCAGCCAAGGTGGCAATGCACAAGTGCATATCACCAGCGGTGCGCCTAATAGGCATGGCTTGTATAGTGCAGACGATCCGTTAATGAGTCTCAGTACGGCAGAAAAAATTGATTTGTTACAGCGTGTGGATAGAGAAGCACGCAAACAAGACCCGCGCGTGGTGCAAGTCATGGCGGGCTTGAGTGGTTTGTATGAAACAATACTGATTGTGACTAGCACGGGACGTTTAGTGGCCGACATCAGGCCATTGGTGCGGCTGAGTGTCAGTGTGATTGTGGAACAACAGGGACGCAGGGAACAGGGTTTTGCCGGTGGCGGTGGACGTAAAGATTACCGTTGTTTTCTCGACCAAGACCATCTGTTGTTGTTTCCGCGAGAAGCGGTGCGTGAAGCGATTGTTAATCTCGATGCGATTGCGGCACCCGCAGGCACTATGCCGGTGGTGTTGGGTTCTGGTTGGCCCGGCATTTTGTTGCATGAAGCCATCGGGCATGGCTTAGAAGGCGATTTTAATCGTAAACAAACGTCTGCATTCAGTAATCGTATCGGTGAGCGTGTTGCTGCGGCTGGGTGTACGGTGGTTGACGACGGAACCTTGGCAGAACGACGCGGCTCATTGCACGTAGACGATGAAGGTACACCTAGCCAATGTACGGTGCTGATTGAAGACGGTATTTTGCGTGGGTATATGCAAGATAGCTTAAACGCGCGACTCATGGGTGTGTCTCCCACCGGCAATGGTCGGCGTGAGAGCTACGCCCATTTACCGTTGCCACGCATGACCAACACCTATATGTTAGCGGGCACCCACGATCCACAAGAGATTATTGCCAGCGTGGACAAAGGCTTGTATGCGGCTAATTTTGGAGGCGGTCAGGTGGATATTACCTCTGGCAAATTTGTGTTTTCCGCGAGTGAAGCGTATTTAATTGAAAACGGCAAAATTACGCGACCCGTAAAAGGGGCAACGTTGATTGGGCATGGACCCGATGTGCTGACTAGGGTTTCTATGTTAGGTAACGACTTGGCGCTGGATCGCGGCTTAGGGACCTGCGGTAAGGATGGGCAGAGTGTACCCGTTGGGGTGGGTCAGCCTACGCTAAAAATCGATGCCTTGACGGTAGGCGGCACGACCAGTTGATTCTGATACGGTGCTTCTCTGAAAATGTCGTTACATACCGCTCGCACTTCAAGGTGCGAATTTTGATGGGTAAGCCGCGCGGTATACCCTGTTTCTAGACCTATACAAAGTATGTGTGCACGGTCACCCAAGGGGAGAATCGCGACTCTCCCCTTGGGAAACCCCGTCGCGCGAATTTATTTCGCGCAGGCGAGCGATGAAGGAAACAATCTCGGCCACTTTCGGCCGAGTTGTTAAACAAGCTGCTGAGCAGTTACCACTAAAGTTTTATACTCAAGTGCCGCTATCTTTACTACGCAGGCTAGATAAACGTGATACGTTGTTGCGGGAATGCAATAGAGAGAAATTACGTGTTAACAGCGAATACTTAACACACACAAGGACTACGCCAAGAAATACATCTAATGCAGGTATGATATGGCTGATTTCAATGGTTCTAGTAGCAGTGTGCCTGTCTCTATACCGAGTGTTGCGGATGCTTTGCCTGCAACACAGAACAACGACAATTCATTAGTAGGCAACGCATCTGGACAAATACTTCGGATAGATGAACATGGCCTCCCACTCGGGATGGAAACCGGAGAGCATACACCTATGTCTGTACGATCTGCCGCGGCGGATCGGACACAACAAGAAACAGATGTCAGCCAACCTATCGCACAATTGGATGAACACGCAGAACATATCGCTGATCATTCCGGTGACGGTAGCAGTGAAGAAGACGGTTTGGTATTAAAGTATATTCAGGACGGCGAGCATTGTCCGATGCCTAATCCCGTATTGTCTACGGGCAACGACACAACGCTTAGATATAATGCTTCGACGATCAATAATGTATCTTTTAAATCTACTACGTCTGATCTCAGTACGATTACCGACGCGAGCAGTAATCCTCGAACGTCCCCACTAACTGATTCACACAGTGATATTAACAACGGGCGTGTCAATGCTGCTGTAGCATCACCGCTATCTTTTGCCGATAACTCATCTTTGGTTGGCACAAAATTTTCCGTAACGCTATCCAGTAATCCTGTTGTTGTTACACCTAGCGTTAATCCACAGATTATTGCACCTAATCTGCCTACGGTGTTGGTGTTACAGGATATCGTGTTAAACACCAACAAAACATTCACGGAAGAGGGCAGCGCTTTGCTATTAAGCGATGACTTAACGCTGTCGGATATAGACAATACCTCGTTGGAAAGCGCAACCATCACCTTAGTAAATCCCTTAGATGGTAGTGCTGAATTACTGAGCGTGCAGGTAGGCAGTAGCGGGCTCACCACACAGTATACCAACGGCGTATTGTTGATTAGTGGCAGTGCAACAGTGGCTGCTTACCAAGACGTATTACGCACGGTATCTTATCATCACTCAAGTCAAGGGCCACACGGTGGTACGCGTACGGTGACGTGGGTTATCAATGACGGTAGCAATGATAGTGCAACAGGCACGACTCACTTTACGGTGATACCTATCAATGATGCCCCGGTATTAGATAACAGTGGGGCTATGACGCTGACGGCGATCAATGAAGACAATAGCAATGCCACCGGTACTACGGTAGCAAACATCATCAACAGTGCAGGTGGCAACCGGATTGCCGATGTCGATGCCAATGCCGTAGAAGGCATTGCAGTGACTGATATAGACAACAGTCACGGTACGTGGCAATACAAACTCAGTGGTGGTAGTTGGACGGCATTCGGTGGTGTGAGTGATAGCAGTTCCACCTTATTGGCATCGACTGCCAGTGTACGCTTTGTACCGGATGCCAATTATAATGGCAGTGGTGGTAACATCACATTTAGGGCCTGGGATCAAAGTAGCGGCAGTAATGGTGCAACAGGCGTGAATGTCAGTAGCAATGGCGGTATTACCGCGTATAGCAGTAGCACTGAGACGGCAACGATCACCATTAATGCTGTAAACGATGCCCCGGTGCTGGATAACAGCGGTACGATGACATTGACGACGATCAATGAAGACAATAGCAGTTCGGCCGGTGATACGGTGGCTAATATCATTGCGAGTGCGGGTGGCGATAGAATCAGTGATATTGATGTCAGTGCGTTAGAAGGCATTGCGGTCACGAGTGTGGATACCACGCACGGCAGTTGGCAATACAAACTCAGTGGCGGCTCGTGGACGACGTTCGGCAGCGTGAGTAACACCAGTGCGACCCTATTAGCCTCTACCGCTAGCATACGCTTTGTGCCGACTGCCGATTACAATGGCAGCGCGGGCAATATCACGTTTAGAGCTTGGGATAGAACCAGTGGCAGTGACGGTGCCACGGGTGTGAATGTCAGTAGCAATGGCGGCATTACCGCGTACAGCAGCAGCACCGAGACCGCAACACTTAGCATCATTGCAGTGAACGATGCACCGGTGCTAGATGACAGTGCGTTATTGCAATTAGATGCCATAGCCGAAGATGATGTGGATAATGCCGGCACCTTGATTGCGGATATGGTAGCGGGTGCGATCAGCGAGGTTGATGCAGATGCGGTGCAAGGCATTGCCGTATTTGGCGTGGATGATACGTATGGGTCTTGGCAATATGCCTTAGACGGTAGTACGTGGCAAGATTTCCCCGGTGATCTCGCCGAAGATAATGCCGTGTTATTGGTGGCGGATGCGCGCATTCGTTTTGTGCCTGACGCGGATTATAACGGCGAGGAGAGCACGCTCAGTTTTCGTGCCTGGGATAGAACCAGCGGCAGTAACGGCGATACTGGGGTGGATATCAGTGACAACGGTGCTACCACCGCCTTCAGTGCCTTAAGCAATACCGCCAATATCACGGTGAATGCGATCAACGATGCGCCGGTGTTAGATGACAGTACGCCCTTGCAACTGGAAGACATAGATGAAGATCCCAGTATCAATTTAGGTACACTGGTCGGTGACCTGTTAGCACTTACCGTGTCTGATGCAGACATCGAATCCCTATGGGGCTTACTCGATGGGATTGCGATCATCGGCCAAGACACCAGTCACGGCAGTTGGGAATACAGCATAGATTTAGGCGATAACTGGACGGCCTTAGATGCAGTGAGTAACAGCAGCGCTACCTTGTTGAGCGTGTTCGACTTAATTCGGTTTGTGCCTGATACGAATTACAACGGTGACTCGGGGAACATTACTTTCAGAGCTTGGGACATGTCCACCGGTAACAGTGGCGACACGGGTGTGGTAATAGGTGCGAATCACGGTGGGACTACGGCTTACAGCGATGAAACCAATACGGCTGCACTGACGGTGCATGCGATCAACGATGCCCCTGTGTTAGATAACAGCGGAGCTATGACGTTAACGACGATCAATGAAGACGACAGCAGTTCGGCGGGCGACACAGTCGCTAATATCATCGCGAGTGCGGGTGGCGATAGAATCAGCGATGTGGATGCCAGCGCGGTAGAAGGTATCGCAGTCATTGGCGCAGACACGACGAACGGTAGCTGGGAATACAAACTGAGCGGTGGTTCGTGGACGGCGTTTGACACCGTGAGTAATACGAATGCGACCTTGTTAGCGTCAACGGCCAGCATACGTTTTGTGCCGGATGCCAATTACAACGGCAGTGCGGGCAACATTACGTTCAGAGCCTGGGATAGAACCAGCGGCAGTGACGGTGATACCGGTGTGAATGTCAGTAGCAATGGTGGCATTACCGCGTATAGCAGCAGCACCGAGACGGCAACACTGAGCATCACTGCGGTCAACGATGCGCCGGTATTAGAAGATGCAGTATTGCAATTGGATGCCATTGATGAAGATGATTTTGACAGTACAGGGACTACGGTTGCGGATATCGTGGCTGCTACGATCAGCGACGTAGATGCGAGTGCGGAGCAGGGCATCGCGGTGTTTGGCGTAGATAACAGTGATGGGACGTGGCAATATACCTTAGACGGTAGCACGTGGGAAGATTTTGCGGGTGATCTAGCGGAAGACAATGCCACCTTACTAGCGGCGGATGCGAGCATACGTTTTGTGCCTGATGCGGATTATAACGGTGACGAGATTAGCATCAGCTTTCGGGCGTGGGATAGAACTAGCGGCAGTAACGGCGCTACTGGGGTAGATATCAGTAGCAACGGTGATACCACCGCTTTCAGTGTCTTAAGTAATACCATCAGTATCAATGTGAATGCAATCAACGACGCGCCCGTGTTAGATAACAGTGGAGCTATGACGCTGACGACGATCAACGAAGACAACAGCAGTTCTGCCGGAGATACGGTGGCAGCGATCATCGCGAGCGCGGGTGGCGATAAGATAACAGATATAGATGCGAGTGCAGTAGAAGGCATTGCCGTGACGGGTGCCGATATGACGAACGGTTTGTGGCAATATAAACTCAGCGGCGGCTCGTGGACGACTTTCGATAGTGTGAGCAACACCAATGCGACCTTGTTAGCCTCTAGCGCTAGCATACGTTTTGTACCAAATGCGGATTACAACGGCAGTGGTGGCAACATTACGTTTAGAGCCTGGGACAGTAGCAGTGGTAGTGATGGTGCTACCGGCGTGGATGTCAGCACGAATGGCAACACCACCGCGTACAGCACGAGCACCGAGACCGCAACCATCACAATTACAGCGGTGAATGATGCGCCCGTGTTAGATAACAGTGGGGCTATGACGCTGACGACGATCAACGAAGACAACAGCAGTTCTGTCGGCGATACGGTGGTAGCGATCATCGCGAGTGCGGGTGGCGATAAGATAACAGATATAGATGCGAGTGCAATAGAAGGCATTGCCGTGACAGGCGCCGATATGACGAACGGTTTGTGGCAATATAAACTCAGCGGTGGTTCATGGACGACGTTCGGTGCCGTGACTAACACCAGTGCGACTTTACTTGCATCGACGGCTAGCATACGTTTTGTGCCGAATGCTGATTACAATGGCAGCGCGGGCAACATTACGTTCAGAGCCTGGGATAGAACCAGCGGCAGTGACGGTGACACCGTTGTCAATGTCAGTAGCAATGGTGGCGTTACCGCGTATAGCAGCAGCACCGAGACGGCAACGTTGAGTGTCACTGCGATCAACGATGCACCGGTGTTAGATGACAATGCATTATTACAATTGGATGCCATTGATGAAGATGAGTTTGACAATGCTGGGACTACGGTTGCGGATATAGTCGCTGATGCGATCAGTGATGTAGATGCGGGTGCTGAACAGGGTATCGCGGTGTTTGGTGTGGATAACAGTAATGGAACTTGGCAATATGCCTTAGACGGTAGCACGTGGGAAGATTTCGCTGGTGATTTAGCCGAAGATAATGCCATGTTATTGGCAGCGGATGCGAGCATTCGTTTTGTGCCTGACGCGGATTATAACGGTGAGGAGAGCACGATCAGTTTTCGTGCCTGGGATAGAATCAGCGGTAGCAATGGTGCTACAGGTGTGGATGTGACGAATAACGGCGGCACCACCATTTTTAGTGCGTTAACGAATACTGCCAGCATCACGGTAAATTCGATCAATGATGCGCCGATTTTAGATGACAGTACGCCCTTGCAACTAGAAGACATTGATGAAGATCCTAACCCCAATTCAGGGACATTGGTGGGTGACATGCTGGCGCTTACCGTGTCTGATGTCGATGCCGAATCTCTGTGGGGCTTACTCGATGGCGTTGCCATCATCGGTCAAGATACCAGTCATGGCAGTTGGGAATACAGTATCGATTTAGGCGATAATTGGACGACCTTGGGTGCTGTGAGTAATAACAGTGCCACCCTGTTGAGCGTGTTTGATTTAATTCGGTTTGTCCCTGACACGAATTACAACGGTAACTCGGGCAACATTACTTTCCGCGCTTGGGATATGTCTACGGGTAGCAGTGGCGACACGGGCGTGATGATTGGTGCGAATCACGGTGGGACTACGGCTTACAGTGATGAGACCAACACAGCTGCACTGACGGTGCATGCGATGAACGATGCGCCTACATTTATAGGGAGCGATACTAATTTATATTCTACGGATGTGGATGAAGATGATTTTAATCCACCCGGTATTTTAGTCAGTGATATTGTCGGTAACGCAATTGATGATGTAGATGCAAGCGCTGTGCAGGGTATTGCGGTAGTGGGTGTCCATGTGGATTATGGTTTTTGGCAATATTCGTTGGATGGTAGCGCTTGGGATACCCTCGATGTGTCTGATGCGAACGCGACATTACTTGCATTAGATGCTTACGTTCGTTTTATTCCCTTGCCTAATTTTAGTAATGATTCGCATTACCCAGATCCCATCGTTATGCAATTTCGTGCGTGGGACAAAACTACAGGCAGTAACGGCGATACCGGCGTTGATGCGACAAGTAACGGTGGCATCACCGCGTTTAGTGCCGCAACACGTACGCTCAGTGTGACTGTCAATCCGATTAACGACGCGCCCGAATTGAGTAATTTCACGCCGTTACAACTAGACGCGATTGATGAAGATCCAAGTACCAATACAGGTACATTAGTTAGTGATTTATTAGCAGATACCACATTTGATATGGATGATGATAGCGTGGGGATAGCGATCACGGGTCGAACGACGAGTCACGGCAGTTGGCAATACAGTTTAAACGACGGTAGTACCTGGACTGCCTTAGGTGCGGTGAGTAATACCAGTGCTACTTTGTTGTCTGCGACGGATCTGATCCGGTTTATTCCTAACGCGAATTACACTGGTAATTCCGGCAATATTACGTTTAGAGCCTGGGATATGTCTACCGGCACTGCCGGTAGCACGGGGGTCAATGTTAGCAGCAACGGTGGCACGACGGCTTACAGTAATTCAAACAATACGGCATCAGTGACAGTCAATGCAGTGAATGATGCGCCGGTGTTAGATAACAGCGGGTCTATGACACTGACGACGATCAATGAAGACGATAGCAGCTCTGTGGGTAACACGGTCGCCGCGGTCATCAGCAGTGCGGGTGGTGATAGAATCACCGATGTAGATAGTGGTGCGGTAGAAGGTATTGCTGTTACTGATGTGGATACAACGCATGGCAGTTGGCAGTATAAACTCAGTGGCGGCTCGTGGACGACGTTCGTCAGCGTGAGTGACACCAGTGCGACGCTATTAGCATCCACCGCTAGCATACGCTTTGTGCCGACGGCTGACTACAATGGCAACGCGGGCGACCTCACGTTTAGAGCCTGGGACAGTAGCAGTGGTAGTGACGGTGCTACTGGTGTGGATGTCAGCGTCAATGGTAGCTCTACTGCGTACAGTGCGATTACCGAAACGGCAACGCTCACCATCACTGCGGTGAATGATGCACCGGTATTAGATAACAGTGACGCGATGACACTGACGACGATCAATGAAGACGACAGTAGTTCGGTAGGTGATACAGTGGCCGCGATCATCGCGAGTGCGGGTGGTGATAAGATAATAGATGTCGATGCTAGTGCGCTAGAAGGTATCGCCGTCACGAGTGTGGATACCACGCATGGCAATTGGCAATATAAACTGAGCGGTGGTTCGTGGACGACATTCGGCGCCGTGAGTAACACCAGCGCGACTTTGCTAGCCTCCACCGCCAGCATACGCTTTGTGCCGACGGCTGACTACAATGGCAATGCGGGCAACATTACGTTTAGAGCCTGGGATCAAACCAGCGGTAGTGACGGTGCCACGGGTGTGAATGTCAGTACGAATGGTACCACGACCGCATATAGCAGCAGCACCGAAACCGCAACGATCACTATCACCGCGGTGAACGATGCACCTGTGTTAGATAACGCGGGTACGATGACGCTCACCAGTATTAATCAAGACGATACCACCTCAAGCGGCACCACGGTTGCTGACATCATCAGCAGTGCCGGTGGCGATAGGATCACTGATATGGATACCAGCGCGGAGGAAGGTATTGCCGTCACGGGCGTGGACACAACACACGGTCTTTGGCAATACAAACTCAGTGGTGGTTCGTGGATTACGTTCGGTGCCGTGAGTAACACCAGTGCGACTTTGCTCACGTCAACGGCCAACATACGCTTTGTGCCCGATTCTGGTTACAATGGCAATGGCGGCAACATTACATTTAGAGCCTGGGATCAAAACAGTGGCAGCGACGGTGCCACGGGTGTGAATGTCAGTACGAATGGTACTACGACGGCGTACAGTACTAGCACCGAGACGGCAACGATCACGATTGTTGCCACGAGCAGTGCGCCGGTGTTAGATAATACGGGTACGATGACACTGGCCGCGATCAATGAAGACGATAGTAGCTCCATCGGTACCACGGTCGCGGCTATTATCAGCAGTGCGGGCGGCGATAGAATCACCGACGCGGATGGCGGTGCGGTAGAAGGCATTGCCGTCACCGCTGTAGATACGACGCACGGTAGTTGGCAGTATAAAATCAGCAGCGGTTCGTGGACGACGTTCGGTAGTTTGAGTGATGGCAGTGCGACCTTACTCGCGTCTACAGCGAGCATACGCTTTGTGCCAGATGCCGATTACAATGGCAGTGCGGGCGATATTACGTTTAGAGCCTGGGATCAAACCAGCGGCAGTGACGGCGCCACCGATGTAGATGTCAGTAGCAATGGTGGCTCTACCGCGTATAGTAGTAGCACCGAGACGGCAACGATTACGATCAATGCCGTGAACGATGCGCCCGTGATCGGCATGACTGACTTTAGCACGCAGACTTTGTTTGACACACTGGGTACGAGCCAGTTGGTGACGTCATCAACCTTGCCCGGATCATTTTCTGCAGTGAACGACAGCATTTCTGCGATGACGGTTGAATTTTGGGTTAATTTCAGCGATTTGAGCAGCGATTTTAGGCGTGTTGCTGCGTTTGTAGATGGTGCGAATTCATTTTTCCAAATTGTGGTTCAACCGGAAGACAATAATGTCGGATTTTCCGTATATACCGGGTCGACGATGTATGGCGCCAGTGCACACGGTTTGCAAACCGGCGAGTGGTATCATTTTGCGGCTACGTGGGATGGCAGCGGTTCCGCACATTTATATGTAGATGGTGTGGATCAATACGGCCAAAATTATGATTTGAGTGCCGGTGATGTGAGTGGTTATGGGAAATTTGCGTTTGGTGGTAGAGCGGATAACTCACAATACAGCGATGCACAATTTGAAGATGTACGCATTTGGAGTACGGAGCGTACGGCTGCGCAGATACAGTCGAACATGTTAAGTACCTTAGTGGGTAACGAGTCTGGTCTAGTCGGGTGGTGGACGTTTGCAGAAGGCAGCGGTACCTCAGTGACAGATAGAGCGGCAGCGGGTAACACCATGACGGGAACCTTGACTGATACTAGCAGTCGTGTGTCGGTGTACTCGACCACTGCGACCGAAGACACTAGCTTGGCTATCACCGGAATCAGTGTCAGTGATGTCGATGCGGCGAGTGGTGATGTGACAGTAACACTCAGCGTGACGAACGGTTACCTCAGTGTGAGTACTAGCATAATCTCGGGTTTAAGTTTAGGTGACATCAGCGGTAATGGCACGAATACAGTGACTTTGACCGGCACGCTCAGCGCAATTAATACGACATTAGCTGCAACGGACGGTTTGTATTATCGCGGTGATGCTGGTTTTACCGGTATTGATAGTCTATCTATTTTAATTGATGACGGTGGCAATACTGGCTCGGGTGGCAACCTGACTGCAATGGAAACCTTGCAAATTCGAGTGGCTGCTGTCAACGATGCGCCTAGCGTGACGATGGATACCAGTCATTTGAGTTATCATGCCAATACCCTATTTGCGCTAGACAGTTCAGATACCGATGCTCATAACGCTGTACACAGTGTGGCGTTGAGTAACGGTGATGTGTTGATGGTGTGGCAAGAGTATAATAATTCGGGTGGTACTGATGTGTATGGTCGCGTGTATGATGATACCGGTGCGGCATTACAAAGCAAATTTCGAATAAATCAAGATGGCGATGATAGTAATAGTTATAGATTTGTTACTAGCCACAGCGTGAATCCGCTTGCTGTGTTATCCGATGGCAGCGTGGCAGTGACATGGAGCAGTGATGTGGGTGGGTATTGGGAAGTGTTTGCGCGTACCTATACGTTTGATAATGCGTCGGTGCAAACGGCAGGTTCCTTGATCACGGTGGCAAGTGATGTGGATAAAGATGCCGACGGGGCATCGGTAATCGCGTTGGCGAATGGCGAGTTTGCCGTGGGTTTTGAGCAACGTGATAATGGGACATGGTATGGTGACAGTAGTAGCGAGGTGTATTTACGCAAATACGACAGTGACGACACGGCGCTCGGCGCTGCACAGCTGATTGCGGCGGATGTAGCGACAGGGCCCTACGGAATCAGTATCACGGCATTATCCGATGGCACCTTGGTGGCGGTGTGGAATGAATACGATGATGATGTGTTTAACGTCATTAAAGCGCAGCGCTATACTGCAGACGGCGAGAAGATAGGTAGTGAGTTTACGCCTAGCGATGAGCTGGGTAGCATGGTCGTTACTCCGCAAGTCGTTGCTACCGCAGACGGTGGTTATGTCATTGTGTGGCAATATTTAAATAGTAATTTTGATGCGCAAATCAAAGCGAGTTATTACCCCGTGGGACAAGATACGCCTATTGTGATCCCGATATCGACTAATTCGACGGCCCAAGGTTATAACTTAGGAGACGATGAGACGTCACCGACGGTGGTTGCATTGCCCGGTGGTGGTTTTGCGGTGACGTGGATGGATGATAATTTAGGCCAAGTATATCTCCAGCGTTTTAATCAAAATGGCCAAACGGTGGGTGCCGCAGAATTGGTGAATGACGTGAGTTTAGGTGTTTTCCCTGCCGATCCGAATTTGTCAGTCGATGCGAATGGTAGATTAGTGGTGACGTGGCATGCCAATGGTAATGACGTGGCATACAGCCGGATCTATCAACCGGAATTACACCTAGGGCAAAGTGCAACACTAGCCATAGAAGGATTGCGTATTGATGATGATGCGTCGGGTAATGTACAAGTTACGTTGAGTGTGGATGATGGTTCGTTGAGCTTGGGTAGCACCTCGGGGTTGAGTTTTAGCGTGGGTGATGGCACCAGCGACAGTACCATGACGTTTATCGGGGCTGTCAGTCGCATAAACGATGTATTGTCTACGTTTAATTACACGAGTAGCACCTTGGGTTCACATACGTTAACGGTGACGGTCAACGATCAAGGTGGCAACGGCACCGGTGGTAGTCAGAGTACGACGTACACAACGACCTTGCACGTTGATGATATTACGGCAGAAAATGCCACGTTGTCGGTGGCCAAAGGCGATGAAATCGCTATAAGCGGTGTGAGTGTCACCGGTGCCGATGAAACGGTACAAGTGTGGATTGCCGCACAAATAGGTAATTTACGTTTAGGCACGACAACGGGCGTGACAGTTGTAGATGGTAATGACGACGGTAGCGAAAGTTATATGATCATCAGTGGTTCACGCACGAATATCAACAATGCTTTAGCCCAGCTGTATTATACGGCGCCTTCGGGGGCGACTGATTATGCTCAGTTAGGCGATAGTTTACAAATGCGTGTGTTAAATCGTGGAACGTCAAATAGTAATTTGCGTTATAACCCCGACAACGGGCATTTTTACGAGTTGGTGGAGGAGGCTGAGGGTACTATGTCTTGGACGAGCGCCTTGGCTGCAGCCGAAGCTAGGAGTCTCGATGGTATGGCGGGTTATCTTGCTACCTTGACCAGTGCCGCGGAAACCAGTTATATCACCGATAACATTGCATCGAATGTTTATGGCGACATGTGGCTGAGTGGCCACGATGTGGCGACGAATGATTGGCGTTGGGACAGTGGTCCGGAAGAGGGCGTGCCGTTTTGGACAGGTGGTCTGTTCGGTAATTCGGTCGATGGGCAATACGAAAATTGGCAGGGTGGGGAGCCTAATAACAGTGGAGGCATTGAAGATTATCTGCAGCTGCGTGGTGGTGGCGAGTGGAATGATGCGAGTAATGGCAATGCGTTTTCTAGCGGTTATATCGTGGAATACGGTGGCATGAGCGGTGACACGCAGGCGATCAGTCTTAACCTCAACATATTAGCTTCCACCGCAGAGGAAGGTACCTCAGGCAATGATACGATCACTAGCACGACTACGGGTGTGGTATCGAGTTTAGCCGGTAATGATACGATTGATTATTCGGCGAGTGCGGTGAATATTGTATTGGGCGGCGATGGTAATGACACGATCCATTATGATCCCGCTGATCTGTTGATAGATGGTGGTGCGGGTACTGATACCTTAGTTTTCGATGGAGCGAGTCCTTCAACCATTGATTTAACCCAAATTGTAAGGGGCACGCTACAGGGCATAGAGAAAATCCAGATGGATACGTCGGCCACGTCTGAGTTACAGTTGGATTTAGCCGCGGTATTTGATTTATCGGACACAACCAACACCTTGTTTATTAACGGTGACAGTGATAATTCTTTATTGATAAAAGACTTAGAAAATTGGACATTGGGTAGCGATACCGTAATCAATACGGTGACGTATCACACGTTTACCAATCAAGACTTTACCTTGTATCTCGATCAAGATATGACTTTATTACAACTAACAATAACGTAGTTCAATTCATGGTGAGGCGTGTAAAATATGTTATTAACTGAGTTACAACTGGCATTTTTGCTGATTGCGTTACTGTTTTTTGCATTTGCCACCTTAACCATGACCTTGTGGTTGATCTACAGCCGTGTGCAAGAACGTAAAGCCTTAGGTGCGTTGATCGCGGCGGTGTGTCAACAAGAAGATGAGCGGCGTAAACACGTGATGAAGGAATTAAAAAAACGCCCCATGCTCAACGATAAGTTAGCCAAGGAAACCTGTCAGACTTTGCTTCAGGCGGAAAAGAATTTTTATCAACTGCTGGTTGATATTTTTGGCGCTAAGGCAACGGCTGAGCTAGGTGGACTGCACCTTGCTATGAACAAACTGCTGGATGAGTATCTGGTGATAAAAGCTAAAACCTTGCCTCCTAAAAGCAATGAAGCTACCGCAGATGTCCCATCCACCGCTGAGGAGCTGGATGAGGCCACAAACACCGTGCAATCGTCATGAGGCCTTCCACCGCTATGCGGTGTTAGGATGACACTCTTTATACGGTATATTGCAATTGCAGGTATCCAAAACGGATATGTGCATTATCGCCGGACTGTGCGATGAAAGCACCAGGGATCAGCTCGTTGTAACCCAGTGATCCATTGACGTGACGACTGAGTTTGCAATTTGCGAGTAAATCGATTTCGTCACCTATTTTGGAAGACGTACCTAGGTTGCCTGCACGTACCACGTTGGCGCCCGCGTCGTACAAACCATCGTGGGTGTTCGCGCGTAGGAATTGATGGTAATCCATGCTCAGCGTGACTGTTTCAGTGGGATGCAATGCAATACCACTGTTTAAATCACGGATATTTTGCCGCGCCACTACGTCAATGAAACCGAAATAGGCATGGCCTGAGGGAAACAACTGACTGAAGGTTTTCATGGTGTTGCCGTTGGGATTGCCACCACTGGCATAGTCGTAATTCATATAAATGTCGGGCGTGGTTGGCACCGTTTCGAATTTATAGCCCGTCATTAGCGTTAACATGTAAGCACTGATTTGTTTGTTGTCGAGTTTACCAAACTGATAGGCGCCTTCTGCCTCGTAGTACAGGGGGCTATTGCCGATGCGGCCAAAGGTGCGGCTACCTGCGGTATGACGACGTTCATCACCGGCGATGCGATCGTAGACAGCATGGCCAACGCGGTGATCAAAAAAGTAAAGTTCCAATCCCATATTCAGTGGAGCAATGGTGGTTGCGGTGTAGGCGCCATTGAATTTATTGTTGCGGTCTGGGATGTTGGTGTGATAGCGATTGACCGGCACAAAGCGTGTAACAAAGAGGGTAGCATTGAGGTACGGATTTTGAATGATGGCACTGACACCACTCCAGGCGCGTAGTACGTTGGCCCACCCTAAGGGAGTCACTAAGCGATCTTTACCGAAAGCGAGCATTTGGCGCCCGGGTCGCAGCGTGATCGCGGTAGTGTCGTTTAGCATGAAATGCATATCAACAAACGCTTGCTGTATAGCAAACGTGTCTATATCCAGAGGGCGCTTGTGTCCGGGTAAGTCACGGTTAGTAACTTGCGACGATTTTGCTTCAGCAAAAAAACGTAAATCGTCGTTAAGATGTACATCAGCGTGCGTGGTTGCACGGAACAAATGGAAGGAGTCATCGTTTTGTCTGTCGAAATAAAAATTATTCCATGATTCATCGCGCCAACGCAGATGACCGCCGAAACTCGCCCAGCCGTGCTCACCCAGCGGAACGTATTTTATTTTATTCCACGGGTCTTTCTGGATCTCTTGGGGGGTAGCCGCGGCAAGTACGGACCAATCTTCATTTTGACGCATGAGTTGGTAGCTGGGTAACCTGAGATGATGGGGCGCATCGGGTTTATCTGCGGTTGCTTTGCCGGTATGAACTAGGCTACAGAGTAATAGCGTGTAACACAGACCTTGACAAATTCGATATTGCTTCATGTGGTTTTCCTACATGATTTGTCTCTTTAATTGGTTTGCGGGTAGGCGGCGGTGTTTAAGCACGCGGCCGTGCCAATAATTTTTTCGCGTTCTGCAAAACTGGTGAGTTGACTGGCGAGGCTGCTACTGTCGCCGTGTTGCCAAATAGCGTGCAGCACTTGTTGCATGGCATAAATTGCCGCGCGTTGCAGATCAGAGGGAATAATCACAATCTTATATCCCAGTTGCTGCAATTGTTGCAGTGGCACCAACGGTGTCTTGCCGCCATAAAACATGTTAATTAACTTAGGTGCAGACAGTCGTTCAGCAATCGTGTGGATGTGTGCGAGTGTCTCTGGTGCTTCGACAAAAATCATATCAGCACCCGCATCCAGGTAAGCTTGCGCCCTGGCGAGTGCGGCCTCTAAGCCTTCTACTGCGATGGCATCGGTACGTGCAATCAATAATACATCGGGGTTGAGCAATGCATCACGCGCAACTTTGACGTGATATACCATGTCGGCACAGGGTAATAGGCGTTTATCGTCTAAATGTCCGCAGCGTTTAGGAAACAATTGATCTTCTAGATGTAGGGCAGCAACGCCTATGCGCTCAAACTGACGCACGCTGCGCTGTACATTGAGGGCATTACCAAAGCCGGTATCGGCATCGGCAATCACGGGTAAGTGAGTGGCCTCGATAATTTGCGCTAAGCGGTCCAGCACTTCTGTGTGACTGAGCAGACCGAGATCAGGGTGCCCCGCACTGCGCGCAATCGCCCCGCCGCTGGCATACACCGCAGCAAAGCCGGCTTGTTCCACGAGTTTAGCCGAAAGGCCATCGAATACGCCGGGCGCCACCACCGGTGTAGGTTGTTGTAGTAAGTGGCGTAGTTGACCTGCTGGGTGCATATAAACTCCTTGTGACCAAACAGCAAAATAATTCGCAATTGTATAGCACCGTAGTACTTGTGTCATCCCGAGTGTATGGCTGTCATCCCGAACGTTAGTGAGGGATCTCAGGAAGAATACACTGAGCGGTTTACGGCGCGAGATTCTTCGCTGCGCTCTGCATGACACCCAGTAGATTGCCGCTGCTGGGTTTGATGCGACTACAGACCTTGCCGTTTATGTTGCCAGCATTAGAAATTATGTGTTGTTTTTCAAGGGAATAGTTGTTTGGCATGCAACTTGCTGTCTCTTTGCTCAAGGGGACTCATGGTGCAGGCAGAGGACACATAACATGACTAGCAAAATAGACAATATGTTGGGTATTTCAGCACCGGCGTTACAGCTTTACGGTAAGCGTTCGGTGGTATTGGCTAACAATATTGCCAACGCGGATACCCCGGGTTTTCGTGCCAGAGACATGGATGTGCCCGCTATGTTGCGCGGTGATGCTAACACGGAGACGTTAGCACTACAGTCAACGCGGACAGGGCACTTGCCAGCGCAAGCCTCAGGCATGGATTTTTCTATGCAATACCGCGAGGTATTGCAAGCCTCTGCGGATGGCAACACGGTAGATAGCCAAAAAGAGAAGGTCACCTTTACCGAGAACTCATTACGCTATCGCACAAGTTTGTCGTTTCTCAATAGCAGGATTCGTGCTTTACAAACAGTGATTAAAGGAGAATAAGCATGGCATTCGAACAATTATTCTCGGTGGCAGGTAGTGGTATGTCGGCGCAGCTCGTGCGTTTGAATACAACCGCCAGTAATTTAAGCAATGCAGAAACCGTATCTGGCAGTCCAAGCACGGCATTTCGCAGCCGACACCCTATTTTCGCACAAGGACAGGCATCGTTTGCAGATGCGTTTGATAGCGTACTGAATCAAGCTGCCGTAGGGGTCAGAGTAGAAAGCATCGCGCAAGGCAAAGTGCCGGTGCGTGGTGAATACAGACCTGCACACCCATTAGCGGATGATAATGGCATGGTGTATTTGTCGAATGTCAATGTGATTCAAGAGATGGCGGACATGGTGTCTAGCTCACGTTCTTATGAAGCGAATATTGCTGTGCTCAATACCGGCAAACAATTATTTTTAGATACGTTACAAATGGGACAATAAGAGGATTGGTATCATGGATAATAATGGAGTCAATAACAACACCAACTTTGATTTTGCGAGTATTGGTTTGGCGCCACCGCAACAAAAGGCGGCGGCCAAAGGCAGTACCCTAAACAAAGATTCATTCATGACGCTGTTGGTGGCGCAGATTAACAATCCGCCGGATCCGCTGAATCCTAAAAGCAACACCGACTTTGTGACGCAGACCGCACAGTTTAGTTCATTGGATAGTTTGCAATCCATGCAAAAATCATTTGCTGATTTTGCCACGAAATTTACCGCGGACAAAGCGTTGGAAGCCTCGGCTATTGTGGGACGTTCGGTATTAGTGCCGGGGACCATGGGTACTCTACCCGAACAAGGCACTATGCCGATCAGTGTTAACGTACCGGTCAGTGTGCCAGATTTAAGTTTATCGATACAGAATCAACAGGGCGAAGTGATCAGGCAAGTTAATTTAGGCATACAGCCCGCGGGTGTTACTAATTATCAATGGGATGGTTTACTCGCGAATGGTGAGCGTGCACCGGCGGGTACTTATGAAGTAATTGCACAAGGTACGATAGGTGATAAGGCGCAACAGTTTTCTACGCTGATGTTAGGTAAGGTAGAAGGTGTGGTCATCAGTAAGGATGCCTCAGACACCATGCTCAATGTAGCGGGTGTGGGTAAGGTGGCACTCAGTGATGTGCAAGCCATACAGCAGTAGTACCTTGGTAATTTTTCAGACCGTGATTTGTAACGCATAGATAAAAGCTAACTATTCAGTATTTTTCTGCATAGTTACATAAAGCAAGTAGGAGTCAGTCATGCCATTTAATGTCGCACTCAGTGGTTTGCAGGCCGCTTCCTCAGAAATGGAAGTGTCGGGTAACAATATTGCGAATGCCAGTACGCCGGGTTTCAAGCGCGCACGTTCAGAGTTTTCTGACGTGTATGCAGCCAGTGCGTTGGGTACTACCTCTACCGCGATCGGTACGGGTGTGCGCTTGACTGCAGTGACGCAACAGTTTACGCAGGGCACGGTTAATTTCACCAATAACAATTTGGATCTGGCGCTCAATGGCAAAGGATTTTTTATTTTGAACGGTAACGGTGTGACGAATTACACACGCGCAGGAAGTTTTGGTGTGGATCGGGAAGGTCGTATTGTGGATGCGGGCGGTCAGCAACTACAAGGTTTACAAGCCGATGCCACGGGTAACATTACGGGTGCCATGGGTGGCTTGGTACTCAATAGTTCCAATCTCTCGCCAGCGGCTACCAACAAGGTTAATTCCACGTTGAATTTAGATGCGGCCAGTGATCTGCCGGCTTCTCCTTGGTTAGGGACTTCTACGTTTGGTGGTACACCGCCTTCGCCTAGTTCATATAACGATGCTACTTCAGCAACCGTGTATGATAGCTTGGGTAATTCGCATATTATGACTATGTATTTTGAGAAGTCGACTGCGGCTAACACGTGGAATGTACATTTACAAGTCGATGGTATGGATGTGTATACCAATTCAGCTAAACCGAATATGGTGACCGGTGCTGCGGGGAGCTTGGTGGTAGCAGGCACGTTGCCGGTGTTAGATACGAATGATTTGACGATTAATGGCACGGCAGTGCCTATCCCCAGCAGTGATGGAATATCAACGACGGATGATCAATCCAGCGCTAAAGCCTTAGTGACGGCGATTAATAGCATTAAATCCACGACCGGTGTAGAGGCTAAAGTCATTCCTGCCGTGGTTAATTTAGGCATTTATACCCCAGGGATATTGCAAAATAATAATTTCACGATAAACGGCGTACAGATCGAGACAGCGACTGCAACGCAAGATGCGTTGGTAGCAGCCATTAATGCAGCCGATGCGGGCGTTACGGCATCGGTAGACCCCTTGGGTCAAGTCAATTTAACGGCGATCGGTACCACACCCGATGATGGACGTAATATAGAAATATCGAGTGACGGCAATGCGGTTAATTCAACGTTCAGCGTGTTTAGTTTGGGTGTGGCGGGTAATGCAGTGCAGCGCGGCCAATTGACCTTAACTGCCAATTTTCCGATTGAAATAGCGGGGGATGTTCCTTCTAAAATTGGCATCAATGCCAATACCTATTTAGCACCCTGGAAAGTGGTGTTTAATAACGACGGTTCGTTTAACGATGTGGCCTCGGAACCGATTATTGTCGATTGGACACCATTGAATGCAAAAGGTGAATATAACGGTGCAAACAAACCGCAAAAAATAGTTTTAGATATTAGCAAAGGCACGCAATTTGGTAGTGCGTTTGCGGTACAAGATTTGGTGCAAGATGGTTATACCACAGGACGTTTGAGTCAGGTCGATGTGGATTCGTCAGGCATTCTGTTTGGTCGTTACAGTAACGGCCAATCGCTGGCGTTAGGTCAAGTGGTGTTGGCGAACTTTAACAATACGCAAGGGTTACAGCCGTTAGGTGATACCGCGTGGGGTGAGACATTTAATTCGGGTTCGCCCATTGTGAGTGCCCCAGGTACTGCCAGTTTAGGCTTGATTCAATCGGGTGCGCAGGAAGACTCTAATGTGACATTGACCGAAGAATTAGTCTCGCTGATCATTGCACAGCGTAATTTTCAGGCCAATGCAAAAACGATTGAAACGGCTAATGCAACCACACAAACCGTAATTAACTTAAGATAGTGAGTAAATAAACGCATGGATAAATTACTCTATACCGTCACCAATGGTGCACAACAGACGATGGATTCACAAACCATCCGCATGCACAATTTAGCCAACGTAGATACGATTGGTTTTCGCGCGAGCTTGGAACACGTACAAGGCACCGAAGTGGCCGGCGGACGTTTGTCGTCACGGGTGCATGTGCGTTCTAATAATAATTTCAGTGATTTTAAACAAGGTCCCATGGTCACCACGGGACGCGATTTAGATGTCGCATTGAATACCGAGGGTTGGCTTGCGGTACAAACCAAAGAGGGTAAAGAAGCGTATAGCCGTGCTGGAGGTTTACAGATTAATGGTTTACTGCAATTGACCAATGCCGAGGGTAACTTGGTGTTGGGCGATGGTGGCCCCATTGTGATCCCTGAAGCGGAGAAAGTGACAATAGGGCCAGACGGTAGTATTACCGTGCAACCCAAAGGCCAAGGCCCGGACACCGTGGCTACCATAGGCCGACTGAAATTAGTGGAAATTCCTAACGAGGTCTTGGCACGTGGTAGTGAAGGATATTTTTATCGTACCGATGGGTTAGCGGCTACGCAGCCTAGTCCCAATGTGACAGTGAGCGCAGGCGTGCTGGAGGGGAGTAATGTCAACCCCATGCAGACCTTAACCGAAATTGTGATGTTTGCTCGGCAGTATGAAATACAAATGAATATGATACAAAAAGCGCAAGATATTGCGAGCCGTGAAACACAGTTAATGAATATGCGTTCATAACAAGTTGTGCGTCTTAAGCGATTTCGCCTGCGCGAAATAAATTCGCGCGACGGCGACCAAAGGGGAGCTATTGCATAGGCGCCCCTCTGGACGCCCCATCGCGTTGACTCATCCGCTTGCGGGTGAGATTTTTTCTTTGAATTGTGACAGTGAGGCAAGAGGAGTAAGCACATGTATCCAGGATTGCGGATCAGTCAAACAGGACTCGATGGACAACAGTTTAAAAACCGCGTGATTGCGAATAATTTAGCGAACATCGACACGGTGGGTTTTAAGCGTGATCGGGTGAACTTTCAAGAATTAGTTTACCAATTAGTGCAGCAACCGGGCGGTGCGTCTAGCCAAGACACGCGCTTTAATTCCGGCTTGATGGCCGGTACCGGCGTAAAAGTAGCCGGCACACAGAAAATTCATATCACGGGATCCTTTCAGCAAACCAATAACACCTTGGATTTAGCGATCGAAGGCAAAGGATTTTTCAGTATCCTAATGCCCGATGGGACGACGGCTTATACCCGCGATGGGCGTTTCCAAATCAATGCAACAGGGCAAGTGGTTACAGGACAGGGTTATCCGTTACAGCCGGCCATCACGTTGACGAATGAAGCGGTGAGTACCAACATTTCTCCTGATGGTACCGTTTCATTATTGCGTGTCGGTGATACCTCGCCGTCCGATGTCGGTATTATCCAGCTGTTTGATTTTATTAATCCGGAAGGCTTACAACCTATGGGTGGTAATTTATATAAGCAAACCGCCAGCAGTGGTGTGCCGATCCAACGCCAACCGGCATTGAATGGTATGTCGCCGCTGCGACAAGGATTTGTCGAAGGATCAAATGTCAACGCGGTAGAGGAATTAGTCAACCTGATTGAAACGCAGCGTGGCTATGAGATGAATGCCAAAGCCATTGGTACAGCAGATGATATGCTGAAGTATTTACCGCAAGTGGTATAACGAGATAGGTGATCTATGCTAAGTAAAAAATATATGCAATGTCTGTGCATAGCGAGTTTACTACTACAGCTCGGCGGGTGTATGAACAACGAAGTCAAACCGAATGATCCGAAGTATGCACCGGTGCCGCCGGCACAATTGGTTAAACCACCGAATAATAGTGGTTCGATTTATCAAGTGGGTTTTGAACGGCGTTTGTTCGAAGACATCCGGGCCTATCGTGTAGGAGATATTTTGACGGTTACACTGATTGAAAATACCAATGCCAACAAAAATGCTAATACCTCACTCACGAAGAATACCAATGTTAATCCGGGTACACCTAAGGTGGCGGGAGTGAACCCCACATTGAATGCACCGGATGTGCCATTGGTTGGTTCTACCGCTATTTTACCGTTAGAAAGCCGTATCGATGCCCAAAATAAATTTACCGCCACGTCGAACAGTAAACAAAATAATACGATTACGGGGAACATTACGGTGACTGTGGCTGAAGTATTGCCGAATGAAAACTTGGTGATACGCGGTGAAAAATGGGTGGGAATAAACCGTGGCCAAGAATATATTCGGCTCAGTGGTATTGTCAGGCCGCAAGATATCAGTGCCACGAATACCGTCGATTCTATTCGCGTAGCTGATGTGCGCATCGAATACAGTGGCACCGGTGATGTGGCAGAATCAAATTCCATGGGATGGTTGGCACGGTTCTTCAATAGTGCGAAGTGGTTGTTTTAAAAAATGTAACTGTGCAGTAAAAATGTTGGATAACAAAGATTATGTTTGTTGACGAAAAAGCATGGAGATCATCAGGGATCCAGCAGAATTGCTGTTGCCGTTCACCTATTCGAGACGATTACATCTCATCAGGATGAATGGCTCAGACTTAATCCGTTCGCCCTGAGGAGATACCCAGCGTGTCGTCGCTAAGGGTGAGCCAAATAAGAAAACACGCTCAGTCGCTTGCGGCCGAGTTATTGAAGGAACAGATGATGCTAAGTCTACAGCGTATGGTCATGTGCCTTATCACCGGGGTTTGTCTCGGTCTGTGTGTATTGGCGCAGGCCGAGCGCCTCAAAGATTTGGCGAATATACAGGGTATACGCAGTAACCAATTAGTCGGTTATGGTTTGGTGGTGGGCTTAGAAGGCACCGGTGATAGGAACAGCGCGTTTACCATCCAAAGCTTCATGAGTATGTTGCGCCAATTCGGCATTAACTTGCCTGCCAATGGTAATCTGGATATTCAAAATATAGCGGCAGTTGCTTTGAGTGCGGAGTTACCGAGTTTTGCTAAACCGGGGCAGCGTTTGGATGTCACGGTGTCGTCGATTGGCAGCGCCAAGAGTTTGCGTGGCGGCACCTTATTGATGTCACCCTTAAAAGGTGCGGACGGGCAAGTCTATGCGATAGCGCAAGGGAATCTCTTGGTATCTGGTTTAGGTGCGGAAGGTGCCGATGGTTCTAAAATTTTAGTCAACATGACGAGTGTAGGACGCATTCCTAATGGTGCGACGGTAGAACGCGCTGTGCCTTCGCCGTTTTATCAGGGTGATCATTTAGTCTTTAACTTATTTCGTGCCGATTTTACCACGGCTAAACGCGTAGTCGATGCCATCAATCATACCTTAGGACCAGAGACGGCGCGCGCAATAGATGCGAGTTCGGTGCATGTCAGTGCGCCAAAGGATACAGCACAGCGCGTGGACTTTGTTTCTGTCGTGGAAAACATTCCCGTGGATCCGGATATCGGCGGCGCTAAGATTGTCGTGAACTCGCGTACTGGCACCGTGGTGATTGGGCAGCATGTGCGTGTTGATCCCGCGGCGATTGCGCACGGCGGGCTGACAGTGACTATTTCAGAGAATGCATCGGTATCACAACCCAATCCCTTATCGACTGGCACGACCACTGCGCTGCCTTCGTCTACGATACAAGTTGCCAAAGAAGACGGTCGTATGTTTTATTTCAAAGGCGGTACGACGTTACAAGAACTCGTACAAGCAGTCAATGCAGTGGGTGCAGCGCCAGGTGACTTGATGGCGGTGTTGGAAGCACTCAAAGAAATCGGTGCATTACACGGTAATTTGGTGGTGATCTAATGGATACGGCAATGCAAAGCACTTACACAGATATGGCGAAAGTCTATACCAGTACACGTGGCATTGATGAGTTGCGGATTAAAGCGCATGCTCATGACCCAGCGGCATTGCCTGCGGTGGCCAAGCAAATAGAGGGTGTGTTTTTGCAAATGGTCCTCAAAAGCATGCGTGATGCTAGCGCCGCATTGCGCTCTGATTTCTTAAACAGTAATGACATGGATTTTTATCAAGAGATGTATCAACAACAATTAGCCTTGCATTTGTCGGATCAAGGGGTTGGGCTGAGTGACGTCATTATTCGCCAGTTGAGCAAATATGACAAGTCTACGGATAATAAACCGGCGGCTAACACGACGACTGAGCTAGCGACGAAGTCCTTACGTTATACGCCTGTGCAGGCGATAGGTGCGCAGCAAGAACAGACCCAACAATTCACGCAACAACAAGATAAGCCACAAGACAATGCAGTGCTTATTGCGGCACAAAAATCAGCGCAGAAGAGCAAACGGTTTCAGTCACGCCAAGCGTTTATCGACGAATTATTACCGTACGCCAAAAAAGCGGCGACGGCACTCGGTTTGGATCCTAAGCTATTGCTGGCGCAAGCGGCATTAGAAACCGGTTGGGGCCGTGCTATGGTGGAAGATGAATCCGGCAATAACAGTTACAATCTATTCGGCATTAAATCACATGCCTGGTCAGGTGATAGTATGACCGCGATGACGCATGAGTTTAAACAAGGCGAGATGCAGTCCGAGCTCAGTGCGTTTCGTGGCTATGATTCATATGCCGAGAGTTTTGACGATTACTTAACGTTTTTGCGCAGTAATCCGCGTTATGAAAAAGCCTTGGCAAATACCCAGGACAATGCATTGTTTGTGCAAGAGCTACAACGTGCGGGATATGCCACCGACCCGTATTATGCACAGAAAATTTTACGTTTACTCAACAGTCCCATTTTACAAGACATGGCATTATGAAGCGGCAATGGGAATTCTCATGATTCAGGGAGCAAGCTACGATGGCTGATCTATTTAGTATTTCCAAGAGTGGTCTTTCCGCATTAGAAATAGCGTTGGCAACGACCAGTCACAATATTTCTAACGTGGGCACGGAGGGTTATTCGCGTCAAGTGGTGGATTTTTCAACTAGTACACCTAACAATGAAGGCGGATTTTTTGTGGGTTCTGGTACCACCATCGGTTCTATTCAGCGAGTTTATAGCGCATATATCGAAGAACAATTGCGCGTATCAGATTCACGTATAGCATCGTTATCGACCGCGCAAGATGTATCGTCGCAACTGGATACTCTATTAGCCAACGCAGATACCAGCGTGATAAACTCGGTCAATGCGTTTTATGCGGCGGCAAATGGTTTAGCTAATAATCCGTCTAGCCAAGCTAGCCGTGAGGCCTTGCTATCACAAGGGCATACGTTGGCAAATCAGTTTCGTACCCTCAATCAACAGCTTGCCTCTATGGCGCAACAAAATGAAAAAGGAATTGCAACAACCGTAAAAGATATTTCGATACTCACCCAAGGCATTGCCGAAGCCAATCGGCAAATAAGCAGTAATAACACGATTTCTCCCGACATGTTAGATAATCGCGATAAATTATTACGTGACTTATCCAAAAAAGTAGGGATAACAACGTTTGAGCAAAATGACGGCGCGGTGAATGTTTTCATGAGTTCGGGTGAGGCATTGGTTGTAGGCGCAGTGGCTACTCAGTTTACGAGTCAACAAAGTTTGCAAGATCCCGATAAAGTGGATATCTCCATTACGACAAACAGCACTTCACAACGCTTAGATTCCAACAGTATTACGGGTGGTACATTAGGCGGATTGATTTCGTTGCGTAATGGTGTGATTGATGATGCCGTGCACTTGTTAGGTCGTATTGCCTTAGGCTTATCCCAACAAGTCAATACTCAACACAGCGTGGGTGTTGATCTTAATGGCAATTTGGGTAAGGCGTTTTTTACGGACATTAATAATGACAGAATGGCCGGTAATCGTGTTATTCCTAATCGTTTGAATGTAGGCGATGCAAGACTGCAAGTGACCATACAAGATGTGAGTCAAATGTCAGATACGGATTACAAGCTGACGTTTAATGGCGTGGGTTCTTATACATTACAAAATTTGAAGGATGGCACCAGCACGCTATTCGGACAATTACCTAAAAGTATCGATGGTTTCACCATTGAAAGCGTGCCCAATACGGGTGCGTTGGTTGGTGGTGATAACTTTACCATTAGCCCTACACGCTATGCTGCACGAGATATAGCTGTCAGTCTAGTGGATGCATCTGCTATTGCGACTGCTGCGGCAGTACACGCCGATGTGCCACTGACTAACCGCGGCAACGCCACGCTTAGCAACCCACAAGTGGTGGATATCACCAATGCGGCGTTTGCACATCCCAAGACACTGTCACCACCGATACGCATTGAGTTTATCGATGACAGACATTACCGCCTGCTCAACGATACCACCGGATCGGTAGTGCAAGGTGGCCCCATCGCTTACGAACCGGGATTGAGTAACGCAGTATTTCCTGCGTCAGCGGTGAATACCGGTACGAGTTCAGGCTTGGTTGCTGCGGGTAGTCTGCCTACGCTAGCCACCGGTAATTTGGTGCTAAATGGTATGACTATTGCGGTACCTAGCGATGATGGCTTATCGACGAGTGATGCGTCTGCCAGTGCTTTGGCGATTGCGAAGGCGATCAACTTAAGTTCTAGCAATCACGGCGTGACGGCAATGACGTTACCGACGACAGTAAACTTAGGTAACTTCACCCCCGCGGTGCTCACCGGTACCCAATTCCAAATCAATGGTCAAGATATTGAGGTAGCGGATGGTACACAGGATGGTTTGCTCTTGGCAATTAATCAGTTGTCCACGACCACCGGTGTTGTGGCGTCTGTTAATGACAGTGGCGCAATGGTATTAACCGCGGCGGATGGCCGTAATATACAAGTGACGACCAGTGGTAGCAGTGGCGGTGCGACGTTTGCTAATTTTAGTTTAACCGGTGCGGCAGACGATCAGGTGGCGCGGGCAGAGGTACGCTTAGTAAGTGATGAAAAAGATATAGCCTTGGCAGGCTCATCACCTAACAATGCGGGTTTTACGGCGGGGACATCCACGCGCTATGATCCGGGCTATCGTTTTATCATGAGCGGTGCTGCGGCAGCGGGTGACACCTTTAGAATTACGTATAATACCGATAGCCCAGGTGATAGTAGCAATATGCTAGCCATTGCCCAAACGCAACCGCAGAATAGCTTCAACAATGGGGTAGCCAGCTTAAATGATGTCTACACACAATTGATTGTGCGGGTGGGTAGTAATACAGCGCAATTGAATTTAGATAAAAATACGTCGGTTGCCTTACAAACACAATTACAAGATAAGCGTGATGCTACCTCTGGTGTTAATTTAGATGAAGAATCAGTCAAACTTATGAAGTATGAGCAAGCGTATAAGGCGAATGCACAGGCGATCAATATTGCCAAATCATTATTCGATGTTATATTTCAGGCGATGGGATAAATATGCGTACATCAACGATTGGGTTTATTAATCAATCCATTACTGGCATCACCGATTTGCAGGGTGCGTTACAAGATAGGCAAGCACAGTTGTCATCGGGCAAGCGCATTCAACGCGTATCCGATGATCCTTTGGCTAGCGCACGTATGATTAGTTTGGCTCAAGATAACAGCTACATTCAACGTTTTGACGACAGTATTAAAGTGGCACAGAATAATTTATCGATACAAGACACCTTGCTAGAAGAATACAGTACCCATTTGACACGTTTGAATGAATTAACCTTGCAAGCCGGTAATGCAGATTTAACGGCAAGTAATCGCCAGGCTATTGCGGTCGACATGCAACAGGTCCTCGATGCGCTCACGTCGTTGGCGAATAGTCGCAATGCGGATGGGTTATATTTATTTTCTGGTAATAGGAGCACACAGCAAGCCTTCGCCAAAGATACTGCCGGACGTTTTATATACCAAGGTGATCAAGGCCAACGTATGACGCAAGTGGGTTCTAGCTTAAACATCGTCACGAATGATCCCGGTTCCGATATTTTTTCTAATGTTCCTGCACCACCTGGTACGTTTCTCACGGCGGCGGGACGCGACAATCAAGGCAATGCACAAATAACGCGTGGCAATGTGACGGATCCTACCGCGCTGCAACAAACCTTAGGGCAGGGCTATGTCATTAAATTCAATGCCAGTGCAGGATTACCGAACTTCAGTGTGTTTGCGGCCAATGATTTGGATAACCCGGTCAGTGGCTGGGATCATGTGAACTTTAGTTCAGGCATGAATATCACCTTGTCAGGAGTAACCTTCAGCATCAATGGGCAACCCAATGCAGGCGATACCTTTCGTTTAGCGCCTGCACCCAAGCAAAATATTTTTGATAGTATACAAATGTATATTGATGCTTTAAATAATCAGCAGTCTTCGACAAATTTAGATTTTGCCACGCAGAATATGTTAACGAGCTTGGAAAGCGCACGCAGTGTCGCTAGCAATGTGCAAGCTAAAGGCGGTGCTAGGTTGGCGATACTTGATAGCCAAACGCAGATTAATGCCAACATTACGTTTGCTAACCAATCCACGCTAGCCGAGATCAGCGAAGTGGATTACGCCAAGGTCATCAGTGAGATGTCACAACTATCACTTGCCTTAGAGGCATCGCAGAAGATGTATATTAAAGTCAACCAGCTGCATTTGTTTAATTTCATGTAATGATTTGTTCAGTCTTACGTTATTCGCTTTGCAGAGCTGATACAATCCACGAATTAAAAACAGCCGTTCGTCCCGAAGAGGCGTCCTGAGGTTCTCGAAGGACGCCGTCTCGAAGTGTGAACGACTAAAATTAAAAATACCCGGTTACCGTTTGAGACAGTGCTTACGCGCTTCCTCAGGGCGAACGGGTATTTTTAAAGGGTTATCGTTAAGTTGCATGGATAAAACCACCCAATTCGTGCCAGCTGTTCTCTGTTAATTGTTGTGCGGTGAAATAAACTAAGCGTGGTGTGGTGTCCTTACGCCAAAGCAGCGCATTGCCATAGGGGTGTTCCCAATCACACAGTACAAAGCGGCGTATCCAATCACCCGTGGGAGCGTGCGTGTAATGCACACACGGCAGGTGGGTATGGCCATGGATGAGTGTGTGGTGTTGCTGTAGTAGGGGTTGCAGGGCATGCCAGTCTGCGTCATTGACGTATTGATTACGCGGTGTCATTTGACTTTTACGACGTAGATAGTGGGCCATGCGATGGCGCCACGTCAGGGGAAGACGCAAAAAATAGCGTTGCACCACGGCGTGATGGACGAGGCGACGATAACGGAGATAATCACGGTCTGTTGTAAATTGATCGCCGTGACTGAGGGCAACAGGGGTGTTATACACGGTGATCACACTGGGGTCGTGTAACAGTTGACAGCCCGTGTCGCGCATAAAGTCATGACCCAATAAAAAGTCACGATTACCCTGCAGGATGAATACCGGTATGCCGTGTCGGGTGAGTTGTTGCAAGCCATCACGTACGGCCATGGCGGTTGCCGTGTTATCGTCATCACCTACCCAATATGCAAACAGATCACCTAAGATATACAGGGCATCGATGGTGTCGGTGCATTTGCGTAATAAGGTTAAAAAAAGCTGTGTCAGTGCGGCTTGCGATTGTTCCAGGTGAAGATCAGAAATAAATAATGTATACATATAGGTCAGCCACAGTTTATGGGTACGCTTTTTGTCTAGCCTTGCTTGCACCTAGGTAAATCAAGGATAATGCGTCAGCGCAGGAGCATAACGATTCTCTCGTCAACGCGCAACTGGACATCAATTAGTTGGGAAACACACATGAAGATAAAAACGCGATTTAGCCCTAGCCCTACCGGTTATATGCATTTGGGCAACGCACGTACCGCTTTGTTTAATGCCTTGCTTGCAGAGCACAGTCACGGTTGTTTTCTGTTACGCATAGAAGACACCGATGCGGCACGTTCACAAGAGGATTATATTGATGCATTGCAAGCCGATTTACATTGGCTGGGTCTCGTCTGGAATGAGGGCATCAGCGTCGGTGGAGCGCATGCACCGTATCGGCAATCACAGCGTCAGGCGATCTACGATCAGTATTACCAGCAGTTGATCGATAACGGCATCGCCTATCCGTGTTTTTGCAGCGAAGCCGAATTGACCTTACAACGCAAAGTACAATTAGCCAGTGGACAAGCGCCACGTTATCCGGGGACGTGTCGTGGTTTAAGCGCAGAACGCATTGCAGCTATTCGTGCCGAAGGCGTGTTACCCAGCTTACGCTTTACCGTTGCACGCGGCCAGAGTGTGGTGTTTATCGATCGGGTGAAGGGCGAGCAACGCTTTGCTAGCGATGATATCGGTGATTTTATTATCCGCCGTGCGGATGGTACGGCTTCGTTTATGTTTTGCAATGCCATCGATGATGCGGTGATGGGAGTGACGCATGCACTGCGTGGTGAAGACCATTTAACGAATACACCACGCCAATTATTGATTCTGCAAGCCCTGCAACTCACGCCGCCGCAATACGCGCATATTTCCTTGTTGATCGGTAAGGACGGGGCGCCGTTATCCAAACGCAATGGCAGTCGCAGCATACGTGATTTGGCTGCAGAGGGTTATTTACCGCTTGCCGTGTTAAATTATTTGGCGCGCCTGGGGCATTATTACGTGAATCCGGCTTTGTTGCGTCACGCTGAATTGGCAGAGGCATTTAATCTCGAGGCCTTGGGTTCAGCGTCTGCAAAATTTGATGAACAGCAACTACAGTATTGGCAGCGCCAAGCCTTATTGATCACGGAAAATTCGGCGCTATGGACGTGGATGGGACCCGCCGTGCACGCGTTAGTACCGGATGCGTTGCAGGCGGCTTTCATTGATTTAATCAAACCGAATGTCTTGTTTCCGGCCGATGCATTGGCGTGGGCCACGATATTGTTTGCCGATGAACCGGTGTGGCCAAGTGATGCAACGCAAGCGGTGCCGATGGAGCTGATTTCTCTTGCGCAAGCAACGGTAACACAGCACGGCGCGGATTATGCTGCGCTTATTGCCGCGTTACAGCAGCAATTGCCACTGCGTGGCAAAGCCCTATTCCAACCCTTACGGTTGATTTTCACCGGTCAGTTGCACGGTCCTGAATTGAAACAGGTCTTGTTATTGCAAGGCAAGACACGCTTATTACTCCGTTTGCAGCAGGCACTGGACGCTTGTGCGGGTGTGGCCAGCGCAGGAGATCGTACATGCTGAAAATTTTCAATAGTTTGACGCGCAGCAAAGAAACCGTGAAGCCTATCGTGGCGGGGCAGTTGGGTCTCTATGTGTGTGGCATGACGGTCTATGATTATTGTCATCTGGGGCATGCGCGTGTCATGGTGGCCTTTGATGTCATCGTACGTTATCTGCGTCAGCAAGGGTATCTGGTAAATTACGTGCGTAACATTACCGATATCGACGACAAAATCATTGCGCGTGCGGCGGAACGTGGTGTGACCTTAGAGGCACTCACCGCGACCTATATTGCGGCGATGCGCGAAGACGAACAGGCACTGGGGATTGTCGCGCCGGATCACACACCGCAAGCCACGGCGCATGTGGGCGACATCATTGCATTGATTCAGACGCTAGTTGGCAACGGTCATGCTTATGTTACCACCAGTGGTGATGTGTGTTACCACGTAGAGCGTTTTCCACGCTACGGTGCGTTGGCCCACAAAGATCTGGCCGGTTTGCGTGCCGGTGCACGGGTGGCGGTGGTGAGCGATAAACAAGATCCCCTGGATTTTGTGTTGTGGAAATTAGCCAAACCGGGAGAACCCAGTTGGCCATCACCGTGGGGGTTGGGTAGGCCCGGTTGGCATATCGAATGTTCGGCGATGTCTATGCAGTGTTTGGGCGCTCATTTTGATATTCACGGTGGCGGTGCCGATTTACAATTCCCGCACCATGAAAATGAAATCGCGCAATCCGAAGCAGCCAGCGGAAAAACCTTTGTGAATACCTGGATGCATGTGGGCTTTGTGCAAGTCGATAAAGAAAAAATGTCGAAATCGTTAGGCAATTTCTTTACGATACGCGAGGTGTTGGCGAAACACCCGGCCGAAGTCGTGCGCTACGTGTTGGTGGCCAGTCATTATCGCAGTCCGTTACAGTATTCTGAGCAAGCCTTGCAACACGCGAAAGAAGCCTTGGCCCGTTTTTATTTAAGCTTACGTGATTTACCGGCAGTGCCTGTCGATGAGGTGATTGCTGCTGAGTATAAGCAGCGTTTTTACGCGGCCATGGATGATGATTTCAATACGCCTGAAGCCTTGGCCGTGTTATTTGATCTGGCACGTGAAATCAACCGTGTGCGTGAGGGTGATCGGGCGCAAGCGGCGCAGCTAGCAGCGATATTGCGTGCATTGGCGTGCATCTTGGGTTTGTTGCAACAAGACGCCAATGCCTTCTTACGCAGCGGCACGCCGCAGTTGACCGACGCCGCGATCGATGCGTTGTTAATTCAAAGACAACAAGCACGTGTAGCGCGCGATTGGCAGGCCGCGGATCAGATTCGGGATCAATTGCATGCCGCCGGTATCGTACTCGAAGATAACCCCACGGGAACCTTGTGGCGGCGGGAGTAAAACCAGTGTCATCCCGGCAACTAAAACCGGTGTCATGCCGAGTGTAACGAGGTATCTCGGGGTGACTGCATGGTACGTTTTTCGGATTGAGATTCCTCACTGACGTTCGGAATGACAGCCATAAACTCGGGATGACATCCTTAAACAAAACGCGAGACGTCGTGGGATTAATATCCTTGGTTTGCATTGCAAATGACGACAGTGTTATATTTCCCGGCTACGCAAAGGAGATGCTAGTATGTCTTGTGAAGTTTTGTTAATCGTGATGTGTTTGGTTGCCGCTGCCGCGAAAACATTGGAAAAAACCACGCATTGGGCCAAGTGCATCAGTGGTGTCGCCATCGTCATCTTAACCGCCTTAGCGTTGTCTACCGCCGATCTGATACCGCACAGTAGTCCGCTATACGACTTTTTTTTAGGGCCGGGACTATCGATAGGCATCGCGCTGATTCTGATGAGTTTCGACTATAAGACGTTGTTGCTGATTCCCAAGCAGTTGATCCTGCTTTTTGTTTTCGGCACCTTGTGCACAAGCCTGGCCGCTATCACGGTCGGATTAATCAGTATCCCTCTGCTGGGAACTGACGGCATCAAACTTGCCGCGCAACTCGCCGCGAGTTATATCGGCGGCAGTGAAAATGCCGCGGCCATGAAATCTATGTTGAACATACCCAGCAACATGTTTGTCAACGTGTTTGCGGTTGATCACATCGTCACGAGTCTATGGATGGTGTGCTGCATTTTCCTGAGCAGGTTCTACCTGCGTAAACAACCCGATGCTACTGGTGACGTCATCGCACTTGCACCTGCATCTGCGGCGGAGTTAGCCAATCCCGGCAACATTTTCGCGAGTGTGTGCCTGGCGTTATGCGTACATGTGTTGTCGCAGTTTTTATATAGTAAACTCGCCTTGCTGAGTCCCTTAGTCTACGTTTCCGTACTGGCACTGGTACTCGGCCAAGTCCCCGCGGTAAAAAAATACCTAGCCCCTGCCTACGCCATGGGTTATGTACTCTTCATTTTATTTTTCTTTTCGGTGGGTGCTTTATCCAACTTGAGAACCGTCACCTCATTGCCTCTGTTTATGGTGTTGATGCCGTTCCTCATTGTAGCCATACATGGCGTCCTCCTTTTTGCTTATGCCGTGCTACGTAAGATATCGTTTTTAGAAACGGCGCTGGTGTCGCAAACCTTAATCGGTGGACCCAGCACGGCGTTTGCCTTTGGCCAAGCTAAGGATTGGCCTAAGGGCAGTGCCATCGGTTTAATCCTGGGGTTGTTTTCTTACTGCATTGCCAACTTCTTTGGCTTAGCGGTGTTTTACAGCATCACCTGGTTGCATGCGTTGTGACGTGGCGAATGTAATACCTGGTTTCATACCGTCGAGCAGCGTTCTTAATTAATCATTTCATCCGTTCGCCCTGAGGAAGCGCGTAGCGCTGTCTCGAATGGGTGAACATTTACAAGAGGAACTATTCAGCTTATCAATTTATTGCATTAAAAATTTGTGGGGATGTATCAGCTTTGAATGGCAAACGAAAGAGCGTTGTTGGCAGGTTCCCTCATGTTTACGGCACCAGTGGCCGATAAACAGCGTATAGCTCAAGTAAGCGGAGAGACTACGATGCCTGTCCCACAACATTTAGCCGATATGTTCGATGACAACGGTCGTGTGAAACCTGACAAGCGAACAACACCCTATGCCGTGTTAGGTGTTGCAATTGATGCATCTGATGCCGTGATAAAAGCGGCGTATGAAAAAATAGCAATGCAAGTGGGTACGAATGAATCGGATGCACACGTACTCAATTTGGTGAATCAAGCAAACGCGATACTGAGTAGTCCAACAAAAAAAGCGGTGTATGACAAAGGAGACTATGTAGATGCTAATTTTTCAATGGGTAACAAAGACACGCGCAAAGTCTGGTTTAACCAGCGTCTGAGCACAGAGGTCGCGCCGCATATGCCAACGCATGTGCTCATTGCTACAAACAAGATCCATATTGATAGAACAGGATATAGCACGCCCAAGGTGTTTGTTAACTCACGCGGGAATTCGGAAGAATCTTCTAAGTTTGAACGTGCTGCTGCATTGATACGGGAGCAAGGCGTTGATGTAAAAGATGCGTTTTTAAATGGTAAGTTCTATGAATTTATGCCGCAGCAAGACGCTGACACGGGCGTTCGTTTCTATCATCACGATGGTTCTGCAACAAAAAACCCAGAAATTTTTAATGGATACCAGGTGTATAAAGTGGGTGAGGATGCGCGAGGCAAGATGGTATTGACGCCAGTAGCGGCCAATGAGGGGCTGGCACAATCACCACCTTTACCTGTATCGGTGACGCAAGATAACTTCGTGGATTTCAATCTAGCCGTAACCAAAACCATAATCCATGCGTCAATTTTGTCTTTGCAGGGTGAGCTTCTTGCGTATCAAGGCGGATTGACGCAAAGAGCGGAGAAGCGCGACACCAATTGTACTAGCCAGTTCACCGAAGCAGCACGCAGTGGACTGAGTTTTTTCAAAGGCCATTCGTTAGGGACTAAGCAAACGGCGGTGATGGAGTTATTAGGCGATGTGGGAAGGATTAACTTGGCAATAAAGGAGGGAGATCCTAAGAAAGTACTAGACGCATTACAAGCTTATCAAACCAGGGCACAAGGCCAGCCGCGGCTTACTGCCGCTAGCCACCAGGGCAACCTGGGTAAGATCACCCAACGCTTGGAACAGGCCATGGACGAGTATAAAAATATACTGGAAGCCAATCCGGCGGCTACAATGCAAATGAAGAAGTGAAGCCTAGCGTTAGTCAGCTGATGCGGCATTTGCCGCCGCCAGCGTATTTTGCAACAAGCACGCGATCGTCATCGGTCCCACACCGCCGGGCACGGGGGTGATCCACGCGGCGCGTTCACGCGCGCTATCAAATGCAATATCACCACAAATGCGACCGTCGTCTAAGCGTGAGATGCCAATGTCGACTACCACGGCGCCGGGTTTGATCCACGCACTGTCGATGATACCGGGTTTGCCGATGGCGACCACCAGTAGCTCGGCGTGACGCACGTGTTGTGCCAGATCACGCGTGAAGCGATGACAGGTGGTGACAGTGCTGCCGGCCAGTAATAATTCCAAGTTCATGGGTCTGCCCACAATATTCGATGCGCCGACGACGGTGGCTTCTATCCCGGTCAGTGGGATCTGATAGTGTTGCAACAAGGTGATCACGCCGAAGGGCGTGCAGGGTCGCAACAGCGGACGACGTTGCACTAAGCGGCCCAGGGTATACGGGTGAAAGCCATCCACATCTTTGCGCGGATCTATGCGTTCTATGATGGCGTCTGGATCTAAGTGTGCGGGCAAGGGCAGTTGGATCAAGATGCCATCGGTGTGTGGATCGGCGTTGAGGTGATCGATCAACGCCAGTAGAACATCGGCGCTAGTGTCAGTCGGTAGGAAATGGTCGTGCGTGATGATGCCCACTTCGGCACAGGCTTGTTGTTTATTGCGTACGTAAATATGCGAGGCGGGGTTATCGCCTACGAGTACGACGGCGAGTCCCGGTGCGCGCAGTCCTTGGTGTTGACGCGTTTGTATCTCGATACGTAGTTTCTCTCGCAGTTGCGCCGCGAGTCGCTTGCCATCTAATAGCTGCGCTGACATGTGTAAATCCTTGCTGTGGGACGCGATCGCGTGGCTGTTGCACCACCGGCGCAGAATAAAACATAAGTGCAGGCAAAGCAAACGCAGCACGGGGCAAGCGATGGAAATGGATAAGTGATGTTATTTTTACTTTGACGGCGCGGGCAGTCACAGGTATCATGCTCAACCTTAGCTCGGGGTATAGCGCAGCCTGGTAGCGCGCCTGCTTTGGGAGCAGGATGTCGGGGGTTCAAATCCCTCTACCCCGACCAGCTTGGATTGAAGTGTCGCCTTTCGCAGGTGGCGGTACTAAAGGCGGGTAATCGCGAGGCGCCTGTAGCTCATTTGGACAGAGCATCGGCCTTCTAAGCCGAGGGTAGCAGGTTCGAATCCTGCCAGGCGCACCACAGTGCCCTAGAACAAACGCTTATATTGGTGGTCGTAGCTCAGTTGGTAGAGCCCCGGATTGTGATTCCGGCCGTCGTGGGTTCGAGTCCCATCGTCCACCCCATTTTATGCAGTGCGTGCACCACCTATGTTTACCAGTAAAGTCATCAAGACCTACAGTCACAATCATGCCCGTATCATGTCGTTCGATACTGCACACGGCAGCGTGACGACGCCGGCGTTTATGCCGGTGGGTACGCGCGGGTTTGTCAATTTGATGTTGCCAGAACAATTACGTGAGAGTGGCAGTCAAATCATTTTAGGCGGTAATACCTATCACATGTTATGCGCGCCGGGTTTGTCGGTGATCCAAGCCTTGGGTGGTATGCACCGTTTCATGGCGTGGCCACAGCCTATGTTGACCGACAGCGGCGGCTTTCAAGTGTTTAGTCTGTCGCAGCAACAAAAAATTTGTAAAATCGATGACAAGGGTGCGCACTTCAAACATCCTGTCAGCGGACAAGTCATTCACTTGACGCCGCAGACTTCTATCGCTGCGCAAAAGATCATTGGCGCGGACATCATCATGGCATTTGACGAATGCACGCCGGAACGCGGTGGACGTGAAGCGGCGTTAGCGGCGCTGGAGCGTACGCACCGTTGGTTGCAGGAATCAGCAGAGGCACATGCGCAGCAGCCACAGTCTCCCTACGGTTACAGTCAAGCCTTATTCGGCATTATTCAAGGGGGGCGGTTTCGCGATTTACGCGAACAAAGTGCGGCGGCAGTTGTGGCTGCAGGACTGGATGGTATCGCGATAGGCGGTGAAGCCGTTGGCTTTGATATGCCACTGACCGGCGAGATCATCGATTGGGTGCGACCGCTGTTACCCGAGGCTAAGCTGCGTTACACCATGGGTGTGGGTTTGTGCCCGCAGGATTTATTAGACGTGGTTGCACGCGGCATTGATCTTTTCGATTGTGTGGCGCCTACACGCAACGCGCGCCACGGTGCCTTGTATCACGGTCACACCGTGCGAGACGGCAATTGGTTACGATTTGCGACGGACGAAGATCGCGGACGCATTTTAATTAAAAAAAGCCAATACGCGTTGGATGATCAACCGATTTTAGCGGGTTGTGTTTGCGTGACGTGTCAGCAGTATTCGCGCGGCCACTTGCATTATTTATTTAAAACCGGATCGGCGATGTATCCGCCCTTGGCCTGCGCCCACAACATTCAAGTAATGCATGATACCTGCAGCGCGATGCGCAGCCTGATCAGCGCAGACAGCACGGCATAAAGAGACAGATCGGCGTAGGGCTAAGACTATTTATTGCACTGAGCCGTGCAAATACGACCTGGTCTGTTGCAAATTCAACATAAATCCGTATGATGGCGGGTGCGGGCCGTTAGCTCAGTTGGTAGAGCAGCTGACTCTTAATCAGCGGGTCGTAGGTTCGAAACCTACACGGCCCACCAAGCTTATGTTACTGCTTGTTTGTGGGTGTAGCGTCAAGCGCTTGTTATTGTCGTGGAGCTAAAATAGTGCGCGAAACCTTTGAAGTGGTATTGCAGTCGGTAGAAGATATCGCACCCTTGGTGCGGCATTTTTGTTTTACCCGCGCTGATGGTGGTGTCTTTGATTTTATTCCTGGGCAGTTCATCACCTTATTGCTGGAACATTCTGGTCACGTATTAAAGCGTAGTTACAGCTTAGCAAACGCACCCAGTGGCAGTCATGAATTGCAGCTCGCGGCCGCGTATGTGCCGCAGGGTGTGGCGTCTACACTATTATTTGCATTGCAACCGGGCGATACGTTGCAGGCCAGTGGTCCGTTTGGACGTTTGGTTTTGCCGACAGAACCACAGCCGCGTGTGATACTGGTTGCCACTGGTACGGGCGTTACTCCGTATCGTTCTATGTTACCGGCGTTAGCACAACGCATGGCACAACAAAACTTGCAAGCGGTGTTGGTGCAAGGTGTGCGTACCCCCGAAGAATTATTGTATGGTGCGGAATTCGTCGCCTTTGCTAACGCACAGGCGAATTTTCGTTATGTGGCTTGTTACAGCAAGGCGCAATTACCGGATGCGCAAGCACACGAACGCTGTGGTCGCGTACATCAGGTATTCGATGAGCTAGCGTTGGATCCACAACGCGATTTAGTGTACCTCTGTGGTAACCCCAATATGATAGACGACGCATTTGCGCTATTAACGGCCGCTGGTTTTGCGAGTCCACGCGTGCGACGCGAAAAATACATTTCTGCTAAGTCATAGGCGTCATCCCGACACCACACCACCCCTTGTCATCCCGAACACCGCAACGCGGTGGAGGGACCTCGTGATGGTTGCACGGTGTTATATGCGCCACTTGCACGAGATCCCTCGTTGCATTCGGGATGACAAAAAGGTGTCATTAATCATTCGCATCAATATACACGTCAATGCGTTGTGCTGCCGTGTGTATGTCGGTGATGGTTGTCGCCGTGGGTTCACACACGATGATGCAACCGTATCCGGTTTGCATGTTGCACTGATGGTCTTGCAGTAACAGAGAGATAGACTGCAGTGTATTATGTTGATAAATTTTTTGGATGCGGTAATGACAATAGGCGTGTGCGGCGGTGTCGTCTGTCGCGGTAAATTCCAGCTGAAATCCTTGAGTTTTGCACGTCGTATTCACGTTGTTATCGAGGCCAGCTAAGAGCGTTTTGCACGCGTTATCCGTGTTGCTATTACTTACGCTGATCCGCGATGAATAGCGCCAATTCTCAGTGTAGTCTACGCCTGTGAGTAGTAGAGTATCCGCATTGTCGTTGAGTTGATACTCAAATCCATTGAGCCATTCTGCGTGTGTGATCGGTGACGCAATCAGCAATGTGAGCATGAGAATACGGTGGCGGTACGACATGGTGTTCTCCGGTATCAAGCAGCCGTATCTGCATTATGCAAAGGCATCGTTACAAAGTAAATGCACGATAGCTTATGTCATCACAGCGCTATGCGATTGTTTCCAAGGTGTCTGACATGACAGGTATGAGATGTTGCGTGACTGTAAATTTGGGTGGCTATTTCCTATTGGTATGGCCCGTATCTCTGTTACCTGATTACAGGTGGCGTAAAACAAAGTTATACCCGTAGCGAATGATATTTAGGGGTGATAGTGATGCGTTCGCGGGGCAAAAATTTCATGCTAGCACCTAAAAATCATTCGTTACGGGTATACATTAGACCATAAAAAATGAATGCTAATGCATAAAAGCAATAGAGCAAACAAGCGTTTGAGTAGGCCAGGATTTATTTTTGTGGCGAGATAAGTGCAAAGAGGTGTGCACAGCATACTGCTTGCGGATATCCCCAATACGGCGGGCCAATACACATAACCCGTACTCCAGGGGAGGACATGGGTGGTTGGCTGTGTGGTGATCATCAGCGCGAGCGTGCCGACCACGGCTAGCGGTAAGCAGGCGGTGATGGAAGTACCTATGGCTTGATGTATGGGAATATTGCAACGCACTAAAAACGGAATGAGGTAGCTGCCACCACCGATGCCTAATAATCCGGATTGTGAACCGACCCATAAGCCCAGTACCGATAAACCGCGCGTGCCCGGTAGGGCACGCAGGGGGTGTGGCGTGTGCACGAGCATGCGGTAGGCGGCAACTAACAGGAGTACACCAAAACAGGTTCCCAGCAATTGAGTCGACAAGTATTTAGCGACACTGGTACCGATCAGTGTGCCTAGTAGCATGCTGGGTAACAGCCGATATAAGACACTCCACAGGATCGTGCGCTGTTTGTAGTGCATGATGGCAGCTGTTGTCGTTAAGCAAATGATACTGGCTAATGAGCTGGCGGTGGCTAATTGAAAATAAAAAGTAGGTGCTATGTGAAAATAACGAAACGTCCAGACTAAACACGGTACGATGATGATGCCGCCGCCTATGCCGAACAAACCCGATAACAAGCCAGTGACGCAGCCGATGAACAGATACACATACAATGCTATCATGCGGCATTTTTCCTGTGCGTGTTTAAACTACTTAAGCCCGCTGCCTCTAGGGCTTGTTCCAGATGAAAACGAATGAGTGTTGGATTTTCCATTAATAATACTTCTTTTAATAAGCCTTGTGCGTCTTCACGGCTGAAATTGCGGATGACCCATTTGATGCGTGGCAAGCTGGTGGTATTCATGCTCAGGGCGTCAAACCCCATGGCCACAAGCAACAATACGGTGGCGGGATCACCGGCCATTTCACCGCAAATACTCACTGATTTGCCGACACTGTGTGCGCCTTCCACTACTTGCAACAAGGCTTGTAACACCGGCGGGTGCAAACCATCGTACAGATCGGCGACCCGCGGATTATTGCGATCGACCGCGAGCAAATATTGAATTAAATCATTGCTACCTACGGAGAGAAAATCGGTGCGCTTAGCCAACGCACGGGCTTGGTATACGGCCGAGGGGACTTCTATCATGGCACCCACCAGTGGCATGGGAACGTCAATGCCTTCCTCTCGCACTTCTTTGTGCGCCCTGGCTAACAGGCGCAAAGCGTCATCTACTTCACCCACATGGCTGACCATGGGGAACATGATGCGTAAATTATGCAGGCGTACATTCGCCTTTAACATCGCGCGTAACTGCACCAGAAAGAGTTCGGGTTGATCCAAGGTAATGCGTAAGCCACGCCAACCTAAAAAAGGATTGTCTTCTACGACGGGGAAATACGGTAAGGGTTTGTCTCCCCCTACATCCAAGGTGCGCATGATCACGGGGCGTGGCGCGAAGGTTTTCAGTAATTGCCGATATAATATGCGTTGTTCTTCTTCGGTGGGAAATGCGTCGCGCAGCATAAAAGGCACTTCAGTACGAAACAGTCCTATGCCTTCACCACCGACACTCAATGAGTAGCTTGCGTCTTCGTTGAGTCCGGTGTTGATAAAGAGCGCGATGGAATAGCCATCGGTTGTTTGTGCCGGTAGATCGCGTAACTGCTCCAGATTCGCTGTCAGCTCTTGTTCTTTTTGCGCAAGATCCAGGTAGGTCTGACGTAATTGCGCGTGTGGTTCCGTGTGGACTTGCCCCGTATAACCGTCAACAATGATGTCTTTATTTTCTAACGAAACTAAGTTGATACCCTTGACGCCCATGACGGTGGCTACGCCTAAGGCGCGTGCGAGCACCGCGACGTGGGAATTCTTCGAGCCACGGGCAGAGACAATACCCACTAAACAGCCCTCCGGTACTTCTGCCAGTGCAGCGGCCGTGACTTCATTACCCACCAGGATAGTTTGGGCGGGGTAGTTGATGTCGACTTTTTGTTGGCGTTGCAAGTTGGCCAATACCCGTTGTCCCAGATCACGTAAGTCATCGGCGCGTTCACGCAAATAACTGTCTTCCATATTTTCAAAGTGGCGTAAGTGTTTTTGGATCACGTTACGCAATGCCGTTTGTGCTACGTTATGGCTGGCATGCAACTCAGCGATAATTTCTTTGCCGAGACCGTCATCGTCTAGCATGCGTAGATACACATCGAATAAGGCTTGTTCTGCCACCGGTAATACATTACGCATGCGTTGATTTAATAATTCAATGTCCAAGCGTGTTTGGATTAATGCTTGTTGCAGGAAGCCAATTTCTTGTTCGAGATTATCCGCTTTGCGATCGGGTACGGCATCTAGATCGGCTTGTGGATAGACCATGACGCTGCGCCCTATGCCTATACCACCGACGCAAGCAATGCCTTGCAGCACGCGCTCTGTGTCGACACGCAGTTGAGTGCTGTAAGATTGCATAGCATGCGCTAATTTTCCGATGGCTTCTGCATGCGCGATGATGCCAGCCAACTGTGCGGACATAGTCACCAGAAACGCTTCTTCTGCGTCATCAAATGCACGTTCCTCTTCTTGCTGTACGATGAGCACACCGAGTAATTGTCGGTGATGAATAATGGGCACGCCTAGCAGGGCTTTGAAGCGTTCTTCCGCTGTGCCCGGAAACAGTTGATAGTTAGGGTGTTGTTGTGCATTACTCAGATTAATGGGTTCTTTACGTTGGCCGATCAATCCCACGATACCTTGATTGAGTTGTAAGCGAATAGTACCGATGGCTTGAGGATTCAGCCCATCGGTCGCCATGAGTAGATAATCCTGTTGTGTGTTATCAATGAGGAACACGGTACAGGCTTGGGTACCAATCGTTTCACGTACGCGCTGCACGAGAATTTGCATGGCTTTGCCGAAGTCGTCGCAGCTACTGACTTCTTGTACGATGTGACGTAAGGTTTTTAACATGATGAATGAGAATCCTGTGGGCTATCGTGGGGATGCGACAAAGGAAATACGTACGGTGCAAATTCACGTAACACCTTGCGATACACCTCATGTTTGAAGGGGATGATTTCTTTCAACGGATGCCAATAATCAACCCAGCGCCAACTGTCAAATTCCGGGGAGCGGCTGGTGTCTAATTGGATCTTGCTGTCATGTCCCAAGAATTGCAGCAGAAACCATTTTTGTTTTTGACCGATACACAGCGGTTGTTGCTGTCGAATTAAGCGCTTAGGCAGACGGTAGTATAACCACTCTTGGGTACAAGCGAGGATTTTCACATCGTTGCAGGTTAAGCCGATTTCTTCTTGCAGTTCGCGCAACAAGGTAGTTTCGGGATCTTCGTCAACGTGCATGCCGCCTTGCGGGAACTGCCAGGCGTCTTGTCCCAGACGTTTGGCGAGAAAAACGCAGTGCTTGGGACCTAATAAGACGGTACCTACATTGAGACGAAAGCCTTGCTCATCAATTATCATGCCTAATCCATTGCCGCTACTCCTAGGGACATGTGTGCCCTAGCAGGGAATCGGCGTGTGTGCGTTAGTATTGCGTTATCGTGCAACCTTAGCATAGCCTGCCGTGACAGTGTTAGTGTTGACTGCCATCTGGGTGTAAGAGGTCGCGCGGCTAGGAAATTTTGTGTAACTATTCAGCACGGATGCTGAATAATTAACAACAGCATGACGGCTTATTGTGAAACAGCGTGTTTGCGATAAGTGAGTATAGACGATGCGCCCAGTAAGATGAGAATGATTTGCCACAGGCCAATGCCGGCGAAGAGGCTAGGCAAGCGTAGGCCAGTGAGATACACACAAGGCATGATGAGAATAAACGTGAAAAACCAGCGGGTGGCATAGGGTCTAGGCTGCGCACGTCGTTGCGAGTTGTCTATTTCGCCGACGAGAAGAAACTGGCCTAGCCGTTGACTGCGCCACAAAAACAGGCCGCATAGCGCAAGGCTGATGGCAAACAAGGCGTAGATCACAGCGTGATGCTGTGTCACTGTCGCAGCGAGATGTGCTATGGCTTGTGGTTGCATGTAGCCAATGATGGCAAACACGGTGGGTAACCACAGATTGATGATGAGGATGCTGCGCAGGCTGAGTGCCTTGTGCAGATCGACGAGGTAGGCCGCGTATAAACGTGCGAGGCCTATCCACCAGCTTAAGCCTATCAGGTGCAGATAGAGCGTTTCAGTGGGTGGGTTGATCCAGGTGAGGGTAGACGTAGCAATCGGACCGGTGACAAAGGCGTTGCTTATGTTGTGTAACACGCCCACCACTATCAACAAGCACAGTGCGCTTCCTAATACCAATACACCGAAGCGACGGCCGGCGGTGAGTTGGCGTTGTATGTAGCGTTGCCATGCAGCGTGGTTGGCGAGGGTTATTGTCACTGAAATAAGCAGTAGGTGCGGGAGGGTAACACCCATATGCAATGGGGTTGCCAGCCAGTGTATTTCGAATAAATAGAGCGCCATGAATACCAGGCCGTACAAGGTCAGGGTGATGCTTAACACGGCACTGAGGCGACCGCTCAGATCACACAGCAGTTGTAATAGGCTGGTGCCGAGTTGGTTAGGTACACTAAACAAGGCACTGCACGTCAGCGCTAACGGTGTTTGGCGTAAGTGTAAAAACGCAATCAGCGTGACGGTATACAGACTCCAAGGAAACAGGGCGTAATTCACTAATTGTTGTTGTATACACTGTTGTGCCGTGGCTTGCGTGATGCCTGGGTCGGTGAGTCGCAGGCTATTCACCAGCGTGATAAATACGACGGTGCCGGCGAGTTGACAGGCCGCGACGGTGATGCCGCACGTCAATCCCTGGGATTTGCTGTGTGGTGGTGTGCGTAAGGTCGCGCGATAACAGATGATGCAGAGCATGCATAAGGTGCCTGTCGCGCACAGTGTGATGGCGTGTAAAAACCATTCTGGATGTAAAAAGCCGAGTGTAAAAATGCTGATAGCGATAGGGAGTAACACCGACTTTAGGCGCCGATTGCTCACGATTTTTTTTTGCATACCGTATCTCTTGCTGAATGACTTGCGTAGCTGTGTTTTCAAGCAAGATCACACTATCTTGAAAACTATGCTGAATAGCAATAATCGCTATTTTTTACCTGTTAACGTTAATCCCGCATCTAAATCAGCCGATTGTGAACTGCTGAGTAACAGGTGATATGTGCGTTCAGAGATGATGCCTTGCTCAAATTTATGTTGGGCATCGGTTGCCATCAATTGTCCTTCTTCACGCAATACGCGGCGGGTTGCTGCGGTAATTTGTTCTAGGTCAGCATTTAATAGGCGATCGCGCACGCTTTCGTTAAACACCAAGAATTCACGCAAGGCAACGCGTTTGCCATCAACGGTGGGCACCAGCTTTTGCCACACGACGAGACGTATGGTTTCTAAGATATCAATCGTGCGACCGTGACGTTCATCGGCTGCAAAAGAGGTGACTAAACGGCGTATCGTTTCGGCAACACCATTGGTGTGCAGTGTCGTATATACGGGGTGTCCCGTGAGTGCGGCTTCTAATGCGGCAGAGATGGTTTCTTGATCGCGTGCTTCACCAACCATGATTAAACTGGGCTTGCGCCGTAATGCGTTGCGAATACCGGCAGAGAAAGACGGTAAGTGGCGTGGTATTTCAGTTTGGCTGATGACGCACGAAGGCTTGTCTATGTTGTCGTAAACAAATTCAATCGGCGATTCATAAGTCAGCATTTTACGATTGCTGGCGGGATCTTCTGCTAATTGACGTAGCATGGAAGCGAGCAAGGTACTTTTTCCCGAACCCGTAGCGCCAGTGACATAGACAATGCCTTCCGCGGGGGCATAAGCGGCAAGGATCTCGGGTTCTAAACCCAGATCAGCTAATAACGGGGGCGTGGTGGGAATGGAGCGCAAGGTGATTTGCATGCCTTCATGTCCTTCCACTTGGCATCCTGTCCCATTGACGCGGTAACGGTAACGTTCAAAGCGATTGGGATTAAATTCGTAATAGGTATCAATGTCATTGCCCGATAAGATTTGCGCGGTTGCATTAGGGCCATAAATAGCGTTGAGTATTTCGCCGACTTCAGGGTTAGTGAGTCGTTTGCTGGTAATGGGATAGAGACGCCCGTAAATTTCTGCAAAAATAGTTTCATTGGTTTGCAAGGTGATATCGGATGCATTGTGTTGTGCGCAGAACGCCAGGATTTGTTCCAGATGATCCGGCATCAAACGTGTGGGTTCGTTAGGGAATAAATAGTCTTTATTCATTGTCTTTGGTCAATATCGCTTGCCACGCTTTACTATTAGCGGATAACGCGGGGAGGGCCGTGATCCGCAATATTTGATCGTTGATGCGAATATTCGCCTCGTCACCGGTGACGCCTAAATCAGAGCGTGCCACAAACGGTTTGCTCACGATATTTTGCGCCAGTAATTTGCGATACAATGCCATGCCCGTATAGTCTCTGCGTAGGCGCGCGAGATTTTCCGTGTAAATAATATTTGCTTGCCGGTTACCTTCTTGCCAACCCGCATCCACAAATTGACGCCAAGCAAGACGTTCTTGTTTGTTCTGCGGTAATAGGGTGGCATCTGGCATTTCCGGTTCGCTAAACTCCATCCATAAATAATCGCGCCAGGAGGGCGCCGTACTGACAAAACGTGCTTGGTTTTGAATTTTATACGTGCGGTCTGCTAAACGAATGGCGTCGTTGTCAGCAAGATTTAAGGTGTTTTTTGCTTCGACTAATACAGGGGGTAATACATTGTGTTCCATTAACATGGCATTGAAATTAAAAATATTATCCAGCTCCTTAGTACTGTCGGAGAGGATTTTATTGATGGTTTTCGTGCGCCAGGCCAGTCCTGCTTGTGCGCCGATGGTCATGCCGGTTTCTTTGAGGGCAGTTAAGCGGACGCGGCTGATTTCATTTTTCTTGCTGGTTGATGTGGTGCTATGTAAGTTATGCAAGCCTTTTAAGTCCGTTGTGCTGCCATAGACGCGCACAGAGTTAACCTTGTTGCTGTAGTTGCTAGAACAACCGGCCAGGCCGATCAGCAGCAATAACGTAGTGACTAATGCAATGTAGTGCTGGCGATAAGCATTCATAATTTTTGGCGACATCCCAGTGAAAGCAAGATTGAAACAAGTTGCGTGCGTCCTGTCAACTAACACGAGGCGTTGTCCGCATAAAGTAGTGTTCATCTGGATTAAGCATGCAAAAGTTACGCAGCGTGGAGAGCGCGCATGTTTAAATATTACGCGAAGGCGTTGCATCGTAAAAGCACGGTTCCTGTGCGGGCCTGGTTTTAAAGCGACGATATTGCCACAAGTATTGTTCTGGGTATTGGCGCGTGGCGTCTTCTATGAGCTGATTGATGCGTTGCGCGTCTTGTGTTGGATTGGCGCTGGGGTAATTCGTTAATGGTGGTGCGATGTGTATCTCATAACCATCGCCTTGCTCACGACGATAAAAAGTGAGTGGGATGACTTGGGCTCCGGTTTGTGCCGCGTAGCGTGCCGTGGCGATTGTGGTGGATGCAGGAATGTCGAAGAAAGGCGCAAAGCATCCTTTGCCGTGTACATCGGTATCCGCTGCGTAAAACACGGTATGCCCCTGGCGCAAGGCGCGCAGCATGCCGCGTATATCGTGGCGTGCGATGAGATGACAGTAATGGCGTTGGCGGCAGTGCATGATCAAGAAATCGAGTATGGCATTTTTTTGGGGGCGGTAGGTGACGCAGAGCGGGAGTTGCTGGCTCAGCAAACGTCCCACCAATTCTAAACCATGCCAGTGTGCACTGACCAAGATAACGCCTTGTCCCGCGCGTTGCGCGTGTTTCAAGTGGTCTAGGCCGTGAAAATGTCCGAGTGGGAGTAAGCGTTTATCGCTGCTCCACCATGCCATGGCGGATTCAAGCAACGCGTGTCCCAAGGAAGCAAAGCAGCGTTTCTCCAGTAGCGTGCGTTGTGTGTAGGTCAAGGAGGGGAAGCATAAACGCAGGTTGGTTTGGGTATTATGCCGTGATTTTTTATCGGTATTACGCAGTAGATGGCCGACCCAGTGGCCCAGTGGCGGTTGCCAGCGATAAGGACATTTACTCAGCAGCCACGTTATACCTATGGCGAGCCAGCTCAGCCAATGGCGTGGGTGCATGAGAGGACGGAGTTGTGGCATAACCCGAATATTACCTGTTGTGGACGAAACAGCATTGTAGAGGCTCGCTGAAAAATTGTCGATGCGCGGGGTGGCTGGTAGCGTAACCGGGGGCTAGGGTGGTACATAAGAAGCTATGCTTTTCCAGCGGCTGTGCGTAACTATTCAGAAAAAGGCTGAATAGATACCCTTAATTTGACGCCTAGCCCAGTAAAACTGGGCTTAACGGCATTCTATGGGGAGAACCGCGATTCTCCCCCTTGAGAATCCCTCATCGTGTAGAGAAAACAGGTTTTTTACCTTGTAAATGAACAGGATCCTCAAATTTGCGGAAGAGTTACATTTGCTGAATAGTTACGTCTGTGCTATAACTGCGCTATTTTGCAGTGAGGATAACACGATGAATAAGCTACCGCCTTTTGCACGTGGCCGTGTTTTGGTTGTGGGTGACGTGATGCTCGATCGTTATTTGTACGGCGAGGTGACGCGTATTTCGCCGGAAGCGCCGGTGCCTGTGGTGCGGGTTGTGCGTACAGAAGAACGTCCCGGCGGTGCGGCTAACGTGGCATTGAATATCGCTGCGTTGCAAGGGCAGGTGAGCTTGCTGGGTTTAGTTGGTGATGATACGGCGGCGGATAGCTTGTTTGCTAAATTAGCGCAGTGCAGTATCACGGTACATGTGCGTCGCATTGCGAATACGGCGACGATTACGAAATCACGCGTCATTGGTTTACAGCAACAATTATTACGTTTGGATGTAGAACACATGATTGCGAACGAGCAGATCGATGTGTTGCATGCGCCTTTTTTAGCGGGTCTCGCGCAAACCGATGTGGTGGTCTTATCGGATTACAACAAGGGTACGCTCAGCGGTGCTTGGCAATGGATCGCTTTGGCGCGCAAGGCCGGTGTTCCGGTCCTTGTGGATCCTAAATGCAGGGATTTTTCCTTATACCGTGGCGCAACGGTGTTAACACCTAACCGCAAAGAATTTGAAGCGGTAGTGGGTCCGTACCAGGATGAGCACGACATGGTGCAACGTGGGTATGCCCTGATCCATGAATTTGAATTAGAGGCGTTGCTGATTACGCGTGGCAGTGAAGGCATGACCTTATTGCAGCGTGATGCAGAACCTTTGCATTTGCCCGCGCGTACACGCGAAGTGTTTGATGTTACGGGTGCGGGTGATACGGTAATCGGTGTGATGGCTGCCGCATTGGCGGTGGGTGAGTCATTACCGCAAGCCACGCGTTTAGCGAATTTAGCGGCCGGCATCGTGGTGACTAAGTTAGGTGTTGCCACGGTAAATCAAGCGGAATTAATGCAGGAAATTTCTCAAGACACTATGGAGCACAGTGGTGCGAGTGGCGTGCTGAGTCAAACGCAATTACAGAGCGTTGTACGTCAAGCTAAACTGCGCGGTGAGCGCGTGGTGATGACGAATGGTTGTTTTGATGTGTTACATGCAGGTCATGTTGCTTATCTGACGGAAGCAAAAGCCTTAGGCGATCGTTTGATTGTCGCTGTCAATGAGGATGCTACGGTGCGTGCGCTCAAGGGAGCGGGTCGTCCGATTAACACGCTGAAGCAACGCATGGCGGTGTTAGCGGGATTGCGTGCAGTAGATTGGGTGGTGCCATTTGGCGAGCTGACGCCGGAACGCCTGATTCATGATATTGAACCGGATGTGTTAGTCAAAGGAGGCGATTACGCGAACATAGCAGATATTGCCGGTGCCGCGCACGTGTTAGCACGGGGTGGTGAAGTCAAGCTATTGCAGTTTTTGCCGAACTGTTCCACCACGTTATTGGTTGAGCGCATCAAACAAAATGACAGTTGTTTAGATGACGCGTGACGCTAAATGGGTGTCATCCCGAACATCGCAACGCGATGGAGGGATCTCGAGACGATCGCACGGTGTTATTAGCAGCTATGTGCCGCTTGCACGAGATCCCTCGTTACACCCGTGATGACAAGAGTGTCACCCCTCACTGCGTTCGGGATCTCAGGAAGACGCAGCGGCTTGCGGAATGAGATTCTTCGCTGCGCTCTGAATGACAAGGAAGTTAGTTTTCATTTTTCTGCGTGGTAGCATTCCAATCCAGCCCGTCGCGTTGTTGGCGTAACATCGCTAATTCCAATCCTGCCAGGGTCACACTCAGGCGTTCCATTGACTGATGCAGTTGGTATGTTTCATACAATTGTTCGGCTGCAATGTATGCTAACTCGCGTTGCAAGGTAATGGTATCGCCTTTTTGTATGGTCTCGCGCCACAAATTATTGATGTTGTCATCACCTTTCTTCTGTCTGTCGTGTACGCGCCAGGTAGCCATGTATTCTTCCAGCGCGAGTTTACTCGTCCACGTTCCACCGTTGCGCGTGATGGTTTTTAAGCCGCGGCTCTGTGCGGTGGTCACAGCACTTGTCGCATCGAGTGGTATAGAGGGTAAACGCTCGTTGTAGAGGTAGAACAGTGTATTTAAGCCCGCCGATAGTTCACTGGCATAACCACGTAGATTTAGCAAGTATTGCTGTGCAACCGGATCGCTGAGTGAGTCATCGCTATCTACTTTTTTCCCCTCATCGTAGGTAGCGGATTTACTGATAAAATAAGGGAAATTAGGTGGGTTGGTTGTGCCAGACAGATAGCGTAGATAGTCCAACGCCATGGGGTTAGCCAGATCGCCACTGGAGGTGAGTTGATCATTGGTATACAGGCTATCGCTCAATAGCAGATTCGCATTAAACGCGTTGTTCGCGTGTGGATTGTTGGCGAATGGAGTACTGCCGCCAGCAAGATACATGTTGCTACTGACTTTGCATTTGTCTTGAATGAAGCCGGCAATGGCGCTGTTGCCCATGTTAATGTCGCTACCGGGCACACAAAACGCCAAGCGTGTGACATCTTTATCAGCGTTACTGGGCACCGAGAGGAATTGCGTGACAAAATCGTTGGTTTGTTGTTTGGATTGGTCATTTACATTTTGTGCCGCATTTTTTACGTACTTCAAGATGCCACTGATCTTGGCCAGATCGGTGGAAGGCGGGTTCTTGATCATGCTGCCTTGTTCGTCTTTGCCATAGCCTGCACGTAGGCTATCTACATCGCTGTAAGCATACGCCAGTTCGACAGCGCCGAGCGATAATGCAAGTACAGCACCTAGGGTATGCGACAGGCGTTTATTTTTCATGAGTAGCTCCTTTACAAGCATCAATAATTGTAATTCTGTGGGTTGTCATCGTTACCGGTCGGTGATTCTGAGGTAGCATCGGGCGCCGTTGTTGCCTCTGGTGTCGTTTCTGACGTCGCGTCTGGTGCGGTGTCTGTTGTTGCCGCGGGTTGATTTTGATAATTAAAGACGGCATCGTCATCATTCGGAACATTATGTATGGATTGCGGTGTCTGTAGCATGGGTGCGTCTTTGGGCTTAGGCTTTGTATAGTCCCAATCTTGTGGCACATCGGTCTTTTGTGGGTTTTCGCCGCGCCATCCCTTGATGTAACCCGCTGTAGGTGGTGGTGGCGGCGGTGGCGCGTTGTACTGTTCGAACAATTGTTGCAGACGCTCTTTTTCCTCTGCCTCTTTTTGTTGTTGTAATTGCTGGTCTTTGCGTTGTTGCAAAGCGGCGTTGCGTTTACTCAGCTCCTCGCTTTGCCGCACCGGATCAAAGTGTGCCAGCGGGTCATCAATATCTTTGGCTTGGCTCAGCGTACTGTGTGCACACAGCAGCGCGGCCGCGCAGAGTATCAGTTTACTCGTGTTCATGGTCTTCGCCTTCCAGAACACGCAAAATTAGGGCGATGCGTTCTTTATGAAACACGCGACCTAACAGACGTAGACGTTCAAATACGATATTGCGGCGTAAGAACAAACCCGCAGGATCATCGGGACGTTGGCTATTTTCTTCTGCGTATATGAGTAGTTTGGACGCAGAGCCGGGGTGCTCACTATCTATAGCTTGCAACAAACGCAGTGCGCGTGCTGAACTGATATTACCGGCGATATCGATAAATTTATTTTCATGGCCCAGTTCATTCATGTTGAGTTGGCTTATGTTATCCAGCTCTTCCCCCAACTCCTTCATCACGGCTTCCAGTGTGGGGTCGTTGTCCAGTGTCCATTGTTCTACCCCCTCCATCATGCAAACGACACGGTAAATCATGCTGTCTGCATATTCGTGCCAGAATTGGTGAGCGGCGGTTTTGCTAAGATCAGGCATAACACATACCTTTAATATGAAAAAATTCATTGTACTCTAAACTGATGCTGGGTAGGGGTCAAGTGATCGCGCGGTGGTGATGCGGGGTGAGGCAAAACAGTTAACAAGGTGTGCGCGGCACAGCGATGACGTAGTAACTAGTTGCTATTTGTTTGCCCAGCGGGCGTTGTCCTGGCGGTTACCTTATTTTTTATTGTTATTTTTCCGCGAAGTGGTATTCTCTTTCTTTCGTTACCTGAGTGTGAGGCTGTGCTATGGGCATTTGGCGTGGGATGAAACGGGTCACTAAACCGCTGGTAGATGTACCCGCTTGGATGGATGCGCAGACGGTTACTGATAATGCCAAAACTATTTGGGCGATCCTCACACGTTATCTTGTGCCTTATCGCGCGCGGGCTACGCGTGTAGAGACTTTCATTGATGCTAAACAACGTTTTGGTTTAAACATACAAGATATTTATCGTATGCAACGCGTGTTTTTATCGATGGCGTGTATTTTTCTCGGATTGGCGCTGATTACGCTGGGTTATACCGGGTATTTGCTCTCCCACGGTAATTGGCATGCGGCGCTGATTTCCTGTGTCATGCTGTTGTTGGTTTTAGCCTTGGCGTTTCGTTATCATTTTTGGTGGTTTCAAATTAAATCGCGCAAGTTGGGTTGTACGCTCAACGAATGGTTCCACTGTGGTGTGATGCGGAGTAAACGATGAGACGAGTTATTTTACTGTGCGTACTGGGTATATTGTGTTTGCCGCATTTAGTGTTCGCCGCTGATTATTCGTATCAAAACATGTTAGATTTTAGCCCTCCCGATACCGATCAATCCGTGCAGTATTTGGCAGCGCTGTTTGGCGTGGTGGGCAATGTGCTGCATGGTGTGGGCAGCCAGGTCATGGCAGTGATGTTTAAAGTGTTTAATTCCGCTGTGCTTGCGTTAGGTGGATTGATTGTCTCGTATACCTTGTTTGTGTCTACGCTAAACACCGCACACGAAGGCGAGGTGATGGGGAAGAAATGGTCGTCCATTTGGATTCCCGTGCGTTCAGCCATGGGTGTTGCGTTACTCTTACCTAAAACTACGGGCTATTCATTCATTCAAGTATTTATCATGTGGTTGGTGATACAGGGCGTTGGTATGGCCGATAGCATTTGGAATGCCGCGATAGACTATTTTTCCAAAGGTGGTGTTATTATTCAGAGTTCTTTTCAACCGAGTATATCGGCCGAATCTGCTGCGAAAGAATCTTTACAAGGCCTCATGGCAGCTGAAGTCTGTATGTATGCCTTACAAAATGCATTAGAAGCTAAATACAGTGATGGCAGTGTGAGTGTGCCGTTGCTGAGTTATACCTTAGATTTTTCTAAGTTAGATGTGCCGGGTAGTACGCCGAGTGCGTCACAAACAATGAAGATCCCCTCCATCGACGCAACCTTGTATCCGGAACTCAAGGCTTTTGATGGGGCGTGCGGTGAAATCACGTGGACGCCTATGGCGGATAAAGAAAAAAATCCCTACGGCAGAGACACAACGATCAGTTCAGCGCCGCGTACTATTGCATTGCAACAGATGTTGATGAATGTGGATGCGGCGGCGGCGTCTGTCGTGAATAATTCGACGTTAGAGCCTAATCTGCGGGTAGGACTCGGTCGTTGCCCGACTAACGGCAATTGTAATCAATCGACGTGGAGTGGTGACGGCAATGGCAGCAGTGCGTTGCTCGACGGTAGTTTGTTGCAAACTATGTATGCGGATTACACGGGGATTATCTCGCCTTCTTTACGTGCAGCAGCGGGGCGGGGTGCGGAGAAATGGATGAGTAAGGCAAAAGAGCAGGGCTGGTTGATGGCGGGTACTTATTATTATAATCTCGCTGCGCTAAACAACGATGCATCGGTCATGGCTGATAATGCCTTTCCTACGATTAAATTTACCGCGATATCATCGGGACCCTCGCAGGAAAAGAAGAAGTCATCCCAGCTCAGAGCGGACAAAGATAACTTTTGTAAAAAAACGCCGTTTTCTAGTTTAGAGGCGGAAAATTGCGGAAAATTTTATGACGTGATGGTCGATGATAATTTGACGCTATTTTTAAATGATTCGTTCAAGTATAGGGTGGCCAACACGGAATCCGTGAGCGAGCACAATAACCGCATACAGGATACGCAGTCTGCCTTCCGTTCTGCGCGGATTACTGCGAGTGCGTTTTCCTTCCTCATGGGTCCGTTGATCTCTTCGATGGTGCAGCTGGCGATTGCGATGGCGGAATTAACCAAAGCGGAGCAATCCAATTCCAATCCATTGCTTATTTTGGCACGCATGGGGTATGAGCTAATTAACATGGCGACGGCATTGTGGATAACGGGTATCGCCTTGGTAGTGCTAGCAGGTGCAACCGGAGCCATTCCTTCGGTTACCCTATCTACCATGGCAACCACAGCGGCAACCTGGTTAGTGCCTTTCCTCACCGTCATCATGACGTTGATGTTTTCTACCGGTGCGGTGCTGGGATACTACGTGCCGTTGATTCCTTTTATTATTTTCACCTTTGCATCCTTAGGTTGGTTTATCGGTGTCATCGAAGCGATGGTAGCTGCGCCCATCGTGGCGTTAGGGGTATTGCACCCGGATGGTCAACATGAAGTGTGGGGCAAAGCTGAGCAGGGCGTGATGTTGTTGCTTAACGTATTTTTGCGTCCCGGGATGATGATCATTGGCCTTATTTCAGGTATCAGTCTGTCCTATATCGGCGTTTGGATATTAAATAAGGGATTTGGTGCCGCATTAGATGTGGTGAATCCGTTTAATATCGGTGGTGCGGGTATAGGGCTGATTTGGTGGCCGTTGATTATCGCCGTCGTCTATGCCGGACTTGCTGTGGCCATAGTGAGCAAGGCATTCACCTTGATTCATATCATTCCGGATAAGATTTTACGTTGGTTGTCGGGTGGTATGGCCGAGAGTTTGGGTGCAGAATCCGCTGGCGCAGCCGATTCCATCAAGAGTGGCGTCAGTGCGACCGGACAGAGTGTGGGTTCTGGCATGAGTTCGTCACTGTCTAGTGGTGCTCAAGATATGAAAGGTAAGGCTGCTTCTAAAGGTGCAGATGCGAAGGTGGAAGGGCAGAAACCGGGTGGCGGCAATCAAAACACAGCGACGAACGCCAAGCAACAGAGCCCGCAGACCTCAGGCTCGACAACAGCGCAAGGTACAGGCGGCGGTGGTGGTAAGCCGGCAGGTGGTAAGAAGCCACGTGCTAACAACTCATTCCCGTAGATCTAGTTAGCAAGTAGCATACGGAATTTAAGGTAAAGGAGAAGTAAAAAATGGAGTTAGTCAGTCGTGTTGCACCGTGCCTATTGGCTATGGTTCTCGTTGGTGGGGTATCTGTGGCGCAGGCAGCGGAGTCGTCGGTCAAACCCACACAGTCGTCAGCACCCAGTGCAAGCGCAACTTTATTGCCTATTTTACCGGCTACGACACAACCCGCAGCCAGCACAGCAACACCGCAAGCCGCGGTGACGCAACCGTTGAAACCGATTTCGGTGCAAGCCTTGGTGGATTTAGCCAAGCAAGCAACCTTATCCGCGTTTACCTACGATTACCAAAATTACGCGAACAAGTTGCATGAGACGGAGCAGTTTTTTACGAATGCAGGGTGGAAGGCGTACTCGCATGCCTTGGAGCAATCGAACAATATCAAGACCGTGATGCATGGCAGCATGATTGTATCGGCCGCGTTAGCGGGTCAGCCGCGTTTACTGCGTCAACACTTCTTCAACGGCGAGCGGGCCTGGCAAATTCAGGTGCCCGTGCGCGTGTTGTATCAAGGCAAGGCGCAGCATGTACAACAAAATTTGGATGTAGAAGTGACGATCGTGCCGGTAGCCGATCAATTAAATAAAGAAATCGCGGTGGAGCAGTTTGTGGCTAAGCCGGCAACGATGCCGTCTTAATGATGGTAATCAACGGTGAATGATGCACGCATTGTTTAATCCGTTTGGCAAAATACGCCGTTCGTCCTGAGGAGTGGATATATCCCCACGAAATTTCATGCTGTGTGTGCTTTTCCGGGATGAATGACAATGAATGGTGTCATCCCGAACGCAGTGAGGGATCTTTCTAATGGGTGTCATCCCGAACGTAGTGAGGGATCTCAGGAAGGACGCACGGAGTGGCTTGAGGAGTGATAGTGAGATTCTTCGCTACGCGCTGAATGACATTCCTGAACCTAGGATGAAATGATGTATGAGCGGCTTAGTCAGCGCCTAGTGCAATATTGGCGTTTGATGCGATTTGATAAACCAATCGGTATTTACTTGTTGCTGTGGCCCACGCTGTGGGCATTGTGGTTGGCGGCAAGAGGTTGGCCCGAGACAAAGGTGTTGGTGATCTTTATGTTGGGTGTAGTGTGCATGCGCGCGGCCGGATGCATCATCAATGATGTCGCTGATCGCGATATCGATCCGCACGTGGCGCGCACGGCCAAGCGACCGTTGGCTGCACGCACGGTGTCGCTGAACGAAGCCTGTGTGTTGTTGTTAGTGGTGCTTGCCTTGGCTTTTGCATTGGTGTGTCAGCTCAACCGTTTGACCCTAGAGTTGTCGTTGGTGGGGATGGGTTTGACCCTACTGTATCCCTTCACCAAGCGCTTTACCTATTGGCCACAAGTGGTGTTGGGGTTGACGTTCGGCTGGGGTGTGCCCATGGCCTTCGCCGCTCAAACCGGTACGTTACCCCCATTGGCGTGGGGCTTATATGCCATAGTGGCGCTGTGGATAATCACTTACGACACGATGTATGCGATGGCCGATCGTGTAGAAGATATGCGCATTGGTGTAAAATCCACGGCTATTTTGTTCGCTAAACGCGACAGACTCTTGCTAGCGGCGATGCAAGCTTGTATCTTGCTCGCTTTGTTGGTGCTGGGTATAGGTATCCATCTGCATCGCGTGTATTATGTAGCGCTGGTTGTTGCGTTACTGCTCGCCAGCTACCAGCAATTTTTGTTAAAAGATCGCATTCCTGCCAAATGCTTACAGGCTTTCTTAAACAATAACTGGTTTGGGTTGGTGATCTTTTTAGGTCTATTTTTCAGTGTAAGGTAAAAATTTAATGAATAAATTGTATATTGGTAATCTTCCCTATCGCTTAGAACAGCACGAGCTGGAGCAATTATTTGCGCCGTGTGGCGAAGTGACAGAAGTACATTTGGTTAAAGATCGGAGTAAACGCCGCTTAAAAGGTTTTGGTTTTGTTAGCTTCGCGGATGCTAACGCAGCCAAGGCCGCTTTGGCGTTAGATGGTAGCGAATTCTATGGTCGTACTCTAAAAATTAGCATTGCTAAGGATCAGTCCGAAAGGACAGAGATGGAAGACGATGAGATGGAGGAGCCAACAACGCTACTGGGTTGTAAACATTGGGTGAAGGTGGTGCTGCTATCCATTGCGGTTTCTGCATTGACCAGCTATGTGGTGACGACCAACGTATGGCGTCTGCCAGGACATGCTGCACACGCGTTGCAACATAATCCAGCCAGCGATGTTGTTGCTGCACCTACACCATCGGTTGAGTAAGCTTTTCAACAGTCCGTGATACCGCTTACGGTGTCACGGGGTTGTTGCTGTATTATGTGGGTGTGTGGTGATGGATGAAGTCTTTATCGAAGCGCTGCGTATTGACACGGTCATTGGTGTGTACCCGCACGAGCGCACGCAAACTCAAACGTTATGGTTAGATCTTCGTTTTGCGTGCGACACGCAGCAGGCGTGTGTGCACGATAGCATAGAGACGGTGGTGGATTATGCGCTGATCGCGCAATTTATCCGTGATTTTGCTGCAGCACACCAATACTATCTCGTGGAAGCATTCGCCACGCAATTGGCCGACAACTTACAACAGCAGTTTGCATTAGCGTGGTTACGTTTAACGGTACGCAAACCCGATGCACTGCCGGATGCGCGCGCCGCAGGCATAAGTTTAGAGCGTGGCGTCGCACCGCCTAGCGCACATTCGTAACTGTTCAGCAAAATACTGGATATATCCATTGCACTTCAAAATGCGCTTTTTGCATTTTGCAGTGTTCTCTACGCGATGGGGTTTCCAAAGGGGAGAATCGCGATTCTCTCCTTTGGTGACCGTGCACAAATTTACTTTGTATAGGTCTAGAAACAAGGTATACCGCGCAAACAAATAACTTAAACTCGCGTTTTGAAGTACGCGCGGTATAATTACGTCAGTTCTTACTGACAATCGGGAAATTAAACGTAGTATCGGGATACGGTTCGGGCTGCAGTGAGAAATGCCACCATGCTTTCGCACTGGGTACAAACCCCTGCGCCATCATCACTTCTCTCAACAATTGTCGATGTGCCCGTGCCACGGCACTGCTGTGTTGCGTCGTGGGTTTAGCCGTTTTGTCTAGGCAGTCATAACCAGAACCCATATCTATGCTGTTGTCAGCAAAACGTTGCAAGTAGGGATTATAGCAGGCACTGAGGGGTTGTCCTCGATGATACTCGGCCTGTTGATAGGTAGGCACGTTGACGAGGGTGACATCTACTGTACTGCCACGACTGTGCGCGGATGGGATGGTAATGTAGTCGGTGAGCACTTGTGTTTTATTCAGTCGGGGATAAAACTCGGCTTGCATGGCGTTGTCATTGTTTTTTTTACCCCAGGCCAGCATCTCATCGACGGCCATTTGCGGCCGGTAGCAATCATAGACTTTTAACGATAAGCGCGATTGTTGCAAGGTATGTTGCACACTAGCCAATGCCAGTGCGGCACGATTGGTGACGATGCATTCATTGGCGAAGTAACCGTTGAGGGGTTTGCCGATAAAGTTATGGTATTCCGCATAACGCAGGTCTTGCAAAATAGTGGGTGCTACGTCGCGCAAATACACAAAATCAGCGGGCATGGGTTGTGGTGGTTTCGCCACCGCCGCTACGCAGAGACAGAGTAATAGGTAAACCAGATGACGTTGCCACATCGCTGCCTCCTTGGTGCTGCTAACCCAGTCGATCATAAGGAGCGTGTGCTTTGCTGTCGAGTACTTTGTAGGCCGGTGACGATGTCGCGTATGAGTGTAGGACCGCGATAGACGAGTCCCGTATACACTTGCACGAGCTGCGCGCCGGCTGCAAATTTTTGCTGTGCGTCTGCCGCGCACAGAATACCGCCCACGGCGATGATGGGGATCTGGTGTTGCAAATGTTGGTGCAGGACATTGACTACGTGGGTTGCCGCAGGTAGTAACGGCTTACCACTCAATCCACCCACCTCATCGGCATGGCGCAGGCCTGCGACCAGCGGACGTTGATTGGTCGTATTGGTGGCGATGACGGCGTCTATGCGGTGTTCTAACAATTGCTGTGCGATGTGCGCTATTTCCTCGTCACTCAATTCAGGGCTGAGTTTAATGGCAATCGGCACGTAACGTGTGTGTTGTTGGGTGAGCGCAGCTTGTTGTTGTTTTAAGCCAGTCAAGAGTTGCTGTAAGGCCTCACCGAATTGCAGTTTGCGTAATCCGGGTTCGTGCGGACACGACAGATTGATCGTCACGTAGTCCGCGTAAGGATAAACTTGCTGCAGCGCGTCTTGGTAGTCGCGCACGATGGCGTGCGTGTCTTGTTGCGCGGCATCTTTGGCAAGGTTGATGCCTAAAACGCCTGGAAATGTGTTGCGATCTAGTTGTTGTAGCAGCGCATGTAGGCCGCGATTGGCAAGGCCAATACGGTTAATCAAAGCTTGTTGACGTGGCAGACGAAACAAACGCGGTTTGGGGTTGCCTAGGCGCGGTTGCAACGTGACAGAACCGATTTCTACGAAGCCTACACCTAGACTGGCTAAGGCGACTAGGTGTTCGCCATTTTTATCGACACCCGCGGCAATGCCGACGGGGTTAGTAAAATCCAAGCCCATGACCTTGCAGGGTAACGCCAGTTGTGGTGTGCGCCACAGGTGTAAGCGTGTTGCATAATGCAAACTGCGTAGCGCTAGACTGTGTGCGGTTTCGGGTGGTAAACAAAATAATAAGCGACGTAGCAGCGAATACATGGTTATATCCTATCCTCAACGCAGGCGGCAGCTGTCTACCCACACCCGCAGCATGGCGTTACCACCCCGCTGAAATTGATAGGCGACTTGGCGCACTTCGATATTTAATTTATGTTGTTGCAAACCCAGTAACACCGGACCCACTAACGGTGAGATGTCACCTTGATCGGCTAGCAAGGGAAACACCCGTACTTCTTGCGCGATGTGGGTTAAGGCACGCAGCATGGCGATGACGTATTCAGCAGGCTTATCGCTGTGTGTGGTAAACACCGCGTGCGAGGCCAAGGCTAATTCGAAAGTCGATTCGGCAAATGGCAAGTCAGGATAGCTATTACCGCAGTAGCGTCCTTGTTGTTGGCCTAAGGCATAGTCTTGCAAAAACACGGCGGTTGCTGCGCGACGGCGTTGCTCTAGGGCAGCTACATCCGGGATTTGTTGCCACACAAAACGCTCGGGATGTTGTTTGACGTTATCGCGCATTTGTTGAAATTCTTTTTCTAAGCGTTGTGCGATGGTGGCTTGCTTATCGCAATACAGTTCATCACAGGAAATGACGTGGTGGCCTTGGGCGTGCATTTCAGCATTGAAGCTGGCAGGACCTGCACCGTAATCTAAAATGGATTTGCCGAGGTCCTGTTCGTGCAGGTCAAACATCTGTTGGTATTCCGCCAAAGAATGGCCCCATAGCAATATCGTGTCCAAGCGTCCCATCGTTCTCTCCTGCCTTATACCGCTTGTGTCCCTTGAGAATCCCCCATCGCGTGAAGAAAACACCGCATTTTCACGCAAGGCTACACCATCCCAACAATTTGTTGCACGGTCACGCGTACCCTAACACGGATTTGGGCTTTACCCAAGGCGCAAAGCAAGCTAGGCTTGCTCTTTTCTTGTTGTAAGGAACAGACCATGGATCAGTTGCTCAAGTTTGATCTGGGCGAGACGACCGAATTATTGCGCGAGAGTGTGAGAAATTTTGCCAGCAAAGAGATTGCGCCGCTGGCCGGCACACTGGATCACAGCAATACGTTTCCCCAGCCATTGTGGCGCGCGTTGGGTGAGTTGGGTGTGCTGGGCATCACGGTTGAGGAAGAATACGGTGGCAGCGGGATGGGTTATTTGCAACACGTCATCGCGATGGAAGAGATCAGCCGCGCGTCTGCAGCCATTGGCTTGAGTTACGGCGCGCATTCTAATTTATGTGTCAATCAGTTGCGTTTAAATGGCAGTGCGGCACAACGTTTACGCTATTTGCCCAAGTTAGTGAGTGGCGAGCACGTGGGTGCGTTAGCGATGAGTGAAGTGGGTGCAGGCTCTGATGTCGTCGGCATGCAACTGCGCGCGCGCAAGCAAGGTGATCGTTACATTTTAAATGGCAATAAGATGTGGATCACCAACGGTCCGGATGCACACACGTTGATTGTCTATGCTAAAACCGATCCAAGTGCGAAAGCACACGGAATTACCGCCTTCATCGTGGAGCGTGGTTTTGTCGGTTTTAGCAGTGCGCAGAAACTTGATAAATTGGGTATGCGCGGCTCGAACACGTGCGAGCTGGTATTTCAAGATTGTGAAGTGCCCGAAGAAAATATGTTAGGAACACTCAATCAAGGCGTAAAAGTATTGATGCGCGGACTGGATTACGAGCGTGCCGTGCTGGCCGCAGGACCGTTAGGTATCATGCAGGCGTGTCTAGACACGGTGTTACCGTATCTGCATGAACGCAAGCAATTTGGCCAAGCGATCGGCGAATTTCAGTTAATGCAAGGTAAGATAGCCGATATGTATACCACCTTGTCTGCGTGTCGTGCGTATCTGTATGCGGTGGCGCATGCCTGTGATCGTGGGCAAGTTACGCGTAAGGATGCTGCCGGTGTGATTTTGTATTGCGCCGAAAAGGCCACTGCTATGGCCAGTCAAGCCATTCAATGTTTGGGTGGCAATGGCTATATCAATGAGTATCCGACAGGTCGTCTGTGGCGTGATGCCAAGCTCTATGAAATAGGTGCGGGGACGTCTGAGATACGACGTATGTTAATTGGGCGTGAATTATTTAATGAAACGCGTTAAGGAGAGAGACATGCAAAATGCGATCGTGATTGTGGCTGCGGCACGTACTGCCATGGGTGGATTGTTGGGGTGTTTCAAAGACACGACGGCGGCTGAGTTAGGTAGCGCAGCGATTAAGACGGCATTGCAGCGCGTTGACTTAGCGCCACACGAAATAGAAGAAGTTATCTTAGGTTGTGTGTTGGCCGCAGGACAGGGTCAAGCACCGGCGCGTCAAGCGGCATTGGGTGCAGGATTACCGTATAGCGCAGCAGCGACCACCGTGAATAAAATGTGCGGTTCGGGCATGAAAGCCTTGATGTTGGCTCACGACAGTGTAGCAGCGGGCAGTCAGCGCATCGTAGTGGCGGGCGGTATGGAAAGCATGAGTAATGCCCCGTATTTGTTGCCTAAGGCGCGTGCCGGTTATCGTTTGGGGCACGGACAATTGGTGGATCATTTATTTATGGATGGTCTAGAAGATGCGTATGATAAAGGTAAACTCATGGGGTGTTATGCGGAAGAAACCGCTAAGCGCTATGGCTTTACCCGCGAGATGCAAGATCAGTTTGCCTTGACTTCATTGCAACGTGCGCAGCGCGCTATTGCAGAGGGTAAGTTTCAACGTGAGATTGCGCCTGTGACTTGCGTGACGCGGCAGGGTAGTCAAGTCATCGCTATCGATGAACAACCCGGTAACGCCAAACCCGATAAAATTCCCCAGCTTAAACCCGCGTTTAGCAAGGACGGGACCGTCACGGCGGCAAATTCCAGTTCCATTTCAGACGGCGCAGCGGCATTAATTTTAATGCGTGAAGACACGGCAAAACAACGCGGTCTGCAGCCGTTAGCGCGTATCGTGGCACACAGTACCCACGCACAAGAACCCGCATGGTTTACCACGGCACCGGTAGGTGCAATCAAAACTGTGTTGCACAACAGCGGTTGGCGTACCAGCGACGTGGATTTATTTGAAATCAACGAGGCGTTTGCGGTCGTGACGATGGCGGCACTCAAAGACTTAGAATTGGATCACGCTAAAGTCAACATTCACGGTGGCGCGTGCGCATTGGGGCATCCGATTGGCGCCAGTGGCGCACGCATCGTGGTGACGCTGATCCATGCCTTACAGCAACAACAGTTACGTCGTGGTGTTGCGGCTTTGTGTATTGGTGGTGGTGAAGCCACGGCAATGGCACTTGAGTTGATGTGAAGTCGTTACAGACGATGTAGCAAATAGGCTTCTTCATGCAACGTGGCAATGCCTTTGGCTTGCCACTCCGCGTGCGCTTTGACGGGTTTTGTGGCCAGTTTTTCGATGGAAAAACGTGTGCCCATTAAGGCACGTAAGCGGGTTTCATCTATGACGAACGGTGGCCCGGGCTTTTTATCCTGATCAAACACATAGGTGAGCAACAACATGGGGCATTGGGTCGGGATGTGTGTGGCTAAAAAATCAATGTATTGATCGCGCAACGCGCCGGGCGGCAGAGCAATCAGTGCCGCGCGATCATAGACGGCGTTGATCTGTGCAAAGGTACTGGCAGGCAGGGTAAATAGATCCCCTTGGTATAAGTCATAAGATGCCGTGTGGTAAAGGCGGTGTGCGGGTTCGGGGATGATGCTAAACGGCTGTTGCAGTGACGCAAAAAAATCTTCTAGTGCAATGGCGCTGAGCTCTACACCCAATACCCTGCGTTGTTGCGCTGCCAACCAGACCATATCCACGCTTTTGCCGCATAACGGGACAAAAATTTTATCGTCAATTTGCGTGCGCAATAGCGGAAAGTAGTGTTGTAAATAAGGGTTGGGTGCTGCTTGGTTAAATGCAATGGCATTGTCGTGCCAACATTGATGCCAATAGTCTGCTTGCATAGCTTCACCTCGCGTGTCGCATGATAGTGTGTGTATGCGCGCAAGGCAAGGGGTAGCGTTGACGCACAGGCGGAACAAGGATAATCATGCACAGAAAAGCCTGCGCATGATTATCGTCGGCGTTATTCAGCTTCCATACAAACGGCAGAGTGGAATAACACCACGTTTTCTGCGCAGTCTTTACAGATAGCACGTAGGGTGCTTAATATTTCTTGTTTTTTATCCGGTGTCACCAACATGAACGTGTAATATTTTTCCGTTGCGAATGCATCATTCGCGTAATTGCCGTGGTGAACACCATGGCCATGATTGACTTGGCAGGACGTAAAACCTTGAATGAGTTTATTTTCTGAGGATAAATCGCTTATTTTTTTTAATACGTGATTGCCGTGTACGAATTCTATTTTAATCATGATTAGCTCCAAAGATATTTAATGATGGAATAATACAAGGGAATACCCGCTGTCACGTTGAAGGTAAACGTGATGCCTAACGCCATGGGAAGCAAGAGCGACATGTTGGCTTCGGGTGCGCTCATGCGCATGGCAGCAGGGACTGCGATATAGGAGGCTGACGCACCGAGCACGGTCAGCAATACGGCGTCACCTACGTCTAAGCCGATTAACCTAGCCACGGCAATGGCGAATGTAGCGCCGGCTAACGGATAGAGGAAAGCAAACATAATCAGAAACAAACCGGATTCTCTGAGATCACTCATGCGTCTACCTGCGAGCAAGCCCATGTCCAACATATACAGGGTCAACATGCCTTGGAATACGTCGGTGACAAAGGGTTTAAGCGCTTTTTCACCGATGTCCATCGATACAATACCGACAATTAAGCTACCAATTAACACAAACACCGAACCATTGAAGCATGATTCGTGTAAGATTTCCTTGATGCTACGTTGTTCTTTCACTTGTACGTTACCCGCCAGGGTTTTTCTACGCATCGATAGGCCAATGAGTAGCAGTCCGGCGATGATAGCCGGCGACTCCATTAAGGCCATGCCCGCCGTCATATAACCGCCGTAACTTACGTGTAATGCATCGAGAAAAGAGGCGCTGGTGGCAAAGGTCACCGCACTGATGGACCCGTAGGTTGCGGCGACGGCACCCGCATCGTAGACACTGAGCTTGGCGCGCAGAATTTTATAAACCAGGAACGGTGTGATAAACGACAGGAGCAAACAACTGATTACCACTTTGATGACGAGGAACGAGAACCCACTGTGATAGAGTCCCTGCCCGCCCTTGATACCGATGCAAAACAACAAGTAAATAGACAGGAATTTTGCGCTTTGTTGTGGTATTTCTATGTCGGAGTGTACCATGACACCTAAAATTCCGAGGAAAAAAAACAGTACCGGGGGATTGATAAGATTATCGATAAAAATATGGGCCATAGCTCAACATCCTTGTCTAAAATAGTGAGGGTCATAAATTAAGATTCTACTTTGATATCCTTCAGCTACTAATCGTGCACTCTATCATTAACAACTTGCGGTACACAATATTTTTGTTGTTGAAAAAATCAGCAAATAGTTTGTGGCTTAGAAAGATCGAAAGACATAGACACATTACACTTCAAAATGCGCTTTTTGCATTTTGAAGTGTTCTCTACGCGATGGGGTTTCCAAAGGGGAGAATCGCGTATCGATCCTTTGGTGACCGTGCACAAATTTACTTTGTGCAGGTCGTTAAAACAAAGTATACCGCGCGACTCTCCCATCAAAATTCGCATCTTGAAGTACGAGCGGTATAGTTACGAACAAGGTTTGTCATGATGCTTGTTTAAACAAATGTTGTTGCAGTAATGATAAAAAGTCGTTACGGGTGAGCGTTTGTCCGCCCAGCGAGGCTAAATGTGCAGAAGGTAATTGGCAATCGATAAAGGCAATGCCAAGTTCTGCGGCGTGCTGTGCCAGATAAGCTAATGCAATTTTTGAGGTATTGCTAACAGTGCTGACCATGGATTCACCGCAAAATACGCGATCGATGAGTATGCCATATAAACCACCCACCAGTGTGTCTGCTTGCCACACTTCGATGGAGTGAGCATAGCCTAACTGATGCATGTGGAGATAGGCTTTTTGCATGTCGGTGGTAATCCAGGTGTTGTCTTGGCTACCGTGTATTTCAGCACACAGATGAATGAGTGCAGCAAATGCCTGATTATGCGTGACGTGAAACGTGTCCTTGGCGATGATTTTTTTTAAGCTACGCGATAACTTAAATTGCTCTGGCCATAGGATCATGCGTGGATTCGGTGACCACCATAAGATGGGCGAACCGGAATTAAACCACGGAAAAATACCGGCGCGGTAGGCTGCAAGCAAACGTGTTGGTTTGAGATCGCCGCCTACAGCCAACAGACCATTGGGTTGCATTAATGCATGATCTGCGGGTGGGAAAGCGGTATTGTTTAAACCGAGTAGGTAAGGTGCGCCCATGGTGTTGCCTTATCCTCACTATTGCAAAAGTTCATGATAATCGAATGTTATCTTCCCTGCAAAAAAATACTTAGCGGCTTGTATTGTGCTTGCGCTGTAATCAGATAAGTAAAACTTTTTTTCGCCATGCAATTGTGGATTGCATAATTGGTGTGTTTGTAATTGTTGCGCCACGTGTTGTGCCACCACAGCAGAGGAGTCTAAGATGTGCACTTTGTTTTGGTAATAGTGTGCGATGCGTTCTTTGATCAAAGGATAGTGCGTGCAGCCTAAAATCAATGCGTCTATGTTACGCATCTGCGGTTTGTCTAAGTACACGTGTAACACATCATCAACAAAGCGTCGGTGTGCAAGACCTTCTTCGATCAACGGTGCAAGCAACGGCGTTTCTTGACTGTGTAGGGTGATATTTCGATTGAGTTGTGCAAGACGTTTTGCATAACATTGTGAACGCACCGTTTGTCTTGTGGCTATTAGGCCAATGGATTTATTCGCATAGTGCTCGCCGACAAAGGTGATCATCGGGTCGATCACATTATCTAATAAGACTTTTCCTTGCGTGTGTTGCTGTAGTGTAGCGTAAGCCACTGCAGTGGCGGTATAACAGGCCACGACCAGTAATTTACACTGCCGTTGTAGGAGAAAATCACTGATTTTACGCACATAATGTTGCAACGCTTGCGGCGATTTTTCCCCGTATGGGAAATGCGCGTTATCACCAAAATAAACAATATTTTCGCCCGGCAAAATTTGCTGTAACGCTGACACGATGGTGAGGCCACCGATGCCACTGTCTAGTAGGCCGATGGGTTGGGTTGCGGCCAGGGTATTCATGCTAATTGGTCAAGGTATTTTTCGGCGTCCAGCGCCGCCATGCAACCGGATCCAGCGGACGTAATCGCTTGGCGATAGATATGGTCGGCCACATCGCCTGCGGCAAACACGCCGGGTACGGAGGTGGCGGTGGCATTGCCATTACTGCCTCCTGCCACTTGGATATAGCCGTTATGCATACGGAGTTGCTCACCAAAGACAGCCGTATTGGGGTGGTGGCCAATGGCGACAAACACGCCGGTGACGGGGATGATTTGACTCGCCTGCGTGAGCGTGTGATTGACACGTATGCCGGTGACGCCGCTGTCATTGCCTAGGATTTCATCGATGGTGTGGTGCCATGCGATGTTGACACGACCCTGTTGTACCTTAGTCATCAGTTTATCGATTAAGATTTTTTCCGCGCGGAACTTATCACGCCGGTGTATGACCGTTACTTTGGCGGCAATGTTAGCAAGATATAAGGCTTCTTCTACGGCGGTATTGCCACCGCCTATGACGGCGACTTCGGCGCCACGGTAAAAAAAACCATCACAGGTCGCACAAGCGGATACGCCTTTGCCTTTGAAGGCTTCCTCCGAGGGTATGCCTAAATATTTCGCACTGGCGCCGGTCGCAATGATCAACGCGTCGCAGGAATAGGTTCCTTGATCACCGGTAAGGATGAACGGACGTTGGCCTAGATTGACGTGGGTGATGTGATCAAAAATAATTTGCGTCGCAAAGCGTTCGGCGTGTTGTTGCATGCGTTGCATGAGTTGCGGACCCTGTAAACCTTCGCTGTCGCCTGGCCAGTTATCCACGTCGGTTGTTGTGGTGAGCTGCCCGCCCGGTGCCAGGCCAGTGATGAGTGTGGGGCTTAAGTTAGCGCGTGCGGCATAAATGGCAGCGGTGTAACCGGCGGGGCCAGAGCCCAGGATCAATAAGCGATGATGTTTCGTGTGCATTAGTCGACTCCCGTTGTTACAATGCGCGCTTGGTTTATTATGAATTTCGTTATCGTCGCGATGATACTATATTATCTGGTAAGCAACTAGGGACTATTTAGCAATACCAAAATAGTGTATGTATTTGAAAACGCGGTGTTTTCTTTACGCAACTAGTTAGAAATAGAGGGATGTCTTGAAGCAAATAGCGCCACGCCACAAGAAATTAAAAATTGACCAGAAGCTCAGCGTGACACGTGTCAAAGAGGGTGCCTTCATTGGTATATTTGCGTTAGCCACGTTTTTGTTAATCGCTTTGGGTAGCTATCACGTGGTGGATCCGGGTTGGTCGCATATAGGTGGCAGTACGCATATTGCGAATGCGGCGGGTAAGCGCGGTGCGTGGTTAGCTGATTTATTACTTTATTTTTTGGGTTATACCGCTTATCTGTTGCCGCTGGTGATGGCCTACGCGGCGTGGGTATTGTTGCGCGATCAAGACGCGCAAGAGGACGCATCCAAGACCTTGTGGATACTGCGTGGATTAGGCTTTTTATTTTTGTTGGCCGCCGGTAGCGCGCTAGGGAATCTCGCTTTTCCTGCGTACAAAGTGCATTTGCCAGCGGGCGGTGGTGGTGTCTTGGGGTATGCTTTGTCGACTGCGCTGTCAGCTAACCTGAGTGTCAGTGGCAGCATCGTGTTATTGTTTGCCTTGGTCTTTAGCAGCATTACTTTGCTGACCGGTTGGTCTTGGTTACGTTTGATTGATCGGTTGGGTTATGTTGCGTGGTGTGTGCTGCTGGGTTTACGCGAACATATTTTTAAGCGTATGTCCACGTTGTCGTTGCAAAGAGAAACACACACGAGAGCCGCACCATCTAAGTGGCGGGAGCCGCGTATTCACGCAGCAGAATCCAGCGTCGTGACGCAGAAGAAAACGCCGGCTATCCACGTGCGCAGTGAACCGGAGCTGGATCTGATGCCGCATGTGCGACAGCGTCCCCCACGTCTGCCGTCTGATGCTGCGGATGAGATGCCTGTAGTGGAACTACCGCGTGTTACGACCCGACGTGAGCAGGTAGCGAAAAAGGGCAGTAATGGTTTGCCGCCGTTATCCTTGTTGGATAAACCAGAGCACAGCAAAGGCAATCAATATTCCAGTGAGACCTTAGAACTTATGTCACGCCAGTTGGAAGAACGGCTACATGATTTTGGTGTAGAGGTACAGGTGGTGGCGGTGCATCCGGGTCCGGTGATTACGCGATTTGAGTTGCAGTTGGCGCCCGGTCTTAAGGTCAGTAAAATTTCCAGTTTAGCCAAAGACCTCGCGCGTTCTTTATCCGTGTTGAGTGTGCGTGTGGTGGAAGTGATTCCTGGCAAGTCGGTGATTGGTATTGAGCTGCCGAACCAAACACGTGAAATGGTGCGTCTGAGTGAGACCTTGGCGTCGACGCAGTATCAGCAAGCACGCTCTCCGTTAAGCCTTGCGTTGGGTAAGGACATTGCGGGGCATCCGGTGGTAATGGATCTCGCGAAGATGCCACATTTACTCGTGGCGGGAACAACCGGGGCGGGTAAGTCAGTCGGTTTAAACGCGATGATATTGAGTTTACTGTACAAAGCATCAGCCGCCGAAGTGCGCTTGATCCTGATCGATCCCAAGATGTTGGAGTTGTCGATTTATGCAGATATTCCGCATTTACTCACGCCAGTAGTAACCGATATGAAAGATGCCAGCAATGCTTTGCGTTGGTGTGTTGCAGAGATGGATCGACGTTATAAGATAATGTCGCTATTAGGCGTGCGTAATTTAGCGGGTTACAATAGCCAAGTGACGAGTGCAACAGAGAGCGGTAAGCCGTTGACTGACCCAATGTGGCCGGCGGAAGCGGGGCCTGCGCCGGCACTGATGCCGCTGCCGTGCATTGTGGTGGTGATTGATGAGCTAGCTGACATGATGATCGTGGTCGGAAAAAAAGTAGAATCGCTCATTGCACGTATTGCGCAAAAGGCACGTGCTGCAGGAATTCACATGATTTTAGCCACACAGCGTCCGTCGGTGGATGTTTTGACCGGTTTGATTAAGGCGAACATTCCTACACGTATTGCTTTTCAAGTGTCTTCTAAAATTGATTCGCGTACCATCTTGGATCAACAAGGCGCCGAACAATTACTCGGTCACGGCGACATGCTGTATTTGGCGCCGGGGGCGGGCATTCCTACGCGTGTACACGGTGCTTTTGTTTCTGATCACGAAGTGCATCAGGTGGTTAACTATCTGCGCCAGCAAGGCAAACCTGATTATTTAAGCCATGTGGTGGAAGAGGGTGGTGAGTTTGGCAGTGTGGCGAGTGGCTTAGATACCGATGAGGATGCGGATCCGCTTTACGATCAAGCCGTAGAGTTCGTGTTAGACACGCGACGTGCGTCGATCTCTGCGGTGCAGCGGCGTTTGAAAATCGGTTATAACCGCGCGGCTAGAATGATCGAGCAAATGGAAAAAGCCGGTTTAGTCAGTGCGATGGAAGGCAATGGTAATCGTGAAGTGTTGGTGCCTGCAGCTGAGGAAAGATAAGTGAAATACCTAGTAAATTTGTGCTCTGTCCCCAAAGGGGAGAATACTGCAAAATGCAAAAATCGCATATTGAAGTGCAATGGGTATATAAGCTACATCGTGTTGGGTTGGGCATTGTTGATGAGTACGGGGGTCGCGGCCTCCAATGCGGCTGAACAATTGACGCATTACTTATCCGGTATGCACAGTCTGCAAGCGGCGTTTACCCAAACGGTAAATGATGGCAGCGGGCAGGTGTTGCAGCAGAGTGCAGGAACGATGGCGTTATTACGCCCCGGTCGGTTGCGCTGGATGACACAACAGCCGACGCGACAATTGTTAATGATCGATCATCAGCGCTTGTGGATTCATGAAGTGGATTTAAAGCAAGTGACGATTGATAAACTAGCAACGACGCAACATGATCTGCCCGCGTTTTTGTTGAGTGATGAGCCAAGCTTGTTGGCACAACAATTCACGATTACCCAACGTAGTCCCGATCACTTTTATTTATTGCCTAAACTAAAAGACAGCACGTTTAGTCATATTCATTTGTATTTTTCCCAGCGTACGTTGCAGCGCATCGCCTTATCCGATCGCTTGGGACAAACCACAGTAATTGCCTTTTCGCATGTATTGCAGAATCAGCCTGTGGATGCGGCACAGTTTAATTTTGTGATGCCCAAAGGGGTAGATGTGATAGATAACAGCGAATGAGAAGCTGGGGAAGATATACCGCTCGTACTTCAATATGCGAATTTTGATGGGGAACCCCATCGCGAGAAGAACACTGCAAAATGCAAAAATCGCATGTTGAAGTGAAATGGGCATAGATCCCAGGTAATCATACAGCATTTTGTTGGAGCGTTGATAGGGAGTGACACGGATTGTCAGAGGGTACCGACGCGTTATTATCAGTGCAGCAGTTGAGTGTTGCTTTCGAGCAAGCGACTACACGTGTGTATGCGGTCAATGGTCTTAATTTGATCCTGCAGCGTGGCGAGGTATTGGCGTTAGTCGGTGAATCGGGGTGTGGTAAGTCAATGACGGCATTAGCCATCATGGGTTTGTTGCCAGACGCTGCGCGTTTATCGGTGGCTAGTCAAATAAAACTAGCGGATATTATCCTCAGTGAGCAAGCTGAAGTGGCGTTACGTGCGATACGTGGACGCAACGTCGCGATTATTTTCCAAGATCCCATGACGGCATTGAATCCAGTGCTGCGCGTAGGTGAACAAATTGCAGAGGTATTACACCGTCATTTCAATTTAACGCGTTATGCACGTTATCGGCGGGTATTGGCCTTATTGGGTGAAGTCGGTATTGTAGCTCCCGCGGCCTGTTATTGTCTTTACCCCCATCAGCTTTCGGGTGGCATGAAACAACGCATTGTCATCGCCATGGCGTTGGCCGGAGAGCCTGAGGTATTGCTGGCGGATGAACCGACTACTGCATTAGATGTGATTACGCAAGCGCAAATATTATTGCTGTTACAGCAATTGCAGCGTAGTAGGCAAATGGCCATCCTGTTGATCACGCATGATTTGGCGGTAGTGCGACAGATAGCAGATAGAGTGGCGGTGATGTATGCGGGACACGTGGTTGAGCAGGCGGACTGCCAGCAGTTTTTTGCAGCGCCTCAGCACCCATATAGTCAAGCGCTATTTGCCGCGGCACCTGATTACGTTAAACGGTCGCAGGGTTTACCCAGTGTAGTGGGCCATGTTGATGTATTGACGGATGCTGGTTTGGCGTGCTGTCGCTTTGTCGCACGTTGTCCGCATGCTATGGCTGTGTGTCACACGCGCGCTCCTGACGTGCACTTTGTGCACGTACAACAAAATGTGCGTTGTCATTTATTTTCTGCGGGTATGGTTGCGCCGGAAAATGCTGTTGCGACAAACCCTGTAACGGGCGGAGAGTTGGTGTGGCAAGGCGACGAAGAAATATTGCGTGTAGCTCATTTACACGTACATTTTCCTGTGCGTAAAGGATTGTGGCGGCGCGTACGTGGCACTGTGCGTGCAGTCGATGGGGTGGATTTGCAGTTGCATGCGGGGAAAACCGTGGCACTGGTGGGTGAGTCGGGTTGTGGTAAAACGACGTTAGCGCAGAGCATACTGCAATTATTGCCGATCAGTTCTGGCCGCGTGTATTTTAGGCAACAGTTGTTAAATACCTTGGATTTTGCTGCATTGCGTCGTGTGCGACAATCGATACAGGTTATTTTTCAAGATCCGTTGGCCGCGATGAATCCACGTCTGTTGGCGGGAGACATTGTCGGCGAGGGTTTACTTTTGCAAAAAATAAGCAAGGCACAACGTGAGGCGCGGGTGCAGGCCTTATTCCAGCAAGTGGGATTAAGCGCAGAAAGTTATTGGCGCTATCCGCATGAATTTTCGGGTGGGCAGCGCCAGCGTATTTGTATTGCGCGAGCGTTAGCACCGCAACCGCAATTGATCATTTGTGACGAGCCCACCAGTGCATTAGACGTTTCGGTGCAAGCACAGATTCTGAATCTATTGCAGACCTTGCAGCGTAGCTTAGGTGTCGCGTATTTATTTATTACCCACAATTTAGCGGTGGTGAGTTTTTTAGCGGATGAGGTGGCGGTGATGTACCGCGGTAAGATTGTAGAGTACGGTACGGTCGAAGAAATTTTACACGGCGCACAACATCCGTATACGCAAGCCTTATTAGCCGCTGTGCCTAGGCACGATAGAGTCTCATTGGGGGAGGTGCCGGTACGCGATGTAGCAGCGTCTGTTACGCAATCGGTTACGACGGGTTGTCCGTTTCATCCGCGCTGTATACAGGCGCAAGCACGTTGTCGTACGCAAGCACCACCGACCAAGCAACGCAGTACAACTCACACCGTGGTGTGTTGGCTATAGTGGTATGTGTTCATCCTTAGCGATGCCGCACTGCGTGTCTCCTCAGCTGATACATCCCCACGCATTAAAAACAGCCGTTCGTCCCGAGGAGGCGTCCTGAGGTTCTCGACGGACGCCGTCTCGACGTGTGAACGACTAAAATTAAAAATACCCATTTACCCTTCGAGACGATGCTGCGCATCTCCTCAGGGCGAACGGGTATTTTTAGAGACACAGTTACGCATCTCCTCGAGGTAACCGGCTTTTTAAATGGTTGGTACACATTGGTGAGGCGCAGTTATTTGCAGATATACCGCGCGTACTTCAAGAGGCGAACGTTGATGGGTAAGTCGCGCGGTATATCCTGTTTTTAGACCTACACAAAGTATGTGTGGTCAGCCAAGGGGAGAAGTGCGATTCGTCCCTTGCAAACCCCATCGTGTAGAGAACACTGCAAAATGCAAAAAGCGCATTTTGAAGTGGAATGGGTATATACCGCTAACTCACTTGCTAGCGGTGTAGCGACTCGCGGAAATGCGACAGGAACAACGCATAGGCGTTGAATTTTACGGTGTGCGATGGTACATTGCCGGCTGTAGCGTGGTAAACAGAGTCTCCAAGGAAGGAATGTGGTATGCGAAAGTTACAAGCAAACGTTGCGTGGGGTTTGTGGTTTATTGGGTTTATTGCCTGTTTGTTTTGTCAGTCCGCGTTTGCTGAGGTGCAAGTCGGCGGCCAGACGATTCCCGATGCGGGTTCAACCGGTGGTGCTGATCCGAGAGGTCAAATCAGCGTGCCGCAAATTTTTGATGCGGCCCCCGAAACAGAGAAGCCACAAGAGGCGTTGCCTAATCAGCCTCTCCCTGCCCAAGAAGAGAAGTCGGCCAGTGCACAAAATATCATTACCGTGCATCACGTCAAATTAGTGGGTGTTGTCGAGCATCCCACACAGCGCATTACGGTCAAGCGTCTGCAAGCGTTGGCTGATAAGTTATTACAAAAAGCATTGAAGGGTGGCGATAAAATTTCAGTCGATGGGCTGTGGCATATTGCGGATGCACTCACCCTAGAATATCGACAAGCAGGTTTTATTCTCTCGCGGGTCTATGTGCCTGCGCAGAAGATAACAGAGAGCAGCACCATCTTGTTACAAGTACAAGAGGGGATATTGGGTAAAGTGTTAGTGGAGGGCAGTGATTTATATGCCCCAGCCGCGATAACGCGGCAATTTAACCAACAACTGGGGAAGCCGGTTGTTGCGGATACGATGGAAGGTTCTTTGCTGCGCATACATTCTTACCCCGGATTAGCGATCACCTCGGTATTTAGGCCGGGTGCTCGCTTGGGTGAGACTGATTTGGTAATTCAACCCAAACGGCAACGGCGCCTTAATGCTGTGTTGAGTTACGATAATTCGGGTGCGTCATTAACCGGTAGGAATCGTGCGTTAGCGCAAGTGACGGTAAATAATCCATTTGAGATAGGGGATCGTCTTAATGTGACGGCTATTCAAAACTATGCACCGAGGAATGGTTTTTACGGTACGTTTAATTACGAAGCTCCGTTAGCCTTTAGCGATAACAGTATAGGTTTCGATTTAAGTAAAAACCAGTTTATGTTGGGTGGTGTCTTGACGGCCGCGCGTGTGTCAGGTACTTCGGTAATCAGTGGCGCCCATCTTAGACGTCGTCTGTTGTACGATCGTTTCCACGAATTATTTGCGGATATTAGAATGGAGCACATCGATGCGAAAACGCACTTGGGTCAGGTGTTGATGAATAACGATAGGTTGACGGTAGCCAGTATCGGGACATCCTATAGTGCGCGCGATGCTGTTAATCGTTCCCATACTCAAGCTAACTTGCGTTTTCATCAAGGATTTAATAATTTGTTAGGTGCGATGGGTGTGTATGATTCACACTCGGTGGGTACACCACCTACCCGTGCCGGTGGTTCAGGTAAACGGGTACAAGGACGCTTTGAAAAAGTGCGTGGGGGATACTCTTATTTACGTTACATCTTGGATGAGCAGTTTGTACAGTTTAAGTTAGAAGGGCAATACACCCGGGATTTACTCGCGCCGTTGCAGGAGTTTAACTTGGGCGGTATGAATAACGTGAGAGCCTATGCCACGTCCGAAATATTGGTAGATAAAGCCTTGTTTTCTTCGCTGGAGTGGAGCATACACGCACCAGGCTTTTCGCACAAAGCGGCGTATGGTGGCTACACGTGGGGGCAGTTGTTGGATGTTTCTGCTTTCGTGGATGCGGCCTTGGGTAGAGCCAACGATCCTACCTTGTTAGATAGACAAAGCGGTCATGACCGCGTTACCTTAAAGGGCTATGGTGTGGGACTAAAGTTTCGCCCCAGTGCTAAAGCTATGATGCATTTACAAGCAGCCAAGCCCATGGGTGGTGCTCGCTTACCGACCGATCGTAAAGACATACGGTACTGGTTTAGTCTCGTGTATTATGCATAGCCGCTAGCGGCTGACGGGTGGCACGTAGATAATCTTCGATACGTGCGCGGTGCTGTTGCCAGTCAATGGCATCGATGTGTGTGATGTTATGGGTTATCTCCGTTAATAACTCATTTTGTAATTGACCGCAGTATGCGGCATAGGCGTAGGGGACACGGTGAAATGCAACCAGATGATATTGCGATAAATACTGGTTGGGGTAATCGCGCAGCAAGATAGCTTCCACTTGTTTGCGCAAGCGAAAATTTGCATCGGCGACGTGGTGACGCATTTCCGCATAGTTGGCCAGTGCCATGTGTGCAATTGCGTCTGCATTCACTTTACGCTGTTGATAAAAGTCAGCGAATAAGGCAGCCCAATTCGTGCCATGTTGCGCAAAGCAGGCGGCAAATACGCTGCAATCTTCAAACGCACAGTTCATGCCTTGCCCCAGGAAAGGTACCACCGCGTGCGCGGCGTCGCCGAGTAGCAATGCTTTGCCCGGAACGTGCCACGGCGCACAATACACCGTACCCAGCGTCGCTGTGGGGTGCGAGAAAAAATCTGTCAATAGCGTAGGCATCAGCGGCAACACATCCGCAAATTGTTGCGTGAAAAAATCAGTGACGTGCTTGGTGTGGGTTAAGGACGCAAAACTCGGTGTGGGTGCTGCAGCTTCTGTCGCTAAAAACAGGGTGCCGGTGAACGATCCATCTTGATTGGGTAAGGCTATCAACATGTAATCTTGGCGCGGCCAAATATGCAAATAATGGTGTTGTAATAGGTGATCGGCGACAGGGGGAATGCATAATTCTTTGTAGCTGTGTCCTAAGGGTTGTTGGTCACGGTTGATATAACCTTGTTGTTGCATGGCTTGTGCTAAAGCGGATGAGGTGCCGTCTGCGCCGATGACGCAGTTAAACTCACGTAGGTGTTGTTGCTGCTGATTATTGTCATAGAAATACAATTGTTGTTTGACAAAATCAACGTGGAGCAACGTGTGGGAAAAATGCAGTTGCACGCTGGGATAAGTCGACACGGCATCTAACAACAGGCGGTTGAGCATGGCGCGTGAAATTGAATTTTGGTGCTCGCTGCGATCCTTGCCGTACGCGTGAAAATCCAACTGTCCTGTCGTGCTGTGTACCATGCGGCCGTACATGGGCACCAACAAATCATTGACCTTATCGCGTAGCCCCACTTCAGCTAAAGCATGTAGACCGCGTATCGAGATGGCTAAATTAATCGAGCGGCCGGCAGAACCACTGACTTGACGCGGATCAGGACGACGCTCATAGAGATCAACGTGGATGCCTTGTCTGGCCAAGGTAATCGCGAGTAATGTTCCGGCTAAACCAGCACCGATAATTGTGACGGACATACCTACTCCCTTATGAGTGATTGGAGAATTTGCACGAAGTAATACACATCCGTAAAGCGGTTATATAATGCGGTGGGCGCTACTCGGATGATATTGGGTTCGCGGCAGTCACAGATGACCCCGTGTGACTGTAGTCTAGCCTGTAAGTCATGCGCGGATTGCCGCGTTAACAACGACAATTGACTGCCTCGTTGTGTGGTTTGCGACGGGGTAATTACGCTGACTGCATCGGCTAATTTTTGTTGGAGCAAATAGGCTAAATAGCCAGTTAAACGCTCGCTTTTGGCGCGCAGGGCAGGCATGCCGACTTGGATAAAGTCTTCCAACCCCGCACGCAATGTCGCCAAGGCTAAAATCGAGGGATTACTCAATTGCCACGCCTCCGCGCTTAGGATCGGATCAAAATGTTTTGGCATACTAAATCGCGTTTTTTTATTGTGTCCCCACCATCCAGAGAAACGCGGTAAGCTGTCGTTTGCTACGTGTTTTTCATGCACAAACGCTGCAGCGATACTGCCGGGTCCTGCGTTTAAATATTTGTAACAGCACCATACGGCAAAATCGACGTGCCAGTCATGCAAGTGTAATAAGACATTACCGGCGGCATGGGCCAAGTCAAAACCCACAACAACGCCTTGAGCGTGTGCCTGGTGCGTGATAGCGGCCATATCAAACACTTGGCCACTGAGGTAATTGACGCCGCCTAATAAGACCAACGCAATCTCTGCGCCGTATTCATTGAGGTAAGCCAGTATATCGTCGTCACGTAGGCTGTATTCACCCGGTCTAGGCAGCAGTTCAATTAATCCGTCGGCCGGATCAATGCCGTGAAAGCGCAATTGTGAAGTTACTGCGTAATAGTCAGAGGGAAACGCGCCGTGCTCCATTAAGATTTTGTAGCGTTGAGATGTCGGACGATAAAATGACACCATTAACAGATGTAGATTCACCGTTAAGCTATTCATTGCCACGACTTCATGCGGCAATGCGCCCACGACGTGGGCTAAGCCTTGCGTAACCGTTTCATGGTAAGAAACCCAGGGCTGCGGTGCATGCGTGTGACCTGCGCTGGCCAACTGTGCCCAGATATCCAATTCTGCTTGCACGTATTGTGCGGCGCGTTTAGGCGCTAGCCCCAATGAATTACCCGACAAGTAAATGGCTTCTTGTTGTGCGTGTTGTGGTAGATGAAACGTTTGGCGCAAGGGTGCTAGATGGTCTTGTGCATCTAACTGCTGTGCGGTCGCTAGTGCTGTGTCATACATGAAATTTATCCTCTGTTAAACCCAACCACTCTAATGCGGTGCCAGATAATAAACGTTGTTTGTCGGTATCGCTTAAGCCAGACAAACTACGAATTAACGTGCCGGGTTTCGCTTCACCCAAAGGGAAGGGGTAATCGCTGCCTAGCGCCACGCGTTCAACGCCGGTCAATTGCAGTAGAAATTGCAAGCTGACGGGGTCATGCACGAGTGAATCAAAATATAAACGTGATAGATACGCACGTGGATTAATGTTATTTTCTACGGCACACAGTTCTGGTTGCATCATAAACCCGTGTGCAATACGACCTAATGTCGCAGGAAAAGATCCGCCGCCATGCGCGAATGCGATGCGTAAGCGCGGTAAGCGTTGTAAGGTGCCCGAAAAAATTAAGGAACAGATAGCGCGTGTGGTTTCCGCTGGCATGCCGACCAACCAGGGCAACGCATATTTAGGCATTTCGTGCAGACCTAACATATCCCAGGGATGCACGAAGATACATGCACCTAAGGCTTCTGCCGCGGCAAAGAACGGAAATAAGGCGGGTGCATCTAAGTTGTGGTCATTGACATGAGAACCGATTTGCACGCCGCGCAGTCCCAATTGTTGCACGCAACGTTCTAATTCCGTAATCGCTAGTTGCGGATCTTGCAACGGTACGCTGCCTAATCCGACAAAGCGTTGGGGATACCGTGCGACTACGCCAGCAATATGATCATTGAGGTATTGTGCCACCACCAAACCATCGTGTGGTTTGGTCCAGTAGCAAAACATCACCGGTACTGTAGAGAGCACTTGTACGTTAATGTGATGTGCGTCGCATTCTTGCATGCGCACGTCGGGGTCCCAGCAGTTAGATGCTACCTTACGAAAAAAGCGCCCATCATCATAGTGTAGATGGGCAGAACAGGTCTGTGACTGCTGCATTTCGATAAAACCACCGTAACCAAACCGTTGTTTAAATTGCGGTAATAGCGGCGGCAATATGTGGGTGTGGATATCTATACTTAACATGTCTGCTATATTTCCTTGCGCTGTTTGACTGTACCACACTGCCGGCATGTCGTATGCTCGGTTGTTTGATAAAAGGCGTCAAATACCGGAGGAAGATCGGTAACAATATTTTTAACCGGCACAAACGCTTCATAGAGTAAAGCATGACAGTTATCACAGTACCATTGAAATCCGTCTAGCGCATGTGGCAAGCGTTGCGTTTCCACGACTAAGCCCACCGAATTGGCAGGACGACGCGGTTGATGTGGTGTGCGTGGGGGCAGTAAAAAAATCTCGCCTGCGTGTATCGGTATAGACTGTGGTGTGCCGGTGTCGTCGATAATGCCCAACACCATATCGCCGTGTAATTGATAGAAAAACTCTTCGCCGGCTTGCACGTGATAATCGTCTCTGGCGTTGGGGCCGCCCACGATCATGACGATCAATTCGTTGCTTTCCCAGATGACTTTATTACTTACCGGCGGTTGGAGTAAGGCTTTATTTTCGCTTATCCATGCCGCGAGGTTAATCGGTGGTAGCACCATGTTACGGTTCTCCTAGGGTGGCAATACATTTGAGTTCGATGGCAATCGGTGTAGGTAATGCATTGACTTCTACCGTGGTACGACACGGTTGATTATCGTGGAAATAGGTGGCGTATAAGTGATTGTAAGTAGCGAAGTCGTCGCGCATATTGGTGAGGAATACGGTGACATCGATTAATTGCAACCAGCTCGATCCGGCTTGTTGTAAGATCGTACGAACATTGGCGAATACGGCGTGGCATTGTGCCGCTATATCATAGGCAAGTACGTTACCGTATGTATCTAAGGTGACGCCGGGAATCAGCCCGGTATCAGCCTGGCGTGGTCCTACGCCAGACAAAAATAACAAATGACCTGCGCGCTTGGCGTGGGGATAGGTACCTACGGGCTTGGGTGCGTCAGCGATGTAAATACCGGCAGTCATTGCATTACTCTCCTGTTGTCGTGTTACGGTGGTTGTTTGCTGTTGACGCCCTCTCTAAAGTGCAAGACAAATATTTTTTTCCGTGGTAAAAAACCGTAGTGCAGCGTCCCCTCCTTCACGACCCACGCCCGAGTCTTTCATGCCACCAAAGGGTGTACGTAAATCACGTACCAGCCAGCAATTTAGCCACACGACGCCATGCTGTAGCTGTGCGGCGATGCGGTGCGCGCGTGCTAGATCACGCGTCCACACGCTGGCAGCCAAACCATAACGTGTGCCATTGGCAATGGCAAGTGCTTCTGCCTCATCGCGAAACGACAGCAGGCTAATGACTGGGCCAAAGATCTCCGTTTGATTGACGGCGGAGCCAGCGGATAAGCCTGCGATGACGGTGGGTGCGACAAAATAACCGGATGCGCAGGGGCCAGGGACTGATACGGCATGACCGCCGCACAACACGTCGCCGCCTTGTTCGCGTGCCAGTGTAACATGTTGCAATACCTTCTCTTGATGTGCCTGACTGATCAATGCGCCAATTTGGGTGGTTGCGTGCATCGGATCGCCCAGTTGTAATGCGCGCACTGCAGTCACTAGGGCGTCACGAAAGGCCGGGTAGATAGATTCTTCAACGAGAATACGGCTGGTACATAAACAAATTTCACCTTGATTGGTAAAGCCAGAGCGTACGATTTGAGTCACAGCGGTGGTGAGATCACAGTCAGCAAAGACAAGACAAGGATTTTTACCCCCCAGTTCTAAGCTGTAGCGTTTAAATTGCGCTGCCGCAGTACGCGCCACAATAGCGCCAGTGTGAGTACCACCTGTAAATGAAATAGCGTTGATATGGGGATGTTCGCATAAGGCTTGTCCCACAGTGCTACCTTCGCCATATAACACATTGCATACCCCCGGTGGGAAGCCCGCTTCAACTAATAACTGTGTGAAATGATGCGTGGTTAACGCGGTCAGTTCGGAGGGTTTGGCGATCACACAGTTGCCCGTGGCTAGGGCCGGCGCTAGTTTCCACGTCAACAAATACAAGGGTAAGTTCCACGGTACAATGCAAGCGATCGTACCGAGTGGTTGTTGCAAGGTATAATTCAATGCGACGTTATCCATGCGATATGCTGCACCATGGAATTGCTGCACCGTTGCCGCGAAAAAACGCAGGTTACTGATGCTGCGCGGGATATCCATCTGACGTGCTAAGGTTAACGGTTTACCGGTGTCTAGACTTTCTTGTTCTGCCAGTATAGCGCTATCGCGTTCCAGCAAATCGGCCAGACGTTGCAAGCAGTGTACGCGTGTCATGAGATCATCTTGCCAGGTTGCAAAGGCGGTTTGCGCGGCAGTGACTGCTTGTTCCACTTGCACGCTACCTGCGTTAGCGACGTAATACAGAGGTGCGCCGGTTGCAGGGTTTTCTCCGCGGCGATAGTCCGTTGCGGCCATAGGTATCCATTGTCCCGCAATGAAGTTATGTATGTGTTGTCGTTGTTGCATGTTAACCTGCCTTGCTACGCTGAAAACCCAACTGCATGGCAAAGCTATCGGGAAATTGCGGTAGCGCAGAGCGTGGGATGATACAGGTTGCCAGATTGGCTAAATCAGCAAAAACGCCAGGTTTTTCCAATGTTTTTTGCAGATAGTGATAACCGCTGGTGCCACCCGTACCCATTTTGCATCCTATCATGCGTTGTACCATCGCCAGGTGTGAGTAACGCCATTGCGCCAGTAACTCGTCTATTTCTACGAGTCTTGCTAGTAATTGATACGGTAAATGGAATACCGGTTGATCACGGTATAAATAAATAAACAAAGCGGCTTGCATGGCGCGGTATGCTAAGCGACACAAGCCTTGTTGTTGCAAGTTAAGGTAGTGTTGTTCGTCAAACAGCGTCGTGAAATGTGTCGTTTCATTTTGCCATTGCGCATAGCGCACGTCGTTCGATGGGCAGGCATTAGGTATGACAGGACCGGGCGATTGTGTTGTTAACCAGCTCTGCACAGCCTGTTGGTACGCTTGCCAAAAATCAAAGTCGGCTGTGGTGAGGAACGGCATACGTAACAACCACTGTTCCACTAACGAAAATAGCGAGGGTTGTTGTTCTAAATCTAATAATTCTTGTTGGTGTTCTACCTGCAACTGATTGAAATGTGCGGTTTGTGCCACCGATTGTTGGAGTTCAAGACCTATGCGCATCTCCAGTATACGAAATTGCACACTTTGAAAACCAGAGGCAGGAACGAGGAAATCACGAAACTCTAAAAAATCCATGGAGGTCATCGTGCGGAGTATAGATAATTGTTGTAACAATAATTTTTGAATTTCTACGATGCGTCCTAGGCGTTGTTCTATACCAGAGATACGGTGATCGGCCAATACTGGCTCGGTTAGCGTTGCGCAGATATTGTTTAGTTCATGCAAGATTTGTTTGAACCACAATTCATACGCTTGGTGAATAATAATAAAAAGCATTTCATCTTGTGCGGGAGGGGTGAGTGCGGAGCCGCTGCGTGGCTGCTGTGCGGTAAGAATTTTATCCAACTGCAAATAATCCGCGTAATAAACGGCTGATTTCTCCATGACTCACTCGCAATTCAATCGATATGGGTGCTTTGTAGCAGATAATGCAAGTTGTATACAACTTTTTTTGTAACTATTCAGCAAAATACTGAATAGTTACTCTTGATTTGGCGCCTACCCAGTAAACCTGGGGTTAACGGCATTTTCAGGGGAGAATCCCCATCGCGTAATGAGTCGTTCCTAGTTACCTGCAAAAATAAGCTAAAAATTTTCTGAACTATTACTGTTAATCCTACCTTTACGCCTATCCAGTAAAGCTGGGCTTAACGGCATTCTCAGGGGAGAAACCCCATCGCGTAAAGAAAGCATCACATTTTCAAGCAAAATCATAATGCTTTGCAACTTTGCTGAATAGTTACCTTTTTATTACTGGGATGAATTTGATGTGGCTTGAGCTCTTGATATGAATTCGTCATAATGCAGCGGTCGTTGGCGGCGGCGGTGTGGCCATGTACGTAACTGTGCACCGTTATACTCCTAGCGAATGGATGCGTTGTGCTAGGCGTGATAGACATAATTCAATAGCACAGCCATCTCACTCGTTCGCTAGTGGTATATACTGCTCGTACTTCAAAATGCTAATTTAAGTTAATTGTTTGCGCGGTATATTGTTTCTATGACCGGCACAAAGTATGTGTGCACGGTCACCCAAGGGGAGAATCGTGATTCTCCCCTTGGGAAACCCCATCGCGTAGAGGTCACGTCAAAATGCAAAAAGTGCATGTTGACGTGTAATGGATATATACCGCTCGTATTTCAAGATGCGAATTTTGATGGGGGAGTCGCGCGGTATACTCTTTTTTTATGACCGGCACAAAGTATGTGTGCACGTTCACCCAAGCGGAGAATCGCGATTCTTCCCTTGGGAAACCCCATCGCGTAGAGAGCACGTCAAAATGCAAAATCGCATGTTGACGTGTAATGGGTATATATAGGGGGTAGTATCATGTCATATATCTACAAGTTATGTGCTTGTCTCGTGTTATTGTTAGGGTGCGGCTTATCACAGGCGATGCCAACCATTCGTTTTGTTACCAGTGCAGATTATCCCCCGTTTGAATCGCGTGATATCACGGGCAATGTCGTGGGGTTTGATATCAGCATGGCACAAGCACTGTGTCAACATATGGGCGTTAAATGTACCTTCACCGACAGACCGTGGGACACACTTATTCCTAGTTTACGCCGGCAAGAATTTGATGCCATTATTTCTGCCTTGAGTGTAACCGAAGACAGGAAGCACTATGTTAATTTCACCACGCCTTATTTTAAAACGCAGGCCTTGTTGGTGATGCATAAGCAGGGCGATTTAGCGACGCTGCAGTCGTTAGAAGGCAAGACCATCGGCGTGCAAAGTGGCACCATATTTTGGCTGTATCTACAGCAATATTATGCAGGTAAAATAAAAATGGTATTTTTTGATGATGTCACGCGTGCATTTGATGCGTTGCAAGAAAACAAGGTGGATGGCTTTATTGCGGATGCCCCGGTGATCCGGTTGTGGTTGAAACAAGCGGATCATCCCGCAAGTTATTATGCGGTGGAGCCCTCGCATTATGGTGTGCCTGGTCTTGTGTCTCATTTTGCGATCGCCGTACGACCCGATGATGAAGCGTTACTGGCTGCATTTAACGATGCGTTAACTGCATTGAAAGAACATGGCCTGCAAAAAAAAATCATTGGTGCTTATTTTGATGCGCAAGTGGGACAGGAGAATCAATGATGTCGACTTATCATAATGTCTTGGAACTTATCGGTAACACACCGTTGTTAGCCGTTAAGCACTTAGACACGGGGTGTTGTGAGTTATTTCTGAAATTGGAAAATCAAAATCCCGGTGGTTCCACCAAAGATCGCATTGCGTTACGCATGGTGGAACAAGCGGAACAAGATGGGTTGTTACAACCGGGTGGCACGTTGATTGAAGCGACTGCGGGCAATACGGGCCTTGGCCTTGCGTTGGTGGCTGCAGTTAAAGGTTATCATTGTTTGATTGTGATGCCGGACAAAATGAGCAAAGAAAAAATCGTTCATCTGCGTGCCTTAGGCGCACAAGTCATCATGACGCGTTCAGACGTAGCCAAAGGACATCCCGACTATTATCAGGATGTGGCGGCACGGCTTGCCACCACAACGCCGAATTCTTATTACATCAATCAGTTTGCCAATGTCGCCAATGTGCAAGCACACACAGCCAGCACAGGCCCTGAAATTTGGCAGCAGATGCAACACGATATAGATGCCTTTGTGGCGGGTGTGGGTACGGGTGGAACGATAACGGGTGTGGGGCGTTTTTTACGAACGATGAATCCGCAGGTGGAATTGATTTTGGCGGATCCACAGGGCTCGATTTTAGCGGATTATGTGAATCATGGCAGCATGGGACAAGCGACTTCTTGGTTAGTTGAAGGTATAGGTGAGGATTTTATTCCTAGCATCAGCGATATGTCCCTACTCAATCGTGCGATCACGGTCAGTGATAAAGAGGCTTTTTTAGCGGCACGTGATTTGTTAGCGCGTGAAGGTATTTTAGCAGGTTCATCAACGGGGGTGTTATTGCACGCAGCGTTGTTGTATTGCCGCGCCCAGAGCCAACCTAAGCGGGTAGTGACGCTTGTCTGTGATACGGGGAATAAATATTTATCAAAATTTTATAATGATGTTTGGATGCGGGATCATGGATTTTTACCGACTAGCCAGTACGGTGACTTACGTGACGTGATCGCCTATCCGCATGCGAGCAAAGCGTGTATCACTGTTGCAGACACTGACACGCTAGCTACCGCACACAAGCGTATGTATGATCACCATATTTCGCAATTACCGGTGTTGCGCGAGCAGCAGTACATGGGGTTGCTACACATTAACGATGTGTTGCGGGTTATGCAACAAGGCGCTGATGCCTTAAAACAATGCGTGGCCGATGCGTTGGTGGTGGATGAGCGCGCTCATTTGGCTGCGACCGCTTCGTTGACTGCATTACAGGCCGCGTTGGAACAACAGCCATGTGTTGCTATTGTGCAAGACGGTGTATTTTATGGTGTGCTCACAGCGATAGATGTAGTGAATTTTTTAAAAAGGAGAGTCAGTTGATGTCTGCAAAAAAGCCACTTGCTTTTGCCAGTCAAGTTATTCACGCAGGGCAGGCACCCGAAGCACATACCGGAGCCATTATGCCACCTATTTTTGCAACATCGACGTATGCGCAGACCGCACCCGGTGAACACAAAGGCTTCGAATATTCACGTTCGCAAAATCCCACGCGCATGGCCTACGAAAAATGTGTGGCTAGTTTAGAAAATGGCACTGCTGCCTTCGCCTTTGCTTCTGGCTTAGCAGCCGCTGCTACCATTCTGGAGTTGTGTGATCACAACAGTCATGTTGTCGCGATGAATGATTTATACGGCGGTACGTATCGTTTATTACAACAGGTCAGGCAACGTTCCTCTGGTTTGCGTTGCGATTTTGTTGATCTCACCGATCCGACTCTACTAGAAGCGGCCATTAAGCCAGAGACGCGCTTGTTGTGGGTAGAAACACCCAGTAACCCCTTGCTTAAATTAGTGGATCTCGCACAGGTTGCCGCCATTGGCAAGAAACACAATCTGTTACTGGTAGCCGATAATACGTTTGCGTCACCGTGGATTCAAAACCCATTGGATTTTGGTTTCGATATCGTGATGCACTCTGCCACTAAGTATCTGAATGGGCACTCCGATGTGGTGGGTGGGATTGCGGTAGTCGGTGCTAATGCGGAATTGGCCGAACGCTTGGCCTATTTGCAAAATGCGGTGGGTGCGATCGCGGGGCCCTTCGATAGCTTTTTAGTGTTACGTGGAATTAAAACATTGGCGTTACGCATGCAACGTCATTGTGAAAATGCAGCGACACTGGCGGACTGGTTGCAACAGCATCCGGCAGTCCAGCAGGTTTATTATCCCGGTTTAACCTCACATCCACAGCACGCGCTCGCCAAACGTCAAATGCGCAGTTTTGGTGGTATGATCAGCCTAGTATTGCAGGGCGGGCTGCACGAGGCAAAACAGTTCTTGCAACGTTGTGAATTATTTACCTTGGCCGAAAGTTTAGGCGGTGTGGAAAGTCTTATTGAACACCCTGCCTTGATGACGCATGCGTCTATTCCGGCGCCGTTGCGCGCGCAGTTGGGGATCAGCGATAGCTTGGTCCGATTATCTGTAGGCATAGAAGACGTGACTGATTTGCAGGCGGATTTGGCGCACGCCTTAGGTGGGATTAACGGCGCAAACACCTTATTGTGCTAACTTACGCGCTCTGCAATTTCGTCGTGGCTTAGGCCGGTTGCTTCAGCAACGGTAGCGATATCGATGTGTTTTAACAGCAGATTGTGTGCGATAACGTGACGGGCTTTGCTTGTGCCACATCTCGCCCTCGGCCCTTCAATGCGGCCCTCAACGTGAGCTTCGATATGACCTTTCTCAATGAAATACTGCGAAAACGATTGCATCTTTTGCTGTCCTTTGTCATGGCGCAAAATACTATTGCGCTAACTCACGTTGTAGCTCTGCAATTTCGTCGTGGTTTAGGCCGGTTGCTTCAGCAATGGTAGCGATATCGATGTGCTTTAACAGCAGATGGCGCGCTTCGGAACGAGTCGTTGCAATTGCAGTTAGATAGCTGTACAATTTATGACTCATGGTCGCTCTTCAGCGTTTTATGCTGTTTGCTGCGCATGTTGCTGCACCAAAATAAGTGAAAAATAACAGGGGGTCGTATATGCGTGTAGTCATGGCTTTATTTCTAATGAGCTTGTTGCTGAGTGCATGCGATGTCCCATCGAAGGGGGCTTCTGAAAAAGAGGCATTGGCTCCTCTCGATTCGGCAACATTGGTGCGAGGAAATGGTGATGAACCAGCGACGCTAGATCCGCAAAAAATGACTGGTGAGCCAGAGAAAAACGTGGCTTTGGACTTATTTGAAGGCTTGGTCACGCTGAGCCCGGAGGGTGAAGCGATTCCGGGCGTGGCGCGGCAATGGGAAAGCCAAGACAATATCAGCTATCTTTTCCATTTGCGGCAAGAAGCCAAATGGTCAGATGGCACGTTGCTTACCGCACATGATTTTGTCTATGCCTGGCAGCGCGCCGTTGATCCTGCAACAGGCAGTGGATACGCTTGGTATATCGCTGCGGCGGGTGTTTTAAATGCACAAGAGATCATTGATGGGAAAAAAGCGGTTCAAGCACTAGGGATAAAAGCGCTTGATGATCACACGTTGCAAGTGACACTCGATTCACCTAAGGTTTTTTTCCCGGTTATGCTGGCGCTGCCGACAATGTTTCCTGCACCACGACATGTGATTGAAAAATACGGCGAGAAGTGGACTCAACCTGGGCATATGGTTTCTAATGGTGCGTATCAGCTGAGTGAGTGGACGGTCAACGATCGCGTTGTGCTAACTCGAAATACGCATTATTGGAATAATGCGCATACGCACATTAACACAGTCGTGTTTTTGCCGCTTAAATCAACCAGTACAGAATTAAAGCGTTATTTTGCCAATGAAGTGCATATGACGTTTACTATTCCCTTAGATGATTTTAAAAGGTTACAAAAAGCGTATTCTCGAGAAATAAAGATATCCCCGATAGTGGCGTCTTACTATTATTCGCTTAACAGCTTGCGTAAACCGTTAGATGATGTGCGGGTACGCAAAGCATTAAGTTATGCTATTGACAGAGAAAAACTCACTCATGTGGTGTTGGGACAAGGCCAGATTCCTGCGTATGGACTGATTCCTCATATTACGCGGGGCTATACGGCGCAATTGCCGACTTGGGCGACAAGCTCACAGGCAGAGCGCGTACGGCAAGCGCAGAGGTTGCTCAAGGAAGCCGGTTATGATGCAGCGCATCCACTTGATATTTCTCTTTTATACAATACCGACGAAAACCACAAAAAAGTGGCCGTGGCGATTGCTTCAATGTGGCAGCAGGCATTGGGTTGTCGTGTAAAACTTGTCAATCAAGAATGGAAAACGTATTTAGAAACGCGTAAATTAAAGCAATTTGACATCGTGCGTGCAGGATGGAACGCTGATTATAACGAAGCGATTAGTATGCTTGATGTGCTTCGCAGCACGTCTCCACTCAACGAATCAGGATATAGTGATAAGGAATTTGATGCGCTGCTTGAGACTGTCAGTCGCACATTTGATGCAAAAACGCGCCAGCAATTGTATTATCGTGCAGAGCGTAAGGTAGATGAGATGATGCCGATTATCCCCTTGTATCAATATGTAAAAGTCCACATGCTAAAGCCTTATGTAAAGGGATATAAAAGTAATGCTTTAGATTTTATTTATAGTAAAGATTTAAGTTTTGCTACGGAGGGCAAGTGATGCTGAGACTGGTGATATGGCGCTTCGTAGAGGCCGTGCCGACTTTGTTGGTTTTAATTACAGTATGCTTTTTTATGATGCGTCTTGCACCCGGAAATCCGTTTTCTTCGGAACGTGCGTTTCCACCCAAAGTGCTTGCCAATATCGAAGCGAAATATGGCTTAAATAAGCCTGTTTTCACCCAGTATACGCAGTATTTGCGCAATGTGTTACGCGGTGATTTAGGCCCTTCCTTTAAATACCAGGATTATTCAGTCAATGATTTAGTCAAACAGGCGCTACCTGTGTCATTGATGTTAGGGGGCATCTCGTTTACATTTGCGCTACTCATTGGCGTTTGCGTCGGTGTATTGGCTGCTTTATGGCATAATCGCTGGCTTGATTATCTTTTGATGGGAGTCGCGATGTTTGGCATTGTGATTCCCAATTTTGTACTCGCTCCCGTATTGATTTTGGTCTGTTGTATCTTTTTTCAATGGTTACCCGCGGGGGGGTGGCATGCAGGTAAATGGCAATACGTTATCTTGCCCATGCTCAGTATTGCAATGCACTATGTTGCGACTATCGCACGTATCCAGCGAGCAAGCTTGCTGGAGGTATTGAGTCAGCCGTATATTCGTACAGCGCGTGGCAAGGGCTTATCTACATTTTATATTTTAACAAGACATATGTTGCGTCCCGCATTGTTGCCGGTGGTAGCGTATTTAGGACCTACATTCGTGGGTATTATCACAGGGTCGGTTATTGTGGAAGTGATCTTTGGTTTGCCAGGGTTGGGACAATTATTTGTAAATGGCGCCTTAAATCGGGATTATGGTATGGTATTGGGTTTGACCATTTTAATGGGCGCCTTGACGATGAGCTTTAATATGATAGTTGATATTGTATATGTCTGGTTAGAACCTAAGTTGAATTAACATGAATGCTCAAAATGCTCATATCGATTTTACTGTAAGCGTTTCACTGTGGCGTGATGCTTACTTGCGGTTTTGTCGAAATAAAGTGGCGCTATGTAGCCTATTTTTTTTATTTGGTATTATTGCCCTGATCCTGTTTGGGCCGTTTCTTTCGCCTTATCATTACGCTGAACTTGATTGGGGCGCGATACAGCAAGCCCCCAATTGGCAAACGCAGCATTACTTTGGTACGGACTCATTAGGGCGCGATTTATATGTGCGGACGTTGATGGGAGGCCGTATCTCTTTGTGTGTTGGTTTATCAGGCGCATTAGTGGCTGTGGGTATCGGCACATTATATGGCGCCTTATCCGGATTTAGTCACGAGACAGTAGATCGCGTGATGATGCGCACCCTAGATATTCTTAATTCATTGCCTTTTATGTTTTTGGTCATTTTGCTGGTAACGTTTTTTGGGCAAAATGTGTATTTGATTTTTGTCGCAACAGGCGCTATCGCATGGCTTGATGTTGCACGTATTGTACGTGGACAGACGTTGAGTCTTAAGCACAAAGAATTTATCGAAGCGGCACGTATTTGTGGTACGTCACATGGCAGAATCATCTGGCGTCATATTGTACCCAATGTATTGGGCATTGTAATCGTATATGCCACTTTATTGGTGCCGGTGTTGATTTTGTTTGAGTCTTTTTTAAGTTACTTAGGCTTAGGAGTGCAAGAGCCGATGACCTCATGGGGCATGTTGCTAGATGAAGGGGCTAAAAATATGGAAGTCGCTTTATGGCAATTGCTTTTCCCTGCTTTTTTTATGGTATCCACTTTATTTTGTTTTAATTTTATCGGCGATGGATTAAGAGATGCACTTGATCCCAAGCAGGCTGGGTGATTGTATGCTAAGTGTTGAAGCACTCAATATTTTTTTCCCTACAACACGAGGCATTGTGCATGCGGTCCGTGATCTTGGTTTTACACTTCACGCGGGTCGTACTTTGGGGATTGTCGGGGAGTCTGGTTCTGGAAAATCACAAACAGCATTTGCCGTGATGGGTTTGTTGCCGCGTACTGCTAAAGTCTCTGGGCGTATTCTCCTTGAGGGTCGTGAAATACACGATCTAACGCAGCGTCAATTCAATCAGATTAGATCACGACAAATTGCGATGGTCTATCAAGATCCCATGTCTGCGTTGAATCCTTACCTGAGTATTGAAACACAAATGACGGAGGTACTTAAGGTGCATCAAGGATGGAGTCATTCACAAGCACGAGCGGCGGCGTTACACATGCTCGATGCAGTGAAAATCTCAGATGCCAAGCGACGAATTTCGCTATTGCCACATGAGTTTTCAGGCGGGATGCGACAGCGTGTACTAATTGCAATGGCTTTACTGTGTAAACCAAAAATATTGATTGCAGATGAGCCAACGACGGCCCTAGATGTGACGGTGCAAGCGCAGATTTTACAACTGTTGCGTGAGTTACAGACGGAGTTTTCTATGAGTTTACTCATGATTTCGCACAATCTGGGTGTTGTTGCGAGTGTTTGCGATGAGGTATTGATCATGTATGCAGGACAAATCATGGAACAAGGGAGCACAGAGACTTTGTTTAAAACGCCACAGCACCCCTATACACAAGGGTTATTACGTGCGATGCCCTGTTTGACGAGTGATGAAGCACGTTTATACAGTATTCCTGGGAATCCTCCCGATCCATTGCACCGTCCGCAGGGTTGTCCGTTTCAAGCCCGTTGTGCTTATGTTCACGATACGTGTATGGCAAGTATGCCGTCGCTTCGATCGCTTACTCAGACGCAGCGTGTCGCTTGTTTTCGGGAGTTTTCTCGTGTCGAATGAACCTTTACTCGAGCTCAGTCACGTCAGTGTACGCTTTCCGGTGAAAACGGGATTGATGCAGCGCCATTATATTCATGCACTCAGTGATATTCATATGCCACTTTATGCGGGTGATATTTTAGCTGTTGTTGGCGAGTCTGGATGCGGTAAATCAACGTTGGCGCGTGTCATCGCAGGTCTTGTGGCTCCTTCAGAGGGTCAGATCACGTATCTCGGCCAAGACTTGACGCAGAAAAAAATCATGCGGCAGCATCGCCGTGATATTCAAATGATTTTTCAAGATCCCTTTTCTGCATTAAATCCTCGTATGACAATTGGGGAGAGTGTTATGGAACCGCTTCGCGGTGACAGGATGCAAGTGCGACGCTGTAAGGCAGAAGACATGCTAGCGAAAGTCGGATTAGTTCCTGCGATGATGGGCCGCTATCCACATGAGCTCTCCGGTGGACAGTGTCAACGTGTGGGGATCGCACGGGCTTTAGTGTCTGAACCTAGGCTCTTGATTTGTGATGAAATCGTTTCGGCACTGGATGTCTCTATTCAGGCACAGATTGTCAATTTACTCATGGAATTGCAGCGGGAGCTGCACATGACATTAATATTCATCGCCCATGATTTGGCAATAGTTAAATATATTGCAACACGCGTTATGGTGATGTATCTAGGGCATGTGGTAGAAGTGGCGTCTAAACGTGACTTGTTTGCTCACCCACAACATCCGTATACTCAAGCGTTACTTGCTTCTGTTCCCGATGTAGAACGGGGTTTGGCACGCGCTGATTCCGTTTTGCATTCCGTTGGGGATGTGCCAAGTCCACTTGCGTTGCCCTCGGGGTGCATCTTTCGCACGCGTTGTCCCATCGCTGCTATGGATTGTGCAGGGCAGATGCCTCCTTTGGTGGCTTATGCAGAGCAACATCAGGTTGCTTGCCCTTATGCGCCTGTAGCCTGTGCTAGCAGGCGCTCCGAAGAGAACTAAGGTATAGTGGACCCCATCCAATTTTTTCACGGAGTTTAAGATAGCACCGACCTTTATGCAGCTGCACAGCGCGGCCCTGTTTCCGCTGCTCGTGAAGTTTTTTGTTTTACACTAAATTTATCGTAACGATTCAGCAAATTTTAAGATCCTGTCCATTTACAAGAGAAAACAGCTGTTTTCTCTACGCGATGGGGATTCTTCAGGGGAGAATCGCGATTCCCCGCTGAAAATGCCGTTAAGCCCAGTTTTACTGGCTAGGCGTAAAATTAAGGCTAACTATTCCGCATTTTGCTGAATAGTTAGCTTCGATGTGCTAGCCCAATGAAACGGGGTGTTCCTCTAACGCATTCGCTAGCAGTATAGCGCTAGTGTTCCGTCGTTTTGGGCCATTCATCCAAGTGAATGATGCGAAAATATTTTTTGCTGGCCAGCGAGGCTAAGCTTTTATCTTCGGGGTATTGGTTTAATAACGGCAACAATGTGGCTTGCCCTATGACACTGCGCGAGGATCGATCCGCGGGTGCTAAGCCCCATACATTTTGGTAGCTCATCGCTACCGGTTGCGGCTGGCCCGCGAGGGAATAGTTACCCAAATACAACAACACATGTCCGCCGATGTAGACGATACTCAATAAGGGGTGCCCGTGAGCGGTTAGATAGGCGAGGCGTGCGTTGGTGTCTAGCTCTGATTTGTCGTCTACGCGTCCTGCCATGAGTTGATCGGCGGAATTACGTGCTATCCACAAGCCAAACGGGGTAAACAGGCTTTTTAATTCTTGCGAGCAATCATTATAAAAATACAATCCACCCCAACCGTAGGGCCTGTTGATCAAGGTTTTTATCAAGGTAGCGACGTGTTGTGGTGTGAATGCCCATGGCATGCGTACCGCGTGTTGGGAACTCAACTCTGCCGTACTTATTTGCGCGGCGCCTTGTGCGTCACGGCGTGGAATGAGTATCTTGAAGCGTCCGTGTTGTTGTGCGAGTAGCGGAAATACGCTGCCCACATACGCGCTAAACTGAAACTGTCCTTTACTATCGATAATAGAGGTTTGGGTGTGGGTGATGGCAATCATGTGCTTACGTGCGGCATGTTGCCAGCGTGCGATGAAATCATTACTGACACGTGCCAGGCTTTGCGTGGGTAACCACGCCGCGAAATTTTCGATGAGTACATAAGACCAGGCCTTGTCGCGTGTTTCTGCCAGGATATAGACGGGTGTGCCAGCCCACACGGCGGAGACTTGTAACACATCAAACGGAAAGCCTTCGCCAGCCAGGGTAGGCGAATAAAAAAACGGTTCATCAGTGGGGAGTTGACGCGCATGGGTATGGGCAACAGTAATGGCGCGCCGTAGCGGTTGGTAGCTTAATCCATGCAGTTGTTTGGCATCCACGTTGCGATGCAGGCTGTCGATCCAAACTGTATTGTACGGATGAAAATTGCTGGCATAGCCTGTGTGTTCTGCATCTTGATGACGGTTATCGAAGGTTTGCCACGCTTGCTCCATGCTTTCGTGTGGTACCGGTTGGCGGTGTAATTGGGCGGTGACGTAGCTTGCACTCCAAGGCGAGAGTCCATTCGCATCGCTGCCGTAGCGGTATTGATAGAATTCCTGTAAGCGCTGTTGCTGATAGTGCGCGGAGAGTAATGGCTTGGTGTAATTGGATTGTGTGGGACGTAGCCAGTGGGCGATGTTTTGATCGTAGTGTTGGATAGGGAACGTGTTAAGTGGCATCACGGTGGTAGGTGTTGTTGGGTTTGAGAAGCCGCTGGTCAACACAAGTAGTGCAATACAGCCCAAGGCCACACGCGCTACACGGAGACTAGACCCAACAGAGTGCGAATTTATTAACATGAAGACCTCGGAATCACAGGGATGAAGTATCAGGGTTCGCGCGATTGTAACAATGCAGGCGCTGAAAAGATACCGCGCAACCTGGCGTGTGGCATAAGCTAAAGTGGCATTGTACGCGAAATCGTGTGGGCGTGGTGTTTACACTAATCTTCACAACTTATCCACAGGTTAATCTCATTTTGTCATCTTGCTTTTTAGTGAAATCCGCATTATCTTGTATGAAATTTTGGAACTACGTCCATATATTGATGAATTAGCCCAATAGTGACGCATCGCGATGTAGTAGCTGCATCTCAACCGTACTACGTTGTGAGAGTAAATATGACATGCCATAGGCGCGTTGCCATTGCGTGTTGTTTGTGCAGTGCAGGGGACGTCATGCACGGGCACAAACACTTGCTGTTAGCTGCCTGCGTTCAGGCAGTTGTTGAAGGATAGGTAAAGGGAAGAGCACATGATTGATATAACCACCGATATTGAAATGTTAGATAAAACCACGCACCACACTGCTGATTTATTAGCCACTATGCCTGGGCAATTGCGCGTGATACGTCGCAACGGTAAGGTGACGCCTTATGACGATAGCAAAATCAGTATTGCTGTCACCAAGGCCTTCTTAGCGGTTGAGGGCAGCAATGCGGCGGCCTCTACGCGCATCCATGAGACGGTAGCTCGCCTGACACGCCAGATTAGCCAGACCTTCATGCGGCGCATCGCGCTTAATCCCACGATTCACATCGAAGATATTCAAGACCAGGTCGAGTTGGAATTGATGCGTGAAGGCGAACACTTGGTGGCACGCAGTTATGTGTTGTACCGTGAAGAACGCCGCAAGCTACGTGAACAACAGGACAAGCAGCCGGCGAGTGCGGCGCCATTGCGTATCACGCTACCGAATGGTACGACGACATTGCTGGATTCTGTGCGCCTGGCTGCGTTGGTTGAGAACGCGTGTGCGGGTTTAGTCGATGTGCAAGCGGCACTTATTCTTGAGGATACCCTGCGTAATATTTACGATGGCATTCCCCTGGTAGAGCTGAGTAAGGCATTAATCATGAGTGCCAGAACGCTCATTGAAAATGAACCTAACTATTCTTATGTAGCGGCGCGTTTATTGTTAGAGAGTTTGCAACGTGAAGCGTTGAGTTTCCTGGGGTTGGCACAGGCGAACAATACCTATGATATGACTGTACTCTATCCCCAAGCACTGGCGCATTACATTGAGAAAGGGATTGCATTGCAGCGTCTCGATCCCTTGATGCAACAGTTTGATCTCGCGAAGTTAGGCTACGCGTTAAAGCCAGAGCGTGATCTACAATTTACCTACCTTGGGTTGCAGACCTTGTATGATCGCTATTTTATTCATGAGCAGCAAGTGCGTTATGAATTGCCGCAAGTATTTTTCATGCGGGTGGCCATGGGTTTGGCGTTATCAGAAACCACGCAGCGTGAAGAGCATGCGATCGCGTTTTATGATTTGTTGTCATCGTTTGATTTTATCAGTTCTACGCCCACCTTATTTAATGCAGGGACTACGCGTGCGCAGTTATCCAGCTGTTTTCTTACGACGGTACCGGATGATTTGGAACACATCTTTTTAGCGTTGCGTGACAATGCGTTGTTGTCCAAATTTGCCGGTGGACTAGGTAATGATTGGACGCCGGTGCGCGCCATGGGTTCACACATTCAAGGTACGAATGGCAAGTCACTGGGTATTGTGCCATTCCTCAATGTGGCTAACGCGACGGCGGTGGCGGTCAATCAAGGTGGCAAACGCAAAGGTGCGGTGTGTGCTTATTTAGAAACATGGCATTTAGATATAGAAGAATTTCTCGATTTACGTAAAAACACCGGTGATGAACGTCGTCGTACCCACGACATGAACACCGCCAATTGGATTCCTGATTTATTCATGCAACGGGTATTTGAAAATAAAGAGTGGACCTTATTTTCGCCGGATGAAGTGCCAGACTTGCATGATCTGTACGGTGATGCATTTGTGTCGGCCTATGTGGACTATGAAGCGCGCGCGCGTCGTGGTGAAATTAAAAATAGCAAGGCCCTTCCTGCGGTGGTGCTGTGGCGCAAGATGTTGTCGCTGTTATTTGAAACGGGGCATCCTTGGGTTACGTTCAAAGATCCGTGCAACTTGCGTTCGCCACAACAACATGTGGGGGTTATTCACAGTTCTAATTTATGTACCGAAATCACCTTGAACACGTCGGCAGACGAAGTAGCGGTGTGTAACTTGGGTAGCGTTAATCTCGCGCAGCATATCGCACACGGTCAGTTGCAACACGACAAGCTCAAGCAAACGATACGTACGGCGATACGCATGTTAGATAATGTGATCGATATTAACTATTACTCTATTCCGCAAGCGGAAAAATCCAACTTGCGTCATCGCCCAATTGGTATGGGTTTGATGGGTTTCCAAGATGCACTGTATCAGCTGGGTATGCATTATGCGTCTGATGCCGCTGTAGATTTTGCCGATCAATCGATGGAGGCTATTAGCTATTATGCTATCGAAGCGTCTTCGCAATTGGCGGTGGAACGTGGTTGTTACGCGAGTTATGATGGTTCGTTGTGGAGCCAAGGTATTTTGCCTATCGATTCTATTGAGTTGTTGCGCCAAGCGCGTGGTCCTTACCTGGAGCAAGACACGCAGCAAACCATGGATTGGCAGGCGTTGCGTCAGCGTGTTAAGCAACAAGGCATGCGTAATTCCAATGTGTTGGCGATAGCGCCCACAGCAACTATTTCTAATATTTGCGGGGTCAGCCAATCCATCGAACCGACGTACCAGAATTTATTTGTCAAATCTAATTTGTCGGGTGAATTTACTATCGTTAATCCGTATCTGGTGGCTGATCTGAAGAAGTTGCAGCTGTGGGATAATGTGATGGTCAACGATCTGAAATATTACAACGGTAGTGTGCAGAATATCGAACGCATCCCCGCCGTGTTAAAAGAGCGTTATGCGACGGCGTTTGAAATTGATGCGCGGTGGTTGATCGAAGCCGCATCACGGCGCCAAAAATGGATAGATCAGGCTCAATCCCTTAATCTCTACATGGCGCAACCGTCGGGTAAGAAGTTGGATATCATGTACCGTATGGCATGGCTAAAAGGCTTAAAAACCACGTATTATTTGCGTACGCTAGGCGCCAGTGATACGGAGAAATCGACGATACACACCAGTACGCTGAACGCGGTGCAGGTAGATACGTCGGGCATGAACGCGTGTGCTATCAGCGATCCAGATTGTGAGGCGTGTCAGTAATGCATGCAGGTCTACGAATGACGAACAGGAGTTTCTTATGTCTATGCTAAGTTGGGACGATGTGATTGAACAGAAGGCGGCAGAGACCCCTGAGCCGCCGCGGGGGCAGCCCAGTGTGGCTCAGGCCCAAGGATTAGAAACCGTGCAGATCGGTGCTGCGCGTATTCAGGTGGATGACAAACAAATCATTAATTGCCGTGCGGATCTCAATCAGTTGGTCCCGTTTAAATATAAGTGGGCTTGGGATAAATATATCACCGCGTGTGCCAACCATTGGATGCCGAATGAAATCAATATGACGGCAGACGTGGCTTTATGGAAAAGTATCGACGGCTTGACCGATGATGAGCGCATGATCATTAAACGTAATTTAGGTTTTTTTGCGACGGCGGACTCGCTGGTGGCGAATAACTTAGTGTTGGCTGTGTATCGTCATATCACGAACCCAGAATGCCGACAATATTTATTGCGCCAAGCCTTCGAGGAAGCCTTACATACGCATTCTTACCAACACATCATCCAAAGTTTGGGGTTAGACGAAGCGGAAGTTTTCAATATGTATCGCGAAATCCCGTCGGTTGCGACCAAAGCCACCTGGGCTTTGCAATACACCCAAAGCTTGAGTGATCCGACGTTTCAAACCGGCACGCGTAAAGATGATCAGCGTTTGCTGCGTGATTTGATTGCGTTTTATGTGGTGTTTGAGGGCATATTTTTCTATGTCGGTTTTACCCAAATTTTGTCGATGGGACGCCGCAATAAAATGACCGGTACCGCGGAGCAACTGCAATATATTTTGCGTGATGAATCCATGCATTTGAATTTTGGCATTGATGTGATCAATCAAATCAAGTTCGAAAACCCGCACCTGTGGACCCCTGAGTTTCAGCAAGAAACCATTGCCATGATCCGAGAAGGCGTCGATTTAGAATACCAATACGCGGTGGATACGATGCCACGTGGTATTCTAGGCATGAATGCGGGCATGTTCAGAGACTATTTGCAATTTATTGCCAATCGGCGTTTGGCCCAAATTGGCTTGAATGAGCAATACCCGGGGGCCACGAATCCGTTTCCTTGGATGAGTGAAATGATGGATTTGAAGAAAGAGAAGAATTTCTTTGAGACACGCGTGATTGAATACCAAACCGGCGGCGCGTTGAATTGGGATGAATGATTACGCTACAGGATACTACGCATGAATGAGACAAGTGACATCGATAACTCGCTGGTGATGACCGAAGTCATTACACCCGATTTGGCTAATTTTTACGGTAATTTGCACGGTGGCCACTTGTTAAATCTATTAGACAAAGTCGCCTATGCGTGTTCATCACGTTACGCCGGTGGCTTCACAGTGACGCTGTCGGTGGATCAGGTTTTTTTTAAAGAGCCTATTTATGTCGCTGAACTCATTACGTGTTATGCGTCTATCAATCACGTGGGCACGACCTCGATGGAAGTCGGGATAAAAGTCATTGCTGAAAATTTACAAACCCGTACTAAGCGCCATACGAATACGTGTTATTTCACGATGGTAGCCATTGATAAGCAAGGCAAACCCACACCGGTACCACCCTTGGTAGTACGTACCGAAGTGCAACAGCGTCGTTTTCAAGAAGCCTGTGCACGACGCGCCATACGCTTGAGTAAGTTTGGTGGGAGAGTTGAAAGCAGCGCGTAGTAAAGAAGGGTGTCATTTCGGCACCGTACACCACTCGTGTCATTCCGAACGTAAGTGAGGAATCTTTCTAACGGATGTCATCCCGAACATTGCAACTAAAATCGGTGTCATCCCGAACGCAGCGAGGGATCTCAGGAATGTTTGTACGGTGTTGTTAGCAAGACCGTGCTGCTTGCACGAGATTCTTCGCTGCGCTCTGAATGACATTCCTTGCTACCGCATGGCTACACCCGTGTACAGTGGGTGGTAGCGTTTGGCGTAATCGCGCGAAAATCCATGGGATAGTACTACATTCCAGTAGAGCCCCGCCTTAGGGTGTTGCTATAATCCGCTATCCAATGACAAGGGCCCAGACTATGGACAGTGTAAACGCAGAGCAGTTTGACAGTGTACCCATCATCATGAGCTTCAATTGCAGCGACCCCAGTGGGGGTGGTGGTATTCAAGCCGATATTGAAACGGCAGTATCCTTGGGTTGTCACTGCGTACCTGTGCTCACTGCGATTACCGTGCAAGATTCGGCAACGTTTAAACGTATTTTTACCGTACCGGTTACTGCGGTGATCGAACAAGCACGCATTATCTTAGAAGACATGCCGGTGCGAATTTTTAAGTTAGGAATGTTACACAGTATAGAAAACATCGTTGCGATCACGACCTTGCTGGCAGACTATCCGCACGTGGCCGTGGTGTTTGATCCACAATTGGATTTTTATCACAGTCCTGCGTATATCTACCGTGACATGGTGAGTGTGTTACGTGATACGGTGGGACCGCGTACGCAGGTGGCGGTTATGCATGCAGATATCATCCGTGAATTTAGCATCGGTGCTGATACCTTAGAGGCCTGCGCGCAAGACGTGATGGCGCAGGGCATAGAGCATCTCTTATTGCTAGATAGCAAAGAGCGCGTGGAGGTCATGCATAATGTGTTGTATGGTCATCGTCGTTTTTTGCAAACCTACCCTTATGCCGGTTTAACGAAGACTACCCACCATGGCATTACCTGTACGTTAAGTGGTAACATCAGCGCTTTGTTGGCGCAAGGTTTGACGGTGTCTGCGGCGGTGCGTGAAGCTCAACTCTATACGTGGGCCAGCTTGCACAAAGGACAACGCTTGGGGATGGGTAGGGTGTTGCCTAGGCGTTACACGTGTACCACTGTGTCATCGTGAGTATGAGTTTGGTAGTGACAGCGGTGTAACTATTCAGCACTATTAAAATAGTGTGATTTTGCTTGAAAATGGACTGTTTTCTTTACGCGATGGGGATTCTCAAGGGGTGAAGCGCGTATCGATCCTGAGAATGCCGTAAAGCCCAGTTTTACCGGGTAGGCGTAGAATTAAGGGTAACTATTCAGCATTTTGTTGAAAGTTACGCAGCGGTTTCACTTTTTCTGATGAGGTAGGAGGATGATGATGTCTACACAACAAGATTTGTTTGTGCGTGCGCAACGTTGTTTGGTGGGTGGGGTTAATTCACCGGTACGTTCTTTCCGTGCAGTGGGTGGTTCACCCGTGTTTGTGGCGCGCGGTGAAGGGCCCTATTTGTTTGATGTAGATAACAAGCGCTACCTAGACTACGTGTGTTCGTGGGGCGCCATTGCATTGGGGCATGCGCATCCTGGTACGATCGATGTGTTGCATCATGCGCTACAGCAAGGTTTTGGTTTTGGTGCAGCGACTGAGATTGAGTTAAGTTTGGCAGAGAAAATTATCAGTGTATTGCCTAGCATTGATTGCGTACGCATGACCAGCAGCGGTACCGAAGCGGCGATGACGGCGTTGCGTTTGGCGCGCGGGGTCACCGGACGCAACAAAATCATCAAATTTGGCGGATGTTACCACGGGCATGCCGATGCGGTGTTAGTCGATGCGGGTTCGGGTGCATTAACCTGTGGGGTACCCAGCTCTGCGGGAATACCGACGGAGGTTGTGCAGCATACCTTGGTCGCTACTTTCAACGATCTTGACAGCGTTGAGCAATGCTTTGCGGCTTATCCGGATGATGTAGCGGCATTAATTGTCGAACCTGTTGTAGGCAACATGAATTTGATTGCGCCGCAAGCGGGCTTTTTAGCCGGGCTGCGTGCTTTGTGCGATCAGTACGGGGCGTTGCTCATATTCGATGAAGTGATGACGGGATTCCGTGTTGGTTTGCAGGGTGCGCAAGGTCTTTATGGGATCACACCCGATTTGACCATACTGGGCAAAGTGATAGGCGGTGGCTTACCTGCTGCGGCATTGGGTGGCCGTTGGGCCGTCATGGAACACTTGGCGCCGTTAGGTTCCGTGTATCAAGCGGGCACCTTATCGGGTAATCCCATTGCGATGGCGGCCGGATTAGTCGCGTTAGAGACGGTGAGTCGTCCCGGATTCTACGAGCATTTTACGGTACAAACGACGGCGCTGACGGCTGGCTTACACGATATCGCGCAACGTTTAACTGTGCCGTTAGTCGCGCAAGCGGTAGGTGGTATGTGGGGTTTTGTGTTCAGCGAAGAACAACACATTACGTGTTTTGATCATGTTGCCAACAGTGACGTGCATCGTTTCCGTGCGTTTTTCCACGGTATGTTAGCGCGCGGCGTATATCTCCCTCCTTCACCCTTTGAAGCGTGTTTCATGACAGCAGCACATCATGCCCAGCACATTGCTGCGACGTTGAATGCCGTTGAAGACGTGCTACAGGAGATAGTGCGCGATCATGTTTGATATATATGGTATAGGCAATGCGTTAGTGGATTTTGAGTTTGAAGTGAGCGATGCCACTTTGGTACGTCTAAATATAGAAAAAGGCGCGATGATGTTGATCGACGAGCATCGCGAACATTTTCTACTAGAAGAACTCAGTGGCATTAAACACGCGAAGAGCTGTGGCGGTTCAGCGGCTAACACCGTGATGACCGTGCAGCAGTTGGGTGGACAAGGTTTTTATTGCTGTAAAGTAGCAGACGATCAAAGTGGGCGTTTTTTTTGTGACGCGCTAAGCGCCGCTGGGGTACACACCAACATGAATAATGCGTTGCGCGTCACCGGTGACATTACTGGCAAGTGCATTGCCATGATCACGCCAGATGGTCAGCGTAGCATGAATACCTTTCTCGGTTGTACCGCTAACTTGTCGTGTCAGGAATTCAGCGCAGAGCCTTTAACGCGATCACGTTATCTGTACTTAGAGGGTTATGTGGTGAGCTCTGATATTGCCACGGCAGTTATTGCCGAGGCGATGCGTGTCGCGGCAAAACACGGTGTCCAGATCGTATTGAGTTTGTCTGATTTGAATGTTGTGCGTTACGCCCGCCCCAAACTCGAGACCGTGTTGCAACATGGTATTGATATTTTATTTGCTAACCAAGCCGAAGCCTTGTTGTTTACCGGCTGCAGCGAGGTGACAGCTGCCGCCTTAGCGCTGGGTGAGCAGGCGCGCTTGGTGATCATTTCACAAGGTGAACACGGCGCGATGGCGTATGATGGCAGGGAGATGGTGGGAGTAGAGGCGCACCGTGTGCAGGTGTTAGATACCTTGGGCGCAGGGGATGTGTTTGCCGGTGCAGTGCTATTTGCGTTAAGTCGCGGCGTGAGCCTACGCACGGCCTTGGATATCGGTTGCTTCGCTGCTGCGCAGGTGATCACGTCATTTGGTTCGCGCCTACAGCCGGCCGCGTTGGCGCGAACAACAGAGTACATGCGCGTTAGCTGTTAGTTCAGTTCGTCTTGAGACTATACCGCTCGTGCTTCAAGATGCGAACTTTGATGGGTAAGTCGCGCGGTATATCCTGTTTTTAGACCTACACAAAGTAACTGTGCACGGTCACCCAAGGGGAGAATCGCGATTCTTCCCTTGGGTGACCCATCGCGAAACACATCAAAATACAAAAATTGCATGTTGAAGTGCAATGGGTATAGGCAGCGCGTTTAGCTCAGAGCACCTGTATTGCAGGGCGTTAACTGTTGTTGATACGCCATGGCCTCACTCAAGTGTGCCGCGTCAATTCCGTGACTATTGGCTAAATCGGCGATGGTGCGGGCGACGCGTAACACGCGGTGTTGTGCGCGAAACGATAACTGTTGTTGTTGACTCATCTGCTTAAACCAACGTTGTTCGGTGGCTGCTAACTGGCATGCCTGTTCTAAGTGTTCACCTTGTAACTCGGCATTGATGTAATGGCGCAAGGCGAGTTGCTGTTGTCGACACGCGCTTACCCGAGCGCGTACCTTAGCGCTGTCTTCACCTTGGTGCACGCGATCGCCTAGGTGGTCTGGTTGTGCAGCTTGCATGTGTATGCGCATATCGATGCGATCCAGGAATGGACCGGAGAGGCGTGCTTGATAGCGCTGTACTTGATCGGGTGTGCAGCGGCAGCTGTGTGTGGGACTAGTGGCGTAGCCACACGGACAGGGATTCATCGCCGCGATCAATTGAAACTGTGCGGGAAACGTGAGCTGGGTAGCAGCGCGTGCGATGGTAATGCAGCCGGCCTCCATGGGTTCACGCAAGGTTTCTAAGACCTGACGTTTAAATTCCGGTAATTCATCTAAGAACAAGACGCCGTGGTGACTACGCGAAATTTCCCCGGGGCGTGGTGGTGAACCACCACCGACGAGTGCTGCTGGCGATGCGGTATGGTGTGGCGCGCAGAACGGTCGTATGCCCCATTGGGTTGCCGCAAAGTAACCGCGATCGACGGATAAGATGCTCGCAGTTGCTAAGCTTTCTGCATCGGTCATCGGGGGTAATAAGCCGCGCAAGCGCTGGGCTAATAAGGTTTTGCCAGTGCCGGGTGCGCCTATCAGCAACAGGCTGTGGCCACCCGCCGCGGCAATCTCTAAGGCACGACAGGCATAAGGTTGGGCGTAAACATCACTGAGATTCGGGTAAGTCGGTGCAGGATGTGGTGCGTCGCTGGCAACGTAAGGGAGTAACGCGTGTTGGTTTACTAGGTGTGCGTAGACTTCCATTAAATGCTGTGCCGGCAATATCTCCAACTCGCGTACTAAACTGGCTTCGCGCGCATTCGCTAGGGGAATGATTAAGCGCCGCCGTTGCTGATGGGTGGCGAGCGCGAAGGGCAGAATGCTTTTTACGGGACGCAATTCCCCCGACAACGCGAGTTCCCCTGCGAATTCGTGCATGCTCAGTGCTTGCTTGGGAAGTTGACCCGATGCAGCGAGAATGCTCAAGGCAATGGGCAAATCAAAACGGCCACCACTTTTGGGGAGATCGGCGGGCGCTAGATTGATGGTGATGCGCTTGGCGGGGAAATCAAAGTGGTTGGTGAGCAACGCGCTGCGTACGCGATCTTTACTTTCTTTAACCGCAAGCTCTGGCATGCCGACGATGGAAAAGCTCGGTATGCCGTTTGCCAGATGGGCTTCTACGCTCACCGGCGGTGAGTCCATGCCTAGCGTTGCGCGACTTAACACAATGGCAAATGACATCAGGTGTTGCTCTGTTGGAAAAGAGCTTTATTGTTGCATGCTTAGACTACGCCACACTACAGTGTCGTGGATTTTTTTCGTATCCATGTAGTATTTTGGCTGGATATACCGCTCGTACTTCAAGATGCGAACTTTGATGGGTAAGTCACGCGGTATACCCTGTTTGATGACCGGCAAAAAATAAATTTTTGCTCGGTCACCCAAGGGGAGAATCGCGTATCGATCCTTGGGTAACCCCATCGCGAGAAGTATTTATTTGTTTTTAAGACTACGCCACACTACAGTGTCGTGGATTTTTTTTCTAAGGCTTGTAATTGTTGTTCCAGCGCGTCTAGTTTGGCACGGGTACGCAGCAAGACATTTTTCTGAATATCAAATTCTTCACGGGTGATTAAATCCATTTTGGCAAAGGTGGCTTGCAATACACCGCGGAAATTTTTGCGTAAGTCCTGTTGTATAGCGTTGAGATCCGCGGGCAACAAGCGACTGAGTTTATCAACCAGATCATCAATCAACGTGGGATCCATGGGTATTATTCCTTGTTTAACTGTTGTTGGAGGAAAGGCGGTAAGGCCATTGCCGCGTGCCAGGTCTGGGTTTGGTAATACTGTGTATTTAATCCGTCGGCGGGGCGTGGTGCGGCATTGCTTGCGACGGTGCGTGCGACGGTGATAGACCACCAACCGGAGGGATAGCACGGTTGTGGGAACGGTAACAATTGCGTTTGCGCGAAGCCGACTTCACGTATGGCGCGTTGCATGGCAGCGATGGTTTCGCCGTGTAAAAAGGGCGATTCACTTTGTTGCGCCAGTATGCCGTTCTTGCCTAACACGCGTAAACAATCGCGATAGAACGGCGCCTGAAATAAGCCAGTGGCAAATCCTATTGGGTCAGTTGAATCGATGAGGATAACGTCTAGCGAATCATCTGCGGCTTCTGCCATCCAGCGTATGCCGTCGGTGAAGGCGAGGGTGACGCGCGGGTCTTGGTTGGCGCTGCACAGTTCGGGAAAAAATGTTTCTGCAATGCGCGTGACGCGTTCGTCTATTTCAATTTGTGTGATTTGAGTGACCTGCGGGTGCTTGGCGACTTCACGTAAGGTGCCGCAGTCACCACCGCCAATGATCGCCACGCGTTGCGGATGGGGATGGCTGAGTAACGCGGGATGAGTGAGCATCTCGTGATATAAGAAATTATCGCGCTCGGTTAGCATGACGAGGCCGTCAAACACGAACAGTTTGCCGAAATCGGTGGTTTCATAGATCTCGATGAGTTGGTAGGCCGTTTGCTCGCTATAGAGTTTTTTAGCCATTTTCAACGCAAAGCCTGTGGCGATGCCGTGTTGGCCGTCTTCAATAAACCACGGTTGCGTACCGGTCGTGTGTAGCATATTACCTTCCTCATCTAGGGCGTAGCGGTCTCATTTACCGCGCGGTGTAGGCGCTTTGCCGCGTTTTCCTAACGGATAATGGCGGCAGGTAAATCAAGCACGCGTGGGGATAAACGTCGCGAAACTATAGCATAATGCACAGGGAATAGCGATAATGCGCGTTGCACGATTAGCCCACAGCACGGGATTTATCGTTTAGGGCCGCTTAATGACAGGAGACAACCGACGTGAGTGACAACCCACTGATGACAGCAGAAGCCACCTATAATATCGCTCGCTGGAGCGAAGGCTATTTTACCTTGAGTACACAGGGTACCTTGGTGGCTAAGCCACTGCGTGAGCACGGTGCGAGTGTGGATCTGTTTGCACTGACCAAACAATTATTGCAGCAAGGCTTGACCTTGCCCGTATTGGTGCGTTTCAACGATATCTTGCGCGATAGAATCGTGCAGTTACAGCAAGCCTTTAATCACGCCATGCACACGCGGCAGTATCAGGGTGGATATACCGCTGTGTATCCGATCAAAGTCAATCAACAACGTTTGGTGGTGCAGCAACTGTTACACGCCGGCGGCATGCAAGCGGGTTTAGAAGCCGGTAGCAAGCCCGAGTTGTTGGCGGTGCTCAGCTTGGTGAAGCGTACCGACAGCTTGATCGTGTGCAATGGTTACAAAGATAAGGAATACATTCGTTTGGCCTTGTTAGCACGTAGCATGGGACATCGGGTGTATTTGATCATTGAGAAATATTCGGAGTTGGCGTTGATCCTAGAGCAGGCGCAGCAGATCGGCATAGAGCCCTTGTTGGGCGTGCGTGTACGCTTGGCTTCGATTGGTAAAGGCAAGTGGCAAAATACCGGCGGTGAAAAATCCAAGTTTGGTTTAACCACCAGTCAGCTGTTAGCCGTAGTGAACAGTTTACAACACAGCGGCAAGACGGCCTGTTTGCAGTTATTGCATTTTCATTTGGGTTCACAAATCTCCAATATCCGTGATATTCAAACTGGATTAGCCGAAGCGGCGCGGTTTTATGCCGAATTGTGGGGGCTGGGCGTTACTATTCATTGTGTTGATGTGGGCGGTGGTTTAGGCATAGATTACGAGGGAACGTGTTCCCGACATTATTGTTCTACCAATTACAGCATGACGGAATATGCGAATAATGTGGTGGCCGCGTTTGCTGATATCTGTGCTGCAACCGCTCTGCCGCATCCGCATATTATCAGTGAGTCGGGTCGGGCATTGAGCGCGCATCATGCCGTGTTATTAACGAATACTATCGGCATAGAAACCATCACGACGCAACCGCCCGCATTGCCTACTGCAACACAAGAGCCGCGGCTCTTACAAGAACTGCGTCAGGCCTGGCAACAGGTCGCACCCGATTCCGCGTTAGAAGCGTATCACACGGTGATGTACTGTTTGCAAGAAGTCTACGCGATGTATAGACACGGTTTGTTAACCCTGGCCGAACGTGCATGTGCCGAACAAATTTACCAAGCCACCTGCGTTAAAATCCGCGGTCACTTGGATCCCAGCAGCAAATCGCACCGCGAGGTGTTAGATGAATTAAACGAGTGTTTGGCGGATAAATTATTTGTGAATTTTTCCTTGTTTCAATCCTTGCCCGACGTGTGGGCTATCGATCAGATATTTCCGGTGTTGCCATTGTATAATTTGGATCAACCGTTGCAGCGGCGTGGTATCGTGCAAGATATTACGTGTGATTCGGATGGTCGCATCGATAGTTACGCGGATGGCCATAACATAGAAGCCACCTTAGCGTTACCCGCGCAAACAGAGCCTTATTTATTGGGGTTTTTCTTGGTGGGTGCCTACCAGGAAATTTTAGGTGATATTCATAATTTATTCGGGGATACTCATTCTGTGCACGTGGAACTGGACGGTGAAGGGGGATATCGCTTACTGCAAGCAAAAACCGGCGATACGGTGGCGCATGTGTTGCAGAGCGTGGATTTTTCAGTGACGGAGTTAATGGCGTCTTACCGCGAGCAATTACAGCAATCTACGCTGACGCCAGCACAGCAAGCGCGTTATTTGCAAGAATTCAGTGATGGCTTGCAAGGCTATACTTATTTAGAGGAAGTGTGACTATGGAGGTGTCATCCCGAACGGTGTGAGCGATCTCAGGAAGGACGCACAGTGGATTGCGGAGTGAGATTCTTCGCTGCGCTCTGAATGACACTAACACGCTCGGGATGACATTCCTACACGAGATCACGCGTTGTGCTTTCTGGGTAAGGCACAACGCGTTTACGTTGTTTTTTATACTGATGCCACGCAAATATCAAGAGAAAATCTCCAATCCGTCGTATGGTCTTAATATACCGCCGACTCATTTTCCAGTGTTACATTCCTCACCGCGGAATGCTATCTGTTACCAAAGCGCAGCGCCAACAAGAAGGTTTGCGTTTTTTTCGCTGTTGTATTACCCTGAAAAATTGTGCTAATCCCAGGATGGGTGTGTGCTTCGCACGTTCTTGTGATTTTCTGTTTATAGCGCGTTAATTATTTAATAATAACGATAAAAATGGAGAGTTAACGGATGGATCATCAATCACAACGAGACCAAGATCAGCGTTCAGTCGGATATAATCTACAACAGGCGTTGGCGAGAGCGGATATAGCCGCCGTACTCTTGCTGTTAAGCCAACCGTGTGTTCCAGCAGATTTTAATGGCATCACACTTTCTGCCGACGAGCGTTTACATGTACGCGTGTTGCACGCCGCATGGCATGACGCTTCGCGTGATAAACAGCAGGACCAGAAAGCGCATGCGGTTTTACCCGCGGCAGATAGAAAAGAAATACAGAAAAATCTCACTGCTTTTTGCGAGGTGGTTGATCCGCAACCCAGAAAAGAAAGCAATTTTTTACATCTCGATGAATTGCAATTAATTAAGACATTACAACAAGAAATCTCATCAGGAGAAACACTTACACCCGCAGAAAAAATACGCGTGACTAAGGAGTTAGTGCGTGCACTGGATGAGCGTGCGTGTGAGGCGATACGCATGCACGTGTCTGCCGCGCGTCGATATCGCGTCGCGCTAGGGGAAGTTACCTCGATAGGCTTTGGTATCGGCAATGCAGCGAGCACGGCCGTGTCTACGTTTATTGTCGCCACTGCCTTGTTTGGCAGTCTGCCGCTGGCGTTTACCTTGGCATTTTTTATTATTTTCCCTGCGGCTTGTTGGGCGAATTGGACCGTATTAAATAGTATCTTGCCGAGAAGGATGCGGCATGGCTTAGGCTTTTTGCAGTTTATTGAGCCCACCACCGGCGAGGTGCAATCCTTAACGGGTTGGGATAAGGCCAAAGCGGTGCTTGCGTTGACGCTGACCGCCATCATGGCAACGGCGTTTTTTGCGATTACCGCTTATAGCCTATTGTCTATTCCGATCAAGTTCGCGGCAGCACTGGGTATGACGATCATGTCGCATGGCGTGGCTGCGAATACCTTGACACTATTGTTGCTGTTAGCGACGAATCCTTGGGGATGGTTGGCGTTGGCAGGCGTAGCGCTGTTTGCCGCCGTGGTTGGCTATGGTTATTTTGTTATTTTCGCTGAGCTTATGGTAAAGAACAGTCGACAACAACTGCCGCGCTTGGCGCAGTTGTGGGAACGCTTGCGTACGGGAACACAGGATCATGACTGGAAGCGTGCGATGGTGTTAGGTTTGGTCTTATGCCTTGTCGCATTTGGTGTGATCATGACGAGTTTATTTGCAAGTTATGCGTTACTCGGTATTTTTGGTACTGCACTCGTGGTGAAGGCCGCGTCATGGATACTGTTGGTGGTGACCAGCGCGGTGTTGTTACCCAGTTACTGGGGAGCCGCTCACGCAGCCATTCAGCGACATTGGCCGACGCAGGCAGTCGCGCAAACGGCAGCACCGGATCCCTTACCTGAGCAATCCAGCATGCAGCGTGTGACAAAGATGCTACTTTTTCCCATCAAGGTATTTTTGTCGTTGTTGCTCATCGATAGATTCATCGTGCGGCCCAGTGTCAAGTTATACGATTACGTGAAGGGACGGGCGTGGCCGCAAGCTGCGCCCAGGGTAACGGCTACTTTGCAAGAAACCTACGGGCTGCAAGCAGAACAAGTGTTGCGCCGCGGTGAGCAAGATACATTTACCTTATTCGATCAGCGCCATGCTAAGCAATTTACGCAGGTGCAGCGTACGGCGCAGTTCACCAATGCCTCTGCCAATGGAGCACTGCCTACGCCAGATGCAATGCGTCTCGTTTCTGCTGTAACCACGTCTGGCAGTGCATTGGATCCTGTGACGCAGGTGCTGGCCGGGATTGGTTTGACGGTGGGACCGATCAGTTTGGGTATCGCGACGGCGGTTGGTAGTACCTGTGCCTCGGCGGCGTTTATTGCTACGGCGGAGCCAGCACAAGAAGAGCCTGTGGCGCAAACCGCACGACTCTGTGCCGTGGGAGAAACGCTGGCAGAGACGCAGGTTGTGCAGTCGGATGCAAGGGTGACTCCAGCGCAGCATTATAAAATCGCTTCTTCTGCTGCGTGTAGTTTTTGGCGTTCCGCTGCCAAGGCGCTTGATCCTACACCGGTTGCTATTGTTAACGTGGAGAAGCAGCCCTGTGTCGTGCCTTAATGGGATCAGATCGCGTATGCTCATCTTTTCGTCCTGATCACCACCTCGGTTATCCCGACGCAGCAGATCTCTAGCGGTGTCGTTAACAGGCGGCACCACAGGATTTGCATTTTTTTCACTTTTGTATTAGTCTGCACCGCCGCGTCGGTGGATGTGTCGTCTATTTGGATAATAATAACGATGAGGTTCCCATGAAATATCGTCAATTGCGAGAAGACATGCCTATTGGCGCTGCGATACAGCAGGCTTTGGCTAACGCGGATATAACGACTCTGTTAACCCTATTAGATAAAACGTGTAGCGAAAACGATTTTCGCGACATCACGCTGACTGCCGATCAACGTTTACAGTTGCGTGTGTTCCGTGCTGCGTGGCGTGATGCATCGCGTGCGACACAACAAGATGAGAAAGCCAATGCCTTGTTGCCCGTGGCGAAGCGTAAAACCATCGAAAAAAACCTAGAAACAGTGTGTCACGCGTTGGATCAACGTGTTGCTCCCATACGTCTCGACGATCTGCAACTGATTCAGGCCATGCAAGCAAGCCTTACCTCGGGAGAGGTGTTGTCTGCCGCCGAAAAAATGCGTGTCACTAAAAAATTAATTCACGCGATGGATGAACGCACGTGTGAACACATACGTGATTATGTGCCTGCCGAGCGTTGGTCTAGGGTTAAGTTGGGGCAGTTTACTGCCGTATGTTACGGTATCGGTGACGCAGCCAGCACGGGTGTGTCAGCCTTCATTGTCGCCGCCGCATTGTTTGGTAATCTCCCGTTGGCGTTTGTGTTAGGCTTTCTGGTCGTCTTTCCTGCGACCTGCTGGGCCAATTGGACCTTACTCAATAGCATATTGCCGAAACGTATGGGTAGTGGTTTAGGCATTTTGCAAGTGATTGAGCCTACTACGGGCGAGGTACAGTCATTAACGGGTTGGGATAAGGTGAGAGCGGTGTTTGCGTTGACGCTGACAGCCATCATGGCGTTGGCATTTTTTGCGATTACCGCCTATAGCATGTTATCTATTCCCATTAAGCTAGCTGCGGCACTGGGTATGACATTGACGTTACACGGTGCAGCAGTGAATACCTTGACCCTCGTGTTGATGCTAGCCACGAATCCTTGGGGTTGGTTGGCGTTAGCGGCGATAGCCCTGTTTGCGACGGCAGTGGGTGTGGGCTATTTCATTATTTTCGGTGAAATCATGGTGAAGAACAGTCGCCGACGCATGCCTAGTTTGGCGCAGCTGTGGCAAAAATTGCGAGCGCTTGCGCACGGCTATGATTGGAAGCGCGGCCTTGGTTTAGCGTTGTTATTGTCTGTTGTCGCCTTTGGTGTGGTCATGACAGCATTGTTTGGTAGTTATGCCTTACTCGGTATTTTTGGCGCTACACTCGCGGTTACTACCCTATCGTGGGTGGTGTTGGTAGTCGCCAGCGCGGTATTGTTACCCAGTTATTTAGGTGCTGCGTATGCAGCGTTTAACCGGTATTGGCCGCCAGCGCCGATGGCGACACACACGCCTGCTGCCGAGTCGCGTTTACAGCAAATAGCACGGGGTGTGGCAAAGGTATTGTTTCTCCCGGTCAAAGCATTCTTTTCCTTACTGCTTGTCGATAGGCTCATTGTGCGGCCTGTAGTGAGTGCATACAACTATGTGACGGGACGGGCGTGGGCACAGACCGCGCCGCGCGTGACAAAAACCTTGGAAACAAACTACGGATTGCAAGCCGACAAAGTACTGCAACGCAGCGCGCGGAACACGTTTACCCTATTTGACGAACACCACGCCAGACAGTTTACCCGTGTACAGCGTACCGCTCAGGTCACCAATGCCTGTGCCAACGGTGCGTTGCCTACGCCAGAGGCGATGCGTCTCGTCTCTGCACCGGTTGCGGATATCGACACATTAGACCCGGTAGCCCAAGTGCTGGCAGGTATTGATTTGACGCCTGTGTCTACGGGTTTTGGTGTTGTGACGACAGTCGGTGGCACCTGTGCCTCGGTGTCGATAATTGCTACGGCAGAGCCCGTGCACGAAGATCCTACGGTGCAAGCGGCGCGGTGCAGCGAAGTAGAAGACACGGTGGTCGACACCGATAATCGAGCGCTAAGCGCAGTGACCGAACCAACACTACAAAATGAGGCAAGCGCGCAAGCGGTGCAACGCAGTGAAGAGAGTGAAACAGTGTCGAAAGTACAGCGTTATCAAAGCGCCGCTTTGGGTTGCTGCGCGCGTTTTTGGCATTCTCCGGTTGTGGTGCCTGCGTCTACGCCTGCTATTGAAATTGAACGGGTTGCTTGCGTGTATTAATATGAGCGGATTGCGGATTTTATCCGTTTTCCCTCGTTTGTCATCCCGAACGCAGTGAGGGATCTCAGGAATGTTTGCACGACGTTGTTAGTGAGACCGTGCCGTTTGCACGAGATCCCTCATTACACTCGGGATGACATTCCTATGCGAGATTCTTCTCTGCGCTCTGAATGACACGCTAAATTAGCATCCCCCCTAAATTTCATTCGTTAGCCGTAGATTACGTTGAACTCGGTTTCTTCGCGGCAGCTTCAGGATGTATAGGAAATTCAATTTTACTTAACCCCGATAAGTCAATCTCATCCTTGGTTTCCCATAAATCGTATTGAGCCTGCATGCATGTACAGCCAACTTTCCGGAGAACGCCCCAGCACTTTAGACAAACGAAATGCCATCTCTGGGGAAACAGCGCTTTCCCCATTAACAATTCTGTTAAACGTTGATGGAGATACACCAAGGCTGCGTGCGATATCCCTCACACTTTTATTAAAAGGATACAAATAAGTTTCTCTTATAAATTCACCGGGATGGGGTGGTTTATGCATTCTCATGAGTGGTAATTCTCGTAATCTACTACATAAACATCAGCATCAACGAATATAAAAGTTAATCTCCAGTTTCCACTTGTGCCGACAAATGTAGCGTGTTGCGCAACAAAAGGCAAGCGAGTAGGTTGTTCGGTGCATCACGTCGCTTTGCTCCCCGCACACAACAGCTGTTCCAAGTGTTGCAGATCAGTTAGGTTATCCACGCCTTTGGGAATATTCACTGCGGCGGGCGCGACATAGATAGTGCCACCGTGCGCTAACACGCGTAATTGCTCTAAACGTTCTATCTGTTCTAACGACGTGCTGGGCCACGCGCAGTAGCGCTGCACGGAGGCATAGGTATACGCATAAATACCCAGGTGATGTTGATAGGGTGACAAGTCGACAGGCGTATGCTCATCGTTGGTAAAATGATCTCTGTCCCAGGGAATCGGCGCACGACTGAAATACAGCGCATAGCCTGCCGTATTACACACTACTTTTACGCAATTGGGATCAAAAATCATAGATTGTGTGTGTATGGGTTGTGCGAGCGTTGCGACATCGGCGCTGGGTTGCTGTAACAATGCCGCAGCCACTTGTTGGATATTTTCACTCGGCATCAGCGGTTCGTCACCTTGCACGTTGACGAGAACGGCATCGTCGGCTAAACCCAACAAGCGCGCCGCTTCTTGCATGCGCTCGGTGCCACAGCTGTGTGCGGTGTCGGTCAGCACAACGGACGCACCGAATGCAGTCGCTGTTTGTGCGATGCGTGCGTCATCCGTCGCAATCGTCACACTGCTTGCACCACTGCGACAGGCATTTTCATAGGTGTATTGCAACAAGGGTTTGCCGGCGAGTGGTTGTAGTAATTTGCCGGGAAAACGTTTGGCGTGATAGCGTGCAGGGATGATTACATGGAACACTGGTCTAATTCCTCAGTCGTGACGGTACGGGCTTCGTTGTCTAACATCACGGGAATGTGATCGCGAATCGGATAAGCGAGGCGATCGGCTTTACAGATCAATTCTTGTTGTTGTTTCGCGTAGTGTAAGGGCCCCTTGCACAGTGGGCATACCAATATCTCGAGTAGTTTCTTATCCATGTGTCATACCTCTTTAATGGGATAAACGGCGGTAGTTTGATACGGTTGTTGTAAATACACCGGCACTGCGTGTGCTGCTGGCAGCACTTGTCCTTGTTGGTAAGCAGGGACGGCTAATTCGGCAATGTTTGCGGCGTGGGGATAGCCGTCCGCTGTGCTGATGTGTTGCGGATCTATATGCAGTGTTGCTGCAATCGCATGCGCGTCAGTGCCAGCGCCCAGTGCTAACCACAACGGTGCAGAATGGGTGGCTATCTGCATGGATGCGAGTGCAGAAATCTGATCCGTGCCTTGCATATAACCTTGTGCGTCTACTTGGTAATGCCCCCAATAGTAGGTTTGTGCTAGGGCATCCACACAGACGAGCAGGTTGGTGCATGCTGCTTGTTGTCGGTAGTGGCGTTGGGCGATGGCGCGTAAACTCGAGATCGGAATCACCGGCAAGTCATGACTAAAGGCTAGACCTTGAATGACGCCTGCGGCGATGCGCAAGCCAGTAAAACTACCCGGTCCGCAACCAAAAGCGAGGGCATCGAGCGCCGATAAGGATAATTGTGCAGCGCTCAGTAGTTCATCCAACATTGGTAAAATCAAGGCGGTATGCTGCCTAGGCGCCACCACAAAGCGTTCGGTGACTTGGCCGTCTATCCACAATGCAGCGGAGCAAGCCGATGTAGACAGTTCAAGCGCCAGTAATTTCACGTGTTAACCTCGCCTTCTTGTGGCGTCCACACCAGGGTGCTGATTGCGATAAATTTAGCGACGGACATCGCGCCACGCTTGCTGCGTTTGGGATTGGTGCTACTCAGCTGTAGCTTGATCGTTTCACGTGGGCATTCATAAATGGACGTAGGGTGATAGCTTGCGTCAAACAACACGAGCAATAGACTGTCCCATGTGCCGTCGTTATTGATTTGCCCGATGCGGTAATTGGCTGCGTTACCTTGAAAGAGTACGCGCCCCTTAATTTGTAATAAACGGCCGGCACGGGCGCCACTGCCCACGGCGTCAACGCCCATGCGCTTAGTCGGTGATTTTTCTAAGTGTAATAAACGCATGGCATCGTAACGCGACAATTCCAGCGTTACGGGTAGGATTTGCCCGGTATTGCGGTAATACTCACCGGCCAAATGCCGCGTTTGTTCCATGAGGGTATCAACGGAATGAATGGCCATGGCTATGACTCTTCGTCTAGGAAGCGGCGTTTATCGGTGACTGTTTCCCACGCTTTGGCATCGGCAGGGGGATCTTTGTGTTCGCGTAACACCGGCCATTGTGCGGCGAGCGTTGCATTCAGCGCGATGAACTCGCGTTGTGTAGCCGGCACGTCATCTTCTGCCATGATGGCGTCAACGGGGCACTCCGGTTCGCACAGTGCACAGTCTATGCACTCATCCGGATCGATGACGAGCATGAGTGGCCCTTCGTGAAAGCAATCCACCGGACACACGTCAACACAATCGGTATATTTACATTTAATGCAGCTTTCTGTTACCACAAAGGCCATAAGTATCTATCCTTTAGCTGGAAGAACACGCGACGCAGGGTCACCTCAGGCTGGCATTATAAGCCACATGCAAAATAGGCACCACAGCTCAATGCAAATTGCTCGGCAGGATCGGTAGGTGAGCTTGTGTCTTTTTTAGTCTCTAGCTGCAAGTCGGTGATGCCTAGACCCAAGTATGTGTGCCCCAGTGTCTGCTCCAACGCCGCAACACGTGCCACGCTTGCTGCATCCAAGCGGGCTATGTCGCGATTGTTACTGTGAATGCAGGGATCACATTCCAAGCTACGGTGGTTGAGTAAGGGTAAGGGCGAGGTGCGTACCCACGCATCGCGTTGTGCGTTGTCACACATATACAGTGGATGCCACACCGTGCGACCGGCGTAATGCGGATTGTCGGGAATGTATTCGGGGAGATCATAGTCGCTGCGTACGGCGGCACGCCGTTTGGGTAACAAGACCAAGGCCGTGGCGTTGGGATCGTATTCATCTAACCATTGCAACAAGGTCAAGCCTTTTAAAATACCAGAACACCACTGGAATTTTACGTGGGGGAAGGCGCGTCGTTGCTGAACCAATTGGGTAAAGTCAGGTTGTGCTGTCAAGCGTTGCCAGGCAAAGCCGCAGGTTTGCACGTAAGCGTGTGCCGCAGTGACTCGGTGTTGCCACGCGGGATCGGCCCAGCCGGTGTCAACAGACACCACAGTCACCGCGGATAAAGCTTGTGCCTTGGCCCAAGCGATCAACGCAATGCTGTCATTGCCGTAATTGCCAAAGATAATATGCATATGTACCTATTGTATTTTGCAGTGCTTTCTACGCGATGGTGTTTCCAAAGGGGATACTCGCGATTCTCCCCTTTAGTGGCCGTGCACACAGACTTTGTGCCGGTCATCAAAACACACCGCCGCTGCGAATGCCCCGAACGCCGTTCGCCCTGAGGAGACGCGTTAGCGTCGTCTTGAAGGGTCCTCTAGTGACGAACGGATTAACTATTTTTAGCGTGTCATGCAATGAACTTATTGCGGTTGCATGCGAATGGCGCCATCCAAACGTATCACGCTGCCATTGAGTAAGGCATTGTCTATGATGTGTAGCACTAAACGTGCGTATTCATTTGGTTCGCCCAAACGTTTGGGGAAGGGAACGCTTTGCGCCAAACTGTCTTGCACGTCTTGCGGCATACCCAATAACATCGGGGTCGCAATCAAGCCCGGGGCAATCGTCATCACGCGTATGCCAAAGCGCGCTAATTCACGTGCAATCGGTAAGGTCATGCTAACGATGCCGCCCTTAGACGCGCTATAAGCCGCCTGGCCAATTTGGCCTTCGTATGCGGCGACGGATGCGGTGTTGATGATAACGCCGCGTTCACCACTGCTGTTGACCGGCTCTAGTTGGGTCATGTCGGCGGCTGCTAGACGCAATAGATTAAAGGTACCGATTAAATTAACGTTGATGACGCGCTGGAAATCATCCAGCGGCATGGCACCATCGCGGCCTACGACGCGTTTGGCGGGGGCTATGCCCGCACACGATACACAGATACGCGCTACACCATACGTTGCACGGACTTGTGCTAATGCAGTCGCTACCGCCTCGGCGTTACTGATATCACACACCAAGCCTAAACAATCCAAGCGCTGCGCTTGTTCTTTGACGGCCGCTGCGTTGACATCCAACAAGGCGACCTGAACACCTGCCGCACGCAGCGTCTTAGCGGTTTCTGCGCCCATGCCGGAGCCACCACCACTGACGATTGCAACATTGCCTGCTAGTTCCATGTGAGGTTACTCCTTATAAAAATTGCTTACTCATGCGTTTAAACAGATCGGTGCCCGCACAGGTGAGCCATTCGAACAATACCATTTCTTTGGTGACGACTTGTATGCCCATGTCGCGCATGCGTAATAAGGCATGTTCGGTATCGCGTGGATTGCGTGAGCTCACGGCATCGGCTACCACAAACACATCGCGGTCATCCATGAATAAATCCACGGCCGTTTGCAGTACACACACGTGGGTCTCTATGCCGATGACGACGACTTGTGGGCGACTTTGCTTGTTGATCAAGGCGGCACACGCACTGTCAGCCATACACGAGAAATGCATTTTTTCCATGGTGTGCGCGTGCGGGCATGCCTCGCGTAGCGCCGGTAAGGTGGGGCCTAAGCCCTTGGGATATTGTTCGGAGACGAGGATGGGTACCTGCAATTCTTCCGCGACCTGCAACAGCCAGAGACAACTTGCCGTGAGTTGCTCGTGTTCATGGGTCAAGGGGGTTAGTTTTTCTTGTACGTCAACCAGTAATAAACACGACTCTTCACGTTCCAATAGCATGGCGCTCTCCCTGTAGTAACATCCACAGGGCATCCTAACACAACACGGCAAAGACGACAAACCGACTAGGGGCCCTGGTATGGGTTGGAACACAGCAAGTAAGCGTGTGCTGGTTGGTATCCCCATGCCGTCGGCTAAAGAGATCGGCGCGGTGGTCGATATGACTTTACCGCTGGCCATCACGGATAGCTTGGATTCGTGTGGATCTATCGGGGATAACACGCTTAAGGCTGCACGCCGCAATGCATCGGGCGTTAAGAAAACCTTAAGGTGTGTGAGGTACTCTAAAAACAGGAAGGAATTTCAGCAAGGATATGCTACCAAAGCATATGTGTGTTGGGAAAAACGTTGTGCCGCAAGTGTAACTCCCCCGCCACTTATGAGTGAGTGTAATGATAACGATTGACTTATCACGGCAGGTGATGTCACCGTGGGAGACGACTTATGGCGGAAGAAACTGAAAAGGCAACAGCAATAGACGGTGCAGCGGAAAACACAGCAGCAGTAACTGTTGCCGAAAATACGTCTGTCTCAGAAGAAACATCGGCTACAGAAGAGACCCCCGCAGAAGAGATAAAAGTCGAAACTTCCTTGTGGCAGCAACTGCTTGAGGCAGAGCAAAGCTATCACTTTGCCGTGACACAGGCTAATGAATTAGCGCAGAAATTAAAGCAAAAACAAGCGATATTACCCGGTATTATCAACGCACAACTAAAGTTAGTGCGAGAGTGTGAACAACAAGAAAAGCATCTTTCAGATTTATTGTGGCAATTGCCGTCGCAAGCACAATTAGATTCCTTAGCAGCATGTTATGGAAAAGCAGCGGACCTCGTTAATGATCGTACAAGCTTTACTGCGGAACAAGCGGCAGCACTGGATGCGTTTATCTCTGCCTATCCAGCATGGTTTAAATTGCAGAATAAAATACAAGTGGCAAGCGATGAAGTGGCTGCAACAGAAAAAGAATTAGGTGATTTAAACCAAGCATTGGAGACAGCAAATCAAACCACAGAAAAAGCGGCTTTGTCACTAGAACATAATATTAAAAAACAAGAAGCGATCAACAAAGCCAACCGGAATCAGATGATCAAATTCTGGGGCTCAGTTACTTTAGCTGTTTTGCTGCTACCTATCGTGCTGCCAATGGTACTTGGTTTAGGACTAGCGGCAGTCGTTGCTATTCCGGTGGCTTTGGCGGTGACTGTGGTTATGGCGGGTGGATTTTACCGATTGGCCGGCAAGGTCAATGCAACCTATGAAGCATTTAAAAGCGATCCGATCGGTACTATAAAGAAATTTCCTTTGTTAATGAAATTAATGACCCCACAAGGTAGGTTTGCGTTATTTGCGGTGTCGCTGACTATGCCGCTGGTTTACGCCGTGGTGGCGCCATTAGTTTCAGCGTTGTTAACGCCGCTGTTGCTGAGCGTGGCTTTTTTGGCGCCTTTGGCGCCTTTCGTCGGTCCGGTGATAGCCTTAGCTGTGTTGTTGGTGGTCGCCGTTGTTGCTTATAGAAATGCAGATAATGTGATCCAAACGCTAAAATCTTATATTCCTGAGGGTGTACGTAATACATTTAGTGTTGCTTGGGAGGGAACCAAAACAGCCGCTAAGGGTTTAGGTAACGCTGTGTGGGCGGGACTTAAAGGTGTTTATCAGGGATGTAAAGCCATCTATAGCTTCTTTAATCCTGCGGTAGAAAAACGTGCGGTTAATGCCAAAGAAGCATTAGAAAAGCAAATAGATACTAAAATAAAAATTCCGGTATGGCATAAAGATACGGTAGATGCTGTTGCATCCACTGATTTTGCTAAGGCGAGTCGTGCCACATTACCATTGGAATCCTTGCGGCCAGAACAATCCGTACGTGTTGATAGTAAATGGTTGTCTAGCACGGAGTCGATGTTGCAACCGGTCATGGATGGTTTCAAGAAAGCGATTGCCGAGTTCCCTGTTCCTGTAGATAATCGCGATAGGGTGTTGCAAGCAGCATTCAAACAAACCTACCAACGTCTGCAAGCTTTCCAAGGCCAAGAGAGTACGGTAGCAAAACGTAATGTAGTCCTTGAATTGGCAACCTTATATCAATTCATGGATGAGGCCAAAGATAATCATGGTCAGCGTTTATCGTCGGTCGCCAGAGCGCGTTATTTGGCGATTATGCAAGAAATTGATAGCATGCTGAGCATAGCCCCAGAGACGCGGCAAGCTTACCGTGTCTATCAAGAGAAGCACCAAGCGTTATTGAGTAAATTGCAAAATGCAGAACAGCAATTGCAAGCCATGAAAGCCCAAGAAGGTGAACAACCGCAACAAGGCACGACGGATAAATTGGTGTTGTGCGCAGAGGCGATAGCATTATTGCAAGTGACGCATCACGATGCGGATTGTCCGCTGACCGCGCAGTCTTTTGCTCAGCGTGTAACGCTGTTGGCAGGCGAGACAGACACAACTGAGGTACCACTACGGCATGCCACCTTAAAAGCAGGTATTGCAAAATTATTGGCTGAACCAGCGGCACCCACTGTGCCAGCTGCCACGCAGCTGGCAGCACAGCTGCGCAGCGTAGCACAAGAGTTAGGTCAACACGCCACGTATGTTAATGGCAACTTAGCACAAGACATGGCGGCAAAGCCGATGACACATTATTCAATTACCGAAGCGGCGCAAGCGATTGATGTACTACATCGAGAAATCGGTAAAATGCAGGAGCAAGTAGCTGCAAAATCATGGTCTATCTGGCATCCATTCACACTGCCAAGCAGCGAGCATGCGCGCGACATCACGCACGCGAATGAACGGGTTAAGGCGCAGCTACCACAGCTTAGGCAACTGACGGCTGAAATACACCTGGCGCAAACCCAAAGTGTACAGCTGGCCGCGCCACTGGCCGCATTTGAGCAAGCGGTGGCTGGCAAAGGCGATGTGGCTGCTGCGGTGGCCGAATTGCAGCGACAGTTAGAGAGTTGCATCAAGTCTGCAGGATCGTCTGATGAACCCAGTTTATGGTTGAATACGCTGAAAAGTTTGCGTGAACAAACCGCAGAATTTTCTGCTACGGATAAGTCGCCTGAACAACAACAAGCGTTACGTGATTTGCAAGCCACGGTCAAGGTGTTGTTAGGTACCGAGACGGTGTTACGTAAACAAAAATTTGCTTTATCCCAGATCAGCCCGACCTTGGTGCAATTGCATGAACTCAATGAACAGTTATCCAAACTTTACGAGGCCATGTCGCCCGCCGAACAAGCAGCACACCGGCATGTAAAAGTGTTTGCTGCAGCATTGGATACATTGTTGCATAGCGAAAAAGGCTTTACCGATAAAGGCAATCGTGTGGCATTGTTGAAAGCCTATCAAGATTTACAAACGTCCAGCGCAGACAAAAAAGATTTACTTAATTTATTTAAATCTGTATTCGGCATGCAGGTCGATAAACAAAAACAAACCTCGGTCGTTACTAAACAAGCAGGGGCAGACGTGCTGGAGCCATTAGCGCAGCAACGTCTTGCCGTAGACGTAAAATCACTGGTCGATACGTTTGTGATGCAAATGCAAGACAGACTGCAGGCCATGCAAGTCGACTTAAAGCAATTACAAGGCTTGCAAAGCAAGGCGCTGGTAATGTTGGCGTCGGAAGGCGATAAAGCGAAGTTAGAGTCTGCCATGACACACACACAGGTATTGCTGAGTGAGCTCGGCGCATTGCAGCAACGCATTGCTACGCGCGACGGCTTAGATGAAAAGAGCTTGCGTGCAGCTGAACAGCAAATACAAGGCAAAGTGAATGCACAAGTGGCAGAAATAACAACGTTGATAGAGTTGCTACAACCAGCACAAACCTTGGAAGAGGCGTTGGTAGGTGGGGTAGGTAAGTCGGCATCCACGATTCTATCGACTTTGGAAGATCTGTTGTCGCCAGTGGCTGCGTGGAAAGGTGGGGTAAAATCAGCAAATCCGGGTAATAATCCATACGCTATGTTTCCTCCCTCTCCATCTGCTGAAGTGGCTTCAGCTCTGCCAGGGGCATCTGTAGCCGCAGAAAAAGGACAACAAAACCCGTCCACAGTTAAAGTTTCGCGATTTTTTTAGTTCATTTGATACATAGCAATAACACGGGGTCCTGAGTGTAACGAGGGATCTCGAGCAGATGGCATATACCCACTAACAATACTTTGCAATCGTTCCGAGATGCCTCACGTGCGTTCGGCATGACAAAAAGCGATGCTATTTATAGCACGGCGTTTTACGGCGCAGTCGCAGTCAAGGTAAACACACGGTGTAACACGCTTAGCGGTTCGTGCGGGAACTGTGCGCGTAGTTGTGCAGCATGTTCACGATCAAATGTTTCTACTGCGGCGGGAGTGAGGGTGGCGCCTATGCCGGCTGACGCGCGGATCCGTCCGCGCCATTGGTCATGGGTATACTGCAACGGGATATCAAAGGTATACGTTTCTATGCCGGTAAAATCGGCTTCGGCCAGTTGCGTGGCCCAGGCGGGATAAAAGCCGGTGCCTTCTGCGAATGCCCAGCGTGGGTTGTGTTGCAGAATCAGTTGTTCGGTTAACGCCGCCACCGAATGGCGTAGCGGCAGCCAATCCATGTGTGCAATCACCACGGTGGCGTGTGGTTTTAACACGCGTTTAACTTCGGCAATCGCCGCTGCGGGATCAAACCAATGCCAACACTGCCCGGCGCTGACCACATCGAATGTTGCTGTGGCACACGTGGTTTGTTCTGCGCTGGCAACGAGGTATTGCACCACAACACCCGCTGCCACATCTTGTTCGCGTGCCTTTGCGAGCAAGGCAGCGGATGGATCCAGTGCCGTGACGTGGCAGCCTGCCAAGGCGAAACCGCGCGCGAGAGTGCCGGTGCCAGTGCCTAAGTCTACTACCTGTAATCCGGGTTTGATGACGCCGTGTGTGATGAGACGAGCAAAAAAAGCGGGGGGAAATCCTTGTCGGTGCGTGCCATAGTCGTGCGCGGTCTTGCCGAAATCCGGCGCAGTTGGGGGGCAGGGTGGTGTGTGTAGCATAGTCATTACTCCGTAACCTATGGTCACACGCATTCTACGCCTACCCTACGCGCTAGAGTAGCCGCAAAATCCAAGGAGGAATGCTGAAAACAAGCCAAGTTAGTTGAATTAAAGCACACTGTGTGCGTAAGAACGCAACAATGTGGTAAAAATATATAATTTCCGTAATTGTTCAGTAATACCAAAATAGGATGATTTTTCTTGGAAATACAGTATTTTCTCTACGCGATGGGGATTCTCACCGTAGAATGCCGTTACGCCCAGTTTTACTGGGCTAGGCGTCGAATCAAGGGTAACTAGTCAGCATTTTGCTGAATAGTTACAATATTTCTTGTCATCGTTTTGTCATAAAACTATCATAAACTACTTGTGGGTCAATTAGATAAGTTATTGTACATTGCAGAAAATAATACACAGACATTTTGGCGATAGCGCATTGCGCTGGGGCAGTTTTGCCTCAGGCTTGCTCCTATTGTTGATCGTCATTGCGATGATATTGGCGATGGTGCGTACCAGCAGCCACAGCATACATGTGTTTGGTTTGCATTTCTTTTTGTCGAGTGACTGGGATCCCGCGCAGCAACAATTTGGTGCGGGCGCTATCTTGGTGGGCACACTGATCACTACGTTGATTGCTTTGTTGCTGGCAGTGCCGCTGAGTTTGCTGTCGGCAGTGTGTATCGCGCATTTACTGCCGCGCAAATTGGCGTACTGGTTAGGGGTGACGGTAGAAATGATGGCCGCTATTCCCAGTGTCATTTACGGCATGTGGGGTTTGTTTGTGTTAGCGAACTTTTTAGGTGAGCATGTTTATCCGCAACTGCTTGCGGTATGTGAGCCTATTCCGGTATTGCGTTATCTGTTTGCGGGCTTGCCGATAGGGACCAATATCTTAACCGCGGGTATTGTGTTGGCGATCATGATCTACCCGTTGATGACGGCGATGATGCGCGATGTGTTTGCCTTGGTTCCTGATACCTTGGTCGAAGCCAGTTACGGTGCAGGACTCACGCGGTGGCAGACGGTGCGGCATATCTTCGTGCATTATTCACGTGCCGGGTTATTCGGTTCCATTGTGCTGGGGCTCACGCGTGCGTTTGGTGAAACCATGGCGGTCACCTTTGTGATTGGTAACGCACACAATATGTTTGCCGGCTTACTCCTGCCAGGTTCTACTATCGCTTCGACCATTGCCAATGAATTTAGCGAAGCGTCCTCACCTCTGTATGTGAGTTCGTTATTGGAATTAGGTTTGGTATTGCTGGTTATTTCAATACTGATTTTATTGCTGGCCCGTGCGCTGATTCATCACAGTGTGACGCGTGGAGGTTCGCAATAATGCAACACAAAAGTTACCGTTATACACAGTTCTGTGATTATTTATTTTTGTCATGTTGCTACCTGGCATTGGCATGTGGTTTGTTTTTTTTGTGTTGCTTTGCTTATACCTTGCTGTGTAACGGTTTTGCGGGCTTGAAATTGTCGTTGTTGACGCAGGTGACCATGGGTCCGCATGAGTCCGGCGGTTTGGCCAATGCCATATTGGGAAGCCTGATTATGGCCGGAATAGCGATGGCGATTAGTATCCCGCTGGGGATTGCGATCGCGATTTACCTGGTGGAATACAGCAAAAAAAATCGGTTATCTAAGATTATTCGCTATGCCAACGATTTGTTATTGACGATGCCGTCTATTGTGATCGGCTTGTTTGTGTTTAGTTTGTTGGTGATCCCGTTTCACCGCTTCTCGGCCTTGGCAGGGAGTATCGCCTTAGCCTTGATTGCCACACCCATTATCATGCGTACCACCGAAGATGTGTTGTACTTGGTGTCGCCTAATTTGCGCGAGGCGGGGTTGGCCTTGGGCATTAGTCACTATAAAGTATTTTTCAAAGTGATTTTGAAAACCAGCCGTGCGGGTGTAATCACTGGGGTCATGTTGGCATTTGCGCGTATTTTCGGTGAAACCGCACCGTTGCTGTTTACGGCATTGAGCAATGATTTTATCACCACCAAGCTAACCCAGCCCATGGCCAGTTTACCGGTGGTTATTTACAACTATGCGTTGAGTCCTTATGCACAATGGCAAACGATGGCTTGGGCGGGTGCATTGATCATGACGGTTTTTGTGGTCACGTGTAACATTATTGCCAAATGCCAACGACGTGGTTTGCACAACAAGAATATTGCGGCAAGAACTGAGGAACATCATGGATAATCCTATCATCAGTGTGCGACATTTAAATTTTTATTACGGTAAGCAGCATGCTTTACATGACATCAATATGGATTTCCAAGCCCATGCGATCACGGCGATCATTGGCCCTTCTGGTTCCGGTAAATCGACCTTGTTGCGCGTACTCAATAAGATTTATTCCTTGTATCATGATCAACGGGCGACGGGTTCGGTGCTGTACCGTGGACAAGATATTATTAATGATGCAATCAATTTGCATCAATTACGTACCCGGATTGGTATGGTGTTTCAAAAGCCGACGCCTTTCCCCATGAGTATCTTCGACAACATTGCGTTTCCGTTGCGTCAACACTTTAAAATGAGTAAGAGCGAATTGGCCGATCGCGTGGAAAGCGCATTACGTCAAGCCACGTTGTGGGATGAAGTAAAAAACAAGTTACATGATGCCGGCACTCATCTATCGGGTGGACAACAGCAGCGTTTGTGTTTTGCCCGTTGCATTGCCACGGAACCGGAGGTGTTATTGTTGGATGAGCCGGCTTCGGCATTGGATCCCATTTCCAAGTACAAAATCAGCGAACTCATTTTGTCGCTCAAGGAAAATTTCACCATCATCATGGTAACGCATGATATTCAGGCGGCTAAGCGTTACGCTGATTTCACCGCATTCATGCAATTAGGTCAGTTGCTGGAATTTGGTACGAGCGAGCAATTGTTTACGCAGCCGCAATCTAGCGCCACCGCTAACTATTTGTCAAACAAACACAGTGATGCTTAGGAGAAAAGCCATGAAATTAGTCGCCACCTGTTTGCTGAGTGCCGTGCTGTGTTTAGTGCAGACGCTAGGATATGCCGAACCCGTATCGATCAATGGGGCGGGTTCTACGTTTATTTACCCCGTACTGGCCGATTGGAGTAAAACCTATTTCGCACAGACACATCTACAAATTAATTATCAAGGCATAGGTTCTTCTGCCGGCGTGAATCAATTGGCGCAAAAGACCTTGGATTTTTCTGCGTCTGATGAGCCGCAGACCATGGACAGACTCAAGCAACAACATTGGCTGCAGTTTCCTACGGTATTGAGTGGCATCGTGCCGATTGTGCATATTGCCGGGATAAAAAACGATGAACTCGTCCTCGATGGTACGGTGTTGGCGGATATTTACTTGGGGAAAATCACGTTTTGGGACGACCCTGCACTCGTGCAATTGAATCCAAGCTTGGCGCTACCACATAATAAAATCATTACGGTACACCGTGCGGATGGTTCGGGCACCACCTTTAATTTCACCCATTATCTGAGTCAGGTCAGTGCGACTTGGCAAACGCAAGTAGGAAACAATACCTTGGTGAAGTGGCCTATTCCCTACAGTCTAGGTGCTAAGGGCAATGGCGGGGTGGCGTCACAGATTAAACTGATTGCCAATACTATCGGCTATGTAGAATATGCGTTTGCACAACAAGAACAGCTGACTATGGTGCGCATGAAAAACAAAGCGGGACGAGTGGTCAGTGCTAACTTGGATAGTTTCAACAGTGCTGCAGCGCATGCGCAATGGAATAAGCGAAAAGGTTATTATTTGCTATTAAGCAATCAACCGGGTGAGAAGACGTGGCCTATCATAGCAACGGGTTTTGTGTTGGTGGCGCAAGACAATGCGCACTATGCGGATATCATCAAGTTCTTTACTACCGGGATGCAGAAGTATGTGGCGGCGGCTACGGCCTTGGGTTATGTCGTGATTCCAGAGCAAATCATCGAAGAAATACGTCAAGCCATGCAAACGCCAAAGGCAGAGATTGCATTTGTATAACCGGGGGCCGTTGTCGTTTCATTTGCCAGGGGTATATACCCCGGACACTTCGAAATGCGATTTTTGCATTTTGCAGTGTTCTCTATGCGATGGGGTTTCCCAAGGGGAGAATCGCATATCGATCCTTGGGTGAGCGAGCGAAAATTTACTTTTCGTAGGTCTAGAAACAGGATATACCGCGCGACTTACCTATCAACGTTCGCATCTTGAAGTACGAGCGGTATATCAGCGCATCAGTGCGAACGGCTTTTATTTTTATGCTACGTAAAGAACCATTTATTCTGGTGTACTGACATATTGCTGTGGATTATCGAGTGCGGCAATATACCCCCGTTGTTTATCCGCCAGTTTATCTGCTGCATATGCCATGTGTTGTGATGAGCGACAGTAATTCTGATCCACGTGCTTACCTTGGCTGATGATGTGTGTGTGCAATGTAGCGTTTTTTCCCGCATAGTGGTACAGCTGTAGGCTAGTATGTGGCGGCAGCAGCACAGGTTGTTTCGTAAAGAAGTGGCTGATGGCGGAGAGTATACGTTCATTGTTATCGTACAGATGATAAATCAATGGATACTGTGGGTGGTCGAGTGCAAGTTTATGTAATTGGGCGTAGACGATGCCGCATTTACTGTGATCATAGGCGCTATCTGCGCCGATAATTTTACAATCATCGTGGATGACAGTGTTTGCTGACGCAGCAAGACTGCGTTTGAAGGCAGTGCCTGGGGTACGCGCATGTAACACATCTGCCCACAGTAAGTCATCGAGTTTTGCATCCAGCGCAGTGGCAATGTGGGTGATGGCGGTAAAGGCAGATCCCAATACCGTCAGACGCTCGCTGGCATACAGTGCTCTATCGAGTAAGTGAGATTGACGCAATGACGCTAATAACACAATTTTTTGGCTTGTCGGCATGGCCTGTGCGTTGATGGTGTCGAGCAAGCGACGATTGTGTACCACGATATCTGGATCGGGCGTCTGTACATCGAGCAAATGACGGCACTGTGCCACGAATTTTTCATGGCATAAACAACCGTCATAATCAAAGGCATATGCGTATATGGTCATGGTTGCGATTATTATTTTTTATAAGCGTGGATGATAACTTAATTTTGTTGTCATGTAATCTACAGTAGTGGTAGGGGAGTTGACAAGCGGTGCTGTGGTGCTAGACTGCGGCCCTGGCTCAGGGAAGAGTCCAGATTCATTGGCCTCATCCAGGAGATGATTATGATATAGTGGGCTAACTTTCCCCGTTTAATGCAATCCCTCATTAACCTATTAGAGGAAAATGCAGTTTCAGCAGATGCGTTCGCCTCACTTAGGCAAGTATCTGCCGAGGATGGTGCTGGCTTCGATGATCGGTTGATGCTAGCGCTGTTGACTAGCGTCGTAGCTGTTTATCCTTCAGGACAAAATGACTCCGTACATGGCTCAGTGTGGTCGCTTCTTAATAGGGAAGACAGTGCGTTAGCGCGATGCTTGATCCAGATTATTGCAAGCATGGTAAGTTCACTTAATTCTGCGGATGATTTATTACGTTTAGCGGATGTGTTAGAAAAATTAGGCGCGTCAGTTGTTCTTTCCAACGAAGAGTGGCGTAGTTTGTTAGATGCGTTGGCAAACAGTGCCAACAAATTAGATGCTAATGCCACGGTGGGCGTATTCTTAGCCTTAGCTGATATGTATTTAAGAGTGGATGCCTTAAGCCAAGCTGCTTTGCCCAACGCGTTGTTGCAAGCCGTGTTGCGTAATCTGGCTAGTTTCGACGGGCGACAAGCATATTCTCTTATTTCTACAATGGGTAACTCACTCTTTACTCGGGATATTTTAGCGGCGCAAGCGGGCGTAATCGATGGCTTGTTACAATTGTTACTGCGTATTGTCGATGAGCGTCTACCCTGTGTATTGTCCACCGTAACATCGCTGTACGACTTGGGTGTGAAGTGGCAAGAAATAAATGCAATCCCCGAGTTGGCAGCAATGGTGATAAACCAATCTGCAGCCGAGCTAACCGACTGTGACCCACAATTGGTCTGTGATGCTGCGTTTGCTCTTGCAAAGTTGGAAGGCATGCATGACTACGTACTTCGTCATCACGCATCATTCAGGTCAAGCCTATTAAGTGCCGTGGGACGTGTATTGGATGACGTGGATAATACCCAGTTTGATATGTTGCTCAAGTCCCTAGCCGTCCTGCAAGCGGAGTGGCCTGAGATACAGTTGACAGGATTAGCGGACGGGTTGCTGCAACGCATTCACGATTATGTGTTTCAATTGAGCCAATCTCCGGCGAACATTGCAGAGTTAATTCAGTGTGTGGATGCGCTTAGGATGCCACTGGACAATACAGTAGGCAAGGCGCTACGAACAGTTGTTGCTATACACCAACCTGTGGAGTCGATACTGCGGCCGGATGCTTTCTCGCAAGCACTTTTAGCCTTGTGTGCTGCCACCGATGCTGAGATTCAGGTACAGCACTGTTTTTTAGGCATCATTCCGGTAACCTTTGTTGTTGCCAACAAATTAATTATCACTATGTCAACGCAGATACAAAGTACTGTTTGGGAAGCCAAGCGTGACGGTTTGATCGCCGCGAAGGGATACGCGGTAGAGACGTTGCGTGCCGGTATGGATTTTTCAGTGCAGATCAATCAGTTTTTGAGAAAACATCGATTGCCACCGCGCTTGCAGAGTCGACTGACAGTGTTTACGGTGAGCCAGTTAAGCTTATTTCCACCGGAAAGGCAGAAGCGCGCTAGGGAAGAACAAGAGCCGACGGCTGGCCCGGAAGAAAAACGCGTGCGAGTTGCCTCATCCGATGATCAGGCTGGAACCGACGCAGAGAATGCAGCTGTTCTAACGCTAAAGAGAAATTAGCACGGCAATCTTCGCTTAGCGTCGGTGATATCTCGCAATGCCATCCGAGCGAGGCGTTAGCTGCGCACGGGTGGGTGTTAACTCGGGTCGTTCGCCACGCAGTCCGTTTAAAAATATACCGTTCACCCTGAGCGGCGCGCAGCGCCGTCTCGAATGGGTGAACATTGACAAGAGGAACTATGCAGCATTTTTTGCCGAATAGTTACACTCTCATAATCCTGTAAAACGGATGATTTCTCTATGCCGCCAGCGTTTAGCTAGCGGCAGTAGGGCTAGCACACAGTTCTAGGTGTTAGCGAGGGTTCTTCTGCTTCGGGTGTTAACAAGGGTTGTGCTTCTGCAGCAACGGCTGGCGCATCAGCGGCACGTGGTGTTTTAAAAAATGCGATAACGGTATCCACAAGGCTGGTTTGTGTTACTTTTCGTTTTGCTATGGCATGTTCTGCTTGTTGTTTAAGCTTATTTATTGTGTTTACATCAAATCCCGCGAGTATCGTTAACGTTAGTGCGGGTTTGTCTTGGGCTAGCGTACGCTCTAAGGCGGTTTCGCCATGCGAATTTAACGGCAATAATGCCAAGTCTGGATTTACCTTCATTACATCATCTACGGTCTTTAAATCATTTTTTCTTATTGCAGTTTCGAGTGAGTTTAGCCAATGACATACGATGGATGAGTCTAGTTGGTCAGCGCGCTGACCCCGGTTGTTGGTTAAGAGTAAGTTACTGTTCTTTCTAATTAACAAATCTATTATCTGGTTTATGTTGCTAACCTGTGTGGCTAACTCAGTAACGACTGTGGCCGCACCTGCGTGTGAGGCGTAGTGTATGGCAGACGCTGCGCTGCGCCGTGCGATAACCGCAATATGTAACAGGGTATTGGCGGTTTTTGCTTCGCGGTGCGAGATTAAATTTGGGGTGCTATGCAATAGCGCAATGACTTGGTTTACGTCACCTGCTTTAACTGCAGTTTCAATGGATCGTTCGACGGTTTGCATGATAAGTCCCCTTTTATTATTCTAAGATACGTCAAAATCGTTGTCCCAATCGCCCAAATCATCCCTAAGTTGCCAGCATAGCATGGGATTATTAACCGAATATTAAGATTTATCGGGTGTTTGCTGATTTTAATACGGTGTGCCCCCGGACTACATGGGTTGCGGGGCTGATGTCATTACCCAAATAGATTGTAGTTTAGTAACGGATAGAGTAGGGACCGTTAAAGTTCCTGAGTTGATGGTAATGACCCAGAGGATAACGGATAAATTCTATTTATTAGCGGTCTCATAGATGGGCTTTCTTTTTTAAAGAAAGAAATCTCATCCGCTTGCGGGTGAGGCGAAGCGATGCGGAGTCCAGAGGGGAACTTATGCAATAACTTCGCTCTGGTCGCCGTCGCGCGAATTTATTTCGCGCAGGCGAACCAATCAAGGAAAAATCTCGGTCGCAAGCGACCGAGTTGTTGATGGGATGCTTACCGTTTGTGCTTTGTCAACATTGCGCACGCATTCAGAGTGATGCTACTAGCCCACTTTGAAATGAGCAAGGCGGGTTGGCGTCTACCAACATAAGCATGTATTAGACACACACGATTTTATTATTTGAGTGTCCGAATTGTTCAATGCTAATATCCGCTTAAACTACACAAGGAAGCGTGCCCATGCAACAAGCTCTCGCTACGACACAAACCGCCGCATTACTCACGCCAGCACCCAGCGATGAGTTCATCCACACATTGTCTGCTGCAATGAAAGAAGTTGCACGCAAAGCCTTGCCGATCACCAAAGCCAGAGCGTGGATGATCCTAACTAACGTTGTGACTGCAGTTACGATTGCCGAGATGGCAGATGACGCAATTATCGAGGCATACCCGCTCGCGCTCACCTCGCGCTTTGTGGTGGTGGGTTCAACCGTGGCCTTATTATATAGGTTGGCCACGTTCATAGGTAACTTAAACGGCGAAGTGCGGCGTTTGGAACAGGAGCAGCAACAGTCTGGTATGACGGATGCGTTAACGCAACAAATTCAAGCCAAACGCAAGGCTATCGTTAAGATGTTGCAGCATGCTTTTTTCCTGTCTGCGTGTCTTGCTACGGTGGCTGTACCTATCCTGTTACTGGAACGTCACCTATTGGTGGCGAGTGGCGTGAGTGCGTCGGTAGCAGAACAAGTCGATCGTTACAATCGAAGCTTCAGCCTGAGTGTATTGCCTGGTTATGGGTTCATTGTATTGATGCAGTTTTTTTTAGGTGTGGGCGATGTGAATAAAGCGGCGCTGATACGCAGCCTACAAAACATAATGACGGCTGCTTCGGTGTATCCTTTCGCCGTATCCTTGCGCGGTGGCATGTACGGCATAGGCGCAGCGCCTGCTGTGTCGACTACACTGTTTACTTTTGCATTCTTGGCGTTATATAGGCGTAAAAAATTCAGCACGCATCCCTTGTTTAGGCTGCCGCGTTTACGCGCGCAATGGCAAAGTGGCATGCAAGACTTGATTAAAGGTGCTAAAGGATTGCTGGCTAACGGCTGGCCCTTCATGCTGGAAGATGTGGTTAATTGGGGAATCCCCTTCATTACCGCGTGGTGCTTTGGTAAAAAGGATAAAGCCATGTTGCGCGCCATGTATTCCACCATACAAATCACCCCTTCCTGGTTGACGGTAACCATAGGCTACGGCTTAGGCATTAGGGCCTTGTTGTCGAATAAAATCGGCGCATTGCGCCAATATATAACGTTGGCGCGCAATACGTCTACAGAAGTTGATGTAATAAAAAGTAGTCCCGAATTTTTGCAACGCTTGCGCGAATTACGTTTGCTAATCAGTGCGATACGCTGGATAGGTCTAGTTGCTACCGGTGTTTTTTGCGTGGGGATAATAAGTTTCGCAACACCGCTAAATAGATTGATGCTGGGCGGTTCTACCGATAACAACAGTGATACCGTGCTGCGTCTTACCACGACTACTTTGTTTTTCAATGTAGGAACCATCATTTCGTCAGACATATATCAATCCTTTCCGGATAAACGCAGTTTACGTTATCCGGCGTTGGTCAGTTGTTCGATAGCCACTGCTTTCTTTATGCTGGCGCTAAGCTTGTTTTTTGGCGGAGAGAACCGTTTAGGTGGTTTGTGGCTTTTTGTTTTGCCGTTGGCCGCCATGGTGTTGTGTTATGGCATTCTCCATCGTGCGGTGGATCAGCGTATGTCGCTCATCGCCAATCAGCCTGAGTGGTTGCTGGATCCAGAACAACACACCCCAGTCAGCAATTCTACGCACGGCATTACGCAGTACTTGCCGAATTTACCTAACATAAGATTTTGGAGTAGCGAGGCATCCTCTCACGCCGAGTATAACGTAGCAGAACACCCTGCCTTCACTACGCATGCTGCGTCGGCTCATGTTTCTTCGCACTGCATCATGCATTATTTATCGAATTTGCGTTTTCCCAGAATAGAACTTTGGCGCCGTGCTGAGCCAATTAATGCTGAATTTACCGTAGAATTAGTACCAACAGATCAGTCTCGTCTACAGCGCTCCGTTAAATAATGTTTGCGTACCAAACTTTCGCTATTGTTAGTCACGCTCCTGAACTGATACCTCTCCGCGAATTTTAAAAGTATCCGTTCGTCCTCAGGGCGGCATTTCGAAGGATGAATGGATGATCTCCCTTCGTTTTAATAGACACTAATTTGGTAGACTTACGAGAGTCAACGAAGAGGCGTTTTAAATAATGCGAAAGACTAGGAAATACACGGCAGAATTGAGACAAGAAGCTATTAACTTTGCGCTAAGAGCACCGTCATGCGGTAATATACCCATTGCACTTCAAAATGCGCTTTTTGCATTTTTCAGTGTTCTCTACGCGATGGGTTTTCCCAAGGGGAGAACCGCGATTCTCCCCTTGGGTGACCGTGCGCACATACTTTGTATAGGTCTAAAAACAGGATATACCGCGCGACTTACCCATCAACGTTCGCATCTTGAAGTACGAGCGGTATATAATGCGAGGGATAATGCACGCAGGATGTGTGCATGTAAATACGCACAAATGCACACGTAAGATAACGCTGAACATTCTTGTCTGATGTGTCTCTCCTACCTTATTGATTCACCTCATGCAGATTTAAGTTTTGGATGCGCCACTCGTTATCCATTTTAATCAATAACATAGCCAGCAATTTTTCCCCTTGCTCAAAGTCAATTAAAATACCCACTTTCGCATAGTGTTCACCGTCTTTTGCTACTTCCTCAAATTGCACGATGCCTTTGTATTGCTGGACTTTCCCCTGCTGCTTAAACACGACTAACCCAGCGTCGCTACTGCCGTCGGCCAATATCTTCTGTAGCAGCGGACTCGCGTATTTGGCTATCACCTGTTTGTCCCAACCACTATCAACCATCGCCATGACCATGGGTTCGGTCAGTGCATTTAATTGCTTAAATTTACTTTGTATTAACCAATAACCTGCCCCACATAGGCCCGCAACAAGCAACACAATTAACACGATTTTTTTGGTTCTACTCAAGTGTTTTTCCCCTTTATTTTAACGTTACCCGGAACCACTTAATCATCAACCACATAGGTTCTTGCTAATATATCGCCAAAGCGCTGATTTTCTTTAGTGCACAGGATGATAATTAAACCCAGCAGATAAAAAAACAGGATATCAATGTAACGTGCCAAATTACGTAATAATGCTTGTTTTAAATCAATAGCAGCATAGGATTCACTGAGAACCTTGATATTCAAAAAATATTTGCCTGGCGTTTTCCCCGTTTTATACTCCATCACCGCAAGCAGGATAAAACAAAGCAATAAACCCACGGAAAGAGGCCAGCCCTGCAAGGAAAACGCGACGTTAAAGGTACCGAACGATTGTTCCCCCACACCGGCAATAAGGCTAAATAAACCCAAGCAGAGTATTTGAAAAATAACATCGATGATACCACTCACTATTCGTTTCCAGGCACTGGCAATAACATATGGCGTAGTATTCATGCTTCTTCTCTCCTGTACAAACTAGCGCTTAACACTGTGTCTACTGACGTGAGCCACTGACTGTGCCCAACAGCCTGGGTGCTGTGCCTCCACCCAGGCATGTACCGTGTCACGCAGATTACAACACAAGGCGTGACGCTCCTGCTTGCCGGAGGGCGCAAAGCCCAGACCACGGGTAAAAGACTCACGCCAAGGGTTAGCATTGCTAAATGCGAATAAACCATCTTGGCGTTCACCATCCTTGCTCTGTGCAATCTCCTCTAATTGGCCTAAACACGTCGTGTCTCCATGCACCAGACGTTGTATAAAATCGAGTATGCACGCGGTACGTTTAGAACTCGCGCTGGCATCTAAGCTTAAATAGGTCATGAGTGATTTATAGCTGGATGATTGTACCAAGTACTTACTAAATGCTGCACTTTGCAGGTGGCTCGCTGGATTCGTGTTATCCCCGGCGTCATAGCTTGGCGTGGCAAATTGCTGACTGATAGGATCAAAATACTGCGCGAGCACCGCCTTGGCGACATCGGCTTTGTCTTGCCCCACGGTCACTTGCTTGCGTGCACCGACTAAACTGGCGTAAGCCTTGTCATAAGTCGCATTCACATCAAAGACACCATCAGCCGCATAACAACAAAATTGAGCGGGATTTTCTTGTATAATGGCGAGCACAGCCAACATCCCACTTCTCGCCCTGCCCGCTTTACAATGCAGATAAACTGGCAAGCCTTGATCGCGGTAAGATTTGATCTTAGCTAGCGCTTCAACAACCAAGGGTGGGCTTATCCCCGCGGTGAAATCCGTCATTAGCATATGGTGATGTTCCACGCCGTTGTCTCGCCACTGGTTAGGCGAAACAATCGTTTTAAGCGCGCCGCTGCCAGCCAATTCAAAATAATCATTACAGGAAACCACCAAGCCACGCTGGCCCTGTGCGAGCGAAGGGAAATAGTCGCCCAATAGACTGGACAACATCTCGGTGTGCGGCAAACACCCTAGATAAATCCCATTGCGCACCTGCCCTGCGAGCACATCAAAACTATTCCACTCAGCATTATCCCGCCTCTCTTGCTCATTCGCCGGTGTGGTCGAGCGTATGGTGGTATTCAAATACGTAGCACCAAAACGCGCCGCCTTGAGTATTGACACACAGGGTGTTTGCCAATAAGGCGCGTACTCTGATTGGGTTATTTGTAATTCTCGCATAATGCCTCTCCTGGTTAAGTAAGGATTATTCTACCCCCAATGGGTTCTATCGTCATTTTCCACGATGACTTAAGTGTATCTAGCAGATGTGTCTACACCACTATGTAGGCATCCATTAGTTTTTTTAGGGAAAGATGAGCCCTCACGGAATAGCTACATCGACTCGCGCGCTCGCAGGCGTGTACACCGCTTAGGTCATGTTAGTCCTGCTGCACGTTGGATTGCACAATTCGATGTGTTTGTGTTGGCTTCACGCGCAGAAGGCTTAAGCTACGCATTGGTAGAAGCCATGATCTTAGGCATTTGTCCCGTGGCTACGCGTGTGGGCGGTATCGTAGAAGCAGTACAACACGAGCAAACTGGCTTACTCGTACCTAGCGAAGACAGCAAAGCATTAGCACTGGTCATAGCACGCTTGTATCACGATCCGCAACAACGCCAGCAGATGGCGCGCAACGCGCAAGCCACTGCGCGACAATAATTCACCGCAACGACCAAAGCCACACAGCTGTTACAGCGATTTGAACAACTACTGGAAAAACGCTAGCGCACTCATACAATCAGGAGAAATTAAACGAAGTCTAATGCACATGTCCAATGATAGCTGATACAATCGGCTGTCAATGCGGTGGCAATGTTGAATCAAGGATGGATTCAGTGGCAAGGATGATAAATAGCATACAAATAGCATCGATTGTGCAAACGGTGGGCCTGTTATTGCTACTGTGGTTAAGTCCACTTCTTTTTGCAGCTGCGGCTCCATCCATCGGTACATTTATCCAACAAGTCATAGAGAATAACCCTGGAATACAAGCAGCAGAAGCTAACATCACAGCGGCAGAGGCCCGAACTCGGGCAGCAGGTTATCCTATCTATAACCCCGCATTAAATACCCAACAACAAAATGGATTAGAAAATCAATCTTATATTGAAATTGATCAAACGATTGACTGGATTAATAAGCGTGGCGCTAGGGAACAAGTAGGCATAGCCAATGCACAGGTAGCAAAAGCACAATTAGCCGATTTAAGGCAACAACTTGCTACACAAGTGTTGGGTGCATTAGCCAAATATCAAGCGGAGCAACAAGCGCTTGCTTTGGCCAAGGAGCGTACGTCGTTATTACAGAAATTTGTAGTGCTTACAACCAAGCGTTATAAGAGTGGGGATATTACACGCATTGATTTGGACTTGGCACAGTTAGCACTGTCAGAAGCAATAACCCAACAAGCTGACACAGAGGTAAGTGTAAACCATGCATTGCAAATATTAAGGGCCATAACGGGCTTTACTCAGATGGATGGGCCTGGGTTACCTTCTCAGTTACCCACATTAACGACACACAGTATCGATAGTGATATCGATGATTTAATCAAAAAATTACCCGCGGTTTTAGTCTTAAACCAACAATATCAATCTGCACGCGCACGCATAAAGGTAGCCGAACGTGAACGTTATCCTGATCCCACGATCGGTATTCAAGGTGGTAAGTCGTCCAGTGAAGGCCAACATAAAAGATTAGTGGGTTTAACACTGAGGATGCCGTTGTTTGTGCGTAACCCTTATAGGGCCGAGGTTGATGCGGCGAATTCTAGTGCCATAGAAGCAGAGGGCAAACGTGCTGATGTCATTCGCCAAGCCAAAGCAGGCATTAGGAGCAGTGCTGAACGGTACCAGATCCTTTACCATGCGATGCAGCAATGGCAACAGGCTGCCGGTGGTCCCTTAAATGAAGGGATGAAACTTATCGAACAATTGTGGCAAGCCGGAGAAATAAACTCTATTGATTACATCATACAATTAAAGCAACGGATTGATAGTCAGATTGCTGGTGTCGAATTAAAAGGCCACGGCTGGCAAGCATGGGCAGAATGGCTGAGAGCCTCAGGCCAAACGGATAAATGGTTGCAATTAAAGCCATTACGATTAGGAGAGCAATAGTGCAAGGAAAATTAAAAGCAAGGTACATCTTGGCAACCCTTTTAGCAGGATTAACGTTGACACATATTTGCAGCTACGCAGCTATTAAAGGAAAAAATTCCACAGAGGAAAAAGTGCTTGTGCTTGACTCGGCTTCTCTGAAAATGGCTGATATTCAAATCGTCACCTTACAACCCCGGGTACTCAACTATTTAATATCTGCGCCTGGCGAAGTCGTTCCCAATGCGAACCTCACCGCAAAAGTAACCACGCGGGTTCCTGCCCAAGTCATAGAACGGTATGTACAAGAAGGACAGCATATACGCGCAGGCCAACCACTGGTTGATCTTTCCAGTGTAGATATGGCCACAGCACAAGGTGATTTATTGTTAGCGACGCAGGAATGGCAGCGGGTTAAACGCTTAGGCAGAGATGCTATATCAGCAAAGCGCTTTGCAGAAGTTCAAGTGGCTTATCAACATGCTTATTCCACTGCATTGGCTTATGGGATGACAGAAGCGGAAATTAATGAAATATTGAGAAAGCAAAAACCATCCACTGCAAACGGTGAATTTAAGTTACTTGCCCCGCGCGATGGCATAGTGTTTAACATCCATTTTACAGAAGGCGAATTGATTGAAACGGGACGGACACTGTTGCAAGTTGTGGAAGAATCTACGGTGTGGGTTGATGCCAATTTATCCCCTGATCTGGTGCATACGGTGAAAGTGGGTGACAATGCCCGTGTGTCAGTGAGTAACCGGATGGTAACAGGCAAGGTGATTCAAATTCACCATCAATTGGATGAAACAACACGTACACGCTCTATACGATTGGAAGTTCCTAATACGGATGATCTTCTACATCCTGGGCAATATGTCAATTGCCAAATCGAATCAGGCCAAACAAAACACGTACTCGCACTGCCCGTTGATGCCATTTTAAGAAAAGACGATGGAAATTGGGTGGCCTATGTTGAAAAGCAACCCGGGGAATTTCAGCAAGTTGAAGTCACAATGGGTGAAGTGATTGATAATCAAGTCATTATTGAAGGGATAGCGCCAGGGACACGCGTCGTTACCAAAGGTGCCTTCTTCGTGCATGCAGAATTAAATAAACAAGGGGTTAAATCGCAGGCGCACTGAGGATAGTTGGAGTTAATGACACGTATGTTAGATAAATTAATAGATTTCTCCGTCAATAACCGTTTATTAGTTCTACTCGCATTGTTGGCAACGATGCTCGCTGGGACGATGATACTGCCCAAGCTTAGCTTAGATGCTTTTCCTGATGTCACCAACATTCAGGTTGTTGTCAATACGGCAGCACCAGGACTTGCTGCTGAAGAAGTGGAACAACTACTTTCTTATCCTATCGAAGCCGTTATGTATTCACTCCCTGACATTGAAGAAGTGCGCTCTATTTCTAAAGTGGGGTTGTCGGTTGTTACCGTGGTTTTCAAGGATAATGTCAATATTTATTTTGCTAGGCAGCAAGTATTTGAACGCCTACAAGCAGCACGGGAAAGGATACCCGCTAACGTGGGCATACCTGAAATGGGTCCAAATACCTCAGGTCTTGGTCAAGTTTTTCAATATATTTTGCGCACGGATGATCCCAAAAAATATGATGCTATGGCACTACGCGGTTTAAATGATTGGGTGGTTAAACTGTTATTAATACCGGTGGATGGTGTAACCAATGTTTTATCGTTTGGCGGTCAAGTACGTCAATACCAGGTACAAGTCGATCCCGCGCGCTTACTGGCATATCATCTTACGATTGAGGATTTAGTCAATTCCATTGAAGCCAATAACCATAATGCCGGTGGGTGGTATTTAGATCGCGGTTCTGAACAATTGACGGTACGTGGCTTGGGGTGGGTACGCAGTGGAGACGATGGGTTAAAAGACATCGCGAATATTTCCATCAAAGACGAAGATGGTGTAGTCGTTAAAGTTCACAATGTAGCACAAGTGGTTTATGGGAGTGAAATACGTCAGGGTGCAGTTACCATGACGGAACGTAATGCAAAGGGTCAAGCTAAGCCAATGGGGGAAGTCATCGCAGGCATCGTATTAAAACGCATTGGTACCAATACCAAAAAAACCATCGATGGCATCAAAGCCGTATTGCCTCTCATCCAAAAAACCTTGCCTCCAGGCGTACACTTAGAGCCCGTATACGATCAAGCGGATTTAATTCAACAGGCCGTTCATACCGTTGTTAAAGCACTGCTAGAAGCATTTGTTTTAATTTTTGTGATATTGCTACTTTTCCTGATGAATTTACGCGCTACGTTGCTTGTGCTTATCTCCGTACCTATTTCAGTAGGGCTTGCGTTGATGGCAATGGCGTGTTGGGGACTGTCTGCCAATCTCATGTCACTCGGCGGTTTGGCCATTGCCATTGGGATGATAGTAGATGGTTCGGTTGTAATGATGGAAAATATTTTTCACCATGTGGAGCAATCGGGTGCTGATCATTCCTCTAGTCAAGCTAATAATGCGAATGCAGATCCGACTGCGACTATCGCCGCAAGCAATCATACTATTCCCGTCCGCATTCAAGCAGCAGCGCGTGAAGTAGCGAGACCGGTTTTTTATGCGGTATTAATTATCATGGTGGTTTTTACCCCGCTATTTAGTTTACAAGGGGTTGAAGGCAAGCTATTTCATCCAATGGCCATCAGTATTGTGTTATCCATGTTTGCTTCTATTGTAGTTGCGATAATGATTATTCCAGCGTTATCTACCTATGTTTTTACATCAGCGCTCAAGCATCGTGAAAGTCCTGTGTTACGGCCTATCATGCACCATTATAAAAAAATACTTACAACCGCATTAGCACGCCCTAAACCCATTATTGTGGGTGTAGTGACGTTGTTTCTCATCTCACTCCTGGTATTGCCTTTTTTAGGCACTGAATTTATGCCAGAGCTTGAGGAAGGTACGCTCAATATCCGCATCACCCTCGCCCCTTCAGCGAGTTTAGAAACAGCACTTAGCGTTGCGAATAGACTAGAGCAAGAAATCATGACTTTCCCTGAGGTTTCTTATGCGTCAAGTCGTATAGGTAGACCAGAGCTAGGGTGGGATCCTGACTCGGTTTCGAATATTGAACTTTACGTTGGCTTAAAATCTATAAAAGAATGGACTTCTGCAAACAATCGCCAAGCGTTACAACATTTAATGCAAAAGAAAATGTCGGTTTATCCAGGGTTACTTTTTGCTTTTTCGCAACCTATCGCTAACCGTGTCGATGAATTGCTTTCCGGAGTACGAGCACAATTAGCCATAAAATTATTTGGCCCTGATTTAGCTATGCTTGCTGAGAAAGGGAAAGAAATTGAGGATGTTGTCAAAGCGGTTAAAGGAACGCGTGACGTTGCAATGGAGCAAATTACTGGGGAAGCACAGCTGGTTATTAAACCCAACAGGGAAGCGCTCATGCGCTATAGCATTTCAGTGGAACAAGTCATGTTATTAATTTCTGATGCCATTGGCGGTAAAAAGGCGGGACAGGTTATCAAGGGCAATGAACGGTATGACATTTACGTTCGCCTAGGTAAGCCTTATCGCGACAGTGTGGAATCCATCAGTAATCTTATTCTACTATCGCCTAAAGGAGGTTGGGTGCGCTTGGGCGATGTCGCTACTGTGAAGCTTGAGTCTGCGCCACCACAAATTCGCCGTGATGACGTGCAGCGACGCGTGGTGATTCAAACCAATGTTGAAGATCGTGATATGGGTAGTGTTGTGTCTGAGATACAACAGAAAATTGAAAAGCAGGTTAAGCTACCTACGGGTTATTCATTAATTTATGGCGGACAATTTAAAAACCAGCAACGTGCGCAAGCACGATTAATGATTGTTGTCCCCCTATCTTTAGCCCTCATATTTTTACTTTTGTATTTTGCGTTTGCTTCGATTGGACAAGCACTTCTCGTTATGATTAATGTACCGCTTGCACTGATTGGCGGTATTTTCGCTTTGTTTATCTCAGGGCAATATCTTTCTGTTCCGGGTTCTATTGGATTTATTGCGCTGTTTGGTATTGCCGTCTTAAATGGCGTCGTTTTAGTGAGTGCGATTAACCAAAATAAACAAACAGGAATGCACATAGATGAGGCTGTCTTTAGTGGTGCAGTATCACGCTTGCGTCCTGTGTTAATGACTGCATTTATTACCGCATTAGGCTTAATCCCTATGTTATTAGCACGTGGCATTGGCGCCGAAATTCAGCGCCCTCTTGCAACGGTCGTAGTAGGCGGATTAATTTCATCAACAGCACTGACTTTGTTAGTGTTGCCGGTTCTTTACGCGTATTTCTTTAGATATAGTCGTACTTCAAAATGCGAACTTTGATATCTCCTCATGGTGAACGGATAGAATTACTGCAACCACGATGCTATGCGTTGCACGAGTTTCTCAATACCTTGATGCGCTTGGTGAATAGAGGAAGTCAGCATATAGGCTGGCGTCGACACCACGCGGTATTTTTCATCAACGACAATTTCATCCCCGGCACACGCACGATACACCCCACCCATCGCTTCTACTTGCGTAATTAAATCCGGGTTATTGCCGATCGTCAGCTGCACGCCAGGACCACAGATGCTGGGAATCAATACCGGTGCAATACAAATGAAACCCAAGGGCTTGTTAGCCTGGTGCATGGCTTTAGCAAAAGCGAGCACTTCGGGTTGCACCGTCATATCAGTGCCGCGACTGGCAAAATCGGATAGGTTTTGCGCCACGCCAAAACCACCCGGAAAAATCAACGCAGAAAAGTCCGCAGGATTAGCTTCACTTACGTCATCAATAGCGCCACGCGCGATGCGTGCGGATTCTTCGAGTACGTTGCGTTGCACGTGTGTTTGTAATTGCTTGGTAATAGGGTGAGTGACGGCTTGTTGTTTATTCGGAGCCAATGCACGGTACGCAATGCCCGCTGCATCTAGCGCCAACAGGGTGAGTACGGCTTCGCCAATCTCGCTACCATCTAATACGCCACATCCGGCTAACATCACGGCTACTGTTGTCATCTGTTCTCTCCTTCGTTGAGACGTTGCCATTATGCTTATATTCGTGGCGAACCGCCAGGACTAGCTATCACCCGGAGGTATTTGCCATAATGCCGGACACAATAATGATGCAAGGATGAACCCATGTTGACCTCTATGTTTTTAATTTTTACCGGTGCAGCCATCATTGCAACCTTGGCCTTATTCACTCGACAGTCATTATTGATCGCGTATATTGCCTTGGGCGTACTCATTGGCCCCTCTGGCTTGCAGTGGATTAATCAGCCGATATGGATTCAGCAAATCGGTGATATGGGCATTATTTTTTTGTTGTTTTTATTGGGGTTGCATCTGCAACCACAACACTTGCTTGAATCTTTACGTAAGACAACCGTAGTCGCCATTTTTAGCTCTCTTTGTTTTTTTGTGCTGAGTGCCGGCATTGCGCTGTCTTGTGGTTTTAGTCCACAAGACAGTTGCGTGATTGGCATCGCCATGATGTTCTCCAGCACCTTAATCGGCTTGAAATTATTACCCACCACCGTATTGCATCACCAACACACCGGTGAAATCATGATCTGTGTGTTACTGCTGCAGGACATCATCGCGATCGCGGTGCTGATATTTTTAGGCGGCGCACACAGCCACGCCAGTGCACTGGCTTTCTTACGCATGCTGTTAGAATTACCTTTACTGATTGCACTAGCCTATGGATTCCAACGTTTTGTCTTTATTAAATTGTTAGTGAAATTTGATGGGATCAAAGAATTTATCTTTCTGCTATCCATCGGTTGGTGCTTAGGCATGGCTGAGCTCACGGAGTGGCTGGGTCTATCACGTGAATGCGGCGCCTTCATCGCAGGGGTGGTGCTAGCCCAAGAACCGGTTGCACAATATATTGCGGAAAGCCTCAAGCCACTACGTGATTTTTTCTTGATTTTGTATTTTTTCTCGATTGGCGCGCGTATGCAACTGGCAGAAGCCATCACCGTGCTAAAACCAGCGTTGTTACTTGCCGGGGTATTGCTCTGCGCCAAACCTTGGATCTTTGCCAAGCTATTGCAATGGACCAAAGAATCCAAATCGGTTGCCACCGAGGTCGGCATACGCTTAGCACAAGGCAGTGAATTTTCACTACTAGTCGCCTACATCACCAGCAGTCCCGGCTTAGCCTTGCTGAGCGAAACCGGCTCGTCACTGATCCAAGTCACGACACTTTTCACCTTTATTGTCTCGTCCTATTGGGTTGTTTGGCGCTACCCTACACCCATCGCATTCAATGAACGGCTACGCCGCGATTAATTATCACGCAGATCCAACATTTTTGCACATAGGTCTTGACTTGTTTACATTTGCGGTGCAACTTGCACGAGTGTCGTGACTATACCGCTAGCAGCGGTGTGTCTCGCGCACAGAACTGGCTGCCACCCCCCACGGCTTGGCGCGGGGTATGTTGTTCAATCGGGAGTACCTATGGACTTTATCGCAATCCTTATCTGTTTAGCACTGATCCGTTTTACCCAATGGCACAACACGATTTCTTGCTCACGCTTATGGGGCGAAAGAAACATACGCTTGCTACAAGAACGGTTACAGCTGCAAGATACGCGACTACTCATGGCAATTTTGCTGTTACTACCATGGCTCATTGTCACTCTTATCTACTACAGCCTTATCAGCAGAGACAGCGGTCTGTTATTAACATTGTGCGCCAAGAGTACGGTGTTGTGGTTTAGCTTAGGCAGCTATGTGCTGCACGAGCGGCATACCGATGTCACACCAACGATATGGTTTTATACCCTGCATCACCGTTTATTCGCGGTATTGATTTGGTTTGTGCTGCTAGGTCCCTGTGGGGCCTTACTGTATCGCTTGACGATGGATCTGTATACGCTGACGCAAGAGACGAATCACCCACTTGCTACCCAGCAGACACTGTTGCAACGCGGGGTGGCCTTGTTGGATTGGATACCGGTACGTATCACGCTGTTGTTGTATGCGCTAGCAGGTAATTTTGGTGATGGCATTCACTTCTTGCTACAGCATTGTTTCGCTAGACCAGCAGACAATATTCAGGTGTTGGTCGCTGGCGCACAAACCGCGTTTGCCATACCCAACGACGCCGACACCCCATTGGATATCGAGCAAATCATGCATGTGACGCGTCTGGTCGAGTATGCGATTGTGATACTGGTAGGTGTCATTGGCATCTTCAGCTGCGGCGCATGGGTATATGCGCTCATATACGGCTAGAATACCCCCAGCAGTCTCTAACACCGTGTGCATCAAATAATCCTTCTAAATAGATGTTATCTCGAGTTATATACCGCTCGTACTTCAAGATGCGAATGTTGATGGGGGAGTCGCGCGGTATACTTTGTTTTGACGACCTGTACACAGTAAATTTGCGCGCGGTCACCCAAGGATCGATACGCGATTCTCCCCTTGGGAAACCCCATCGCGTAGAGAACAAGCATCAATCTTACTGTATCAACTCAAAGGCCTAGCCTTTGGCGATAAGGGCTACATCAGCAAAAAATATTTCAAGAGCTATATGCTGCAGGACTTAAGCTGATTACCCGTAAACGCAAAAATATGAAATCAGAAGTGATGTCGTTTTACGAGCAACAGTTACTTAATCAACGTGGAATAGTTGAGACTGTCATTGGGCATCTTAAGCATCATTATCAAGTGTGGCATACAAGGCATCGGTCGGTATTAAATGCAATGACACACCCAGTCTCTGCGCTAGCTGCGTATGCTATCGAACCGTTGAAAATTTCAGCCATTAAGTTGCTGGCGGGCATCGCATCAAAACGTGAAACTGGGGTAGATTTAAATCTAACCAAGGCATAAACTGATCAATGTTTAGGTGTCTTGCCCTGATTAGGGTGTCGACTAGCATATACTTACAATCAGTTATAACGCCATATGTAAAAGTTTAGGTAGCTGGCAAATAGGAACCATAATAAATATAGAATCATGAGCAACGAGACGAATCTTATCTTCCGGTAAGCTAGCCAAATTAGCATGCCGACCAAAATATTCATGCAGATCAAAATCAGGATGGAAAGTCCGGTCAAGTGATAGTAAAAAAACAAAGGCGTCCAGCTCCAGTTTAAAATGAGTTGGATCACATATAATGTTTTGATAGATCTGAGTTTTGGAAATGATGGTGCACGCCAAATGAGCCAGCCGCAAGCTCCAATAGCCCCGTACAAAATAGTCCAAGCAACCGGGAACACATAATTTGGAGGTGTCATGGATGAACGATTTAAGGTGCCATACCAAGTACTAATCGCTGGTTTAGTGAAAGAACCGATGATTGAGCCAATCGCTATGAGTGCCACAATCCAGATGATTAAAGAGAGATAATTTTTATTTTGCATCCGCTACCTCATTATTAATTTTGATGGCTCCTCACCAGACTTTGTGGGTCATTTAGCGTTAAATTACTAGTCGTACCTACCGTACTACCAACATAATCAATATCAATTCAGCTAAGCGCTTTCATCTCAAATCAAGTGCATCTGCCGATCCCTTATGGTAAAGCAGTTTCGTCAAAAATCGTTACCAACGTTCAACAGATGCGACTACAGACTATCCTCGATGTGTGCCAAAACTCAAGGGTTTTGTGTATAAAAAGACAAATTTTTTTCAGAATGACCCAAAGTACATTGAGGTGATAATTGACCTCTGTAGCTAAACAATTTTCGCTAAGCTGGAATGCCATTGATGGCATCATGCAACGTGCAGTGAAGCGTGGACTAAAGCGTCGCGAAGTTGCAGAATTAACAGGTTTGCACATTGATGAAACATCGTTTAAGACAGGCCATGATTATGTATCTGTTGTTTCAGAACAAAGACGTGTACTGTATGTCGCTGATGACAGAAAAAGTGAAAGCTTAGATGCCTTTTGGCAGGGGGTAAATCAAGATTAAAAGCTAATATTCGTAGTGTTAATATGGATATGTGGCCTGCGTTTATTAAATCGGTTAAAACCTATGTTCCAGATGCAGATAATAAGATAGCGTTTGATAAATTCCATGTTGAAAAACGCCTTAATGGCGTTGTTGAAAAGGTCCGTAAACAAGAGAATAAGCAACTGCTGTTGCAAGACGACAAGCGTCTTAAAGGAACTAAATACGATTGGTTGCGTAATGCGAATATTACAGATGGTCGTGCACGCAGAGACTTTAATCAGCTAACAAGAAGCGTACTTAAAACATCTAGACCTGGGCGATAAAAGAATTAGCGATGACATTATGGCATTACAGCTGTTATGGTTGGGCTATGTCAGCTTGGAAGAAATGGTTATCATGGGCATGCCGTTCTCGCTTAAAACCAATGCAAAAGGCAACCAAGACTATCAAGAAATATCAGTGGGGTATAATCAATGTCATATTATTTAACACCAGCAATGGTTGTGCTGAATCTATGAATGCCCAAATTCAAAGGATCAAACGAAGTGCTTGTGGATTTAGAAATAAAGACCGATTTAAAACTGCAATTTACTTTCATCTTGGCGGATTAGATTTATATCCAACGGCGATGAGAAGATAATGTCACCCACTCGATCAGGGGGAGAGCCGGCGCAGTTCAACAACGCCACCAATATATGGTATCGAATTAATGCCAGCGGCAAATCGTTCGACATTATTGAGCAAATAAACGGGCTAGGCTGGATTAACTCGCACAAACTAAACAAGGAAAAACAAGGTGTTTGTTGTATGGAACATGACCGCGGGTGGATTAATGCTTGTCATGCGGCTAAAAAACTGGCATACTCCTATTCAGCTTACTATTTACGCAGTGGCGTAAGTTAAGTGGATGACATAGATAGAAACTCAGTTTGCTGTTTGTAAAAGCCGATGATCAATGATCTTGGTGTGCTCTAAAAGGCAAAACATAATAACAATAGGAGTTTGCCGTGCAATGTGATGGCTTAGGTGCGATAAATTCTTTACGCTTCGGTGTAAAGACCTCTGTGCATGCGCTGGGTAGTGTGTTGCATCTGCCAGTTTTGTTACTACATACGATTAACAACCTCTGTATTTACCCCCCCGTATTTGTCGTTAACATAATCGTGGATTTTTGCCACTACTGTTTCAGCAGACCTCATTCCGTAGTGCAATCGCTTTATGTTGCCGCGTATTTGCATCGACGCTGCGCGACCCGCGAGCTAACGTTTGGGACAACAATATAATGATGATAGTTGCGGGATACATAGTTTTACTGAGAGTAGAGCATAACCAGTGTTATGAGGGCTCTAGTTCGGTTTAAGTCTATTACACGCAACAGGCTCGTTAGGTGGGTCATCTGCCAGGGAAATGGTACAAAAGTGCATTTGCTTTTGCATGACTAAGCATGTGATAGTTAGAATTTTGTTGGTAGAAATTTGTTGCAAGTGGATGGAAATATAACTATGAAAATATTGGCGAAAATCCCCCCTTTTTTGCGTTTACTTGCTTTCGTGGAAATGTGGGAACGGTTTAGTTTCTACGGGTTGAGTTTATTGTTGATTTTGTTTTTAACCCATGAGCGTGGTTTTGAGGACCACGTGGCTTACTCGCTCTATGCGTTGTACATGGGGACCACGTATTTTGGACCCATCCTGGGTGGGTTTCTGGCCGATCGCGTGTTTGGCTACCGTAAGATGGTGCTCATCGGCGGTATCGTGATTTCCTTAGGGCATTTCATGATAGGAATGATTGCGGTTAATTTTGAATTTATGTATCTGGGTTTAGCCTTGGTGGCGGTCGGAGTGGGAATGTTTAAGGGTAACATCACCAATTTATTGAGTGCCTGTTATCAAGACTCTGAGAATCCCAAAGAACGCGAACGCGGGTTCACGATTTTTTATGTGGGCATTAACATTGGTGGTGCTTTCGCGCCTGTACTGTGTAGCTATACCGGAGATTTTTTAGGGTGGGGTTATGCGTTCGGTATGGCAGGTTTGTGGATGCTTACTGGGCTCATCTTCTTTGTGCGTTATCAACGTCTGTTAGGCCAGCACGGTTTACCACCGGCGGCGTATTACACTTGCAGCCGTTTTTTTCAGCGTTATGCCGTTCCGTTGATGGTGGCTATTTGCATCGCTGTCAGTTTTGGGGTTGCGGTGGCATTGAAAAACAGCACGCATTTATCCAACATTAAAGAGGTGTTGGCCTTCATTACCGTCGTGGTGTGCGCTTCTATTTTGCTGCGTGTTGCCCCCAAAGAAAGAGCGCGGGTGGTCGTCATTATCCTATTAGCCATATGCATGATGTTGTTTTTCGTGTTGGAAGAGCAATTGGGTGGTATGTTGACGTTGTTCGCCAAACGCAATGTTGCGCATGAAATTTGGGGGCTATACATTTCTCCGGGTTCCGTGCAGGGTCTTAGTCCCATGGTGATCATTGTGTTTGGTTTATTGATTGCGCCGGTGTTCGCACGTTGTGATTTGCGTTTTTCAATTTGGCGTTTGGTGTTGAGTTTCGTTTGCTTAACCCTGAGTTTCTTTTTGTTGTATACCAGCTGTTTAGGTGCGAACGCACAAGGTATCACGAGATTAGGTTATCTGTTGGTAGCGGTTGCCCTGATCGGGGTGGGTGAAGTACTGATTTCGCCGCTGATTTTGAGTTTGGTGCCATTACTTGCACCGCCGCGTTTTCGTGGGACGCTGATGGGTTTGGTGATGGTCTCCTATGCGTTTTCAGATTTAGCGTATTATATTTTTGCGAAGTTAATTTCTGTGCCTAAATCAAATGGGGTGATTGATCCACTGCAATCATTGGGGATTTATCAGAATGCATTTTTTAACATTATTTTTTATAACTTGATCATAATTGTCATGATTTTGTTAGTGGCCAAGTTTATGCATAAAGTCATCACTCAGCCTGCGTTGCTAGAGCGGGACGCATAAGTTAAGCCGGACTGGAGAAAAATAGCACATGCCACTGAAAATACTTTGGTTGTAATGGGGTGCTGCTATTGTAGTATCGATGTAAATAATGTATCTATTTAGCAAAATTTCAAGCGACGAAAGTCTGCTAGAAAAAAAAACAAATAGTTCCTGTAGCGATAGGGATTCTCAAGGGGGGAATCGTGATTCTTCCCTTGAGCCACTGCCAAGCCCGGTGTTGCTGGGCGAGGCGGTTAGGGATAACTAAACTAGCCATTGAGACAAAGTAGGGGTAGTGCAGTCATACTGCATTTTTTATTCTGAAATTATTGTGTTATTGGCACATTAGCGCGTATAAGCTCAGGGGTACATTGCAAACGACGCGCTGTAAATGATTGAGGGCTTATGATAAAGAATGATGATTTACCTGAATTGACGTTAAGGGGTTGCATCATAGCCGCGTTGCTGACGGTGGTGTTTACCGCCGCAAATGTGTACTTCGGGTTAAAAGCGGGGCTTACTTTTGCTACCTCTATTCCCGCCGCCATTATTTCCATGTCAGTACTGCGTTTTTTTAGCAAATCGAACATTCTAGAAAATTGCACCGTGCAAACATTTGCGTCTTCGGCTGGGACGATAACCTCTATTATCTATGTATTACCCGCGTTGATCATGTTGGGATATTGGTCGAGTTTCCCGTATTGGCAGACCGCATTGCTTTGTGTGATAGGTGGTGTGCTAGGCGTGATGTTTACCATCCCGCTGCGACGTACATTGGTGGTGGGTTGTGATTTACCGTATCCCGAAGGTGTGGCTGCCGCTAAGGTGTTAGCCATAGGTAATGATCAGCAGGCTGGAAATCACTTGCCGCGTACGGATGCTAAAGATATTTGGTATGGCACAGTGCTTTCGGTATTGTTCCCATTGTTCAGCGCTGGTTTTGGTTTGTTGGGGGAGACCTTACGTTGCTTTTTTACGGCTGGCGGCATGGTCTTTGGTTTTGCCATGCAATATTCCCCGGCACTGATGGGAGCAGGTTATTTAATCGGTATACGTGCTGGGTTAGCCATCTTGTTGGGTTTGGTGATCAGTTGGGGTATCGCTGTGCCTTATTTCTCGAGTTTGCAGGCATTACCTGATGCCGGATCGTTGGTCGACATTGCTTATAAAATATGGTCGACTAAATCCCGCTTCATTGGGGTGGGTGCTATGGCTGTTGCTGCGGTGTGGACGATTTGTTCGTTATTGCCGGCTTTGCTACAAGGTCTACGTTCTAGCATACGGGATTTGCGTTTACATAACGCGAATAAGGCACAAAAAATTGTACGTACGGAACGTGACATACCGATCACGTATGTGTTGGGTATATCCTTGCTCTTGATTATTCCCACGTTCTTGTTATTTTACTATTTTATTCAACATGCACATTTACCCGTGGCCGGTGTGACGATGTTAGGTTTGGTTATTGCCTGCACGGTGTTTGTGTTTGTGTTGGGATTTGCAATTGCGACGGTGTGTGGCTACATGGCGGGGATCATTGGTTCCTCCTGTGCGCCTATGTCGGGTATTGCCATCTTAACCATTTTGTGTTCGGCCTTACTATTGGTTTACTTTTTTAATCACTGGGTGCCGGGTTATTCGGTGGAATTAACCGGAAAGTCGCTCATGGCTTTGGGCATTTTCATGGGATCTTTTGTGACGGCCATTGCCGCCATTTCTAACGATAATTTACAGGATTTGAAAACTGGGCAAATTGTTGGGGCCACGCCATGGCGCCAACAAGTGGCATTGGTATTTGGTGTGTTAGCGGGTGGTATGGTCATTCCTTCCATTATCACCTTGATGTACCAAGCCTACGGTTTTTTGGGTTCTCCTATGCCAAGACCGGGAATGGATCCTACCGCAGGACTGTCTGCACCACAGGCCGCGATGATGACCGAGTTAGCGCGTGGGATCGTGTTGCAACACGGGCAGTGGGGGTTGTTGGGTGTAGGTGCGTTGATCAGTACCATGTTCATTGCGGTTGATGTGTTAGTGTTTAAACCATTGCGTTGGCCGCGTTTATCCGTTCTGGCCGTGGCTATGGGTTTGTATCTGCCTATACATATTGATTTGGCCATAGTACTCGGTACGGTGATTAGTTATGTGGTGAGGCGCAAGCTACATCGGCAATACGGTGATGCGGAAGATGAAATCATGTGTAGGGAGCATCGCGGTACGTCGTTTGCGTCGGGCTTAATCTTGGGTGAGACCTTATTAGGCATTGTGTTTGCAGGGGTGATTGTTACGACCGGCGATTCACATCCATGGTCGTTCGTTGGTGCTAATTTCGCACCGATTGCCTCGGTGTTAGGCTTGGTTGTGTTTACTGGACTGTGCTGGCGTTTCTATACGTATATCGTGCGTTAGCGCGGTAACTTACTACAAGTACACGGCGATGAGTTCACCTACTTTTTTGCGCAGATGCACCTTGCAACTGATGCTGCGCTTGACTTGCAGTGACATGAGTTGGGCCTTGGCGTAGAGATTGCGGGTAAATGCGGTGTCATGATTGGAAATGATGACGGGGATGCCGCGGTTCGCCAGTTGTTCCGCTTGTTGGGCGAGAATAATCTGTTGCTCCATTCCAAAGACATTTCCCGGGTTATACGCGGTAAAGTACGCGGTGTCTGTCAAAGGCACATAAGGGGGATCACAGTAGACAATATCTCCTGGCTTAGTCTTTTGTAGAATTTGCAAAAAGTCTTTACGCACGAATTGTGCTTTTTTAGCTTTTTTTGCGAAGTGTTGCATTTCTTGTTCCGGAAAATACGGCTTGGCGATGCAACCAAACGGTACGTTAAACTCGCCCTGTTTGTTATAGCGGCACAAGCCATTAAACGCATGTCGATTGAGATAAATAAACAGTTGTGCGCGTACCCACGGATCCGTCGAGTGATTGAAGGTGTGGCGCATGCTATAAAAGTGTTCCTTATTATTTTTCTTTTTTTCAAACAGATGGCGACAATCCTCGATGAAGAGTTGGCTGTTGGTTTTGAGTATCTGATACAAATTAATTAAATCGGGATTGATGTCATTGAGTAAATTGCGGGTGTAGTCTGTGTTAAGGAAGACCGCGCCAGAGCCGGCAAAGGGCTCGACCAAACGTTTGCCGGGAGGCAATAGGTCTTGCAGATGCCGTATGATTTGGTATTTATTGCCTGCCCATTTAAGGAAGGGTCGCATATCGCTCTCTACTTAGTAATGAATTCGCTATTATGCTAAAAAAAATGTAATTATTCAGCAAATTTGCAAAGCATTGTGCGTTAAAACGCGGTGCCTTCTTTGCGCGATCGGGATTCTGCAGGGGAGAACCGTGATTCTCCAAAATCTTAAGGGTGCAATTATCATTTATCCTGGCACGTGTTTTGCTTAGTTTTATACAGTTATAGCGTTAACGAGCGAACTATTTATGACAACGAGCAAACAACCGACTCTATCTGGATATAAAGCATTGACTTACTGGCTTGAACATCTTCCCTTTGGGGAGCAAGGCAGGGCGATGCAGACTATTTGCACGACATTACAGCGTTTGCGCGAAGAAAGCATGCCACATGTGCGGTGGTTTGCTTTGTTAGAACGCTTTCATTTGCCCATTGACACGACAATGATGTCGACGCGGTTGGAAATATTGCACGCGGCCGTTGGGGTCGACGAAAAATGCAGGCGTAGCCAAGCGATCAATCAGTTACAGCAAGAGTTAGCCAACGGTTATGCGCAGCTCGTGTATAGTGCACCGTTAGCGGGACGTTCCTCTTTAGTGGCGCTAGCCGCTTACCGTGTGCTGTACCACTTGGGCGAGTTACAAAAATGGTGTTATCAGCTATATTGCCCAGTTCCCAGCGGGCTATGGGCAACGTTGCATGCAGTACACGATAAATTACAGCAGTTGCGCTTGACAAATTATCCCGTGATTTTCCCACACAGTACCGAGAGTTGTACGACGCTAGAGGAAATGTATAAGCAATTGCTTTTGCTGGGTATTGCCAATACGTCCCGCTTACCAACAACAGATATCAGCGTCGTCAGTCAATGTGTGACGGCATGGAGTCCGCATGCACTACTGACGCAGTGGGACGGCACAGAGTCAGCTTATGTGTTAGATGCACACAGCGATCAGGCCCCCTTGTGGTTAACGGGAGGCAGCGCGGGTCACAATGATGCATCCTTACAACAGGTGGTGTTAACCGGATTAAATACGCAGTTACTAACTTTAGTGGATCTGTTAGATGATGTGGCGGAAAGCGAGATCGAATTAGAGGGTAAGGTATTAAGCCGTCAGGTATTGCAGCGTTTGCTGCAAGTATGGCACAGCAAGCCCGTGCGGCAGCAGCCACGGGTGTCGCAGTCAGGTACCTTGGCTTTACATTTCGACCTGGATGCTACCTGGCGTGAGCACACACAGGTGGAGTGGCACATCGTGAATGCCAGTGCCACGGGCTACTGCCTCGCCAATCCGAACACCTTGCCCGCTGATCTGCATGTCGGGCAATGGTTAAAAGTACAGGCCGGTATACAAGATAAGCCTTGGCACATGGGTGTGATACGTTGGGCACAACAACAGTCACAACACGGTATGCAGCTGGGTATACAAGTATTACCCGATACCTGTGTTATGACCGATGCACGCTTAGCGGACGCGAAGCAAGCAGTGCCTGCTTGGTTATTGCAAGCAGAGGATGCCACTGCTGCGCCGACCTTATTGGTGACCAGTCGCTGCAAAGTCGGCGATCAATTGGAGCTTGATTACCACGGACAACCTACGCGTATGCGTCTGGGTGCGCAAGTCGATCGTGGCGAGGTCTATAGCCGATTTGCGTTGCATGCCACGGGATAATTCACTCTGCTTACTCTGTTATTCTCCAATACCGCAGTGCACCACCGTTGTCATGCTTTCGTCGCGCTAGCGCTATAGTTATTCCCTAATAAAAGAGGACGAGCCAACGCGGAGGAAAATACGCAGGCTACGTCGTGTGCGCAACCGGGGATAATGACGATACGACGTTGCTGGGTTGGCGCAAGTACCCCACGATCGTATTCAGCGTAAGCGATACCACGTTGTAAGCGATAGGGGCCTTGTTGTTTAGCGGCGCAGGATTTATTTAATTGCCTGTAATGCATGCCCGCAGTGGCGTCATTATCCAGCGCACTCTCCAGATAACTGATGTTGGCCGTTACATAGTGTGCGCGGGCAGTTGTTCAGTACCATAGGGCCAACGATTGTAATTCGGGCAAGTGGCAATAGGTGTTGTCAACGCGATCTGACAGTGGTTCAGTCCGTTAACACCGCTGGCGCAGCTAGACCAATCAACCCGCTTACCTTGGCGCAGTGGCTGCGGTCGTTGGGGATCGAAATACAACCAGATTCCCGGATTGGAGACTACATAATGCAACGCAAGCGTCGGTGCCGGCGCCGCAAAACCAATATAATGTTGCACCATCTGTGCGCCAGCTGAAAAACCAGCAATAGTCACTGTTTGTAAACTGGGCCAACGTATTTTTAATGCGTTTAGCAGTGCATCGGTTGCGGTAAATGCGCTGATGTGCGGATCGTTGTTGGCGCTACTACCGATTAACCAGCTGCGGCACGTCCACTGCACGTCATCGCTTTGTGCACGCGGTACTCCCGATGTTTGGCACTTGCTTGCCGCGCTTGGCACTACGTGAAAAACCGGGGCGACGACCAGTGTGTCATGCAATGCGTGGGCGTGTTTAACCACCAACAAGGTGGTGTTAAAGAGGGTCTTGGCATCTCTGGCATAACCGTGGATAACAAGCAACGCGTGCCGTGGCGTGTCATGGTCTTGTGGCAGTAAGGATGCGTAGAAGTGCATTTTTTTAGATGAGCCACCTGGATTAAATGTAAAATAACAGGCGGATGATGCTTTATCGGTGCAGTGGCTTGACGTAGTTGCATAAGCGCTTTGGTGAATGCTACAGAGAGCAAGGACTAAGGCAATAGACAATAATTTCACGGTGATATGTCTCTATAAGTTAGGTATTGTAGCGCGTATAGGATACCATTCTTTGCTTGAAAGCACGCTAAGTTAAGTCTCACGTTTGGCATCATCCATGTATTCGTCAGTGGTATATTCAGCCGTTATGCGGAATAGCCACAACCGGCTAGGACATAAATTACACTGGCCCTCTACACGTTCCTACGTTAGCATTATTTACGTTCCTATGATCGATCGCATAAAGGACTATTCATGCCGATTCATCAGCCGCACGACAAGCTAGTCAAGACTGCGCTCAGTTACCAAGCGGTTAGTAAACAGTTTTTTGATCGCCTGTTACCGGACAATATAAAACAACTGCTTGATTTGAATCGTTTGCATCTGGAAAACACCAGCTTCATTGACGAAGAGTTGCAGGCGACTAGCTGCGATCTATTATTTTCAACGACATTCGATAAGCGACCTGGGTATTTGTATCTACTAGTAGAGCAGCAGACCACGGTCGATCCCATGATGCCTATTCGGTTATTTCAATATGTGCTATGCATCATGCAAACGCATTACAAACAGCACCCGAATGAGCCTGTACCTGTCGTTTATCCCTTGGTTTTTTATTCCGGTGATAGACCGTATAACAAACCAACGGATCTGATTGCCCTGTTTGACGCAGCCGATCGTGATTTAGCACGAAACATACTGCACCGCCCATTCCAGTTGGTTGACATTAGCCAGGCAGCGGACAATGCGTTTGTGCAACATACCTTGCTAGACTTGCTAGTTACTGGTATCAAATGCCGACAAAATTCCAAGCAGCAGCTAAAAAAACTGGCGGAACTTCTGTTGGATATTGAACGACTCAACGAGATGGATTATGCTGATGTCGTTGTGACTTACGTGATGGATGGCAGCGACGTAAGCTCGCCGGAGGAATTCGTGGCAAGATTACAAGACGTGTTATCGGAAGAAAAGAGGCCAAAGATGCAATCATTTTCGCAACATTTCATTGAGAAGGGTCACGTTGAAGGTCGCGTCGAGGGTCGCGTTGAGGGTCGCGTTGAGGGTCGCGTCGAAGGCCGTGCAGAGGGTTTTAGAGAAGCCAGTTACACCATAGCGCGTAACATGCTGTTAAAACAGATAGCCATCGATATCATTGCTGACACAACAGGCCTAAGCCGCGATGAAATTGAAGAGTTACAGCGTAAACTAGCTCAATGAGTTTTTGTCGCATCGCGTTTGCGCGGTCTTTCTTGGTATGTGTCAGCAGCGTAAGAATTTATGGCAAGACTACAAGACGCGTTATCGGAAGAAAAGAGGCAAAAGATGCAATCATTTTCGCAGCATTTTATTGAGAAAGGTCACGTTGAAGGTCGCGTCGAAGGTCGTGCAGAGGGTTTTAGAGAAGCCAGTTACACTATAGCGCGTAACATGCTGTTAAAACAGATAGCCATCGATATTATTGCTGACACAACAGGCCTAAGCTGCGATGAAATTGAAGAGTTACAGCCTAAGCTAGCCCAATGAGTTTTTGTCGCATCGTATATCATTTCCCTGTACTTTACACATAGCTTAAGCATCGTAACTATTCGGCAAAATGCTGAAACTTACTGAGTATCTAACCCTGTGAGCGCCACGCTGCTGAATCCTGCATCTACATAAACGATCTGTCCGGTGATGCCGGAGGCGAGATCAGAACACAAGAAGGCAGCCGCGTTACCGACTTCCAGCGGCGTTATGTTTTTTTGCAGCGGGTTTGCCGTTTCGTCATAACTCAGCATTTTGCGAAAATCTTTGATCCCCGATGCCGCGAGGGTACGTATGGGACCGGCCGAGATCCCATTGACACGTATGCCGCGGCTACCTAAGCTGGCGGCTAGGTAACGTACATTCGCTTCTAAACTGGCTTTGGCGACACCCATCACGTTGTAATTAGGAATAGCGCGGTTAGCGCCCAAATAAGTGAGGGTGATGATCGCGCCGTTGGGGTTGAGTAAGGGACTTGCCGCTTTAGCCAATGCGCATAAGCTGTAGCTGCTGATGTCGTGTGCCATGGCAAATCCAGCGCGGTTAACACAATCGAGATAATTACCTTCGAGTTGATCTGCAGGTGCGAATGCTACGGAGTGAACGATGATATCTAAGCTATCCCAATGTTGTTGCAGCTCATGGAATGCTGTTGTCACTTGTTCATCACTGCTCACATCGCAAGGAAAGGTGAGAGAGGATTGCCATTCCGCGGCCATGTCGGTGACGCGCGATTGCAGTTTTTCATTTTGATAGGTAAAGGCGAGTTGCGCTCCTTCGCGATGCATGGCCTGCGCAATTCCATACGCAATGGAGCGCTGACTGGCTAGGCCCACAATCAATGCACGTTTACCTTGTAGGAAACCCATAGTTATCTCCCTAAATCTATCCACGACCGCGCCATATTACTTGGTTTGTAACTATTCGGCAAATTTTCAGAGTAGTGTATTTGTTTGAAAACGCGGGGTATAGCGGGGTAGTTCTGGCAAAGAGTACGGTTTTTAGTTACCATAACGGCTTGATAAGCGCTTCGTTACATGGTTGGCATAACAGCATGCAATCTGATTCTATCCATTCACCCGCGTCCACGGCATTACAGCAGGTGCGTATTGTTTTGGTCGGCACTAGCCATCCCGGCAATATCGGGGCGGCGGCGCGCGCCATGAAAACCATGGGGGTGACTCAACTGCATTTAGTCGCGCCGGCACAGTTTCCACACGGTGATGCCACGGCGTTAGCGTCGGGTGCCGATGACATACTAGCGAACGCCGTGGTGACGAACGAATTGAGTGAGGCAATAGCCGATTGTCAATTGGTTATTGCGACGAGCGCGCGTAGTCGACGTTTACCGTGGCCCATGCTGACGCCGTCGCAAGCGGCACGCCAATTAGTCAGCGAAGCACACAGTGCGCCGGTGGCGTTGGTGTTTGGGCGTGAAAAATCAGGCTTGTCTAATCCCCAATTGCAACTGTGTCAGTACCATGTGCAAATTCCCAGTGAGCCAAACTATGGGGTATTGAACGTGGCTGCGGCGGTGCAGGTGTTATGTTACGAATTACGCCAAGCTGCGTTGGCGCCCGCGCTGGAAGATCATTATGAGGCAGAGAGTGGTTATCCCACGCATGCCGCATTAGAATTGTTCTTTGCGCATTTAGAGCAGACCCTGTGTACTGTGGAGTTTTTAGATGTAACGAATCCACGTCAAGTGATGCCACGCTTGCGTCGTTTATTTCAGCGTGCGCGTTTGGAAAATATGGAAGTCGGTATACTGCGTGGTTTTTTCTCGCTGATAGAACAGCAATGCACGAAGCGTAACGATTAAGCCATGCGTTTACTCCCCCCGATCTACTTTGATTACATGGCCACTACCCCGGTAGATGAACAGGTTGCGGCAAGCATGCACGACTACCTGACGTGGCGCGGTGTGTTTGCGAATCCGGCGTCTGATCACGCGTTGGCAGCACCGGCGCAACATGCCGTGGAGACGGCGCGTGCTGCAGTGGCAACGGCGATTGGTGCACGCAGCACGACAGAGATTGTGTGGACCTCGGGTGCAACGGAAGCGAATAACTTAGCGCTACAAGGCGTGGCACAGGCCTACGCCGGGCGCGGCAAGCACATTGTAACGTGTGCGACTGAGCACAAGGCGGTATTAGCGTGTTGCGCCTATTTGGAGCGGCAGGGATTCAGTATCACCTACCTGAGACCACAAGCCGACGGCTTACTGGATTTGGCGGTATTACAAGCGGCATTGCGTAGCGACACGGTGTTGGTGTCGGTAATGCACGTGAATAATGAAACCGGTGTGATCCAAGATATTGCACGGATTGCAGCATTGGTGCATGCACAGGATGCATTGCTGCACGTGGATGCCGCACAGAGCGTAGGGAAAATAGCGGTAGATGTGCAGCAGTGGGATGCTGATTTAGTGAGCTTGTGCGCGCATAAAAGTTATGGTCCTAAAGGCATTGGTGCATTGTATGTGCGTAAGCAGCCGCGGGTGCGTTTACAGGCTTTATTGTACGGTGGTGGACAGGAACACGGATTGCGTCCCGGTACCTTGCCGGTGCATCAGATCGTGGGCATGGGTGCGGCTTTCGCATTGGCGCAGCAGCGTTTAGTCGATGAGGTGCCACACATTGCGGCATTGCGCGATCAACTGTGGCAAGGTTTGCAGCGTATACCCGCTGTGTCGCTCAATGGTAGTTTGGTACAGCGCGTCGCACATAACGTGCATGTGAGCGTGGCGGGTGTGGATGGGCAAGCCTTGCGGGTAGCGCTGTGTGACTTAGCGGTAGCCAATGGCTCGGCGTGTAATGCCGCTAGCACAGAGCCATCGCATGTACTCTTGGCCATGGGTGTAGATCCGGTGTTGGCTCATGCGAGTTTACGTTTTTCATTGGGGCGTTTTACGACATCACAAGATATTACGTATGCCATACGTCGGGTGGCTGACGAAGTGCAGCGGCTACGCGCGCTATCGCCTTGCTGGGAGCATAAGCATGACATGGCCTAGCCAACGCGTATTACATTATTTTAGGCAGGGGACACACGTCGGGGTATTCGCGCCTACGTCGGTGGGTGTATTGACTGTGCTAGCGGGCAGGCGGGGTTATGGTGATTGCTTGCAACTGCAAGTGACGCATACGGACAGCGTACCGAGGGTGGTTACCCGCGCGTTATTTCAAGCCTATGGATCCTGCGCCACCATTGCGTGCGGTGCTTTTTTGTGTGAATATTTGTCGGTAAATTCGGTTGCGCTAGCAACTGCGTTAGAGGTGGAGTGGTTAGTGCAAGCACTCGCCTTACAGCCCAATGAGCGTTATGCGGCGTTACTTGCATTAGACGCGTGGAACAAAACTCAAGAGAGAGTGCCCAATGAGTAAGGTCAGCGATCCAGTTCAGATATGGGATCCGGCGGCGACGGCGTCGCAACCGGTTACGCTGACGCCTGCGGCGTTGGCCCATGTTGCAAAGCGTATTATGACGCGCGGCGTAGGTGTGGGTTTACGCCTAGGCGTTAAACAGAGTGGTTGCAATGGCTTAAAATACGTGGTCGATTATGTGGATGCAGCCAATCCGGATGATATCGTGTTTCCAGCAGACGCACGCATTGCCGTGTACGTTGCGGCAAGTGATCTCGCTTATCTGGCCGGCACTGTCATTGATTTTGTACGCAGTGGTTTAAACGAAAGTTTTACCTTCAGCAATCCCAACCAACAAGGTGCTTGCGGCTGCGGTGAGAGTTTTAACGTAGACAAGCCCTGAACGTAAGCGTTCGCAATGACTGCCTTGTATTACGCCTTTAACAACACCTTCTCGTGTGCGAGTAACCACCTTTTTTGTTGCTGTCCTGCGCCCTGCAATTGTCCGGCGTAACCGCCCAGCCCGTTGCGTGCGACGACACGGTGGCAGGGAATAATAAGCGGAATGGGATTATGGCGGCAGGCATTGCCCACGGCGCGTGCGCCACTGTTTAGTGCATGGGCTATTTCTGTGTAAGTTTGTGTTGTGCCACAGGGTATGTGTTGCAAATAATCCCACACGCGGCGTTGAAATGCAGTGCCGTGCAAGGTGCAAGGTATATTAAAAGTGACATTGGGATCAGAGAAGTAGGCCAGCAGTTGTTGAGTGATGCGCGTTACTGTGGTGGTCTGTTGCGTTGCGCACGGCTGGACCTGCGCGGGTAGAAAATCTAGCGTTAACAGACAATCGGCATCGTCAATCACCAAACCCAAGCAGCCGATAGGGCTGCTTAGGACCGTGGTGTACGCGGTATGCATGTTATAACAAGTCTATGCGGGATTCGTCGTATCCGGCGCTGCATTGGTTTCGACAACAAGGCCACGCGATTTATTTTTGCGAACCAGCTTTTCTTTGATCCGTGCGGAACGACCGGTCAATGCGCGCATGTAATATAGCTTGGCGCGACGCACATCACCACGGCGTTTGATCTCTACGCTTTCGATCATTGGGCTGTACGTAGGGAATACGCGTTCTACGCCTTCACCGTGCGACATTTTACGCACCGTAAAAGAAGAGTTGAGGCCGCGGTTACGCTTAGCTAACACAAAGCCTTCGAAGGATTGCACGCGATCGCGGCTGCCTTCCTTGATGCGTACTTTAACGACGATGGTATCACCGGGGAAAAACTCCGGCAGTTGCTTGTCGAGTTTACGCATTTGTTCTTGTTCTAATTCTTCAATGATATTGCTCATTGCTTATTTCCACCTGTATCAGCCTGGTACGCGTTTATAAATTCATCCAGTAGTCGTTGTTCATCGGCAGTAAGCGCTTTGCGCTGTAACAGATCGGGCCTACGTAACCAGGTTTGCCCCAATGCCTGTTGTTGCCGCCAGCCGACTATGGCTTTATGGTCGCCACTTAATAACACATTCGGTACACAAAGGCCAGCAAATTTTTCGGGCCGGGTGTAATGGGGGTGATCCAGCAAGCCATGACAGAATGAATCTTGTGCGGACGAATCGGCGTCACCTAGCGCGCCGGGCAGCAAGCGCACCATGGCGTCGATGAGCACCATGGCTGCCAGTTCGCCGCCACTCAAGACATAGTCGCCGATCGAGATTTGCCGGTCGACGGCCGCAGCAATGACGCGTTGATCGATACCTTCGTAACGTCCACACAGTAAAATGAGGGCATTGCATTGGCTGTATTCTTGTGCAGTCGCCTGGGTTAATGGATACGCTTGCGGGGATAAGTAAAACACCGGGGTAGCCTCGCCTAGCGCTGTTTTTGCCGCATGGATGGCGGCAAGCAGCGGCTCGGCTTGTAGTACCATGCCGGGTCCACCGCCGTAGGGCTTGTCGTCTACACTGCGGTAGCTGTTATTGCTGAAGCTGCGTGGATTGTAGTGATGTAATGTGATCAAGCCGTGTTGTTGCGCGCGCCCTGGAATGCCGCTGTTGAGGGCAGTAAACATCTCGGGAAATAACGAAATGATGGCGATATCCATCGCTTAAAAATCACTGTCCCAATCGACGATCAGGATTTTATTCGCGAGATCGATGTGTTTGACGACGTGTGGTCGCAGGAACGGGATCCAGCGTTCGCGTTCTCCTTTGACTACCAACACGTCATTGGCGTGGGTTGATAGCAAGTGATCGACGGTGCCTAACACACGGTGATCGACGGTTTCTACGCGTAATCCTTCGAGATCGGCCCAATAATACTGATCCGCTGGTAAAGCAGGTAACAGCTGGCGCGAGACTGCGATGGTGGCACCGGTATAAAGGCATGCCGTATTTCTGTCGTCGCATCCTTCAATGCGAAGCACCAAGCCTTGACCGTGTGTTCTGTGTTCTGCGACAGTGACGGGTCCACAGCCGTTGGCGTCTTGTAACCACCAAGGCTGGTACAGAAAAATATTCGCAATGGGTACGGTAAACGAATGGATTTTCAGCCAACCCTGTATGCCGTGTGCGGCTCCCAGCTTACCGATGATCAGTAGATCGCTGGGAGGGGTCGGTGTTATTGCGTTATTAGGCGGTGGTGTGAGATTGCGTGTCATCGGTTTGAATCAAATGATTAACGCGGGCAGAAGGCTGCGCGCCAACTGAAATCCAATAGGCAATGCGCTCTTTATTCATCACGACACGCTTTTCTTTGCCTTTGGCAATAGGATTAAAATAACCGAGGCGCTCAATGTGACGTCCGTCGCGTGGGCAGCGGCTGTCTGCAACGATCACGTGATAGAACGGTTTTTTCTTTGCGCCGGTGCGACTCAAGCGTATCACTACCATAATGTCTTGTCCTCTGTGCTCAATTCAAAGGGGGTAATTCTACGGAAAAATTTGCCCATTGGGAATACGATTAGCAAATAAAAGTTCGCTGAGCGGGTGGTGCAGGGGGTAAATTGCATAAAAAGCTGTAAGTTAGGTGCCGCAGGGGGTGTGGAGGCTGAAATTTGGCGGGACTGTGCTGTGTTAAATTTAACGAGCTGTCTCCGGTTGTCGGTGTCATTTGGGGCCGTGGGTCTATTTGCTTACATACAAATGGAGATCAGCTGGAGTCGACAGGAGCATTAGAAAAAATATTTACTAGTCCATTGCTCAGGAAATGAGGTTCTTCTCCGCTGCATAGAAACATTGCTTATCACCGCGTTCCACCCGGCGGTAGTATGCCTTGCATTTGGCGCAGCATTTTTGTCATGTTGCCTTGGCCGGCGAATTTCTTCGTCATCTTTTGCATTTCTGCAAACTGCTTTAACAAACGATTGATGTCTTGCACTTGCGTGCCTGAACCTTGTGCGATGCGGCGTTTGCGTGAACCACGAATGATATCGGGGAAACGGCGTTCTTGTTTGGTCATGGAGTTGATGATAGCAACGGTTTGGCGCATGCTCTTATCATTAAATTTTGCCATGGCGGCTTCTTTGAGTTGTCCCATGCCCGGCAGCTTATCCAGCAATTGACTGATGCTACCCAACTTATTCATCTCTAGCATTTGATCGCGGAATTCATCCAAGGTGAAACTCTTGCCTTGTTCTAGTTTGCGTACGTAGGCTTTCGCTTTGTCCTGATCGAGTTTGTGGTGTGCTTCTTCGATTAAGCTGAGTATGTCGCCCATGCCGAGTATGCGTGAGGCAATGCGTTCCGGATGAAATGCTTCTAAGCCATCGATTTTTTCACTGACGCCGATAAATTTAATCGGTTTACCGGTGATACTACGTATAGACAGTGCGGCACCGCCGCGGGCGTCGCCATCGGTTTTCGTTAATATCACACCGGTAAGCGCTAAGGCATGGTTAAATGCGGCAGCGGTATTCGCGGCGTCTTGGCCGGTCATGCTGTCGACGACAAATAGGGTTTCTATGGGGTCGCACAGGCGGTGTAGTTCGCTGATTTCCGCCATCATTTGTGTATCGATATGCAGACGGCCTGCACTGTCTATGATGACTACGTCACAGGCTTGACGCTTCGCTTGCTCCAACGCCGCTTTAACGATGGCACTGGGTTTGTCGCTGCTGTTGCTGGCAAAACACGGTGTATCGATTTCTTTGGCCAAGGTCGCCAGTTGCTCTATGGCCGCTGGTCTATAGACGTCGGTGCTGACGAGTAAGACCTGGTGTTTGTGGCGTGTTTTGAGATGATGAGCGAGTTTCGCTGCCGTGGTGGTTTTACCAGAACCCTGCAGTCCGGCCAACAAAATCACCGCTGGGGGTTGGCAATTTAGGTTGAGTTCGGCGTTGGCTGCGCCCATCAGCTGTACCAACTCTTGGTGCACGATTTTGATTAATGCTTGGCCCGGGGACAGGCTCTGGGCGACTTCTTGACCTAGGGCGCGCTTGCGTATTTGCTCGATAAATGTTTTGGTTACATCCAGCGCCACGTCGGCTTCGAGCAAGGCCTTGCGCACTTCGCGCAGGGTGTCCTTGATGTTCTCGTCGCTGAGGCGCCCAGTCCCGCTAATTTTTTTGATAATTTTCTCAAAACGCGATGTAATACCCACAAACATACCCGTGTCTCCTAAACGACCAACCCACTTTATTGCGGGTATATTACTATGCTACACGGGAGTCTGCTATCATTACCCGTTACAAAAACTCAGCCTGGCGTCATGTGGTAAATTTATACTGCCGCGCTCAGCGGGTGTGATGGTTACGTCAATAGGGATGTCATGCAAACGGTAGTGATAGCGACGGTTGTGGTTTATGTGTTGACTGCGTTGGCTCAGGCTATGTCGGTACGGGGCGTATGCGTGCATCGCCCGGTGTTGCGTAGTGTGATTGCCTGCGCGTTGCTGTTGCATGCTTATGTACTCTATCACGGCATTGACACGAGTGCCGGGCAAAATTTAAGTGTGATGAACATATTGTCCTTAGTGACGTGGTTAAGCAGTGTATTGATCATTGTTGCCAGTTGCTATGTCCCCTTGACAAATTTGCTGTTGTTTACCTTGCCATTGGCCGCTCTCTTTGTATTGTTAGCGGCGTGTTTTCCCGGTGTTAATGTGTTGCATACCGTGGCCGACATGCCGCGTCTGTTGCATGTGTTGTTGTCCATGTTAACCTTTAGTGTGTTTTGTGTGGCGGGATTACAAGCGTTATTGCTGACGTGGCAGGATGTGTGTGTGCGTGGTAAACACGCAGGGAGTGGTTTGCCGTTGTTGCCGCCGTTGGAAGTCATGGAAAATGTGTTGTTTCAAATTATTGGGGTCGGTTTTTTCTTGTTGAGTGCGGTGCTGATCAGTAGCCTGTGGTTTTTTTACCACAGTTGGGTGGTGATTTTGTGGGGGAAAGTGGTCTTGACCTTGTTGGGTTGGTTGTCATTTGCGGTATTATTAGTGGGTCGTTATTATTACGGTTGGCGTGGTACCTTAGCCATTCGTTATACCGCGAGCGGTTTATTTTTTTTGTTATTATGCTATCTATTGCTAGCGATTTCTTGGTGAGGCACTGAACCCATGGATCATTTATCACCCCTTTTCATGTTGCTTTGTTTGGTTGGTCTAGTGCTTGTATCGGCATTTTGCTCCAGTGCAGAGACCGGTATGATGGCATTAAATCGCTACAAGCTGCGTCATTTGGCGCGTGCTAAGCATAAGCGTGCGCGTAGGGTCGTACAGATGTTAGAACGTCCCGATAGACTCTTGGGTGTCATTCTCATTACCAATACGTTTGCTAATAATCTAGCGTCGGTTCTTGCGTTATTACTCGCGCAGCACTACTTTGCTCAGTTGGGTGTGGTTATTACCTTAGTGACCTTGGGTATTACCTTGGTGTTATTTGTTTTTGCCGAGATGGGTCCCAAAATAGTCGCGGCATTGTATCCGCAACAAATCGCTTTTTTTGCGGTACTGCCGTTGTCGTTGTTATTACGTGTGCTCTATCCCTTAGTTTGGGTTGCCAATCTTTTCACGAATAGTTTATTGCGTCTGTGTGGGGTTGGGGTTCAGGTGCGTGCCGCGAAGCACGAGCAGCTCAACCGTGAAGAGTTGCGTACGCTATTGCGTGAGGCTGCTGATGTGATCGCCGATGAACATCAACGCATGTTGCTACAAGTACTGGATTTGGAAGATGTGGTCGTCGAAGATATCATGGTACCGAGAAGTGAAGTGTATGGCATAGACTTAGACGATCCCTGGGAAACAATCGTCGTGCAGTTACAAGAAAGTCGTTATGCTTATGTGCCCTTGTACCGTGCGAGTATCAACTGTGTAGAAGGCATGTTACACGTGCGTAAAGTATTACACGGATTGTTAACGGGAACATTGGATAAAGAGCGTTTATTGCAATTGGCCGAGGTTGTGTATTTTATTCCAGAGGGTACGGTGTTGGCGCGACAACTGTTGGAGTTTCGTAGCAATAAAAAAAGCATCGGCTTGGTGGTAGATGAATACGGTGAGTTACAAGGCTTACTGACGATTGCCGACATACTGGAGGAAATCGTGGGCGAATTCAGTACCACATTGAATGCAGCTAATCCAGAAATAAAACCACAAAAAGACGGTGGTTTTTTAGTGGATGGTGGTATGACTATTCGTGATTTAAATCGCTTGCTTAAGTGGGAATTACCTACCGATGGACCTAAAACATTAAGTGGCTTGATCGTAGAGCAATTGGAGGCGATGCCGCAAGCCGGTGTCAGCTTGTTGCTGGCAGGACACCCCGTGGAAATTCTTAGCGTCAGTGATCACACCGTGGATGTTGCACGTATCAATCCGCAGGTTGAATCTATCGCCAGCGAATGAATAGCTTATGTAAGCCAGCATATACCGCTAGCCCTTCAAAATGCGAATTTAAGTTAATAGTTTGCGCAGTATATTGTTTTAGACCTACACAAAGTAAACTTGTGCATAGTCCCCAAAGGGGAGAGTCGCGATTCTCCCCTTTGGGACCCCCATCGCGTAGAGAACACTTCAAAATGCAAAAATCACATTCTGAAGTGTAATGGGTGTATACCGATAACTAGGCGATGATAATCGCTGCGGTGACGTGACGGTTATCTGCGCGGAGTATGTTATAGGTGCGGCATGCCGCCGCGCTATGCATGACTTCTACGGTTTTTTGTTGTGCGTAAAACATATGTAAGAGATCGCTAGGCAAAAAATGTGGGCGTGTGCCCGTTCCCAGTAATAAGATGTCGCAGGGGTTACTGTGTTGTAGCCACAGCAAGATGTGGTCTGCGTTGAGCGTCGCAAACGTGGCTACCGGCCACGCGGTGACGGGCCGATGATCGCTGATGAGTAGGCTGTGGGTGTAATGCGTATCATCTATTTGCAGCGTGCCTGGACTGAAACAGCGTATGCTGCCGGCCGTATGGTGTGCATATGTTAGTTGCATGGTCGAAGTCCTTTGCATGTGTATAAGGTATTAAGGTACATTCTAATCGATTGAACACCCAATGGAAATTCGGTAGGCTTCGATGAGGTATGGATAGAGGATAGATTATGCAAGAATTTCCACGGGTGCAGCGGTTACCAACGTATGTTTTTAATTTAATCAATGAAATAAAGGCGAGCGCGCGTGCGCGTGGCGAAGACATCATTGATTTTGGTATGGGTAATCCCGATCAGCCGACACCGCGACACATTGTCGATAAACTGGTGCAAACCGCAGAGCGCCCAGACACGCATCGTTACTCGGTGTCGCGTGGGATCAAACGCTTACGCCAAGCGATTTGCCATTGGTACGGCACACGTTATGCGGTCGATTTGGATCCGGCAACGGAAGCGATTGTGACGATTGGCTCTAAAGAGGGATTAGCCCATTTAGCCTTAGCTTGTACGGGTCCAGGTGATGTGGTGTTAGTGCCTAACCCGACTTACCCCATTCATTATTATGCGTTCATTATTTCGGGTGCAGATATTCGTCCGTTGCCTTTGCTAGCGGGTGATGATTTACTCGCACGTTTGCGTCAGTCGCTGCGTGAAACTTCGCCCAAGCCCATGATGTTGGTATTGAATTTCCCGTCCAATCCGACGGCACAGTGTGTCGATCTCGATTTTTTCACGGCGGTGGTTGCTTTAGCTAAAGAGTATGGCGTTTGGCTAGTGCATGACTTGGCGTATGCAGACCTTGTGTTCGATGGTTATCAAGCACCATCACTTTTACAAGTGCCGGGTGCTAAAGATATTGCTGTTGAGGCTTATACCCTATCTAAGAGTTATAACATGCCGGGTTGGCGTGTGGGTTTTGTGTGTGGGAATGCAATGATCATTCATAATTTAGCACGCATTAAATCTTATTTAGATTATGGCATGTTTACCCCAATTCAAGTGGCAGCCATAGAGGCGTTAGAAGGGCCACAAGCGTGCGTGAGTGATATTCGCGATTGTTATCAAGCGCGTCGTGACGTGTTATGCGAGGGACTGAGTAGCATAGGTTGGGATGTGACAATACCTAAGGCCACGATGTTTGTATGGGCGAAGATACCTCCTGCATATCAGGAGATGGGCTCTTTAGCGTTCAGCAAACAGTTGATTGAACGTGCCGGTGTTGCGGTGTCTCCCGGTGTCGGTTTTGGTGAGCACGGTGATGATCACGTGCGTTTTAGTCTGATTGAAAATGAGCAGCGTACCCGACAAGCGGTGCGTAGCTTAAAACGTATGTTTCGTGCAGATGGTTTACTGACGGAGTAACGATACCCATTCCACTTCAAAATGCGCTTTTTGCATTTTGACGTGTTCTCTACGCGATGAGGTTTCCAAAGCGGAGAATCCCGAAAAGCGTAGTTTTACTGGGCTAGGCGTCAAATCAAGGGTAACTATTCAGCATTTTTGCTGAATAGTTGCCTGACAGCATAACAGGAGAAGGTATTTTGCAACGTATCACAGTCGGAATGCTGGGTTTAGGCACCGTGGGGGCAGGTTTTTTGACGGTATTGCAGCGTAATCGGCAAACGATCTTGCAACGTACGCAATGCGCGATTAAGGTAAAGACGTGTGTGGTGCGTGATGTAAGCAAGGTGCGTCGTGCGGATCTGCAGGGAGTGCAATTAAGTGCTGATCCGTATGCCGTGTTACACGATCCAGAGATTGATGTCGTCATCGAAGTGATGGGGGGAGAGACGCTGGCGCGTGACTGGGTATTGATGGCCATGCAACAAAAAAAGCAGGTCGTGACAGCCAACAAAGCCTTGTTAGCGAGACACGGAGCAGAATTGTGTGCGCAAGCAGAACGTTGCGGTGTGACCTTGGCGTTTGAAGCGGCTGTGGCGGGTGGAATTCCCGTGATCAAGGCATTGCGCGAGGGCTTGGCGGGTAATCAAATTCAATGGTTGGCGGGTATCGTCAATGGCACGTCTAACTTTATTTTGACGCGCATGCATGAGCTGCATGAAGATTTTTCTACTGCGCTCTTGCAAGCGCAGCAGCACGGGTATGCAGAAGCTGATCCACGTTTTGATGTAGACGGTATTGATGCCGCGCACAAGTTGACAATTTTAGCGGCATTAGCCTTTGGCATGCCATTGTGCCTGGATGCGGTACATTGTGAAGGGATCAGCCAAATTACGCATTTGGATATTGCCTACGCGGAAGAATTAGGTTACTGCATCAAACACGTTGCTGTTGCGCAACGCATGTCGACGGCGGTGCAATTGCGTGTATTACCGGTGTTGCTGTCGCATCGACATATCTTGGCGCACGTCAATGACGCAATGAATGCTGTGCTCGTGTATGGCGATGCGGCGGGTGCTAGTTTATATTACGGTGCAGGTGCGGGGGCAGAGCCTACCGCCTCCGCGGTGTTGGCTGATGTCATAGATCTCATACGCGATCGAGACAGTGGCACGGTGCGACCGCGAGTGCCTACCTTAGCGTTTGCTGCTAATGCCATAGAAAATCCGGTGTGTTTACCCATAGATGCGTTGGAAACTGTGTACTATCTACGTGTGCACGTATTAGATAAGGCGGGGACCCTGGCTGATATTGCGCGTATCCTGGGTGATTTGTCGATTAGTATAGAGATTTTACTCCAGAAAAAAGACAAGCATGGATTGATAGACGCAGTGCCCGTGGTGATCGTGACGCACAAAGCACGTGAGATCAATATGCAGCAAGCGATAAAACAGATTGAATGTTTAGCAAGTGTGGCGGGTAAGGTGATGTGTTTGCGCATGGAAATGCTGTGGTAGGCACTAGGCTCTTAATTTTACGCTTGGCCCAGTAAAACTGGAACGGCATTCCTCAGGGGAGAACCGCGATTCTCCCCTTGAGAAAATCCCCATCGCCTAAAGAAACACCGCGTTTTCGAGCAACACACTTTCTTGATGTGGTTGAATAGTTACCTATGCCCTCAAATTCATTTTTGCTTGTACGATCACACCCAAAAAGCGGTTGTTGGTATTGTCAAAGTAGGTGCCTTGAAAGTCGGGATTGAGCCCTTTGAGGTAAACGCGGCTGCTATCGTAGAGTACCTGCTTGAAGGTGGGAATGACGTCATGCGCGGTTTTAATAATCGCAAAATCCCGATCCCCAGGTTGCAAGGTGGGATCGACGATGATGATCGTACCTTCAGGAAAGCGTGGGCGCATTGTCGTATCTTGCACGCTTAACGCATAACTGGATGGATCAACCCGAACATCCGTAATGACCTTACGGTTGGTGGGTGCTGGTTTGGGTTGGGTTAGCCACGTATCTATTTGTTGCCAGTCCAGGAGAGGAACATAACTACAGATGTTAATCGGCTGCAATTTCTTGTCTTCGGTCAGATAGGGTGGCAGAGGTTGTAAGCCAATGAGTTGATCGACGCTCACACAAAAGTAGTTTGCCAATGGACTCAAGCTGGCGACTTTAGGATTATCGGTTTTGCCTGCCGCTATGCGATGAATGACGGGCTGCGCGACGCCCGTAGAGCGAGCAAGCTCTGACTCATTTAAATTCTTATACGCCATCAAGCGTTTTAAATTATGACTGAGCGCTTCCATCGTGTTCCATTGTTTGCAGTATGCATCGTTGGCCAATCGTAGCATCACCACTTGCATAACAGCTAGCGTTAGCGAAAGTGAATTGCATTTTTTTGCAATAAAACAGCATAAAACAGCTGTATTGCGCATTGGTGTTGTTAAATGGCGATGTTGTTGCGCAGAGTTGCGTTGGTATTTCATTTTTGTGCGCTGATGATTACGCAGTACATTGCAGCTTAATCGTGTTTTGCAGCAACACTGGGACGAGATGATGTGCAGAGTAGCGTCTGCGTGAGCTTGCACAAAGGGTAAGACAACACCCAATGCTTCGTTCGTGCAAAATGTCAGAGTATTACCCCAATTGCATCCAGAACAAGCAGGTCAATGCAGAAAACCAGACACTTAAAATTCATTTTTGCATATAAAGATCATATAACGATCTAAAAAAAAATCTAAAAAACATAAAATTATACGTTGACACATAATTCGCGATTTGGTAAAAATGGAATCACTTGACTGGCTGTACTGGATGTTACCAAGCGACTAGCTCGTGGTATTGGTGATTAAGGTTAGCACAGCAATGACTGGGCCTAGCAGGAGCATTGGCGGTCAAGTTTTTAACATTAATCAGTTAAGGAGACGCATCATGAGAAGTGAATCTCAAACATTAGGTTATGTTGATGATGGTTTAATGGCGACAGGTGAGGGCGCATCTGTCACGATGGGGGGGGTGTCGCAGCTGGCCGCAACGCCTGGGGATCCGGCCTCTGATCCTTCATTGCTGGCCATGGCGCAGTTGTACGGTAGACTGCGCGCGTTGCCGGGCATATGGCAAATGATGATTTCCGAAATATTGCAACGTAATGATTACAGCATTATTAGGATAGCCCATGATCTGCACGTCTCTGCGAGAACCGTGAAACGCATTCTACATAATCAAACCAGCAATCCGTGTGTCGAGACAGGATTTCGGCTGTTTTTCCTGCATTTTCGTTGTTTCCCACAAAATTATCGTGTAGCTGCGGACCGCGATAGCAAGTGAGTTATCCGGTGGCGGGTAGTGATGGCAAGTGCGAACAGTTGGGGCATGTACGAATCATGCCCCCTATGGGTCAAGGTTCTATGTCATGCAAATGCTGAGTTACTGCCAGCCATGAACCCAACAGACCTAGCATAGCTCCGCACGCGATGAGTAGCAGGCTAGATTCATTATCCAGTCCCGTCAGGGTAAAGTGGCTGTTGTAAGACACGGCGAGTTGTTGCACGGGGCTGTCTAGCCACCACGTAAATAAACTAACGAGTATCATCGCGAAAATACCACCTAAGGCACCATACAGTATCCCGCTGTAGAGGAACGGGCGTCGAATAAAGGTGTTGGTTCCCCCCACCAATTTGATGACTTTGATTTCGGTGTGGTAGCTTTGCGTGGCTAAACGTATGGTATTTCCAATGATTAAAATCACACTAAAACACAGTAGCAAGGTCAGTGCGTAAATCACGGCACGGCCTAGTTCAAGCATGTGATACAGGCGATTGACCCAGGCCATGTCTAATTTGGCGATGTCTACCTCCGCTAAGTTTTTTAATTGTTGTAAAAAAACTTGTATGTTTTGCGGTTTGCTTAATGTGTCGCCAGGGTGAATGAGGATCACGCCAGGTAATGGATTATCCGGTAATTCATTTAATACGTCATCAAAACCGGAGTAGTGTTTGAACTTATCTAAGCCTTGTTGTGGCGAGATGTAATCGACCGTGTTGATACTCTCACGCAAGCTCAGCTCCTGACTCAATTGCCGCCCGCGTGCTTCGGTGACGGATTTTTTTAGGTACAGAGAAATTTGAGTGCCGTTATTCCATTCATGACTGAGTTGCTGTACGTTTTGCAATACAACAAAGAGGCCGCAAGGTAGCGCTAATGCGATACCAATCACGGCTAAAGTCATGCAGGTGGCGAGTGGCGCCTGACTCATTTTGTTAAAGCTAGAGAGGAAGGCTTGCCAATGTTGGTGTAACCACTGGATGAGGGAAAAATGTGGAATAAAAAGATTATTTTCCAGCACGTTATTTCTTAATGTTGTTTTATTCTGCATATTGGTTCTCACCGACAAGTTGTCCTTTTTGTAAATGTAATGTGCGATACGCTAAACGTTGAATGAGTGCGATATCGTGTGATGCAATGAGCACACTGGTACCCAATTCATTGAGTTGGGTGAAGACCGCCATGATTTCTGTCGAGAGTTTAGGATCAAGATTTCCAGTCGGTTCATCTGCTAATAGCAGCGGCGGTTTGTTGACGATGGCCCGTGCAATGCCTATGCGTTGTTGTTCGCCGCTGGAGAGTTCCTCTGGATAAAGCTTTTCTTTGCCGAGTAAACCGACTTTGTCTAATGCCGCACGTACTCTGCGACCTATTTCTTGGCGGTTATGGTTGCCGGCAATGCGTAGAGGCAATGCGACGTTGTCAAATACACTGTGTTGATACAATAGCTGTGGATCTTGAAAAATGATCCCTATACAACGGCGCAGATAAGGGATGTTGCTTTTACTCACGCGCTGTAGGTTTTGCCCATTTACCAATAGCTGTCCCTGGGTACAGCGTTCCATCAACATAATTAATTTCAGTAAGGTACTTTTCCCTGCTCCAGAATGGCCGGTTAAAAAAGCCATTTCACCGCGTGCCAGATGAAAGCTGACATCGTGCAAGGCTTGTTGGCCATTGGCGTAACGTTTGTTGACTTGTTTAAAGTGAATCACTCATTGCCCCCTGAGAATAATGCCTCAATAAATTCTGCAGCGACAAAGGTACGTAGGTCATTGGGTCCTTCGCCTATGCCAATAAAATAAACTGGCAGCGCTAATTGTTTTGCGATCGCAAATACGATACCACCTTTAGCGGTGCCGTCTAACTTTGTGAGGATGATGCCAGTGATGCCTATGGCATCGTGAAATTGCATGGCTTGGCGCAGTGCGTTTTGTCCCATACTAGCATCCAGGACGAGGAATATGTCATGCGGGGCACTGGGTTCGGCTTTTTTCACGACGCGAACTATCTTTTGCAACTCCTGCATTAAGTGTGTTTGCGTGTGTAAGCGTCCTGCACTATCGGCCAGCAATACGTCGCATTGTCTGGCACGTGCAGCGGACAGCGCATCGTAAATCACAGAGGCACTGTCGGCGCCTTGTTGTTGCGCGATAACCGGTACGTTATTGCGGTTCCCCCACACTTGTAATTGTTCCACCGCTGCTGCGCGGAATGTGTCGCCAGCGGCGAGTATGACTTTTTGCTGTTGCTGCTGTAAGTAATGCGCGAGTTTACCAATGCTGGTAGTTTTCCCTGCACCATTGACGCCAACCAAAAGTACCACGTGGGGTTTGTGTTGTGGATTGGGGTGCCACTCTTTTTCACAAGGCTGGAGTATCGCCAACAACTCTTCTTTAAGTGCCGTCACCAGCGCGGCAGGATCGGTGAGTTGTTTGCGTGAAATGCGCTGTTGCAATGCATGGACGATCGTTTCACAGGCTTCTATGCCAACATCTGCGCTTAATAAACGCGTCTCTAGCTGCTCCAGCAAATCGTGATCGATGATTTTCTTGCCTAACAGCAAATCACTCAAGCCATCAGTCAAACCTTGTCGGGTATTGCTTAACCCATTTTTTAAACGTTGCAACCAGCTTTGTTTGTGCGGCGGCTGCGCGTCGGATGAGGGTGGGTTTGATTTGCGTTTTAAAAAACTCAGCATGGCAATCCTTAAAGTCGCATAATCCGCTATCCTAACACGGGTGGTATGATATACTCAAAACGCGTAAATATTAAGTTCATGTCGCTGCTACATTTTTTAACAAGAGAAAATCTCACCCGTTTGCGGGTGAGGTAAAGCGATGGGAAGTCCAGAGGGGGCTTATGCAATAGCTCCTCTCTGGTTCCTGTCGCGCGAATTTACTTCGCGCAGGCGAAACCAATTAAGGAAACAATCTCGGTCGCTTGCGACCGAGTTGTTGAACAACCATGATAAGGAAATACAGTATGCGCATCGTACGCTGGGGTATGATTTTACTCGCTTACATCGGAATTTTACCCGCGTTAGCCATGGGCACCCACGAGTATCTCTTGAAGAATGACTTGAAGGTGTTGGTGCGTGAGGATCACCGCGCGCCCGTAGTAGAGGTGCAAGTGTGGTACAAAGTGGGTTCCAGTTATGAGACATTGGGGACTACCGGTGTTTCGCATTTGTTGGAGCATTTGATGTTTCAAGGCACCAAGAAACACCGTGCCGGCGAATTTGCACGCTTAAGTGCTGCGCACGGGGGCATGCAGAATGCGGCAACCTCACGTGATGCTACCTCGTATTATCAAGAGTTACCCAAAGCAGATTTAGCCCTGGCATTGGATTTAGAAGCCGATCGTATGCAGCATTTATTATTGGATAAACAGCGTTTTGCCCAAGAAATTAAGGTGGTGCGAGAAGAACGCCGTTTGCGTACGGACGATGATCCGTTGGCGGTGACCTACGAACGTTTTAATGCCAGTGGGTTTGTTTCTAGTTCTTACCAGTATCCGGTTGTGGGTTGGATGAATGATTTGTTGCACTTGCAGTTGGCGGATGCGCAACGTTGGTATGAGCAATGGTACGCACCGAATAATGCCGTGTTGGTCGTGGTCGGTGATGTGAATCCATTGGAAGTGTTGGCATTAGCCAAACGCTACTTTGGTGCGTTGCCTAAGCATCAGACGCCTGTTCCGGTCAACGTAGAAGAAGCCGCTGTATTGGGTAGCAAAGAAATAATAGTGAATTTACCCGCACAGGTGCCGTGGTTGGTGATGGGATATCTGGTGCCTGTGGTGAAGACAGCACAACGCGCATGGGAACCTTATGCGTTGGAAGTAGCGGCTATGTTGTTAGCGGGAGACGGCAGCGCCAGATTGCCCAGTAAATTAATGCGTGATACCGAGATGGCTGCCAGCGTGGATGTGAATTACGATTTATATGCGCGATTAAATACGTTATTTACCATCTATAGCGTGCCTAGCCAAGGTCATGAGGTGGCAGAATTACGCGATGCGGTGAACAAACAAGTGCAGTGGTTGCAACAAGAGCCGGTGTCTGCGCAAGCACTGCAACGTGCAAAAGTACAATTAATTGCAGCACAAACCTACGCAAAAGATACCCTATTGTACGAAGCACAGCAGCTCGGCGTGGTGGAAAGTGTGGGTTTGTCGTGGCGTATACTCGATAGCTATGCGGCAAGAATCAATGCGGTAACACCGGAACAAGTACAGGCAGTAGCGCGTACTTATCTCAATCCAGATCACTTGACCGTTGCCATGTTGCAACCGCGTCAGTCCGAATCAACCTAATAAGGGAGCGGTTTATGCGTATACGGCAGGTAATGAGTGTAGTGTTATGCTGGGTATCCTGGGCGATGGCGTCGGCAGCGGTGTTGCCGCCTTCCAATGCAGCGTTGTTGTCGATACAAACGTGGCAGACTCACAATGGCGCCGCCGTCTATTTTGTGCCAGTGTTTCAGTTACCGATGGTGGATGTGCAAGTGGCGTTTGCTGCGGGTTCGGCGCAAGATGGTGCAACACCGGGCCTAGCTGCATTAACCAATGGTATGTTGGAGCAGGGTACACAGGCGCTTAACGCACAACAGATAGCAGAGCGCATCGCCACATTGGGTGCCCGATTTAGACTAGAGACCGATCGTGACATGGCCGTCATTAGTTTGCGTAGTTTAGCGGATCAAAACTATTTGGCACCGGCAGTAGACTTAATTCATAAAATGCTCGTGCATCCTAGTTTTCCATTGCGTGATTACAAGCGTGAACAAGCGGCGATGTTGCGTGCGTTGCAAGCCCAACAGCAATCACCCAGTGAACTGGCAGAAAATGCATTTTATGCAGCGTTGTATGCTAAGCAAGGCTATGGCCATCCGGTGTTGGGCACCAGTGCTAGTGTGAAAAAATTGCGTAGAGAACAATCGCAAGCGTTTTATCAGCAGTATTACGTGGCTAAGAATGCGGTATTAACCATTGTCGGTGCGTTGTCACGACAACAAGCGGAGCAACTGGCAGAAGACATGCTTGCCGGGCTACCCTCCGGTGTAAAAGCCGAGAGGGGCGCTGCCGCTGTATTACCGCTTTCCGCACAACGTGCCGTACATATTGCGTACCCGTCAAGCCAAACCCACGTGTACCTGGGTACCTTGGGCATCACGCCGACGGATCCCGATTATTTTGCTTTGTATGTGGGAAATCATATTTTGGGCGGTAGTGGTTTGAATTCGCGTTTGTTTAAGCGTGTGCGTAATGAGCGCGGCCTGTCTTACACGGTGTACAGTTATTTTCTGACGTTAGGCAATAGAGGGCCATTTCTATTAAATTTGCAAACGCGTAATCAACAAACAGAACAAGCCATTTTGTTGGCAAAATCGGTATTACGTCAATTTATCCAGCAAGGACCTAGCGCAAGTGAATTGGCGAGTGCAAAGCAACAGATCATTGGCAGTTTGCCGCTGAGCATCGCGAATAATGCAGGCATCAGTCAGCGCTTATTAAAAATAGCGTTTTATCAGTTGCCATTGGATTATCTCGATAGTGTGGTTGCACAAGTACAAGCGTTGACGGTAGAGCAAGTGCGTCAGGCGATGCAAGCGCGATTGGGACAACAACCGTTATTGCTGGTCACGGTGGGGCAGGACGCGACAGTGTCCGAGCACGCATCGCCGTAATGAGACAGTATGGGGGCCAAGTGCGGATCGTCGGTGGTTGTTTGCGCGGCCGTCGCTTACCTGTCTTGACGCAGCAAGGCTTGCGGCCCACGCCGGCTAGAGTGCGTGAGACCTTATTTAACTGGTTGATGTGGTCGGTGCAAGGTGCGCGTTGCTTGGATTTATTTGCGGGAACAGGTGCCTTGGGCTTTGAGGCTTATTCGCGTGGGGCTGCACAGGTGGTTTTAGTCGACAGTCTAGCGCCAGTGATCGCGCAATTGCAGTTAAATAAACAGCGTTTTCAGGCAGACAAGGTCAGTGTGTTGCAAGCGGATGCGACGCGTGCTTTGCCGATGTTGCAGCAATCCTTTGATATTGTGTTTCTCGATCCACCCTTTGGTCAGCAGTTGTTGCCTGGTGTCATCACATGGTTGCAGCATGGTTGGGTACACAGCGGCTCGCGTGTTTACGTCGAGAGCGAAAGCAGCGCAGCGGATTTGCAAATATTGTGCAATTGGAAATTGCTGCATCAGGCGCGTGCCGGTCAGGTTAATTATTACCTTTATCAAATCCTCGGTGACTAGCGCAGGCTACGTGTTTTCCCTTGCATCCTTCGTTAATATTCGACGCCCTTAACTTGACATTAGATCCCCTTCTTGTTTCAATGAGTTCGGTTTTCATTGCGTAGATCATCATGATATGAAAAAACAGCTTCTATGGTTAGGTACAGTACTAGTCGCGGTATTGATAAATAGCGGTTGTGTGCATCGTCAATATTCATTACAGCCCGCGGCGGGTAGTGATACGGCAGAGGTGGCTTTGGCGCAAACGGCGCAAGCTATCAATGAGTCCCTGCATAACTTAAATCAAATTAAACGTGCAACGTTGCCGCCCGGCAAAAGCTTAGTCGATGTAGATTCATATACTATGCCGGGCCGCGTCTCGGTGGATTGGTCAGGTCCTATTGTGCCGTTACTGCAGCAGTTAGCGGGTATGCAACATTATCAGCTGGTTGTGTTGGGACAAGAGCCTGCTATTCCGGTGGTGGTATCGATTTTTGCGAAAGATAAGGCTGCCATAGATATTCTACGTGATATTGATCTACAAGCGGGTGATCGCGCCAGTTTACGCGTATTACCGGCGCGACGCGTCGTGGAACTGCGTTACCAACGTGCGTGAGTCTTGACGCCGAGATCATGCGTTTGCATCTTAGCGAGTCTGTCGTGTATTCCTTCCCATTGCGGTTCTGTTGGTGGTTTCTCCACGAGTATGCGCTGTACTTGCATTTCATCCGCAATGTGCAGTTGGTAATACAGTTGTTGTGCGTAGGCGCTAGCCTGCGTAGGCATTGCTATCCAATGGGCATCTGGGTGTCGTATAGCGTTGGACAAGCCAAGAATAATGAGTGGTGCGGACAGCGGTTGTGCGACTAGGTCATGCAATTCTTTTAGGGTGACCAGCTGGACTGGCGTGTGCGGCGCGTAGTGACTGGCTAAGGCACCGGGTACACGTGGTGAGTGTGCGTGCGCTGTACGCAATACGCAGTTTACCACAGCACTTAATTCTGTTTGGCTGATGCTACCAGGACGCAACAAGCACGGTGTTGCTTGGCTCACGTCAACGATGGTTGATTCTATCCCTACGTCACATGCATCGTCTGCTTCTAAGATGAGCGGAATGCGATCGCCAAAACTCGCTCGCACATGTGCCGCACGGGTAGGACTGAGTTCACCGAAACGATTGGCGGAAGGTGCACATACGCCGTCACCGAATTCGCGCAACAGCTGTAGGGTCAATGGATGACGTGGGCAGCGCAAGGCAACGGTAGTTTGCCCGCCCGTGATACTGGGTAGCACACCAGAACGACACGTTAAGACTAGGGTCAGTGGGCCAGGCCAAAACGCCTCAGCTAAGCGGTAAGCGAGGGGCGGGATGTTACAAGCCCATGCGTTGATCTGCGCGCTATCGGCAATGTGCACGATGACAGGGTGATTGGATGGCCGACCTTTTAAGGAAAAGACTTTAGCGACGGCATTGGCATTGCGCGCGTCAGCGGCTAGGCCATAGACGGTTTCGGTGGGGATGGCAACGACATCCCCCGCACGCAATAATTGCAGCGCGTTGGTCAGTAAGGCGTTACTCACTCGATTTTTCTTGATCCCAAGCGGCAATGGCTTGGTCCTGGAACAGTTCCTTGGCTTTGGCAATGACGGCCGCTGATTGATAGGCTTTTACCAGTTGTTGAATGCGCGGATCGTTGGCTTTGGCGGCGCTGGTTACGATGATATTGGCGTAAGGTGAAGATGTGTCTTCGACAAACAGCGCATCGCGATTCGGATACAAATTAGCAGGGATGGCGTAATTGGTGTTAATCGCCGCCAAGGCAACATCGTCTAAAACACGCGGCAGTTGTGCTGCATCTAATTCCTTGATGATCAGTTGCTTAGGATTCTGCACGATGTCGTGTACCGTGGCATTGATGCCTATGTTGTCTTTCAGTACCAGTAGTTTGGCTTGTTGCAACAATAACAACGATCTGGCTTCGTTGCTGGGATCATTGGGTATAGCAACAACAGCTTTGTCGGGTAGTGCGGTAAGGTCTTTTAACTGTTTCGAGTACAATCCCATGGGGTAAACAAAGGTTTTGCCGACGGTGACTAACTTGTAGTGTCTGTCTTTGATGGTGGCGTCTAGGTAAGGTTGGTGCTGGAAAATATTCGCATCGATGCTGCCATCATTGACGGCTGCATTGGGTAAGGTATAGTCGGAGAACTCGATGACGGTGATGGGTAGGTGAAATTGTTGTTGTGCGACGTCCTGCACGACGCGCATCAGCTCTACATCCGGCCCCGATGACGTGCCCACGCGTAGTGTCTTGTTGTTTGTGTTGGGTTGGCAAGCAACGATCACTAGCACTAAGCAAAGTAGTAGGCCGGTGTACTTACGCATGTTTTTCTCCTCATATGTCCATTTCACTTCAGCATGCGATTTTTGCATGTTGAAGTGTTCTTCTCGCGATGGGGTTTCCCAAGGGAAGAACCGCGATTCTCCCCTTGGGTGACCGTGCACAAATTCACTTTGTGCCGGTCATCAAAACAGAATATACCGCGCAACTTCCCCATCAAAATTCGCATCTTGAAGTACGAGCGGTATGTTAGCCCATTTGGCGTGATAGTTTAGCGCCTAGACTTTGAATAAGTTGCACTAACGCAATCAGGACGACTATGGTACCGCACATCACCGGTATGTCAAGGCGTTGATAACCGTAGCGTATGGCCAGATCGCCGAGACCACCGCCACCGATGGCGCCTGCCATCGCGGAATAAGCGACGAGGTTAATCATCGTTAAGGTGATGCCTTGAATGATAGCGGATCTGCTTTCCGGTAAGAGAAACTTTAGGATGATTTGCCACGGTGTGGCGCCCATCGCGGTTGCTGTTTCCAGTAAGCTGCTGGGCACTGTATCTAACGCATTTTCCACCACGCGCCCTACAAACGGTATTGCGGCAAAGGTTAAGGAGACGATCGCAGCGTCGGTGCCAATGGATGTTCCCACGAGTAACCGCGTCAACGGAATGAGCGCTATCATCAAAATCACGTAGGGTATGGAGCGTACGATATTGACGAACCCATTGAGCAGAGCAAAGCGCCAGCGGTTCGCTAAGATGCCGTGTGGCTTGCTACTAAAGAGCAAGATGCCTAAAGGAATCCCCAACAGCGTAGCTAGCGCTGCGCTAGCTAATACCATGTAGAGGGTTTCAAATAGTGGTATGTATATCAAGGAAAGTGTGGTCTGTAACATAGCCTATGGTTTCCACTTCGTTGCCGTGTTGTTGTAAAAATGCAAGGCAGGCGGCAATCGCATCGGTATTGCCACGTAGACTTGCGATCATGATACCTGTTGCTTCCTGGCCAATAAAATCAATATTGGCTTGATGGATGTTTACAGTGATGGCGAACTGCTTGATCATATTGGCAATCTGGGGTTCTGCGCTAGCAGGGCCATTAAACCAAATGCGCCACAGCGGATAACTGTCGGGACCCGGTTGCGTTTGTATGCCTTGTTGTAAATAAGCGGGTAGCTCTACGTGTAAACTGGCTAGGATTAAGCGTTTAGCTGCAGCAGATTGCGGTTTTTTAAACACAGTGGCTATATCACCTCGCTCGACGAGTTGTCCTTGTTCCAGTACGCCGACGTGATGGCAGGTTTGTTTGATGACATCCATTTCGTGACTGATCAATAAAATAGTGAGCTTGAATTGTTGGTTGATATCGCGCAGCAGTTTTAAGATGAGGTGCGTGTTTTGCGGATCCAATGCGGAGGTAGCTTCATCTGCCAATAATACCTTGGGTTGCATGACCAAGGCACGTGCGATAGCCACACGTTGTTTTTCCCCGCCGCTGAGTTGATGGGGATAACAGCGTGCTTTATTCTGCAGTTGAATGAGATCCAACAAAGGCAACACGGCTTGTTGTACGCTGCCTCGTGTTGCGCCACACAGCGTCAGTGGCAATGCAATGTTTTCCGTAACGGTTAAGTGACGGACCAAATTGAAATGTTGGAAAATCATGCCAATACGCTGACGTGCGTGGCGTAATGCAGCGGTGCTTAGCGTTTGTAATGCCTGGCCATTGACGATCACCTGGCCACTGCAAGGTTGCTCTAATAAATTGACGCAGCGAATCAAGGTAGATTTGCCGGCTCCACTGGCGCCGACTATGCCCCAGATGGTGCCGGCTGCTACTTCCAGATCAATGCCTTTGAGAACATGCTGATTGCCCTGCGCCGTGGTAAAGGTTTTGTGGACTTGCTGTAATTCAATCATGTATGTCACTCTGATTCAGGCTAAGTTTGCGATAGCGCATGTGTAGGTTGTCTCTGGTGATGGAACACGAATCAACGTCGGTTGTCAAGTTATAGGGTGTACGATCAGCGCATCCCAGGCTGCGTTACAGCAACTCGCGATTACACAGGGCCTTAGCGATGGTGCCGCTGTCTATAAATTCCAACTCACCGCCTAAAGGTACACCGTGGGCGATGCGTGTGGTTTTGACTTGATAGGGTTTGACGAGATTTGCAATGTAGTAAGCCGTTGCCTCGCCTTCCACCGTAGGATTGGTGGCGAGTATAATTTCGCGTATGTCATCGTTCTGGATGCGTTGCAGTAGCTGATCTAGCCCTAGTTCTTCTGGCCCTATGCCATCCACCGGAGAAAGATATCCCATCAATACGAAGTAATAGCCGCGGAACACGGTGGTTTGTTCTATGGCAAGCATGTCGACTGGATTTTCGACGATGCATAATTGGTGGGTGTCGCGATTTTTTTGTTGGCACAGCTGACAATAGGTGTGTTCGCTGAAGGTGCGGCAAGCGATGCAGCGATCAATGTGCGTTAAGCTTTGGGTGAGTACGCTAGCGAGTTGTTTGCCGCCTTCACGATTACGTTCTAATAAATGAAACGCAATGCGTTGCGCTGATTTGGGTCCAACCCCGGGCAGGCATTGCAATGCGTTGATGAGTTGGTTGAGTAACGGACTAAATGAAACGGTCATCAGGGTTCTCATGTTAGGTGGTATGAGTCGTCGTATTTGCTAGTTCCCACAGGAGGCCCCCGCGCTGCGGGGGATCTCTGCAACAGACTACGAATCCACCGTGGACAGGCTCGGGTATTGCGTTAGCCGGGAAGATTCATGCCGGGAGGTAAACCCAATTTTGCGGTTAGCTCCAACATTTTTTCTTTGGTGGCTTTTTCTATTTTATTGACAGCATCATTAATTGCGGCTTCAATCAGCTTTTCCATCGTTTGTTTATCTTCATCTAAAAAACTGTTATCCAGTGTGACGCGATCGCAGTAATGGCGTCCATTCAAGGTGATCTGAATATCGTTGGCGCCCGCTTTACCGGTGATTTGCAACTCGGAGAGACTGCCTTGCGCGGCCTGCATGTTATCTTGAATAATTTTAGCCTGCTTCATCAGTTCATCAATAGATGTTTTTATTTCATTGGACATGGTTATCTCCTTGGGTAAGCGAATCATGATTATCGTATAGTGTTAGGGTTTCTTCTTGCAAGTGTGCATCAAACTCTTTTTGCACGCTTTTTATGTGTGGGTCATTGCGAATGGCTAACAGCGCTGCTTGTTCGGCTTGTGTTTGTTGCAATTGTGCTTGTCGTGCAGGTGTAGCGAGATCACTTTGTACCCGGATGGTAAGGCGCAATGGACGCTTATAATAGTGACTGAGTGCCTCGGTTAAGCGTTGTTTGTGTTTATCACTGAGTAATGCTTGTTGCCTACTGTCTATGGCCAAGGTGATGTGGTTATCGATCAGACTGTCTAACACACAATGTTGCGCGATAGTGTGACTGATGCCGCTTAAATTCAGTTGTGCCAACACCTTGCTCCACGATTCGGTGTCAACGGCAGGGGGTGTCATGTTCTGCTCGGTGGTGGTTTGGATGTTTGGACTTGTATCCCGTGGCGGCAGTGCGGTCGTGGTGTCAGTCGGTTCGCGTAGGCTATCCGCGCTACGCTCAACAACGGCAGGGGGTGTCATGTTCTGCTCGGTGCTGGTTTGGATGTTTGGACTTGCATCCCGTGGCGGCGGTGCGGTCGTGGTGTCAGTCGGTTCGCGTAGGCTATCCACGCTACGCTCAAAAGCCAACATGCGTAACATAACCATCATAAAACCAACCTGTGGCGTAGGTGCAAGTGCGAGATCACGTTTGCCAAGCAAGCCGATTTGATAATACAACTGTACGGCTTCGGTACCCAGTTGTTGACTGAGCGCCAATACCGTGGTGGAGGTGCTGTGTTTGCTTTGTTGGGTCACGGCAACGTGATGTAGCAGGGTGAGTAGTTGATCCAATACATGGGTAAAATCCACGGTATTTGCCGCGATTTCATCTACGCTGTGGAGCAACTGGTTGCTGTCTGCATGCGCTAATGCCTGTAACAGCGCAACCAACAACGTGTGTTGGGTGTGTCCTAGCATTTCTACCATGGCTTGGGTGCGGAGATGACCGTTGCTAAAAGCGATGGCTTGATCCAATAAGCTTAATGCATCACGCAGACTGCCATCGGCGGCTTGCGCGAGCAACGGCAATGCATCGTTTTCAAACGCGATCTGTTCTTGCTGTAAAATATGCGCGAGATGTGCACTCAGTTGCTGCTCGGTTATTTTTTGCAAATTAAACTGCAAACAGCGCGAGCGTACGGTAATGGGTAAACGTTCTGGATCGGTGGTCGCTAAGATAAAGAGGACGTGCGCAGGCGGTTCTTCCAGGGTTTTGAGTAAGGCATTGAAGCTATGTCCCGAGAGCATGTGTACTTCATCGATGAGATAGACTTTGTAGCGGCCTTGGGTCGGCGCGTACTGCACGTGTTCTAATAATTCGCGGGTATCTTCTACTTTAGTGCGTGAGGCGGCATCCAGTTCCAACAAGTCCACGAAGCAGCCGTGATCGATGTCTTGGCAAGCATGACAGGTACCACAAGGTGACGCACTGATGCCTGCGGCGCAATTGACACATTTTGCTAATATGCGTGCCAGTGAGGTTTTGCCTACGCCGCGTGTGCCACTCAGCAGATAGGCGTGATGTAAGCGTTGTGTTGCAAGGGCGTTGCCAAGTGCGCGCAAAACGGGGGTTTGCCCTACCATTTCGGCAAAGTGACGCGGCCGCCATTTACGCGCTAATACTTGGTAAGTCATCGCTATTTCCGTAGTCGGTTGCTCGAAGGGAGGGTGGCCTCATTAGCCTTATTCCGATACCCACATCAGCCACTACCGCTGCTCCCTTCCGGGCCTCACGGGGTTTGCAACCTAGCGTCATCGGAGGACCAATGCAACCACCATTATAACTTTGCCAGGCTGGAATTGGAGCATTACTAGGCTAAGAAAGCAAGCACTAGTTTATCCATGACGGTAGGCGACGGGGGTTGAGCGACTGCAGCGTTCTGGCTGGGTGATGGCTAGTGTGTTACCTTACGCGCGTGTTTTAGCCGCTGCGCGTAGCAAGCCCAGTGCCAACAATGCGAAAATGGCGTGATTTGGTCCAGGTTGAGCGCATATTAATCGTTGATTATGCAGGATTTTTTGTAGTCATCGAATAATGCGGCTATCTTGATACATTTGCTTGACATTAATCCATGGCCTATTTAGAATCGCCCATCCGATTATTGAGGTGCGTTACTTTTTTGTTGTAACACCGTCGAGAGTGGAAGTTAGGTTTAACTTAACCCGCAATGCAGCCACATAAAGTACAATTTATTGGTGTTTATACCACCCAGTGGTGCATAGTGAGGCAACGGTGGCGTCGCCACTACCTAATAAGCGGTACCGATTTGAGTTTGATAGTTTTACGGCGCCCAGGTCATTCTAGGGTGCTAGGACAAATGAGGTAAAAACCCCGCTATGTCGGCGTTTTTATGTTGTTACAAATGGCAAAGGTTTAATTACAGCTATGGCAACTATTAACCAGCTTGTGCGTGCCCCCAGGACACGCAAAAAAGATAAGTCTAGCGTTCCTGCACTAGGGAGCTGCCCGCAGCGTCGCGGTGTGTGCACCCGGGTGTATACCACTACGCCTAAGAAGCCCAATTCGGCATTGCGTAAAGTGGCGCGTGTTCGTTTGACCAATGGCGCTGAAGTCACGGCTTACATCGGTGGTGAAGGGCACAATTTGCAGGAGCACTCGGTGGTTTTGATCCGTGGTGGACGCGTAAAAGATTTACCCGGTGTGCGTTATCACATCGTGCGCGGTAGCTTAGATACGTCAGGTGTCTCAGGGCGTAAGCAGGGCCGTTCTAAGTACGGGCAAAAGAGACCCAAGGATTAATTAATTTTTTAAGTTTAAGTGTTAGAGAGGAATGTGATGCCAAGAAGACGAATTGTAGCAAAACGCGAACTGATGGCGGATCCTGTATACCACAGCGAGTTGCTCGCGCACTTCATTAACTGTTTGATGTTCAGTGGCAAGAAATCAGTGGCAGAGCGTATCGTTTACGGTGCATTAAGCAAATTAGGTTCGCGTCATCGTTTGCCGGAAGACAGCAAAGAAGGCGGCACAAGTAATTCGGGCTCTGCAGTATTGGATTTGTTTGATAAAGCGCTTGCTAACATTCGGCCTACGTTGGAAGTGCGTTCGCGTCGTGTGGGTGGTGCTACATACCAAATTCCGGTCGAGGTTCCACCGAATCGACGTACGACATTAGCTATTCGTTGGTTGATAGCCAGCGCAGCGGCACGTGGAGAGAAAACCATGGCATTGCGTTTAGCAGCGGAATTACACGACGCATTGGAAGGTCGTGGTAGTGCGGTAAAGAAGCGCGAAGATGCGCATAAGATGGCGAAAGCCAATCAAGCATTTGCACATTTTCGCTGGAATTAACTTTAATTGAGGATACAGACGTGGCACGTGCAACTCCATTAAATCAGTACCGCAACATAGGTATCATGGCTCACATCGATGCGGGTAAAACCACAACGACGGAGCGTGTGCTATTTTATACGGGTATTTCCCATAAGATTGGTGAAGTGCACGATGGTGCTGCGGTGATGGATTGGATGGAGCAAGAACAAGAGCGCGGCATCACGATCACCTCTGCGGCCACCACCTGCTACTGGAGTGGTATGGCCAAGCAGTATCCGCAACACCGCATTAACATTATTGATACCCCGGGACACGTAGATTTTACGATTGAGGTCGAGCGTTCGTTGCGGGTGTTGGATGGCGCCGTTGCCGTATTTTGTTCGGTGGGTGGCGTAGAACCACAATCTGAAACAGTATGGCGTCAAGCCAATAAATACGGTGTGCCGCGTATTGCGTTTGTTAACAAAATGGATCGCATGGGCGCCGATTTTCTGCGTGTAGTGGGACAAATCAAGAATAGATTGGGCGCTACTCCGGTTCCCGTACAATTGCCGATTGGTGCCGAAGAGCATTTCAAAGGCGTGGTCGATCTACTGACCATGAAAGCCATTTATTGGGACGAAGAAAGCAAAGGCATGTCGTTTGTGCTGGAAGATATTCCCAGCGAGATGTTAGCGCAATGCCAAGAATGGCGTGAAAAAATGTTAGAAGCGGCTGCTGAGGCGTCCGAGGAATTGATGGAACGCTACCTAGAATCGGGTGATTTTAGCCCGGATCAAATTCGTGCCGCCTTACGTCAACGTACCTTAGCGAATGAGATCATTCCGGTGTTGTGCGGCAGTGCGTTTAAAAATAAAGGGGTACAGGCGATGTTAGATGGCGTGATCGACTATCTGCCTTCACCGCATGAAGTCCCCGATGTGAAGGGCGAAGACGATCGTGGCGTTGAAGCCGTGCGTCATTCTAGCGATCAAGAACCCTTTTCTGCGTTGGCCTTTAAGATTGCGACGGACCCATTTGTAGGAACACTGACATTTTTCAGAGTCTATTCGGGTATGCTCAGTTCCGGTGATACCATCTATAACCCGGTAAAGGGTAAGAAAGAGCGTATTGGTCGTCTCTTGTTGATGCATGCTAATTCGCGCCAAGAAATCAAAGAAGTGTTTGCGGGTGATATTGCTGCAGCGGTCGGCTTAAAGACAGCGACGACGGGTGATACCTTGTGTGACTTAGATAAAGTCATCACCTTAGAACGTATGGATTTCCCTGAACCGGTTATCTCGGTGGCGGTTGAACCTAAAACGAAAGCTGATCAAGAAAAAATGGGCATTGCATTGGGTAAGTTGGCACAAGAAGATCCGTCATTCCGTGTGCGCTCAGACGAAGAGTCTGGCCAAACCATCATTGCAGGCATGGGCGAGTTACATTTAGAAATCATCGTCGATCGCATGAAACGTGAATTCGGTGTGGAAGCCAACGTAGGCAAGCCACAAGTAGCCTACCGTGAAACCATCCGTGGCACGGTAGAGCAAGAAGGCAAGTTTGTGCGTCAGTCGGGTGGACGCGGCCAATACGGTCACGTGTGGTTGAAGATAGAGCCACTAGAGCCAGGCCAAGATTTCGAATTCGTCAACGGTATTGTGGGTGGTGCCATTCCTAGGGAATATATCCCTGCGGTGGAAAAAGGTGTCAAAGAGCAAATGCAAAACGGCGTTATTGCGGGATATCCCGTGGTAGACGTGAAAGTCACTTTATTTGATGGTTCTTACCACGATGTAGACTCCAGCGAAATGGCGTTTAAAATAGCGGGTTCGATTGGATTCAAAGAAGGTGCTAAGAAGGCCAAAGCAGTATTGCTTGAACCTATCATGAAAGTTGAGGTAGTCACTCCGGAAGATTACATGGGTGATGTGATGGGTGACTTGAATCGTCGGCGTGGTATCTTGCAAGGCATGGATGATACGCCAGCAGGTAAGGTGATACGTGCCGAAGTGCCACTGTCTGAAATGTTTGGTTATGCCACGGATTTACGTTCTGCAACGCAAGGGCGTGCGACGTATACCATGGAATTCACTAAATACGCAGAAGCACCAGCGAGTATCGCAGAAACGATTATTAAGAAAGAGAGTAAGTAGTCAGCAATAGGATTAAGGGTAATTTTCAGCCTATTTACTGAATAGTTACAACAAAGATAAATAAGTTATACGGGGTATTACCATGTCTAAGGGAAAATTTGAGCGAACAAAACCACACATAAATGTCGGTACTATTGGTCACGTGGATCACGGTAAAACAACCTTGACAGCGGCGCTTACCAAAGTCCTAGCAGAAGTCTATGGTGGCGAATTCAAAGCCTACGACCAAATTGATAAAGCGCCAGAAGAGCGCGCACGGGGTATCACGATTGCGACCG
>JACCDN010407377.1_pt1 | contig 284625 bp, 253 predicted proteins | sample 7441691 | NCBI WGS metagenome assembly JACCDN01 (sample SAMN15323439, study PRJNA562643) | freshwater metagenome | isolation source: river surface water | place: USA:Blue River Watershed | collected 2017-08-16 | reverse complement strand
ATCGTCATTTTTCCACTGGGGGTTCGCGAGGGTGTTGTCCTGCCAGACTTTGGCGGTCACGTTATCGTGCAGAATCATGTTCATGCGCGCCAAGGCGCTGGTGGCGTTATCCATCTCTTGGCCGAAGATGGTGAGGCCACGAGGCGCTTCATCGCTCGCCTTTAACAGTAGCGAACCCGAACCGCAGGCGGGGTCATAAACGGTGGCATCTTGTGGGGTATCGCTGGTAATGCCGACCACCTTAGAAACAATACGTGATACTTCTGCCGGGGTGTAAAACTGACCTTTGGATTTGCCGGAATCGGTAGCGAAGTGGCGCATGAGGTATTCGTAGGCATCGCCCAACAGGTCATCACCATCGGCTTTGTTACTGGCTAAATCCAGCCCTTGGAAAATGCCTACCAATTTGGTGAGGCGATCCACCATGTCTTTACCCTTGCCGAGCTTGTCTTCATCGTTAAAGTCGGCAACGTCAATCACGCCTTTCAAGTCATTGGCTTCAGCGAGTTTGCTGATGATCTTGTTGATCTTATCGCCAATTTCTTTGTCGTTTTTCAAGGCGATCATGGCGCTGTAGTCAGCGCCTTCGGGTACTTCAATCAAGCCGTAAGGGTCTTTAGCGTATTTGTCGGATACGTACTTCATGAATAACAGGGTGAGAACGTAATCTTTGTATTGGCTGGCATCCATACCGCCGCGCAGTTCGTCGCAGCTGGCCCAAAGGGAGGAATAAAGTTCGGTTTTTTTGATGGCCATGAGGCTTCCTGAAGATATTTTTCACTTTTTTTTGGCTATTTTTGCCTTGCGTTTTGACTCCAAACCACACTTTTTGCGGGTCAAATCGCGCAGGTCATTTTCGGCGACCAGAACCATAGCAGAATTTGGCTGGGCACGCTGCAGCCGGCGTAAATACAGGCTTTTGATGCCATTTTACGCTGACCAAAACACACTAAAAACCGTCAAGTACAGAGCCCTATTTTAGGTTGTTTTTTGAGCTAGACATAATATACCAATATGTATGTCCTTATAAATCAATGACTTGCAAACATTTTTGCTTTCCGCTAGCGTAATAACAGGGCTCAAAAAATGAGCGTATCGCGGAACCCTCTGATGACCAAAAAACGCAAAAATATCTTGATAACGGATCGTGATAGATGGATTCAGGAGTGGTTAGAGGCGCTGGACGCCGGGAGGTATGTTCCATTTTTCATGACACAGGACGTTCCCTCCTCTGGCGCCAGATTCCGCACCCCCGGTATCAAATCGGGCCGAGTCCATCATTTCCTCTCGACGAATGAGTATTTGTTTTTCTTCCATCTAGAATTCGAAGCTTCCGTCCGTGTCATCCATGAGCAGTTCATCTTACTGCCACTCTCCGCGACGAAAGCAATTGCTCGCGCGCTCGGCATTAAACACCCCTGCTATCGATCCAACATCACTTCACCCGTTTCAACAGATTTTTTAGTCCATTTGGACGATGGTCGACGGTTGGCATACTCGATTAAACAAGAAGGCGCGCTGGAGGACAGGCGCACACTGGAAAAACAATTTATTGAAAAAGCTTATTGGGAACTGCAGGGGGTTGAGTGGCGAGTAGTTACAAGCACGGAGATCAAAACGACTAAATCGAAAACCCTAGAAGCGTTGCATTTTTATGGGACAGTAACCCAACTCCATGAGATAACGCGACTGAGCTGGCTTGAACACTTTTTTAATGCCCTCGAACAATACTCTGGTGCTGCGCTGAGAGCACAAAGCAGGCCAAGGACTACCACAAAGCTTAGAATAACCAATACCTATTCGTAAACTAGAAACTCCAAAGCGGTCCGGGGCGAAGCGCCCTACTTTTGAGGTATTTAATTAGGTTTAAAAAAGTATTAAACCTAATTCCAAAAACGTCAATTTTTAGCAACGCAGGAATTCGGCACCAAACGCCGAAAAGTATTAAACCTAATTATCGCGGGACACAACCGCCCTTGATCAGCATCAACCGGACAATGCTCGAAATTGGTTTAATGGAAACCCAAAAGGAGCTACCTATGAGAGAAAGAATGTACAAAAAAATGGCGGGCACCTCTGCCATATTCATACCCGCCGATTTTGCCAGCGCATCGCCGGTTGAGCGCGATGGTTTGGTGTGGAGCGAAGAAGAATTAAGTATGCCGACAAGCCCGCAACCTCTTACCTGGAAGCCGCCGCTCGCTAGCACCTTGGCATTGGAAGGACTAGAGGAATACGAAGCGCCCGCAACTGGCGATGCACGCTATGTGACTAATTTGGGGCTCGCGTTTGTTTACATCAGTAAAATTCGCGGCTGGGTGGCTTTAACTGACTTTGCATAGCGCATTGTCAGTTAAGGATTTACGCAGACTTGTGTTTGAAAATGCGCACTGGATTTTTCAAAAAATCGCCGACGAATTTACCCGCTAAATAACTTTTGAGTAGCGAATTTGCTGGCTGCTTTTTAGATAGGCATCAAACACCATACAAATGCGGCGAATCAACAAGCGTCCTGCATCTAGCACTTTTATTTTATGCGCGTCTAATTCCACTAAACCATCAGCCGCCATGGGTTTTAGTTCGTGCAACTCTTCGGCAAAATACTGTTTCGCGTTTATTCCGAATTGCGTATCGAAGGTTTCTAAATTCAACTCAAAATGGCAAATCAATTGGTTGATGACTTCTTTGCGAATTAAATCATCTGGCGTTAATTGCAGGCCGCGAACTCTGGCATGCCCGTGATCATCAATACGCCCTTGGTAATCGTTGAGGTTTTTGGCATTTTGAATATACACATCGCCAAACGCGCTAATAGCAGAGGCACCAAAGGCTAACAAATCACAATCGCCGTGGGTGGAATAGCCTTGAAAGTTTCGTTGCAGTTTTCCCTGCTGCTGAGCAATGACTAAGGAATCCGTTGGTTTCGCAAAATGATCCATGCCAATGTAAACATAACCCGCCGCCTGCAAACGCTCTATCGCCATGTGCAATAGCTCAAGCTTTTGCATGGGCGATGGCAAATCAGACGCAATAATGAGTTCCTGGCTTTTAAATAAATGCGGCATGTGCGCGTAATTAAACAGCGATATACGATCAGGCGAAAGATCTACCACTTGCGCCAAGGTTTCACTAACACTTGCCATGGTTTGTTTGGGCAAGCCGTAAATCAAATCCATACTGATGGAGTGATAATCTTGCTTGCGTAAATCCTGAATTAAACGCTCAACCTCTTCGCGGCTATTAAAGCGATTTACCGCGCGCTGTACCTTCGCATCAAAATCCTGCACACCCATGCTCACGCGATTAAAGCCGAGTTTGCGCAAATGACCCATGGTGCTGCTGGTGACTTTGCCGGGGTGAACTTCAACAGAATATTCGCCTAGATCGCCATCCAATAATGTAAAGTGTTTGCGCGTTGCGTTCATGAGCGCAGTCATTTCTTCATCACTAATATAGGTAGGCGTACCGCCGCCCCAGTGCAATTGTTTAACGATGCGATTGGAATCGAACTGTGCAGCCATAGCCGCCAATTCTTTTTCAAGACATTGCAAATAAGGCACGGCGCGGGATTTATTATTGGAAACGAACTTGTTGCAGCCGCAGTAATAGCAAAGCGCTTCGCAAAAAGGGATATGAACGTAAAGCGACAAAGGTCTGCCGCTTTGGTTGCTGCGGTTTACCGCATCGCGGAAATCTTGGTTAGAAAATCCATCGTGAAATTGCGGCGCCGTTGGATAGGAGGTGTAGCGCGGGCCGGCCAAATCGTATTTGCTGATCAGGTCGGTGTCCCACTGCAGGGGTTGCGAAAAAAGCGCCATGCTGAATATCTCTGAAAATGGTGTGCTGCCATTATCTGAAAAACCAACCCTTGGGCTTATGATTGAAATCAACAAATGGCCACGGAGCTAATCAGCCATAGCTGACTACAAATCGTCGATATTCACCAAATAGAGCTCAGCTTGCGCGAGAGTTTGCTCGCGCTCTTCTCTCCCCATTTTTTCCCACAACCTATAGGTCATGCCGATACGGGGATTGTTGGACAGGCGAGCAGCATGGCGAGCATGAAAATGCCAATACAAGCTGTTAAACGGGCAGGCCTTTTCGCCATGGCGAAGCTTGTGTTGGTAATGGCAGCCTTTGCAGTAATCACTCATTTTGTTGATATAACTGGCCGAACCCGCATAGGGTTTGCTGCCTAGCAAACCACCATCAGCATACTGACTCATGCCGCGGGTATTGGGCATTTCCACCCATTCAAAGGCGTCTATGTAAATCCCCAAGTACCAAGCATCAACTTCATCGGGCTCGCACCCCGCCAAGAGCGCAAAATTTCCAGTGACCATTAAACGTTGAATGTGGTGGGCGTAGGCGCTATCCTGCGACTGGCTTACGGCGTGGCGCATACAATTCATTTTGGTATCGCCATTCCAATACCAACTCGGTAGTGGTCGGTGATGTTGCAACACATTCAAGCTCGCGTAATCCGGCATACGTGCCCAATAGACCGCCCGCACAAACTCGCGCCATCCTAAAATTTGCCGCACGAAACCTTCGATAGCCGCAATGTCCACGCGCCCCGCGTTAAATTCATTAATGGCCGCGTGTACCACCTCCAGCGGGTGCAGCAGCTTTATGTTGAGCGCGAAGGAAATTCCGGCGTGAAATAATGTTGGGGATTGCGTGCTCATGGCATCCTGAAATTCGCCAAAGTGTGGAAGCGCATTCACAACAAAATGGTTGAGCCAGGCTTTTGCCTGCGACCGCGATATCGGCCACGGAAAAGTTTCGGCGTGGGCGCTGCCCATGGTGCGTACACCGCAACTTTGAATTTCTTGCCAAAGCTCAGTTAGATCTGCAGATAGCGAATACCATTCAGGTGCGCTTGGTTGGCCTTTCCAGCGGTTGCGATTTTCCTGATCGAAATTCCATTGACCGCCAATCGGCTGATTATTGTCATCTAACAAAATGCGATATTGCTTTCTCAATTCTCGATAAAAAAATTCCATACGCGGAATTTTGTTGGCAAATTTCTGACTTACTTTTTCTCTATCGGAAAGAAAATGTTCGCTATCAACGCAAACAACTGGCACACCTAAAATTTCTGATGCACTCAGTAAAAGCGATTCTACCCGATACTCATCAGCCTGCTGGCGTTCGATGTGGGTAACGCCAAATCGCTCAATTAACTGCCGCAGGTTATCAATAAAATCATGTTGGTTATTTGTATCACTCAAGTGAATGTAATGAACATTAAATCCAACAGTTCGCAATGCTTTTGCAAATCCACGCATGGCCGCAAAAATACCCAGCACTTTTTGCGCGTGATGAACTACGTAGTCTGTTTCGCTGCGAATCTCCATGAGCACATAGATAATATCTTCAGCATCTTTCCCGCGTTCGCGAAACCAACTGTGGTTTATGTTGAGTTGGTCGCCCAATATTAAACGTAATCGACTCATAGGCTTCCTTTGCGGCGAGAGCAGCGTTCACTGCAGTAGATAACATTCGGCCAATCCCGTTCCCACTTTTTTCGCCACACAAATAATCTCAAACAGACCGGACAAGTTTTTTGGGGTAGGTTAAGTTTGTGATGCGCCATAGAAATACGAGTATTTGGGATATTGAGGATAGCCCTGTGACAAACACCTGAGCCAATGTTTACCTGAAACAAGCACCCTGTGATACGAAGTTAACTCCCCTTCAGATCAACAGCCGCTCGTCGAAATAATTTACAAATGCGGTTAATGCTGCAATTAGCAAATCAAGTAACCTGCTCTATTCAAAAGAAAAAAATTCTAAGGCCTAGAAATTGCTTGCATCACTATGTATTTGGAATTAGTCCAACATTAATCAAAAACTCAGTAAGGAGTGAACATGAAGAAATTAACGATTCTTGCTCTAACAGGTGCTCTGGCTTTAGCCTCTTCTGGCGCCAATGCAATCAGCTTAATTGGCCCTTCAGTCGCTTACGGCGGCCATAGCTATACACTTATCTCGGCCGATAATTGGACAAATAGCGAGGCTTTTGCCGTCACTAAAGGTGGTCACCTAGCTGCTGTGAATGATATGGCCGAAAACAATTTTCTTACCAGCACCTTCGGCAGCCAAGTTTCTCTTTGGATAGGCTTATATAGAACGGCCCCGCACGCCTCTACTTGGGCGTGGACCAATGGCGAAGCAGTAACATTTACCAATTGGGCAGGCGCTGAGCCTAACGATGCAGGAAGTGGCGAAGAATATGTTCACACCTACACTAGTGGGCAATGGAATGATTTGGACAACAATAACTCATACTCTGGCCCCAAATATGGTGTTTTGGAAGTAGTAAGCAGTAACGTTCCTGAACCAAGTTCTCTGCTCCTGATGATTGGTGGCTTACTCGCCGTTTGTGGTATTCGTCGCCAAGCGAAAAAATAATCGCAAAACAGCTAAAACAAAAAAGGCGCCTTACGGCGCCTTTTTTACTTCACTGCTAATTACCAGCCAGTAATTTCTTTCAATGCTTTACCGATGTCAGCCAAGCTTTTAACGGTTTTAACACCAGCGTCTTCCAATGCAGCAAATTTCTCGTCTGCTGTACCTTTACCGCCAGAAATAATCGCGCCAGCGTGACCCATACGCTTACCAGCAGGTGCAGTTACACCAGCAATGTAAGACACAACAGGTTTAGTCACGTTAGCTTTGATATAAGCAGCCGCTTCTTCTTCCGCAGAACCACCAATTTCGCCGATCATTACGATAGCTTCAGTTTGTGGGTCAGCTTGGAACAACTTCAAGATGTCGATGAAGTTAGAACCTGGAATTGGGTCACCACCAATACCTACACAGGTAGATTGGCCGAAACCGTAATCGGTAGTTTGCTTAACTGCTTCATAAGTCAAAGTACCTGAACGCGATACGATACCGACTTTACCTGGCTTGTGAATGTGGCCAGGCATAATGCCGATTTTGCACTCGCCCGGAGTGATAACACCTGGGCAGTTAGGGCCAATCAAACGTACGCCCAATTCGTCACACTTCACTTTTGCGTCAAGCATATCGAGAGTTGGAATGCCTTCAGTAATACATACGATCAACTTGATGCCGCCGTTAGCTGCTTCAAGGATTGAGTCTTTACAGAAAGGAGCTGGAACGTAGATTACGGATGCATCAGCACCAGTCGCAGCAACTGCTTCAGCAACAGTGTTGAATACTGGCAAGCCGAGGTGAGTTTGACCACCTTTGCCTGGAGTTACACCGCCAACCATTTTGGTGCCGTATGCAATCGCTTGTTCAGAGTGAAAAGTACCTTGCGCGCCGGTAAAACCCTGGCAAATTACTTTGGTGTCTTTGTTAATTAGAACGCTCATGTCTCTACCCCTTATTGATTCGCAGCAGCTGCAACAACTTTCTTGGCAGCGCCAGTCAAGTCGGTATCGGCAATAATGTTCAGGCCACTTTCGCCCAACACTTTTGCACCCAATTCAGCATTGTTACCTTGCAGACGAACAACAACAGGTACTTTCACGCCTACTTCTTTAACTGCACCAATCACACCTTCTGCAATCATGTCGCAACGTACAATGCCGCCGAAGATGTTGATGAATACTGCTTTAACCGCGTCATCAGACAAAATGATTTTGAATGCTTCAACAACGCGTTCTTTAGTTGCACCACCGCCTACGTCAAGGAAGTTAGCGGGTTGGCCGCCGTGCAATTTAACGATGTCCATGGTGCCCATCGCCAAGCCTGCGCCGTTAACCATACAACCGATATCGCCACCGAGAGCAACATAGTTCAATTCCCAAGCAGCAGCATGAGCTTCACGCGCGTCTTCTTGAGTTGGGTCTTGCATTGCTTTCAATTCTGGGTGACGGTACAAAGCATTACCATCAATAACCAATTTTGCGTCCAAGCAGTGCAAGTTACCTTCTGGAGTGATAACCAATGGATTCACTTCCAACAACGCCAAATCTTTTTCTTTGAACAACTTGGCCAAGCCCAAGAAAATGTTCACGAATTGATTGATTTGCTTACCTTCCAAACCAAGTTTGAAAGCCAAATCACGGCCTTGGTATGGCTGAGCGCCAACCAACGGATCAACAGCAACTTTCAGGATTTTTTCTGGAGTATCGTGCGCAACTTTCTCGATCTCAACACCACCTTCGGTAGATGCCATGAACACGATACGACGTGAAGAACGGTCAACAACAGCACCCAAGTACAACTCTTTAGCAATGTCAGTGCAGCTTTCAACCAAAATGCGGCTTACTGGTTGGCCTTTCTCGTCTGTTTGGTAAGTCACCAAATTCTTGCCCAACCATTTTTCAGCGAAAGCGCGAATATCCTCTTTGCTCTTAACCAACTTCACGCCGCCCGCTTTACCGCGGCCACCAGCGTGTACTTGCGCTTTAACGACGAACATGTCGCCGCCAATTTGATCTGCAGCTGCAACAGCTTCTTCAACGGTTGCGGCAGCAATGCCTTTAGAGACTGGCAAGCCATATTGGGCAAACAACTGCTTACCCTGATACTCGTGCAAATTCATGGTGTTGTTCCATTTGACGATGTTGAACACGTTAATGAGGTGATCGTGTCAACTGAGGTTATCGATGGCCATAAACCTTGTGAGTAGATGGCCGCCTTTGGGATGAGAACTCTTTGGTATCTCTTAAATAATTAACGCTTCTTCTTGTTGGCAATGTGAATGGCATGGCCATGCACCGCCAAGGCTGCTTCATGGATAGTTTCAGACAAGGTTGGGTGACCGAACACCATCATTCCTAAATCTTCTGCACTGGAACCAAACTCCATTGCGATTGCCACTTGTTGAACCAAATCAGCAGCGCTTGGGCCAACAATGTGCGCACCAAGAATACGATCAGTTACAGCGTGAGCAATAATTTTTACCAAGCCTTGGGTTTCGTTAGCAGCCATTGCGCGACCAGATGCCGCGAATGGGAACGTACCCACATTGTAAGGCTCGCCCGATGCTTTAATTTGTTCTTCTGTTTTACCAACAGAGGCAACTTCAGGGTGGGTATAAATTACGTTAGGAATAATGTCGTAATTCATTTGTGATTTTTGGCCAGCGATACGCTCAGCAACCATCACACCTTCTTCAGAACCTTTGTGCGCAAGCATTGGACCGCGAACAACATCGCCGATTGCCCAAACGCCGGGGGCGTTAGTTGCGCAGAATTCGTTAACGAAAATGAAACCACGTTCATCCAAATTCACGCCGCTATCAGCAGCCAATAAATTTTCTGTATATGGACGGCGACCAACGCAAACGATCAACTTGTCGAAGGTTTCTTGTTGCTCTTTTCCGTCCTTATCCAAATAGGTCACGGTAACTTCTTTGCCGTTAACTTTTGAACCGGTAACACGTGAGCTGGTGCGAATATCCAAACCTTGTTTGGTCAGAATTTTTTGTGTTTCTTTAGCGATTTGTTGATCCATAATTGCCAAGAAACTATCAAGAGCTTCAAGCACAACGACTTTTGAACCGCAACGATTCCAAACAGAACCCAATTCCAACCCAATTACGCCTGCACCAATTACACCGAGGCGTTTTGGCACTTCAGCAAATTCCAATGCGCCAGTGGAGTTAACAATGACATCATTATCTACGGGTGCTGGTGGAATATTGATGGGGCTAGAACCTGAGGCCAAAATAACGTTTTCAGCTTCGTATACAGTGACCTTGCCATCAAAGTCAGTAACTTCAACCTTTTTACCAGCCAACAACTTGCCAGTACCAAACAAACTGGTAACGCCGTTAGCTTTAAACAAACCAGCGATACCGCCAGTCAAATTTTTGATGATTTGATTTTTACGCGCAATCATCGAAGAAACATTCAGTTCTACGCCTGAAGTAGTAATACCGTGAAGTCCTAAATCATCTTTAGCTTCGTGGTATTTGTAAGAGCTATCGAGCAATGCTTTTGACGGAATGCAACCCACGTTTAAACAAGTACCGCCATTAACGCCTTTACCTTCTTCGTTTTTCCACTTCTCAACACACGCAGTTTTTAAACCGAGTTGAGCGGCGCGGATGGCAGCAACATAACCCGCTGGGCCTGAGCCGATAACTATCACATCAAATTTTTCAGACATAATTTGTTCCTACTTTTGATTGGCTAGCATTCATCACTAGCTTCAATTTATTAATTTCGATTAACGCCTTGTGAGCGACAATCATTTACATAAAAAAACGCCCCTGGGTTAGCAAGAGCGTTTCAAAAAGTTAAATCTCTAACAAAATGCGCGCTGGATCTTCGAGCAAATCTTTAATTGCAACAAGGAATTGCACTGCATCTTTACCATCCAACAAACGGTGGTCGTAAGACAAGGCCAAGTACATCATTGGCAAAATTTCTACTTTACCGTTCACCGCCATTGGGCGTTCTTGAATTTTGTGCATACCGAGGATAGCAGCTTGCGGCAAGTTCAAAATTGGGGTTGAAAGCAATGAACCGAAAGTACCACCGTTGGTGATGGTGAAAGTACCGCCAGACATTTCTTCAATGCCCAACTTACCGTCACGGCCGCGCAAACCGAAATCGCGGATGGTGTTTTCGATAGTTGCGAGACTCATATTTTCAGTGTTACGCAAAACCGGCACAACCAAACCTTTATCGGTAGAAACAGCAACGCCAATATCTTGGTAACCGTGGTAAACAATATCGTTGTTGTCAATTGATGCATTCACTTGTGGGAAGCGACGCAAAGCTTCGGTAGCTGCTTTTACGAAGAAACTCATAAAGCCCAAGCGAGTGCCGGCGTGTGCTTTTTCAAATTGCGCTTGATACTTCGCACGCAACTCCATAATAGGCTTCATGTTCACTTCGTTGAAGGTAGTCAACATAGCGGTGGTGTTGGAAGCCTCAAGCAAACGCTCAGCAATACGCTTGCGCAAGCGAGTCATTGGAACGCGTTTTTCAACACGATCACCCACGGCTTGCAGTGGTGCAGGAGCAGCAGCTGATGTAGGAGCAGCAGCCGGTGCTGATTTAACATGGTTAGCCACATCTTCTTTCAACACGCGGCCACCTTTGCCTGTGCCATCAACCGCAGAGGTGTCTACGTTTTTCTCGTCAGCTAATTTACGTGCAGCTGGATTTACCAATTTTTCGGTCGCTGCAACAGCGGGTGCAGCAGCCGGTGCTGCAGGAGCTGCTGCTTGTGCGGGAGCTGCAGCTGCAGCTCCTTCAACAAACTTGGCGATAACTTCATTGCTTTGTACGGTATCGCCCTCGCCTTTCAGAATCTCAGCGATGCTGCCATCGGCAGGAGCCACCACTTCCAAAACCACTTTATCGGTTTCGATATCAACGATTAACTCATCGCGCTTTACTGCTTCGCCTGGCTTTTTGTGCCAAGTCGCGATGGTGCCGTCAGCAACTGATTCTGGGAACGTTGGGGCTTTAATTTCGATACTCATTACTATTCCTTCTCTCTCGGCTTGGTATATGACGTGTTAGTGTTTAGGCTGATTCCGGCTTATTTTTGCGCGGGAAGTGTCAGCGCCAGGTTTACAAAACGTTTTTCTTCTTCGATATGGGCAGACATGTAACCGCCAGCTGGTGCTGCAGAAGCTTCACGGCCCACATACTCTAAATACAAGCTTGGGTAGAGATCATGCGCAACACGGCGTAAATGGTGCTGGCTACTATACCAAGCGCCTTGGTTCATTGGCTCTTCCTGACACCAAGCAATGCTCTTCACATTTTTGTATTTGCTGAGGATGTTTTTCAACTCCACATCGGGGAACGGATAAAGTTGCTCCAAACGGATGAACGCAACGTTATCTTGTTTGCGCGCTGCACGTTCTTTGAACAAGGTGTAATAAACCTTACCGCTGCACAAAATTAAACGTTCAACCTTGTCTGGGTTAGCGGAATCATCAATCACATTTTGGAATTGACCATTCGCCAATTCTTCCAAAGTGGATGTTGCCAGCTCATGACGCAACAAAGATTTGGGGCTCATTACAATCAACGGACGACGCATTGGGCGAATCGCCTGACGACGCAACATATGGAATACTTGCGCCGGTGTTGATGGAATACAAACCTGAATGTTGTGTTCAGCACACAATTGCATGAAGCGCTCTAAACGTGCAGATGAATGCTCTGGGCCTTGGCCTTCATAACCATGGGGCAATAACATAGTCAGGCCGCACAAACGGCCCCACTTGTGCTCACCACTGGTAATGAACTGATCGATAACCACTTGGGCACCGTTAGCGAAGTCACCGAACTGAGCTTCCCAAATCACCAAACCTTTTGGCGCGGTGGTGGCATAACCGTATTCAAACGCAAGTACCGCTTCTTCAGACAAGTAAGAGTCGTAAAGTTCGAACTCAACATTCGAGTTTACACTTTTCAGCGGCGTTGATGATGTACCGTCTTTTTGACTGTGAACAACGGCGTGACGATGCGAAAAGGTTCCGCGCCCCACATCTTGACCCGTCATACGAACTGAATAACCCTGCTCAAGCAAGGTTGCGTAGGCCAATGTTTCCGCCATACCCCAGTTAAGCGCCAATGCACCACCGGCCATTTTACGGCGGTCTTCATATACTTTTTCAACTTGCTTTTGCACAACAATACCGCTCGGAATTTCGAGCATCTTGTTGGCAACGGCTTGCAGAGTCTTCAATTCAACACCGGTGTTGGCGGGCGTCAGCCAATCATGTCCGATATATGGTGTCCAATCCACGAACAAGCTACGGTCTGGCTCACTTACTAAACCGCTAGCAACATGTTCACCGCGGTCTAACGCAGCACGATAATTAGTGGTCAATTCATCTGCCGCGGTTTGAGTTAACAATCCTTGGGCAACCAAATTGTCAGCATAGAGAGTGCGAGTTGTTTTTTGATTGCGAATCACCTGATACATCAACGGCTGAGTAGCCGAAGGCTCGTCAGTCTCGTTGTGACCGCGACGACGGTAACAAACCAAATCGATAACAACGTCTTTCTTGAATTCGTAACGATAATCAACCGCTAACTGGGCAACGAACAATACCGCTTCAGGATCATCTCCGTTCACGTGGAAAATCGGGCACTCGATCATTTTGGCAACGTCGGTACAGTATTCCGTTGAACGAGCATCTTCACGCTTGTTAGTAGTGAAGCCCACTTGGTTGTTGATAACAATATGCAATGTACCGCCAGTGCCATAAGCACGTGTTTGGGACATTTGGAATGTTTCCATCACCACGCCCTGACCTGCAAATGCAGCATCGCCGTGGACATTAATAGGCACAACTGTAGCGCCAGTTTTGTCTTTGCGGCGATCTTGACGTGCACGTACAGAGCCCTCAACCACAGGAGACACAATCTCCAAATGCGAGGGGTTGAACGCCATCGCCAAGTGCAATTCGCCGCCGGGAGTCATCAAGTTAGATGAGAAACCTGAGTGATATTTTACGTCGCCGGAGGTATTCAACGAACGCTTGCCATCAAACTCAGCAAACAATTCAGCCGGATTTTTACCAAACACGTTTACTAACGCGTTCAAACGACCTCGGTGCGCCATACCCAATACAATTTCTTTTGCGCCATAAGTACCCGAACGCTTTACCAATGCATCGACGAGTGGAATGAAGCTTTCGCCACCTTCCAAGCCGAAACGTTTTGTACCTGGGTATTTAGAATCGAGATGGCGCTCTAAACCTTCTGCAGCAGTTAAGCGCTCAAGCAAGGCGAGCTTTTGCTCTTTGCTGAAATCTGGATTGGAACGCACACTTTCAAGACGTTGTTGCAACCATTGCTTCTCAGCCAATGGAGTAATGTGCATGATTTCTGCACCTACATGACCGCAGTAGGTTTTTTCCAAGGCTTCGATAATTTCACGCAAAGTGGCTTCTTCTTTACCAATATACAAATTACCGGTATTGAAGACGGTGTCCAAATCCGCGTTGGTTAAACCGTGGAAGCTCAAATCCAAATCGGGTACGGTTTCACGCACCATTAACCCTAAGGGATCAAGCTGCGCTTTTTGATGGCCACGGAAACGGTAGGAGCTAATCAGCTGTAATACTTTGACTTGTTTGCGTTCGTGCTCCGCACTGACAGAACCACCACCAACCGCCACTGAGCGGACACGGGTTTTGCCTAACTGCTCAAATTGGGCGCGAATAACAGAATGAGGAGTATCTTGGGTCAGCACACCAGCGACGCGGGGCAACTGATCGAAGTAATTACGCCATTCTTCTGGAACGGCATTAGGATTGTGTAAATATGTGTCGTAGAGCTCTTCGACGTATGCAGCGTTCCCACCAGAGATGTGCGAACTACTCCAAAAATGCTCCATAATGCTGTCTTGCATTCCACCCACCTTAATCACGGGTTCACTTGCCCACTGGGCCCGCTACACCCTGCTATCTAACTAGCTAATTAACTACACAATAACGTCTATCACCCATGCGAAAGACGCCGCTTTCAAATCACTATCACTTGGCCGTGTTCACAGCGTAGCGAACAGTCTAAAAGCTTAGCTGCTAAATGCCGCTAAGCCACAATTTTCAAACCTACAGATACAGAAAAGCGCCACTCTTAGGTAGCGCTCTGTAACAACATGTTGCGGATATGGCCGATGGCTCGTGTCGGGTTGAGACCTTTCGGGCATACGGCAACACAGTTCTGGATACCGTGACAGCGGAATACGCTGAAGGGGTCATCCAATTTGGACAGACGTTTTTCCGTTGCCAAATCGCGGCTATCCGCTAGAAAGCGATAGGCCTGTAATAAGCCAGCCGGGCCGATGAATTTGTCAGGGTTCCACCAGAAAGAAGGGCAGCTGGTTGAACAACAAGCACACAAAATACATTCGTACAAACCATCTAGCTTTTCGCGGTCTTCTGGAGACTGTAAACGCTCGATCGCTGGAGCTGGAGTATCATTTTGCAAATAAGGTTCGATTTTCTTGTACTGGTCGTAGAACTGGGTCATGTCTACCACCAAATCACGAATCACCGGCAAACCTGGCAGAGGACGCAATACCAACTTGCCGCTACCACCGGTAGCTTCGGAAATTGGCTTAATACAAGCCAACCCGTTTTTACCGTTAATGTTCATACCATCCGAACCGCATACACCTTCACGGCATGAACGACGATAAGCCAAGCTTTCGTCTTGAGCTTTCAATAATTCCAATACGTCCAACACCATCAGATCTTTGCCGCCGGTATCCAACTCGTAAGTCTTCATGTAAGGCGCTTTATCGGTGTCAGGGTTGTAGCGATAGACTTCAACTTTCAACATGTTTGTAATCCCCAAGTAGTCAGTGCTTTACAGTTAGTAAGTACGTTTTTTCGGCTGGAAGGCTTCCATCGTGTGCGGTTTAAAATTCACCGCACGTTTGGTGACGCGCTTCTCGCCGGGGAAATACAGGGAGTGACACAACCAATTGGTATCATCACGGTCTTCATAATCTTCACGAGCATGAGCGCCGCGAGACTCTTTGCGCTCTTCTGCGGCGATAGCAGTGGCTTCAGCCACTTCGAGCAGATTTTGCAATTCCAATGCTTCAATACGTGCAGTGTTAAACGCACCGCTCTTATCGGTAATTGAGACATTCTCAATACGCTTGCGCAGCTCAGCCAATTGCTGAATACCCTTCTGCATGAACTCGCCTTTGCGGAATACACCGAAGTAGTTCTGCATAATAGTTTGCAGCTCTTTGCGAAGAACAGATGCACTTTCGCCAGATGTCGAGGTATTGATCTTGTTGAGGCGCTCCATGGCTTTTTCAATGTCGGCTTGGGTTGCGTTTTTGTGTTCAACACCTTCGCGCAAAGCTTTCTCAATGTACAGACCAGCAGCACGACCAAACACAACCAGGTCGAGCAATGAGTTGCCACCCAAACGGTTAGCGCCGTGTACAGATACACAAGCCACTTCACCGCACGCGAATAAGCCATCAATTACTACGTCGTTACCTTCTGCATCTTGACGCAGTGCTTGGCCATTAATATTGGTAGGAATTCCACCCATCATGTAGTGACAGGTTGGAACTACTGGAATGGGAGCGTATACAGGGTCAACGTGCGCAAACGTACGAGACAACTCACAAATACCAGGCAACTTACTTTCAAGCACGTCTTCACCAAGGTGATCGAGCTTGAGCAATACGTGATCTTTGTTTGGACCTACGCCACGACCTGCAATAATTTCCTGGATCATTGAACGAGCCACAACGTCACGACCTGCAAGGTCTTTAGCGTTGGGCGCGTAGCGCTCCATGAAACGCTCGCCGTCGGAATTGATGAGGTAGCCGCCTTCACCACGGCAGCCTTCAGTTACTAACACACCAGCGCCAGCAATACCGGTTGGGTGGAACTGCCACATTTCAATATCTTGCACTGGGAAGCCTGCACGCAACGCCATACCAACGCCGTCGCCGGTATTGATGTGTGCGTTAGTGGTAGAAGCGTAGATTCGCCCTGCACCACCTGTCGCCAACACGGTAGCTTTAGCTTTTACATAAACAGTTTCGCCGTCTTCGATGTTAATTGCGATCACACCAACAACAGCGCCATCCGCATTTTTAACCAGATCAACTGCAAACCATTCGTTCAAAAATACGGTTTTGCTTTTAATATTGCCTTGATACAACGTGTGCAGCAACGCATGTCCCGTACGGTCAGCTGCTGCGCAAGTGCGAGCTGCCTGAGTCGGATTATCAGGGCCTTTTGACTGACCGCCAAATGGGCGCTGATAAATACGGCCTTCTTCAGTACGTGAGAATGGCAAGCCCATGTGTTCCAATTCAAATACGGCTTCAGGGCCTACGGAACACATGTATTCAATAGCATCTTGGTCACCGATGTAGTCCGAACCTTTTACGGTGTCATACATGTGCCAGCGCCAATCGTCGTTTGGGTCAGCACTGGCAATCGCACAGGTGATTCCGCCCTGAGCTGATACTGTGTGAGAACGAGTTGGAAATACTTTGGTGATTACCGCGGTTTTGTAACCGGATTGTGCCAATTGCAGTGCAGCGCGCATACCCGCGCCACCGCCGCCAACCACAATACCGTCGAATGAAATTGTGCGTATGCTAGCCATTATTTAAAACCCCAAAGTATTTCGATGCCCCAGATAAGGTAAGTCACAGCCACACCGCCCAAAGCGACCTGCGCGAATATACGCAGAACTGTGGCCTTAGCGCCCATCAAGCGCTCAGTGAGATAATCGGTCAGCACTGCCCACAAACCGATCCACGCATGAGAGATAAATGAAAGCAGGGTTACAAAGCTAAATACACGTACCCACAACTGGCTGTACAGCGAGCTCCACTGTTCATAGGTGAGCTCTGGATTGCGAGCAATAAATACCACAATAAAAATAAGATAAGCGGCCATAATCACGCCGCCCACACGCTGGATCAACCAGTCGTAAAGACCACTGCGGCCAAAACTTGTTACTGAAGTTACCATACCCAAACTCCTATCAATGCAATCAGTACGATAGCCAATGCGAAAGCGATGGTTGCACCACGCTTACCGCCCTCAAGGCTTTCGCCAACACCACAATCCATCATTAAATGACGGAGTCCCATCACAGTGTGATACGCCAAAGCTGACAAAACAGCCCACAGCACAACCTTAAAAATCGGGTTTGCTGATGCATCGCGCACGGCGGCGAAACTCTCTTGCGAGTCCAAGCTTGAATCCAACATCCACAGCAATACCGCAGCGCCAGCAAACAGAAAAATGCCAGATACACGATGAAAGAAGGATGCGAAGCCAGTGATAGGAAGTTTGATGGTTGTAAGATCGAGGTTGACAGGTCTGTTTTTGTTCACGTTTGAATCACCTTTTAGCCCATGGCGGGCAGGTTATGTAGAGTGAGCACCAGAATTGACGAAAATGAGAGATTTTGGGGCAATCGCTGGGGCATCCTGCAAGTCGCGCAGCATTATAGAGAGTGAGTTACAGAAACACAAACAAAAACCCCAAGCAAAAACCAAATCCGAAGGATGTTTTTTGACTTTGACGCAATCGCTCAAATTTTCTGCAATATCAACGAATTTCATCGGATTTCACCGATTTTTTTGTCTCATAAGGGCGCACAAAAAAACCACAAAGAGCTAATATAGTGCAAAATAAAGCGACATAACTTTCCCTTGCTCGAAACACACTTAATCGCAGCAAAAAAGTTTAACCAATTGCGCCCTATTTATTGGCAAAAACTTTCGTTGCAGCAATTAAGTCATCTATAATGCCGTCCGCAAACAAACGGCACAGTCGATTTTCGACTAGTCTATAAAGCAGCTGCAAACATGGGCGGCTAAAAAAGAAAGTAGCTGTAACATGCGGCACAAGGTTTTACCCACTTGAGCATGCAACTTGCAGGTGAGCAGTATCGGCATCTCGCTTAGAGGCCGCTTATTTCACACGAAAATGCAACCTCACGAGAATGGATCGAAACAGCGAACATACTCAAGCACATTAGTCCTATTAGTAAGTACAGGAGTCAGTAATGACTGACAAGAAAGCGCACCTCACGATTGATGGTATTGATAGCACGATTGAATTGCCTATTTATGCCAGCAGTGTCGGACCAGACGTTATTGACGTCACCAGTATTACCAAGAATGGCTTTTTTACGTTTGACCCGGGCTTTATGTCCACCGCCTCATGCGAATCCAAGATTACATTCATTGATGGCGACGAAGGCATTCTCCTTCACCGTGGCTACCCCATCGAACAACTTGCAGTCTCCTCCGATTACATCGAAACCTGTTACCTCCTTCTCAACGGCGAACTGCCAACTCCCGCGCAAAAAGCCGAATTTGCCCAAGCAATCAAAGACAACTCAAACGTTGACGAATCTGTCGTCAACGTAATCAAAAGCTTCAAGCGTGATGCTCACCCAATGGCAATTTTGTGCAGCGCCGTTGCAGCCTTGGCGGGTGTTTATCACGGCGAGATCGACATTACTAACGCTGAAAGCCGCAAACTGACTGCTTACCGCCTCATTGGCCAAATGCCAACGCTCTCAGCAATGGTGTACAAACATCGCAAGGGCGAAGAATTTATTGCTCCAGATGCAACCTTGGGCTACGCAGAAAACTATTTGCATATGACTTTCGGCAAAGCGGGTGAAGCTCCTAATGTGAGCAAAACCCTTGCTAAAGCTATGGATCGTATTTTTGTGCTACATGCTGACCACGAGCAAAACGCCTCCACATCGACAGTGCGTTTATCTGGCTCGTCTGGCACCAACCCCTTCGCTGCTATCGCAGCAGGTATTTCCACGCTTTGGGGCCCATCTCACGGCGGAGCCAACGAAGCTGTACTCGAAATGCTGGAAGAAATTGGCACTGTGGAAAACATTGAGTCATGCGTTGCTCGCGCTAAAGATAAAACCTCAGGCTTCCGTTTGATGGGCTTCGGTCACCGTGTTTACAAGAACTTTGACCCACGCGCTAAAGTGATGAAACAAACTTGTGACGAAGTATTGGGCGAATTGGGTTTAGAAAATTCTCCATTACTGGCGATTGCCAAACGCCTTGAGCAAATCGCATTGGAAGATCCTTACTTTATTAGCAAGAAGCTTTACCCGAACGTGGATTTCTACTCAGGCATTATCCTGAAAGCTATCCAAATCCCAACTGAAATGTTCACAGTAATCTTCGCTTTGGGCCGTGCTGTTGGTTGGTATTCTCACTGGGACGAAATGGTCAGCACCTCGTACAAGATTGGCCGTCCACGTCAGTTGTACACCGGTAGCGTGAAACGCGATTATCCTGCGAAGTAATCCTACAAAGTAATACCGCCACCCAAAAGGCCGCCCGATGCAAATTAGGCGGCCTTTTTTATTTATCGTGCTTTTATGTGTTGCTCCACAATTATTCACAATTCCTTCAGGCTCACTCGCCTAGCATCTTCGCATTCGCCCTTCATCGCTCGTATACTCGCCGCCACACTTGCTAATAAAAAAGGAATCCTGCATGCACACACTCATTACTCGCCTCGTTGGAATTCTCGCTCTACTCGCTACGTTTAATTGCCTTGCCGCTGAAGTTCCTAAAGCACTTGAGGACTGGAAACCTTGGGTTCTGGAAAAATATCCCGATATAAATTGCCCAATCTTATTTAACAATGAAGCGCGTTCGTGCGAGTGGTATTCCAGCATTAGCATTGAAGCCAATGACACAGGCGCAAAATTTACGCAGCGTGTGGAGGTTTATAAAAGCGGTTGGATCGCCCTACCGGGAAACAACGGCCTCTGGCCTCACAGTATTACCGACAACCAAACCGTATTAGCGCCGCGCGACCGCGATGGAACCCCCGAGGTGTATTTAACACCGGGCACGCACTCAATTTCTGGAAGCCTAAATTGGTTGGAAATGCCTCGCACCATGACTATTCCCGCACAAATGGGGCTGGTGCAATTAACATTAAACGGGAAAAGCGTAAGTAATCCCGCGATTGAAGGCAGCAACCAATTGTGGCTCGCTAACAATCAACCCAAGAACGCAACCGCACACCAAGACGCACTCAGCGTTCGCGTGTTTAGAAAAATTGAAGACACCATTCCCTTGCGAATGACCACTCAACTGCAATTGGGCGTGAGTGGCAAAGAGCGTGAAATTGAATTGGGTCAATTATTGTTGGATGGTTTTACCACACTGGATTTTGAAAGCGATTTACCCGCGCACATCGAAAAGAACGGCGGCCTGCGTGTTCAATTAAAACCTGGCAATTGGGAAGTAACTCTGACCAGTCAATCCATTGCCAACAACAAAACCTTTTCCTACAAAGCAATCAATGAACTTTGGCCGCAAGAAGAAATTTGGGTTTTCGAATCGCAACGCCAATTGCGCAGCGTGCAAATTTCTGGGGCACAATCGGTTGATCCACAGCAAACGCAATTACCCGATGAATGGAAAAATTTACCCGCTTACTTAGTCACACCACAAACCCAATTCGTGTTGGAAGAGTTATATCGCGGTGAAAACAAAGATGTCGCCAGCGAGTTGAAATTACACCGAAGCGCTTGGTTAAGCTTTGATGGTAACGGATTTATTTTTAACGATAACCTCACCGGTCAAATTCATAGCTCACGCATTGAAACAACGAATGCCGTTGAGTTAACCAGCGCGAGCATCGACGGCGAACCGCAAGTTATTACACAACTAGATAAAAACCCAAACACAGGTCTTGAACTTCGCTCGCGTGATTTGTCGTTGCAAGCGGTGAGCAAACTTGACCGCAGCTTGACGATTCCTGTTGCCGGTTGGAATCAAGATATCAACCAAGCACAAACAACTTTATTTGTACCACCCGGCTGGTCTCTATTAACAGCAACTGGCACCAGCAATGAATATGGAAGCTGGGTATCCGCATGGACGTTGTGGGATTTGTTTGCGGTATTAATTATTGCTGTTGCCTTTGCACGACTCACAAGTTTGCCTATGGGCGTGGTAGCTGGCTTAGGTTTAATTGTGATTTACCAGCGTTTGGGTGCGCCAATTTTTATCTGGCTTAATTTGCTTGCCGTTATAGCGCTTACGAGTTTAGTGACAGGAAAATTCAAATCCTGGATTCTTCGCTACGGCTATTTAAGCTTCCTGAGTTTGGCGATTATCACTTTGCCTTTTATGGTACGCGAGGCGCGCATTTTGATTAATCCGTCGTTAGAAAATGAAAATTTTTGGGTAGTGAGTTCTTCATCGATATTTCAATCTAACGCTAAACATAAAGGCGTTGTTATGGATGCACCTATGCCGGCCGCTGCTCCGGCACCTGTCCAAGAATCCATGGCAGAAGAAATAGTTGTGACGGGTGCGAAATCATCCCAAGAAGTTGATGACATTTCTGCCGAAGACATAGGGAAATTTCCCGATAGTAACACGGCTGAATCACTGCAACGCATGAGCGGCGCTAAACTTCAGAAAAACTTTGTTAAACGTTATGACCCTTCACTACAAACCCAAACCGGAATTGCAGTCCCCACCCACAATCACAAAATAATTAATTTGTATTGGGACGGCCCCATCAAAAAAGATGAAACCACTAAACTTTTTTTGATTTCACCCTTGTTTACCAAGCTTGGAAATTTGTTAGCCATTCTCTTGCCGATCTTTATGTCGCTTATTTTATTGCGCAAGTTTTTAGGTCATACAGATACACAATTACCAAGCCTGAAATTTCCCGGCAGCCAGATTGCTGGGCTTGCTTCTGTATTGGTATTGATAAGCGCCAACCTGTTTATGCCGGAGCCAGCGCAAGCGGACGTAACCATAGACCCTGCCCTGCTTAAAGAGCTGGAAACGCGATTAACTGCGCCGCCAAAATGCTTGCCGAATTGTGCCGCGATTGAACGCGTTAACCTCAGCATTAAACAAGATCAGCTATCACTGGAACTGATTATTAACGCTAACGAATTGATCGCCTTACCAATGCCGTCGGCACACCACCAATGGCGACCTAACCAAGTTACTGTGGACGGCAAGCCCGCAGCGCTTGTGCAAACCGCAAATCAAGGTTTGTTAGTGAGCCTTCCTAAAGGTCAACACAAGCTGGAAATACTTTCGAATATTCAAGGGCAAGATTCGCTCAATGTGCAATTTCCACTTCCGCTTCATAATTTGACCTCATCGGTAAGTGGATGGGATATCAGTGGTTCGCCCACGGCAGAACAAACCAGTCAATCACTGCAACTGCAGCGCACAGAGCGCGATCAAAACGCAGAAAAAACAGAACATTTGCGCCCCGATCCTATAACCGCATTCGTCATGGTTAAACGCACTATTAAATTGGATTTGGATTGGACAATTGAAACAATTGTCACCCGCGTTGCGCCGGCTACAGGTGCAATCAATCTTGAAATACCACTATTGGCTGGCGAATCGCCTTTAACGACCAAGGCAACCGCAAATGGAAAAATCGCCGTGCACATGGAAAGCGATGATGATGAATTTGTATGGTCTTCCAACCTCAAAGAAACATCGCCTATCAAATTAACCGCCCCGCAACAGGTTCCATGGATTGAGATTTGGTCGCTGGATATAGCATCGCGCTGGCATGCGCAAACCGCCGGTATTTCCCCCATTCAATTAGAACAGCACGAAGATATTCCGGTGTGGCAACCTTGGCCTGGCGAAACGCTTAATCTTGAAGTGACGCGCCCGCAGGCCGCGAAAGGCGACCATCTCACCCTTGATAACGCCGCTCTCAATTATAAACCTGGCAACAACAATGGCTTGAGTGAATTGAATTTACGCGTGCGCTCTAACCAAGGCGGCCAATACACCTTTAAATTACCGGAAGGAGCAACCTTATCAAAACTGACCGTAGATAACGCTGAGCAACTGATGAGCGCAACCAATGGTGTGTTGAAAATTCCGTTGCACCCCGGCTCTCAAAACATCGCCATTAACTGGAAGCAAGAAGATGGCTTGAACATAATTACCAAGACTCCAAGTTTTGCGTTAGAGAATGGCAGCAGCAATCAACATATCAATATGGAGATTCCTTACAACCGCTGGATTTTGTGGGTGGGCGGGCCCCAAGTTGGCCCAAGTGTATTGCTGTGGGGAATGCTGTTGGTGATGGCGTTAGTCGCTTACGGCTTAGGCCGTTCCCATCTAACCCCGCTTAAGCCTTACGAGTGGGTTCTACTGAGCCTAGGTATTTGCACACTCAGCATGTGGACGTTTACTTTTGTTGCCGCTTGGTTAGTAGTACTTAGCCAGCGGGGAAAACTTGCGAGTATTCGTAAACGCTGGCACTTCAAATTATTGCAGCTTGGCTTGTTTGCATTTTCAATCGCGGCATTGATCGCCTTGGTGGCAACTTTGCCCAATGGCCTACTTAGCTCGCCTGACATGCATATTGCAGGCAGCAACAGTTACAACTCTACTCTTTACTGGTATCAAGATCACAGCGACTCAACCTTTCCTACCGCATGGGTAATTTCCTTACCGTTGTGGTGTTACAAAATGGTCATTCTGTTGTGGTCACTGTGGCTCGCTTCATCTTTAATGAATTGGTTGCGTTGGGGTTGGCAACAACTGAGCTATCGCGGCTTGTGGGAGGCTGATTCGGATATGATTGCAACACCCGAGTTACCAGCGGAAACTAAATCTGCAGATGCGAAAACTGAAAAGATTTAACATCAAACTGACGATAAAAAAATCCCCGGCTTGAACCGGGGATTTTTTTATTCAGACATTGAGAATTAGAAATTCCAATCAGCTTGCAACCATACTTTTGAAGTATCCGAAGCCAAAGATTGAGTCCCTACTTTTTGCACCCAATTTCCGTTATCGAATTTCGCGTATTTTGCAGTGTAAACAACCGGGCCGAATTTTTTACTTGCGCTCAAATTCCATTCCGTTCCGTAGTCGATAATTTTTCCTAAAGTAGGGCCAGCAGCCAAACTTTTTTCATCGGCTTCGTAAGAGTGGTAAGCCGCGATCAGCTGCACACCCTGTACGGTAGTTGTTAAACTTGCGTACATATCTTTAATACCTTCTTTCGGTGTGGCGAGGAAACGATCTGCCCAACCGTTAAAAGCATGCAGGGTTGCAAAAGGTGTTGCGAAACCTTTATTACCCTTATCGGAGCCTAAAACTTCGTAACCAATTAAGGGAACAAAACGTCCAATGGTGGTACTAGCTTCAACCAAAGTATAAGTTGCACTGTAATCTAAAGGATTAGATGCTGCGCCTTTTTGCTTGGCGTACTCCAAGGTGTACATGAACGATGGATTTGCTGTGCTAGCCCAACGTACGCCATAAGTATCGCTGGATATCGCAGCAGATTTATTTGCCGCAGCACCAGTGCCCACCAAGGTTGCATCGTCAACATTATCAATTAAATAAGCGTAACCCGTTAATTTTCCTGCTTCAAAACCGGTATAACTCACGTTCAATAAATTTGTATCTTGTTTGTAATCACCTTGAACTGGAACAGAATTTCCAAAAATTCGGTTAACGTTCGTAATGTGTGCAACAAAAATATTGGTGTAGCGAATAGATTTATTGGTGAAGGAAACACCGTCGTAAGTTTGCTCGTTCTGACGCCAACCAACGTTACCAATAAAACGGGAGTTGTCTAACACAATACGTTGGCGACCATATTTGATAGCGTTGTTGAAGGTTGTGTAAGACATAAGCGCCTGATTGAAATCTGTGCCTTGCGGATCAAAAATTTGCGCGTATTTTTTGGTGCCAGCGTTAATGGGATCAGCTGCCCAGGTTGCGTAATCCACATCATGATCAACTTCAGTGACGTTATCCATCTCAGCCGTAATTGCAAAACCATTCCACGCTCCAGACTGATAAGACAAACGCGATCTCACAGTAAGTGCATCTGCGTCCTCATAGCCGTCCCAGCTAACATCTTCGTAGCGAGTGCGAATATTGACCTTGATTGAACTACCAGACACCAAACCTTCGGTAAGTGTTTGAGCAGCCTGTGCACTCTGCGCAGAAAAAAATAATGAACTTGCAGCGGCGCAAAGAAGATGAGCAGTGTGTTTTTTCATAGGGGCTTTCTCCAAAAGTTAGCGTTAGTCATGGTCACACTTGCCGGATTTTTTTTGCGACGTCCGTGAAATATTTAGTCGCATTCTTACCTAATTTTCAAAAACTAGATTTTATTGGCATGAGTGATTTTCACTAGAGCAAGGCCTATGCCAAACAAAAAACATGCGCCAAAAAATGGAATTTTATTTATCGAAATCAAGAGGTTATAAAAATTAAATTTTTGACGCTCAATTTTTGTAACAATTTAGTAACGCACTTTGTTGGTGACACTCGAAAAAACATCGCGCTAAAAACAAACATTTTATAAAAATTTAGTGCGCCATTTTAATACAAAAAGATGCACTGTATTTTTTATGAATGCGCCATTAGTACGCACAACAATACAAATCTAATTTTCGACTGCAACTTTTTGGTGAAGCATAACAACCCAAAAGCACAATCATTTTTTAGTTTTGACTGACTAAGGAGACTTAATGGAGGTTTGCAGAATGTATGGCGATAAAAAAAGCCGCACAAGGCGGCTTTCTAGTGGCGGGCTAGCAGATATTATTCACACCTTACAGTTCCGTTTTGACCAGCTTCTTTTTCGATACGGACATTAGAGAAGACCAAGTCAAGCTCGTCATTGGCGACCAGCGCGAAGGGATCTAATACCAATTCAAATAGTTCTTCTTGAGTACGCTTTAGACCAAAATCAGTTCCCGCATCAGGGAACAACACCAAATCTACTTTCACCGTTTTCCAACCTTGGCCAGCAATAGTTTTAAATTGCGAGGTCAAATCAACTTCGGTGTAGCAAGATGGGCCGCAACCAATACGAACGCGCGCAGTACCTTTAGGTGCCTGATCGACTTTTACATCGAATATCAAGGCTGAGTTCGCATGCAAATAATCGCTCAGCACTTGGCGATTCAACGTGGATATAGCCACCAAGCCTTCGCCATTGCCGTTCCATTGCGCACGACGAGCATCTTCCTGCACATCGCGGTCAACGGCAGTCACCGTTAAAGAGGACACCTTGGCGATGTTTCCATTAAGGTCAGCGCGGTCATTATTTTTACCTTCCAACACAATCGTGAACGGATTCATGGGCCGACGCTTGAAGAGCTCTAACACATCGGTTGTTGCTTGGTGTTGAATCCCCTCTTCCGACAAATCATCACCCAAGGTGTCTTTGTCGCCGTAACTCAAACCAAACCCGAAAGCGAAGAGTGGATCGTAATTTTCATCGCCCACATTTAACGGAGCTTGATCAGGGCGTTTCGGCCAGGAGAAGGTTAAACGACCTGAGGTATCGAACCTTGGCTTGCCATCAACTGATTTGAAGATCACATCGGCAACGCCAGAACCTTCGGTCCCCGGTTGCCAAATCACTGCAAAGGCATCAGACGCATTTAACTCGCGATTAACCCACAAAGGACGGCCTGTTACGAACAGAGCAACAACGGGAATGCCATCGGCTTTGAGCTTGCGCAGCAGATCCAGGTCTTTGGTATCGCCAGATTTGAGCAACACGTTTTGCACATCGCCCTGCATCTCCGCGTAAGGGTCTTCGCCGAAAATTACCACGGCAACATCGGGCTTTTCGCTGTAGTTGCCCTCAGGGCTCAGCGTCGCTTTACCACCCGCCGCTTTAACAGCTGCTTCAATGCCCATCCACAAGGTCGTCGCACCGGGGAAGTCCGCCATAGTGTTGCCGGTACCCTGCCAGTTCACCGACCAGCCGCCCGTTTGTTTGCTGATGTTATCTGCACCATCACCAGCAACTAAAATGTTGGCGCTTGGCGACAAGGGCAAAATATTATTTTTATTTTTTAATAACACGATGGATTCCCGCACAGCTTGACGAGCAACTTCCCGATGCGCAGCAGCACCGAGCAATTCATCCTTACCTGATAGCGGGCGCGTGGAAGGCAGGCCTTTGTTCCACAAATCAGCGCGCAATTTTACGCGGAGTACGCGACGAACAGCGTCGTCAGTACGCTCCATAGAAATAACACCACTCTTCACTTGATCGAGGGTATTTTTATAAAGTGTTTTCCATTCTGGATCTGCGATCATAAAAATATCGAGGCCAGCATTTATCGCTTTTGGGCAATCAAGCGCAGTGCAACCCGCAATAAAACCGTGACCGTTCCAATCGCCGACGACCAAACCGTCAAAACCTAATTTATCTTTGAGCACATCGGTCAATAAATATTTGTGGCCGTGCATGTGCTCGCCTTGCCAGCTATTGAACGAGGCCATCACTGTTTGGACACCTGCTTCAATTGCACTGAAATAACCAGCCGCGTGAATGTCGCACAGGGTTTGCTCATCAACCATGGTGTTGCCACGGTCAATTCCATTAAGAGTACCGCCGTCGGCAAGGAAATGTTTCGCAGTAGAAATAACGCGCGTTTTAGCGAGGAAATCCGGCGTGTTCGCAACGCCCTGCAAGCCTTCAACCATTTGACCGGCGTAAGAGCGAACCAGATCAGGATGTTCGGAATAAGATTCGTAGGTACGTCCCCAACGGTCATCGCGCGCAACAGCTACAGTTGGCGAGAAATCCCAATCCAAGCCTGTAACAGCAATTTCAGTGGCGGTGATTTGGCCAATTTTGTAAATCAAATCTGGGTTGTTAGCAGCACCGAGGGCGATGTTATGCGGGAACAAGGTTGCACCTACAATGTTACCTACGCCGTGAACGGCGTCAGTGCCCCACATAATTGGGATTGCAACCTTGCCATCGCTTTCATCCATAGAAGCCAAGTAATAGGCATCGGCGATTGCCAGCCAATCGGCCGCTTTAGAATAGCGGTTGCCGTTGGGAACAGAACCACCGCCATTTAGCACTGAGCCAATGTGGTAGTCCTTAACATCTTGGGGAGTGAGGTGACGAATTTCAGGCTGGATCAACTGCCCTACTTTTTCTTCCACGCTCATACGAGCCAAAAGTTCTTCGATCTTTTGTTCAATGGCAGGATCTTTTTTTACTGCGTGCGTGAGCGTAGGCCACATCACCTCTAAACCTCCGGTTACAAATTAAATAAAAACACGCTCCATAGGTATATGGAGGTGCGAGCACTAAAAAAGAAAATAGATGAGTTAGATATGCTTAGCGAGTGCTGGCGACATCTTTTATTCATTTTATAGCTGCGGGCCACTGGCTCGCAGATCCCAATGCTTAAATTTTACCCTTAAAAATATATTTATATATACAAATACATTGTAAAAATGCCGGAACCTACGCCTTTGTCTGCTGTTAGCCTATAGGCTAGCTTTTGTTGACAGCGCTGTCAATGACACATAGACTTCCATGTATTTGGAAATAAGTCATAATCAGCGTCAGAAAGCTGGCTTAGAGTCTCGCATCTCACAATCCAACCTTCCACATCAATCCATTACAAAAAATCCAACTCCATCGACATAGAGGACTAATGCATGAGCTTATTATTGGTTGCAGATATCGGCGGCACCAACGCTCGTTTCGGCTTGGTCGAACAGGCTCCTAACACCAGCAAACCTAATTACACCGCCGCTCAGCAAATTACGCTCAAGTGCGCCAACTACCCGGATATGGGTAGCATGATTAAAGCCTGCTGTGCTGAATTTAACATTGCTATGCCGGAATACGCGTGCTTGGCAATTGCAGGCCCTATTGAACACGGCTTTGCACAAATGACTAACTTGGCGTGGAAATTCAATATTAATGAATTGCGCGATCAGTTAGGTATGAAAACCCTGCACGTGATTAACGACTTTGCAGCGCTCGCCTATGCGGTTCCTTTTTTGTCTCCCGATGAAACTAAAACACTTTACGCTGCTGATTCAGATCCAGAAGCCCCTATTGTCGTTATGGGCCCAGGCACTGGTTTTGGTATGGCGCTATTAGTCCCCGAAAACGGCAGCTGGAAAATCATTCCCACCGAAGGCGGTCACGCGAGTTTTGCACCAACCACCGAAAAAGAATTGGCCATCAAATCTTATTTGCTGAAAGAGCAATCACACGTTTCAGTTGAAAATATTTTGTCTGGGATTGGATTGGTTCATTTGTATCGTGCATTGGCGAGCATTGCTGGCGTAGAAGCGCAAAACTATTCCCCCGCCGACGTAAGCACCAAAGGCTTGGACAACGAAGACCCAATTTGCCGCGAAGCAGTAGTTACCTTCTGCAATACATTAGGCGCAGTAGCTGGTGATAAAGCCGTTTCAACTGGCGCACGCGGCGGCGTAGTGATTGGTGGTGGCATTACGCCAAAGCTCATGGGAATTTTGCCTGAAACTCATTTTGAAGAACGCTACAAAAACAAAGGCCCCATGAGAAAATACGTTAGCGATATTTCTATTAAAGTTATCGTTAACGATAAGGCCGCACTTGTTGGTTCAGCGGCTTGGTTGATTCACAACACGCCAGCATTGAAACCCGTTTTGGTTTAAGCAACTCGGGAAATAAAAAAAGCCGCAGTAGAAATACTGCGGCTTTTTTTATTGACTCTTTTTAGGCGCAACCCCCGTCGATTCACGCACAATAATGCTGGAACTCAACATACTTGCCGGTAGCTGCACGTCCTTTCCGCGCAATTGTTTAATCAACAACTCGGTCGCTTTTTTTGCCATGGGTTGAATCGGTTGCCGCACTGTGGTTAACGCAGGCCAAATTTGGTGTGCAACAGGCGTATCATCAAACCCTGCAACCGATAATTCTTGCGGAATTTTAATGCCCATTTGATGAGCAACCATCATCACGCCCGCTGCCATATCATCATTAGCGGCGAAAATAGCGGTTGGGCGAGATTTCTTTTGCAACAATTTGCGCGCGCAAGCCTCACCGGATTCAAATGAATTTAAACCCTTCTCAACCAGCTCACTAGAAATAGGAATATTGTTTTCAATTAACGCTGCTTTGTATCCGTCGTAACGCAAGGTCACAGCGCGGTGATCTGGATGGCCACAAATAAAACCTATTCGCTTATGCCCCAAGGCAATGAGCTTGCAGGTCATATCGTAGGAAGCTTCCTGATCGTTCGTTTCCACGTAAGGCGACAAGCTTTTATTTTCAGTCGGTGCTACGCGCACAAAAGGCACCGACATGCGCTTGAGTGCTGCCATTAAAGAGAGGTTATCCGAAATTGGAGGCGTGAGCATAACGCCATCAATGCGCTTATCCTGCAGGAGGTTGACAATTTCTTGCGTAATATTGGGGTCTTGATGATTGCACGGGTGAACCAGCAACTCGTACCCCTCGGGGCGACAAATATCGAGAGCACCTTCTTGAATATCCAACACATAGTGTGCCGAAGGAATACCGTACAACAAACCTAAAAGATAAGAACGATTGCCCGCCAAACTACGCGCAGACAAATTGGGGCGGTAATCCAGTTGCGCAATAGCAGCCTCAACTTTTTCACGCGTCGCGGGCCTCACGTTGGGTTCTTTATTCATCACCCGCGAGACAGTTTTCATGGACACGCCAGCGAGCGCCGCTACGTCATCGATTGTCGCCTTGGCCACAATGCACCACCTGTTATTATTCGATTGAAAATGATCCTGTAGGGATCAGGATTTATCATGTGATTGGTAAATCTATAAACCTAAAATTTTCTTCACAAACGGAATGGTTAGTTTTCGTTGTTCAGCGAGAGATGCATGATCCAAGCGATTCAACTGCCAGAACAATTCGTACATATCGCGCGGCAAACGCTGAATGATGTAAGCGGCAACGTCATCACTTAACTCCAATCCGCGCGCTCTCGCGCGGAACTGCAACGCTGCTTGCTTTTCATTGTCATCCAACGTTTGTACGTGAAAGGTTGTGCCCCACTGCAAACGCGATTTTAAATCCGGCAAATTCACCGGCAACTCTTGCGGGCCTTGCACTGCAGACACCACCAATAATTTTCCCGCATCACGCATGCGGTTAAATAAGTGAAACAACGCCAACTCCCACTCGGGGCGATTGATGATTTCTTCCAGGGCATCCAGTACCACTAGATCCAACTCTTCCAAACCCAAAAATAATTCATCCGGGGCGTAGCCGGCTAAATCAAAGAGCGGAAAATACTGAAAACTTTTTTGCAAACTCTGCGCGTGGTGGCAGGCCGCTTGGAGCAAATGTGTTAAACCGCTACCCGTTGCTCCCCACAAAAAAATAAACGGCTCGTTCGCGGTTTCAATTTGCTGGCGCAAGCTCGCCACAATTTGCGCGTTGGGTGATTCAACAGGCGCATAAAAATTTTCAAATGTGGCGTCGTCGTTAAGACTCACGCCCAGTGAAAGTTGCTGCGGATTCATTCCCTAAAACCTACTAGTTCTGCCAGCGAAAGCTTAGCGACTCTTTTGTATCGCCCGCTACAGGTTGTAACCGGCCAGCGGCGATCAAGGTGGTAGAAAGCATTTGTGCATCTCCATCGAGTGTGATGTCAAACTGCAATACGTCTTTCTCAACACTGTGCAAACTTAAACTGCGAATCATGCCCACAGTTTTCAAATAAGCCTGCACTTGCTTAAAACTCGCAAAGTCTTTTACGCCTGTTACGTACAGCTTGGAGCCCTGCGCCGCGCTCGCGCTTGCAGCGATAATTTGCGCTTGTTGCAAAAGGGTTTGAATGGCTTGCGGGGAGTAATTAAGAACGATGGTTTTATCGGAAGTGTAACTGAATTTGGCGAGATAATTTGGCGCAACATTAATGGCTTGGCGCACCAGAGGATGTTGCAGGGCGGCTGAGTCGCCCGCTACGCGCGTAATCACTTCACCCAAGTTTGCCTTAGCAGCAGCTACGCGTTCACTCTCTGATTGGTTGGCAACTGTAGCCTCCACACGGTAGATGTCGCTATTCAATTGCGCCCGTGCGCTTAGCGATAAGCTCAAGGATAAAAGACTAAACACTAACAAGGCGATTCGGGCCACAGCTAACTCCTGCCATTCGGTTCTGGTGCAAAAACCGCATTGTACAGGCTTAGATTTATTTTTTGGTGAAAACACCCACACACCACGTGCGTTCGGCACAGAAAAATAAAGTAGATCTAAGCCCGCCAATTTTTTGTACAATGCGCGCGTCTGCCCTAGGGCAAGTCAACTTTGAAATTAAACCCTAATAAAGATAAAGCCATGACCGCAACAACTGACCAACCCCTATCTCATGACGCCCAGAAGAAAGTGATTACCACCACCATTTTGGTGGCAGCCCTTGGTTACTTTGTGGATATTTACGACCTGCTCTTGTTCCTCATTGTCGGCAAGAAAAGCCTGGTCGAACTCTACCCCCAATGGGCAGATCAGCCAATTCTGATTGAAAAATTCCAACACCTGCTGGATTTGCAAATGCTGGGCATGCTGATTGGCGGCGTACTCTGGGGTGTGATTGGCGATAAAAAAGGCAGGCTTGCCGTACTCTTCGGCAGCATCATTCTTTATTCGGTCGCCAACCTGCTGAATGCCTTCGTTACCAATATGACGACTTATGAAATTCTGCGCTTTGTTGCCGGCGTTGGCTTGGCCGGTGAATTGGGCGCGGGCATAACGCTGGTAAGCGAGCTGATGGACAAAAACAAACGCGGCATTGGCACCATGATCGTTGCGTCGGTCGGCGTGTTCGGTGCAGTAGTAGCGGGCACCATTTCGCAATTTGTGAGCTGGCAAACCTGTTACATCATTGGCGGGCTTTTGGGCATCGCCCTCTTGTTCTTACGCATCGGCTTGTTCGAAAGCAAGATGTTCAACAAAGCTCACGATGCGAACATCCCCCAAGGCAACTTCTTTATGATGTTTAACAATGGCGAGCGATTTGCGCGCTTGCTGATTTGCGTATTGGTCGGCCTGCCGTTGTGGTTTGTTGTAGGGCTGCTGGTTGCCCGAGCGCCGGAGATTGCGAAAATCCTGCATGTACAGGGCACCATCCAACAAGCCTACTGCATCATGGCCGCCTACGGCGGGCTCGTATTGGGCGATTTTGCTTGCGGCGGCTTGAGCCAAATCCTGCGCAGCCGTAAAAAAGCCTTGCTGATTTTCTACGGGATTTGCACTTTTATGATGGTCACCTACTTAAACCTAGAAGCCGTCAGCAACACGACTTTCTATGTCGCGATCTTTTTGCTGGGTGTTTCCGTGGGTTTCTGGGCTGTTTTCGTCACCAACGCATCCGAACAATTCGGCACCAACCTACGGGCAAGCGCTGCCACCAGCGTACCTAACTTTGTACGCGGGTCGCTTGTGCCCATCGCTTGGTGTTATTCGTTAGTGTTGGGCGCGAACAATGGCGATGTTATTAAAAGCTTTTACTACGTAGGTGGTGGAGTAATGTTGATTACGCTGATTGCGCTCTATTTTGCGAAAGAAACGTTTGGACGGGATTTAGATTTTTACGAGCGTTAATACTCGTCCTTACGCAGCGTCACCGCCGACATGACGGTTGACGCTATCGGCTGCCCCTATCGCACTTTCCCTTTTTTCTCTTCCTCGTTGCGACCGCCCTTATAGAGCAGCCAAAACCCACACAAGCTGTTAGAATGGCGGCCTTTTTTAGCCACCCCCTTTTGTCTTACTCCGACTGCATCAGCCTGAGAGCCCTTATATGAGCGAACATCAAAACCCTACCCCATCCTTAAGCTACAAAGACGCTGGCGTTGATATTGAAGCCGGTGATGCGCTGGTTGAACGCATTAAAAGCGTTGCCAAACGCACCAAGCGCCCTGAGGTAATGGGTGGATTGGGTGGTTTTGCGTCTTTGGTGGAGATTCCGGCGGGCTACAAGCAGCCTATTTTGGTATCTGGCACCGACGGCGTAGGCACCAAATTACGTTTGGCCATGCAGCTGAAAAAGCACGACACCATTGGTATCGACTTGGTTGCCATGTGCGTCAACGACTTGGTGGTTACAGGCGCTGAGCCTTTGTTCTTCCTTGATTATTACGCTACCGGCAAACTTAATGTTGATGTGGCCGCTGCTGTGGTTTCTGGTATTGGTGATGGCTGCGAATTGGCTGGCTGCGCATTGGTAGGCGGCGAAACCGCTGAAATGCCGGGCATGTACGAAGGTGAAGATTACGATTTGGCGGGCTTCTGCACCGGCGTTGTTGAGAAAGCCGAAATCATTGATGGCAGCAAAGTACAAGCGGGTGACGCCCTGATCGCACTGACTTCAAGCGGCCCGCACTCCAACGGCTACTCATTGATACGCAAAATTATCGAAGTATCCAAAGCTGACTTGACCCAAGATTGTGGCGGCCGTCCATTGGGCGATGCGCTCATGGAACCGACCCGCATCTATGTGAAATCTGTTCTTAAACTCATCAAAGAAAGCCAAGTGAATGCCATGGCGCATATTACTGGCGGCGGTTTGACCGAGAATATCCCACGCGTATTGCCGGATGACTGCAAAGCAGTTATCGACACCAAAAGCTGGACGTTCCCACCCGTATTCCAATTCCTACAAAAAGGCGGCAACGTCAATATCCGCGAAATGTACCGCACCTTTAACTGCGGTGTAGGCATGGTGATTGCGGTTCCAGCGAGCGAAAAAGACAATGCCTTGGCGATTTTGAAAGCGGCTGGCGAAACGGCATTTGTGGTAGGTCATATTGCCAAAACAGTTGGCGATGAACCCCAAGTCGATTTGCAGGGCCTTTAATTTCCATGCAAAAAAAACGTGTTGTCGTTTTAATTTCTGGCAGTGGCAGTAATTTACAGGCGCTGATAGATGACGTTCAAGCGGGCAATTTACCGGTTGAACTGGTGGCGGTAATTAGCAACCGCCCCGGTGTTTTAGGCTTGGAACGCGCCGCCAAAGCAAATATTGCGGCTGATGTGCTTGATCACAAGCTCTTTGCCGACCGCGAGAGTTTTGACCGCGCGCTTATGGAAAAAATTGACAGCTACTCGCCGGATCTAATCGTGCTTGCTGGCTTTATGCGCATACTCACTCCAGAGTTTACCCAGCACTACTTGGGCAGAATGTTAAATATCCACCCCTCCCTGCTGCCCAAATTCCAAGGCTTGCATACTCACCAACGCGCGATTGATGCAGGCGAAAGTCACCACGGCGTAACCGTGCATTTTGTGACTGCGGAGTTAGATGGCGGCCCAGCCATCGTTCAGGCTTGGGTTCCTATTCTTGCGGAAGATGACGCGACCAGCTTAGCCAAACGCGTGCAGCGACAAGAACACATTATTTATCCGCTTGCGGTTAAGTGGTTTGCGCAGGGCGATATCTGCATGCAAGAGGGTAAATGTGTGTTAAACGGTGAACCTTTACCACCCTCGGGGTTCCTAATTAGGTCGGATGAACCTTAATGGGAATTTACTTATGAATCGATTACGCTGGCTGTTGTGTATTACTTCGTTGTTTTTATCTAACGCCTTATACGCCAGCGAACCGATTACGTTTGACAACACCTACGCCGCAAAACTCTACGGTTTTAATATTGAAGTTACCAGCCGTTTAACCGCTCAAGGCAGTGGTCTTTACGAATTTTATTTTGACGCCAATGCTACTTTGGGGCGCGTAACGGAAACCAGTAAGTTTGCGTGGAATGGCAAAGAACACTACGCCATTCCGCAAGAATACAATTACAAACGCAATGGCGTTGGCAAAAACCGCAATTTGCAATTAGCCTTTGATTGGAACACCAATCAGGTTAGCAACAGCGAAAAGAAAACACAGCTTCCACTGGAACCGGAAAAGAAAATTCAGGATAGCCTGAGCTATCAAGTTCAATTGCACCAAGATCTGGTCGCTGGAAAAAAGAAATTTAGCTATTTCATTACCAACGGCAAAAAAGTTCGCGAATACAAATTTGAAGTTGACGGCGAAGAAGTGCTGGACACGCCCTTAGGCAAAGTGAATACCGTTAGAGTCAAACGCGTACAAACCAGCGACGAGCGCGAAACTTACGCGTGGTTTGCTAAAGATTTTCAATACTTGTTAGTCCGTTTACAGCAAGAGGAAAATGGTTCTGCTTACACCATCTATATCAGTAAAGCCTCTATAAACGGCAAAGCAATCGACCACTTTTAACCAGCTATTACGCTCAGTATTACGGTGTTAAAAATGATTTAAAAAATACTCACCTACTTTAGTAGGCTCCGTTTTTTTAAATCATTTTTGCCTTGTACTACCATCGCTCATGACGCTGGGTGATTTACTTATTAATTTTTTATTTAACGATTGGATATCACTATGAACATTGCAGAAAACTCTGTTGCCAGCATTCACTACACTTTGACCGATGGCGAAGGTAAGGTTATCGACACATCTGAAGGTCAAGAGCCTTTGGCGTATTTGCACGGCGCGGGCAATATTATCCCTGGATTGGAAAAAGCCTTGGTTGGCAAAACCGTTGGCGATAAATTTAAAGTAAGTATTCCTGCATCAGAAGCTTACGGTGTACGCGATGACAGCATGGTGCAAGAGTTGCCATCTAACATGTTTAGCGGCATTGATAAAATTGAAGTCGGCATGGAATTCCACGCTGAAACTGAACACGGTTTGCAAGTTGTGACCGTAACTAAAGTTGAAGGCGACAACGTGACAATCGACGGCAACCACCCTTTGGCTGGCGTTGATTTGACCTTTGATGTTGAAGTTGCCGAAGTTCGTTCTGCCACTGAAGAAGAATTGCAACACGGCCACGCTCACGGCGCTGGCGGCCATCACCATCACTAAGTTTTAGTGACGATGCCCAACAAAAAAGGAACCGAAAGGTTCCTTTTTTGTTGGGCAATGCACGCAGCCTTATTAGACCATCTTATCTCGCATCTACTTTTATTATCTCGCTTCCACCTTTGTCTCACCGCAACGCTCACACACAAACACTGTAACCAACTTTCCTTCTTTCACATCAAACTTTTTATCGGTTTTAATTTTCCATTTGTGGAAACCGCTTTTGCACAGGGTTTTGCCTTTGTGTTTTTCAAAAGGTGACGGACGTTTGAACGGTAATACGTTGCTCATTAAAGCGCACCTTCGTTGACACGAAACCAACCTGCAATACTTTTACGCTCGCGGTTAGCAGGCAATACTTCGTGTGGAAATTTTTCGCTCAAGAATATCACCAAGCGACCAAACACAGGCGAGATTCTTTCAATGACTTCTGAATCAGCCTCGTTGTAAATCAGCAACTCTCCACCGCTCTCAGGCAACCAGTGTTCATTTAAATAATAAACCGTGGAGAGCACGCGATTAGAACTTGGTTGGCCGCTTTTCGCGCGGAAGGCATCCACATGTTTTTTATAGAAAGCGCCAACTGGGTAATATGCAAAGTGGCTTTCGTAATCAAACAAGCCCATAAACAAACGACGATTTATGCCAGCTTTCAAAGCCTCCATCCAATTTAAAAAATGAGATGTGGCGGGAGTGTTGTTGCTAATCCAATGAATTTTATCGGCGCGAATTTTTTCTTCTAATTGAAAATCCGTTTGCCGCCCAATCCCGGCAGATTTAAATTCGCTGCCCTGCAATTCATTGAATACCTCAAGTAACCCTAAACCAATTGGCTTAGGAATCGCCGCGTCTGAAACCCAATAACCACGCTCGACCAGGGCATCGGCAATTGAATCGAACAATACTTCCAGAGATTCTGTCATAAACGCTCCGGCATTTTTTTGAGCGTGTAAATGTCGTAGCGGCTCGATTTTCCTTCAAGCTGATAGGAAGGTGTTTTGTTCGCAATAAAAAGAGCCTTGCGTGGCCGTTTCACCACAACGCGGTAATTGGCTTTAGCGAGCGCTTTCTCCAACAGCGAATCTGCATCTTCGTCTTTGCCTACCACGTGATGGAAAGCGGCCATTTCTTTTTTAACATCCGCTGATTTTTGGCGCTCGGGAAACATAGGGTCGAGATAAATAACATCGGGACGATCATCCTCTGAAATTTGCGCGAGGTAATCCTGACTATCTGCTGAGACCAATTCCATACGGGCCAGAATTTGCAAAAGCTCCGGGTCTTCACCTGCCGCTTGAACGTGCGCCCGTTCCAAACCATCGGACAAGAGCGCATGAACTATGGGCGAGCGTTCCAAAAGGCGCACAGCGCAACCCAGCGTTGCGAGCACGAAAGCATCTTTACCCAGCCCTGCTGTTGCATCCAACACCTTGGGGTAGACACCTGCTTTAACACCTACTGCTTTAGCAATCATCTGCCCTTTGCCACCACCGAACTTGCGGCGGTGATCCACAGAGCCTTCGGCAAATTCAGCGCGGATTGGCCCCGGCGCCTTACGGCCGGTTTGTTGGAGTGAAACCGCATCGTCAACCACTATTACGAACTCGGGCTCATTTAGGGCAGTAATGTCTCCATCCTGCTTAAGCGAAGCACCTAAACGTTCCGCTAGGGCTTGCGCTTGCTGCAGTCGCTCAGGCGATTGGCAAATGACCCAGAGTTGGTCGCTATTCATAGAAGGGCTCAGGCTGAAGGTTAGGACGGGCGCGACTATATACAAAAGCAGCTCAGCCGCCAATGTGATGGGTCAATTGGCCGCGCATCAGACAGATTGATAGAACCTGTCATGAAACTTATGCATAATGCAGCCTACTTTTGATGAGCTGTGATTTGTTATGGCGCGTAATTTACTGAAACGCTATTTTCCAACGCCGGAAACGATTAAAAATAACCCCGCGCTGCGCATGTTTGAAAAGTTTCTGCACGACCCAAACCTGTTTCACCTGAACCGCCACTCCGTATCCGTCGCGTTTTTCTGGGGATTGTTCATCGCAATCCTGCCTATTCCCGGCCAAATGCCCTTATCTGCACTCGCAGCTGTGGTTTTCCGTTGCAACATGCCAATTGCTGTGGCGCTTGCGTGGGTGAGCAACCCATTTACAACGCCTTTTATTTTGGTGATCAGCTACGCTATTGGCTCCTTCATTTTGCAATCTGAGCACCTGTCTTTCGACCCTAATGCCATTACCTTTGAATGGTTTATGAGCAGCGTGGGCATCATTTGGAAACCCGTGTTGCTAGGTTGCGTGATAACTGGCCTGATTGCTGGCGCTCTGGGCTATTTTACGTTGCAACTCTATTGGCGTTGGCATGTGAGCCGTGCATGGAGCAGGCGCCGTAAAATGCGTCAGGCGAAGTGAGCGCTGGCACTTATTTGTCTGACCAGCCCCTTGTAATTTGGACTCGCGCCTCCATCAACCTTGTTCGTCTTTCAAAGCCAAATCCCACAACCTCAAAGGAGCTTTCCCATGGCTACAGTTACACTCAAAGGCAACCCATTCCACACCAATAGCGATCTTCCTGCAGTAGGTAGCAAGGCACCTGCATTCAACTTGGTTAAAACCGATCTGTCTGAAGTGACCGGCGAGAGCTTGGCGGGTAAGCGCGTTGTACTGAACATTTTCCCAAGCGTTGATACCCCAACTTGCGCACAATCTGTTCGCACCTTCAACGCTCAGGCAAGCAGCTTGGATAACACTGTTGTTGTATGTGCATCGCAAGATTTGCCATTCGCCTTGGCGCGTTTCTGCGGCGCTGAAGGTTTGAATAACGTGATCCCAGCTTCTGCCTTCCGCTCAGATTTCGCATCTACTTACGGCGTAAAATTAACTGACGGCCCTTTGGCTGGCTTGACCGCCCGTGCAGTTGTTGTTGTAGGCACAGACGGTAAAGTTCTGCACACCGAATTGGTGAGCGAAATTGCTGACGAGCCGAACTACGACGCAGCCTTGAAAGCTTTGGCGTAATCGTTAAGTAACAAAAAAGCCCAGCTTGACACCTCAGGCTGGGCTTTTTTATGGGCATTATTTTCTAAACCTGTTTAACGCCCTGTAGGTTCTTTAAGCAATGCGCTTTGGCAAGCTGTAAGAAATCCTGCAAATATCCGTTATTAAGTTGCTCTTCTCGTACCGCAGCGTAAAGCCTAGGCCAAATACCTTTTTCGCCGGCTGAGCGCACACTAATCAATTGCTTGTCTGCATATTCCGCCAAAACCCAGTTGGGCAAAGCGCAAAGCCCGCGCCCACTCGCAACTAGCTGAACCATCATCAAGGTCAGTTCCGAAGTGCGAACCGCAAGCGGCTCCACACCGGCCGGATTCAAAAACTGCCGGAAAACGTCTAAGCGGCCGCGTTCTACGGGGTAGGTAATGAGCGTTTGGTCGGCTAAATCCTGGGGTTCGAGATATGGCTTATTCGCCAGAGGGTGCTGGTTGGCTATGCCTATATGCATCTCATAAGAAAAAAGCGGTACGTATTCCACGCCTTTGATGAACTGTGGATCAGATGTGATCACTAAATCTATGTCGCCCTGCGCGAGGGCTGGTAGTGGCTCAAAGGTAAAGCCGCCGGAAAAATCCAACTCGATCGCAGGCCATTGGTTACGAAAAATTTCAATGGTGGGCATTAGCCAGTTAAAGCAGCTGTGGCATTCAATGGCCATAAATAACCGCCCTGCCTCACCGTGAATTAACTTTTTGATGTCCCGCTCAGCTTCGTCCACGCGCGCCAGCACGTCATCTGCCAGTTGCAGCAAACGCTTTCCCGCTTCACTAAAGCGTAAAGGCCGGCTTTTGCGGATAAATAATTCACAACCCAGCCTAGACTCCAACTCCTTGAGCTGGTGCGACAAAGCCGACTGCGTGAGAAAAACTCGATCCGCCGCTTCAACCAAACTACCGGTTTCGCGCAGGGCGATGAGCGTTTTGAGGTGTCGAACTTCCAGCATGCTTGTATCCCCGCCATGTTTTACCCATCTTAACATTAAAAAAATTCATCTTTAAACTGAAAATTATCAGTTTGATTCATATTTATAATGAAATGAATAATGGCTGCACATTCAATGAAGTCATTAAAGGTATTTTCCATGTCCCAATCTGTTACTACACATAGCCTCGGATTTCCTCGCATAGGCGTAGATCGCGAACTCAAAAAAGCTCAGGAAGCCTACTGGCGCGGAGACATTTCCCAAGCCGACTTAGAGGCCGTAGGGCGCGAATTACGCCTGAAGCACTGGCAGCTTCAGGCAGATGCAGGCTTAGACCTCATCCCCACCGGCGATTTTGCGTGGTACGACCAAGTTCTTACCTTGTCTGCAACCTTGGGCAACATTCCGCTTCGCCACCGCAAAAGCCATATAGTCGCCAAGGCTGATCACGCCATCCATGAAGGTTGCTGCGCAGCGCATCAAACAAGTTCCGCCCAAGGTGTTAGCACTGCTTGTTCAGACATAGATTTGGATACGCTGTTTCGTGTTGCACGGGGCCGCGCGCCAAGTGGTGCAGCAACCAGCGCATCCGATATGACCAAATGGTTTGATACCAACTACCACTACCTAGTGCCGGAGTTTCACCCGAATCAGGAATTCAAACTCAGCTGGACGCAGATAATCGACGAAACCAAAGAAGCTATTGCGGCCGGTCATGCCGTTAAGCCTGTGATTTTGGGGCCACTCACTTACCTGTGGTTAGGTAAAGAGAAATCAGAAAACCTTGATCGCTTTGATTTATTGGACAATTTATTACCCGCCTATCAGGAATTGCTGCACGCCTTGGCTGATACGGGGGCGCAGTGGGTTCAGATTGACGAGCCTATTTTGGTACTGGATCTACCCACCAAATGGCAACAAGCCTTTGAGCGCGTTTATCACACACTCAAACACCCCGCATTGAAACTGTTAGTGGCAACTTATTTTGGCGCACTGGGTGAAAATCTTTCGACGACGCTTAATTTACCCGTGGCAGGTTTACATATAGACGCGGTGCGCGCGCCAGAGCAAGTTTTAACGGTGGTGGATCGCTTGTCTGCACACAAAGTACTGTCAATAGGTATTGTGGACGGTCGCAATATTTGGCGTAACGATTTACAAAAATCGCTAAATCTTTTGCACACCGCTCGCTCGCGCTTGGGCAATCGTTTATGGGTTGCGCCATCTTGTTCGCTATTACACTCGCCCGTAGATTTAGAGCGGGAAACAAAGCTGGATGCTGATATTAAAAGCTGGCTAGCATTTGCCAAGCAAAAAGTGCAGGAAGTGGTCACGCTCAAAACGTTATTGGTTGATGAGAAAAATCGCGCGGCGCAGGAGCATTTACAACTCAGCAACGCAGCGGTGTTAGCGCGATCTTCATCACCCAAAATTCACAATCAAGCGGTACAAGCGCGGCTGGCCGCCGTACAACCAGAAGACGCGAATCGCGATTCTGTTTTCATCAAGCGTATTGAAAAGCAACAAGCTGTTTTAAAGCTGCCTTTGTTCCCAACCACCACAATTGGTTCCTTCCCACAAACCGATTTCATTCGCCAAATTCGTAAAGAATTTAAAAAAGGTGACATAACTGCGGAAGATTACGAACAAAAAATTCGCGCTGAAATTGCAGATTGCATCGTTCGCCAAGAGCGTATAGGAATTGATGTTTTGGTTCACGGCGAAGCGGAACGTAATGACATGGTGGAATATTTTGGCGAGCAATTGGACGGCTACGCATTCACTCAATACGGCTGGGTGCAAAGCTATGGCTCGCGCTGCGTTAAACCACCCATTATTTATGGCGATGTATCTCGTCCATTCCCAATAACTGTTGCTTGGGCGCGCTATGCGCAATCGCTTAGCGAAAAACCCGTAAAAGGAATGTTAACCGGCCCCATCACCATGCTGTTTTGGTCGTTTGTGCGCGACGATCAACCGCGTGCAACCACCGCCTTGCAAATTGCCTTGGCATTGCGGGATGAAGTGGTGGATTTGGAAAGCGCTGGAATCAAAGTGATTCAAATTGACGAGCCCGCAATTCGCGAAGGCTTGCCACTGCGCGTTAAAGATCGCGCTGCTTATTTGGATTGGGCGGTATTTGCATTCCGTATAAGCGCCAGTGGTGTGAGCGATGAAACACAAATTCACACGCACATGTGCTATTCCGAATTTAACGACATTATCAAAGCCATTGCAGATTTGGATGCGGATGTCATCACCATTGAAACGTCGCGTTCCGATGGTGATTTGTTGCAAGCGTTCGAAAACTTCAACTACCCGAACGACATTGGCCCAGGTGTTTATGATATTCACTCGCCGAACGTGCCGGATGTAGAAAGCATGGCGAATTTATTGAAGCGCGCAACACGAAAAATTCCTGCTGAGCGTTTATGGGTTAACCCGGATTGCGGTTTGAAAACACGGCGCTGGCCGGAAACAGAAGCAGCATTAGAACGCATGGTACAAGCAGCAAAGTTGTTGCGTGCGGACTACCGCCAAAAAACAAGTGAATCTACATCAGCAAAGCGTGAACTCTTGGAAGCTTAACAAACTGACTGGTATCGATTAACGCAGCGCCAAGGATGGCAATATTTTTCACCAACGCCGAGTATTTAATTATTTTTTTTAACCCACTCCTCAAATTGCAGTGCAGGCATCGGCTTTGCAAAATAAAAGCCTTGCATTAAATCGCAACCGCGCTCGGTGAGCACATCGAGTTCCGCTTTCGTTTCAACACCCTCTGCAATGGTTTCTTTGCCCAACGAATTTGCCAGCGAAATAATGGAATTTACGATTGCGAGAGACGCCGGTTCATCCAACATTTCCCGCACAAAGGATTGATCGATTTTGAGCACATTTACAGGTAAGCGACGCAAATAATTTAAACTGGAATAACCTGTTCCGAAATCATCAATAGCAATACGGAAACCCAAGTTGCGCAAATAATTTACGGTTTGAATGGAAGATTCCATATCGTGCATCAAAATACTTTCAGTCAATTCCAACTCAATAGAATCAGATGCGGCGCCTTCTTCTTTTAAAATAGTTTCAATACGGTGAACAAAATCTTCTTTGCGGAATTGCACTACCGAAATATTCACAGCAACCACCAAATTGGAAAACCCCTGCTTGCGCCAAGTAGTAACCTGCCTTGCCGCTTGCGCAAAAACCCAATCGCCTAAGGGAATAATTAAACCGGTTTCTTCTGCTAGCGGAATAAATTCTGCAGGGGAGATCAACCCACGATCAGGGTGACGCCAACGCACGAGCGCTTCTGCACCCCAAAGCTTTCCATTCTTGGCAATAAGCTGAGGCTGATAATGAACTTCGAAACCGCCATGATCTAAAGCTAACCGCAAATCGCTTTCCAGCTTTAGGCGATCCAAGGTACGCGCATTTAACAGCGGCGTATAAAACTGATAATTGTTACGCCCTTTTTCTTTAGCAAGATACATAGCAGCATCTGCATTTTTAATCAGGCTGTTAACGCTATCGCCATCGTCTGGATAAATAGCAATGCCGATACTCGGCGTAACGTGAAGGCTTATTTCACCAAGATCATAAGGGTGCTGCAAAACTTCGCGCAGCTTTATGGTGAGATCCGCAATGATGGTTTCATCTTTTATTTTAGAAAAGAGCACCACAAACTCGTCACCGCCCAAGCGGGAGACGGTGTCATCCGTACGAATAGTTGAGCTTAAGCGCTTTGCGGTCTCTCTTAAAAGCTGATCACCAACAGCATGCCCGAGAGAATCGTTTACGTTCTTAAAGCGATCAAGATCAATGAAGAGTACACCGACCTTTTCCTGCTGGCGCCTGGCCGCGTTGATCGCCATTTCCAAACGATCATTCAATAGTACCCGGTTAGGAAGCCCGGTTAAATTGTCGTGGTGGGCAAGAAATTCAATTTGTGCACGTGAATTTTTGTATTCAGTAATGTCATTAAAAATAGCGATATAGTTTTCAGCCTTTCCCTCCGCATTGGGAACAAGACTAATAGAATACCAAGAGGGAAACACTTGCCCATTTTTGCGCTGATTTGAAAGTTCACCCTGCCAATAGCCTTGTTCGCGCAGTGCACTAACCACATTTCGAAAAAAACTGTGTGTGTGCAAACGAACGCCTTCGGCAATGGTGTCAACACCTACAACATCCGCTTCTTTAAACCCCATTATGGATTCGTAAGCACGGTTAACCGATACAATGCGAAAATCAGCATCGGTAATCATAATAGCTTCATTAGAGCTTTCGAAAACTTTAGCCCACAAACGCAACTGATTGTCTTGCTGTTTGCGTTGTGTAATTTCGCGCACAACCATAAGCACTTCATCGGTACCGCGAGGGAGCACACGAGCCTCCCAATAACGCAAGCGCGTTGAATCCTGCGACCATTGCAACTCAACCAATTGCATTTGGTTACTACGAAACGCCTGCTTCATAGCGCACTCAACTGAGCTAAATATTCCCGCAGGTAAATAACCGAAATCCTGACCGGCGTCATGAGTTACCCACTCACCCATGTCGTAGACATAGGAGCCTGCTTGCATATCCAAAATTTTTCCGCTGCGCTCTACGCGAATAATAATATCGGGAATAGCCGACAACAAAGCGCGGGTTTTACTTTCGCTTAAACTTAAATCTAAAAATGCATGGCTCGCTCGTAACAAGTAGTGGATGCGATAAGGCAAGGTGCCCCAGCTCACGGGTTTGGTAATAAAATCTGTTGCGCCACTTTGGTAGCCCAAGCGAATAGATTCAACATCATCTAAGCCGGTCACCATGGCGATGGGTATGTCGTGGCCGCGAGGGTGTTGTAATAATTCAGCACATAAACTGAAGCCGTCACCATCGGGCAGCAAAACATCTAGCAACACTATGTCTACTAAGTGCTGTTCAAAAAGCTGACGAGCTTGCGCACAATTTTCTGCCGTTAATACGTTGAATTCAGCCTGCTCAAGCGTGGCGAGCATCATCAAGCGCGCGGCTTCATCGTCCTCAACAATTAAAACAACAGCAGGTTTGGGTTTAAACATAGTTACACCAAATTCTCTTGTTTTATATGCAGCAACTCGGCTTCGGCAAGTGCGTAAAGTGTTTTGCTATTGTTCAATAGTGATGTTGCAGCATCTAAATCGCCTTCACGGCCTGCTGTCTCTAGCTCTCGAAAGAGATTTGTAAGCGCACCAATACCTAAATTCGCTGAACTGTTTTTTAAGCTATGTGCAATTTTGTACAAGCTTATTGCATCTTTTTGCAAAAGCGACGCTTCCATTTCTTTGAGTAAATTAGGGCTTCCTTCCAAGTAAAGATCAATAACGCGAGCCAATAACCCGGGCTTTAGATGTCTTAATTGCGCAATCACTTTTTTGTCGATATCAAGTGTTGGCGCTGTGATTCTTGGTGGTTCGTTTAATGGATTGTGCTTCGGCAACCATTCCACCAAAAGTTTATACAGTTGTTCAAGGGTGAAAGGTTTACTTAAATAATCATCCATACCTCGTGCAATGCAATTTTCCCGATCACCCACTACCGCATTTGCGGTTAGTGCAATAATCGGTAATTTACTTGAAGAATTTGCCATTTCGCGTTCGCGAATTTTTTGCGTTGCTTCAAAGCCATCCATAATCGGCATGTGGCAATCCATCAATACCAGATCAAATGTCTGCTGATCTAAACACTTGAGCGCTTCCATTCCGTTGTTAGCAACCTCCACGCGCAGACCCAACGACTGCAACATGGCTAAAGCAACTTCTTGGTTAACAAGATTATCTTCTGTTAGCAGCACCTTTCCTTCCAAGCGTGAAAAGCCATTATCTGCACTATTGAGTGGCAACAACACTTCAGGCAGCAGGTTATTTTTTTGATGCTCGCCAACTAATATATTCGCAATAAGATTATGCAGATCTGACTGTCTAACGGGTTTTAACAGATAAACAACATCACTCGGCAATGCTGGATGAGCTGGCATGCCCGATGAACTCAAAACAACTTTAGATAAGTGATCTAGGCGTTTGTCTTTCGCGATGGCGGCTATAAGTTCACCGCCATCCATATTCGGCATCATCCAATCCGTTAATAAAATTTGGAAAGGTGTATGCGCGTCGGCTGCGCGTTGCAAGAGTGTGAGTGCTTGGGCCCCAGACTCAGCCATAACAGGTTTTGCACCCCACGAAACGAGCCAGTGCTCAAGAATCTCACGGTTTGTTTGATTGTCGTCAACGATAAGAATGCGCAGGTTTTCAAAGCCCTGCACAAATTTGTAGGTGCGAACATCTGTTGCTTTGGGTAGAGATAAAGTGAAATGAAATTGCGAACCTTTACCAAAATCACTTTCAATAAAAATTTCGCCTCCCATCAAACTAATAAGGCGTTGTGAAATAGCGAGCCCCAAACCTGTGCCACCATATTTGCGAGTGGTGGATGTGTCTGCTTGCGTAAACGCCGTAAACAATTTTGCTTTCTGCTCGGGCGTGATGCCTATGCCCGTATCTTTTACAGAAAAATGTAAGATAACCTGCGTTGCGGTTTCTTCACGCACGTCTACCGACAAAATGACTTCGCCCTGCGCCGTAAACTTTATGGCGTTGCTCAGTAAATTAGTAATGACCTGCGCCAAGCGGGCTGAGTCTCCGCTTACAGATACAGGAGGAACGGGCGTGTTGCACAATAATTCCAATCCCTTGCCTTGCGCTGCCGGCGCGTAACGCTCTGCAAGGTCTTCCAGCAAACGATTCAGTTGAAATGGGCGAGGGTCTAAGTCTAAACGCCCGGCTTCGATTTTAGAGAAATCCAAAATGTCGTTAATGATGGTTAACAAATCTTCGCCGGAACTACGTGCAACCCGTGCATAACGTTTTTGTTTTGCGTCGAGCGGGGTATCAATCAGCATATTCGTCATGCCTAAAATACCGTTAAGCGGCGTGCGAATTTCATGGCTCATTACGGCTAAAAATTCACTCTTGGCTTTGTTAGCTGCTTCTGCGCGTTGCGTTGCTTGCTGTAATTGCAAAGTGCGTTCTTCCACGCGTTGCTCCAGCAGTTCTTGCTGTTTGCGCAGCTCTGAGTCTTGCACCTCTATGCGATCTAACATGGTGTTGAACCGATGCGTGAGTTGTTCAACTTCATCACCCGTTTTAGTGACTTCTGCACGCATGCTGTAATCACCTTTTTCACCCACTGACCTAGCTAGCTCGCTGAGTCGGCGCAAAGGGCGAGTGATAATTCCGGTGAATCGTCCAGCAATTAAACCGGTAATAGCCAACACCAGCAAAGAGGTTCCCGCCGCCAACCCCAGCTGACTCAAAAGCTGGCTGCGCACTTTGGATAAATCCACATCCAGTAGCAACTGCCCCACCACTTCATTTTTCCATTTCACATCGACGGCAATGTGCTTATCAACATGTTGCAATATATTTTGTTGGCGATAGTACTCCGCGAGAATTTGCTTGTTCGTCAACATCAAACGCGCAGACACCACCTTGGGGTCCACCTGCAGCACTTGCAAGGCTTCAGTAGCTTCTTTGTCATTTGCGAACATGCTGGGCGATGCGAGATTAAATGCTGTGGCTTCCGCCAGAATCATCAACTGAGTATCAATTTGCTGGCGTGCCGCTTGATGCTGATGCCACACACTTATGGTTCCGGCAATAAGCACCGCGAAGGCTGAGACAAACATGGCCAAATGGCTAACTTTGCGGGTAAAGCTAGTGTCGCCCATGCTACCTCCCTCCCTGGCGATATCTCGCCAATTTTAAAAGCTGGCTGCTCACGCTAACGCCAGATTGTTTTACTGCTGCCATAGAGATTGCAAATTCGATTCGCCCCTCTTGGTTGCGCGCAAGCGCTATGCCCACATTGGATTCGTAAGGGTCTGGATCATCCGCCACTAAAAGCACGCCAGGTGGCAATGGAGAAGGCAAGGCGATGGGGATTCCATTCACGGGGCGGTAAATCAATTGGCAGCTTTTTAAGTTTTCCAATGCGGCGACGGGGCTATCCAAAAACGTAAGTTGAATAACTTGTTTGGTAACAGGCTGGCCGTTGAGGATTTGGGTGGATACGGGCTGTTTGTTTAAGGCGGCGAGCACATTCCGAGCATCGCCCGTTGCCCCCAGCGCGCACAGGTGGAACTCGGGGCCAAAGGGCTGCGCGGGCCACTCTATGAACTTTAAAAACTTGTAGACGAACGGAACCCTGAGGGATGCCTCATTCGCTGCGTCCCCCATGGACACCATTGATAAAAGCCCTAAAAAGCAGCCTAGGATGACCCGATTCAGAACACATTCTCCCAAGCAGATAAAGGTTGAGCGCTAGGTTGCACGCCTTCTTCTTATTCCTGAAAAACTGAGCACAGAATAGACCAAATTCTCCACATTTGTTATTACACAGCCTAGCAGTTATCCACCGCTGCACCCTACTTGTCCGGGCACAAAAGCAGCATCAATGCTATGATGGCGGTTCGTTTTACTGCCCAAGTCATATCACCATGCTGCTTTTTGTCGATAACCTTACCAATGTAGATTTCAGCTTTCTGGATGCCAACCGCGGCCTTCTGGGCGAAACCTATCTCGCCAATATCGCCTTGCACGGCGACCTAGACGAACAAGGCATGGTTTGCGATTTTGGCACAGTGAAGAAAATCGTGCGTAATTGGCTAGATACCGAATTGGATCACCGCTTGGCAGTACCCGCACGCTCGCCGAATATAACAATTAATGATGAAGGCGAATTTTTGGATATCCGCTGGCAATTCGGCACAGACAATCAATTTCTACACACACGCTCTCCGCGCGACGCCATAGCCTTGGTCGATACAGAAAGTCTTACGCCCGAATCCATTGCACAATGGTGTATCACCCAACTCAAAAGTTTATTCCCGGGTAGCGTTGCAACATTGGAACTGAACTTTACTCACGAACATATTGCGGGCGCGAGCTACCATTACAGCCACGGCTTGAAAAAGCATTTAGGTAACTGCCAACGCATTGCCCACGGCCACAGGTCTCGTATTGATATTTGGGAGAATGGCGTTAAATCTCCAGAACTTGAACAGCAATGGGCGCAGCGCTGGTGCGATATTTATATAGGCACGCGTGAAGATATAGTCGGTACACCGGTGTATAACAATAAGCCCTACTACCAGTTTGCTTACGTTTCCCAGCAAGGCGCCTTTGAGCTGACTATTCCGCAAAATTCTTGCTATTTAATTGATACAGATAGCACCGTTGAATTGATCGCCCAACATTTTGCGCATGCGACCAAAGCAGCGCGCCCTAACTCACGCATTCGCGTTAAAGCATTTGAAGGAATTAATAAAGGCGCGATTGCGGACGTGTAAAAATTAATAATAAATAAATGGAGACTTTATGAGTTTAACGACCGGCGTGTTTTTGGCCATTGTGGCTTTTTTTACTTGGCGCGGTTATCAAAAAGGATTCTTGGGTTCCATCACAAAACTATTGAGTTTTGTTATCGCCTATCCTGCCGCTATTTTCCTCACCAAACCTTTTGCGAATTTTTTGCGTGGCTTTACGAGCTTAGATGGCCTTGTGCTATTTCTGGTGGCAGGCTGCAGTATTTTCTTAATCACAAGCTTAATCGTCACCTTGGTGCTCGGCGGCATTGCTAAACTCATTCCCCACAACGAATTCACAGCAACGAGCTCCAAAATCGGCGGAACCGTTTTTGGAGTTCTGGTTGGCAGCCTCTTGGGTTTAGTTGCGGTTTACCTTATCGGAATTGCAAAACCAAAAACACCACCCGTTGCTGCAACTGAGAAGAACTCATCCGCAAAACAAATGACGGCGGCGGAAGCAGAAAGCATTCAACAATATGTTGTTCCCGAAGATGCACCAACAACCGCCTCAAAAGATTCGTTTATTGATATCACGGCGAAACAATTGGTGAGCACCGCAGCATCAACCGCTGTTGGTGTAATTACCTCTGACGATGCCAGCAAACAACTCACCAAAACCATGACACAAGACCCGCAAGCCACACTGGGCCATGTGCAAAATATGGTGAACGACGGCGAATTTAAGCAGTTGTTAAACAACCCGGAATTTCAGCAGGAACTCAACGAAGGTAACGCACAAGCTTTGTTGCAAAACAAAGATTTCCAAGAGCTTATGCAAAACCCCGATATGCGCGCCATTATTGCGAGCGAAAATCAAGATGCGGGTTCAGAACAGGCCGCCGCAGAAAAAATGATTCAAGCTTGGCAAAAAGTAGAAACACTCCGAAATGATCCGCGCGTAATGAATATCGTCAATGACCCCGCATTTCAAGCACAGCTAAATTCGCCCAACAAACTGCCATTACTTATGAACCCAAGCATGCGCGAGCTCACGGAAATTATTTTTAACAGTGAATCGAATCCTGCGCCCGCACCACAAAAAGCAAACGCGCCAGAACCCCGTTCGACAAAAATGACTCGGTACGAAGTAGAAGATATTACGAATGGTGTAAAGCAAATCAACGAAGCGCCCGCCAACAAGCAATCGCCAACCGGCGAAAAAGAGACGGAAGCAGACAAAACTCCCGAACAAAAACTTTACCGTTGGACAGATGCGGATGGGAAAGTCCACTACTCAGACAAACCCATCAAGCATTAATAAACTATAAGAGCTAGTAAAGAGGCGGCTCACCCTCAGGGCGAGTTTTAAAGCGTGGTTGCGCCCAAAAATATTGGCCGGGGATTTTGCGAATTTCATCTTCCATAAATTTGCTTACGCGCAATGCATCTTCATATTCATCCCCCGTAGGGTAATTGTCAAAAGCGGGATGAATAACTAATTCGTAACCTTTCCCGTTAGGCAAGCGTTTTTGTGTGAATGGAATTATTTTTGCGCGACCCAAACGAGCAAATTGCGCGGTGGCGGTAACCGTTGCGGTCTGCACACCAAAGAATGGAACAAATACGCTGATTTTTTCTCCAAGATCGCGGTCTGGCGCATACCAAATCATTCGCCCTTGGCGCAAACGGCTAATCATTCCACGCACATTATCGCGGCTAAACGCAGTTCCACCCGGCGCATAGGCTTCGCGGCGAACTTTCTGCATATAATCGTAAACTTTATTGCGATGCGGGCGGTACATACCATCGTAATTTACATACTGCCCCAGCATTGCACTGCCAATATCCAAGGTGGTGAAATGCATACTCAAGAGTAAGGCGCCCTGCCCATCTTTTAACGCGGCTTCAACATGTTCAACACCACTAATGGTGAACAAACGACGCAAGCGCCACTTAGGCCAAAACCACGCGATGCCCGTTTCAAATATCGCCATAGCCGTTGAATAAAGCGTTTCGTAAAGCAAAGCTTCGCGTTCTTTTTCACTCAACTCAGGAAAACAAATGCGCAAATTAGTTTGCGCTTGATTCAAACGTTTTTTATTGCGTTTGAGATAGGGAATTAATAAATGCGGTAAATAAAACTGCACACGATAAGGTAGCTGCGCCAACAAAAGCCAAACCACTACACCAAACCAGGCAAGCCAGTAGCGGGGGGCAAGTAAAGCGCGAGTAAACACAGGTGGCTGCATAATCATCAAATCAACTTTTCGGAGCCGCTATTATAGCCTGAGATAAGGTTTGACGACCAAGTAAACGATATAAACGACAAGCGAAAATAAAAAGGCCAGTGAAACTCTCTGGCCTTTTTATTACTAGTCACAGGATCCGCCTGAATTTACGCGTGGCGGCTGCCTAGTTTATTTAATAGTGATCGACCGGAAGCTAGGTGTTCCACCACGTACAAACCGAATTGCTTTGGCTGTATTTTTAGGCATTGAACTCACAATTTTGGTGTAAGTGTTCAACGAATCCACGTCTACAAAATCCAGCTGTGTAATGACATCGCCACGCTGTAAACCTGCGCGCTGTGCCGCACTGTCCGGCTCTACGCTAAGAATTTGAACACCTTTCTCTGCACCTTCTGCCGGAGCCACGCTTAAACCCAATGCATCGGTTTTGGTGGGTTTACCATCGGGAATGTTTGGCTTTTCAGTTGCACCAGATTCGTCTTTCAGTTTCTCCAACGTGCCCGACAAGGTTTCGCGCTTACCTTTGCGGATCACATCAAAAGTAACTTTAGTACCGGGCGCCAATTGACCTACGATACGCGGCAAATCGGCTTGACTGTGAACATCCTGACCATTAAAGCGAACAATCAAATCGCCCACCTTAACACCAGCTTTTTCAGCGGGGCCTTTAGGAGCCACTTCAGACACAATTGCACCTTGCGCTTTATCTAATCCATAGGCACTGGCTAAATCTTTATCTACACCACCGATCACAACGCCTAACCAACCGCGTTCAACGCGCCCCTTGTCTTTTAGTTGACGCACAACATCAATCGCAACCGAAGAAGGAATAGCGAATGACAAACCAACAGAACCACCGGAAGGCGTATAGATTTGCGAGTTAATACCGACGACTTCACCATCCATATTAAACAAGGGGCCGCCAGAGTTACCGGGGTTAATCGCTACGTCGGTTTGAATAAATTGTACGTAACCGCGATCAGATGGAATATTGCGGCCAATTGCACTCACGATACCGGCGCTCGCTGAATAATCCAAACCAAACGGTGAACCAATGGCTACAACCCACTGCCCCACTTTTAACTTTTCATTTTTTGCCAAACTTAATTGAGGCAAGTTTTTAGCATCAATTTTTAACAGTGCTATATCGGTACGATCATCGGTACCAATTAATTTTGCATCAAACTCGCGTTCATCATTGAGGATAACTTTAATTTCATCCGCCTCGCTAACCACATGATTATTGGTAAGCACATAGCCGTCATTTGAAATAATAAATCCCGAACCTATAGAACCGTGTTCGCGCTGGGGCATTTGGCGCTGCTCTAACAGCTCACGGAATATTTCTGGAATATCCTGCATTTGATTGTTAGGGATTTGGCGAAGTTGACGAGTTTGTTTGGCTTTGGTTACTGCAGTAATTTTGACTACAGCGGGTGATGCTTTCTCAATAAGATCGCTAAAATCTGGAAGGGGTGCCGCTTGGACAGATGTCATTACCAAGCTGACAGACAACAAAAACAAACTTGCTGCACGCAACAAAAATTTCTTCATATAAACCTCTAGTAAGACGATTCCCACAAGCCGACAAATTCATTCTGTCAGCCAGAAATACGGAGAATATGACACAAGTGATTTGAAAAAATTCCGCGACACATGAAAAATTTCGCGCCGCACGGCGATTATAAAAAAAGCGGTAGAAAGGTTCCAGCCTTAATGAAATATGCAAAAAATGTTCAGCAAACATTCAGTTTTTATGGCTTGGGGTGATTCAAATCATAGCCTTCAACCATACGGCTGATTTCTTCGGGAGTCATCTTAGTTTTGCTGGAAGAGCTGCCGGCCGATGCCGCACTTGCACTCGCGGCTGAAGATCCCTCTGCTGCTTTTTCTGAGCTGGCTTTCTCTTCCGCTTTACGCTTTTCTTCTTCCTTCTTCATAAATTCTTTATGCGCAGCTTCGTCTTCTAAACGCACAGTTACCCTACGGTTTTGCGCGCGCCCCGTTGCCGTCTTGTTATCTGCAATAAAGAATTTATCTCCATGCCAGCGCGTAGTAATTTTGGTTGCTGCCACGCCCTGCTCTGTCAAATAAGTACTCACCCACTCGGCATGTTGTTTGGACATAGTTTCATTGGCTTCGACTGTGCCTGAGTTGTCGCTGTGGCCATCCACAAATACGCCCACCACTGCGGTGTCTGCCTTCATATAACGCGCCACCTTAGCTAACTCAGTTTTTTGAGCGGCGGTGAGCCCCTCTGCCTTCTCAGCAAAGTTCAGTGAGGTACGCGCAACCTGGTTAAAGGTGTAAGGAATTAAATCCGCTATGCATTGCTGGTAGGCTTTGTAGCCCGATGCAAAATTCTTTGCATTCACGACCACACGCATAATTGCTGAGTTGGATGAGCCCGCCGCAACCGGCTGGGATGAATACATCACATTCATGCCTGCAGAAAGTTGAGCGATCAACTGTGTAATCTGGGCGGGCGCGAGTGTAATTGGCTGATTACCTTGATCGACCTTAGTGGCTCCTAAAGGAACAGGAACCAAATCGTTTCGCCAAGGCGGCGGCAACGTTTCTGCACCGGCAATACTGCCTGGAAAAACCACCTTACCTTGCGATTCCAAATAAAAGCTTTCTGCTGCCCCCGCCTTGCGCGCTAGCACAGCTTTGCCGAAATTTGGGATGGTATGGGTGAGGTTACAGGAGAAGGGGCTGGACGCGACCTTCCATTCAGAACTGGTGATATCAGCCCCATACATCTGCGCCTGCGCGAATTGAGCTAGCACCGAATACGCCAGTAGTGCACCAAAAAATCGAGCCTTAGAACCCATCACAAAAACCTGCGTCACTCAATTAAGACTTCAAAAGCCCGCTAAAAAACCACTCATCATGCAAGAGTATAGCCAAGCACCGCGCTCGGCCACAAAACTTGTAGCTGCGCCGGGGTGCTATTTTTGATAGCATGCGGCAAGTTTTTGAATTTGAAGAGAAAGCCGTTCATGTCGCAATCCCCCGCCCTCCAAACAATTACCCTGACCCGCCCAGACGACTGGCATATCCATTTACGCGATGGCGCCGCTCTAAGCAGAACCGTAGGGGATGCGGCGCAACAATTCTCTAGAGCCATCGTCATGCCTAACCTTGTTCCGCCGGTTATGACAACTGAGCAGGCACTGGATTATCAAACGCGTATTAGGGCTGCCCGGCCAGCCGGTAACGCCTTTGAGCCCTTGATGGTTCTTTACCTCACAGACAATACCGACCCAGCGGAAATCGCCAAGGCCAAAGCTGCCGGTGTTACCGCGGTTAAACTTTACCCCGCGGGCGCTACCACCAACTCTGGCTCCGGCGTAACTGACCTAACCAAGGTTTACCCTGTGCTGGAAGCCATGCAAAAAGCCGGCATGCCGTTTCTCCTGCACGGCGAAGTGACCGATTCGTCCATCGACATTTTTGATCGCGAAAAAGTATTTTTAGATCGCACCTTCGGCAATCTGGTTAAAAACTTCCCCGAGTTGAAAATGGTGTTGGAACACATTACAACCGCAGACTCCGCCGAATTTGTCGCTGCTGCGCCCGCCAATGTTGCTGCCACAATTACAGCGCACCACTTGCTTTACAATCGCAACCACATGCTCGCCGGTGGAATTCGTCCACATTATTACTGTCTGCCAATTCTTAAGCGCAACACGCATCAGGCAGCACTTATCAAAGCGGCAACCAGCGGCAGCCCAAAATTCTTTTTAGGCACGGACTCCGCTCCCCACGCCAAAGATAAAAAAGAAGCAGCCTGCGGCTGTGCCGGTAGTTACACCGCTTATGCCGCCATAGAACTTTACGCCGAAGCCTTTGAAGACGCCGGCGCGCTCGACAAGCTTGAAGGTTTTGCCAGCCACTTCGGCCCCGATTTTTACCAATTACCGCGTAACAGCGAAACAATCACCTTGGTGAAATCCGCATGGCAAGCCCCCGAGACATTGGCATTTGCAGACACCACTCTCGTTCCTTTAAGAGCGGGTGAACAATTACGCTGGAAGCTCCAGCAATAAGCCAATTGGCCGAATGAAGATATCGACAGCTCAGAATTAAGGCTCTCCAGTGAATCCACCTGAAAACCAAAAAGATCCCTCATCCCCCTTGGCGCAACGCTTTCGCGGCTTTTTGCCCGTAATTATTGATGTTGAAACCGGTGGCTTTAATTCTCAAACCGACGCGCTGCTGGAAATTGCAGCGGTAACTGTCAGAATTGATGACGACGGGATTTTGCATCGCCATGAAACTTTCTCGTTTCATATAGAGCCGTTTGAAGGCGCCAATATCGAGAAAGCCGCGTTGGATTTCACCGGCATAGATTTGGACAGCCCCGACCGCATGGCCGAGCCGGAGCTGATGGCGCTTACCGATATGATGCAAGCCGTGCGCCGCGCCGTAAAAGAAAACGGCTGTACACGTGCCGTAATTGTTGGCCACAACGCGCATTTTGATTTGAATTTTTTAAATGCCGCCGTCGAGCGCTGCGATATAAAACGAAACCCTTTCCACCCCTTCAGTGTGTTCGACACTGCAACACTCTCAGGCCTCGCATTCGGCCAAACTGTTTTGGCAAAAGCCTGCCGCTGTGCCGGATTAGAATTCAGCAATAGCGCTGCGCACTCCGCTGCTTACGACGCAGAAAAAACTGCCGATTTGTTTTGTTTTATTGTGAACAAATGGAAGGAATTTGGTGGATGGCCTATTCCGGTTTGCGAGGATGATGAGGAAACCGAGTAAAACTGCTTCTTCAAGTTTGAAACCGAAATTAAAACTGCGGTTCACTTCAAAGAATATTTTTTTGGAGAGTAGTCATCCTCGCGTAGCAGGGATCCAGCTCTTCGGGCTGTCAAGCTCTTTAAAAACTGGATCCCCGCTGCGCGAGGATGACGACTCCCTGATTAATGAAATATCCCACCTATATCGAATAACCTCTTCAATAATATCTAACAGTTAATAAAACCACTTAACCAACTGAAATCTCCGGCAACACCGGCGCTGCAACAATTTGTTTTTCGCTTGGCGCAATCACTTCTGCTACACCTTTAGCAATTAATTTTCCGTCCTGATTGTGTGCTTCACAATCCAAGGTAATTAATTTAACGCGCTCTTTCATTTCCGCCACGGTCAACGTCACGGTCACTGTATCGCCCACTTTTACGGGATGCTTAAAGCTCAAACTTTGACTGCGGTAAACAGAACCTGGGCCCGGCAGCTGAGTTGCGATTGCTGCGGAGATTAATGCGCCCGTCCACATGCCGTGTGCAATTGGTTCACCAAAAGCTGTGGTAGCGGCATAAGCTTTATCTAAATGAACTGGGTTTACATCACCCGAACAAGCGGCAAATAAAAGGATATCTTTTTCAGTTAAAGTTTTGCTGTAGGTTTTTGACAGACCAACAGAAAGCTCAGCGATAGGGAAATTTTCTAATTGAGACATAGTGAAACTCTGGCGAAGGTTATTGAATGCAGTATAGCTAAAACAACAAAGCCGAGCTATGCCCGGCTTTGTTGGTGATTTTTTCGTGAAGCCATTTATTTCTTTGAAAGCGCGGCCAGCTCTTCTTTTAAATTTCTCATCCAGAAATCAAATGCCAGTTTAACGCGAATATTATTTTGAACACGGTCATTTTTCTCCCAAATAGTTCCCAAGTCGTGCTCGTCGGTGCTAGTGGCAACTAGTTTGTTTGACACAGAATCATAAAGCTCAAACACAATTGTCATGCGTCCGAATCCTTCACTGTAGACATCGATTAAATTAGGGCGACTTTTGAAATCGTCTTTAGAGGCCAGCGGCGCTATTTCAATAATTTTAGTTTTCAGCAAAAGTGTATCCGGAGCAGGTGCAGTTGCGGCCGCGTAAACACCCTCATCAAACACGTACCTTTGTGCTGCGATTGAGTATTTGGCTTGATAATACTTTCTATCATCGTCACTCAGTTCCCAAGGCTCTTCGAACGAGCGCGTACTTGTGGGCTTGATAATTTTAGTGGTTGAAAGATCCAAGTCACTCACAATGATTTTTTTATATTGCGCAAAGTTTGTATTTGGCAGCGCATAGGAAGCATCGAAATGCGGTTTGTGTACGGCAACTAAACCCTTTTGCTCAGCATTACTTTGAGCGGTCTTTTCGTGAGGCTTTAGATAGCCGCAGGCGCTAAGGCTTAGGATTAAAAATGCTGGAAGAATAAGATGTTTCATAGGTTCTCCTGATGGGCCAAACGTCAACTCTGGATTATTACCTTTCGCTTCACCCATTGGATCATGGAAGCGTAAGAAAAGATGTATGGCTTTAGAGCTATTTTGTTAAAGATTGTTCCCCGTCGCAAAATCACGCGCATTAAATTGCTGATGGCATTACTGCTGACTCGTCTAAGGGATGATTTCTTTGCGCGCAAAGAGTATAAACGGAATGTAAAGAAATGTTTGCGTGTTACTAATCGTGACTATACTCAAGCTACTCAGAGGAAAAAATCTGGGTGCAAACTCCGTGAAATGGTAGAAGCAACCTACCGCAGTACTGGATAGTTTGTTTCAAGAAATGCCATTTCATTATGCAGGTCAAACTCTAAAAAAATGGTAGAAAATATGTCATATCATGTTCAGCAAAATACCCAGCAAAAATCCCTCGGCATTTTTATTGTTATCGCCTTCCATGTTCTGTTGATATGGGCTCTGACCACAGGGCTCGCGCAACGAATAATTAATGTACTCCCGCTACCTCCATTAAAGGTAGCTCCTATCGATGAGAAAGTTACACCGCCCCCACCAATTGACGCACCTAAACCCATTATCGACAACCAAACGCAAATTATCGTGGATACAAACTTACCTGTGGTTGATTTCGCAGGAGACACGGCGCCGCAAGTTATTAAACGTGGAGGCGGAGAAGTCATTCCAACGGCAACTTTATCGAAACCTAGATTAATCAGAGCAACCAAACCTGACTACCCTCTTGCGGCTTCCCGTTTAGGTGAGGAAGGCACGACAGGCTTAAGTCTCTACGTAACTGCCGATGGACGTGTAGCCGAAGCAAAACTTTTTTCTACCAGTGGTTCAACCAGTTTGGATAACGCAGCTATCAAACACGCGTTGCGCAACTGGGCATTTACCCCGTGTATGGAGGGAGATAAGGCAGTTGCTTGCTGGCACCAAACAAAATTGGTTTGGCGATTGGAAGACGCTAAACGTTAAGCGATTTGACGCGAAAAAAAAGGAGGCTGCTGCCTCCTTTTTTAATTACTACAAAGATTAACCTACGAACACGCGGGCGTTTCTGAACAAGCGCAGCCAAGCACCGTCGTCCTTCCAATCATCTGGCTTCCATGAATTACTCACGGCGCGGAACACACGCTCAGGGTGCGGCATCATGATAGTCACACGACCATCCTTACTCGACACACTGGTAATACCGAGCGGTGAACCATTGGGATTTGCAGGATAAGTTTCAGTAGCGTTCAGATGATTGTCGATAAAACGCAGAGCGACAGTGCCGCTTTCGTTACAGGCTTTTAAGGCTGCGTCGCTCGCAAATTCGGCATAACCTTCACCGTGGGCAACCGCGACCGGCATATGCGAGCCAGCCATGCCGTTGAATAAAACGGATGAAGATTCTTGCACCTGAACCAAACTAAAGCGCGCTTCAAATTGTTCAGAAAGGTTGCGCACAAAGCGCGGCCAATGATCTGCACCTGGAATTAAATTTTTCAGGTTAGACATCATTTGGCAACCATTACACACCCCCAAACTGAAAGTGTCGTTGCGATGGAAAAATTGCTCAAATTCATCACGCACTTTACTATTGAACAAAATGGTTTTTGACCAACCTTCGCCAGCCCCGAGCACGTCACCGTAAGAGAAACCACCGCAAGCGACCAAGCCCTTGAAAGATTCCAAAGAGACTCGACCAGACAACAAATCACTCATGTGTACATCAACAGCTTTAAAACCAGCGCGATCAAATGCCGCTGCCATTTCTACGTGACCGTTGACACCCTGCTCACGCAATACAGCTATAGTTGGGCGCGCACCGGTGCTAATAAACGGTGCTGCAACATCCTCGTTTTGATTGTAAGAAAGTTTTACGCTTAAACCTGGATCGGTTTTTAAGATGCCTTCGAATTCAGATTTTGCACAGGCTGGGTTATCGCGCATGGCTTGAATGCGGTAACTGGTTTCTGACCACAGGCTTTGCAAAACTGCACGCGATTGATCGAATAACGCAGAACCATTGAGTGCGATACGAACTGTATCTTCATCATTCAATGTGCCTATAACCTTCGCATGAGTTACACCGGCAGCGAAGAAACGATTCAACACCGCATCGGTTTTATCTTTTGCGACTTGCAAGACAGCACCAGCTTCTTCGCTAAACAAAACTGCTAGCGCATCATCACCCAAACAATCCAGATTTACGTCCACGCCGACATGACCGGCAAACGCCATTTCCGCGAGGGTTGCAAACAAGCCGCCGTCACTACGGTCGTGATAAGCAAGGATTTCGTTGTTCGCGATGCTAGCTTGCATTGCATTGAAGAAACCTTTGAGCTGTGCGGCTGAATCCAAGTCCGCAGGAACATCGCCCATTTGGTTGTAAACCTGCGCGAGAATTGAACCACCCAAACGATTTTTGCCGTTACCGAGGTCAACCAAAACCAAATCTGTTGCACCCTTATCGGCTCTGAGTTGGGGCGTTAGGGTTTGGCGAACATCCACTACCGGAGCGAACGCAGAAATAATTAACGACAAAGGTGCTGTCACCGCTTTCGCTTTGCCGTTTTCCTGCCACGCCGTGCGCATCGACATGGAGTCTTTGCCCACGGGAATTGTAATGCCGAGTTCAGGGCACAACTCCATACCGACTGCTTGCACAGTGCGATACATTTTCTCGTCTTCGCCTTTGTGGCCTGCGGCGCACATCCAGTTAGCGGAGAGTTTTACATCGGATAATTTTTCAATACGAGTTGCGGCGATATTGGTAATAGCCTCAGCGATTGCCATGCGACCAGAGGCTGGGCCATCCAACAAAGCGAGCGGAGTACGCTCACCCATACTCATGGCTTCGCCCCTCACAATACCATCAAGGGGGCTGTCGTAACTCACTGTCGTGACCGCAACATCCGCAACGGGAACTTGCCATGGGCCAACCATTTGATCGCGCGCGACCATACCGGTTACGGAGCGGTCGCCGATGGTAATGAGGAAGCTTTTGCTCGCGACTGCCGGGTGCTTGAGCACGCGCTCAGCTGCATCATTAATGTTGATATCTTCGGTTGAAAAGGCGCTTACCGCCGCTTTGTGCTTGTCCGCAACGCGGTGCATTTTTGGCGGTTTGCCGAACAAGACAGACATAGGAAGATCGACGGGTTTTGCGTCGAAGTGTTTGTCGTTGAGTGTCAGGTGTTTCTCATCAGTCGCTTCACCCACAACCGCGTAAGGCGCGCGCTCACGTTTACAGATGGCTTCGAAGCGCGCCAAATCGGCGGGCTTAATCGCCAACACATAACGCTCTTGGGATTCGTTACACCAAATCGCCAATGGACTCATGCCCGGCTCATCATTAGGCACGTTGCGCAATTCAAACTTGCCGCCGGTGCCCCCATCTTTGACCAACTCTGGGAAAGCGTTGGAAAGACCACCAGCGCCAACATCATGAATAAAGGCGATTGGGTTTTTGTCGCCTTGCTGCCAACAAGCATCGATCACTTCCTGACAACGGCGTTCCATTTCCGGGTTTTGGCGTTGTACGGAGGCGAAGTCCAAATCTTCTGATGAAGATCCAGAAGCCATAGACGAAGCCGCACCACCGCCCAAACCAATCAACATGGCCGGGCCGCCCAACACAACCAGCTTGGAGCCAGCATTAAAAGGAGGCTTTTCAATGTGTTCGGTTTTGATATTGCCGTAACCACCCGCCAACATAATGGGTTTGTGGTAACCACGGCGCTCGCCATCAAAATCTTCTTCAAAGGTACGGAAGTAACCGCAAATATTGGGGCGACCAAACTCATTATTGAACGCTGCACCACCAAGTGGGCCGTCGATCATAATATCCAGCGCCGTCACAATGCGGCCTGGCTTGCCGTAGTTTTGCTCCCAAGGCTGCACAAAATCCGGGATTTGCAGGTTAGACACAGTGAATCCATTCAAACCAACTTTGGGTTTGGAACCACGACCAACTGCACCTTCATCACGAATCTCACCGCCAGAACCAGTACCCGCGCCAGAGAACGGGGAAATCGCCGTTGGGTGGTTGTGGGTCTCAACCTTCATTAATAAATGAATAGGCTCTTGGTTATATTCGTAGGCCTTGGTTTCTGGGTTTGGGTAGAAGCGCCCTGCTTCGTGGCCAACCACAACGGCAGCGTTATCGGAGTAGGCAGAAAGCACATCTTCGCCGCCCACTTCATTGGTGTTGCGAATCATTTTAAACAGGCTGCGCTCTTGGTCGACGCCATCGATAGTCCAAGAGGCATTGAAGATTTTGTGACGGCAGTGCTCAGAGTTGGCCTGCGCGAACATCATTAATTCCACATCGACGGGATTGCGGCCAAGGCCTTTAAAGGCATCTACCAAATAGTCGATTTCGTCTTCTGCCAACGCCAAACCTAAGGATTTGTTCGCAGCGACCAGTGCATCGCGGCCACCACCCAAAATATCCACACTGGTTTGCGGTGCAGGTTCTTGCGCGGTAAAGATTTGCTCTGCCGCTTCCAAGCGATCAAACACCGTTTCTACCATGCGGTCATGCAACATGGCGGTAATTGCTGCGCGATCTGCCGCTGAAATGGTGCCTTGCACGTAATAGGCAACGCCGCGCTCAACGCGCTTAACGCTTTCCAAACCGGTATTTCTGGCGATATCGGTCGCCTTGGATGCCCAAGGGGAGATAGTCCCCAAACGTGGAACCACGAGAAAAAGTTCGCCTTCGTGATTCACTTGGCCTTCGACTTTGGGGCCGTAGGTTAGCAATTGCGTTAACACTTGGCTGTGCGCGTCGGTTAAAGGCGCGGACACATTAACAAAATGCACAAACTCGGATGAAATCCCGGTTACGGCTGGAGCCTGTTGTTGCACAGTGTTCAGCAGTTTTTGGGTACGGAAGCTAGAAAGAGCGGGGGCGCCACGCAGAATCAGCATAGTGATTTGAGCCTCAAGCGTCGGTGGATTTAGGGGCGGATTAAAGAGGCGCGCATTGTACTGGATTTATGGGCTGGCAGGAATTGATATTGGCCTTATCAGAAGTAAAGATCGCTTTCTACCACAGCCTTGAAGAGAGCCCTATTTAAGAAGGGAGTCGTCATCCTCGCGTAGCGGGGATCCAACCGTTAACAGACTAAAATCAAGAGCTGGATCCCCGCTACGCGAGGATGACGACTCCCTACTAAGTACCACTGAAAGGTAAACTGCTCACGCTCAGCTAAACCAAGCCTAACTCCAAGGCTTTTACCACAACCTGAGTTCGATCACGACACTCAAGTTTGGCGAGGATATTAGATACGTGATTTCGTACTGTGCCTTCCGCTAAAAACACGGCCCGCATTATTTCTTTATTAGACATGCCGCCAACAAGCAATCGCAGAATTTGCAGCTCTCGGTCGGTTAGCAAAACGGCGGCGGACGGTTGTGCTTTCTCCTGCTGCCATTTTTTAAACATCAGGTTATCGGTGACAAAGCCGCCCTCTACCAAAGATTCAATGCTGTGGATGAGTTTCTCCAAAGATACATCTTTAAGCAGGAAACCATTGGCGCCAGCCGCAAGGCTGCGTGCAAAAAGTTCACTGTCGTCAAAGGTAGTAAGCATCATTGCAGGTGTGTTGATCCCCAACTCACGCAGTTTTTGCACTAGCATTATGCCATCCATAACCGGCATACGAATATCCGCCAACAGAATATCCACCTGCGTGCGTTGCATTTTGTCGAGCGCTTCAGCCCCGTTAGCCGCCTGCCAGAGAATTTCCGTTTTGCCCGATAGGGATAACAAGCCGGCAATACCCTCGCGCACTAATTGTTGATCATCAACCAAGCCAACCTTAATCATGCGTTAAATCCTTAAAGCCAGTGACAGATGTTAATGATATGGCCAAGCGACAACCTTGTGCGAGCTCCGATAATTCCGCGGAGCCGCCGTAGGCCGCAAGACGCTCGCGCATTCCTTCTAAGCCCGTTCCATTATTTGAACCTGCAACCAAGCCCCTGCCGTTATCATCAAGAAAAATTTTGATAACCCCCGATTGCTGCTCCAGTACTAGGTTTATGCGAGTGGCCTTGCCGTGCCGCAGTGCGTTGCTAATGCCCTCCTGAATACAAAAGACGATTTGTTCAGCCAAGTGCACAGAATCTAATTGCAGTTCACCTTCAATATGCATCTCAAGCTGTGGAATGTGCACTAATAGCGCCTGCACGGCTTGGCGAATATCCAAGGACAATAAATGACGCTGATCACGCACTACTTGGCGAATATTTTCTAACAAGGCTTTGGCAAGACCTTTCGACTGCTGCACCGTTTCACGCAATTCATCCGGTACTTTATGCTGCAAAATTTCCAGCTGTAAATTTAACGCTGTGAGTTGATGACCTAAAACGTCGTGCAGATCTCTTGCAATACGAACACGTTCATCTTGCCGGCTCGATTGCGCCAATAAAATTCGCGTGGCTTGCAACTCTCGATTTAATTGCTCGACATGCTCTCGTGCTTTGCGCTCATTTACTCGTGCAAACGAAGACGATAACGCAAATAGCTGGAACCCTAAAAAAATTAGCCCCGTAATAACTGGGGAACCATCAACCCACCAAAAAAACATGATGCCGTAAAAAAGTAACCCACTGACAATAACTTGAACGAACGCTGTACGACGCGAGAAAAAATCGGGAAGTTGCCCTGACCATACAACCAAAAGCACTGGCGCAACGGGACCTTGATGTACAACCAATAAACCCAGTGCCAACAGTACCTGCACCATCAGCAGAGCCTGCGAATAGATCAGTGGAAATTTTTGGCTATAACCGGTGCTGATTGGCAAAAAACAGATTAGAAAACATAAATATCCCAACAGGCTCCAAAAAAAATACGGGCTTTCACTCGCTATACCCAGCTCCACATAGGTGACGAGCATCCACGTAAAAGCACCAGCCAGCGTTAACAGTATGTGTTCGTTTTTCATGGCTTACAAAAGACTCTGAAGATAAACATTAAGTTTAGGGCTGACCGACCACCAAAAGTCCACCAGCTTAAAACATCGCTCAAACCTACCGCTATAGGCCATTTGTCACGTCCAAAAAATGACAGCGTACCCGCGCGCGCGCCACTCCTACACATTAACCTAAATACTCCTCAAACAAATACGCTTTAACAAACTCATACAGGAACTCACAATGAAACTCTCTTGCGAATATAAAAGCCTCGGCCTTTTTTTAGTGATCTGCCTAGCTTCACTGAACTCTTATGCACACGAACTGGTTCTTCACGTTGATCAGATCAGCAAAACCAAAGGCGTGATGATGATTGCACTCTACAATTCCGCCGATAACTACAAGAGCGATGCAAACGCGGTGTCTGGACAAAAAATCGCAATCACAACCGATAACCTAGTCGTGATTTTTGGCGACCTACCCGCGGGTGACTACGCGATAAAGCTGTATCAAGATGAAAATGAAAACGGCCTAATCGACAAAAATTTCATCGGTATTCCCACAGAAGGTTATGGTTTTTCCAATAACGGTGGCGCAATGGGGCAGCCTGATTTTAAAGATGCAAAATTTAGCGTATCCGATAAGACCCTTATTACTATTCATTTGCGCTAAGGATAAGAGCCATGAAACGTCGTCAGTTTATGTCGGGAAGCCTAGCGGCTGGCAGCGCCCTGTTAATACCCGAGGCAGCGCTGGCTTACGATCAGGTTCCATCCCCCACGTCAGCAAAAACAGCCGCCTGGATGCAGGGTTTTGCAGGTGCATCTCGCGCTTTTAATACCACCAGCTTAACCCTTGAAGGCAAATGGCCGGCAGATGCTTACGGAAATTTTTACCGCAACGGGCCCGCGCGTATGGAGCGCAACGGAATTCATCTCCAGCATTGGTTTGACGGCGATGGCATGGTGCATCGTTTTCACATCAATGCCAAAGGAGTTTCGCACCGCAGCCAATTTGTGGCGACAGAAAAATATTTGCGTGAGGAAGCGGCACAAACATTTTTATACAATGCAACTGACACACCTATTCAGAATTCCCAGAGCCCACGCAATAACGATAGCGTCAACGTCGCCAACACGGCCCTTTTACCTTGGCAGAATGAATTGCTTGCATTGTGGGAGGGCGGATCCGCCTACAGTTTGGATCCGGAAACACTGTCGACAAAAGGCGAAAAAACCTGGAGCGACGAACTTAAACACGTGCCTTTTTCTGCACATCCTCTGTTAGAAAAAGATGGCAGCTTGTGGAATTTTGGGTTCGTACCTTATAGCAAAGAAGCGCGTTTGTTGATTTACCACATAAGCCCCAGCAGCAAGGTCATTGGTTTCGGAAATATTGTTTTACCCCAGCGCGGTTATTTACATGCCTTTGCGCAAACCAAGGACCATCTGATTTTTTATATTTCTGCATGTACTTACCAACAAGGTGAAACTTTTATCAAATCGTTTCATTGGCGGCCAGAGCTAGGTAGTAAATTTTTAGTGCTGGCAAAAAACTCGCTCGATAAACCGCGTTGGTTTGATGCACCCCCTGGATTTGTCTTCCACTTTGGCAACGCTTGGCAAGACAACGACAGCATTCATGTCGTCATGATTATTTATAAAGATGCCAATTTGATGTTAGAGGGAATGCATCAAGTCATGATTGGTCAGCAGCCCGCCATTGAACACGCTGAGTTAACCGTGGCAAAGGTTAATCTACGCACGGGCAAAGTCACTCTGACGGCCAGCGGCATCAATTTGGAATTTCCAAATTACAACCCAGCGAGCCTGGGGCCCACCACCATTTATGGCACCCATGCAAAATCGCCCGAGCGTAAGTTTTTGGGAGATAGCCTAGCGGCGGTGCATCCGGAAAAGGGGCTGCTTGATCACTACTATTTCGGCGAAAACGTTATTGCGGAAGAACCACTATTAATAAGAACCCACAAAAACAATTATTTGATTGGCAGCTATTATGACTACGCAAAGCAACACTCTGGCATTTCCCTATTTGACGCCAATAAACTGAGTAACGGACCCATCGCTCAAGCGACGATGGATTACGTATTACCGCTCGGCTTTCACGGCTGCTTCATACATTCCAACGCATAAGCTTAAAGGACAAAGACGATGTTACCAATTCTCCAACACACACCCATTTGGGTATTCGGCCTATTTATAGGCTTGGTATTTTTAGGCTATTCACAAACCAAAACCCGGCTTTTGTCAGTAAAACGTTTAATCATTTTCCCATTGGTGATGTTGGTACTTTCAGCGCTGGGTATTGCATCCAGCTTTGGACTGCATCTGTTAGGGTTTGCATTATGGATGCTCGGAATTGGAGCTGCCTACGCCCTCAACCTTGTGATCAAATCACCAAAGGGCGCAACCTACCTTAGCGATGAGCAGCTTTTCCGTCTCCCCGGTAGCTGGCTGCCCATGGTTTTAATCATGGTGATTTTCTTTACCAAATACCTTGTGGGTGTTTTGCTTGCATTGCATCCAGAAATTGTTCACACACCCACATTTTTAATCAGCGCCTGCTTAGTATTTGGTTTGAGCAGTGGATTTTTTTTGGCGCGAGCACTTCATGTTTACCAAGCAGCAATTGATCGCAAACTATGATTTAAACCCAGTTGTTGAAGGGCGACATTGGCCAAGGAAATGGCCCCTATGAACGACCTCACGCAACAAATAGATCGTTTTTTGCACTGTTTTTTTCATATCCTCTGACAAAAAAATCTAAAACAATGCTGGTTAGGCAGCATTTACCCGACCAAAAATGGCACCTAAAACTATATAAAGGCAGGTTTTTTTCCATTATTTCACCACCCAAACCCGCTCAAAATATTTTTGTAAGCCTATGTTTAAAAAAGATTTTTTCGTATTTTAGGGCAAATTTTAATCAAACGCCTACCCCAAGTCTGCTCAGAAAACAAGCTATGCAGAGGTAGCCGATGGCTTTACCATGACTCCTATGTTTGCACGGGTCAGTAAAGGATTTGATTCGGCATGAGTGCATATACGAAGTTATTTCCCAATTCGGGCGATGCCATTCAAAAACCGGAGAACCACCTATGGCCGGATTAAATATCATGGAAAGCCGGAAGCGTACTGTAGTAAAGCGATTTTCGATTTCCAATTTATTAATTGCCATCTTATTAATGAGTTGTGCGGCCCTTTTGGTTCGCAGCGCTCCCGCCAGTAAACTGGAACAAGTTCGCACCGCAGGTGAATTGCGCGTGCTGTCCCGCAATGGCCCCATCAGCCATTACCAAGGCCCCGAAGGCACAACTGGCTTTGAGTACACCTTGCTTAAAGGTTTTGCAGATGAGCTGGGCGTAAAGCTTGTTATTAACGATGAGACTTCCCCGAACGAGCTGCAAGACAATGCAGAGAACCTGCAATTTGACTTAGCCAGCCCCAGCGTTATCAATACTTATACCGGCAAGCAGCGCTTCAGTTACACCTCTGATTTTATGAAGCTTAACTTGGAGCTGGTTTATAACAGCACCCAAACCGCGCCGGCTAGCCTCAAAGATTTGGCGGGAAAGCGTGTGCTCGTGGTTAATAAAACCTCCATCCCCGCTCCACTTCAAGAGTTGCAGCAATCACTTCCCGATATTCAATGGGAATTGGTTGAGAACCTTGAAATGACTGACCTGTTGGATATGGTTGAGCGCGGTCACGCGGATTACGCGGTTGTGGATTCGGCGATATTTGATATCCACCGCTACTCATTCCCCCATACGCAGGTCGCCTTTGATTTGAACGCCGCGCAGCCTTTGTCTTGGGCGTTTAAGCCATCTAGAGACAAGAGCCTTTACGACGCCGCTGAAAAATACCTCGCTAAAATCAAAGCAACGGGCGAGCTCGCCAAAATCTCAAATCACTTCTTCGAGCAATATATTGAAGTGAATACCGATGATGCGCTCATGTTCAGCCAGCGCTATGAGAAGCGCTTCCCGCGCTGGGCAGAAACCATCAAAGCTGCGGCCGCGCAATACAACCTGGATTGGCAACTGCTGGCCGCGGTTGGCTACCAAGAATCGCAATGGATTCCGAACGCAGAATCCCCGACGGGTGTGCGCGGCTTTATGATGCTAACCCCCGATACGGCACGGGAGTTAGGTGTAAAAAACTTGGATGACCCCAAACAAAGCATTTTCGGCGGTGCTAAATACCTACGCTATTTGTTAGATACGCTCCCAAAAAGTATTGAGAGCGAAGAAGAACGTCTCTCTATGGCGCTTGCAGCCTACAACCAAGGCATAGGCCACTTGGATGACGCCCGCGCATTGACTCGTCGCTTAAAAGGTGACGCCAACAGTTGGGCTGATGTGAGTAAATCCTTTCCATTGCTCGCCAAACAAGAATATTACTCAAAAGCCACTTATGGTTATTCGCGCGGATGGGAGCCCGTTATTTTTGTACGAAACATTTTGAATTATCAAAAAATTCTCGCATTTAAAGAAACGCAGCAGCAGTTGCGCGTTGCCACCAGTACCCCAAGTGACGAGCTGAACTTTAGCGATACACCGCAAACCAAGAGCGCGGTGGAAAAGCTTAACCAAATTCGGTTAAGTAGCGCATCCTCCCTCTCCTTCTTTTAACATCACCCAAAATGCCGCTCTCCGTAGCGGCATTTTTTATGGATAATTATTAAGGTCTGTTGACGTTTGCCTGTTTACACTGCTGGAAACAGGCAAACGTCAACAGCCTCTCAATCCTTACGAATAAAAACACTTCTCCGTACGCAGTTATTTTTTGTAAAAACCTTCTGACATCAGCTTATGATCACATAGACTATAAGCTACTTCTAATAATTCTGGAGATCGCACCATGTCCATCCCACGCCGACGCCTTGGCGCTGCACTTGTTTCAATGGCTCTTATCGCTTCGCAGCAAGTCTGGGCTGATTCAGCCAAGCTTGTGCTAAATGATAAGGACTATTTCGAACAACCCGGTCTAAACGTAATGGTGTTTAGCAATTGGTACGATGGCCTCTTTAGCGACTCCAAAACCAGCGGCATTGAATTGATTCACCACGGCTTGCGCACCGCGACCAACGGTGATGTGCGTTTGAATGCAACCCCAGAACAATGGGATATGACCCCACTATTTAAAGAGCGCAAAATAAACCGCGCTGAACAATCCATCGAAGCATTCATGTATTACCCCAACGAGAAATTTGATTTCTCCATTAAGGTCACCAAAAACGAAACCGGCGTGCGCATAGCCGTTAATTTACCAAAACCGTTACCCGCATCACTCGAAGGCAAAGCCGGTTTTAATTTGGAGTTTTTGCCTTCGGCCTATTTCCATCAAGCGTTTATGATGGACACCACAACTGGTACCTTCCCAGTCTACCCTGGCGGCGCAAAAGAGATTAACGACAGCGTTGCGCCAACCTTACTCGCAAACGGCAAGCATTTGGTTCTTGCGCCCAATAATACCGAGCGCAGAGTCAGTATCGAATCCAACTCAACACCACTTGAACTTTACGATGGCCGCAGCAAAGCGCAAAACGGTTGGTTCGTCGTTCGCAGCAAAATCCCGGCAGGAAAAAGCGGTACCGTTGTCGAGTGGCAATTGAATGCTGACACTATTAAAGATTGGGTTCGCACACCGGTAATAGGTCACTCTCAAGTGGGCTATCACCCTGCACAACAAAAAGTTGCTGTGATTGAGCTGGATAAAAATGACAAAACCAATCCACCCGCAACATTATTTAAAATTGCTGCAAACGGTACAGAAACTCCAGTGCTAGAAAAAAACTTGAGCAATTGGGGAAGATATTTACGCTATGAATATCGCCAATTCGATTTCAGTGCGGTTAAAGAAGAAGGCCTCTACGCCATTGCGTACGGCGACCAAAAAACTGAGCCTTTCCGCATTGCAAAAGACATTTACACCGCAGCATGGTATCCAAGTTTGGATATGTATTTACCGATTCAAATGGATCACATGACGGTTAACGAAGCCTACCGCGTATGGCACGGTGCTTCTCATTTGGACGATGCTTTACAAGCACCCGTCAATCACGAACACTTTGATCTTTATCGCCAAGGCCCAACGACGGATACACCTTACAAACCCGGCGAACACATTCCCGGTTTGAACATAGGCGGTTGGTTTGACGCAGGCGATTACGATATACGCACTCAAACCAATTACGATGTTGTAATGAACCTAGTGAATACTTGGGAACGTTTTGGCTCTAAGCGTGACGTAACCTCTGTTGATTACAAAAAGCGTTTTGTGGATTTACACGTTGCGGACGGCAAGCCAGATTTATTGCAACAAATTGAACACGGTACTCTGGCATTAATTGCACAACACCGCGCTGTAGGCCATGCCATTCACGGAATTGTAGAAGCGCACATCGAACAATACACGCACCTTGGCGATGCAATTACCAAAACCGATAATCTTGTGTATGACGCAAGCAAAAAAGACGGCGAATCCGATGGCTATAAAAGCGGAACCTTTGATGACCGCTGGGCATTTACTAGCAAATCTACACCATTGAATTACGGATCTATCGCAGCACTTGCATCAGCAAGCCGCGCATTAAAAGGTTACAACGATGAACTCTCCGCCGAGTGTATAGCCACCGCGAAAAAAGTGTGGGATGAAGAAAATGCAAAAGCCAAACCCGATTTATTCCACCACGGCAACACAACCGGTGGCCGGTTAGACGATGAGAAGCTAAAAGCCGCTACTGAATTGCTCATCGCTACGGGCGATAAAAAATATGCAAGCGCTATAGAAAAATTGGTTCCCAAAAAGCCGATGGACTTTGCGATTCGTTTGCCTTGGTTAATGCGCGCCATGCCGCTCATGCCAAATAACTACACCGCTCAAATGCGTAAGCTTGCAGTTGAATACAAAAAGGCAATGGCGGTTAACGAAGCTAAAAATCCCTACGGAGTAACCATTACCGAAGGCGGTTGGGCAGGCAATAGTTTTGTTATTCGCGGCGCAATCAACAATTACTATTTACACAAAGCCTTTCCAGACTTGGTTGACCGCGAAGCCGTGTTCAAAGGGCTTAACTATTTGTATGGCACTCACCCCGCGCACAACCTTTCGTTTGTGTCTAACGTGGGTACTCATGCAAAAGAAGTGGCCTATGGAATGAACCGCGCCGACTTCACATCTATTCCAGGGGGCGTTGTGCCGGGCGTTTTGGTGTTGAAGCCTGACTACCCGGAAAACCACGAAGACTGGCCGTTCTTCTGGGGAGAAAATGAATACGTGGTTGACGAAGCCGCCGTGCATATTTTCTTAGCGAATGCGGCAGCGGATTTACTGAAAGAGTAATATTTAGTGAATATGTTTGCGCGCGAGCTGAACAGGTCTTGCGCAAACTAATTGAGAAAATGATCGACGGCGAAAGCTATCGATCATTTTTTTTGTCTACCTCATTAGCGATTACATCTTCAGAACTAAGCGCTATTTTTTGCTGCTTTAATTCTTCTCGCCTGCGACGAAAAAAATCGCTCAACTGATGTTGGCATTGCTCAGCGAGCACACCGCCTTCACTGATAATGCGATGATTAAAATAGTCGGCATCTAGTAAAGTGGATTGACTCACCACCGCGCCCGCTTTGGGTTCAGTTGTACCAAACACCAAACGAGCAATGCGCGAATGAATCAAAGCGCCAACGCACATGGTGCAAGGTTCAAGAGTTACGTAAAGAGTGGAATCAATAACGCGATAATTTTTCACGCGCTCCGCCGCCATGCGCAGTGCCACTATTTCTGCGTGAGCAGTTGGGTCGCGACTGGTAATCGGCTGATTGAAACCTTCGCCAATTATTTCATCATCGCAAACTATAACCGCACCAACAGGCACCTCCCCCAGCTGTTCTCCCTGCGCAGCCAATTCAAGCGCGCGACGCATGTATTTTTCATCGTTAAGCTGTTGTGTTTCTGTCATCTCTATTTTTTCCAGCAAGCAGCTTCTTCTGCACTTATTTCATTTACAAATGCAAAACGAGGAATTATTTCACCTGCCAACTCTACCGTTTCGGTGAACATACTCAGGGGGCGAACCCACCAAGAGTAATCGCCGTATAAGCATTGGTATACAGCAAGCGTTTCTCGGGTTTCACTGTGACGGGCAACTTGGAATAGGTAGTATTCGTTGCCTTTGTAGTGGCGGTATAGGCCGGGCTTTAGATTCATAACTCACTCAATATTAATTACGTCTTTATTTCGCCTCTTGGCGAAAAAATCTAAATTAACAAACACCTTTTTCTTTCAACAAATCAATATCTGCAAAAGATAACTTCAAAATATCTCGCAATATTTCCTGAGTATGACTCCCAACCTCCGCACCCGGCCAATCCGTCCTCCCCGGTGTTTCCGAAAGCTTGGGTAATATCGCCGGAATCTTTAAGGGTTTGCCGTTAATCTCAACCTGCTCAAACATTCCACGCTCATTAAAATGTGGGTCTGCAAACATATCTTCTACATTATAAATCGGCCCCGCTGGTACGCGAGCCTTATCAAGCAACTCCAAAATTTCTTCAGAATTTTTACTTAAACACCACGTTGCCAAGGCATGATCAATTTCAGCCTCGTGAATTACACGACCTGCATTATTTGCCATTCGGGGATCGCTCGCCATTTCCGGGTGACCGGCAGTTTCCATCAAGCGCTGGAAAATTGAGTCACCGTTGCCACCAATCACAACATATTTTCTGTTTTTGCATCGGTAGGTATTAGTGGGCACGATTCCGGTGACTGTCGTGCCCGAGGGTTGACGAATAACACCAGCACCCGAAAATTCTGGCACCACGGCTTCCATTAAATTAAACATGGATTCGTAAAGTGCCACATCAACAACCTGCCCTTCACCTTTATTTTTTTCTCGCTCCAATAAGGCTAGAGCAATACCGAGTGCCGCATGTATACCTGAAATTGTATCGCCAATACTTAAGTTAGGGCGAACCGGTGCTTGATCAGGAAAGCCATTTACATAACGAAAGCCGCTCATTCCCTCACAGACGGAGGCAAAGCCGGGCTTGCTCGCGTAGGGGCCGGTTTGGCCGTAACCGGAAATGCGCGCATAAACTAATTTGGGATTAGACTTTTTAATTTCGTCTGGACCCAAACCCCAGCTTTCCATCACACCGGGGCGAAAGTTTTCGATTACCACATCTGCACTATCAATCAATTGCCGCGCAATTTTTTGCCCTTCTGCTTTTTTTAAATCCAGCGTAATACTTTTTTTATTTCGGCCAATACTGCGCCACCAATGAGAAGTTCCGTTTTCTAAAACTCGCCAACCGCGAATAGGGTCGCCTTCGGGTGGTTCAATCTTAATAACTTCAGCACCAAAATAACCAAGCATGCAACCGGCAAACGGGCCAGCGAGTAGCTGACCAATTTCTATAACGCGAATGCCGTCTAATGGGCGAGGAGAATTTTTCATATTAATTTCTCTGTAGTCCCTCCCTTTAGCAAAGGGAGGTTAGGAGGGATTTAAAATCTCCTCCAGCCCCTCTTTTTCAAAGAGGGGGGTTAAGATCCAGTATTATTTTTCCAATATGCTGACTTGATTCCATCCGCTCGTGCGCTTTGATAACTTCACTGAACGGGAAAACTGAATCAATAATGGGTTTTATTTTTTGCTGATTTAGCAACGGCCAAACCTTAGATAATAGTTCTTGGGCAATAGCTGCTTTAACTTCAGCTGATTGAGCACGTAGTGTTGAACCTGTAAGGGTTAAACGCTTTACCATTAGCGGCATTAAGTCTAACGCTGCTTTGCTACCGTTTAAAAATGCGATGTTTACAATACGCCCGTCCTTTGCCGCCGCAGCAAAATTTCGTTGGATATAATCACCACCGACCATATCCAAAATAACATCAACGCCGCGCCCTTGTGTTTGCGTTTTCACGACTGTAACAAAATCCTGCTCGCGATAATTAATCGCAAAAGCTCCGAGCGATTCAACAGCTTGGCATTTTTCTGAAGAGCCTACACTAGCAAAAACCTGACAACCGAACGCGCTCGCCAATTGGATTGCTGTGGTAGCTATACCGCTCGACCCACCGTGAACTAAAAGCGTTTCGCCAGCCTTTAAGCCTGCACGTTGAAATACATTGTGCCACACGGTAAACAGCGTTTCAGGTAAAGCGGCAGCCTGCACAAATGAAAAGTTTTCAGGTATAGGTAAGCATTGCGTGGCTGGAGCAATCACATATTCCGCATAGCCACCGCCGTTGACCAATGCACAAACTTTGTCGCCAATTTTCCATTCAGTGACATCCACACCGATTTCAGCAACCTCGCCCGCAACTTCCAATCCCAAAACGGGTGATGCATCCGCAGGCGGTGGGTACAAACCCTGACGCTGAAAAATATCAGGGCGATTAATTCCAGCAGCATGAACGCGAATTAAAACTTCGCCTGTTTTAGGCTCCGGCTTTTCTGCGTCGGCTACAGACAACACATCAGCTGGACCCGAGTTTTTCATGCCGATAATATGCATAAATGTTACGGCTCCAACCGTTCGATTGACCATGAATTATCTGGCTGCAAATTGTATTCAAAACGATCGTGCAATCTAGCTTCGCCGCCTTGCCAAAATTCTATTTGATGAGGCTTCACCCGAAAACCGCCCCAAAAATCTGGTACGGGGATTTCGCCTTTGGCGAATTTATTTTTCATAGACTCGAATTGTTGCATCAACAATGCGCGCGACGAAATAGGACGACTTTGTTGCGAAGCCCAAGCGCCCAACTGGCTATCACGTGGACGAGTCACAAAATATTTAAGTACTTCCGCGCTGCTTAACTGTTCCACTACGCCGCAAACTTTTACCTGTCGCTCTAAAAAATACCAGGGAAAATGTAGGCTCACTTTAGGGTTTTGTTTGAGTTCCTGAGATTTTCGGCTACGCAGATTGGTGTAAAACACAAAACCTTTTTCGTCGAGATTTTTAAGCAAAACAATGCGCTGTGAAGGTTGACCGCTGGCATCCACAGTCGCGATGGTCATGGCATTCGGGTCTGGCAGCTGAGCATCGATAGTTTGTTGCATCCAACGCTTAAATTGTTCAATGGGATTTTCGTGGAGGTCGTCGCGCTCCAAACCACCTTTTGTATATTCAGTACGCAAGCTTTGTAAATCAAGAACCATGGTGTTTTCCTCTACATCGTGTAGCGCAAGTCTACTGCGCGGGCATTAAAAAGGGCACTACTTAATACGCAGCAACGGCAGCAAAGAATCTCCAAACAAAAAATAAAACCCCGCTCAATAACATTGAGCGGGGAGCTTAGGAGTTTCAATCAATCAACTTTTTACAAAAGTGCTTTCACACGTGCAGCATAATCAGGATCGGCCTTGTCAAATTGCGCCAACATGCGCTCCTGAATTGAGCTATTCGCTTGTTTCAATCCTCCTGCAATGTTCTGCACGAGCAGGTTCTTTTGATCATTACTCATCAAGCGGAACAAATCCCCCGCCTGTGAATAGTAATCCTCACTCAGCTGATCGTAGCGGTCGGCCACGGCGTTGCTTAAACGCTGCGGGGGCTCTTTGAACGCTGGGTTGGGTGCTGGATAGCCTTGGGTTGCGCGATCATTCGGGTAGTAATTAGCACCGTTGGTTTGCGCTTGGTTACCGTGCCCGAACGGACAACCTGCCGCCGCACCATCTCGCTGATAGTGGTTGACCGGGCAACGTGGCGCATTTACCGGTAACTGGTTGTGATTCACCCCTACGCGATAGCGGTGCGCATCCTGATAAGCCAAGAGGCGCGCCTGAAGCATTTTGTCTGGCGATGCACCGGTACCAGGAACCAGATTGCTTGGCGCAAATGCTGATTGTTCAGTCTCCGCAAAATAATTTTGCACATTGCGATTCAATTCGAGTTGGCCGATTTCAATCAAGGGGAAGTCTTTATGTGGCCATACCTTGGTCAAATCAAAGGGATTGATATGATAAGTCTCGGCCTGCGCTTCCGTCATGATTTGGAGTTTTACCGTCCAACTCGGGAAATCTCCGCGATTAATGGAATCCACTAAATCTTGCTGGGCGCCAAACGCTGGCATGCTCGCAGCCTCTTCCGCCGTTAACGTTTTAATACCCTGATTGGTTTTGAAATGCCATTTCACGTAGTACCGCTCACCCTTCTCGTTCCACAAACTCAAGGTATGAGAGCCAAAGCCGTGAATATAACGATAGGACAACGGAATTCCGCGATCTGACATAAGAATGGTCATTTGGTGTAATGAATGCGGGTGATTCGCCCAAAACTCAAATGCCGCTGACGGATCTGGCAAGTTAGTTTGCGGATTCTTCTTTTGCGAGTGGATAAAATCCGGAAACTTGATGGGGTCGTTCAAGAAGAATACGGGCGTGTTGTTCCCAACCACATCATAGTTGCCTTGGCGAGTGTAAAACTTCACCGCAAATCCACGCGGATCACGAGCGTAATCGCTGGAATCCTGACCGCCGCCTACCGTAGAGAAACGGAGGAAAATCTCAGTTTTATCACCCTCTCGCTGCAGAAAGTCCGCAATGCTGTACTGGCTCAAGCTTTTCGTGAGTGTAAAGTGCCCGTAAGCACCTGTGCCACGCGCGTGCACAACGCGCTCAGGAATGCGCTCACGGTTGAAGTGAGCGAGCTTTTCGAACAGGTAGTGGTTATCAAAGGTTAAGGGGCCGCGGGGGCCGACGCTGATGCTGTTGTCATCATCGCCAACGGGAGCGCCAGCGGATGTTGTCAAAGTGGTATTGCTCATAGTTTTTTACCCTTCCGTTTTAGTGACTTTGGTTTTGAACGCTGGATAAATGTTATGACGCGCCACACGTTAAATAAAATCAATTAATATTATTAAATCGATAGTTTTTAATGTTTTAAAATGACGAAAGTTATTGATGAAGCACAAAATCTTTCCACTAGATCACAACTAAGAGCTAAACTAAGTAGATAGAAATGTAAATTTATGCGCCAAATCAAACTTGTCATTGAAGTCGGCAAATATGGCGCCAAGCAGGCAGGATCTAGGCCTGAGCCCTTATTGAGTACCTTAAATCGTTTATGAACGCATCCGAATCTGTAGTCGGTATTATTCTCGCTGGCGGCCTTGCCCGTCGCATGGGCGGTGGTGATAAATGCCTGCTGCCTCTAGCGGGAAAAACCCTGCTACAACGCACCATCGACCGTGCAAGCCCGCAGGTGAACCAACTCCTCCTCAACGCTAACGGCAATAGCCTGCGCTTTGCGCGCACGCGCCTACCGGTTATTCCTGATGTGTTCGCAAATAACATGGGGCCGCTGGCAGGAATTCACGCTGGTCTTAGCTGGATGCAAACGAACGCCCCAAAGGCTGAGTGGTTGGTTAGCTTTGCTTCTGACACACCATTCTTCCCTGAGAACCTTACGGAAACCTTGTTGAATGCAGCCGAATCCTCAAGACTGGTTTCAGCAACGTCAAAACAAAAACTGCACCCGGTTTTCGCGCTTTGGCATATATCCTTAAAGCCTGAAATAGAAGCCGTTTTACAGACAGGCGAGGCACCGCGCCTACTGGATTGGATGAAAGCGCAAGGCGCACTCGAAGTCGATTTCCCCGCTGATGCTTACGATCCTTTTTTTAATATCAATACACCGCAAGATCTCTATGCCGCAGAGCCCATAGCGGCACTCGTGAAATAGAGCCATCGAACATACACATTCACCCCCTTAATGTTATTCTGCCCACAATAAATTGCTGGGGATTTCTATGTTGTTATGGCGCAGCTTGTGTTGGGTTCAGTTTCTGCTTTTATTGACTGTATTTACCTACTTGGGCTTAACACCGCAGCCTGAAAGTTCTATTCCCATGTTTAACGATAAGCTGATGCATTTCAGCGGTTATTTTTTCGCGGGCATATCAATTAGCTTCGCGTTTCCGCGTTGGTATTTTTGGTACCGTGCTGCGTTTTTAATTATCTTTTCAATCGGCATTGAAATTGGCCAACATTTTATGCCACCGCGCACCTTTGACCTTTTGGATGTCTGTGCAAATTCTACGGGCGTTATTTTAGGCTTGGCTTTCGTGACCTTGCTCACCAATAAGCTCGGCTGGTTTAACCGACTACTTTACTGGCAATCGAAATAATTTCATTTTAAATGTGGCGAAAATTCGCGATTTAAAAACTCTACGCTTGCGTTAACTGTTGGCTCCAACCAAGGATCGAACATCCAAAACGAGTGTGGCGTATTGGGCAACAAGACTACTTGCGTATGAACGTCGAGCGCTTTTAATTTTTCAATCATTTCATCGCGCCCCACACTGAATCGTGTTTGCGCACTACCAATAAATAAAATCGGCGGTGACTTCTTAGATACATGATTAATCGGTGAAGCCTCTTCCCAAATTTCGGTTTTTTCCGAGTAACGACCGCCAAACCAAGCCCCCGCTGCCGATGGATTTTTGGTGGGATAATCTTCGTATTTCAATGCGGTTACAGAAGTAAAATCCGAGAGCCCGTCGATATTAATAATGGCTTGCACAGTACTGGAAATCTTACTGGTTCGCGTTCGCGGATCAAACTTTTCATCCTCGTTAGTAACTCCCACAAGGCTCGCAATTTGCCCCCCAGCCGAACCGCCTGCAATGGCAATATGGTTTTCGTCGATACCGTATTTTTTTGCATGAGAACGCATCCAGCGCACGGCCTCTTTTACATCGTAAATTGCTGCTGGGTATTTCGCTTCTGGCGATAACCGATAGGAAATTGTCGCCGCTGCATAACCCTGCTCCGCCATCTTAATCGCCATGGGCGTAAAATTTTCCCGATAGCCTTGCTTCCAACCACCGCAATGAACAAACACTATGCCCGGCTTCAGCTTTTGAGTTGTACTGTGCGGTAAATATAAATCCAGCTGCAGCGCGCGATTTCCGTATTGCACATAGGTAATGTTTTTTATTTCTCTAATAGTAACTGGTGGAGTCGTACTCGCTATAGAAATAAATGGATAATTGCCCTTCAGCTTTTGATAGGTAGTTTGCGCATTATAGGTGTTGGTTGGGTCATCAAAATGTGTAATAGGTTGACTAACGCACGCGCTTAGCAAGGTTACTAACACTGCGAAAAAATAGTTGGTTTTATTGGTGAACTGCATAGTGAATCTCTCATTGAAGATGAATGAGTACCACTGCCGAATAATACTTATTATTTTATTAACTTTGGAATCGTCATCCTCGCGCAGCGGGGATCCAGCTCTTTAAAAATCTTTCTTTAAAATCAAAAGCTGGATCTCCGCTACGCGGGGATGACGACTAGCTATTTAAGAATGATTGCCTAGATTAAACAGAAAGTTCAAAAGTAAATACATCGAAGCCACAGAAAATAAAAAAGGCCAGCAACGCTGACCTTTTTCAATACAAACTAAACCGCAGTTATTACAACAACAAACGACGCAAATCGCCGATAACGCCAACCAAGTAAGTCATAAAGCGGCCAGCATCTGCACCGTTAACCGCGCGGTGATCGTAAGACAACGACAGAGGCAGCATATTGCGTGGAATGAACTCTTTGCCGTTCCACACAGGCTTCATTTGCGCGCGCGACACACCAAGGATGCCCACTTCAGTTGGTGCGCTAACCATTGGCGTAAAACCGTTACCGCCCATAGCGCCTAAGCTAGAAATGGTGAAGCAACCGCCTTGCATCTCAGCCGGAGTTAACTTGCCATCGCGTGCTTTTTTGGCGAGTACATTGATTTCGTCGGCAAGCTCGAACAGACCTTTTTTGTCTGCGTTGCGCACAACAGGAACCAACAAACCGTTGGGTGTATCAACCGCGATGCCGATGTGCACAAACTTTTTGTGAACGATGCTTTCGCCATCTTGATGCACTGAAACGTTAAAAGAAGGCTCTGCAACCAACGCAGCCGCAACAGCTTTTACGATAAAAGGTAACGGAGTGAGCTTGCTGCCGCGCTTTTCTGCTTCAGCTTTCATACTGTTACGGAATGCTTCCAAATCGGTTATGTCTGCGTCGTCGAATTGAGTGATGCGAGGAACATTCAACCAGCTACGAGTCATAGCATCGGCAGTGAGCTTTTTGATCTTGCTCATTTTGACGATATCTACTTCGCCAAACTTGGAGTAATCAATTACTGGTAAGGCGGGAATACCTGAACCACCAAACGACGCGCCCGATTGAGCAGCCTGAACGATTGGTTTCACGTAGTTGCGCACGTCATCTTTCAGCAGACGGCTACGTGGGCCCGTACCGTTAATCTTGCCCAAATCTACGCCCAATTGACGGGCCAACTTACGCACGGCTGGGCCAGCATATACATCGCCCGTTTGAGCGACTTCTTCGACTGCAGCAGCTTTAAGCGCAGGAGCAGCTACGGCGGCAACAGGAGCAGCCTCAACTTTTGCGGCAGTGGGTGCAGGGGCCGGAGCAGCGGCTGGTGCAGCAACGGCACCACCAACGCTTGCAACTACGGCAATAGCCGAACCTTGAGATACTTTATCACCCACTTTTACAGCGATACTTAGAATTTTGCCGGCAGCTTCAGCCGGAATTTCCATAGATGCTTTATCAGTTTCCAATACGATCAAAGAATCGCCTTGGCCAACTTCATCACCCACTTTTACACTGATTTCAATAACTTCCACGCCCTCTGCACCGCCAATGTCTGGTACAGACAAGGTAACTTCTGCCGACGCAGCAGGAGCAGGTGCCGCAGCAACCGCCGGAGCCGGAGCAGCTTCGGCGGCGGGAGTAGCGCCCGCACCCTCTGCTTCAACTTCAATCAAAGCAGAACCTTCAGACACTTTGTCTCCTAGGTTTACTTTGATAGCGACAACTTTACCGCCCACACTGGCAGGAATTTCCATTGAAGCCTTGTCAGTTTCAAGAACAAGGATTGAATCGTTTTCGGCGATGACATCGCCGACTTTTACCGAAATCTCAATAACTTCAACGCCTTCAGCGCCGCCAATATCGGGGACTTTAATTGTTTGAATTGCCACTGTTTATCCTCACTGAAATACGCTCTTTATATAGAGCCTTTAATCGATCAAATTGTATTCAATACAAATGAAAGCCGCCCTCCTTGTGGGAGGGCGGCTCAGTTTTAAACGCTCATTGGGTCCGCTTTGTTCGGATCAATACCAAACTTCTTAATCGCTTTGGCGACGACATCAGGCTTGATTTTGCCTTGATCCGCCAAAGATTTGAGCGCAGCAACGACCACGAAGTAGCGGTTAACCTCGAAGAAGTGACGCAGTTGAGTACGAGTATCGCTGCGACCAAAACCTTCAGTACCAAGCACAGTATAGGTGCCAGGAACATAAGCGCGCAGTTGCTCAGAATAGGTTTTTAAATTGTCGGTTGCGATCACAAACGGGCCATCGCGACCTTCCAATTGTTGAGTAATGTAAGGCTTACGCGCTGCAGAAGTCGGGTTCAGCATGTTCCAGCGGGTTGCACGCTGACCATCACGGGTCAATTCGTTCACGCTGGTTACACTCCATACGTCCGCTTCAACATCGAAATCCTTACGCAGAATTTCAGCCGCAAAACGCACCTCACGAAGGATAGTACCTGCCCCCATCAACTGAACGCGGTTTTTGGCTTTGCCAGTACCTTGTTCCAACAGATACAAACCTTTGACGATACCTTCTTCGGCACCAGCAGGCATATCTGGGTGTTGGTAGTTTTCATTCATCAAAGAGATGTAATAGAACACATTCTCCTTGTCTTGGTACATGCGCTTAATACCGTCTTGAATGATAACGGCCAATTCGTAAGCATAAGTTGGGTCATATGTGCGGCAGTTAGGGATGGTGTTCGCCATTACGTGGCTGTGGCCGTCCTGATGCTGTAAACCTTCACCGTTCAAAGTAGTACGGCCAGCGGTGGCACCCATGAGGAAGCCGCGTGCTTGCGAGTCGCCTGCCGCCCAAGCCAAGTCACCAATACGTTGGAAACCGAACATGGAGTAGTAAATGTAGAAGGGAATCATGGGTACGCGGTAGTTGCTGTAAGCAGTTGCCGCCGCAATCCAAGAAGCCATAGAACCGGCTTCGTTAATACCTTCTTCCAAAATCTGGCCAGTGGCTGATTCGTGGTAAGACATCATTTGGCCGGCGTCGTGCGGAGTATATTTTTGGCCTTCGGACGAATAGATACCGATGGTTTTGAACATACCTTCCATACCAAAGGTACGGGCTTCGTCCGGAACGATTGGAACGATTTGTTTGCCGATTTGTTTGTCTTTAACGAGCGAAGACAAAATACGCACGAAGCTCATGGTGGTCGAAATTTCGCGATCACCAGTGCTCTTCAGTTGCGCCGCAAAAGCCTCTAAGGCTGGTGCAACGACGGGATCGAAATCCGCTTTACGTGAAGGTAAATAACCGTTCAGTGAATGACGGCGAGAACGCATATATTGCATCTCTGGGCTGTCTTCTGACGGACGGTAATAGGGCAGCGCTTCCAAATCTTCATCTTTAATTGGCAGCTCGAAACGGTCACGGAATTTCTTAAGATCTTCCACCGCCAAAGACTTCTGGGAGTGGGTTTTGTTGACCGCTTCGCCCGACGAACCCATACCGTAACCTTTTACGGTTTGCGCAAGGATTACAGTCGGTTGACCTTTGGTGTGTACTGCGTTGTGGTAGGCGTTATACACCTTCTTAACATCGTGACCGCCGCGTGCGAGGTAAAGGATGTCCTGATCGCTCATATCGCTGACCAACTCTAACAGCTCCGGATATTTACCGAAGAAGTGTTCGCGAGTGTAAGCGCCGCCGTTGGCTTTGTAGTTCTGCATTTCGCCATCGACAACTTCGTCCATGCGCTTTTGCAGCAAGCCGGTTTTATCTTTTTCCAACAAACGATCCCAACCAGCGCCCCAGAGAACTTTAACTACGTTCCAGCCAGCGCCACGGAATACGCCTTCTAACTCTTGCACGATTTTGCCGTTGCCGCGAACCGGGCCGTCCAAACGTTGCAAGTTACAGTTGATTACGAAAATCAGGTTGTCGAGTTTCTCACGGGCCGCAAGAGAAATAGCACCCAAGCTTTCTGGCTCATCGCACTCACCATCACCCAAGAACGCCCAGACTTTACGGTCACTCACAGGCGTTAGGCCACGAGCTTCCATATAGCGGTTAAAGCGCGCTTGATAGATAGCTTTGATTGGGCCCAAGCCCATAGATACGGTTGGGAACTGCCAGTAATCAGGCATTAACCAAGGGTGTGGATATGAGGACAAACCGCCGCCGTTCACTTCGCGGCGGAAATTATCCAAATGCGCGTCGTTCAAACGACCTTCTACATAAGAACGAGCATACATACCCGGCGATACGTGACCTTGGAAATACACGAGGTCACCAGGAATATCACCATCGTTACCACGGAAGAAATTGTTGAACGCTACATCGTACAAGGTCGCGGATGAAGCGAATGAAGCAATGTGGCCGCCAAGACCGTCGTCGTTGTCGTTGGCTTTCATGACCATGGCCATGGCATTCCAACGGACGATTGAGCGAATTTTGCGCTCCATTTTCAGGTCGCCGGGGTAATCGACCTCTTTGTCCACAGGAATGGTATTGCGATAAGGAGTGCGAATAGATGAAGGCTGTTCAATGCCTTGGTTAACCGCAGATTCAGACAGCGTCTTTAATAATTCAGCTGCACGTTCCTTACCAGCGTGTCGTACAACTGACTTTAAGGCATCCAGCCACTCTTTGGTTTCAATAGCATCGATATCTTGTAGCATTCAAATCTCCTCGGCTATGCGCTTGTGGCACATATTTACTTAGCGATAATGTCTATAGAGTGTATCTATATATAGAGTATCTATATCTTAGGAATTTGGAACTTGGGGGTAACGCGCCTAACCCTTAAAGCGTTGAGTTTGCTGGGTTAAACACGAAATATTCCTTGAGATTGTAGCGAAAAAACGCCGAATTTTTACATAAAAGGCGTTTTTTTACCAGCCCCGAGCCACGTGGGTATGGACGGAGCCGGCACTATAAAGGTGCAGAAATGAGAATAGAACTCAATATCCTGTCACTTAAATAAGGGTTCGCATTATTACCTAAATAATTTGGATTCTCCAAGAATAAAAACAAAAAGCCTGATCAAAAACGCACCATTTAAACGCTTATGGCTGCAAATAGCCCTGCTGTTTTTGCTGGTAACCCGCCACATTTTGGATTAATTCAAAATCTTTCATGTTTTCCAACTTTTCAGTAGAGAACCAAAGCCGACGATTCTTTTGCAAGAACACCGCTTCGTAGTATTTGCGTAACGACTCGGGCGTAATTTTTGTAACCGCATTAATGAGTTCTTGCTGACGATTAAATTCATAATCATTTAGCAAAATACTTTTCCAGAACCGTTCTGATTGTTCGTTTAATGACAAAGCCGGCTCGCGCAACTCCGCCAATAGCGCCGCTTTGTTCTCAACAAAATTTTCTGTGATTGTTGAGGCGTTAGTATTTAAAAAATTACTCATTTCGTCGACCAACTGTGTGGCGTTAGCGTTAGGTGATTGCACGGCGAAAAAGCTACCTTCCACATTCCGGATAGGCATAGGAAAAAGAGATACAACGTAGCCCAACTGTTTTTCTGTGCGCAACTCATTGAAGAAACGCGGGGCCAGAATTTGAGTCAACAGCTGCATATGGGCAGCGTCATCGATGTAAGGAGCCAATGCCTGAATGTACAACTCAACGACTTTGTCGTTGTGCTCTAACGGATAAATATACAACCAGGATTTATTGTCTTTGTTTTCTGAACGCAACACTTTCGCCAACTGCGGCAAACGCTTTGAACGCTTCTTGAGCAATTGATGTTCTATGACTGCCGATAACTTAATAGCATCTTGTGGATACAAATTACCGTAAGCCAAAGTTTCTAATTTTGCACCGCGCAGTAATTCAGATGAGAATTGATTAAATTGCGCGAAAGAGGTTTTTTGCAACACATCTATATATTCCTTCTGCCCCCAGTAAGGCAGGTATTGCAAACGAGGCACTTTCTTGGCCAGCACGGTGTAAGGCAAATTCTTGTCTTCATTGCGCCACTCGCGAATCAAATCATCTTTTAAAATTTCAAAACGAGCTTCAGCAAAACTCGCCTGCCCTATGGCGGCCAGAATTTTATTCATCAACAAACTTTGTTTATCGGTGTAACCCGCAACGTTAACGTCCAAGCCGCGAGAATTGGCTTTCACGTTAAACGTCAGCCCCGCCACACTCGCAGGGTAAGCATACTCATTCAGCTGGTCTGTAATTAAGGTTGCAAACAATTGTGTACGCGCCGCGTTTTCAAGCGAGCTATTTAACAATGGTAATTTAAACCGGAAATTTAATTCGGCCTTTGGTGAGCGGAACTTACGGTCTTGCAGGAACCAGAGTTTCAGATCTTCGTTGTTGACCAGAAGTGAAGGAATATTTTTGCCCGCTTGCACATCAGACGAGGGCAACATTGATGGTGCCTTCAAAACAAAGTTTTTCGGAATAAAAATATTCCGCTCTGGCAAGCTCAGCTTTTGGTGATACTGCGGCTTAAGATCCAAAATCGGCGCAATGCCGCGCGATGCACTGTAAGCCACATTGTAGAAGCTGGAAGAAATTGCGGTTTGCGCTTCCGGCGCAACAAAGGAAATAAAAACATTGTTCTTGTTGAGAAAGCCCAAGGCTTGTTTCAAAAGTTCTTCATCAAACTTGGTGTAAGCATAATCACCCCACAATACATCATAGGCGGGGTAATCTTGCATGGACTGAGAGAGCTCCACCACCGAATCGACCGCGGGTGGTTTATCACGAAAACGGTAATTGATATCTGCAATTTGCTGCATCTCGCTAAAGCGCCATTCAGAAACGCCCCTCGAACTCACCATTTTGATGTAATCGAACACCGCCGAAACGATTTGATCCTTCGCTTTTGCACCTTCTTTCGTTAAATTGATATTCACGCCAAAGAGCGCATCGTACCGGCTGCGATAAAATTCTCCCGCCGACAAAGAGTCAGCCCAGCCCAAACTTTTTAACAGCGCCAGCAAGCTCCCAGTTGATTCGTTCCCCAGCAGATGTCCTAAATAATTAAGTGGTTTGGATTTATATTGCTCCGCGTAATGCGGCACGGGGAACGCAAGCGTTAATTGACGAGTTTCTTTTAAGGGTTTGAGGCTGACGCTGGCAGGCAAACTATTGGGTGCAAACAACGCTGGGTAAGCATTTGCAATGGTACGATTTTTATTAGGGATTTGCCCGAAACGCGGCTCTACCCATTTTTGTAAATCATCAAGCTTGCGATTACTCAGCACAACCAAGGTCATGAGGTTGGCAGAATAATAGTTTTGATAAAACGCTAGCAAGTCATCACGAATGCTATGCCCTTCAATGTCAGATAGCGTTCCCAAACTGCCCACGTCAAACACACTTGCCGGATGCTCAGGATTAAAAATGCTGCGGTAAACATCCCTCTCACGTTTTTCATCGTCGTTAATTTTGGAAAGATACTCTGCATTCACAGCATTTTTTTCGTGATCGACATAACTTGCATCAAATAAGGGAGAGATAAAAAACTGCGCGAATCGATCTAACGCAGGCTCTAACGACGCGTGCTCGATATCAAAAAAATAATTGGTATTTTCTGCAGCCGTGTAGGCGTTATTGCTACCGCCATGTTGGCTAATGAAATCTTGGTATTCGTCGGGTGAAGGATATTTTTCTGTACCCAGAAACAACATATGCTCCAAGAAATGTGCAAGCCCCGGGCGCCCTTTTGGGTTTTGATGGCTGCCAACATGAACATTTAGTGCAGCCGCCGATTTTTCCGCTGCAGGATCTGAAACCAAAAGAACGCGCAGGTTGTTACTGAGGGTTAGGTAGCGATAATCGCGATTGTCGTTTTCACTCTTGCTGATGGTGGATATTTTCGCGGCAGACTGATGCTGCGCATGCGCACCAGCCGCCACAAATAGCGTGAACAGGATAAATGCATGCTGACACCAACGTATCTGTGAAGACAGCTTTAGCATTCAATCATCCAACAAAAAACATTTTGCATAGGTTATCTCTAGGAGCGGCCTGCAGCTTAGGATTGCTTTCGTATAAGAAAGCAGTAACAACCGTCCTGCTGGAAAAATCCTTCCAATAACTGCCCGGTTAATTGCGCAAAGGAGACAAAATCTTTTAATGCCCCAGCGTCAGTCGCCAAGACTCGCAAAAGTTCGCCCACCACCAAGTTACGCAAGCCCTGCTTGGCTTTTAATAACGGGAGTGGACAGGTCAAATGGCGAGCATCAATCTCCAGATTAACGTCGCAATCGCGGGCGAAAGCGGATTCTACTACCTTTAGCGCGTCTGGAATATTTGATTGCTGATCTTTCAAGCTCTTTACCTTTGAACCCTATAAAACCTCAGGTCAGCAGCCGCATTTGATGCTTTACATGCCAACCAAAAGCGCTAAATTAACGCAGAATTGCCCCAATTCACAGTTTAGTTTACGAACTAATGTGTAGTTTAACGCTCCAAGTTGCCTTGGCGACATAGCGGCCTGCCACCAAAAGCGCTAGAGTGCGCCGCCTACGCTTGCAATATTTTACACCTCAGGAGTTTTTTCCAGTGAACCGACTTTTTCGACAGCTCATGCTTGCCTGTGGCGTCTTTGCCTGTGCAGCTGCCGCCTTAGCCGCCTCCTTCGCTCAAGCATCAAACGACATTGAATTACCGGTACTGGGCGACACCAGCTCAGCCATGATTTCACCGGTTCAGGAAAAAGCCCTTGGGCAACGTGCACTTAAATATTACCGCAGCCAAGTTCCCACATCTTCTGACCCCTTGGTAATCGATTACCTTGAAAACCTTATCGTACGACTTTTGCCCTACAGCCAGCTGGAAGATAAACGCATTGATTTGGTCGTTGTTAAAAACGATACGCTCAACGCGTTCGCAATTCCCGGGGGAATCATCGGTATGCATACGGGCCTATTCAACTACGCCAAAACCGAAAACCAGCTCGCGGCCATTTTGGCTCACGAGATGGGTCACTTAAGCCAACGCCACTATGCTCGCCAGCTTGAGCAACAAAAGAACATGATGTTACCAATGATTGCCGGCATGGTTGCAGGCTTGGTACTTGCCGCCAACAGTAATGGTGACGGCGGAGCGGCCGCGATTATGGCGACCCAAGCCGCAACCCAAGCGGCCGCACTGCGTTTTAGTCGGGAAAACGAACAAGAAGCAGATCGAATCGGTATGCAAACCATGTATCAGGCCCGGCTGGACCCCTATGCTGCATCTGATATGTTCGAAGAAATGCTTCACGCCACTCGCTCCAGCCGGCGCCCACCCGAGTATTTGCTCACTCACCCAGTCACCGAACGCCGCGTGGCTGATGCACGTAACCGCGCCATGGCTCACCCCCGAGTTGCCTACCCAGATAACCTCGAATTCCAGCTAATGCGTTCACGTATTCGTTTCGAGTTAGAAGAGTCACCACAAACCGCTATTAAACGCTTTAAAGCTGAGCTGGATGGCGACAATTTATCGCCCGATGCCAGCCGTTATGGCTTGGCCATGGCGTATTCTGCCGCAGGGCAGTTCGATGCAGCACGCACGACGCTTAAACCTTTGCTCGATAAAGACCCGAGCCGCATTACCTATTTAATAATGAGCGCGGATATTGACGTAGCTGCCGAGCGCTTCAAACCCGCGTTAGAGGTGTTGGAAGCGCAACTCAAGCGCAACCCGGATAACTACCCGCTCAATATTCGTTATGCCGAAGCCAGCATGAAAGCTGGGCAGTACAAGCAAAGTGCTGAACTGTTGGAACGCTATTCGCGCAAGCGCAAAAACGATGACTACCTGTGGTATTTGCTAGCAGAAGTGAATGGCTTGAATGGCGATATTTTAGGCGTACATGAAGCACGCGCGGAATACTTTATCGCCAATGGCATTTACGACAAAGCCCAAATCCAACTCCGCAACGCCATTAAACTCGCCAAAGGCCAATTCCAACGCACGGCAATTTTAGAAGAGCGCCTCAAATACGTGGAACATGAAATGCTCGAAATGCGCAGCCAATAAAGATCATTTAAAGGCCCAAGCACCACTTGGGCCCAACCCCTCCAAAACCACCCTCCAAAACCCGCTTCGCCCCTCGCTTTTATCGCAAACTAATTTTTCAACCCATGGCCAAATATGGTAACTTTAGCGCCCCTTTAACAGCGCCCTGTTTTCACTGAAATCAAGGTTTTGGCAGCCGCCAGCTGTGCTACAGATTTTGTTTATGGAGTGCCAGTTATGGCTGTAGATCGTTCCGATATTGCAAAACTCGCCAACTTGGCGCGCATCGCCATTTCAGATGATGCCGCCGATGAAGTTGCCAGCCGCATTTCCACAGTGCTGGCGCTGGTAGACCAACTGCAAGCGGTAAATACCGATGGCGTGTTGCCCATGGCGCACCCTTTGGATGCAGTGCAGCGTTTGCGCGCAGATGTGGTTACCGAACCCAATCAACGTGAGCTCTTTCAATCCATTGCACCGGCTGTGCAAGATGGCTTGTATTTGGTGCCGCAAGTCATCGAATAATGACAATTGAATTTTGTCTTGCTGCCCATTGAATTTATTTGGGAATTGTCCCTACACGAAGATGACAACTCCCTCCTTCAGGAATTTTTGAATGCATCAGTTAACCATTGCCGAGCTTGTAAAAGGTCTACGCAACAAAGACTTTTCGAGTGTAGAAGTCACTCAGCATTATCTCGAGCGCATTGCCCGCCTCGATAAAGCCTACAACTCTTACATTACCGTCACGCCTGAACTTGCACTGGCGCAAGCCGCGGCTGCCGACAAACGTCTAGCAGCTGGCGACACCCCAGCACTGTGTGGAGTGCCCATCGCACATAAAGATATTTTTTGTACCATTGGCGTTCGCACGACCTGTGCATCCAAAATGCTCGATAACTTTATCGCGCCCTACAACGCAACCATCGTTGAAAACTACTTGGATTCAGGTGTGGTGATGCTGGGTAAAACCAACATGGATGAATTTGCAATGGGTTCATCCAACGAAACAAGCTACTACGGCCCGGTAAAAAACCCTTGGGCGACTGATTGCGTTCCCGGTGGCTCATCGGGCGGTTCTGCAGCTTGTGTAGCAGCCCATTTGGCACCAGCGGCAACGGCATCAGACACGGGCGGTTCTATTCGCCAACCAGCCGCACATTGTGGATTGACTGGCATTAAGCCAACTTATGGTCGTGTATCGCGCTGGGGTATGATTGCGTTTGCCTCTAGCTTGGATCAAGCCGGTATATTGGCGCGCACCGCAGAAGACGCCGCGATTTTGTTGAACGATATGGCGAGCTACGACACAAAAGATTCAACCTGTGTTGACCGCGAAGTACCTAACTACACCGCAACTTTAAACAATTCATTAAAAGGTTTGCGCATTGGTGTGCCCAAAGAATATTTCGGCGAAGGTTTGAATCCACAAACCGCTGCTCATGTTGAAGCCGCTATAAAAGAGTACGAAAATTTGGGCGCAACCATTCACAGCATTAGCTTGCCCCATACAGGTTTATCTGTTCCTGCTTATTATGTGATTGCTCCGGCAGAATGCTCCGCAAACCTATCGCGTTTTGACGGTGTGCGTTACGGCCACCGCTGTGAAAACCCCAAAGATTTAAATGACCTTTATATGCGTTCACGCAGCGAAGGTTTTGGCGATGAAGTGAAGCGCCGAATTCTGGTGGGCGCTTACGCTTTGTCTGCCGGCTATTACGATGCTTATTACAGTAAAGCGCAAAAAGTTCGCCGTCTAATCAAACAAGATTTCGTTGATGCGTTTGAAAGTGTTGATGTAATTCTTGGCCCAACCTCGCCATCACCCGCATTCCAATTCGGCTCAAAATCGAAAGATCCAGTCGCTATGTATTTGGAAGATATTTACACCATCGCCACCAACTTGGCTGGCTTGCCCGGCTTATCAATCCCTTGCGGTTTTGTGGACAACAAACCTGTTGGCTTGCAATTGATTGGCAACTTCTTTGCCGAAGCGCAACTGCTTAATGCTGCACATCAATTCCAGCAAGCAACAAACTTCCACCAACAAACTGCACCAGGCATTGAGTAAGAGGAGAATAAAGATGCAATGGGAAACCGTCATTGGCTTGGAAGTTCACGTGCAACTGGCCACCAAAACAAAAATTTTCTCCGGGGCCAGCACTGCATTCGGCGCTGAACCCAACACTCAAGCTTGCGCTATCGATTTAGCGTTACCAGGCACATTGCCAGTCGCCAACGAAGAAGCATTTCGATTTGCCACCATGTTTGGCTTGGCAGTAAATGCGGAAATCGGCAAGCGTTCTGTATTTGAGCGTAAAAATTATTTTTACCCCGATCTTCCAAAAGGCTATCAAACCACCCAGCTGGCCGAGCCTATTGTTGGCCCAGGTTTTGTGGATTTAGAGTTGGGTGAAGGGCGGACTAAACGCGTTCGCATTCATCATGCACATTTGGAAGAAGATGCGGGTAAATCACTTCATGAAGATTTCGCCGGCATGAGTGGAATCGATTTAAACCGCGCAGGTACTCCGCTCATTGAAGTGGTAACTGAACCGGATATGCGCAGCGCAGAAGAAGCTGTGGCATTTGCAAAAAAATTACACTCCATCGTCACCTCACTTGAGATTTGCGACGGTGAAATGAGCCAAGGCTCAATGCGCTTCGACGTAAATATTTCTGTGCGCCCCAAAGGCCAGGAAAAATTGGGTACTCGCACCGAAACCAAAAACTTAAACTCATTTAAGTTTATGGAAGAGGCAATCGAGCTAGAAGTTGAACGTCAAATAGATGTGCTGGAAGACGGCGGAAAAATACGCCAAGAAACTCGCCTCTACAACGGTGACACTAAAAAAGCTCGCTCCATGCGCAGCAAAGAAGACAGCAACGATTATCGCTACTTCCCTTGCCCAGATTTGTTGCCCGTTATTATTGATGACCAATACATCGAAAGTGTTCGCAAGCAAATGCCCGAATTACCAGAGGCAAAACGCGCGCGTTTTGTTGAGCAATATGGTTTGAGCAGCTACGATGCAGGCCAAATTACGATGGATAAATTTACGGCTGCTTATTTTGAAGCCGCCGCTAAAATTTCCGGAGAGCCGAAGCTGACTGCAAACTGGATCATGGCCGATTTAGGTGCATATTTAAACCGTACTGAACAACGTATCGACCAATCACCTGTTACACCAGAACTCTTGTCAGGTTTGGTTGTGCGCATTAAAGATGGAACCTTATCGAGCAAAATCGCCAAACAAGTGTTTGAAGCTATTACCAACGGCGAAGGCGATGCCGACACCGTTATCGAAACCAAAGGTTTGAAACAAGTTTCCGATACGGGTGCACTCGAAAAAATTATCGACGACATTCTCGCTGCAAATACTGCACAAGTGGAAGGCTATCGCGCAGCGGCGGAAGACAAGCGCGCCAAAATGCTCGGTTTCTTTGTAGGCCAAGCGATGAAAGCATCTAAAGGCCAGGCAAACCCGCAAGCTTTGAATGAGCTATTGTTGAAAAAATTAAATTCTTAAGAGAACGAAAATGAGTTTACGTAAAGACAAAGAAAAAGTACTGGGCGAAATTTTTGATGAAGAACGCATCAAAACCTTCTTAGAATTCACCGCACCTTCAGGCGTAAATGCAGACTTCCACTTGCTTGAAAAAGCCTACCGCGGCATGCGCGGCGAGAACTTCGTGACCTTCGTACGGCTGTTCAACGATGCTGGCCGCGATCTAAACGCCCTAGGCCCAGAAGGTAAAACGTTTCTACAAGTTGTAAAAACCCACCGCAATGGAGAGGAATATGTTTTAGCCTTAGAGAGCCTAGGTGCAAAATAAGTTGCTAAACCTTCCAAACTTCAAATTGTGTAACGCACAATCTAGATGCAAAAAAGCGAACTCTTGAAGGTTCGCTTTTTTTATTTTACCGCCCAAGTCGCCTGCTTATAACTCAATCGCCAAAGTGGCTCAGTTCTGCTTAAAAGCGGGCATTAGCGGTTTAGAAATTCACCCCACCAAGCTGTTGACAGCCAGACCCCCATAGCCTAAACCTTAATCAATCAATGGCGTTTTATTAAACAAACTAAAACACAGCAAGGTTAAGGCGATGAGCAACGAAGTTAGCATTCTGGTTGTGGATGATTCACTTTTAGAACTTCAAATGACCGTGGGCTATCTACGTCAATATTTTGAAGTGCAAGCCAGCAGCAGCGGCGAACGTGCGCTGGAAATGATCAACAGCCACAAACCCAGTATTGTTTTGCTCGACGTCAATATGCCAGATATAGATGGCTATGAAGTTTGTCGCCGAATACGCGAACACGATAAACACTTAAAAATTATATTTGTATCAGCTTACGACTCAACCAGCGAAATCCTAAAAGGTTATACCGTTGGCGCGAACGACTATATTGTAAAACCTTACGAACCCATCATTTTGCTTTCTAAAATAAACCGAGCAATTGCTGACGAAACAGAATTTGAAGAAGCCTCTCACAGCTCCGCTGACCTAGCAATGGAAGCAATGACTTCCTTTGGCGAGTTAGGTTCAATCTTAACTTTTTTGCGATCCAGCTTTCGAACTACAACAGTTGAAGGTTTAGCAAATCTCATGCTACAAACTTTGCAAGCCTATGGATTGGAAGCCTGCTTGCAGGTCCGCACCCCAAAATGTGCACTGAACTTTACACACAAAGGTACCCCCTCCCCAATTGAGGAGGAACTTTTATCGCGCATCGCAAAAATGCCAAACCGTTTTGCTGAAAGTGGAGCTCGTATTTTTATAAATTATGAACACACAAGTCTCATGATCAAAAATATGCCCTTTGGAGATGATGTAAAAATGGGCAGAATAAGAGATAACGTTGCTATCATGCTGGAAGGTGCCGACGAACGTTTAGCCATGATCGCAATTGACGTAAGTATTCAGGACTCACTTGAACTCGCCAATCAAACTCATCAATCCATCGTGGCGGATCATATAGCACTTATCGAACAAAACATGGAGCAATTCAAAGCAACCTTATTAAAGCTCGAGCTGAACAAAGAACAAGAAAATGAGCTGCTAGGAATAATTCAAAGCGGGAAATTGGAAATCAATTTAAATTTTGAAAAAATACGAGATATCGAATCTCAAATCACAAAAGTACACGAACTTGTGAAAACCAATTTAGATTCCGAAAAGCATTCCGACGAAACATGTGGCGGGATCGATTTGTTCTAATTTACATGAAGAAAAATCAGCGTCTTACTTTGAGCTTGTTGTTTGTATCGCGGTTATTGATGACAGGCCTGTGATCACAATGAGTAGTAGACATTTTCGCAAGCCGGTCATAAAGCACCACATTGACTGTAGCAGCTAAATTCATACACCCCACTGTAGGAATATAAACCACATGATCACACGCATCTAAAAGATCTTGCGTAATGGAGCCATCCTCCGGCCCAAAAATATAATAGGCCTGTTCCGGATGATCAAAGTGCATGAGAGGAGTTGCGCCTTCCGCCAATTCCACCGCAACCAATTTAGCGCCATCCGGAATAGTTGTTAACAAATCTTCTGCCAGTATTAACGGAATTTTTTCGTGGCTATTTTTTGTATCTGTATAAAACTGACGAGCACGATCAAATCGCGTACCCGTATAAAAAATTTTTTTAGCCTCATAACACCCTGCAGCACGAATGATCATGCCAACATTTTCAGGGCTCTTGGGGTTTACCAGACCAAGATAAGCGAAGTTAGTTTTCATTGATGACTTCTACGAATAAATGCTAGCTAGCTTCTAAATAACGAGACTTGACCAGACTAGAGAATTGATCAAACGGCAAAGGAACAGAAAAATAAAAACCTTGGTATTGATGGCAGCCCAATTCTTTAAGACACTCCAGCTCTTCTTGAGATTCAACGCCCTCAGCCAAAATATCCATATCCAGGTTTTCTCCGAGAGCGACAATCATTTTAGCAATTGAACGGTTCTCTGGGTCTTTATGGATATCACGAACAAAATTTCTGTCTATCTTAATCAAGCTTGAAGGCAACCTGCGCAAATACGTTAGGGAAGAATACCCAGTCCCAAAATCATCAATGGCACAATCAACGCCTATATCGCCCAGCTGAGTAATTAGCGTCATAGCATCATGAATTTTGCTGATTAAAATATTCTCTGTAATTTCTATAGTCATCTGTGCCGCATTTACACCAGAGATTTGTATTGCACGGCAAATGTTTTCAAAAAAGTTTTCTTGCCCTAACTGCTTGGCACTTACGTTAATCGATAGTTTTTTAAAGCTTTCAGGTAAGCCTTGTTCCTGCAAAATCTTTAACTGTCGGCATGACTCATGCAACACCCAATCGCCGATTGCCAGTATCATTTCGCTGTCTTCTGCAATAGGAATATACACATCGGGAGATTCTCCGATGCGTCTTGGGTTATTCCAGCGTAGCAGAGCCTCTGCGCCAATAATCTCTCGATCAAAATTGTATTGAGGCTGGTAATACAACATAAATTCGTTATTTTTAAGCGCAGCTTTGAGTTCTGCTACGTAAACCGAGCGAAGGTTTAATTTTTCTGACATGCTAGGCTTGTAGCGTATTGCAATACGCTGACGCAAGCTCTTTGCTTCGTACATTGCCAAGTCTGCATTTTTAATAACATCATGAATTGACTTATCGACGACAGGAAAAATTTCATAACCCATGCTGCAACTAAGGTTATAAATTAAATCTCCAATAGCGAAAGGGTGCTCGATAATATCAAGCACCCGTGCGGTTGTTCGATTAACGATCTGTTCCGCAACCAGCTCTACATCACCCAAGTCTGGCAACAAAATTATAAATTCATCACCGCCAAAACGAGCAACTGTGTCTTTTCCACGGGTAATACTATTTAATCTACTGGCAACTTCCTGCAGTATTTTATCGCCGACATCATGCCCCATCACATCATTAATGGATTTGAACTGATTTAAATCGATAAATATCAGAGCGCCAAACTTATTATTTTCTTCGCAATAAGTAATAGCCTTTTTGAGATTTTCTGTTAGGGTCCTGCGGTTATAAAGCTGCGTTAGTTCATCGTGCGCAGCTTGGTAGGCAATTTTATCTTCAGCCAATAAACGCGCGACCATCTCTTTCGCCAAAGATTGATGAACAAGGCATGCATAACAACTCAAGGAAAGTTTTTTTAGGATTGGCTGTAACGACTTTTGAATACTGGGTTCAAGCTCGGAAAGGCTTTCAAACACAATAACGCCATGCTCTGGCATTGAAAAACAGTGAAAAAATCTTCCCTCAACATGTTCAATAGAAATGAACTCATTTTTTTCCACATGCGTTTTTGCCGCATTTGATAGCATTTCGCTGTCGGACCAAAGCTTACCTAAAAATTGTATTGGTAAACTTAAATAATGAGCCAGGTGGCCTTCCGCGGGATTACCTAGAAATTGGATTGGTTCGTTATCTGCATTCCGAAACAAAAATAAATGAGCGCCACTTAAATCAAGGCGAGCGATAGATACACGCATGAAAGACTGCAACATCTCATCCAACTCAAGACCATTGCCAATTGCCATGGCAAGTTCGTGCTGGATGGAAATAATTTGCAGAGCCCTTTTCATATATTTTTACAAATTCCCGATCACAATAGATTTATTGAGAAGATCAATTGTACCACGACAGGTATTCGCAATCTCACCAATAGATAAAGCGCCGACGATCACACGCTCTGCGCCAAGGCCATATTCGATAGCCTCCATTTCAAGAGGAAAATCTTCGCCCAAATAAAGAACCCTACTCACACAATCAAACACCAAGGTCAAGCCCAATGAAAAATCCCTATCATGAGAAGATGTCTTGGATCTAATCTGCTCACCCGCTTTACGAGCGGCATTGATTACAGTTGCACTATTCCCTTTGAGGATGTACACCATTGCATTTACGGGGACAGAGCCAACACATACGAGATCCGCATCAACTACCTGAATGGGATCACGCACCAAAATGTCATCATTAACACCAAGGATACCGAGAGGAAAATTTTGCGAGGTCTGAAAAAAATTATTTTTCGAAAACTTATGCGAAGACATTTCTTCAATGACTGTTTTATAAACGTCAAATGCGGGCAAGTAGTTGAGTGTTTGAATCCTAGTACCTTTAGCTTCTGTCACCAAATAGGGGCCGCTTAATATCTCCCACCCATGCTCAACCGCACAATGAATTGGAATAGGCATTTGGACAACAAGAGCCACATCTTTAAGAAGCCCTTGACGGGAAAACACGCAAGGTCGCTGCTTGAAATCTATAGCGCCAGAACCGCCGCCGATAACGTCAATTCCGCCTCCAACAGTTTCGTACAAATTATTAATAAAAGTCTCAGTTGCATTAGCCATAGCATCAATAAAAACGACCAGATCACGTGAGTGGCGAACAAGATCTCCATCCAAACGAACAGGTGAATTTATGTCGACAGGCGCCTCACTAGAGAGCTGATAACACGCGATGGAAATTACAAATGGAAAACCTACAACGATGAACCCTATATCGAGCTTGGTTTGTGAGAAAAATACTGATGGAAAAATGCCACCGCATATTGGGACAGGGCAAGAGCGTAACGAATTTCGCAGAGCCTTTGGAGAGTGGTTGTTACCGCTACAGGCCAAGATCATTAAACTCTTAGCACCACGATCAATTACTTGGGACAAGGCATCCAACAAAGACTGATCAGAGCCTTGTTCGGACACCCAAACCAGGGGCTTTGAACTTGTCTTATCTGGTTGCGTAATAAAACCCATTATGAATCCTTAATCTGTGCATAATGGGATGATAATTGACCAGACAAACGATAGGAAATATTTTTTTGCCCTATTGGAACCTAGATTGAAGTTGGTTCTCACTGCCTCACAGCGCAGCAAAGTATACTGTCGTGTAAGCGAGTACCAATGCTCTCGTCTGCCGCCTAATCATGATGATGACCGCCAGCACCGTGTGCGTGACCATGCGCGAGTTCTTCTGCCGTTGCGTCCCGCACATCAATCACCTCTATTTCAAAAGAGAGCGTTTTGCCCGCGAGAGGATGATTGCTATCGATATCAACATTAAATTTACCAACCTTAAGAACTACAGCTTCCCAAGGTCCATGTTGAGTATTTACTGAAACACGAGAGCCTGCCTTTAGCTTATTTTTTAACGCAGCGTGATTGTGTAAATGCTTAATTGGAATTCGCTGAACCGCACCCTCTTTGCGCTCACCATAAGCTTGTTCAGGCGCTAGGGTCACTTCAATTTTATCACCCACAACCCTTGACTCAAGCTCGGATTCCAGGGCCTCTAAAATATTACGGTGACCATGTAAATAAAGCGTTGGATCACTATCGTAGGAAGTTTCCAACAACGTACCGTCAGCACCTTTAAGGTTGTAATGAAAGCTCACAACTTTATCTGCAGATATGCTCATGATTTCTCCAAAAAATTACATATATTAAAAGCGCAAAAAATATTCACAGTAGATTATTAAGAATCAACCGGAATGAGAGTTTGCTTAAAGAATACGCTTGGTAGGAAACTGATATTAGAAGTTGTCTTTCAAATATTGCTTTGCAAGACGAGCTGAATCACCAACACCTGATGCCGCATCATCCAGCAATGGCTTGGCACGCTTTTTATCACCCTGAAGATGGTACACCTTACCCAACTTGAACTTGGCATCAGGTACTTTATTACTATCAGGGAAATCTTGAAGCAGTTTTGCAAACCAATCGCGGGCTTGCGGTAATTGATTCTTTAGCAAGTAAATTTCACCCTGCCAGTAGCAACTATTGGCAGCGAACTCACCCGAGGGATATTTCTTTAAATATTCTTTGAAGGCAACCAAAGACTGATCAACTTGACGTTGGCGCAACAGATCATATGCCGCTTTATATTCATCAGCCTCATTAGCACCATTCGATACTGGAGACGCGACTATGGGTTCTTCAGTTGATGACGACTCTGAGTTCGCATCAGCATCTGAGCTCTTAGATTTTGCATTGCTTGTTAAAAATGATACGCGGCGATCTAAATCTACGTAATTATCTAACTGGAGCTGCTTCAAGCGGGAAATTTCATGACCTTGCTCTTCAACCAGAGCACGCAACTCGGAGACTTCTTGCAGAAGGGATTGAATCTGATTGTAGGATTCAGTTTTTTGCTCAATGGACTCTTGCTGACGATTCACACCAGAGCGAACGCTCTGGGGTGAAGAATCGACGACCCGCACTTGTGCTTCAACGGCTGGAACTGCAATACAACATAAAAAAGCAATCGCGCGCTTCAACATACGGGTCAAACTCGAATTACTTGATTTCTACACGACGATTTTGTGAATAAGAAGCTTCTTCGTGGCCAGTAGCAACTGGACGCTCTTCACCGTAGCTTACTACTTCCAAAGAAGCAGCTTTTACGCCTTGAAGAACCAAGAAGTCACGAGCAGCTTTAGCACGCTTCTCACCCAACGCCATGTTGTATTCGCGTGAACCGCGCTCGTCAGCATGACCTTCCAAGCGTACTGATGCAGAAGAACCTTTCAATTTTTCAGCGTGAGCCAAAAGAATTGCACGAGCTTCTGGGGTTAAGTCGTACTTGTCGAAATCAAAGTAAACAACGTTTGCAACTGCTTTAACTGGAGCAGCAGTTTCTGTAGCAACAGAAGCAGGAGCTGCTGCTGGAGCTGCGGCTTTTTTCTTGTCGCTAGAAGAACAGCCAACCAGGAAAGCCATAACTACGGCCAAAGTCAAACCTTGTTTAATTGCTTTAGTGATCATGTGTGTGTAACTCCAATCAAGTTGTAGATCTATAGTGGTGAAAAAAACAGTTTAAAAAAATGGTGACCACGCGGGTTCACGCACATCACCTAGCTTTGATGGTAAGCGGACTTTAGTCCGCGCATCCAAGGAAACTGCACCAAGAATGCCTTTACCACCAACACTGGTCGCATACATAAGCATTGCGCCGTTGGGCGCTATAGTAGGCGATTCGTCGTAATTTGTCTCGGTCAAAATGCGCAAATTCCCCGTTTTTAAGTCTTGTGCGGCAATCTGATAGCTACCACCAGGGCGCTTATTGACCATCACCAAGCTCTTACCATCCGGAGAAACACGACCGCGTGCATTATAATCGCCGTCGAAGGTTACACGTTCTGTGACACCTGTTGCAAGTGTTACTTTATAAATTTGGGGCTTTACGCCACGGTCAGATGTGAAAAATATACCCGTTCCATCAATGGTCCAAGACGGCTCAGTATCGATCTGGAATTGGTTGGTAATGCGAGTGAACGCTCGCGTCGCTAAATCGACCGTATAAATTTCTGGGTTATCGTCCTTAGACAAAACCATCGCCAATTTTTGACCATCTGGCGACCAAGCAGGTGCACCGTTGAGACCTTTGAAATTGGTTATTTGTTCTTTACGACCTGTTGATAGAGTTTGTACATAAATAGCGGGGCGATCAGTTTCAAACGAAACATAGGCCACTCGGGTTCCATCTGGAGACCAAACAGGAGACATAACTGGTTGTTTAGATTCAAACAATACGCGCGAGCGTGCTCCGTCCACATCAGACAACATCAAGCGCCATTTATTAGGCTTAGAAAAAGCCTCTATGTAAATGATTTTAGTGGAAAATATTCCGCGAATACCGGTAATGGTTTCGTAGACCTTATCACTAATACGGTGAGCCATATCACGAAGCTGTGACTCTGCACCATCAACGCTCATTTTGATAAATACGCGCTTCTGCTGCACTACATCAAAGAGCTCATAAGATGCGGTGTAACGGCCACCCTGCTCCGCAATACTACCAATCAACAAATACTCCGCTTTAATGGCTTTAAAGTCGCGATAGGAAATTTCATTTTCGCTTCGGGGATGTGTAATTAACTGATTGGGATCGATAGACTCAAACTGGCCGCTGAAATTGAGATCGTTACGGACAATTGCAGGGATATCCTCAGCCAGTTTTGGTCCTGAAAAATCAACCACCGCTATGCGGGTTGGATTATCGATACCTTTGGAGATAGTGATATTGGTGAGCTGTGCATTTGCATAACCCGACAACAAAATCATACAGAACAATACAATGCGTTTCACTGGCGCAAATCCTCTGGTCTGAAAGTAAATAAAAATTGACGGAAATACTTTTCAAAAATATCTGGAGGGATATTTTTGACTTCTTCAAAACGATCCACACGCTTTACCGCTTGCTCTGCAGCGCGGTCAAAAGCAGCATCGCCACTACTTTTTGTAACTCGAACCCCCATGACCTGCCCAGTAGGCAGCATTCTAATTTCCAATATTGTAGTCATGCCGTTACGAGCAGATGGAGGCCTGCTCCAATTTTGTCGCACGCGTTCCGCGATTAATTCCTCGTAACTCTTTGTGCTGACATCGTCCACTGTACTGCTGAGCATCTGCTCTTCTTTCTGCATTTGGGCCTCAAGCGCTTTGAGTTCTTCTCGACGTTGTTTCTCAGCTTTTTTGCGCTTTTCAGCTTCTGCGGCCGCTTTTTGCTCTTCTTCCAATTTTTTCTGCTTTTCCGCCTTGGCTTTTTCGTCAGCCTCTTTTTTAGCTTTTTCCTTCTTCAGCTTCTCATTCTGAAGCTTTTGCTCTGTCTCTGCCTTTTCCTTCTGCTCCTGCTGCTTCTGCTGGACTGCTTTAGATTCAGCTTCTTGAGCTTGCTGCTCCTTCTGTTGTTTGACCTGCTTTAACTCAGAGTTGTTCTTACCATCTAAAACTTGCTCTTTAGGCTGTTGCGGCGCCGCTTTAGCTTTTGGTTTAACGTCCACCAAAGTTGCTGTCACAAAATGCGGCTTATAGGGTTCCTGCTCTTCTTTAAGAAAGTCGAATTTTAAAATAATGGCCAAGCCAATCAGTGCGTGAAGTAACACACTGAGAAACATTGGCAGTGAGAAGAAATCGGTGAGCTTCATAAAAAACCTAGCGCGATGGCGGATCAGTCAGCAAGCCCACCGAGGGTGCGCCTGCTGCTTTTAACTCGCCCATCAATTCAACAATCACACCGTAAGTCACACTACGATCACCCTGCACAAAAACCAGCGTATTGGGTTTAGCGATGAGTACTTTGCTGACAATGTCTTTGATCTCGTGAAGCGGGCGCGCCCTTTCTGCATCATCTTTGCTGCCACCACCGCCATACTCGATGTAGAAGCCACCATCCTTTTTGACAGAAACGGTAATAGGCTCATCGTCTTTAGTATCAACAGGCTCGGAAGCAGCTTTAGGCAACTCAACTTTTATGCCTTGCGTCATCATGGGAGCCGCAATCATGAACACCACAAGCAATACCAACATAACGTCAATAAAGGGGACGACGTTAATTTCAGCCTTGAGATTTTTTTTAACTTTCGGTCCGAATCCAGACATCTTATTAACCTATCTCGCGTTATTTGCTGTGCACTTGGCGGTGAAGAATAGTTGAGAATTCTTCTGCGAAAGTTTGATAGTTGCTAAGTAAAGCGGCCGAACGCGAGGAGAATTTGTTATAGGCCAACACTGCAGGAATAGCCGCAAACAGACCCATTGCTGTTGCAATCAAAGCCTCTGCAATTCCCGGAGCTACAGTAGCCAAAGTTGTTTGATGTACGTTAGAAAGGTTCATAAACGAATTCATGATACCCCATACAGTTCCGAACAAACCGACATATGGGCTTACCGATGCAACGCTAGCAAGAAACGGTAAGTTTTCATCGAGCTTTTCTTCCTCCCGTGCGAGTGCGACACGCATTGCGCGCTGAGCTCCATCCATGATGGCTTCAGCGTCTGCACCGGCGGTTTGACGCAAGCGGGTAAATTCTTTGAAGCCAGCACGGAAAATATTTTCGATCCCCTCAATACGGTCGTGACCATTGCCTTGACGGAATAGTTGGTTGAGATCAATACCGGACCAGAATTGCTTTTCAAAATAATCAAACGCATTTTTGGCTTTGCTTTGATAAATAAGGCTTTTGAAAATCATTACCCAGGATACAACCGAAGCAGCGACTAAAATCAACATGACGATTTTCACTGCGATGGTAGCTTGGCCCATAAGGGCGAAAATTGACATTGTATTTTCGGCGTCTGACATAGGGGAATTAACCTTGAGTTTTTGTGACAATCAATTGTGGTATTAAGGTGTGAATTGCGATATTTGCTGATGCATGGCCGCTGGAATTGGGCGCGGCTTCATTTGTGCTGCATCAACACAGGCAACACGAACAAGGCCACTGCATAACAACTCTTGCTCGCGAAAAACCTGTTGTTTAAATTCAATATAGGTACGCGCTAATTTGGTGATACTGCTCGTAATTCGCAACTCATCATCTAATCGCGCAGGGCGATGATAATCAATTTGAGCGGCATGAACGACCAACAAAAGGCCATCATCCAAAATAGCCGGCTTATGATAACCCAAAGTCCGCAAGAATTCTGTACGGCACCGCTCCATGAATTTTAAATAGTTTACGTAGTAAACGATTCCGCCCGCGTCTGTATCTTCAATATACACCCGAACTGAAATTCTAAAGTCTTCCGTAGCCATGGTTTCTCTGATTAAAATTTACTCAAATTAATTTTCGCTAATATCTTGCTGCAATCGTTTCGGCATGGGCATTCCAAAATGGTGATACGCGTTGTTGGTTAAAACACGTCCACGTGGTGTTCGCGCCATAAACCCCTGCTGAATTAAATAGGGCTCGATAACATCTTCAATTGTGCCGCGATCCTCGCTGATTGCTGCTGCCAAACTTTCCACTCCTACCGGGCCACCATCAAAGTTGTTCATCATCGCCATCAACAAGCGTCGGTCCATATGATCAAAACCACGCTCATCTACATTCAACATATTGAGCGCACTGTCGGCCATAGCCGCTGTCACCGTTCCATTGCCTTTCATTTCCGCAAAGTCGCGCACACGACGCAACAAGCGATTGGCGATTCGTGGAGTTCCGCGTGACCGTTTTGCCACTTCCTCAGCCCCCTTATCATCCATCTTCACGCCCAGCAAACTGGCCGAGCGAGCAACGATATGGGTGAGATCGGCGACATTATAAAACTCCAAACGCTGAACAATACCAAAACGGTCGCGCAGCGGAGAGGTTAAAAGTCCCGCGCGCGTGGTTGCCCCAACCAAGGTGAATTGCGGCAAATCCAGTTTGATGGAGCGCGCCGACGGGCCTTCACCAATCATGATATCGAGCTGAAAGTCTTCCATGGCGGGATACAGAATTTCTTCGACCACTGGACTCAGGCGATGAATTTCATCGATAAATAAAACATCACCCGGCTCCAGATTAGTCATTAGCGCGGCTAGATCACCGGCTTTTTCTAACACAGGGCCAGAGGTACTTTTGAGCGAAACGCCCATTTCATTCGCGATAATATTGGCGAGCGTGGTCTTGCCTAAACCGGGCGGCCCAAACACCAAAGTATGATCCAAAGCTTCTTTACGCTTTTTGGCAGCGCCGATAAAGATCTCCATTTGCTCGCGCACAATGGGCTGCCCAACATAATCTGCCAAGCTTTTGGGGCGTACAGTGCGATCCAAATAATCTTCGCGCTCTTTGGCGACGGGTGCAATTAGGCGATCGGTTTCAATCATCGTTAGCTCTTAGAGTAAGGGAATCTTGTGAAGGTCTTGTTAACTACTCGCCATTGAGCGCAGCGCCAAACGAATTAATTCTTCACTCTTGGCTTCAGGCTTTTGTTTGGAGGCCGCTGTAATCATTTTTGCCGCTTCCACTGGTTTGTAGCCCAAAGCAATAAGTGCGCTTTCAGCTTCCGCGTAAACATCGTTGTCACTGGCGATCTGTTTGATTTCGTTGTGCGCCAACAGATCGTTATGAGGTATATCCCAATTTTTGAGGCGATCACGTAACTCGATCACCAAACGCTCAGCTGTCTTTGTCCCAATGCCAGGCACTTTGGTAAGCGCTTTAACATTGTTATCACGTACGCAGCGGGCTATGTCGTCCGCCTCCATTCCCGACAAAATTGCAACTGCCAACTTGGGGCCTACACCGTTTACTTTAATGAGAGTGCGAAACAGAGAGCGGTCGCGCTGATCGGCAAAGCCAAATAGCTGATGGAGGTTTTCGGTAATTGAAAGATGAGTGTGCAAAATAACTTCCGCCCCCATGGCAGGCAGACGATAAAAGGTAGTCATGGGTGCTTGCAGTTCATAGCCGACGCCGTTTACATCCAATAATAAGTAAGGGGGCTGTTTTTCGACGAGAGTGCCTCTGAGACGTCCGATCATGTGCGTTGCATGCCTATATTATGGTTGTGGGCGATTGTAATGTGTTTTAGGTAATTTAGAAGCTTGAACAGCTTGCGTTAAACCACCCTTCCGCGCCGGAAACTAACCGACCCAGCAAGTTTAATTAAATGTTGTGAGCTGTTTGCATGGCAGAGCGCAACGGCGAGCGCATCCGCAGCATCTTCCTGTGGGGCGGCTGGCAGACGTAGTAGCGTTTTAACCATGTGCTGAACTTGAAGCTTATCTGCTGCACCATTACCGACGACCGATTGCTTTACTTTGCGCGCTTCGTACTCGGAAACAGGTAACTCCAACGCAACCGCGGCAACAATCGCCGCACCCCTCGCCTGCCCCAGCTTCAATGCAGACGCAGCATTCTTGGCCATAAAAACCTGCTCGATAGCCATTTCTTGCGGGCAATATTGGTTAATGATTTGAGTGATGGAATTAAAGATGATTTTCAAACGCTCTGAAAGTTCGATCTCAGGGATGCGAATAACGCCGCTAGTGACATATTCCGTTTTACTGCCGATGACATTGATAATGCCAAAGCCGGTTTTTCGCGAACCGGGATCTATGCCGAGGATGAGCGCCATATGAAAACCAAGCGAGCCAAAGACTGGAGGGATGTACAGTGTTGCACAAGAGATAAAGCTAGGCAAGTCGGCGAGTAGAGCGAGATATAAAGGTTGGTCGCCACCAACCTCTACTGAATCAACATTAATTAACCAATTTGCTCCATGATTTCTTCAGAGATATCGGCATTGGTGTACACCTTCTGCACATCATCGAGGTCTTCCAGCATATCGATCAGTGCGAGGATTTTTTCTGCCTGATCTTTATCGAGCGATACGGTCAATGAAGGCTGCATGATGATTTCTGAATGTTCCGGCTTAAACCCTGCCGCAATAAGCGCATCTTTCACGCCGAGATAATCTTCAAAGCTAGTAAAAATATCTATGGAGCCGTCTTGGTTGGTGACAACATCATCTGCACCGGCTTCGAGGGCAGCGTCCATCAACGCATCCTCATTAACGCCCGCCGCAAAACTGATTTGGCCTTTACGCGCAAACAAATAAGAAACCGAACCATTAGTGCCGAGATTTCCACCGCGTTTATCAAACGCGTGGCGAACTTCGCCCGCAGTACGGTTTCGATTATCAGTCATGCATTCAACAATAAATGCTACGCCATTTACGCCGTAACCTTCGTAGGTTAACTCCTCGTAATTATCCGCTTCTGTTGTGCCAGCACCGCGAGCAATGGCTTTTTCAATTGAGTCGCGCTTCATATTGTTGTAAAGCGCATCATCCACAGCGGCGCGCAAACGCGGGTTATCGGCGATATTTGCGCTGCTTTTTGCGGCTACGGTAATCTCACGAATTAACTTGGTAAAAATTTTTACGCGCTTGGCATCCTGACGCGCTTTGCGGTGACGCATGTTGTGCCATTTGGAATGTCCGGCCATGACTAACCTCTTCAGTTCAGACCTTTTGATCTCTAAGTTTATTAGGGAGTCGTCATCCTCGCGTAGCGGGGATCCAGTAGTTGTAATGGTTCATAAAAGCAAAAGCTGGATCCCCGCTACGCGAGGATGACGATTCTCTGCTTTATTTATTTTTTCTGTCGAGTAAGTTCTGACAAATAAAAAGGGCGGGCATTGCCCACCCTTTTCTCAATCGTGTTTTAGTTCAACAAAATTACATTCCGTATTCTGCACCTTCAGCTGGTGCAGCTTCTGCTTTTTCTTTTTTACGCAGACGAATATGCAATTCACGCAATTGCAAATCATCCACAAAACCTGGGGCGTCAGTCATTACGCACGCAGCGCTTTGGGTTTTGGGGAATGCGATAACATCGCGGATTGAGCTTGCGCCGATCATCAACATAATCAAGCGATCCAAACCGAATGCCAAACCGCCGTGTGGTGGTGCACCGTATTTCAATGCATCAAGCAAGAAACCGAATTTTTCGCGCTGCTCTTCTTCGCTGATACCCAAAATACCAAACACAGTTTGCTGCATTTCTTTCGTGTGGATACGCACAGAACCACCACCCAATTCGGTACCGTTCAATACCAAATCGTAAGCTTGTGATAATGCAGTCGCAGGATTAGCAGACAATTCTTCCGGTGTGCAAGAAGGCGCCGTGAATGGGTGGTGAATTGCGGTCAAGCTGCCGTCATCCAACTCTTCGAACATTGGGAAATCAACAACCCACAACATTGCCCATTCTTTGGTGTACAAATTCAAATCTGCACCGAGTTTGCAACGCAATGCGCCCAAAGCTTCAGTAACAATTTTGTGCTTGTCTGCGCCAAAGAAAATCAAATCACCGTTTTCTGCACCAACGCGTTCAAGGATCGCGGCGCGCACGGGAACGGGAAGATTTTTTACAATTGGTGATTGCAAACCCTCTTCAAGATCATTCTTGTCGTTAACTTTAATGTACGCCAAACCTTTAGCGCCGTAGATGCTTACAAACTTGGTGTAATCATCGATTTGCTTACGGGTTAACTTCTCATTTCCACCGGGAACTTTCAATGCAGTAACGCGAGATTTTGGATCGTTAGCTGGGCCAGCAAATACTTTAAAATCTACCTCCGCAACCAAGTCTTTAACGTCAACCAATTCCAACGGAATACGCATATCAGGTTTGTCTGAACCGTATTTGGCGATAGCTTCAGAGAAAGGCATGCGCTGCAATTCATCGAACTCTACACCTTTCAAATCTTTAAATACTTCGCGAATCATGCCTTCGGTCACAGACATTATCTGGTCTTGAGTCATGAACGAGGTTTCAATATCGATTTGAGTAAATTCTGGTTGACGATCTGCGCGCAAATCTTCATCGCGGAAGCATTTTGCAATTTGGTAGTAACGATCAAAACCCGCAACCATCAATAATTGTTTAAACAATTGTGGTGATTGTGGTAATGCAAAGAATTTGTTTTCGTGAGTACGCGATGGCACCAAATAATCGCGCGCGCCTTCTGGAGTAGCACGAGTGAGAATTGGAGTTTCGATATCCAAAAAGTTATTGCGATCTAAATAGTTGCGAATTGCGCTGGTCACTTTGGAGCGGAAGCGCAAACTTTTTTGCATTTCCAAACGGCGTAAATCCAAGAAGCGATATTTCAAGCGTACATCTTCGCCAACGTTTGAAAATGAATCTAATGGGAAAGGAATGGTTTCGGCTTCGTTCAAAATAGTTAAGCCAGTACCATAAACTTCAATCTCGCCGCTCGCCATATTTGGATTAACAGCTGCAGCGGCACGAGCACGCACTTTGCCGGTCACTTGCAATACATATTCGCCGCGTACTTTATCCGCTAAAGCAAAATTTTCTTTTGCATCCGGATCAAACACTACTTGCACAATACCTTCGCGGTCGCGCAGGTCGATAAAGATCACACCACCGTGATCGCGACGACGATCCACCCAACCTGACAGGGTGACTTCTTGATCGATATGAGTGGCATTTAAAGCGCCACAGTATTGGCTGCGCATAGCATTATCCCGTTTTGTATTTGTATAAATTTGATAAGTTGCGCGGACTGTCTAGTCCGCTGCTTTGGTGCCGGCAGTGCTGGTTGAGCTGGTTGAGCTCGAACCTGTATCGCCCGCTAAATTCTTTTTATTGCCCGATTTAAAATCGGTTTCGTACCAGCCACCACCTTTCAAACGAAAACCAGCAGCTGAAATTTGCTTGCTTAGAGCAGGTTTGTGACAAGCCGGACAATCCACGAGGGGCGCATCACTTAACTTCTGTAACGCTTCCAATTCATGACCGCAAGACGCGCATCGGTACTCATAAATAGGCACAACAATCACCTCAAAACGTAATTAACAACCTAACTTCAAAGGCGAAACCCCGAAAAAGCTCGCGATTATAGCCTAAGGAGCCGCCAGCGAGAACTGCTCATATGGGTTTAAAACGCCAAGAAGCAAGGCGATTTGGGACGAAAAACAGCCAAACTAACGGGGAATGCTTGAATACCGCATACGTTCCTGCACGGATTGCGCGTGCTCACTAACGTAAGCCGGAAAGCGCTTCTCAAACCGGCGCGGGCTGGGAAGCATAACAGCCATGTGCACAGCTTGTGATTCGCTAAGGTATGCGGCGGTTTGGCCAAAATGCCTGCGGGCACCTGCCTCTGCGCCAAAAACACCGTTACCCCACTCCACTACGTTGAGGTAAACCTCCAAAATCCGATGCTTACTCCAGAGAGATTCAATCATGACCGTAATGACGGCTTCTTCAATTTTGCGAAAGTAAGAACGAGATGGCGATAAGAACAAGTTTTTCGCCAACTGCTGGGTGATAGTGGAACCACCCGCAACCTTTTTACCCTTGCGTTGATTCTTCTTGAGCGCGTATTCGATACCATCCCAATCGAACCCGCTATGATCCATAAACTTGTCATCTTCGGCTGCGACCACGGCGCGCTTTAAATTAGCCGAAATTTTTTCGTAGGGAACCCACTGATATTGCAACTTGGCTTGTTGATTTTTTTCTTGCAGTTCGCCCAAGCGGATTTCCATGAAGTGGGTTTCAGCGGGAGGATTCCATTTCCACCATAAAACCCAACCCAACACCCAGAGCTGGTAAGCGAGCACAACCAGCACTGCGAGCAACAACAACCGCTTGAACAGCCGCATCACACCCATTGATAAAAGCCCGGGCTAATTGTTGATGACAGATTCATAGTAAGCATCTTTTGCTTTTTGCAATTCCTGCACTTCTTCATTCATTGTTTTTGGTTTCACCGATTTTTCCTGCGGTAACTCAACGGCTGGCGCAGGAGGCAACACGTTTTGATTCGGGTTAACCTCGAGCGTTTTGGCACCCTCCACAGGGCGATTTTCATAATGGGTTACGCCCTTGGCATCCACCCATTTTGAAACCGTCACTTTATCGGCAGACGATGAATTGCTCACTAGGCTGCGCAGCTTTTGTGGTGTATTTGCAATCCACTCACCAGCTGGGAGTTTCAAAACGCCCGAATAAACCGCAATCGCTACAACGATCACCAATAACACTACGCCTCTTAAAACTATTCTCATAAAAATCCCTTATTCCTTTTTTAAAACTATCCAAAAAACTTAGTTCGCGGCTTTCAATCTGCAAGCGTTAAAACGTTCAAACAATGCATCGTACTGATTGGCGTCTACCGCACCCGTTGCAACCCAATCGAATACCAGATTCTCCATTTCCGCAGCAGCATCTTGAATTTTACGACCAAAGTTTTGTTGTAACTGATTTACCTGGAACGCCGTGCGCAGAGATTGCTCTTCTGCAGGTGTTGGGCTTTCAGTAAGAATTTCTGCACGTACACACAGCTCGCGTAAGGCGTTAAGGTTCGCCGCCAAATCGGCACTGCCATTGGCGCGAGCGAGTTTTTGTTGAATTGCTTTTAAACCGCCGGTAGGCCATTGCTCGATTGATTCTATGCTGGTTTGCAATTCGGCTTGGTCAGCCAAATCAGGCAACTTACCTTTCACCAGTGCAAGTTCGTAATCGTTGACGGTTTTATTGGCTGAAAATAAATTCACCCAAATCTGCTGCTTAAGCGCGTTACGTTCCATTTTTACTTTTTGCTCAAAGGATTCGATAGCTCCGTTAAACCCGGCTTTAACATCGTTCACTTGGGCTTTGGGAAATTGCCCGATACCTGAAAATGCCTGACGAATTTCATCCACACGCTTGCGCGAATCCGTTAGTGCCTGACCGCTAAGCTGAGCCAATTGATCCAGTTCGCTAATGAAGTTATTTGCGCTGGCAAGGTTTGCATCCAATTCTGCTTTGAACTCGGCGGATTGCTGTTGGCGCTTAGCAAAAACAGCATCGCAACTATCGCGGAATTCGTGCCACAACTGCTGCTCTTCTTTTCGCAGGCTAGCACCAATGGTTTGCCAGCGAGCTTGCAGCTTTTTAACTTCATCGGTGGCCTTGCGTGAATCTTCTACATCAACCAAGGTTTTTGCTTCAGCAATTAATGCCTTCTTAAGCTCGGCATTTTTCGCGAATTCATCATTTAATTTTTGTTGAATAGCTGCCAGTGCAGATTCGAATTCCGCTAGTACAGGCTGCGTGGCGGCTCGTTCTGTTGGGGTGTAGTTGCGCCACTCGGAACGTGCAACGCGAATGACTTTCTCTACATCTTTCCAGGTGGCAGCTTCCCAATTGTGGTTTTGCACATAGTCTTTCAACTGCGCGACTAATTGCTTACAAGACTCGAGATTTTTTTGGCGAAGCGCCGCTTGCTCTGCAAAATAGTCGCGGCACGGCTGGTAGACTTTTTGCGCAAGCTCGTGGAATTTTTCCCAAAGCTCCTGATCTTGGTCTTTACCGCCTTTGCTGAGTGCGCGCCACTCGTCTTGAATGCGTTTGATTTTATTGGCAAGACTTTCCGGATGCTCCGCAGAATTCTCCAACGCTTCAAGCTGCGCGATTAATTCGTGCTTTTTAGGTTGTACAGCGTAGTTCTTCCAATCTTGCAATTTGCTGAGGGTTTCGTCCAACTGCTCAAGCTGGTTGGCTAGATGATTAGGCAGTTGCTCCAGATCTTTTAATTTTTCGTCAATAGCACGACGAATACCCATCGCCTTACCTAAGACACCCGAACTTACCGTTTCGTTAGCCTTGCGAATTAAGCCACCTATGTGGCGCTGAATACTTTGTAATTCAGCCGCTTTTTGCTCCGCCGCTTTTTCCCATTCCTCATAGCTTGTGCGCGCAGCAGAAATGATTTCCGGCACTTCATTTTTAAACGAAGCACTTAACACATTCACACGCTTTTTAAGTGATTGATAATGAGCATTTGCTTCTGCAGATGCCTCTGCTGCTAGCTGCTCAAATCGAGCTTTGTGTGCAGCCAAGCTACCGGACGCGGCCTGCTGGTTTAGCTCTTCATCAATAATACGGCGCAAGTTAGCCACCGCTTTTTGTTCGCTGGCACTTGCAGCTTTAGTCACATTGAAAGATTCCCACGCGGAATTAAGTAATTTGAGCAAGGCTTGAGTTTCTTCAACATTCACGTCGGAGCTTACAATTGACAACAGCAAAGATTGTAATTGTTGGATATGCGCTTGGCGCTCTTCCGCCACCGCTGTTTCAGCAGCGCGGGCTTGTTCTTGTACGCGTTGCTCGGCGGAAATATTGTCGATAGTTTGTTGGCATTTGTTGATGGCCTGAGCAGCACGAGCGTTCAGTTCGCCAGTAGCGTCCGCCTTTTTAGATTCCCATTGTTGTTGCAAATAACCAAATTTCGCAAAGAACTGCCCATCAAATGGGCGATTACTGTGTTGTTCCAAGACTTGAACGGCCGTTGTAACAGAGGCCAAAATGTCTGCAGCGCGTTTTTCATCTTCTTTGAAAAGATCACATTTTTCTTTAACGATTTTAAAAACCGTTTTGTCTTTGGTTTTGGTGTCTTTTAATAACTGTTGCAATATAGCTTTATCGGTAATTTTCTCAGCGGCGCTTTGGCGCAGTTTGCTGGTACTGCCTTCAAGTGCGAATTTCGCCAACTCGGCTTGGTCAGTAATTTCACCAAAAGCTTTTTCAAACATTACTTTGTTGGAACTCAAAAGCGCGAGTAAAGCGGTTTTGTCTTTCACTTGTTGACCAAGGCGATCTGAATCAACTTCACCTGCTTCAACCAAAGCGGATAAACGCTGCTTTGCAGCCTTTTGCACGCTCGCATTCACGCTTGCGGTTTCGGTTATGCCCGCAAAAACAAGCAGGGTTTCTTGATCGTTTACTTTTTGCAGAGCGGCAACACGCACGGTATCGTCATCGCCACTTTTAATGATGCTAACCAGCGCATCGAGCGATAGTGTTTCTAAATTAACGGCCTTTTTCTCCGCCGGTTGTTTTGGTTGTGGCTTTTTACCGAATAAGCGAGCAATAAAAGACATAGTATTACCTTGAAAATACAAACCCAAAAAATAAACCAAGGTGCCTAGCTTTGAGGTAGGCATCTGGAAGATGTGAAAAAATTGTCGAACGCAAAACTGGACTTAACCTGCAGTAGTCTACCCTGCTAAATCCAATCCAATTTGATTCCCCTCATAAATGAGCGGTAACCGAGCCAAGGCGTGGCGGCAGCTGCGCGGGTCAACGGGCATACCCGTACGCAGATCAAACTCAATACCATGGCTTGGACAACGCAACACGTGCCTAGCAACAGTCGCTTGCACCAAGGGAGCCTGTAAATGTGGGCACTGATTCGCAATGCAATAGACCTTACCGTCCTCTTGCAACAGAATCCACTCCCGGCCACCCAAGCGAAAAACGCGGCGGTAGCCGTCGTAGAGCTGATGAAGCTTCTCCAGTGCGACAAACCCCATGAATACCTAACCCCGTTTACTGAAAGACATCCCCGCGCCTTGCGAGGCCGGAAATTTACGCTGCCCCAGCAAGTACAGGCAAGCAATTTTCATCTTTTACGCCACGTGGCGACAGAATCCATAAAAATCCCAGATTTTTCCGCCAAAACACCGCCCAGATAATCACTTTTAAGCGCCTAGCAGTTAGAATGGGCGCGTCGATGACAGCTGCCTCAACACCATGCACTGCTGTTGCCTTATCGCCTTTTTGATGAACATCCCCTATGACGAATCAAGCCTATCTGGAGCGTTTGCGAAGTTTATCCAATCGCTTGGTAGCCCTGCAAAAACCGATTCGCATTTTGGATGCGATTAAGTGGCCCGCCGAGCTTGAAGCCCGCTTTTGTGCCAAAGGTGGCCGCGAGTTGCCACAGCTTCCAACCGATTTTTACCACCGTCAACGCCTCGCGTTCGATACCGAAAAAGTCTTCCAGCAGCTTAAAGAACTCAAGGCCGATGTACGTCGTGATCTTGGGCGTGGCGATGCTTTGGGCCAAATACTGCTCGCCACCATTGACCAATACCAAATCGTAATCGAGCTGTTAAAGGCACGCGGCACCCAGCAATTTGGGCACTTCAGCAAACTGCTGTACGGATCTGCGCAAGATAAGATTCGCGGCGACCGTAAAACCCTGCGTGAAATGGGTGAGCGCCTTTGCTATTTATTTTCGCTGCCCGCCGTTGAACATCTTAACCGCCCTTATCCCAACCACATCAGCTCAGAGCACGCCGTGAGCACACTGCTGTGGCGCATGAACGAATACTTTGGCAACGGCGAAGTGCGCGTAGAAATAAGTGATGACATAGTGTCCGACGCCTCCGCCGGTGGCGACTGCATTAAAATTAACCGCCGAGCGCTTTTCTCGGAGTTGGACCTGCAAGTTTTGGAAGTGCATGAAGGCTGGGTACACATTGGAACCACACTCAATGGCAGGCAACAGCCGTGGGCGACGTGGCTGAGCGTTGGTTCGCCGCGCATTACCGCCATTCAAGAAGGAATGGCGGTTCTAATGGAAACCCTGACTTTTAGCTCTTTCCCCCAGCGCGCTCGCCGTATTAGCGACCGCGTAGTTGCAGTGGACTTGGCAGAACAAGGCGCAGATTTTTGTGAGGTTTACCGGTACTTTTTGGATCGAGGAATCAGCGAGCACGATAGTTACCGCGTAACCCAACGCGTATTTCGGGGTGGCACCTTAAGCGGTGGCTCTGTGTTTACTAAAGATATTTCCTACGTAAAAGGCTTTGTAGAAAACGTCAATTTTATTCGCAGCGCCATTCATTCAGGCGTGCCAGAAATTATTCCCATGTTGTTTGTGGGCAAAGTGACACTCGATGATTTGCCGTTACTGTACGAACGCTATCTTGAAGGGGTGATCGTCGCACCCAAATATTTACCGCCCATGTTCCGTGATTTAAATGGGCTTTATGTTTGGTTTGGCTTCTCAAGCGGCATGGGGCTGATGAACATTACCAAGGTGCAGCAGCATTTCAGTAAACTCTTCAAAAAAATGCCTGCAACAGCCCCCGTGTACCCCGATAAATCGGATGTTGAATTAGATTAACGTGTTTATTAAATGATGATGTATTACACCGTTGTAATTTCCGGCGCGAATATTTTCTTTGAAAACTATAACCGCACCGAACCCGTTGTTGGTTTTATCGCTTGTCGTTTGATTAAAGCGCAAACCGAAGAGCTCGCTATTGCCACCGCCAAACGCGATATTCTAGTGGACTGGAACCGCAGCTTTAACGCCGACAGAAAGCTCGGCATGCCCGCGCTACAGGTAGAGCACATCGCCCCTTTTTCAGGCTGGATTAAACCCAAAACCAAGCACGATTATTATTGGTTTACCGACGACGAACATAAGCAGGCGCAGATTGCAGAATTAACAGCACCGCCGAAGAAATGGTTTTGGCGGAAGTGATTTCTTTCAGAGATAAAAACAATCGTATTTTTTAAGAAGGGAATCGTCATCCTCGCGTAGCGGGGATCCAGCTTTTAAAAACGAACGTCAACGTCTGGATCCCCGCTTCGCGAGGATGACAACGAATATATAAATTGCTTTTGTAGGTTGCGGCTAAGTCGTGAGCTTGCGAAAAAATACAGGAACGCATTTTTGCACACCCGAAGGGTGCCCATAGGGTGCGCGCGATGGATCTTGCGAATGACCAGCGCATCGCAACATGGCCATATTGCCGCACAAACCAATAATAATGATGCGCAGCACAATTCAATTAGCTTTTTTCAAGCTTCAAATATATTGCCATTGATTAGCCAAAAATGTTGGGTTGCGCAAGCTCAGCTCAATCCACTTGATCTATTGAAAATCTATTCCAGGGAATTCCGAACATCATAAATATTTTCGAAATTTTTCTTATTGATCGTAACTGCCCCTTCAATTATCTTTGAGATCTCGCTTTTGACCGAGTCAAGATATTGCAGATACAATTTATGGCTTTCTGCAAAAAGTGACAAATCCGGTTTTTTTGGCTGAGTTAAATGCAGTCTAATGTGCCAAATTACAGTGGCGACATTAGTATATTCACATTTTATTCTTTGCCCCCACATTTCAACATCTTTTTCAGTGATATCTTCTGCGTCTTCATCCATCCTTTTTTCCTGCAGTTTGTCTGTCATTAACCTAAATTCATCAATGCCAGCATTCACAACATCAACCAAAGTATGAATAAGTTGCATAGAAATTCTTTGCTGCGTATTTAATCCAAGAACTGCGTCTTTATAGTAATTTTTAAAAATATGATTTGATAACGGTGATGGACTTTCATTACCGATTTCATTTTTCGCATAAATTTGCAGCTGCCTAGTGTAAATAAGTAAAGTCCTATTTAACTCAGTTTGCAATTCGTCTAGTTCTTCAATTAAACATCGTTTTATTTTTCTAGTACGATGCCAATCCTTAAACACTCCAGTAAACTGAGCCAATAACCACCCAAGTGCTACTGATGACAATCCTATAACAAGCCTTGTATCTTCCAACATCTAATATCTCCCCATCAGGTTTCCATTAAAATTTATTGCTCAAACCAAATACCCTACCCACCTCTTCCGCAATAATCCTAGCCCCCGCTTCCACCACACTCGCATCCTGACAATAAGTCACTCTTATACATTCGTGACTGTGTTGCCACTCTTCTTCCAATCCCGGAAAAAAGTGATGGCCAGAAATCACCAAAACACCGCGCGCTTTTAAGCGTTGGTAAAGTTCTTCGCTGGTGATGGGTAAATCTTTAAACCACAACCATAAAAATATTGCGCCTTCCGGCTTATGAATTCGATAAGGAAGATCACCCAAGTGCTGCTTAAAAATTTGCACAGCGCTTTCCATTTTTTCGCGATAAAAAGGCGCGACTATTTCGCGGCTGAGCTTAAGGATTTTTCCATCAACCAATAATTGTTTGGCAAGCGCGGGGCCAAAGTTTCCGCAGGCTAAGTTCACAATGGTATTGGCTTTTGCAAAGGCGTTTATCACCTGTGGATTGGCAATCACAATGCCGGTACGCGCGCCGGGTAAGCCGAGCTTGGAAAGGCTAAGCACGAGGATGGTATTTGGGTTCCAATGTGGTTTTATATCGGCAAACAAAATATTGGGGAAAGGTGTGCCGTAGGCTCCATCCACAATAAGCGGTACACCGTTGGCTTGGGCGAGCTGGTCTAGGTGCTCCAATTCTTCGTCGCTAATCACGTTACCGGTAGGATTGGTGGGGCGAGAAACGCAAATAGCGCCGGTGTTTTCGGTAATGTGCAGCTGAGAGAAATCAACGTGGTATTTAAAAAAGCCATCGTCCAGCAATTCAATGCTGGGGCGTGTTGCGGTGAAAATGTCCTCGCTAATACCTAAGTCGCTATAGCCGAGGTATTCCGGCGCGAGCGGGAATTGAATTTGCTTTTTAACGCCGTTGCCATAATCTCCAGCAAACATGTTGAACAGCACGAAGAAGGCAGATTGGCTGCCGTTGCTTAAGGCGATATTGTCCCGCGTGAGCGGCCAACCATACTCCGCGCTTAGCATGGTAGCCATTAAGTCTAATACGTCGGTGTCGCCTTGTGGGGGCTGATAAACACCAAGGAGTTGATGGGCTTCGCGAGGGTTTTGTAGCGTTTGTTCCAGCGCGTGAGCAAAGGCTTCTTCCATGGCTGGAATACGCGCCGGGTTGCCGCCGCCCATAAAAATCATATCGGGATTAGTACGAAGGGCATCGCCCAAGTCGTCCATTAATTGAACTATGCCTGCGTTGCCGCTGAGTTTGTTACCGAATTGGGAGAATTGCATTTGGGAACCGCGCCGTAAAATCAAAAGCGGCAATCTAACGCGGTTTGGAGGGAATGGGAACGAAAGACTTTTAGCGCGGTGGCGATTCTGGGCGAACCTTAACTTACATCAAGCCTGGTTACATGAGGCCAAATCTACGCAACACTTCGTGAAGCTTTTCTGGACTCACGGGCTTTTGGATAAAATCCATCGCGCCCAGCTTGGTTACGCGCGCATGAGCATCAGGCTGGATATCGCCCGAGATCACAATAATCATGGCATCCAAGCCTTCCGCCTTTACGGCTTCAAGCACTTGGTAGCCATCCATCTCCGGCATGGTTAAATCCAAGAAAACCATCTCGCCTTTGCCTTCACGAATCGCCTGTATGCCTTCCAGTCCATTGGTTGCAAAGGTAATTTCCACATCCCAACCTGCAGGTAGGGATTTGGCCACTTGCTTGCGGGCCATGTTGGAATCATCACAAATGAGAAGTGGTATGGTCATAAAACGTGCTTTACGGGGTTGCAGTGGGTTGAATAACCTGAGTATAGACAGCCATTCCCGTTTCGCCGGATTATTTTTGCCTTTTGGTCGCAAATAGATAATCCAACATTCCCAAATACTCTAACGACGGTCGAAAAAGGCCTCTACGGAGAGGTTAAAACGCTCGCTGGCAGCGGTATCCAAGGCGCCAAGATAGTCCCGCGCATTGCCAATCCAAGGCAGGCTCTCCAGCTGTATCTGATCGGCAGGAAGGCGCTCTACGTCTCCCACAAAAGCTCGTACATCATTCAGCGTGAGCCGCGCCAAATCACGCCGCAGCACGAACTCATTGAGCTGGGTATTCACAATAACGTTATTAACAAGCAAAGCTTCGCGGATTCGTTGCCACTGGGTGCTGGATAGCCCCATGTTGAGCAATTCATGGTTTTTAACACTGTTGCCCTTATCCGACGCTTGGTGAAACTGCCAAAGCACTAACAGGCATGCAAAGAAATCCGGGTAAGCGCGATCGCGCAAGTTGACTTGAAATAGCTCAATGCTCCGAACGAGTACTGCTCCACCCAAAATCACCATCCAACTCAAATTAACCCACAGCAGGAACAGCGGTATCGCCGCAAAAGCGCCGTAAATAAGCTTGAAATTGGAGTGAGTCACCATAAAGCTAAACACAAACTTTACAAACTCAAAAGCCACCAAGGTCACCGCGCCGCCTAGTGCAGCATGCTTAAAACGCACCTTGCAGTTGGGCACAGCGATAAAAAGGAGGGTGAACGCAGCGGCAGTGAGCAACCAAGGCAACCACTCGAAGACGAAATCCACAAAGCTCAGGCTATCGTAATGACCTACAAAAGTTCGCAGAGCGATTAAGTAAGTTTTCATGAAAACGGCCAAGCCCAACAGCAGCGGGCCCAAACTCAGAATCGCCCAATAAAGCAGGAAGTTGGCTATGCCACGGCGCGCCCGCGTTACGTTCCAAATGCCGTTAAAGTTTTGCTCGATATTTTTGAGCATAAAGTAAGCAGACACCATTAAAAACACTATGCCAAATGCGGTGAGCTTGCGCGCTTGCTGGGAAAAATCACTAAGGTATTTGGCAATTACCTGCTCGTTGCCGGGCAGCAGTTGGGAAAAAATGAGTGCCTGAAATTGATCTCCAACCGACTGAAACGCGGGGATAAGCGAAAACATGGAGTAACACACAGTCAACATAGGGACTATGGCAAACAACGTCATGTAGGTGAGCGAGCCTGCGCTTTTTTGACAATCTTTCTCTTGATACAAGCTGTAAGCTAACAACAGAAAACGGCGGCTAACGCGGTAAAAGTGATTGGCCTGACTTAACAAATGATGCATCCTCATGTAACACGCCCGAACTCGCTATAGAGCTTTTCTGTATCGGGCTATAATGGCGACTTTTCTTAAGATGATGACTATGTCCACACTTTACCACAACCCTCGCTGTTCAAAATCGCGTGAAGCACTTCAGTTATTGGAAGCTAAAGGTTGCAAACCCGATGTGCGCTTATATTTGGACACGCCACCTACAACAAAAGAATTAAAAGAATTGCTTACCACCTTGGGAATAAGCGCGCGCCAATTGCTGCGCAAAACGGAAGATGCTTACAAAAATTTAAATTTAAGCGACGAGAAACTTAGCGAAGCCGCACTTATCAAAGCCATGGCAGCCAACCCCAAATTAATTGAACGCCCTATTTTCATCAACAACGGCAAAGCTGTTGTTGGGCGGCCACCCGAAAATGTATTAACTATTCTTTGAGCCTCACATGATTCCCTATATTTTAATTTTGTATTACAGCCGCCAAGGCGCAACCTTAGCCATGGCGCAGCAAATTGCTCGCGGCGTAGAACTAGCCGGCAACATTGAAGCGCGCTTGCGCACAGTGCCAGCGGTTTCTCCCGTTTCAGAAGCGACTGAGCCGAGCGTACCCGCAACGGGCGCGATTTATTGCAGCGAAAGCGATTTAAAAAATTGTGCAGGTTTAATTTTGGGTAGCCCTACGCGTTTTGGAAACATGGCAGCTCCCATGAAATATTTTTTAGATGGTACGAGCAGCAATTGGGTGAATGGCGATTTGATTAATAAACCTGCGGCGGTATTCACTTCCACATCCACGTTGCACGGCGGGCAAGAAAGCACACTCTTATCGATGATGTTGCCGCTCATGCATCACGGCATGTTAATGACCGGTATTCCTTACAGCGAGAGCGCATTGTCATCAACACGCACGGGAGGCTCGCCTTACGGTGCATCCCACTTTGCTGCTGAAAATTCACCGGTGTTAAGCGCCGACGAAATTAGCCTTTGCCAAGCCCTAGGCAAGCGCGTTGCGAAAATTGCACTGCAATTGGGAGCCGCCCAATGAGCGAAACCAAAACAGCAATGCCCACGCTTGAACAGCTAAACAGCGCACTTACAGCTGTTAGTAAAAGGCTAAGCTTAGGCTTCTACATTACCCACAGCAGCTTTGTAGTATTTTTGGTATTGATTAGCTGGTTTAACTTTTTACCTCCCGGCCAAGTTAACGAGCTGCATTTTGCTAGCAATTTAAAATTGTGGTTTGTAAAAATTATTCCACTTCTTATTTTTGTTCCCGGCTTTATGACAAAGCGATATCGCACCTACAGTTGGTTATGTTTTGGCATTTTGCCCTACTTCATCTGGCTTACACCTTTGGTAATGGCGCGCGGAGCTTGGAACGATTGGCTAATGATTAGCTTGATCGTCATTTTATTTATTTCATCGATGATGACCAGCCGCTGGATGCAACAACAATCCTATTTAGGCTGGCAAATATCACATACACCTTCAAATTGAATTTCTTAAGGATACGATTGTGAATTACCCTCAACCAAAACCGCGTGGATTCTTTCGCCGATTTTTTGGCGGCATTGGCTCCCTGATTACCTTTTTTCGCAACTTAATACTCAACGTTTTTTTCCTTTTCTTTTTAGTAATGCTAATTGTTGCCATAGGTAGCAGTGCACCAAAACCCTTGCCTGAAAAATTTGCATTGCGCGTGGCGCCAAGCGGAGTATTGGTAGATCAGCGCACTTATATGGATACGGCGAGCTTACTGTTTAAAGATGAGCAAGAAGATAGCGAAACCCTTGTTCGGGACGTAATTGAAGCTATTAATCGTGCAAGTGACGACAACCGGGTCGACTCTATTGTTCTAGAGCTAGGTGGCCTAGGTGGTGGTGGCATTACCAAAATGAGCGAAATAGGCCAAGCACTCAATGCGTTTAAAGCCAAAGGCAAAAAAATTATTGCCACCAGCGACAGCTACAGCCAAGACCAATATTTTCTTGCCACTTATGCCGATGAAATTTACTTACACACCATGGGTGAAGTTCAACTCACCGGCTTTGGCCGTTACATCACTTACTATAAATCTGCATTGGATAAACTCGGGGTCAATGTTCACGTTTTCCGCTCTGGAAAATATAAGGATTATGTTGAGCCCTTTTTGCGCGACAATATGTCTGACGAATCACGCGAACATAACTCGCAATGGTTGAACGCGCTCTGGGCGCAATACACGCAAACTGTTGAAACTCAACGCAAGCTACCCGAAGGCAGCTTGAACAAACTGATTAATAATCTCGATAGCAAATTAGCAGAAGTTAAAGGCGATAGCGCACAACTTGCGCTGAATGAAAAGCTTGTTGATAAATTGGTCTCACGAAGCGATATCGACAAAATACTGATCGAAAAATTTGGCAAAAGTGATGAAGGCAATTTCTACAATGCCGTGGGAGTTCATTCTTATCTTAATGAAGTGCACGCGCACAAATTACCCAAAACAACACAAGTAGGTTTACTGGTTGCATCAGGCACTATTCAAGATGGACATCAACAAGACGGTGCGATTGGCAGTGAAAATTTCGTAGATATGCTGCGCAGTGTTGAAGAAGACGAATCCATAAAGGCCTTAGTCATCCGCATTGACAGCGGTGGAGGCAGCGCCTTCGCTTCAGAAATTATTCGCGCAGAAATTGACGCAATTCGTAAGAGAAATATCCCTGTTTATATTTCTATGGGTAGTGTTGCAGCCTCAGGTGGTTATTGGATGGCAACCGCAGGTGATGAAATTTGGGCAACCCCAACCACCATCACCGGCTCTATAGGCGTGTTCGGTGCATTCCCAACATTGGAAAACAGTTTGCAAAAAATCGGTTTAAATACCGATGGTATAAGCACCACTGAATTGGGCGGTGCTCTAAGCATTGACCGCCCGCTCGCGCCTAAAATGAATAGCGTTATTCAATCTGGCGTAGACCACACATACCAAAGCTTTATTAAACTGGTTGCGGATGCGCGCAAACAAGATGTTGCCGCTATTCACGAAATCGCGCAGGGGCATGTTTGGACCGGCCAAAAAGCGAAAGAGATTGGTTTGGTGGACAACTTGGGAACATTGAATGACGTTATTGCAGCAGCAGCCGCAAAAGCCGATCTCAAATATTATAGTGTTAAACTGATTACCCAAAAGTTATCACCGAAAGAAGAGCTTATTCGTAAGTTGGTGGGTGAAGATGCAAAAGCATTTGTTCCTAAATCTTTGCTGAAACCTTTCGCAGAATTGAATCTAGTGCAACAACAAATATCCCCACTGCTAAAACCACTGGTAGCACTGCAAAAAATGACAGATCCGCAAGGCATTTACGCAACGTGTTTGGAATGTGTGAGCCCCTAGGTGAACATGAAGCAAAAAAAGGCCAGCAAAATTGCTGGCCTTTTTTTGGAGATGCAGAAGCGCTAAACGCTTATTGCTAACAAACTTTCAATTTCGTCGTTAATAGCCTGTTTATCTTTTAGGCCACTAAACATTTCATCTAAGCCATCCGCATTGCTCAAACCTAAAATCACCCCCAACACTGACCCGCGATGGCAATTCTCACCGCCAACATTGGTATTAGCTAGCAATGCTGATTTCGCATCACCTTTGTATTTGTACGCCAAATACAGCAGGCTCGGCCAAGAATCAGATATTGGGCACGCCTTACTATAAACGCCGCCAATAACATCGTTATCGTCTGTAAATTTTTCGCAAAGCTCATTTAAATCCACCTTGCAGGAAAGCTGCGCTATTTTCGCGATGATGGTTTTGGGGGCGTCACTCTCAGCACGAAATAATAAGTCATGAATCAATTTAACGTAGGCATCAGCTATTTTGGAAAGCGTCTCGTCTGGATGAGTGAGCCACAAGTGTTCGCGGCAAATTTTTTGGACGTCGGATAGATTTTTATCTCTTAAGAATTCCGCAATCGCAATAGGTGCAATGGTAACAAAGCCACCAACAGATGCTGTTGTATCCGCAGCCAAACCACACTGATCTGCAGGCAAGCCCTTCTCCAAATTTTCAAAGAATGCTCGATGGTAAGTCTCAGCGTAGGTATCAGGATGCTGCGAGGTTTCGCTCGTCATGAACGCAATATAATTTGACATAAACTTTTTAGGATCGTATGCACCGCCATTTTCGATGAGCGTGCGAGTAACCAAACGCGCGCAATGAGCGTTAAGTGTGTTCTCTCCCGCTTGCATACCTTGGTGAACATGCTGATTGGGAACGCCCCAACATTTTTTCTTATCTTTTAAAATTACGTCACCTACGATTTGTTTTGCGCCCGAATCGGCGAGCTTAAGAAAATCGTGAGGATGTTGTTTAGGAGCAGCCTCAAATTTTTTAATGCCACCTGGAAACGCATTCTGAATATCTTGCGGATTGTAAAACCAGTGCACTGGCATCGAGAGTGCATCCGCAATGTAAATTAGTTTTAACGCAGCCGTGGCGCGAGCATTGACCAAGGTTGAGTGAATCATCGCAAAACTCCCGTATATAAAACTCGTTATTCCCAGCGTTTTGCTGAAAGAGCATCTTTTTCTTGAGCATCAATCCAAACGCTACCCTGCTCTGTTAATTCTTGTTTCCAGAAAGGCGCTCGCGTTTTCAAATAATCCATCAAAAAGTTCGCCGCATTAAAAGCGTCTTCACGGTGTGCGCTGGTAACACCTACAAACACAATGTTATCGCCCAGCTTCAAATCGCCCACTCGGTGAATAACTTTCCAACGCAGAATATGCCAGCGCGAATAGGCTTCATCTGCAATTGCCTGCAAGGATTTTTCCGTCATGCCTGGGTAATGCTCCAAACGTAGACCCAATACACTGCGATCCAAATTTAAATCACGTACACGGCCTACAAAGGTTACGACGGCGCCCGCAGCAGTATCACCAGCCACCAAGGCTTTATATTCTTCGCCCACATTAAAATCTGCTTCTTGAACCTGAATCATTTAGCCGCCTGCCGATTTAACCGCCTGTTACGGGTGGGAAAAACGCAACTTCATCTCCATCTTTTACGACATGTGATGCTTTTACGATGGTTTGGTTTACGGAAAATAATAATTTTTCGTTCGAGAGGAACTCCTTCCAATGCGGGTTAGTTTCAATAAGCCGTTCGCGTAATGAAGATACATTCAAAGGAGATAAGTTCTCCACCACAACACGGTCGCAATTTAACTGTTCGCGCAATTGTGCAAAAAATAAAATGTTAATCACAAGTTACTCCGCACGCTGGTAATGGCCACGGCGACCACCCGATTTTTCGAGTAAACAAACGTTGTCGATTACCATATCCATATCTACTGCTTTGCACATATCGTAAATCGTGAGCGCCGCAACACTTGCGGCAGTTAAGGCTTCCATTTCCACGCCGGTTTGACCTGCCAACTTGCACAATGTGCGAATTTCTACTGAGGCATCGGGTACATTTATGTCGAAGTCCACGCTAACTTTGCTAAGCATTAAGGGGTGACAGAGCGGAATCAAATCAGCACATTTTTTTGCAGCCTGAATTCCAGCAATGCGCGCAACGGCGAGTACATCGCCTTTCTTTAAACTATTTGCCTGAATTTGCGCCAAAGTAGCAGGCTGCATGCGCACGCGTGCGAATGCGCGGGCTTCACGCGTGGTAACGGGCTTTTCGCTCACGTCCACCATGGCCGCTTTGCCTTGTTCATCAATATGGGTTAAAGACATAGGAAACTCTGGATAAGAATCTAGGGGATAGTGGTCAGCTGGGGTATCATAAGCGCCCACCCGATACTCGTCAGCATGATTTTTTGAACAACCCCATGACCACCAAACTTAATCGCCGTTTTACCGCCGCTCCCATGATGGAATGGTCCGACACCCATTGCCGTAGCTTCTGGCGCTTACTCACAAAAGAAGCCGTGCTTTACAGCGAAATGGTCACCACCGGAGCGCTGATTCATGGCGACCGCGCACGCTTTTTGGACTTTAACGCCAGCGAACATCCCCTCGCCTTGCAGCTCGGCGGCAGTGACCCTAAAGCTTTAGCGGAATGCGCAAAGATGGCTGAAGATTGGGGCTACGATGAAGTGAACCTCAACTGCGGCTGCCCCAGTGATCGCGTGCAAAACAATATGATCGGCGCGTGCTTAATGGCTGAGCCACAGCTGGTAGCGGAATGTATGTCAGCGATGCAAAACGCCGTGAAAATCCCAGTCACCATCAAACACCGTATTGGCATTGATGACATGGAAGATTACGAGGGCATGGTGAACTTTGTTCGCACCGTGGCCAGTGCTGGCTGCAACACCTTCATTGTGCATGCGCGCAAAGCTTGGCTAAAAGGCTTAAGTCCAAAGGAAAACCGCGAAGTGCCACCGCTACAATATGAGAAGGTCGTACAGCTCAAAAAAGAACATCCCGAACTTGAAATCATTATTAACGGCGGCATTACTACCCTTGAGCAATCACTTACCCTGCTGAATGATGTGGATGGTGTGATGTTGGGGCGCGAGATTTACCAAAACCCCTACCTGCTTGCCGAAGTAGACCAGAAAATTTACGGCATTGATAAACCCGTAGTCAGCCGCGAAGAAGTTATGGAAGGGTTTATTGCCTATGCCACTAAGCAAGTCGCTAAGGGCATACGTATAAATTACATGACGCGCCATATCTTGGGTCTTTATCAAGGGCTACCGGGTTCGCGTAAGTTCAGGCGCGTTATTTCCGAACAAGCCTATAAACCAAATGCCGGACTTGAGGTCATAAAAGCAGCCCTGGGGGTATTAAATGAGTTACCATTTAACCCTGAATTGACCGATTAAAATGATCCAGCATCCGTAACGTAAGGCTTAGGTTGAGCTAAAGTCTTATGAAGATGACTTTCAGCTAAGAGTCAAAAAGACTATAATCTATCCTACGGCAAATTAGAGATATCAACCTTGATGAGGCTACTGCACGAAGTAGCGAGCGATGACAGAACAAGACAAAAATTGCTAAAAAAGCGGAGTTTACACAGAGTAAATGAGCATTTTTTAGCAATTTTTAACGCGGTTATGTCGAGCGCAGTATTCGTGAATGGCCTCTTAACTCCGTTATAGGAAAACTATTGTGACTAGCAAACTCGAACAACTGAAACAATTTACCGACGTAGTTGCCGACACTGGCGATATTGAAGCAATCCGCTTGTACAAGCCCGTTGACGCAACGACTAACCCATCTTTGGTATACAAAGCCGCACAAATGCCGCAATACCAAGACTTGCTGGCCTCTTCTATTAAAGCCGCAAAAAGCATTACCAATAGTGCCGAGCAATTGAGCGCCGCGAGTGACAACTTGGCCGTAGGCCTTGGTTTGGAAATCTTGAAATTGGTTCCAGGTCGTATTTCTACTGAAGTTGACGCTCGTTTGTCTTTCGACACCAAGGCGAGTATCGCCAAAGCCCATCACTTGATCGAGCTTTACTCCAAAGGCGGCATCGATAAATCACGCGTTCTGATCAAACTCGCCTCTACGTGGGAAGGTATTCGCGCTGCAGAAGTTTTGGAAAAAGAAGGCATCAACACCAACTTGACCTTGTTGTTCGGCTTTGAACAAGCTGCCGCTTGTGCGGATGCCGGCGTGTTCTTGATCTCTCCGTTTGTGGGTCGTATTTTGGATTGGTACAAAACTAATACCGACAAAAAAGAATACACCGCTGAAGAAGATCCAGGCGTGGTTTCTGTTCGTCGCATTTACAACTACTACAAGCAAAACGGCTATAACACTGTGGTTATGGGCGCAAGCTTCCGTAACATTGGTGAAATTGAAGCTTTGGCAGGCTGCGACCGTTTGACCATTAGCCCTAACTTGTTACAAGAATTGGAACAAGACCAAGGCAAATTGGAACGCGTACTTTCTCCCTCAAACACTGGCGAAAAAATTGCCAAGGTGATTGAGACTGAACCAAGCTTCCGTTTTGGTATGAACCAAAATCAAATGGCAAATGACAAGTTGGCCGAAGGTATTCGCGGTTTCGTGAAGGATCAGTTAAGCCTTGAAAAACTGTTGAAAGAACTCGCGTAATTAGCTGCACTTAAAACGAGAGCACACTTTGTTAAGTAAAATCTCTGCGTTCTTTGAGCGCCACCTGCAACCCGCAGGTGGCGTTTCTACTACCCTCTCCCTCTCTCAAAAACAATTAGCGGTTGCTGCTTTATTAATTGAAGTTGCTATGGCAGATCACGTTTTTGATGAACACGAAATGCAATCTCTGCAATTACACCTCAGAAAAAAGTTTGCGATTGAAGCCTCGCAATTAAATGAGTTGATAGATTTGGCAAGAGAAGAAACATCTGAGGCGACTTCACTGCATCAGTTCACGTCACTGATTCATCAACATTGTAATCCGCAAGAAAAATTTGAATTGCTTATTTCAATGTGGGAACTGGCGTTCGCCGATAATGATCTGAACAAATACGAAGAATATGTGATTCGCAAGGTGGCGGATTTAATTTATGTATCACATTCGGATTTTGTGCGTGCAAAATCTATCGCTAAAGCAAGAGGCGCGTAAATTTTTGAGTGATATGAATTGAATTCAGAAGGATTTGCAGAAGGGCATAAAAATCGGTACTTAAGAGTTTTCGAGCATATTTACCAGATTTTTGAAGGTCTCTCGGTTTTGTTCGTTTAGCCCCATAAGTATTTTGTGTGCTTCCAGTACTTTCTCTTTCACTTCTTGCTCACCACATTCAATGGGCGACAGAAGCTTTTCGGGTTCAATATCGACCTCAAGTTTATTCACGATACTGAAGATATCTGCAAATCCCATTGTGTCTAAAATACGCTTGATACTCGCATTTGTCGCTAATATCACTGGCGTTATATTGCGTTTTTCCTGAGCGAGAAGCGAAATTTTTGCCATCAAGCCCAGCGTTGTACTATCGACGGCTTCTGCTTCTGACAAATCAAACAACACCGAAGACAAATCCGGCGCCGCCAACATAGAATCAATAAAGTGATCAAAGGATACGCACAAGGTGAGGCGTACATCGCCAAGCATTTTGATAATGTACACACCGGCATGGTCTGCTACGAGTATCTGACCGGGACGCATTTTATTTACCTCTGGCAATCGTAAGGATGGCAATATCATCTGGCGTTTCGCCATCATCCTTAACATGTAAAGTATTGCAGATGGATTCCAAGCTGCCAGTTGATTCTGCAACTTTTTGTAATAACAAGGCTTCTTTCTCTTGAATCATATCGGATGGCAATATTTCTAACACTCCATCAGAAAAACAGGACAAGGTATAAGAGCTGGGCAATTGCATTTGATAGGTTTGCCAAGTCACATCTTTAAAAATTCCAACAGGCTTACCATTGCCTTCCAAATAGAGGCAATCATCTTCCGTTTTTAATATTGGCATGGGCAAATGGCCCGCAACAGCATAGTTCATAAGCTGCGTGTGCGTATCAATAACACCGACAAAAAAAGTGAGATGATGATTTAAGCGCGTCTCTTTAATTTCGCGATTGACCGTTTGCAACAAGTGATTAGCTCCGGTTGCAAATGATGCTTCATCACCAAACAAACCTTCTTCACGAACCATGCGGCTAACAAGGTGCTTCAACCAGATGGTAACGAAGGCGGAAGAAGAGCCGTGACCAGAAACATCGGCAAGATAAAAAGCAAGGTAGCGTTTTTTGATGTGGGCGTAGTCAACAAAATCGCCACTGAGAAATAAAGATGGTGCGATGTAGTGAGCAACGTCGTAATGATCCTGAGTAATCAGGCGGTTGGGCATTAAACGTTTTTGAACCTGTTTACCGGCGAGCTGATCGCGCTCTAACACTCGTAAACTTTCACGCAATTCGTGGTTAGCAGTTTCTAACTGTTCTCGGTAACGCTGGTTTTCTAACAAAAGCTCCGTGCGCTCAAGGGCTTTATTAATGGCGTGGACTAGGACTTCGATATCGAGCACAGGTTTAACGAGATAATCACTGGCACCTAGTCGCAGAGCCTGCACAACATCACTCACACTACCTGCACCGGAAATAATAATCACGGGCAAGTCGGGCTGATGCTGTTTAATCTGTTTGAGGACTTGTAAACCGTCGCCACCTGGCATTCGCAGGTCGGTAAGAATCAAGTCGGGGGAGTATTTTTGAATGGCTTCGCACAAGTGGTTTGCGTCACCCTCCTCGAAAACTCTAAACCCGCTATCGGCTAGATATACAGCAATACTGCGCCGAACAAGTGCATCGTCATCAATGAGGAGCAGCTTTTTTGGATTCTCCGCCATCTAAGGTGTATCTCAGCTATGGTTTAGGCAAACAAGGTTTAAGGCAAGTTTTAAGAGGCGCACAACACTACTCTTTCGGTACTCTTCTCGCAAGCAATTCATGCCACATTTAATCCTAGGCTGGGTTGGTTTTACCTGAGCTGAACAAAACTGGCCGGAATTAGTAATTACTGCACAGATTTTCGGTTGAATTATGCAGATTTGCTCGCCTCTCATGGCATTTTTGCCGCCTGTGCTACACTCTTTGGTATTGCCAAAACGCAATATGAGATTGCGAGCTCGATGCACGAGCAAACGGCAGCCAGATCATAAGATTGATAACAACGAGGACAGACTATGAGCTCTATCGATAAAGGCTTTAGTGAAAAACGCGATTTTATCCGTATGAAAATCAGCGCGCCTTTGAATGCCAAGCTCTCCCACCACGAAGGGGTGATTGAAGGCTTATGCCGCGATTTGAGTGGTGGGGGTATGCAGGTTGAAACCAAAACCCACATTCCGGCAGGAACTGAGCTAGTGGTTGAAATATCTTCTGATCATGGCCACAACCCCACACTCCACGCCAAGGCTAAAGTGGCGCGAGCTACAGGTGATGCAGATTCGGGCTATGTTCTTGGCTTGGAAATTGTAGAAATCATCAAGTAAGGTTAAATCGGCAGACTCGGATCAAAAACCCGAGTCTTCTGATCCCTCTTCATCTTCGCCAAAACTGTCTTCCACCTTTCCGTTGTTAACGAGGAAGTTACGACGCTGCAAATAAGCCTCACGGAAAAAGACATATTTGTCACCCGATATCCCCTTCTCTAACGGCATTAAGTTAGCGCGCGTATTCACGATTGAGAACGCACGTAAGGTGTTTTTGGTGGCAATATGGTCGACGTAGGTTTTTGGATCGGTATACCAATCTACAGGGACAGCCGTTGTATCACGCAAATTGCTTGGCCCTAGGAGAGGCAATACAACATACGGCCCAGAACTTACACCCCAAACCGCTAAAGTTTGACCAAAGTCTTCGTGGTCAGTGCGCTTAAGGTTCATATGCTGAGCAACATCCAAAATACCCGCCAATCCCAAAGTTGAATTAATGAGCAAGCGACCGGTGTCGTGAGCGGCACTGCGGAAGTTTCCTTGTAATAAGCCATTCAAGGCGCTCGGGATTTCCATAATATTGAACAAGGCGTTATCAACACCTGCGCGGAAAAATCCAGGGCTAACACGCACATAAGTTTTGGCGAGAGGCTTAAGGAAATATTTGTCGGCACCCATGTTGAAGCTAAACATTGAGCGGTTGAATTTTTCCCATGGGTCCACGGGGGATCTAACCAAGGTGGCGCTAGATTCCTCAACGGGCGCAGCATCCACTCGTTCGGGTTCGGCAGCGAGACTAGGATTAGTCAGCAGCGACATAGATAAAATGGCGGCCGTAAACAATGGCGTTTTCATAATATTCCTTGATTCGCACGGAATAGCTGATGGAAGACGAAGCGCTAGGGCTACGCAAAGGGCGGCCACTTTACCCAAAGTGCCAAGCCACAACAACCGGCACAGATTGAAGGCATGCGCCTGAACGGCAGCAAAACGGGAAATGGCCGGAGTGGCCATTATAAAAGCACGGTGTCACACCATAAGTGACAATTGTAACGGAAGGCTGATGTCGCTCGTCAGGAGAAGGGTTTACGGGGTCAACTATAGGCAGCGATAGATAAGTTCAAGCTTTAAAGCTTCAGTCGCCGTAGGAATGTACCGCTCAGCTTCCACGTTGAAACCTTTGGGGCATTGACCAGAAGCAGCTTTCAATAAACTGTATTTTACGAGCTGCAATTGTTGTGGAGAACTGAATTCATCATTTACGACAAGCTTATCCAACTTGCTATTCGCCTGCTTATCTTTGGAATCTTGGACTTTTGATTCTACAAGTAACTCGCCATCGCTTTTCCTTCCCGATAAGGCCTTGTGTATAACTCCATTTAACCCCGTTTTAGTGTAGTCACAATGCTTATCAGAATCGGGAGCCAAGCGGTCAGCCGCTTCAACAGCCGAACCACACTCGAGCTGCTCTTCTGCAAGCGCCATTGAGCACACAAATGCAAATGAAACCAAAACCGTAAATTTAGACCTCATAATTTGTTCCTCCCAGGGAATATGTTTTGTAAAAAAGCAGTCGCTCCTAATAAAAAAGGGTGCCTAAGCACCCTTTTCAATATCTAACCGCAATTACTCAATATCAAACAACAATTACTTGATATGCAGAATCCTTAGAAGTTTAACTCAAGGCCAACAGCAAGATACTTGTCATCTGCACGGCTAGCAACAGTAGCACGCTCATCTTCAACCATTGTGTAGTAACCGAACACTTTAGCGGCTTTTGACAACTTGTAATCTACGCCAAGGCTGGTTTGATCGGTACCCAATTGAACCATATCTGAGCTAGCATTTTGAACCTTCAGCGCCCAAGTGTCGTTCACATTCCATTGTGCAGAAACCATGTAACCATCTTCATCAATTACGCCATTGTCGTAAGTTTCCCACATTGCACCCAATACCACTGGACCAACATTGAAACGACCTACAGCACGCAAAATGTCAGTATCAGTAGTGTGTACAGATGCATTGCTAGCATTAGTTACGTTGCTGTCGTTAGCTAAGGCTAAATACAACGATTTTGTACTATAAACGATAGATGCAGAGTAACCATCATCAACATTTACGGCATCTTTTTCAGAGTTTACGTAGGCCACGTTAAAAGTAACGTTGTTGAATGCTGGTGTAGAGTATTGAACAATGTTTTTAGCGCGAGTTTCGCCATGCAAAACAGTTTGAATATCGCCAACATAGTCGTTGAACAAATCAACTTTCTCTTGCGCCAATTTGAACGGGGTATCGAACATACCCATCATTACAGTACCGCCAGTGCCCTTCAAACCAACGTAAATGTTGCGTTGAGAGAAGGTTTGACCAGAAACACTGCAAGTAGTAGTGGTTTTAGTGGTTGCTGCCGGGGTAGTAGTTACGCTTGTTGAGGTTGCAGTACATGTTTGGCTGTTTGAGCCATCGTCTACTTTGGTTTGGTATTCAAATTGATAAATCACTTTCAGATCATCATTTATATTCTCGGTACCTTTCAAACCGATACGTGAAGCATTGCTCACCACTTCAGTGAAAGTACCACCTACATTTTTATCAGTAGATGACAAAGCAACGTTGGCTTTACCGTAAACGGTAACTTCAGCAAACGCAGCAGCAGGCAAAAGAGAAGCGATCATTAAAGGAAGTAGAGCTTTTTTCATGAGGTTGTCCCCTAGGTTTTTAATAGATATGGTCATAACGTAAACTACTGACGCGACGCATGAGCTTTTGTAGCGTTCTGGCGCGCATTATGTTGTGACTATATTGCAGTTGTATTACAGCCTAGATGGGCGGATCATTTTCGCAATAAAAAAGTCATAAAAGGTCGTTAAATATTTCGCTATAAAGAGAAAATGTCTCTATTACGAACCCTCCCTTCACTCGTTTGTTTTACCCCTTCATATTCCAAGATTAAACAAACTAAAGTTTTTTTCTGATTGTCTGTAACAAACCCCTTTCCTCCGCATCTACTATAGGCGTTGAGGATGCACGGCCTCCCTCAACTAACACTACTGATTATTCATGAACGGAGATTTATACAAATGAAAACAATGACTACTTCTGCTTTGGTATTGGCTGCTGCGGCTCTTCTTTCAACAGGTACTGCCTTGGCTGATGATAAGCCTGCTGCAACGCAAGGCGCTGTTAAATGCGGCGGTGTAAACGCGTGCAAAGGTCAATCTGCATGTAAAACAGCATCAAACGCTTGTAAAGGTCAAAACGCTTGCAAGGGCCATGGCTTCAGCGAAATGAGCGGCAAAGATTGCGCAGCAAAAGGCGGTAAAGAGCTTAAATAAGCTCGCAGCACATAGGGCTGCGTAAGACGTTAATCTTACGCAGCTGTTATATCGGCAAAAGAATAGACATTTATGCAACCTATAACACCACACACACACCTCCAACCACATCTTGGTTTTGGCTTGGGCTTAAGAAGTGAGCACTACACTGACTTGCTGGAAAGTGAGCATCAGCTAGATTGGTTGGAAATTATTAGCGAAAACTACATGGTTGCAGGCGGAAAGCCGCTTTATTATCTGGACAAGATCCGTGAACGCTACCCATTGGTAATGCATGGTGTTTCCCTATCAATTGGCAGCGTTGACCCACTGAATCAAGAATATTTAAAAGATTTAAAAAAGCTCGCAGATCGAGTAAAACCCAAATGGATTTCTGATCACCTTTGCTGGACAGGAACGCAAGGGATCAACCTGCACGATCTTATGCCCCTGCCCTATACCGAAGAAGCACTTAAGCATTTGGTTACACGTATTTCGCAAGTGCAAGAATTTTTAGGTCAACGAATCTTATTGGAAAATGTATCCAGCTATTTGACCTATCAGCACTCAACTGTTTCTGAATGGGAATTTCTTAAGGAAGTATCACAACAAGCAGACTGTTTGATATTGCTCGACATTAACAACATTCATGTAAGCGCACACAATCACGATTTCGATCCTTTGATCTATTTGGATGCAATGCCAGCAGATCGTATCCAACAAATTCATTTGGCCGGGCATTTAAACAAAGGCGACTACAGTATAGACACGCACGACCATGAGATTGTCGATTCGGTTTGGGCCCTCTACGCTGAAAGCATTCGCCGTTTTGGCCATATAAGCACCATGATTGAACGCGATGACGATATTCCTCCGCTTTCAACCTTGTTGAATGAATTGCAAAAAGCCCGCGAAATATCTGCCGCGATCTTAACTCCGCAAAAATCTTTCGCACATAACCTGTAAAACAAGGAACTACTATGGCAAGCCTATTAAATAATTTTATAGATCTTACGCTTCGCTGGCCGGAAAAAGTTGCGGCCTACTTGCAATGGCTGGCTCCGCTCGCCGCTCGCCTTATTGTTGGTGAAGTATTTATGACAGCAGGCTGGGGCAAGTTACAAAATTTGGATGCTATGATTCAAAACTTTACCAGCTGGGGAATTCCATTTCCGCACATACTCACCCCCTTCACCTCAGGTGCTGAATTTGTATGCGGTATATTATTAATGCTGGGATTATTCACGCGCATCTCAGCGGGAATTTTAGGCGTGATTATGATTGTGGCGATTAAAAGTGTTCTTTGGGCAGATGTTGATTCGCTGGATACCTTGTTAGGGTTTTCTGAAACCGCTTACCTCGCCATTTTCTTATGGTTAGCCATTGCTGGCGCAGGGAAAATCTCTATCGACCATTGGTTAACGCGCAAATAATATGACCAACACAAAAACACTCGCGCAATTACAACTGGAGCTGCAAAATTTTTTGCTGGGCAATGATGAGGATGCCAGCGATCTTACATTGGAAACGCCGCAATTTTCACGGCAAGAGCGTTTACAGATTTATCACTCCGCGTACCGTTTACGTTTGATTGAAGCGCTGGGCACTGATTATCCTGCTCTGCAGGCGTACGTGGGTGAGAAAGAATTTACTGCAATTGCAGAAGGCTTTATTGCGGCGCATCCTTCCCACAATCCTTCACTGCGGTGGCTGGGTGAAAAGCTACCCGCATTTTTGCGTAACCACGAAAAATTCAATACACAAATTGAAATGGCGGAGCTGGCAGAGTTTGAATGGCGGCAAGCTATGGCCTTTGATGCTGCCGATACTTCTATTACAACGCTGGAGGAACTTCGCACATTAGTTCCCGAGCAATGGATGACACTTAAACTGCACTTGCATCCCTCTGTGCAGTTCATGCATTTTTATAGCAACGCACCAACTCTATGGCAAACATTAATACATGATGGAAAGCTTTCAGCAGCAGAATCAACACAAGCCCCTCAAGCATGGCTACTGTGGCGAGAAGATTTACAAGTTGTTTTTCGCCCGCTCGATGCCGCTGAAGACTGGGCACTTACTGCATTTTCAACAGGAAAACACTTTGCAGAGGTATGTGAAGGCTTGTGTGAATGGTTTTCTGCGCAAGAAGTTCCTATGAAAGCAGCACAGTATTTACAACATTGGATTCAGGGAAGTTTAATAGAAGCAATAGAGACGCAAACCGCTTAAATCAATAGAAAGGCGCTGCGAATCAATCCGCAGCGCCAAACTAAATACTGCTCAATAACTCAACTTGATTAAAGAGACACCCTGACGAGGCAACTGAATATTAATTTTCGCCTCACCATTCCGTACCTTCAACTTTTCTGGCGACTTTAGTGTTGCTAGTGCGCTCGCTTTTTCTAAAATGGCGATTTGCTCAGCCGTTGGTTGTTGCGGCGACCCCATCTTTTTCCACGCAGTATAGGAATTACTGTGTGCTGAATCTATACGATAATGCTTCAGCTTTAATTCCTTCGCCTCTATACCTGTTATGGTCAAGTTCACGGGTGAGCCGGCATTTATGAGATCTTCATCGTGATAGTTCCAAATTAAAACGCTAATGGCTTTTTTGTCTGCCGTTGCCAAGGCATTTATATCTGTGCGCTCACCGCGCACACTGTCGCTGCGAATTTTTTGTGCGTTGTAAGCCAAATCACCACTCACTGCTACGCGATTTCCCTGCATCATCCCGAACATTTTGAATACATTCAATACGGGCTTGTTAATGCCATTGGTTGCTAAATCGCGGTACCCGGCGAACCAGGGTTGGTTTTCAAATTCAAATGACCAATTAACAGCCGCCAACAAATTTACGCCAAACTCCTCGGCTAAATCATATTCACGCGCAATCGATGCTGCGGTATAACTCGCGTAGAGCGTTCCATTGCGATAAGCATTTTCAGGATTGGTTTGCATACCGCAGGCGGCGCAACCTTCTGGATCTGACTCCCCAATAATTACGGGAATATTTTTTAATTCAGGAAAGGCAGCCACAGATGCAAAGCCGTCACTGATATTTATAAAGTGACGACTCATGCTCATATGCACACGACCATCAATAACAGTCGGTTGGCCTTTTGCGTGAAACGCAACAAAATCCAAGGGTGAACCGATTTCGCCAGTTACATAATTTTTACCGTGCAAAACGTGCTTAATAAAATTTCTGAAAAAAGTGCGGCCTTGCGCTGTATGAGGCCCGCCCATGCGGGCTGTGGGCAAGGCGCGCTTTACTGCAAAGGCAGCGTAGTCATACATTTTGAAATAAGTTTGCTCAATGTCGGGCGCGACCAAATAAAAACCATCTGCCTCGTTCCACAACTCCCAATACCAACTTTCTACTTCTGCTTTTCCATAGCGCTCAACGCAGTGACTAACCCAAGCAGTTATTAGATCGGCCCATTTGTTGTAATCTTTGGGCGGATAAGCCCAACCAGAAACAATTTCTTGTGGTGGCTTACCTGGCACCCAATGGTGCTGATAAGGTTCTGGCTTTTCAGAAAGTGCAGCAGGCATAAAACCAATCTGAGCCAAAGGTTTCATGCCGCGCTCTATGTAGGTATCAAAAATTTTATCGGCAATTGTCCAGTCGTAAATGGGTTTACCATTTTTATCCTCCGTGTACATGTTGGTAGAGCCCCACTTCAAAGCAGCTGTACCATCACCGGTCGTCATAAGATTGTGTGTGCGTACATAAACAGGTACAGGGCTTAAAGCGGCCAATTCAGAAAGCAATTTTTTGCCATCTTTCATATAGGTGTAATTGGGTTCGTCATACCCAAACCACGCCCAAATGGGCTTAAGCGGTGCTTTCTGCTGAGTGACATCAACTTGTATGACCACAGGCTTATTATTTGCCAGAGCCACCGGAATACACATCAAATTTGCTGCGAGTACTAGACGGGCTAACCACTTCATTATTTTTTACTCCGGAAAACTCATGAAAAATTTCACATTATTTATCAGTTAGCCAAGACGAGTTCCCACTGCTTATCCAAACGCTTAGGTGAAATAGGAACTTGTGTTTTTAATGTCTGCGCAAATAAGGAGACGCGAAGCTCTTCTATCCACCAGCGATAGTCGATTACCGCCGAGTTCTGGCTCATGGCGACCTCACCTTCTTTTTGCAGATATTCTTGCAAACGCTGCCAGTGCGGTTGAATTTCCAACAAGGTCAATTTGTCTTTTTGCGGATTGAGTGCAATTTTTTCTAAACGCAATTGAATAGCGCGTAGATACCGTGAGTATTGCCTGAGCCACTCGTCTGGCGTTTTATAAACAACCCCCACATAAAACAAATGCTTTAATTGTTCTTGAATATCACTTAATGCAAAGGCCATTGCCAGTGCATTTTTTTGCTGCTTGATGTTCTTTCTAACCTCCACCAGTAACTTAAGGCTCACCAACAAATGAGAATAAATGTCCTGTGCATGAGCGACAAGCTTATCGCGAATTGCGTTTACTAGATTCTCAAAATCTGACCGAGTTCGTGGTAGTTGGTGCTGATTGCCAAGTGCCAACTGTTTAATGGCTGCGAGAATAATGTCATCTGCGACCTGATCGCGAGAGCCTATACCCGCAAAGGTCAATGCTATCTCCTGCCCTTTGAGCAACTCTTTTTGCAAATATTTTACAGGCTGACTCAACTGCAGGAACATCAAGCGCGCCAGACCACGCTGGGTTAACGCCAACGCTTGCTGCGGATTATCTAACACTTGCAAAGCCACCGAGGTGGTTTTATCGACCAACGCAGGATAGGCGCGAATACCTATACCATTTCGCTGTAATTGAATCGCTTGCGGCAGGCTTTCAAAATCCCATTCAACAATATTATCGCGCTCAATATTGGTGGCGGCAGATTGAATATTCTGTTGCACTTGTGCGCGATATTTTTCGCGCAATGGAGCTAGATCACGGCCACTGGCAATAACGTTGCCTTTATCATCAACCACTTTGATATTGAAGCGATAATAATTATCCACTTGTGCTTCGAGCCATGCATCTGGCCCTACATCTATTCCAGTTTGCCGTTTAAGTTGTAGCCCAAGAGCATCGGTTAGCGGCTTGTTATCTGGCGACATGGCTGTGAGCGCTTTATCAACAACATCCGGCACAGGGACAAAATGTTTGCGCAAGGACTTAGGTAAACTTTTTACAAGACTAATGCACTTTTCACGCAACATTCCGGGCACTAGCCATTCAAGGCGTTGTTCCGGTAATTGATGCAGCACACTCATAGGCACGTGAATACTCACACCATCGTCTGGATGATTGGGCTCAAAATGATAGGTCAGCGGAAACACCATGCCGCGCCATTCCAACTCGTTAGGGAATTGCGCTTGGGTAACATCCAACGCGCCATGGCGCATGAGTGTTTCACGACTAATACATAAAACCTTTGGATTTTCCTGTTCCGCTTTTTTACGCCAGCTTTCAAAGCCCGCGAGGTTAATGATCTTCTCTGGAATGACTTCGTTATAAAATTCAAAAATAACTTGCTCATCCGCCAATATATCGCGACGACGGGATTTCGCCTCCAGATCATCAAGCTCTTTTAGCAAGGATTGTTGATGCGTAAAAAAATCACTCACCTCACCTTTGCGCTGCATATTTTTGCGTTTGGGATGCTCTGCATATTGTCCTTCCACAAAAGCCGCGCGAATAAACACTTCGCGGCAAATAGCAGGATCTATGTGCGAATACACAACCGATTTTTTTTCAATTAAAGTAAGCCCATACAGGCTCACCTTTTCATAAGCCATGACTTGCCCGCTATGGCTGTTGTAATGTGGTTCAAAATAATTTCGTTTAACCAAGTGTTCCGCCGCGGCTAGCGCCCATTCAGGCTCAATTTTGGCGACCGTGTGCGCGAAGAGTTTTGAAGTTTCAATCAGCTCTGCCGCCATAATCCATTTAGGTGTTTTCTTAATAAGAGAAGAACCGGGAAAAATGCTGAACTTGCGATTACGCGCACCTAAGTATTCGCGCTCTTCGTGATTAAAACCTAAATTACCGAGTAAACCACTGAGCAAGGCTTTATGAACAGGATCATAGCCCGAAGGTACTGTATTCACCCTAAAGCCCAAATCTTTAATGGCAACACACAATTGGTGATGAATATCTCGCCACTCGCGCAAGCGCATGTAATTTAAAAATTCTTTTTTACACAGTTTGCGCAATTGGTTTTGCGATAGCTCTTGTCGCTGGGTTTCAAAATAATCCCACAGGTTTACAAAGCCCGCAAAATCGGAAAATTCTGCCCAAAAACGGCGATGGCTTTGATCGGCTGCTTGCTGCTTTTCCACCGGGCGCTCGCGAGGGTCTTGCACTGATAGCGCGCTTGCAATGATGAGCAATTCGCGCACGCAAGATTGCTCTTGTGCGGCCAACAGCATGCGAGCGAGCCGCGGGTCTAAAGGCAATTTACTGAGTTGAATTCCAACAGGCGTGAGTTGATTTTTTGTATTAACTGCTTGGAGTTCTTCCAGCAATTTGTACCCGTCGCTAATTAGGCGATGATCAGGCGCATCAATAAAAGGAAATTTATGAATGTCGCCCATTTTTAACTGCAGCATTTGCAAAATAACAGCCGCAAGGTTAGTGCGCAGAATTTCAGCATCGGTAAATGCAGGGCGATTATTAAAATCTTCTTCGCTGTATAAGCGAATACAAATACCTTCGGCAACACGACCACATCGACCTTTGCGTTGGTTGGCGCTTGCCTGTGAAACTGGCTCAATAGGTAAGCGCTGCACTTTTGTGCGATAGGAATAGCGGGAAATGCGAGCAAAGCCTGGGTCAATAACGTAGCGAATGCCAGGCACGGTAATAGACGTTTCGGCAACGTTTGTAGCCAATACAATTCGCCTGCCAGTATGGGGAGCAAAGACTCGTTGCTGCTCCGCAAGGCTTAAGCGCGCGTAAAAAGGCACAACTTCCATATGCGCAAACTGTGCTTTGCGCAGTGCGTCAGCCGCTTCGCGAATTTCACGCTCACCACTTAAGAAAATTAAAATATCGCCACCGCGCGGCCCGCCGCTGGTTTTTTCGTGCAATTCAATTTCATGAACCGCATCTACCATAGCGCTGTAAATATCTTGTTCGGTATCTTCGCCTTCTTCATCTTTGGCTTGAGATTCAAACAGTGGGCGATACCAAACATCTACTGGATAGGTGCGGCCAGATACTTCAATGATCGGCGCATTATTAAAATGCTGTGAGAATTTTTCTAAGTCGATTGTGGCAGAGGTAATAATTAATTTTAAATCGGGGCGACGTGGTAAAAGCTGCTTTAAATAACCCAATAAAAAATCGATATTCAAACTGCGTTCGTGGGCCTCATCAATAATCAGCGTGTCGTACTTGTTTAGATAAGGATCATTCTGGATTTCGGCCAACAAAATCCCATCTGTCATTACCTTAATAAGCGTTTGGTCGCTTGATTGATCGCTAAAACGAACCTGATAGCCCACCTTCTCGCCCAAACGCGTATGCAATTCTTCTGCAATGCGCGTGGCAACGGTATTGGCTGCAATTCGGCGCGGCTGGGTGTGGCCAATTAAACCGCGACTGCCGCGCCCTATGCTCAGGCAAATCTTTGGAATTTGCGTGGTTTTACCCGAACCGGTTTCACCGGCAAGTACAACCACCTGGTTATTGGCAATTATTTCTGCAATTTCTTCGCGTTTTTCACAAACGGGTAAATCGGAGAACTCAATGCTCGCGGGAATAAGCTGCAGGCGTTGGTTAACCTTGGCCTGAGATTGCGCAAGTTGCGCCTGCCATTTCTCCAGGGATTGCTCAACGGGTTTATGGGCACGCGCCAGCTTTTCGAGCTCCCCCAACCGACGCAACAAGCGAAAATGGTCCTGCGCCATTACGTTTACGACGGACTGCTTATATTTTGCCCAATCACTAGCCATGCAACACACCTTTTGAATCAAGGAGCGCATATTAAAGCGCTCATGCGCGGCTTTCCAACTTATTGACAGACATTTATTGAGCCTTACAAATCCTTAAGTGGGCCAACGCACAGTTACCTAAATTGGCATTCGCTAGCCTTCTACACTTTTTGACTATGCCCAATGTTTACTCGCCATCCGGCTTTCCAGTAAGCCCATAAAAGGAAACACGATGAACACCGCCACTGCTGTTGATGAAACCGAGTTTCGCAGAATCCTTACTAAAAACGTCGCAACACCGCTTATCGCCGGGCTAATCAGTGCAGGGCTCTTTGTTGCCCTCATCATCTACCTACTTAACGCGCTTAAATGGGTTACGCATACGGAGACGGTTATTGGTAAAGCGAGTGAAGTGTCCAAGCTGACTATTGATATGCAAACGGGCCTTCGCGGTTATCTTATTACTGGCGAGGAATCGTTTCTGGCACCTTACCGGATCGCAAAATCCAAGTTTAACGTGGATTTGGACGCACTAGCCCAACTCACTCAGGACAACCCCATTCAAATCGACCGGCTAAAACGTTTGGATAATATGCTCAATGACTGGGATGAATATGCCCAGCGGGCAATAAAAATGCGTATGAACAACCAAGACTACGCGGGCTTGGTGCGCAGTCGCGGCGCCATAGAATTTGACGCAATTCGCAACGAGTTGGCCGAGTTACAGCGCACTGAAAACGAATTACTCACCGAGCGCAATCAAACGGCGGAAAAGGTCACTATCGTTTGCATTTCTATTTACCTCGTCATCACTTTTGTATTGACCGGTGTGCTGAGCTACATGGGCCGACGCGAATTACTCAATCTTTCCAAAAGCTACGGCGCAAGCTTGCAAGAGCGGCAAGCCCATGCGGAATTACTTGAGCACCAAGCATGGCAGCGCGCGGGGCAAGTTCAGCTAGCTGAACGCAGCATGGGCCAGAACTCCTTACAAGTGTTAGGTTCCCGCGTGCTGGATTTCTTAGCCGACTATCTCAAAGTGTCAGTGGCGGCCCTTTATGTAAAACATGAAACGGATGAAAGCCTTCAACGATTAGCGAGTTTTGGCGTTAGTAAAGACATATCAAATGACGATCAAACCTATAAGGCGCATGAGAGCTTGGTAGGCCAAGCCATGGTTTCAAAACGCATACTGCAGCTGGACGATATCCCCAACCATTATTTAAAAATTAATTCAGGTTTGGGCGAAACCTTGCCGCGTCATATTGTGCTTGTGCCCATTCAACACGATGGTGCAATTAACAGTGTTTTGGAGCTGGGGTTTTTACACCGGCCAAGTTCACGCGTGATTGATTTTATAAACATTATTACTGCCAATATTGGCAGTACTATCGAGGCTGCATGCGCTCGCCGCCGTTTGCAAAATGCTTATGAAGAAACGCAGCAATTAAACGAGGAGCTGCAAGTACAACAGGAAGAACTGCGTACATCCAACGAAGAGTTAGAAGAACAATCCCGCGTATTGGAAGAATCCCAAGCACTGCTGGAAAGCCAAAAAGCGGAGCTGGAACAAATCAACGAAAAACTTGTTGATCAAGCAGCCGCTCTGGATCAAAAAAATGTAGCGCTTAATAGAGCACAACAAGAATTGGAAGCTCGCGCAGAGGAGTTGCAACGCGCCAGCAAATATAAATCTGAATTCCTAGCGAACATGTCACACGAGTTACGCACGCCGCTTAACAGCTCAATGATTCTGGCAAAACTCTTAGCAGAAAACGCCAAGGGAAATCTCAACGAAGAACAAATCCAATTCGCTAGAAGTATTTATTCTGCGGGCAATGACTTACTGGATTTAATCAACGATATCCTCGATATTTCCAAAGTAGAAGCAGGCAAACTCGAATTAATGCCAGAGAATCTATCGCTGAACCGACTCACCGATTCACTGAAGATGACATTCAAACCACTAGCGGAACAAAAGCAGCTTCGCTTTATTACGCAAGTCGACGAAAGCCTTCCAAAAACTATTTTTACTGACCAGCAACGTTTGGAACAAATCCTCAAGAATCTCTTGTCCAATGCGATTAAATTTACAGATACCGGAGAGATCACCTTAGCTCTCTCCAAGGATTCAGATAGTTCACTCATATTCTCCGTAACAGATTCTGGAATAGGTATTGCGCCAGATCAGCAGGAAATAATATTTGAAGCTTTCCAGCAAGCTGATGGCAGCATAAGCCGTCGCTACGGCGGAACTGGTTTAGGCTTATCTATATCAAGGGATTTGGTAAAACTACTGGGCGGATCTATCAGCGTTGTGAGTCAACCCGGCAATGGCAGCACATTCAGTTTGCACCTGCCCTACTCCATTCCCGATGCAAATGAAATTGCACAAGAAAAAGCCGCGCACACTGCATCGCAGAGCGCATCGCCATCATTACTAAGTTCGACGATTTCATTACACAGCGCACCAGCGGAGTCCATTAACAGTAATACGGGCATTGCGGCGGTGGAATTTCCAGATGATCGCCATAAAGATCTTTCCACAGGGCGTACCGTGTTAGTCATTGAAGACGACACTGAATTCGCAAAGATTCTTTATACGCTCGCCCACGAATTAAAATACCAATGCCTGATTGCAACAAACGCAACCGAGGGCTTGACCTTAGCCAGTGAATTCGTACCTGACGCTATTTTGTTGGACATAGGTTTGCCCGATGTATCCGGCATGAGCGTATTGCAAAAATTAAAATCAAACCCATTAACGCGCCATATTCCCGTGCATATAGTTTCAGCATCAGACCGAGCCGAAGCCGCGCTGCAATTAGGTGCTGTTGGCGTGGCTATTAAGCCTGCAACGAGAGAACGCCTTAAAGATGTTTTTGAAAAACTGGAATCAAAACTAACGCAAAAGCTGAAAAAAGTGTTGCTCGTAGAAGACGATGAGCTGCAGCGTCACAGTGTTATGCAACTTATTGGCGATGAAGATATAGAAATTACTGCCGTTGAATCAGGCAAAGAAGCCATAGCGCACCTCAACAACACTATTTTCGATTGCATGATCATCGATCTAAAACTACCGGACATGCAAGGTCATGAATTGCTGCAACGCATGTCGAATGAAGACATTTGTAGTTTTCCACCGGTCATTGTTTACACAGGACGAAACTTAACGCGCGACGAAGAGAACAATCTACTCAAATACTCTCGCTCAATTATTATTAAGGGAGCGCGTTCACCTGAACGCCTGTTGGATGAAGTGACTCTCTTTTTACATAAAGTTGAATCACAACTTTCTACTGAACGGCAATTTATGCTGAAGACAGTTCGCGGGCGAGATCGCGCACTCGAAGGCCGGAAAATTTTATTAGTCGATGACGATGTAAGAAATATTTTTGCACTAACGGGAGCGCTAGAACAAAAAGGTGCGGTAATTGAAGTGGCACGCAACGGTTTTGAAGCGATCGATAAGATGAATCAATTCCCTGATGTGGATTTGATCCTTATGGATATTATGATGCCCGGAATGGATGGATTGGAAGCTACTCGCCGCATTCGCAGTGACGCACGCTTTCAAAAAATTCCAATCGTTGCCGTAACGGCTAAAGCCATGAAAGATGATCAGGAGCAATGTATTAGAGCAGGTGCATCTGACTACTTGGCAAAGCCGATTGATATTGATCGATTGTATTCGTTGCTCCGAGTGTGGATGCCAACCATGGAACGTATTTAATGCACCATACTGATATTGACATTGAAATAAAGTTGCTGCTTGAGGCGATATTTTTAAAATACAGTTACGACTTTCGTGATTACTCCGGCGCCTCTGTAAAGAGGCGGCTATTGCACGCCGTTAAGCACTTAAAATACGAGTCTATTTCAGCATTACAAGCGCGTGTTTTACACAACCCAGATGCATTTATGGAATTGTTACAATACATAACAATTCCAACGACTGAAATGTTCCGCGATCCGGACTATTTTTTAGCACTACGCAAGGACGTTGTTCCTTTTTTAAAGACCTACCCTTCTTTAAAGATTTGGATTGCAGGATGTAGCACCGGAGAAGAACTTTATTCAATGGCTATTTTACTTAAAGAAGAAGGGCTATTAGAACGCAGTATTATTTATGCAACAGATATAAACCCTGTATCACTTGAAAAAGCACGCAAAGGAATTTTTTCATTAGAGCGAGTACGCTCCTACACCAACAATTATCAACAGTCTGGCGGAAAAGCAGCCTTCTCTGATTACTACACTGCCGCCTACAACAGCGCGCTATTTGATAAATCTTTGTGCGAAAATATTAGCTTTGCAGATCACAGCCTAGCAACCGATAGCGTTTTTGCCGAAACGCATTTGATCAGTTGTCGCAATGTCATGATTTACTTTAATCACGCATTGCAAGATCGGGCTTTGGGTTTATTTCATGAGTCTTTATGTAGACGCGGGTTCTTGGGGCTCGGCAGTAAAGAAAGTTTAGATTTTTCCGGCTACGCCAATTTGTTTGAGCCCCTGGTTAAACCGCAACGTATTTTTCGTAAGCTTTAGAGAATTAATAGTGGAAACTGAACTGCAGCCTATCAAAGCTATTGTCATTGGAGCATCTGCCGGTGGGATAACAGCATTGTTAAAACTGCTTAAACCGTTGCCTAGCAGTTTTCCATTACCGATTGCGATTGTTTTGCACCTACCCCAAAGTCGTGATAGCAAGTTGGCTGACGTATTTCAGTACCATTTTGCAATGAATGTACAACAAGCGCTGGATAAAGAATGGATACAACCTGGCGTAATTTATTTTGCACCAGCGGGATACCATTTATCCATCGAGAAAAATTTTAGCTTTTCGTTAAGTTGTGAAGAACCAGAATCTTTTGCCCGGCCATCAATTGATGTATTGATGCAATCTGCGGCTGACGCTTATGGTTCACTTCTCACAGGCATTTTACTCACCGGTGCAAACCATGATGGTGCTGCTGGCCTTGAAAGCCTTACGTTGGCCGGTGGCTTAAGTATTGTGCAAGATCCAGAAGAAGCAGAGACGCCTATAATGCCGCAAACCGCCATTAAGCGTTGCCAACCTAAACTCATACTCAAGTTGGATGAGATTCATAATGTACTCATCAACTTAGGGAAAAACTATGGCCGCTAAAAAGATCACCAAGCTACTTATCGTAGATGATTTGCCGGAAAATCTGCTGGCCTTATCTAAAATAATTGAAGCAGATGACCGTGAAATTTACCACGCACAGTCTGGCGAAGAGGCTTTGGCATTACTGCTTGAACATGAATTTGCGCTCGCCATACTTGATGTAATGATGCCGGAAATGAATGGATTTGAATTGGCCCAGTTGATGCGAGGCGCCGAGCGAACTCGCCATACGCCTATCGTTTTTGTGAGCGCTAGTGGCCGCGAACTTAACTATATTTTTAAAGGTTACGAAACGGGTGCGGTAGATTTTTTATATAAACCGCTCGATGTGTCAGCTGTTAAAAGCAAAGTAAATGTGTTTGTATCCCTCTATCAACAACGGGCACAAGTTAAGCAGCAAGTGGAAGAGCTGGAGGCAAGCCGTAACGAACTGCGAAAAACGCAGGCAGAACTGGAGCGCGCACTGAAAATGCGCGACGATTTTATGTCTTTGGTTGGTCACGAACTGCGAACGCCATTAAATACGTTGCATGTTGAAACACAACTTCGTCAAATTCAAATAGCCAAAGGGAATATGGTTGCCTTCACACCCGAAAAGCTACAAGAGATGATTGCGCGCGATGGACGCCAAATTCAAAGCATGATCCGCCTGATCAATGATATGAATGATGTTTCCCGTATTGATAACGATAAATTAACGATTCGTATCGCTGAATCGAATCTATCTTCGCTTTTGCAACGTATCGCGGAAGACCTCTCATTTCAGGCCAAAGCAGCAAATCGTGAATTTATTGTAGCGCTTGAAGAAAATGTCATTGGAATGTGGGATGAGTTTCGCATAGAACAAATTATCATCAATTTGCTGACCAATGCCTTGCGTTATGGCGGTGATCGCGACATTGATATAAACCTACAAGCCCACAATGGCTTCGCCCAATTAAAGGTTAGAGATTACGGCGTAGGTATTAACCTTGACGAGCAGCAGCGCATCTTTGAAAAATTTGTGCGAGGCGAGAACAAAAAAGTGAGTGAAGGCTTGGGTATGGGCTTATATATTGCGCGCCAGCTAGCACACGCGCACAAGGGTGAATTGTCTGTAGAAAGTAAGCCCGGGGAGGGGTCAACCTTTATTTTAAGTTTACCGTTACGGGTGGCCAACCCAGCGAGGTAAGCGGAGAAATATGAACGCACTCTCATTACAAAACTCTGTGTTGGCTGTTGAGGGTAACCCGGATAAAGCAGATTTCCTTGTACAACCCATGGAATTTGCAGTCATCACGCAAAAGCCGCCTAGACAACTGATGCAGCGCTCACAGACTATGCGCCCAACTCAAGCCTTAGGAAGCCAGTCGCTTTTAACCAATAAACGACCAAATCTATCATTCGGGATAAGCTAACCGCACCGCTGAAAGCGAAGGCCACTTAAATCAATCAAACCTAAACAGATAACCTCTACGCAGTTCCGCAAAAAACGATAACAAGAATAAAAGCATTCAGCTGTCATTATGCTTCGCAGCTTAAGGTGTCTTTTCGCTCACCTGAACCCATAACAAAGGTGAAACCGCTAATTTCGCTAAATTTCCAGATGTAATACAATTAGCCACCCTATCCTGGCAGCTGCCCAGCGATTGGAGCCCCTTTTATGTACAGTGACGCCCCTATGAAGAAATGGTTTGCCGCTCTGGTTCTTTGCTCCTTAAGCATTCACACCTATGCCGATATTTTTTGGCGTTTTAGAAACCCGGACGGCACAACCAAATGGCAATGGGTTGCTAACTTTTCCAGCAGTGTCCTCATACTTACGTTGCTGGTTGTGATGATCTTTTTAATTCTGGCGAACCGCCGCGCAGGTCGCGCTAACCGGGAATTAACCGATATTAAATCTACCCTTGAGGACCGTGTAGCACGCAGGACGGCATCCTTAATCGAAACCACAGAAGCACTTAAAAGCCGCGAGCAATATATCACCAGTATTGTTGAATCAATGCCGTTGATGCTTATAGGTTTAAATCAGAATATGGACGTTATTCAGTGGAACCAAGTTGCGGAAACTTCAACTGGCCGCCCCATTGCCAGCGTACTTGGTAAAAAATTGTGGGATGCCTACCCAGCCATTACATTGACCCCTGAGCAAGTTAGTGAAGTTTTGCAAACACGCAAAACCATGACCATTAAACACAGCCAACGCGATCAATATTATTTTGACATTACGGTGTATGCCCTTACCGACAAAGGTGAGACTGGCGTAGTTATTTTGGTAGATGACATCACCAAACAAATGAAAGCTGAAAGCAAAGTATCAGAGCGTGACAAAATTTCTGCCATGGGCGAATTGGCATCAGCGATGGCGTACGATATTAATTTGCCTCTGCAATCCATTTTATCCAGTTTGGATGATGCACAAGAAAAGTTATCCACCAATGATGTTACTTCAACTAAAAGCGAGCTAATGGGCACACTCAAAAATGCTTGCTTTAGTGGAAAGCAAGCATCAGCTATTATTCAAAATCTCTTGGATTTATCCAGCAGCCATCACGACGAAAAATCGCCTGCTGATATTAGGCGCTTGATGGATGAAAGTATTTCACTCGCTGACTCATTGTTCACCGATCTATCGGGTTTGCGCTTTAGCGACATAAACATTACACGTCACTATCACGATGGCTTACCGCAAATTCCTTGCTACTACTCTGAGCTGCAGCAAGTATTTGTGCGTCTACTACGCAATGCTTTCCACTCACTGAATAATGACGCACAGGCCAGCCCTGCAATAAATGTTGAAATCAGTGAGTTTTATGATTCGCTGTGGATTAAGGTTCAACACAATGGTCGGCCCTTGAGCCCCTTAGAGCAAGAAGATATTTTTCAACCTTTCTTTTCAATTTCAGATCGCGAGCCTGCGTGCCCGGTTGAGCAACGTTTGTCTTATTCTTATTTTATTATTACCGATCACCATCATGGGCAAATGTCAGTTACGTCTGACGAAAAGTTCGGCACCTGCTTCAATATTCAATTACCACTTGCGTAATGTAAAGTGCTCCCAAACAAAAAAGCCGGCTCTTAATGAGCCGGCTTTTTTGTTTGCTTGAATAATATTATTCAAGCAAACTGCGTAACATCCACGCTGTTTTTTCATGTAGCTGAATTCGCTGCGTTAATAAATCTGCGGTTGCCTCGTCATTAGCCTTGTCAACCACCTCATACAATGAACGAGCCGTGCGCACGACCGCTTCCTGTCCTTCTACCAATAAGCGAATCATGTCTTGCGCCTTTGGAATTCCATCCTCTTCTTTAATACTACTCAGCGCGGCAAATTGTTTATATGTGCCTGGCGCATAAACGCCCAAGGAACGAATACGCTCTGCAATCACATCAACAGCCAAGGCTAGTTCTGTATATTGCGTTTCAAACATCAAATGTAAGGTTTGAAACATTGGGCCAGTAACATTCCAGTGAAAGTTATGGGTTTTCAAGTAAAGCGTATACGTATCCGCCAGTAGTTTGGATAACCCCTGCGCGATTTCTTGTCGATCTTGTTCGTTGATACCGATATTAATGTTCATAAGACAATCTCCTTGGTAAGTTCCCAAATCATATCGCTCTGAAATTCCACGCACCAGTAGATTTTTCTTATGAAGCTTATTGTATAGAGCAAGGTGAATTAAGGTGCCCCATCAAAATCCAACCGCGCTTACGTTCGCGGTGTCGAATGTACATATCTGCAATATCAGCAGGAACTTGTTCAGACGAAAAATGCTGAAATCCCAACGTAAGATAGAATCTTTGCAGATGAGGGAGTGCGTAACAATAGCAGTCTCCGCCCAAGATAGGCATGAGGTGACGCAACAGATAACTCGCTATTCCCTTGTGGCGCAACTCAGGCTCTACACAAAGATTGCGCAACAAAAAATGGCCCGAACGCTGAGGAATTAAACGCGCCGCCGCAACGATTTTACCACCCATAGTTAGGCTATAAACCCGTTCAAATCGCCCACATTTAACACGATAATTGCAGCTGGAATAAAATCGGTTAACCAGCGGTAACCTAAGCTCACTTACCAACTCAATAGAAAATATTTCAAGGTCTACATCAGACAGCATCGTAAAATTTATTTTTTCTCTTCGGTGTTTGCAGGGTCTTCCATGCTATCTAAAGGGAATAGTTTGTCCAGACCTTGGTCCTCATCATTCATGGGAATGTGCGCAGGATCTTCATCTGATAAATCAATCTCTGTTTTTTCCGTTGTTTTGGCAGTTTCAGTAACTGGCGTTTTATTGGTTGCATTCGATTTAACATCGCTTGGACTAGCGTTTAAGGTCTTCTCAAATTCTGCCAATTCATCTTTTGCTTTACCACCTATAAAGAACCTATACGCAAAATAAATCGCCGCAATTAACAGTAGGTTTCCAAGACCAATACCAATATAGAGCAACAAATTATTGGATTTGTCAGCAGGTTTTTCCTCTACCTTTTGCTCCTCTTTTACCGCTGGCTCCGATGATTGTGCTTCTTCAGTTTTTTTAGCGGTGTAGGTGAATGTATCTGCATGAAGTTTTTCGTCCAGTTTGTCACCGTCCAGAAGTTCGCCTTGAGCATGAATATCAATTTGATATTCGCCTTCTTGCACGGGAGAGAAAGAAAACTCCCAGCGATTCGGCTCCAAGAAATTTAAATTTTTCTCCATGTTATTATTTTGCGAATTTTTAATACTAACGCGTACCTGAGTCTTTTTAACGTCAACTAGTTTTTCGTCTGTTGAAATTTTATAGGTATAGGTAAGTTTTCCGTGATCATCAGTCGCACTGGCTTTTTCTAATACCATTACGCTATCACGCACAGTTAAACTGTGTTTAAACTCGCGCTTAAACGTTTTGCCATCCACATATACATGAACTTCATAATCGCCAACTGTGGGAAATGTATCCAAGCTTTGGTGGAACAAACCATCTGCGGGTAAAGCTCCTGCTGGGAAGGACAAGCTTGTATTTTCTTCCGTTTTTTCTTTCGCGACTATTGCATTTGCTTCCAGCAAACTTAAAAAGGTTTGATCCGTAATGGTTTTACCATTTTCCTGAAATGAATAAGTGAGATTCAAGATATCTTTACTGTGAATATTATTTTTTAAAGGCTCCATTACTAACTGCAAGTTACTTACGACAGTAATGCGACTTTGAGGAGCAATTTCAGTTTTAATTTTCCATTGACCTGGCTTAGGCACGTCTGCCGTAATCAAATCATACGCATCAGTACGATACCAATTGATACCATCAGCAGGATTGGTAGCGGAGTATTGCTTTCCTTCGGGCGATTCAATAATAGTTCTATCTTCGCCTGGTTTACGGAAAATCAATGCAGTGAATTCTTTAATACTGGCATCAACCAAGAATCCATTATTCTCCAAAGGAACCCGTTCCGCAGGAACTGCTTGGTCAAAGATTTTTAAAAATACGCTCATCAACTGATCAGCAGAGGCTGCCAAGGTATATACACCATCGGTTGCAATCGATATTTTCTTGAGTAAATCGGTATCGGAGTTTTCTGAAAGAGCAACCGTATGAACTATGTAACCTGCTGCTTTAAGACCGGGTAAAATCTCGTTAATGATGCGCTGACGTTCCGTGTTATTTACAACGGCGTCTTTCCCAATATCTACCACGCCATCTGTTAATAAAACGATATGCGTTTTGTAATCAGGACTCATGGATTTTTTATCGAAACTCACTTCATCCAAGCCTTTACCAATGTTGGTGTACATGGCGATGGAATTGATTTCGTTGGATTTTGCAGCAGCTTGTTTGCGCCAGTTTGCGTCAACGGGCTTGAGTGGCATTAACATATTGACAGAATTGCCAAAGGTCCAAACGCCTGCGCGGCTTTTATCTGGCAGCAAGCGAACAAGTAAATCTAATGCTGGTTTGCGCAAATTTTTAGGATCTGTTTGCTTCATGCTGCCCGAGATATCAATCAGAACACGAACGTCTGAAGGCAATATTTTTGTTGTGTGAGCCTCGGCTACCGCCTTAGTTTCGGCAGCCGTTTGCGCACTGGGTTTAGGTTCTTCTTTTTTTTCTGCAGCGCTGCTTTTTGCTGACTCAGAAGCAGCAGGAATTTGCGCTTTTGGTGCTTCGTGCGATTGCGCGAAAAGGGTCGGGCTAAAACCCAACACAATAATGAGCGCTAAAAAATGACTTATTCTGTTTCGCATAATGAAAGCCTTTTGGCAGGCAGCAATGTTAAATGTGTGAGGAGCAACCCTAAATTTGCGTAATATCTTCATACATTTATAGCAGTTAAACTGTAAATCGCCATTTTCCTGACACCACAAATGAAAAAAGCCAGCGTTTGCTGGCTTTCTACTGACTTCAACACTAATCCCTTACTGCTCGCATGGGAATTTCGCCTTTAAGCAGCTCTTCTCTCGCTTCGTATTCGTCTTTACTCAACCCACGAGATGATGATCTAACCACAGGGGATTCATGCCGACGCCCGCCGTGGTGCTCAACGCGACGAGAACCACGCGATGATGTATTTCTTCCCGACCGAGGCTTACCGGAACGCGTTTTTTGATCACCCGATTTGCGGGTAAATATAACGAACACCGCAACCAGGATAATGCCAATTAACCAAATGCCTACCATGACCTTAACCAAAGGCATAATGGCTTGCGGGCCGTTTGATATGCCTTCAAACACCAACGTATAAATCGCAGGCGCCATGGTCATGGTTTCAGCGTCAATTGCGTAGGGTGTGAACAACATAGTCATGACAGTCACAACTGCAGCGTAACGCACGAATCGCCACGCCCATAAAAACATCCACCAAGCCGCAATTGTGCAGCCAAGGCTACCTGCAAAATAAATCGCCCAAGCATATTGCAGAGTTGTTATTTGATTCATGAGTTCTCCTACACCCAACGTACAACGTATTCTTCAAGATCATCAGGATTAACTGAATTTTCAGGCACAACCAACCCCGCAACAGACATGCCCGCCTTATGCACGGACTCGGGGTCACCAGAAACTAATGGATGCCAGTCAAACAGTGGAATGCCCTCATCAATTAAACGATAGGCGCAGGTTTCAGGCAACCAATAGGTTTCTTGTACCGATTCCGGTGTAAGTGCAATGCAATCTGGAACATGCACTTGGCGCTCTTCATACACTTGGCATTTACAACTGGCATCATCAAGAAAACGGCAGGCCACTTTGGTGTAGAAAACATCTCCCGTATCCTCATCTTCCAACTTGTGTAAGCAGCACTTACCACAGCCGTCGCACAAAGACTCAAATTCTGTGCGCGACATTTCATGCAACTTCTTCGCACGCCAAAAAACTTGTACCGGCATTTTAGGTTCCCGAGTGGTTTATTGACCTGAAAGTTTGGAATTTTTAGCGCGCATGGATTGCATTTCTGGATCCTGCTCATTGCGCGGTGGCATTTGCAAATAGTAACCTTGAGCCTCCAAGCTTTCTGCGACTTTCTCTACACTCACGCGAGCTAACTTTTTGTCTGGCGTTAGCAGAATTACCATTGCAGGCTGCGGTTTTCCAAAAAGCGTTAATAGCTCTTCTGGAACCTTTGACAGGCCCTCTTCTTTTTTAACATAAAGATACATACCCTCTTCTTTCGGGCTGCGGTAAATTTGGCAAATAATTTTCATGCGTGCTTGTTACTCAGTCTAAAAATTTAATCGGGAATCGAGGATGCATCTGGCTCAGTGTGCGCTTTGCTACTGGCCGAAAATTTCTGCGCAAGTTCCAACAATCCTTTTCCGATAAGCTCATAACGCCACCCCAACAAACGCGTTGGCAAGGTGTAAGCTCCGCCTTTTAAACCTGAGCGCGCTAGCGCTTCATATTCCTTCTTGCGGATGAGCAATTCTGGCGGCAGGTTTAACGCTTCCGCCACGTCACGCACATATTTCTTCAGGGATTTCATCAAAGGCGCTTCCCCCAAAGCGAGAGGAGCATCAAGGCGCGCAGGCCAACTCACGGCATCTGTTGCAGCGCTGGCTTTTACCATTGCCAGAATCGTCTCAGTATCTGCTCGCAAAGTTCGTGAAGGAATATCTTCAACGCGCTGCAAATCAATTGCATCTTGCGGTTGCTTTCGTGCAATTTCAAATAACGAAGGTTCTTTGATGAGACGATTGCGCGGAATATCGCGCGCGCGCGATTCGGTTTCTCGCCAAATACAGAGGTCACGCAAAATAGCTAACTCCTGCGGGCGCAATTTCCAGGCAAAACCCACTTTGTGGAAGGCTTCGGAAAAGTCATCCGGTTTACGCGCATTGGTAACGAGATCAACGCAATCGCTTTTAACCCATTGCAAACGCTCGCTGGCTTTTAGCAGCTGCAATAATTTTCCGTACACAATCAACATGTGAGCAACGTCGAGCGCAGCGTATTTTAATTGCGATGCACTCAAAGGCCGCTGCAACCAATCTGAGCGCGTTTCATCCTTTGGTATTTCCACACCGAGTGCCGCTTTTATTAGACCGGCGTAACCAAGTGAAAAACCAAAACCTGCAAACGCGGCCGCAATTTGTGTATCAAAAATGGGCGAAGGAACTACACCCAACAATCGCTCGAAAACCTCTATATCTTCAGAACAGGAATGCAGAACCTTAATAACTTGCTCATCCAGCATTAATTCACGCAACGGCGAAAAATCCTGAATCGCGAGTGGGTCAACCAAAAAACTGGTTTTGCCATCACCTAATTGAATTAAGCCCGCGATGGGATAGAAAGTATCCGTTCGCATAAATTCCGTATCAACAGCAATCGCTGCTTGTTGACGCAAACGCGCGCACAAATCTGCAAGCTCCGCGTCTTGCGCGATCCAAACGGGCTCAGAGGAAATGATCATAGGTTAAAAATTTCTGCGGCTGGCGAAAGCATGCGCTAAGGTTCCGCCATCAATAAATTCAAGCTCGCCCCCTAAAGGCACGCCGTGGGCAATACGCGATACCAATACTTGATGCTGTTTGGCACGCTCACTGATGTAATAGGCTGTGGCCTCGCCTTCCACCGTAGGGTTGGTCGCCAAAATAATTTCTTTGATAGGTTCACCGCTCGCCGCAGATTCTTGCAACAACCGCATCAACTGGTCTATGCCGATATCTTCGGGACCTATACCATCGATGGGTGAGAGATGACCAAGCAACACAAAATATTTACCTTGGTAAGTACCAGATTGCTCAATCGCCAGCACATCTGCTGGCGTTTCAACCACACACAAAATGCTATTGTCGCGACGATTGTTCGCGCAAATCCCGCAATGCGTTTGCTCAGTGAGCGTGCGGCAACGTTGGCAGCGCCCTACACCATCAACCGCGTTATGTAAGCTTTGCGCTAAACGCTCAGCCCCTTCACGGTCGCGCTCTAATAAATGCAAGGCCATACGCTGCGCAGATTTTGGGCCAACGCCGGGCAAGCAACGGAGCGAGGACATGAGTTCGTCGATTAAAGGGCTGAACATCGTTTAATTTTGTCTCAATAATTTTTTCTAAAAAACTTCATGTGGTACGAAGTCGTCATCCTCGCGTAGCGGGACTAAGCACAAAGTGCTTGAACAACCGCAGGTTGGCCCAAAGGGCGAGCAAAGCGAGTAATCCAGCGGTTAAAAAAAATCAAAGCTGGATCTCCGCTACGCGAAGATGACGACTCCCTTCTTAAATACCATTTTTCATTTGATTTATTACTGCAATCAAAACGGCATTTTGAAATCGGCTGGTAAACCCATGCCCGCTGTCATCTTGGCCATTTGATCGCGATTTTGGGTTTCGATTTTTCGTACGGCATCATTAACAGCCGCTGCGAGCAAATCTTCGAGCATTTCTTTGTCTTCGCTCATCAAACTATCATCAATGCTCACACGTTTTACGTCATGACGACCAGTCATGACTACAGAGACCAAACCCGCTCCCGCTTCGCCTTTCACTTCAGCTTGAGCAATTTGTTCCTGCATTTTTTGCATATTCGCTTGCATTTGCTGCGCTTGTTTCATTAAGTCGCCGATGTTCATAGCTACCTCAAAATCAATTAAATAGGTTGTATCGTTTCTTCGCGCAGTGTCGCGCCAAAATGTTCAATAAGTTGCTGTACTACAGGGTCTGTTTTAATCGCATTCACGGCGTTGGCATAGCGGGCTTCTTGTTGCCGCTTAGCGATCAACGCAGGTGTTTCCGCCGTTAACTTTCCAGGCTGAATTTTGACGTGCACGCGCTCGATAAAATAATTGCTTAGCAAATCCGCCAAGCGCTGCTGATGGCTGGGGTCGTAAAGAGTGCTGTTGTTTTCGTCCACAATAAAATGAAATTCATTGCCGCTACGAGTCACCATTTGGCAATTAGCGATAGTGCTTTGCAAAATCCCCGTCACCCCCAAGCCCAAATAAATTTCTGGCCAATCTTGTACCGTCGCGTGTTCGTAAGATATTTTCCGAATCGCTGCAGGTGGTGCATTAGGAATAATATCCTGATGAACTGTTTGTACCGCTGGCTGCATTACAACGTCAGGTTTGGTTTCAACCACTACCGCCGCCTGAGTTTCAGGCGCTTCAGACTTTTTTGGTTGGGGCACCTCATCTGCAGGCGCATAGTCTTCAGCATCGAGATAAGCGGGCGCTGCTGCATACTCGTCGTACTCATCAGCACTCGCGTCAGGCGCATTATCGTAGGGGCCATCAAAAGGCGGTGGCGATTGCAAATTAGATGTAGGTTGAATTGGAGCGTCTTGAATTGGTGCTTGCTGCACTGGTGCGGGCGCTGGCGCTTGCAGTGGAACAACCTGTGCGGCCGGCGCGACCGGAATTTGCGGAACAGGTGCCGGAGCAGTTACTGCAACGGGTTGTGATTTTAAAGGCGTGGAAGATTGCGGCAAGGATTGCGTGGGAACATCCACAACTCCTTGCGGCTTAAACGCCAACATGCGCAAGAGCACCATTTCAAATCCGGCGCGCGCATCGGGTGCTAGCGGCAAATCGCGACGGCCAAGCAAGGCAGTTTGGTAAAACAACTGCACATCTTCCGCAGGCAACTGCTGGGCAAGCTGCATAATTCGCTCTTTGTCGCCGTGGCTATTATCCACTGCCTCCGGCAACGCTTGGGCGATGGCAATTCGATGCAAAACCGAGAGCATTTCTGCCAAGGCGTTTGCATAATCGGGTGCTTGTTCTGCCATATTTTGAACAGCAGCCAAAATGGCTTTGCCATCTAAAGATGCTAGTGCATTGACGATTTCGTAAACAGCAGTTTGATCTAAAGTCCCGAGCATCGCGGCAACTTCAGATTGAGTGATTTTGCCAGAACCGTAGGAAATAGACTGATCTGTAAGGCTCAATGCATCGCGCATACTGCCATCTGCAGCACGGCCCAATAACCAAAGCGCGCTTTCCTCAAAGGGAATCACTTCTTGTTCCAGTACGAACTTGAGGTGATTAACAATGCGCTCTGGAGTCATATTTTTGAGATTGAACTGCAAGCAGCGTGACAAAATTGTCATTGGCAGCTTTTGCGGATCAGTGGTCGCGAGCAAAAATTTTACGTGTGGCGGCGGCTCTTCAAGCGTCTTTAAAAGCGCGTTAAAGCTGCTGTTGGACAGCATGTGAACTTCGTCGATCAGGTAAACCTTATAGCGACCACGAGTCGGCGCGTATTGGACGTTTTCTAGGAGCTCACGGGTATCTTCAACTTTAGTACGGGACGCCGCGTCAACTTCGATCAGGTCAACAAAACGACCTTCAGCAATTTCACGGCAAGCCGAACAAGTGCCGCAAGGCTCAGAGCTAACACCCGTTTCACAATTGAGGCATTTAGCCAGAATTCGCGCAATAGTGGTTTTACCCACGCCACGCGTGCCCGTAAACAAGTAGGCATGATGCAAACGGTTATGATCAAGCGCGTTAATCAATGCTTGTAAAACATGCTCTTGCCCCACCATTTCACGAAAAATGCGTGGACGCCATTTACGAGCAAGGACTTGATAACTCATGCCGATAATTAACCTTCACAAAGCCAATAGGAAGACGCTAAAAATGAAGGCGATTATAGCCTTTCAAGTCTCAAATAGACACGCGAAAGATCGCTCACGAGTTAAACACAAATAAAGATGAAACAGAGGTAAAGCGAAGATGGAGGCAATCTAACCAGCCACACCCCGGCACATAACTAACTGCTACCGTTGCTCCCTTCCGGGCCTGGCGGGGTTCACAGGTCATCATTGCGAGGGGACCGGCTAGATCACCATTGCGGCTTGCAAGAATAGAACACGCGCCTTGCAAGAGGCGCGCATTATCAACAGTTTCATTTGCCATTGCAAGGCGCAATTGCGTTGCAATGGTACTTACGAGGAACTTAAAAGACACTTAAACGCCATCTTAATTTCCTGATCGCAAAAGCTTACTGTTGGATGGGAATTAGTTTAATTTCTACACGACGGTTAGCTTGCCGCCCTTCTTCACTGGCATTGCTCGCGATAGGATTAGCGGGACCATAACCGGCTGAATCAATACGATCACTTGCCACACCCTGCGCCAACAAATACGTGCGAACGCTTGCGGCGCGGTCTTCACTCAAACGTTGATTGAGGGACAAGGGGCCAGTGGAATCCGTGTAACCACTGATGCGTACAGACGTTTGGTCATATTGCTTGAGCGCTTGCGCCACCGAATTCAACACTGAATAGAAATCAGCGCGAATATCCGATTTGCCCACCGCAAAGGTAATGTTACCGGGCATAATCAAATTTAAATCATTGCCTTGGCGGTTAACTTGCACGCCGCTGTCTTTGAGTTTTTCACGCAGCTCTTTTTCTTGCTTGTCCATGTAATGACCAACACCACCGCCGACAGCAGCACCTATTACCGCACCCGTCAGTGCGCCACGTCCTCGGTCACTTTTGCTAGATGCCGCCGCCCCTAGAATCGCACCTGCAATTACACCTATGCCCGCACCTTTTTTAGTTTTGACATTGTCGCCATTTTGGGAGCCAGTGGTGGCGCAGCCGCTGAATGCGATGACAGATAAGAAAACGATTAATTTTTTCATGTGTGTATCTCTCAATAACTATTCAAAAAATCAGGAAAATTTGACCAACCTTAATACTTCTCCGCAGACGAAGCTTAAAGGAAAACGTTCTTGGAAAAACCCGGGCCCCCATCGGAAAAGTTGGAATCGACAAATCAGTTGGCAAGCTGGGGCGAGGCTGCGAGAATGCAAGCCACTTAGCGCACTATAGGCACAGTCCACATGCACAACCACCCCATCTGGAAATCTCTCGGCATTTTCTTAGTTGTTTTATCAGTCAGCTTAATTGCGGGCTGTAAAAACTACTCCGTTAGCCTAAACAACAATGTTGTTTATACGCCGCCATCAATCTTTAAAGATTTTGCAATTGCTGACGCGAACCTGCGTGCATGCGTTGAACAAACCATATTGGATAAACGCATCAGCAAAGCGGAAGATCTTAAACAACTCAATTGCAGCCATGCGGGCATTGCTTCGCTCGCAGGGCTAGAAAAATTTTACGCGATTGAGCATTTGAATCTTGCCGAAAATGCCATTCAATCAATAGCGCCAATTACAAATATCAGTACCTTGAAAGTTTTGATCCTACGTAAAAACAACTTAACCAACGCTGAACCACTACTGCACCTTATGGCTTTGCAAGAAGTGGATGTCTCAGAGAATGGCAACTTGGTCTGCCGCGATTTGAAACAACTCGCTAACAATTTTCAACACAGTAAGCTGAAGTTGGCACTGCCGGAACAATGCCATTGATTCAGTGCACCATATAAAGAAAAAGCCATGCAGTGTTGAGCTGCATGGCTTTTTTTATTTACATTAATTTTAGCGTACAAACATTAAACCAATGGTGTTTCTGAATTGGTGCATGACTTTCATTCGCACTGGCTCATGATTGATGGGGCCAATGGATTTTCTAAACATCACCATAACTTCTGTACCAATAGGTGGGCATGGCTGGTTTTCAATTTGGACTTGTGCACCGCCATCTGATACGTCTTTGGCAAAACCCACAATAGTCCCAAAGCTGGGGTTGCTCATTTCTACGCGAACCGATGTGGTAGTCCGTTCAAACAGGCGTCTTTCAATCACAGCAGATCCCCTTGGTTTTTATTACGCTTATTGCAGAGATCTAAGGGCAGATAGCTCCGCCCCTAGTTAAAACATTTATTAGAAAGTCAGTACGTTTAAAAAGTCAGACCTAAACGATTGCCTACGATCTCGTAAGATTCGACCACGTTACCCAAGTTTTGGCGGAAGCGGTCTTTATCTAATTTCTCGCGAGTGTCTTTATCCCACAAGCGGCATCCGTCTGGAGAGAATTCATCACCCAGAATAACTTCACCTTTAAACAAACCGAATTCCACTTTGAAATCCACCAGCAACATATTGCCGCTCGCAAACAAGTCTTTCAGGATAGCGTTAATTTTGAAGGTCAATTCTTTCATACGCGCCAATTGTTCAGGCGTTGCCCAGCCAAAGGATTGCACGTGAGACTCATTCACCATTGGGTCGCCCAGCGCATCGTTCTTCAAAAACAATTCAAACGTGGGCGGATTCAATTCCAAGCCTTCTTGAACACCCAAGCGACGCACCAATGAACCGGCAGCCAAGTTGCGAATAACGCACTCAACCGGAATCATTTGCATTTTTTTCACAAGCACTTCGTTGTCAGACAACAATTTTTCAAAGTGAGTTGGAATGCCTGCTTCTTGCAATTTACCCATGATGAAGGCGTTGAACTTGTTGTTCACCATACCTTTGCGATCCAATTGCTCGATTCGTTTACCATCGAATGCAGAAGTATCGTTACGAAACACCATGATCACGCGATCTGGATCATCGGTTGTGTAAACTGATTTGGCTTTGCCAGCATAGAGCTCTTCGCGCTTTTCCATCGTTGTACTCACTTAAGTTGAAAAATAATTCTAGTCGACTTTTGGGATTATGCTCAGGCAATAGCGGCTACGCGCCGCTCCTGAACAACTGCCAGCCAGTCAAAACCTTGATCCTGGCAGGCGTAGGTTACTTGTTGTATGGCTTGGGTAACGGGCTCCAAGGCAGCGCGAGCCACCTCAAGAGAATTGTTCTTTTGGCTGATATGGGCCACCACCAAATGCTGTAATCGTTGAGTATCTATCCGCTGTAAAAAGCCTGCTGCTTGTTGATTGCTCAAATGCCCCCATTGACCACCGACCCGCTGCTTGAGTGAGGGGGGATAAGGGCCAGAAGCGAGCATAAACGGATCGTGATTTGCCTCAAGCAGCATGGCATCGCAGGCTTGGTAAGCCTCTTCCACGTGGGGCGTAATACTACCTAAATCCGTGAGTATTCCCAAGCGCAAGCCTTCATATTCAAAGACAAATTGCGAAGGTTCACGAGCGTCATGCGGAACCGCAACCGGGTTTACGCGCAAGCCGTCAAGCTCGAAAGGCGCATAGGCATGGATGAAATTAAGCCGCGGCAGATCGCCCAAATCCCGGCTGTGGTAGGTTCCAGGTGTCATGTAGACGGGAATACCGTAACGTCGAGCCAGAGCGGGCACGCCTTTGATGTGATCTGAATGTTCGTGGGTGACAAGAATAGCGGCCAAATCTTGGGCAGACTTACCAAGCCGCGCCAAACGCAGCTCGGTTTCTTTTACCGTAAAACCGCAATCGATAAGGAGCGAGCCTTGCGCCCACTCCACGAGAGTGGCGTTGCCCCTGCTCCCGCTTCCCAAAGAAGCAAACCGCAGTTGTACGCCAGAGGAAAACAAATCCAACACTTATATCAAGTTCTTACGCAGCTTAGTGATTAGATCTCGTGCTTCACGTGGCTTGAGACGCTTACCGTAAGGATCGCGTACGCGAACCAAGTAGTCACCGGGCTTGCCAGTCACTACAACCAAATAGCCAGGCGCTTTCTTAAGGTTCTTTTCGTCATCACGATTTGAATAAGGCGCAGACTCAAACGCATCGCCCTTCAATACATTCGCACTGATTTGATCCAAGCTGTAAGGCGTAGTTGCTACTTTTGGCTTACTCGCCCCTATGTGGAATAAACGCTTAAACCAACCCGGTTTAGACTCTTCGGGGTTTTTGTAATAGACATAAAACATGCCGTTGCTTGCGTCAGACTCAAATAGTTGGAAGCCATCGCGCTTGGCAGCATAGGCAATAGTTGCCATGGTACGAGTCTTATCCAACTTTAAGGTCATGACGGGTTCGTTTTTAAACATCCCCAAAGTTGCTTTAGCGGACGCATTACTGCTAATACCTTGTGCCAGCATTGAAGTGCCGCCTTCGGTATTGTCGCTCGCCAAGGTCGCAGACAACTCATCCAACAACCACTTTTCGCGCTCTGGATTCATGGACTTGGTGGGCCATTCAGGATCTTGCGCAGGTGGCGTTGCGCCCGCTACGTTCATATGAGTGATGTGAATCTCACTGGTTTCAGGTTGAATACCTTGGTCGATTTGGAGAAGGTATCTATCTTGGCTATTCAGGTCAGTTTTGAATTGCAGCCAACCGGTTTCGATAATCCCTTGCTTAAGATCAGCACGCGTGACTTTCAGGTTATTGGTATTCAGGAAGTTACGAACACGTGGCCACAGCTCGCCAGGAGCCGCGTTAACCAAAATCCAAGAGTTTTCACCCACACGTTGAATTTTTACGCTGTCTTGCAGCATGTTGGCTGACAACGGCATAGGGCGTGGAACTTCGTACTCAGATGCCGTCGCATCATAACCAAAATCGGCAGCGCTAATGGGCGGAATGGGGTAAAGCTCACCCATTGCATCTTTGTTGACACCGGCTGGCAACACCAGTGGCGGCAGACTATCCGCTTTCAAATAATCATTTTCGCGGTTGCGGAAGACCCCATCATCACCGAAAAACATGCCGCAACCAGAGAGCGAAACACTTAAACACGCCAAGCATCCTAAACGAACCAAAACTGAAGGAAAAAAAACCGTCTTGGCCTTTGCAGTCATTAAATTCATGAAAATTCTCTAAGAGGATAAAACCGAATATCTATTTGCCAGATCTTGCATTCAAATCCACGCATCCCAAGGCTTGCCTCTAGACACGAGCAAGTTGATAAAGTTCGGAGCGCAGCCAGCGAGCCCTGTTAACTATTCAGGGGTCGCGGTGTTCAGGGTCGCCAGCTTAAGTGATTACTCGCCCGCGCGCAGCACTTTTTATAGGCCGATTTTACAAATCGGAAATTGGCTTATATTTAGGCACAAGCAAAACCATAATGCCCAGCGCTATCAAGTAAGCAACAGCGCAAATACCAAACATAATGGCGTAGCCAGTGTAGATTTGACCGAGGCTGCCGTAGTAGTCAAACAACCAACCGCCCAATTTCGATAAAACCACCCCACCCATACCACCCGCCATGCCGCCAATTCCTACCACAGAAGCAACAGCTTTTTTGGGGAACATATCCGACACAGTGGTGAAAATATTGCACGACCAAGCCTGATGCGCGGACGCGCCAATACCAATCAATAATACTGGAATCCAATAGCTGTAACTGCCAAAGGGCTGCGCCAGCAAAACCACCAAGGGGAAGAGCGCTATAACAAACATGGCGCGAATTCGGCCATCGTAAGGATTGTGTCCTTTATTCATAAAATAGGTTGGAAACCAACCACCACCAATACTGCCAACCATAGTCATGCTGTAGAGCACAGCCAGAGGGATCATGATTTCGGTTTTGAGCAGACCGAATTGGGCCTCAAGGTACTTGGGCAACCAAAATAGATAAAACCACCAAACACCATCAGTCAAAAATTTCCCCGCCGCAAACGCCCAGGTTTGACGATAAGTGAGCAGTTTAAACCACGAGGTTTTTTCGGCAGGTGCTTCAGAAGCGTTACTCGCTGGCTCCTCGTTATCACTATTGATGTAATCCAGCTCCGCTGGGGATAAACGCTTTTGCTTGCTGGGAACATCATAGAAAACAAACCAAAAACCCATCCACACAAAACCTACCGCACCCACCAGAATAAACGCGGTTTGCCAGCCCCAGTGAGCCGCAATCCAAGGCACCAATAAGGGAGCCAAAATCGCCCCAACGTTTGCACCGGAATTAAAAATTCCCGTCGCGAATGAGCGTTCTTTTTTAGGGAAATACTCTGCAGTTGCTTTGATGGCCGCCGGAAAGTTTCCAGCCTCACCAAACGCCAAGACGGCACGCGAAATCATAAACCCGACAATGGACGCCGGAACTGCCGCTATGCCGGCTAGCGCCAAGAGGTTGTTGGTGAGCTCTCCCATGGGAATCGCGTAGGCGTGCAGGATTGCGCCAATGGACCATACAATGATCGCAGCGATATACCCCGTTCTTGTTCCCAATACATCAATAATGCGTCCAGCAAACAGCATGGAAATCGCGTAGACGAATTGGAAAACCGCGGTAATGTTGGCGTAATCGCTGTTGGTCCAGCCAAACTCTTTGGAAAGATCGGGAGCGAGAAGACTAAGAACTTGTCGGTCGAGGTAGTTGACGGTTGTAGCAAAAAAAATCAGTGCACAAATCGTCCATCGGTATCTGCCAATGCTGGCATTGAGGCTTTGAATACTGCTCATGTTTTCTCTCTGTCTGGTTACGTTTTTATATACCCGTTGCGGCTGCATAAACCGCTTTATTGTTGTGTTTGGTACCAAACCGATGCCGATCGGAAAACTTTATAATTATGGTCTTGCTAGAAAACTTTTTGTCTTAGAAATTTTTATAGATAGAGCGAAAAATAAAAGCTCCGCCAAAGAGCGGAGCCAAAGGATTATTTTGCGGCGCTCATGGCTGCCGCTACTTGCGCATGATACTGCTCTGACAAGCGCGTTAACGGCAAACGAATACCTGATTGAATCAAACCTAACTGCTCTACCGCCCATTTAACAGGAATTGGGTTCGACTCTACAAACATCGCATCATGCAAGGGCAACAAACGCTGGTTAATCGCACGAGCCTCTTCAGCTTTACCTGCTAGCGCCAATTCGCACATACGCGCAATGTGCTTGGGCACAACATTAGCGGTTACGGAGATGTCGCCTTTACCGCCCAAAAGGATTAGTTCCACGGCAGTTGCATCGTCACCTGAGGTAACCGCAAAACCAGCTGGCGCACGCTCAATCAACTCTTTCGCACGAACCAAATCACCCGTCGCATCTTTAATGCCGATGATGTTTGGAACCGTGGCGATGCGCAAAACGGTGTCGTTTTTCATGTCCACACCCGTACGCCCAGGTACGTTGTACAGAATTTGTGGAATCGCTACAGATTGTGCAATGAATTGATGATGCAAAAACAAACCTTCTTGTGTGGGCTTGTTGTAGTAAGGCGTTACGAGCAAACAGGCATCAACCCCGGCATCTTTTGCAGCTTGGGTGAGCTCAACAGCTTCAGATGTAGAATTAGCACCCGTGCCAGCAATAACTGGAACACGGCCATTCACTTGATCGACTACTTTTTTGATAACAGCTAAATGCTCTTCAACGCTCAGGGTAGCGGATTCACCCGTAGTGCCCACCGCCACTATAGCGTGGGTGCCCTGCTCCAAGTGCCAATCAACCAACTTATGCAGGCTCGCCCAATCGAGTGAGTTATCTGCGTTCATTGGTGTTATTAGGGCAACCATACTACCTTGGATCATCAAAAGCTCCGTTAGCTAAAAATGTAGCGCGCACTTAAAAATAAGAAGGCGCAATGGTACTGAGTGAAAGACAGGGACACAAGCAAAAGACCGTGCCCTTGGCTCATTTTGGCAAGCGTCGGGTTATTTTTTAAAGTCCAACATGCGCTGCAATGGAATCATCGCCTGCTTGGCTAGCTCTGGGTCTACGTGGATTTCGTTGTCGCTGCGATCAAACACGTTCACCAAATTATCCAGCACATTCATCGCCATCCACGGGCAGTTGGCGCATGAACGACAGGTTGCCCCACTGCCCGCAGTGGGGGCGATATGGAAAGTTTTATCCGGATTCAACTGCTGCATCTTGTAAAAGATGCCTTGATCCGTAGCCACAATAAACTCTTTGTTCGGAAGGGTTTGCGCGGCTCTGATGAGCTGTGAGGTAGAACCCGCCACATCCGCCAAATCCACAACAGCCTGCGGCGATTCAGGGTGAACCAAAACAGCCGCGTTCGGGTAAAGGGTTTTCAGGTCTTCTACACCTTTAGCTTTGAACTCTTCATGGACGATACAAGCGCCGTCCCACAACAAAACATCGGCGCCAGTTTTCTGTTGAACATACGTTCCCAAATGCTTGTCTGGCGCCCAGAGAATTTTTTTACCTTGGCGATCAAGATAATCCACCACATCCAAAGCGATACTGGAGGTGACCACCCAATCTGCACGAGCTTTCACAGCCGCAGAGGTATTGGCGTAAACCACCACCGTGCGATCAGGGTTAGCGTCACAAAACGCCGAAAACTCATCAATGGGGCAACCCAAATCCAATGAACAGGTCGCCTCCAAAGTGGGCATAAGAACACGTTTGTGAGGAGTGAGGATTTTGGCTGTCTCCCCCATGAACTTAACACCGGCAACGATTAAGGTATCTGCAGAATGATTCTTGCCGAAGCGAGCCATTTCCAGCGAGTCAGATACGCAGCCGCCAGTTTCTTCAGCAAGAGCTTGGATAAGAGGGTCTGTGTAGTAATGGGCAACCAACACGGCATTGTGTTGTTTAAGCAAGGCTTTGATGTGAGAGATATAATCGGCTTGCTGCTCGGGCGTGTATTGGGGAGCACTCCACGCTCGGGCAAGATGCTCACGCACCAGCTCTTGGGCATTCGTACTGGTCGCCCCCATGTGTAGTAATTCGGTCATTGCCTGTTCCCCATGTCTTCAAACCACGCAGCCAAAAAATAGGGCGTGATTCTAGCATAGACACAGGAGATATCGGGGGCATACCAGCAGGAAAAGTACACGGTGCACAAACAAAAAAGGATGCCTAAGGGCATCCTTTTTTGTACTGATAAGTGGTGGGTCGTGCGGGATTCGAACCTGCGACCAATTGGTTAAAAGCCAACTGCTCTACCGACTGAGCTAACGACCCAAACTCGGGGTACTTGAGTTACACCTTAATAGTGCAACCAAGCGAAATATGGTGGGTCGTGCGGGATTCGAACCTGCGACCAATTGGTTAAAAGCCAACTGCTCTACCGACTGAGCTAACGACCCAAAGACTTAATTAAGACGACCTAATTAAGAGGCGCGTATAATAATGTTTTGCACTGAAAAGACAAGCCTTTTTTGCGCCTATCTCCCTAAATAGAAAGGAAAAAAATGGAATTGATTAATTAAAAGACAAGTGACCGCATGGATGACGGCTCAAAGCACTGATTTTACGAGTTACGCTTGAACATAGCGTGTTTGATCATGGACGCCAGCTTGCACAAAACCCGCCCTGCGTAGACGGCAGCTATCACACTTGCCGCACGCCTCACCTTTATCATTCGCTTGGTAACATGAAACGGTCAAACTGTAATCTACTCCTAGGCTCATTCCCAACTTGATAATGTCGCCTTTGCTTAAATCTATTAGCGGTGTGCGAATCCGCAAATGGCCGCCCTCTGCACCTGCCCGCGTGGCGAGATTCGCCATTTTTTCGAATGCAGCGATGTACTCAGGCCTGCAATCTGGATAGCCTGAAAAATCCACCGCGTTGACGCCGATAAAAATATCCTCCGCGCCCAGCACTTCGGCCCAGCCCAATGCAATTGAAAGAAAAACCGTATTACGCGCCGGAACATAGGTAACGGGAATTCCAGCGGTTTCATGTTCGGGAACCGCAATAGATTCGTCGGTGAGTGCTGAGCCACCAATAGTGCGCAAATCCAAGTTGATGACCTTGTGAGACACTGCGCCCATAGCTTCGGCGGTACGTTCAGCTGCAGCCAATTCAATGCGATGGCGTTGGCCATAATCAAAGCTCATGGTGTAACAGTCATAGCCTTCGCTGCGGGCAATAGCTAAGGCGGTGGTGGAATCCAAGCCACCAGATACAAGAACTACCGCTTTTTTTTGCGACATCTTAATAACCTGAAAGAAAAATTAGTGACCGGGAGCATCGTTCCACAGGAGTTTGTGCAGCTGTAATTGGAAGCGAACCCTTAAATTATCCGCCAAAATCCATTCAGCCAACTCCAGCGGCGTGACTTGACCAAAGCTTGGGGAAAACAGAACCTCAGAGACCTTATCCGCCAAAGAAAATTCGTCGAGCTTAAAGCGCGCCCACTCGTAATCTTCACGATTGCAGATAACAAATTTGATTTGATCATTGGCGGAAAGCACAGGAATATTTTCCCAACGATTGCGTGCCACCTCCCCTGAACCGGGCGTTTTCAAATCCATCACTTTTGTAACGCGGCGATCGACTGCATCCACCGCCAAGGCACCGCTCGTTTCAAGCGAAACCTGGTAACCCGCATCACACAATAGTGTCAGCAATGTGAGGCATTCGCGCTGAGCCAAGGGCTCTCCGCCGGTCACGCACACATAACGGGGGTTATAACTGGCTACCTTTCCCAAAATGGCGTCCAGCGAAAAGCGTTCGCCGCCGTAAAAGGCATACTCCGAGTCGCAATAACCGCAACGCAGTGGACAGCCCGTTAAACGCACAAATACCGTTGGTAAACCTACCGTGGTCGATTCACCTTGCAAGGAATAAAAGATCTCGGTGATTTTCAAACTGGCTTGAGTCATAACAACCTGATGAGCGAAAGGTATCGGCTAATCCGATAGCAGAACTGGGCAAAATAACGAGCGATCTTAACGCTCGCGAAAAGAGCGGCAGTTTACCCAAAGCCCAAGCTAGAAGCGAGAAAACCTGCCAGCAAATGCGGTTTAGCGTTGCCGAGCCTGTTCAACCGCTGCTATGCTGCCAAATGGCCCTCGGATTGGCCGTTCTTCCACCAGATCAGTTGAACCAGAAGCAGTATGAAACCGACCAAAACCAGACGCGAGTTGCATGCGGAGCTGCAGGCGCAGATCGATTCATTTTTGCAAGAAGGCGGAAATGTCAAAGAAGTCCCGCGCGGCCTGAGTGGGCGCCCTTACGCGCAATCACCTTTGATTAGCATTTTTGATGGCCAGAGCCACGAAGACCGCACACCTGTGCCGGAGGTTGTGGCTGCAATCGAAGCACGAAAAAAACCTCACACCCCCTTAAAGCACTTTAAACCTCGCCCCAAGAAGAAAGTCATTTTGGACGACTTTGGCCAACCATTGCGCTGGGAATGGGTTGAAGAGTAGCAGCCTTCTTTTTTTATAACCAAAATCTAAAATATATCCATTTTTTTGAAATATTTTAATTTTTATGCATTAAAAATGTCATTTTGATGTATTATTAAACAAAATAATCTAAAAAATGTAACAATAGGTAACACAAACTCATCAGACTTCTCCTATAATAATGCTGAATTAAACGACAACAGCACATTACAGGACTGCTTTTATGAAATGCTTTGTGATCTCGCTTTTACTTTTAAGCCCGACGATAAGCTATGCAACCCCCTACGATTTAAGTTCAGAAAAAGCACAACTTGTTAAGCAAGTCGCCACCTTAGGAGCGCCGAACGCGGCCCTTGCCCAAAACAAAAACGCATGGGACGATTTACCGAAAGTGAAAGATGAGGCCGCCTTTGTAAAGGCGGATTTGTTTGAAAAAGGCAACCTTCAGGTAACCAAGAAAATTTCCGTCAACGGTAAAAGTGGCGATCAGAACAGCGCCGATTTTAGCTACAACGTGAACATTGGCATCAAGGTCAAATTTATCTAACGCGAATGACCCCATAAAAAAAGCCCGATAGCTTTAACAGCTATCGGGCTTTTTTTATGGGTTTCCATTACAACAAATCTTTGCTCTTGAAGTACCAATAGGGCAAAAGACCGGAAAGTAGCATGATCAACAACGCCAATACCCACCCGTGCGCCCACTCTACGTTCGGCATAATTTTGAAGTTCATGCCGTAGAAGCTGGCTACCACGGTTGGTGGCAGGAAAATAACCGCAGCCACCGAGAATGTTTTAATAATCTGGTTCTGCTCGATGTTGATAAAACCTTGCGTTGAATCCATCAAGAAGTTGATTTTATCGAACAAGAATGCAGTGTGTGCCATGAGCGTATCTACATCTCGCTTGATTTCGCGCGCAGTTTCGTTGAGCTCGTTGTTATCGCGAATGTAACGCTGCAAGAAAGAGATTGAGCGCTGAGTATCCATCAAACACAGGCGAATTTTTCCGTTGCTGTCTTCTAATTTGGAGAGCTTATCAATCGCCTCTTCAAGCTCAGAGTCTTCGTCCTCCAATACCATGTGGCTGACTTCTTCAAGCTTGCGGTGGATATCTTCCAAAGCATCTGCAAGGTTTTCCACTTTTTGCTCAAACATGGTGATAAGCAAATCTTGGGGAGAAGTGATGGGGACTTGGCCGCGACGGGCGCGCATGCGAAGTAGGCGAAAATCGGCCAGATCGCCTTCGCGTACAGTAATTAAACGTTTGTCTTGCAGCAGGAACGCAACAGTCACCGTATTGTGACGTCCACCTTCACCGGGGGATAAAAACAGGGAGTGAACGTGAACACCTTCACCGTCTTGAAAGTAGCGCGCGGAGAACTCAATTTCGTCCACGTCATCTGACTCTGGCAGTTCCGCGCGCAGAAAGGTGTTTAACTCTTCACGCTCTTCATCGCTGGGCTCGTGAGCGTCAATCCACACGGCATTTGCCATGGTAGCCTTGAGCTCTTCGGTATTTACCGCCTCTTCACGCAGCAACTGGCCTTGAATTTTAAACATTCTTAACATCAGTGTTCCTCTCCTGGTTGTAGCAAGGCAAGGTTGCATCAAGTTGCGCCAAGTTTATGGCGCGCCTTATACCACATAATGGCCAGAGGTTCCGGCTTTTTTTGCGCTCGGACGATTAGAAGCCGAGCATAACTCTAGCTCAGGATTCGCCCTTCGCGTAAAAACTCGGCTCACCTTCGGGTCGAGTTTTAAAACGGCGATGCACCCATAAGTACTGATCTGGCTGTTTGGCCACGGCTGTTTCAATGATGTGGTTTATACGCGTTGTATCAGCAATGTCATCTCCCGTTGGAAAGTCTTCCAAAGGTGGCTCGATAATCAGATGGTAGTGATTGTTTTCATCGCGATAATGAGCAAAAGGAAGCACAGCCGCCTTCCCTAGTTGGGCGACACGTGCTGTTGCAACAACCGTAGCCGCGGGCACACCGAAGAAGGGCACAAAAACACCATTTTTAGAGCCAGCGTCTTGATCTGGGGCGTACCAAACAACGTGACCACGACGTAGATTCTTAATAAGTTGACGAGTATCGCTTCTCACAATCGCGGTGCCAGCAAAGCTCTCGCGGGCGCTGATGAGTTTGTAGGCCAACAAGGGGTTAGGGTCTTTTCGATAAAGCATGTCGTATTTAACATGAAACGAAAGAATGCGGGCTGCAGCATCCAGCGTGGTGAAGTGACAACCCACCAGCAAAACCCCCTGCCCTCTGGCTTGCGCCGCCTGAATATGTTCCAAACCGCGAATGGAATAGCGTTGTTTGAGCTGGCGCTCCGGCCCCCACAAGGCCACCGATGTTTCCACCACGCTTTTCCCCGTGGAATGCATGACTTTGCGCAGCAGTGTCGATTGCTCTTGCGCCGATAGCTGCGGAAAACAATGAGCTATGTTGACGCGCGCAATTCGCCGCCGCGACCCTGCTACATAATAAAATAAATCTCCCAGAAACCGGCCAAACAGCAAGCCGATGGACATAGGCAGTGCGCCGAGAATATGGAAAAACCCCAAACCTATCCAAGTTGGCCAGTAACGTGGGCCGTAAAAGGATTTATGAAACTCGGGCGGGGTATTTTTATCCACTAAAAGTCCTTGGGTTTGCGTAAAAAGATTGGGAATTTGAAGCTGGCGAATTATATCAGCCAAAGAGACAGATGAAATCGAGTTTTAACCCTATCGCACTTTAAACCCCATCGCACTTTAAACCCGAGGCTAGAAAGAAAACCTGCTCGTCATCTGCTACCCTGTGGGCTTCCTAACCCATTTTCACCACGCCCGATTATGAATATCCAACAAATTTCTACCAACATTGATCAAAAGCTTAACGAGTTGGATCAGAAACTTGGACACCTGCACGCCCAACTTCCCGGCGCTGGAGACAACCGCGAGCAGTTGTTGAACGATATGGCGGCGCTGGAGCAAATTAAAACCAAGCTGCAAAAATCGCGCAACATCATGTGGGAAGCCCATGAGTTACGAACTAGTGGCGACCAAAACCGCCTGAAACAAAAACGCTTGATCGGCATTGGGCTGTGCACCGTGAGCGGACTCGGCTTGATGTTGCTGCTTTTTTGGATGCTTAGTCATTAAACAACAAAGCCAGTCGAAACTGGCTTTGGGTTCATTTAGCGATTGCTAAGGCTTAAGCAACAGCAGTATCGATCAGTGGCTTCAATTCGCCCTTTTCGTGCATCTCAGTGATGATGTCACATCCACCAATCAGCTCACCTTTAACCCACAGCTGCGGAAAGGTTGGCCAGTTGGCGTATTTTGGCAACTCAGCGCGAATTTCAGGGTTACTCAGCACATCCACATAAGCGAAGCGTTGGCCACATGCCATAACCGCTTGGGACGCACGCATAGAGAATCCACATTGCGGTGCGTTGGGCGAGCCCTTCATAAACAGAATTACGGGGTTCTCAGAAATTTGTTGCTTGATTGTTTCAATAACGTCCATAGGGGTACCTCTAAAACGGTTGATGACCATAAACATGCGCTTACGTGAAGCGCCTAAAAACCTAGTAAAGCACTCAAGTATTCCTATTCTACCCCAGTTAACGTCTAAACTCATCCCAGCCATCGTCCAATCTCACCCACGAAACACCTAAAAAACACCCTGAAATATACTCCTCAAAAACCACCCCACTGGCGAAGCAGCTTCTTTATGTGCAAGATGAGTAAACCACCCCGCTCGTTAGCGAGCTTACTTTCCTATTTATGCCTACCATTTTCACCCAACGGAGTAAGGTTTACACGCACATGCTGAAGTTAAGGCTGCAATTTTTTATCGTCATGTTAGTTATTTTTAGTTTGCTTACAACGGGCTTGTACATATTTATCAAATACAGCTTTAAGCAAGATTTCTGGAAATATATTGAAGAAAAAGAAACACGCTTTGCGCAACCGCTTATCGTGGATTTGACTAACAAATACCAAGAGGAAAAAAATTGGGATTGGATTACCAATTGGGATGATTACGTAGTTGCAAAACTTGAATCTGAAACGCGCGAATATCGCCGAGCCAATCCACAACAATTCGGCGACCCTGTTCCAAATGCAAACCCGCTTGCCCCCGAAGATGCTAATCGACTCTTAAGCAACAATACGCTACAACCATCTCAACAAGTATTTCGTGAATGGCGACGCATGCCACCTATGTTTGCATTACGTTATATTTTTTTATTGGATAAAAATCGTCAGCACATCGCCGGAAAAAGCAAAGATGTTAATGAAGCCTTTTTAATTCCAATAATGGACGACAATAAAGTGGCGGGATACGTGGGAATTCCGTTCAATCCTGCCGTGCGTGATTTGCAAGACGCCGATTTTGCAGCGGGGCAAGAACATAAATTATCGTTGGTCATTTTAATCGCTCTTATCATTGCGGGGCTCGTTTCCTTTCCACTTGCGCACTTACTCACCAAACGAATCAGCGATTTAGTTCGTCAGGTAAATTTTTTTAGCAGGGGCAACTACGTAGAAAAAACATCCGTTAGAGGGCGTGATGAGCTGACAGAGCTGGCGCGCCACCTTAACAACTTGGGCGAAACGCTCGAACAAAGCGAGAACACTCGGCGTCAATGGGTGGCCGATATTTCTCATGAACTGCGCACACCCATTGCTGTTTTACAAGCAGAATTAGAAGCCGTAGAAGATGGCGTAAGGCCAATGGATCAAGATGCTATCAAACGCTTAATGTCGCACAGCCAACGGCTCAAACATTTAGTCAATGATTTGTATGAACTCTCACTTACCGATCTAGGCGGCATGACCTACCGCAAAAACCCTATGGATGTAGCGGTTTTACTGCAAGAATCTGTTAATAACATGCGCTCACAGTTTTCAATGCAGGATATAGATTTGAAACTGAGATTACCAAATTTCCCCGTTATGATTTACGGCGACCACAATCGCCTTCAACAATTGTTTGTTAATCTTTTAAAAAATAGCGTGCAATATACAAACTCTCCCGGCACTACCGAAGTCACCCTACATATTGAGAACCAGCAAGCAATCATTGTTGTCGAAGACACTGCTCCGGGTGTTGCGCAAGAGCATCATGAAAAATTATTTGAACGCTTGTACCGTGCAGATTCTTCTCGCCACAGAACAACCGGCGGGGCTGGTTTAGGTTTATCAATTTGCAAAAATATTGTCACGGCGCATGAAGGTAAAATAACTACCAGCAATAGTGAGCTGGGTGGATTAAAAGTTATTATTAGCCTTCCCTGTGTAAAGGATCATCTATGAACATTTTAATTGTTGAAGACGAAGTTGATTTGGGCAGCATAGTTCGCGACTACCTTAACGCGAACGAATTTTCATGTACGCTCGTCACTGATGCAGATAGCGGCTTGGAAAAAATTCAACAAGAATCTTGGGATCTAATTGTGCTGGACGTGATGCTGCCGAGCAAAAGCGGACGCATTAATGGTTTGCGTTTATGCCAGGAAGTTCGCAACAACACTAACACACCCGTAATTATAATGTCGGCACGTATAGAAGAAACAGATCGTCTTATTGGTTTTGAATTAGGTGCAGACGATTATATTTGCAAGCCGTTTAGCCCGCGTGAATTGGTCGCTCGCGTTAAAGCCATTTTAAAACGTGCCAACCCAGAACAACCCAGTCAAGGTTTTCAACTTATTAAAGAATCTCTTACTGCAATGTACGGTTCAAATAAAGTTGAACTTACCTTGATTGAATATCGTATTTTGAAAACCTTATCGGCGCGACCAAATACCATTATCTCGCGTGATGACTTGATGAAAAACGCCTACAGCGATCACCGTATTGTGAGCGATAGAACAATGGACTCACACATTACCAAGCTTAGAAAAAAGCTCTTGCCGTTAACACAAAAGGAAATTATTCATTCGGTTTACGGTGCGGGCTATAAGTTTCACATTAGCGAAAATGAGTAGAATTTCGCGTCAAGTTTCATTGAAATGCCAAGTTTTTAATGGCGGCGAACAAATTCCATAGTCTTTGCACAATTTACTGTGGACTAACGAGACCGCAATAATTAAGTTCTAAATTGCCGCAGCAATTCCTCAATCTTGATTACTTGAGTTTCTAAATGCTGGCGTGAAACCTGCGCTAGCTCTCCTGCATCTTGATTATTCTGTGCTTGCTTTAAGATATTGCTAATGCTGGCATTGATCTGTGCCATTTCTTGTTTATCATCTTCAGAGGCATTGGCAATGTGAGCATTCATTGCTTGTATTTGTTCAACCACCTTCACTATATCGGCAAAAGCGTCCGAGGTTTTGCCAATCCGTTCTTTAATCATAAGCGCTTGATTCTGCGCGCTGCCCATTACCTCCACCGCCCTGGCAGAACCCGTGGATAAATTTTTAATAATAGCCTCAATGGATTTGGTAGATTCCTGCGTGCGCGAAGCTAGGCTTCTCACCTCATCCGCAACGACAGCGAAACCCCGCCCCGTTTCACCCGCGCGCGCCGCTTCAATGGCCGCGTTCAACGCTAACAAATTCGTTTGCTCCGCAATGCTGCGAATAATTTCAAGCATGGCGCTGATGTTTTGGCTGTCGGTTACCAAATTTGAAATAACTTGCGAGGCTTTATCCACCTCGTGAGCCACTTGATCAACACCTTGTTGAGCAAGAACCACTATGTGATTGCCAGTGTGCGTACTCAATACGGCCTGTTCAGAAGCTTGATTGGCTTGTTCTGCTGCCTCTCCCACTTTAATTAGTGAGCCAGAAATTTTTTGCACAGCTTCTGCCATGAGCGAAATTTCTGTTAGCTGCGCATTTGCCATGGCAGAGGCTGTACCAATGCTTTGCGTAATTTGAGTGCTTGCGGCCATGAGAGAATGATTGCTGTGTTGTACTTGGCCGATAAGCCCTTGTAGCTTTTGAACAAAGGTATTAAAGGCCAAGGCTAGGCGCCCCACCTCTGCATCTTGATTTGTATCTGGTAACCGAACCGTCAGATCGCCAGAGCCGGCGCTCAATGAGGCTAATTGTTGAGTAACCTTTTCAATGGGGTTCAAAATAACTTTAATGGAAAAGTAAAAAACCAATCCGGCCATAGCAAAAGATAAAAGCAAACCAAAAAGTAATTTCGCGTTCGCGCCTGCTACCAAATCACTTATAGCTTTGGTTTCACCTTCAACTTTTCCATCTGCAGATTCTTCCATTTGTGAAATAAAATTAAGTAGATTTTCCACCTCACTGTCAAAGCGCTTAAATGTCGCTTCTGCAGTTTGTGAATCGTTGACGAGGTCATTCAATAATTGATCGCGAAGCTTATGGTAAACATCAAGCTTGTGATTGAGCTCAGAAATTTGGCTAACATCAAGTAAGCCTTGGGCTTTCACGCGCTCAAGCGCCTCACCCTCGCGCTCAATGGCGCTGGCTAACTGGGATTTAGCGGTACTTTGATCGATTTTTTTAATATGCAAACGCTGCAAAGTGATAATTTGCTTTTCAATTTCTATTTGGCCTTCCATAGCGCCATCGGCAGTGTCCCATGCGGGGCCCGTAATGTAGTGGAGCATGTGCGACATTTCGCCCGTCGCTTTATAGCTAATATAAGAGCCCATGCTCATTACAAATACAAATGCTAGCAAGCCGATAATTATTGCTTTTTTGATATTCATAGAATGCTCCCGATTCAACTTGCGAATATTCCAATCATCCACAAATTTTAAAACTCAACGTAAAGCCGCCCTCCTAGGGCAAAACTATTTTTAACATCTGGCGCCATACTTGGATGTTCAACTGAATACGCACTGATTTGAAAGCCTAACTTTTCGGTTAAGGGCCGAACCGTAATCGTCTCTGCAGAATAAAAGTCAGGGTTTAATTGTAGATAATCGTCACTATTACCAGCTCTCGCGAAAGCCAATCCAATATTGTCACCTTCCTTAAGCCAATTTTTATAAGAGAACCCACCGCCTAAATAGTCGCTCACCTGATTCTTATGCTTATCCGCCCTTCCGTACTGGATAAATGTTGCAAAATTCTCACCCCAGTATTTTTCACCAATGAGATAAACACCGCCATTGGAGCGACTTAAGGTACCGTCGATGGGATTTTCAACTTTCGCAGTGTGACGCCACGCTCCAATTCCAATTTTGTAATTGTTTTCATGGGCAAAGCCCCATTCTGTTGCGACAAATACACCATCGTCACGCCCAAATTTAATATGTGTGCCTCGCGGATGCTTTGGATCACCGGCAACACCGTCATAGACGGCTAACAGCAAATATTGGTCTTCTTTATTGAGCGTCAAATGAACTGTAGGAGAGGTTACGGGAAAAATTGAAGGCGTTACCTGCGCAACGTCAGGCCCAATTCCCATAGAAGACAAGTTGAATAAACTTGCGGACTCTAATGAGTAAAATGTCGAATTGTAATCGTGGAGCCCAACCAGAAGCTTAACCGCACCGTCTGCAAAACTATGTTCATACCAAAACTCATACAGCAGAAAATTATTATCGGCTTCAATGTTCGAGAGGGTTTGCAACTCACCCGTTAAAACGGAAGATGGTTTACCGTAGTCTCCTAATGCATACGCAAAGAAAGTACCTCCATCCCACCAATTAGCGGCTTCAGTATCTATGCTTAAGGTTATATCGAGGTTGCCACGGCTACGCGTGCCTGTTTCCAGCCCGCCATTTAAATTCGTTATAGATTCGAGCGTTAACGCATTCGCCCATTTAAAGGCTTCTGGTTCGTCAGCCCACAAGCAGGAAGACATTACCAATACCAAAGAACCAGTCAATACTTGCTTTACCATACTAAAATCCTTTGCAGAAGATTTTGAAAGTATAGGCAGGATTCGCAAAAGGGTAGCTCAAAAAATAAAATGATACGAAACCGATAATCCTGAATAAGGAAAAAGCCCAGTATTCGTTTTGGCAATAATTGAAAAATGGGGAGAGCCGAAGCCAATATGAGAATGATTATCGAAAAGCCGCGAGTTTGCCGACCAATCTGCTCGAGCTTCCCGTTTTTGTTTGGCGGTTAGCATGCGTAGGAATTGTTGGTGAATATGACGCAAGTAACGTCGTAGTCTGCAATGAAATCGTAGAACAATCAGCCGCAAAAAATATTTTTGCGGCTGATTTACTGACGGATTTACGCCCTTAAAAAGCAGTACGTAAGCATGCAAAGAATATGAAGGCTTTGTGCAAGAAAAAAATAGAGCACAAACTCTACTTTTTCCGCATTGTCGACTAAGACTCTAAGGGCAGCCAAATTTCCATACCACCTATTGCTTTGATTGGATCAAAATCTTCTGCGTAGTACTCAAAGAAATGAACAAGTTGCGATTTATGTTTATGCCCCGATGAATGCAACCATTTATCAAATGCGTAATCTATTGTGTTTCTAAGTTCTGAAACATGTGTTTCATGAGCAAATACCGCATATCTATTTGCTGGAACTATTAGTGGGCTCAAATCAGAAGGCAAATCAGTAAATTCATTTACTTCGCAACCCGCCATGTAATAGAGGCTGCCGCTATTATTTTCACTACTGTAAACACATAAACCGTAGGCAGCTGCATTCTTCTGATGAGGAATGTGATTAATATAAGGCCCGAATTTTTGCCACAACAAAGGAATAGTCTCAAGGCTATTCTCGGTGAGCGGTTCGCGCATACCGGCAATTAGCAAGGGCGGTAATTCAACAAAACGTGGATTAATGTTCATTTAGATTCTTCCTTGTTACTCACGCATATTGAGGATTCAAACGTTCATCTTTCTCAGGATTTAATTCTCTGATGGGACGTATTTCCACACAACCGAGACGAGCAAGTGGAATTTTACTGGCGATTTGAATAGCTTCATTTAAATCCCGTGCATCCAACAAATAAAAGCCCGCGAGCTGTTCTTTAGTTTCTGCAAATGGACCGTCAGTAATTAGCTGCTTACCATCCCGAATACGAACGCTAGTTGCCGTACTAACAGGGTGCAACGCGTTTCCACCAATCATATAACCACCGCCACGCAGATCTTCGCCGCAGGCGACACACTCTTCATTGAGTGACTGCCATTCCGCTTGCGTCATAGCGTTAATTGCTTTTTCTTCGTAATAAATCAATGCAAGATATTTCATGAAAAATTTCTCCTCACTATTTCAAAGATGCCCGCTCGTGAGTTTTAGAACTCTAGGGAACGTAGTTTGGATCCATAAACGCAAACTCCCACTGATGCCCATCCAGATCCTCAAAACCATGACCATACATAAAGCCGTGATCTTGCGGTTCGTTATAGATGCGGCCGCCAGCGGCGACAGCCTTGCGCACGATCTCGTCTACTGCAGCACGGCTATCGGCAGAGAGGCACACCAATACTTCGGTTGCTTTTTTTGCATCTACCAATTCCTTACTGGTAAATTTTTTAAAGAATGGTTCAGTCAGCAGCATGGCATATATCGTATCGCTGATAACCATACATGCACCATCGTCGTTGCTGAACTGTGGGTTAAAGCTATAGCCCAAGCTTGCAAAAAACGCTTTTGACTTGGGTAAATCTTTCACCGATAGGTTTACAAATATCTGAGTTGTCATAGTGTAAATTTCCTAATAAAAATAAATAAAACGTTCTGTATTAATCATTCAAATGAAACGATGGGTTTAAAGCCGCCATGGGCCATACGTTTCATATCAAAGGGCATCTCCATATTTTCGTTTAACCGTGGGTCAGCCATTACAGCAGCCATGACACGATCACGATCTTCACGTGAGGAATAAACAACCCAGGCAAATATAACAACTTCATTTTCCTTTGCGTCCGCGCACAACCTAAATGATCGGGTTTGTTCACCGTCTAAATCGTCACCCAAGGTTTCCCAATAAGCTAAGGCGCCGTGTTCCATCCAAATCTCACCCGCTTTAGTTGCGAGTTTTTTATAGTCATCCAACATGTTTGCGGGCAAAGGCAATAAAAAGCCATCAACATAATGAGTCATGATATTTGCTCCGTTTGGATTAAATTGATTTACCGTCGTAATAATGGACAGGTACAGCAAGCGGATCTATGTCTTCTATGCAACGAATGTTAATCGCGAACGTCGGATTTCCCGTTGGATCATTTGCCTCACCAAAAGGTTGCACGCCACAAACTCTGCAGAATTGATGTTTGATGATGTGTTTGTTAAACGTATAAGTCGTAATGTCTTCGCGCGGTGTCAGTAAATTCACTTGAGACGCAGGCACAAACCATAACAGCGTGCCTTTGCGCGAACAGATCGAACAATTGCATGCAAGCGCGCTTTCGATTTCACCTTCAACCGTAAATGCAATTTTTCCGCAATGACAGCTACCCTTGTATTTCATAACAGCTCCTTTATAGATTTCTTGATTTCAATTCAGTGACTCGGCTTATTCGCCATCAGAAATTTCGGGTTCAACTAACTGTGCTAAGAGTATTAAAGACTCCTGCCAACCCAAATAGCAAAACTCCGCAGGAATAGCATCAGGAATTCCCGATTGCACAATCTTTAAATCCGTACCGCAGAGCACAGGCGTCAACTCAATCTTTACCTGCATTTCACCGGGCAGATTAGGGTCATCAAACTGATTGGAGTAGCGAATAAGTTCATTGGGTTTCAGTTCTATATAAGTTGCGCTAAAGCTGTGACTATTTTGCGAACTAAAATTGGTGAACGACATGTGATAACCGCCACCAACGCGCGCATCCATTCGATGCATCTTCGCAGTAAACCCGTGAGGCGGAAGCCACTTAACAAGCGCATCGGAATCGATAAAGGCGCGATATATGCGATCTGGTGTAGCGCGCAGCACGCGATGAAGATTAACGGAGTTGGTCATAGCAGTGTCCTTATAGGCATAGAAGCGAAAAGATTCGGATCAAAAACGGGGTAATTGCGTTTAACTGTATGAATAGTCGAACCACAAAACCCAAAATCGACAAGACTTAATTATTATTTTTAAAAAAACGAAAAGCAGCTTAGAGAGAAGCGAGCTTGCTCTGTAAAAACCGGCGTTCAGGTTCCTGTTGCGTCAAGGCTAGCGCCTGTTGATAGGCGGCTTGCGCGGCTTGCGGCTCACCAAGTTGGCGATAAAAGTCTGCACGGGCGGCGTGGAGCAAATAATAATCCTGAAGCTCGCCTCTTGCACTTAATGACTCTATAACCGCTAAACCTGCAGCAGCACCATCACGCATGGCCAGCGCCACAGCGCGGTTGAGTTCAATAACTGGCGATGGGCTAAGCCGCAACAACAGCTCATACAACCCCAAAATTTCAGACCAATCCGTATCCGCATAAGTTTCAGCTTCTGCGTGCACCGCAGCAATGGCAGCTTGAATGGCATAAATGCCAAATCCACCCATGGTTAAGGCCCGTTCAATAAGCGGTAAGGCCTCCGCGATTTGCACTTGGTTCCAGAGCGCGCGATTTTGTTGCTCCAGTGTGAGTAAATTTCCTTGCAGATCAATTCGTGCGAACGTGCGGGAATCCTGTATCAACATAAGCCCAAGCAACCCGAACACCTCTGACCGAGGGATTAGCTCAGCCAGCAATCGCCCAAGACGTATCGCTTCCTGACTGAGATGTTGGCGCGTGAGTGATTCTCCGGAAGATGCGGAATAACCTTCGTTAAACAGTAAATAAATGGTGTGCAGAACCGCATTCAAACGATCTGGCAGCTCATGTTGCGCAGGAATTTCGTAGGGAATTGCCGCATCGCGGATTTTATTTTTTGCGCGAACAATCCGCTGTGCAATCGTTGATGGCGTTGCTAAAAAAGCGCGGGCAATTTCTTCTGTGGTAAGCCCACAAATTTCCCGTAGCGTTAGGGCGAGCTGAGCTTCTATAGAAAGACTGGGGTGGCAACAGGTAAAAATTAATTTTAACTGATCATCCTCAATGGATTCGTTAAACCATTCATCGCTATCACTAACGGACGACTCAAGCTCTTCCGCAATTCCCATCAATGACTTGTTAAATAACGCACGGCGGCGCAAATGATCAATCGCCTTAAACCTCCCTGCGGACACTAACCATGCACGGGGATTTTTCGGAATACCATCCACTGGCCACTGCGCGAGAGCAGCAATAAACGCATCATGTAGTGCTTCTTCCGCCAAATCAAAATCGCGCAACAAACGAATCAGTGTCGCCAGTACGCGGCGGGCTTCGCGGCTATAAATTTCGTTTATGTTGGCGATTATGTGAGGGTGATTATCCACCGCGTGTCCCTATTTAAGATGTGACCACGTTAAGGTGCCTATACTTCAAATGACTAGGCTTCAAATGACTAGGCTTCAAATGTCTAGGCTTCAAATGTCTAGGCTCTAGGTGACTAGGCTTCAGGTGTATTGGTATCCAGTTCACCTTTTTCAATATTTGTGCGCGCAAGGGTAGCTAACATTTGATAGCGCCGTCTAAATTCATCGAGTTGAGCTTCATCGAGTTCTTCCAAATCAAGCAAGATATTATGGGCGCCCTGGGTTACACGAATCAATTCATCTAACTTTATTTGGATGGCTTCGGTGTCACGGTTTTGCGTACTCTGGATTAAAAATACCATGAGGAACGTAATGATTGTGGTCGCTGTGTTAATGACCAATTGCCAGGTATCACTAAAATCAAACAGCGGGCCGCTAATAATCCAAGCCAATATAGTGACTATCGCGAATACAAAAACAATAGGGCGACCACAAAAACGCGAAACTTGTTTTGCAAAATTTGAATACCAATCTGTTGTTCTCATGGTTGGGCCATCCTGATTTATTCGGTGGTGTAATAAATACCAAAAGGTGGTTTGGCAAAAAAAGCCATAGCGCGCTCGATGTGTTCTTTAGGAATAATACTCGCCGCAGCCTGATGATGTGCAATTGATACCCATTCTTCTATTACCGCTAGCTGCGCACTATTTTCAGCGCCTTTTAATAATTTACACCCTATGCAGCCCTCTGCTTTGCCAACTTGGGCGACAACATTCTGCATAAAAGCCAGTAAATCCTGTTCACTACCCGCTTTAGCTTCAAAGTGATTAATGCGTGTGATGCTCATAGCTCGCTCCTCATTTGTGTAAACGTGAAAGTATTTCTTTGCGCAAAGCGGTGTACTCCCACCATGGCCGCGCTGGCTCGCCTTGCATAAAGCCAACCACCGACATAAAAACATCGATTACACAGGGGTCGTGTTTAACGTGGGTTAAGCGACATAAATCATCGTAAAGCTGGAACGCATCACGGTGAACTAAATCTGCTGGTTCATTAACACCGAGCAATTGCAAATCTGCAGCCATGGCTTTGCCTACATTTGGCAAATCAGTAAGCTTGATAAGGTTGTTGCGATCTACTTTTTGGGGATTCAAGATTATCTCCAGCAAATGACCAGAAGCGCAGGTTAATTTTCGGTGCTACGCCCGAACCTAGCTAAATGTGTATAGCGAAAACCTTTGGAGTATTTCAAACCAAAACCAAAAGCGCGATCAAATCCTATATGTGCAATCCAAACAATAGCAAGTTGGTTTACGGTAGATGACGAGACAAAAAAACCGTAGGCAAATAACATCAACGGCAAAATATAAGAATGCATTGTGTTATAGGCTATAGCGCCCACACGCGAGCTGTGAAAGTAAGCCAGAATGGACAAGTCCGGCACCAAAAATATCAGCACGAAAAAACCCCACTGAAAACCCATGAACTCGTAGGCCATTAATGCAAACACGAAAATAGCTACGCCTTCCAACCGCAATAACCAATGCAGGTTACCGGTAACATAACCTTGTTCGAGCTTACTCATACCATTCCTCCCCAATTTTATTGTTGTTGCAATGCCAATTTGCGTTTTGTTAATGCAGTTGCTTCATGTTCAAGTGGATTTTCTGGCCAGGGATGACGCGGGTATTTTCCGCGCATTTCCTTGCGAACATCTGGATATGCTTGCTGCCAAAAAGTTTGCAAATTCATCGTAATAGCAAGGGGGCTACCATTGGGCGATAGCAAATGAATTTTTAACGGCAGCTTTCCGCCCGCTAATTCCAACTGTTCGCATCCAAAAAATTCCTGCAGCTTTGCGGATACCTGAGGAACGCCTTCAGACGAAAATTCCACAATAACATGACGGCCACTCGGCAATTCAATTTTTTCTGGCAAGACTTGCGCTATGGATTGGCAGTTGTCGTAACCCAAATAAAATTCCAGCGCTGCCAACCAAGGTAAATGCTCAAGCCGCGACTGATCATTTAAAAAAGGTAACAGCCAAGCGTCTAAGACTTGAATTAAATGTTCGTCATCCAGCCTTGGTAAATCTAATAAGGATTGCGATGCAACAAAACGCGCACGCTGCAATAATCGTTCGGCAGCAGCGCTCCACTGCAACTGCATCAATCCTTTTTCGGCAATGTTGTCGCGAATAAAATCTAACAACAGCTCAGGTAATTTATTAGCGTCAATCGCACTAAATTCCTCCGCAACAACAACGCCACCCATGCGCCACTGGTGATGCATTTGCCAGCCACTGCCTTTTAAAACCAATTGGCTTTGCTGTTGGCTTAATGTGCGCTGTTCTGCGGAAGACAATTGCAAGGCGATTCCAATACCCGCATGACCTTTCGGCTTGGGGTTAATGATAGGAAAAAGCGCCCATTGCGATTCAAGCTTGGATTGGCTCTCTACACTAATACCGGAGTTCAATCTAAAACGCCCCGAATCCTGTTGATAACCAATGCGATCACTAAACGCACGCGCCAGCTTTTCAACGTGTGGATGAGCAACAGCGTCAATTCGAAGTTGTAATTTTTGTGTCCAGCGCTTTTGCTGCTGTTGCCATTGGCGATTGCGTTTTAATTCTTGTGCAGCCGCCTGCAGCAAATCATCCAAATCAGTTTCGCAGGTCAAATCAAAATGCAGAGCCAAGGCCAAGAGCAAGTCAGGCTCGGCGATTACTTTTTCATGCGCCAACAAAAATGCTGCCACACGCGGATGGGTACCTAGCGCACTCACCTGCTCGCCCGCTTTGGTAATTTTGTTGTCGGCATCCAGCAAATTCATTTGCCGTAATTGCTGTTGCGCAAAATCTAACGCGAGCTTATTGGGCGATTCTAACCACGGTAGCGAAGACGCAGGGCTTCCCCAATGCGCAAGGCGTAGCGCAAGTGGTAAAAAATCCGTTGCGCGAATTTCCGGTAAATCTGCCGCCGCGAGCGGTTGATCTTGAGACCACAACCGAATGCAGTGCCCTGCTTGCACACGCCCCGCACGCCCACGACGTTGATCTGCACTTGCCTGACTAATGCGCGCGAGCCGCAAGCGCGTTAACCCTGTGCGCTGCTCGTAATCAGGGCGGCGTACCTGACCGGAATCTATAACGAGATTGACATCCGCAATGGTTAACGACGTTTCCGCAATATTGGTGGATAAAATAACGCGTGAGCCAGATGCCGGATTTAACGCGCGTTTTTGTTCCGCTGCGGGTACACGGCTGTGTAAGCGGAAAATTTGTTGCTGCGGATAACGCGCCTGAATGGCTTGCGCACATTTTTCAATTTCGCTCCAACCTGCCAAAAATATTAGCGTGGTTGCAGTTTGCCATTCCGTGTAGGACACCAACGCACGTAGCACATGATCTTCAATTCGCTCTGGGTAAGAGTTGTTGCTTTTTGCGGCAGGTAAATAGTGCGTTGTTACGGGAAAGCATTGCCCCGGTGCGAATAAGCGTTGAGTAATTTTTTGCTGCAATTGTGGGTCTGGTGTGGCGCTCATTAAAATAAGCTGCAAGTCATCGCGCAGAATTTGCACTTCTTGCAGCCATGCCCACGCAGTGTCTTGGTTTACAGAGCGCTCGTGAATTTCATCGAGCATGACGCACGCGATATTTTCCAAGGTAGGATCTTGCAACAGATGCTGCAGCAAAATGCCGGGCGTCATTAACAGCAGACGTGTTTCATTGCTGACGCAGCTATCGTAAGGACTTTGGTAGCCAACAGTTTTCCCCAGCTCATCCCCCACCAAATCGGCCAAGCGTTGCGCGAGGGATTGCACAGCCAACACGCGCGGCTGCACTAAAATAATTTTTTGGTTAGTTGCAATTTTATGCAGCATCCACAAGGGCGCAAGCGTAGATTTGCCAGCGCCCGGTTCGGCTTCCAGCAAAAGCGTTTCTTGGCCAAGCGCGCTGAAAAAATCATCGCGCAATGCCGTTAATGGATATTGTGGAAGTCTTTCTAAAAAGGCGTATGTATTAAAGGTCATAGCTAAACTTCACGCCCGCTGCTGCATATCGTCCACTCGCGGATTCAAATGCTCGGCCATTAGTTTGATTAACTATCACCGAACCTACGTAATTTTTATCCGTAAGGTTTACCAGCTTTATCCACCAATCCAATTGAACCGGTAAATCAAACTTACCTGAGGCCGATAAATCAACAGTCGTATAGGCTGGTGCTTTTATTTGGTTATTGTCATTCGTTGCAACTTGGCTGCGGTGCGCAGCACTCAAACCCAATTTAAGTAAACCGTTTGGCAAGGCCGACCAATTAATTTGCGCGTAGTGATTTTGTTTGGCAACGCCCGGCAACTGCAAACCATTAAACTGACCTGCGGTGTAGGTTGCATCCAAATAATTAAAGGCAACGCGGAAATCCCATTGCGAATTGATTTGGTAGCGGCTATTCAATTCCACACCTTTGCGCTCAGTCGCCGTTGCGTTGATGTAAGTTGTACGGCCATTATTGGATTGATCTACCACAAGCTCATCGCGAGTCTTGATCGAAAAAGCCGTTGCACCCACAGCGAGTTTTTGTAATTGATAATCCACACCTAGTTCTTGCTGGCGATTACTGGCGGCATCCAAGGTGTTATTAAAACCTTTGTCACCGTTGGTGTATGCCATTTCAGTCAGCGTGGGCGTTTCAAAGCCATTACCCAGCGCCGCGCGCACGGAAAGATGTTCGTTCAATTGATAGCGTGTTGCCACGCTTTCAGATTGGCGATTAAATTTTTTCTCGCCACTGTCATCTGCATTTTTCGCAGGAATCACAAAATAATCCGCAACCGATAATTGCACATGGGACTGACGCGCGCCTATTAACCACTCCCACTTATCCGTCACCTGCAGCTGCAAGAGTGCGTAAGCATCGCGGTTATCCGCTTGGTCAAGTTCGTCGCGGCGCAAATCGCCCGCAATGCCTGCGTTGTTAACGTAACCTTTGCGCGTGTCATCCATAGACGACCACTCGCCGCCAACCGTAAAACTCGCCGGTAGATTCGCGAGTTTAAAGTCCCACGTGTAATTCCCGTTGCCGCCGTTAAAGCTGCGTTCTAAATCAACCACGCCACCGGAGTTAGAAAGTGCGTCGCCGCGTTGTGCAAGGTATTGCTGAATGTGACGGTCGCCGCGCCAAAGCGCAACTTGCCAGCGTTGGTCACCCTGCTCTTGCCGCAAGCTCACGGCGTTTTGCAAATGATCGATGGATTTGCGCGTATTAAAAAAATCGGAACTGGAATTTAGCTGATAAGGATCGGCCAACCATTGTGCTTCGCTAAGGCCAAGGGGATCTTCCAGCAAGGGCGCGTGCTCTTTATCAAACCGCCATTGGGCTTGCACGCCATTTTCAAATTGATAATAAACTTGCGCGCCCAGCTGCTCGCGCTCAGCACTGGCGTGCGGGCGGTTACCGTCTGCATCCATCTTGCTGGCCTGAATGCGAGCACCCAATTCGCCATTGCGAAATTCGCCCAGAATATGGTGGCGAGCCAAGCCTTCTTCATCTGCAGTGGTATCCAGAGAAATTAGGTTGCGTTGGGGCGAGGAGGTTTTCAGGTTAATCACTCCGCCCGCGCTGTTTCCGTAAAGGCTTGCCACGGGGCCGGTCAGTACGCTGATTTGATCAACACCATCCAACACCGCGCCGGAAAACTGGCCTTGGCCGTCAGGCATGCTGAGCGGAATCCCGTCTACCTGCAGCTTTAACCCACGTACACCAAAGGCCGCGCGCGCGCCAAAGCCCCGTAGGGTAATGCGCGTGTCTTGAGCGTAATTTGATCGGCTGTCCGCCTGTATACCGTTTATGCCTTGCAGAAGCTCCGCCGCATCGGCACGGCTACCGGGTTGCAGCTGGTCAGCATCCAACACCTGCGAGCCAGTAATGGAAGCACCAGTTCGCTCGCCTGTAATTACCAGAGTTTCAATTCCGCTCTGCGCCTTGGCCTGCACCGACAAACACACCACACAGCCACAAAAAGCCAATTTATTCACAAGCTTTGACATGAAAACCGCCACCGTTAAATGATGCAGGCGATGCTATCAGAATCACTCCTAGCTGCGGGCAAGGCTTAACAAAAACATAATATTATTCGCGTACGCTTTTTACGCTTACCGGTCGAAAATTACCTGTACCAAATTCTCACCAAAAGCCTATTTTCAAGCCCAAATTTGCCATTAATGCCGTTTACTTATACTATTGCGGCTCTTTTGTGGGTTTTGCTAATAGATGAAGCAAGACGCGCAAATCTCGCAGGCAACGCAATTTATTCTGGATAAGCGCCACCCAATCAGCGCTGTATTAATTCCCTGCATATAAATCACCAAGCCATTTACTGCTGGCTTTGGCGATGTATTTTTTTACTTTTTTCGTTCTACATTTATATCCAGCTTTTATCGGAGAGCAAAATGACTACCTTGATGAACACCTACGGCGCAAGAACCCTCACCCTGACCAAGGGCGAAGGCAGCCGAGTGTGGGATGACAAGGGCAACTCCTATCTGGATGCTATCAGCGGTATTGCTGTATGCGGCCTGGGCTACTCACATCCTACGCTCACCAAAGCGCTGACCGAGCAAGTTGGCACCCTCATCCATTGCTCCAACTACTACAACATTCCTACCCAGCAAAAGCTGGCAGATTTGCTGATTCAGCAATCGGGCATGGATAAAGTCTTTTTCTCCAACTCCGGCGCTGAAGCGAACGAAGCCGCCATCAAAATTGCGCGTAAGTTCGGCAATGACAGCGGCGTAAAGAACCCAGCAATCATAGTGGCGAGCAACAGCTTCCACGGCAGAACCCTCGCCACCTTAAGCGCAACGGGCAACCCGAAAGTACAAATTGGCTTTGAACCCTTGGTTCAAGGCTTTATCCGCGTGCCCTACAACGACGTTCCCGCGATAGAAGCGGCCGCCGCCGAGCACAGCAATATAGTCGCGATTTTGGTTGAGCCCGTACAAGGTGAAGGCGGCATACGCGTGCCAGCGCCAGACTATTTGAACAAACTGCGCGCCTTGGCAGATGCTAATGGCTGGTTGTTGATGTTGGATGAAATCCAGACTGGCAATGGCCGGACCGGAACCTTCTTTGCCTATCAACACAACGGAATTCTGCCGGATGTGGTTACCACCGCCAAAGGCTTGGGCAACGGCGTACCTATAGGTGCCTGCATCGCCCGGGGCAAAGCGGCGGATGTACTCCAACCCGGCAACCACGGCACCACTTTTGGCGGCAACCCCTTAGCAACCAGAGCAGGCGTTGCCGTGATAGAAGCGCTTTTGGCCGAAGGTTTAATCGAAAAAGCCAAAGTCTTGGGCGATAAAATATTGGCCGCCTTTAAAACCAAGCTCGCGGGCAACCCAAAAGTGGTTGATATCCGTGGCAAAGGTTTAATGATTGGCATTGAACTTAACGCACCGGCAGCCGAGCTAATGGATAAAGCCCGCGCTAAAGGTATTTTGATTAACGTAACCTCAGTTAACACCATTCGTTTGCTGCCAACCTTCATCCTTACCGATGCAGAAGCCGACGAACTGGTCACCAAAGTGGTTGAATTAGTAACTGAGTTTTAACATCGCGGGCGGCGGCTTTGGCCGCAATCACCCGCCGCAACAAGAGCAGCTTTCACCTTCCAGCTGCTCTACAAAGAGAAGAGCATTATGGTTCCCTCAAAGGCACCGAGACATTTTTTAACCCTCGAAGACGTTAACCGCGACGAGTTAAATCACATCATCAAACGCGCCATAGAGTTAAAAGCTCTGCAGCGCAAAGGCGTAGCCACAGAAATCTTTAAAGACAAAGTGCTGGCAATGATTTTTGAAAAATCATCCACCCGCACCCGTGTCTCTTTCGAGTCTGCCATGGCGCAAGCGGGCGGCCACGCCATTTTCCTCTCCACCAAAGACTCGCAACTCGGTCGCGGTGAACCGGTGGAAGACGCGGCACGTTGCATCGCCAGCATGGTCGATATGGTCATGATTCGTACCTTCGCCCACGGCACCGTCGAACGCTTTGCAGAATATTCGCGCGTACCTGTGATCAACGGCTTAACCGACGATCACCACCCGTGCCAATTACTCGCGGATATTCAAACCTACGTTGAACAACGCGGCTCACTCGCAGGCAAAACGGTTGCTTGGGTTGGCGACGGCAACAACATGTGCCAAAGCTACATGCAAGCCGCCGAGCTGTGCGATTTTGAATTGCGCATTGCCACCCCAAAAGGTTTTGAACCTTGGGATCACATGATTGAAAAATACAAACACCGTGTATCACTCAGCCAAGACCCCGTTGCTGCTGTGAAAAATGCCGATTTGGTTGTGACAGATACTTGGGCGTCAATGGGCCAAGAAGACGAGAAAAAACAACGCGAGAAAATTTTCGCCGGCTACCAAGTAAACCGCGAACTGTTGAGCCACTCAAACCCAGACGTTCTCTTTATGCACTGCCTCCCCGCCTACAGAGGCAAAGAAGTCAGCGCAGAAATAATGGACGACCCAAATGCCATTGTTTGGGAAGAAGCAGAAAACCGCTTACACGCCCAAAAAGCACTGATGGAGTTTTTGTTTAGTCAGTGATGAATGAGATGAAAATAAACCCGCCGATGTGCGGGTTTATTTTTAAATGGATAACACGGCCACCTAAAAAGATAGTTCTTAGTAAAGGGTTTTGAATGAACGCTTTTTCACTTTTTATCAAAGCATTCAAAGAAAGGAATTTCTACATTTTGGGAGCTGGTGCATCAGCAAAAATAATCCCTTTTACATCAGAACAAGGAGAGAAAATAATAAAGCGACATGTTGAATTTGGTTCATTTTCAGTGAAAGAGACTGAGCTAGATCCAATCGCAAGAAGAATATTAGGCAAGGCCAGTAAGCACGAAGACAAAATGACTCAAGAAATAATTAGAAGATTGCCATCTGGAGCAGCAAAGGCAATATCAGCTCAACTAATGACGATTAAACAAAGCGATATGAGTCAAGAATGGACACAGTATTTAGCATTCAAATTCACAAAGCCACAATCGATTATTTTTAACTTTAATCTAGATGGTTTAGCGCAACACCATTGTAAAGAGCATCTCGTGTTGCATCCTCACGGATGTTTAAACTCTAATCTCATGCAATCTAATCTTTGGAATGATGTAATTGAATACTGCCTTATGTTTCATAAAGACCCTCCATTGTCAGATATGGTATTGCTACCACAAGAGGAATACCCCGATATAACCAACAGGCAAGCTTTTCAAAAAGCATTTAACTTATTTCGGTATACAAAAAATGTTGTAATTGTAGGATATTCTTTTGGCCTGAACGGTCAAAGAATGGATGACTGGGCATCATTTCAATTTTTAAAAAAGCTGTTTTCATACTACAAAAGTCCAATTTTTATCGTAGATCCTTATCCAGAAAAATTAGCGTATAAACTTCGAGACGAGCTAAAACAAAAAAATATTTACCAAGTAACAGCCGACTGGGGAATATTATCAAAAGCTATAATCGAGTTAGAAAAGAATAAAACGTTTCGCAGCCATGATAAAAATAGAAAATTATTCGATATTTACTACCTTTACTGCAAATTGCAAGATGACTCCTAGGCTGGACTAAGGAGCACAACGCAACCTACAACTACTTAAAAAGGGAGTCGTCATCTTCGCGCAGCGGAGATCCAGCCTTTAAAAACTACAATCAAGAGCTGGATCCCCGCTTTCGCGAGGATGACGACTCCCTACTAAAAAATTGGTTTCCATGCACATAGAACACATCAACATCAGCGCGCCAATGGACTTGCTTACACAACTAAGGGATTTCTATTGCAACATACTTGGGCTAACCGAAGGCTTTCGCCCACAATCAACCATTCGTGGGTTTTGGCTATATTCTGGCGAGCGAGCGCTCCTTCACTTAGCTGAAAGCAACGAACATTTTTCAAATGAGCGACAAGGCTACCTTGACCACATTGCATTTCAAACCACAGGGTTAAAACAAGTGGTAGAGAAGCTAAACACGAATATGATTCCGTTTTCACACGATTACTTCCCTGAAATCAATATGACGCAGCTATTCTTCAAAGACCCAGCCGGAACCGGAATTGAAATCAACTTCGTTAACGAATCTCTCTAAAAGGAGCCTCTAATGACCGAGCACACCGTGAAAATTATTTGGGAACGCGGCGACCAAAACTTTTTGGATAACCACTACAGCCGCAAACATACCATTCAGTTTGACGGTGGATTGGAAATACCGGCGTCGTCTTCACCGAGCAATGTGCCAGTGCCCTACTCTGATGAAAGCGCTGCCGACCCAGAGGAATTATTGATAGCAGCTTTATCCAACTGCCATATGCTGTGGTTTCTAGCGATTGCCGCTAAACGTCGTTTTCGTGTGGATTCTTATGAAGATAATGTGATGGGAACCATGGCTAAAAACGCCAATGGAAAATTGTTTTTAGCGCAAGTTACACTAAATCCAGCCACTGTTTTTTCAGGCGAAAAAATTCCCACGCAAGAAGAGCTGGAACAATTGCACCACAAAGCGCACGAAGAATGTTTTATTGGGAATTCTGTTTTAACAGAAGTGATTTGCAAACCAGTTCTAGGAAACCGCTGATTGCAGCGAAAGCTGGAGAACATCATCCACTTCCCAATGATCATCCGCGTGGTTGCCGTATTTAACGGCGAGCACTTCGCCAGTTTTGGCAATTAAAAAATCTGCCGGCAACCCAAAAAAGCTTTGGCCTTTTTCATAGGGAAGTTGTTTGAACTTCAGCAAGCCAGTCACGGCTGGCGCCCACACGACTGGATTAATCACAGAGAATATTGACGACTCTACACCAAACGATTTGTATAAGGTCTTTTCTGGGTCTGCAATCATCGCGAAGGGAACGTCACTTCCGTATTTCAGCATTTCCACTTGCGTAGAATGAAACACCACCACTTCTTGAATACCTGATTGCACAAGCTCCAAGTGACGACTGATAAAAGTATCTATATGCAAGTTGCAAATTGGGCATGACGAGAAGCGGCGAAACTGTATATGTGTAAGGCGCTGCGTGGATGGTATATCCACCAAGGTTTCACTGATGGTCGCCAACTTTTGAGGGAGAACAAAATCGCCTACTTTAATTTTCGCCATCTCATATTCCCTCTGCTGACATCAACTACGCGTACAAAGAGTCTACATATTCACACAGAGACTCAAATAAATCTTCGGCCAAGCCTGTTGATTGCATGCACTTAGCAACGCCCATTATACCTTGGTAACTACTTAATAAAAATGCAGAAATTTTTTGCGTGTTGATATCTTTACGAACAATACCATCCAACTGCCCCTGTTCCAGCGCAGCTGAAACAATGTCGACAATCGTTTTCATCACAGCCTTTAAACGCTGATGAAAACCCTCATCCAGGGTAGACATTTCCTGCACCAAATTTGTAAGGGGGCAGCCGTTTGAACATTCACCGGAGACAATATCCACGTATTTTTTATTAAAAAAATCTTTAGCGGCCTTTAAAGGATCATTGGATTCGGCCAAAAACTCCTCCCAACTTTGCTGAAAGTGAGCCATGATTACTTCGTCTAATACCGCATAGCCTACAGCTAATTTATTGGGGAAGTAATGGTATAGCGCACCCTTGGCCAGTTGGGTTTTCTTCAACACAGCATCAATTCGCAAACCTTGGTAACCGTGTTCATACATTTCTTCATGGGCCGCGCGCAAAATGCGTTCTCGTGTTGATTCAACGGCTATTTCAGTGGGGATTGCTGTATTCATAAATTACCAATTTCTTTTTCATGCCGGCATCCTCGCGCAGCGGGACTCAGCACAACGTGTTTAAACAGCCGCAGGCTGGCCCAATGGGCGAGCAACGCGAGTAATTCAGCTTTGCTTTTCGTATTTAATATTGTTTGAAACCATTAAGTTGAACCAAGAGCTGAATCCCCGCTACGCGAGGATGACGACTCCCTAATAAACCATACATCTACCTAAACTTTCTTCACTCTAAACCAGGCTGCATAAAGTGCAGGCAAGAATAATAAAGTTAAACCTGTTGCCACAATTAGCCCGCCCATAATTGCCACCGCCATTGGGCCCCAAAATACCGAGCCAGAAAGAGGAATCATGGCGAGCACTGCCGCCGCTGCCGTTAAAATAATGGGGCGGAAACGACGCACGGCTGCTTCTACTATGGCGTTCCATGCGGGCGTACCGCTTGCAATATCGGTTTCAATTTGGTCGATTAAAATAACCGAGTTGCGAATAATCATTCCGAACAACGCAATCACACCTAACTGTGCAACAAAGCCCATGGGACGATGCAAAATCAACAGCGCCATAGCAACACCCGCAACGCCAAGTGGCCCGGTTAAAAACACGAGCAACGAACGCGAGAAACTTTGCAACTGCAGCATAAGCAAGGTAAAAATAATAAAAATTACCAAGGGAACATTCGCCGCAATAGAATCTTGCGCTTTACTACTGTCCGCTGCTGCTCCCGCTAATTGAATTGCGTAACCAATCGGCAAGGATGCTTTTAGTTGTGCAAGCTGTGGTTCAATCTGGCTCGAAACCGTTGGGCCTTGAATACCATCCACCACATCGGACTGAACGGTGATTGCCCATTCGCGATTTTCACGCCAAATAATGCCGGGCTCCCACACAAACTGCGCACGCGCTATTTGTGATAGTGGAATTGATTTCCCGCTACCGGTTGGCAAATAGGTATCGTTTAATTTTTCTATGGTCGAGCGTTCATCAAGCGGCTGCCGAACAACAATATCAACCAAACGATTTTTTTCGCGATACTGCCCAACATTGGTTCCGCTTAAAATTGTGTTGGCGGCGCGCATAACCGTTTCAGAGGTCATGCCCAGCGAACGCAACTTATCTTGATCTAAATCCAAGCGCAGAACTTTCACCGATTCGTTCCAGTTATCGTTCACACCTAATGCATTTGGGTTTGCTCGCATAATATCTTTTACTTGATCTGCAATTTCGCGCACCTTGCTTACATCCGTACCGCTCACACGGAATTGCACTGGGTACGGAACTGGCGGGCCGGTGGGTAAAAATTTAACGCGACCACGCACTTCGGGAAAATTCACTTTAAATTCGTGAATGATCTTTTCACGTAATACAGTGCGCGCCTCAAGGTCTTTTGGTAGCACCACAATTTGCGCCACGTTTGATTGCGGAAAAATTTGGTCGAGCGGCAAATAAAAACGTGGGCTACCTGTACCTACATAACTGGTAATGCTTTCCACACCCTCTTGCGCACCAACAAATGCCTCAAACTTTTTAACCTGAGTTTCTGTGGCTGCGTAAGAAGCACCTTCCGGCAGCCACATTTCCACCATAAGCTCTGGGCGAATGGAATCTGGAAAAAACTGTTGCTCAATAAACTTAAAGCCCAATATACCCAACACAAAAATGCCAAGCGTAATGGCGATGGTGGTTTTTCGAAATTCAATACACCAATTCACTAAGGAGCGAAACTTGGTGTAAAACGGTGAATCAAATAATTCGTGGGGACCTTCATTGGCGGCATGTGGTTTTACTTTTAGCAATAGATAACCGATGTAGGGTGTAAATAAAACCGCCACCAACCATGAAATTAACAACGCAAGGCAATTTACCGAGAACATGGAAAAGGTGTACTCACCCGCTGCGGATTTGGCCAAACCAATCGGCAAAAATCCAGCGGCGGTAATTAAGGTTCCGGTAAGCATTGGCATGGCGGTGGACGTATAAGCAAATGTTGCGGCATCAAACCGTGAGTAACCTTCTTCCATTTTTCGCACCATCATTTCCACGGCAATAATCGCATCATCTACAAGTAAACCGAGAGCAATAATGAGCGCGCCGAGTGAAATTTTGTGCAGGTCTATATTAAACACACGCATAAACAAAAAGGTAATTGCCAATACCAACGGAATGGTTAACCCAACAACTAAACCGGGGCGCAAATCTATGCGAATGCCTTTTTCATCCTTATGGAAACCCAATGCCACAAAACTCACGGCTAGCACAATCACCAAGGCTTCAATCAACGTTTGTAAAAACTCATTAACCGACGTTGAAACAGCTTTAGGTTGATTGGTAACGCGATCCAACTCCACACCAACAGGCAATTTACGTTTTATGTCAGCGGCCGTAATTTCAAGGTTCTTACCCAAGTCGATAATATTGCCGCCCTTCTGCATGGAAATAGCGAGGCCTATTACTTCCTTGCCATTGAACCGCATTTTATCGTGCGGCGGATCTACGTATTCGCGCTTGATCTCCGCAAAATCACTCAACCGAAAGTTGGTTCCATTGGCACGTAAGGTTAAATTTTCTAAATCTTTTGGAGACTTAAAGGCACCGCTCACACGCACCTGAACATTGTCAGTTTCGGTGGTTAGCACACCAGTGGATTCAACGGCATTTTGGTTGCTGATTTGATGAACTATCTCTTCGAGCGAAATACCCAATTGCGCAAATTTTTTGTGCGAGAAAACAATATTAATTTTTTCGTCTTGCACTCCCAGCAATTCAACTTTTGCCACCAGTGGAACACGCAGCATTTGTTGGCGAACCAAATCGGCGTAATCTTTTAATTCGGCGTAAGTAAAGCCATCGCCAGCGAGTGAAAAAATAGAGCCGTAGGTATCTCCAAACTCGTCGTTAAAAAAGGGGCCCAACACACCTTGCGGCAAGCTGTATTTCATATCGCCCACTTTTTTGCGAACTTGGTACCAAGATGCGCTAGTTTCTTTTGGCGGTGTTGATTCGGCCAATTGCAAAATAATGGTTGTTTCGCCCGGCTTTGAGAAGCTGCGGATCACATCAATGTAAGGCGTTTCCTGCAAAGTCTTTTCTAGTTTATCGGTAACTTGATTCGCCATTTCCAGCGAGCTTGCACCCGGCCATTTTGCCGTGACCACCATAGCGCGAAACGTAAAGGGCGGGTCTTCATCTTGCCCAAGATTGTTAAAACTCATGATGCCGCCAATTAATAGGGCGGCAATTAAATAACGAATGAGCGGAATATGTTCGAGCGCCCAACGCGACAAATTAATATGTGGGCTTTTCATTTAGCCGCTCCTTGCGATTGAGCGGCTGCTGGATTTGCAGGTGGTGGTGTAAGCAAATTTTGCGAACTTAAATAAGGCTCTGCTGGCGCAGGTTTTGGCTCGGGCGGCAAAATGGAAACACGTTGGCCGGGGTTCAATACGTGTACGCCCGCAGTCACAACCGTTTGCCCAGCAACCACACCGCTGGTTAACAGCACATCGTTACCACTAACACCACCTACCTGCACAGGTACTAATTTCACTGCGCCTTTTTCAACAAGCCAAACCGACGTTACACCTTTTTCCTGATAAAGCGCAGTGAGTGGAACCTTCACAAACGCGCCAGGTGTGCTTACTAAAAATTGCACGGCAGCCGTCATACCCAATTTAACCAATGCCGTTTGTTTGGGTGTTGGATCAATGATGGAAACTTTTGCAATAAAGGTACGCGTTGCTGAATCGGCTACGGGAGAAAGCTCACGAACTTTTCCGTTAATTATTTCTTTAGGGTTTGCCCACAAGCGAATGTCTATTTTGGTCGCGCGTTTTACTACATCACTATTGTTCTCAGGAATTCCAACAACCACTTCAAGCTCACCCGCTTTGGCCACTTGTACAACGGGTGAACCTGCGGCAACGACCTGCCCAACTTCTGCGTTAATTGCGGTGACTACGCCTTCAACATCTGATGTTAGTGTTGAATAGGCAGCTTGGTTGGATTGGGTTTTAAAAACCGCTTGAGCCTGCTCAAAGCTCGCCTTTGCAGATTCAAACGCAGTATTTTTTGCATCCATAGCGCTTTGGCTAATGGCGTTAGTTTTGCGCAATTCTTGATAACGTTTTAATTCGAATTCTGCCAACTCAAAATTACTTTTTGCAGATTTAAAACTGGCTTCGGCCTGTATTTGCGCCAAACGTAAATCTTGCGGGTCGAGTTGCATCAGCACTTGGCCTGGCTTTACCAAACTACCTACATCCACTTTTCGCGCTTGAATTTTTCCTCCAATCCGAAAGCCGAGCTGAGATTCAACCCTCGCCTGCACATTACCGGAATACTCAGCGGTAACTTGCTGCTGCGCCGCCGCTAACTGAATAGCTCTTACGGGGCGAACATCCTCTGCCAGATCGGCCGTTTTTCCACAACCCGCGAGAACACCAGCAAACATTAAACCCGCACCCAAAACAATTAGCTTACGCATGTAATTCCTTACTCCTGATGACGCTCGTAAAAGACATTTACGAGCAGCAGTGATTGAGCCCTACTGATACGTCAACCGCAGCAAATCGATTGAACGAAGAACAGCAAACCGACTAGTTGGTCGGTCAAAAAGATACCAACCGACCAAACAGTCTGTCAACTCATCCAACAAATTAAGGCAAAACTTGTGACGCCCAGCCAATTTAAACATTGATCAACCTATCAAATATCCATAATTGGTGTTTTATTTACCAAATATGGATATTACACTTCTGGGACTGATACTAAGCCCAACTCAATACCAGAGGTACGCACCATGAAAAGAAACATTCTTATTCTTGCCTTAATGGCTTCTGCTGGTCTTGTGGCCTGCGGAGGCGGATCTGGCGGCTCTTCAACCACACCTTCAACCACTCCAACCAACACCAGTAGCGCCAGCAGCGTGGCTTCAGCAAAAACAACGAACCTCACACAAGGTACTGTTTCCGGTTTTGGTAGTGTGATCGTCAATGGTGTGCATTTTGATGTTAAGGGAGCGTCTATCGATATCGATGGTCAATCTGGCGTGGAATCCGATTTGGCCGTTGGTCAAACCGTTAGCGTAACGGGCACTGTCGATGACGACGGCATTCACGGCAAAGCAACCAAGCTTTCTGCCGAAACAAGAATACGTGGTCCCATTGAAAGCATTGACTTGACCACGGGTGTGGTTGTTGTGTTAGGCCAAAACATTTTGATTGACGGTGACACGTTTTATGAAGATGGCGTAACTGCTGCCAGCTTGAAAGTGGGTGATGTCATTAAAGTAAGTACGCACATTAATGCGGACAGTACTTTGGTAGCAACACGCATTGAAATCAAAACAGGAACAGAAGCCAAAGAATTATTTTTGTCTGGCGCAGTTACAAACCTAGACACGACCAAGATGACCTTTAAGATCAACGACATTACCGTTGATTACAGCAAAGCCACGATTTCCAATCTTCCCAACAAAACAATTACAGAAGGCATGCTCGTACGTGTTCAAGGCACGACTCTTAACGGTGTGTTTGTTGCGAACGGTAATGTTCATTCAAGCGTATTTGATTTAAAACATGACGGCGAATTAGAGGCTAAATCAACGGTAGAGCTAAACGGGCTTATTTCTTCGTTAAATATTCCCTTAAACGAAATGTTGCTCGGCCCCACCTTTAAGCTAGGCAATACAACTGTATTTTTTACTAAGTCAGTAAAAATCGAAGGGGGTTCGCTCGTTGATTTAACGGATGGTATTCGAGTGCGTGTAAAAGGTAAGCTAGATGCCGACCGCAATATAGTTGCTGAAAAAATAATTCTTATACTTAAAACCAAAATCGACGACGAAGGCTTGGTACAAGCAACTGACCTTACAAAAAATACCCTGACATTAAATGGTGTCACCTTTGAGATTACACCAGACACCAGTTTTAACGACCGAAGCAAAGCAAAAGTTCGTTTATTCAGCCTGAAAGATATTGTGACGGGTGATTTTATTGATGTTCGCGGTTACAAGATCGCTGCATCTGGCTCGTCACCTGAGCGAATTATTGCCACACGTGTAGAGCGTAAAAACTCATCGGAAAAAGGTAAGGATGGCTTCAAAACAGAAATCAGCGGGAAAATAGAAGCTGTAAGCGGTGATAGCATTAAAGTGTCTGGGCACAGTATAAAAATTGCAAATACCACTGCAATTTCTGGCTTTAGTAGTATTCAAGTGTTTTTATCAAGTGCACTCGGTATGAGTGTTGAAGTAAAAGGTGTTGTTGAAAATAATGTGTTCATAGCCAGAACAATCAAGATTGAAGACGAAGAGGATGACGACGAACACTCAAACAAATCGTCTAGCAGCAAATCATCCAAAAGTTCAAGCTCTAGCTCAACATCAACGACTTCATCTGTTGCTAGCAGTACTAGTTCGTCTTCATCAGTGGTGCAATCCAGCAGTTCATCAAGTTTAAGCTCAGCAGCCTTTGGAAATGCAGTTTTGGGTAAGCAACTTTATGATGGCTCTACTTATAACTGCGCAGGCTGCCATGGCCCTAAAGGTGGAGTCATTTCAATCAACAAAAACAAATCTGTTGAAAGCCTGGCTTCTTATATAGCCGCCAACATGCCTGCCAATAACAAAGGCGCTTGCAATACTCAATGCGGCAGAGACATTGCCGCCTATATTAAGACTTGGTAAATCATCTCAGAAGTTCGTTGCGCTAGCGTTGGCAATGTTTTCTCTGTTAGTTGCGCATCCCTAGCGCATCTAACAGAGATTTTTTAATTTACACTCCAGTATTTATGAATATTTTCTGGTAAATTTCAGTTTGAAGCGTTCACGTATTTTTCAGGCATAAGATGTCTACACCTAAAGAAACAGTTCTCAGCGCATGTCGGCACCTTTTGGCTCCGATTGTGGGAATTTTGTTGCGCAATGGTGTGACGTATAAAGAATTAGCTAATCTCTGCAAACAAATTTATGTTCAGGTTGCCGCCAAAGAATTTGGCATACGTGGACGTGACACTAATCTTTCCCGCATTGCTATTCTCACTGGAATTGACCGTAAAGAAGTATCCCGCATTAAGGAGGACTTGAAAAACAACGATGAGAGTGATGCATCCCAAAAAGGCCAAGACCGCATGACACGTGTACTTTCTGGCTGGCATCAAGATAAAGATTTTTTGGAAACAGATGGAACACCAAAGGCACTCCCTATTGAGAGTGAATCTTGCAGCTTCACTCAGCTTGTAAAGCGTTACGGTGGTGATATGCCCGCTGTTACTATTTTGAAAGAATTCAAGCGATGTGCTGTTGTAACTCAGGATGACGAGGGAAATTTACGCGTGGCAAAACGCTACTACGTACCCTCACAATCTGACCCTAGTGCTTTACTAAGAGCAGGCAGTGTTATTAACGATTTAAGCAGCACGCTTTATTACAACCTCTATCAAGCAGATTCATCACAGACTAACCCACTCCACTTTGAGCGCCGCGCTACCAACACACAAATTCCTCCCGAAAAAGCCGAGGCGTTCCGCCAGTTTGTTGAACAAGAAGGGCAAGCCTTTTTAGAAAAAATTGATGCCTGGCTTACCGAGAACGAATCCAAAGCAAACGAAGGCACCGCCACCCAGGAAGCACAAACCATCCGCTTAGGTGTGGGTACTTATTTAATTGAACAAAATTTTAGCGAAACAATTGCTTTTAAAAAAGAGCAATAGCCGCGGAGCCAAACATGAACAACCGATTTAAATCTCTACTTCTTTCCTCAGGATTTTTTATTTCGCTCATTATCACCGCCTGCGGTGGAGGCTCTAGCTCCATGGGTGGAATTGATGGCAGCGGTGCACCTGCAGTCGCGGGCACAGTTAGTACGGGTGCCATTACTGGTTTCGGCAGCGTGATAGTAAACGGTGTGCGCTTCAACTCCGATAAAGCAAAAATTTTAATCAATGATCAAAGCGCAACTGAAGACAACTTACGTGCGGGCTATCAGGTAAAAATTACCGGTCATATGAGCACCGATGGTTCAAGCGTTGCAGATACTATTGAGTTTTACCCCAACGTGATTGGTACGATTAGCCAAATAGACTCGGTCACTCAGGAACTAAGCGTACTCAATCAGCGTGTGAGCGTTAACAATGCAACACTGTTCGACGCGGCAATTACGCCGAACTTCTTAAGCGGTTTAAAAGTGGGTGATATTGTTCTTGTCAGCGGATTTGCTGATAGTAATGGTCTCATCACAGCAACACGTATAGAGTTAGCCAAAACTGTAAATCGCCAAGTAATGGGCACTGTCACAAATCTTAACCCCGCGCTGTTTACCTTCACGCTAAAAAATCAAACAGTGAACTACAGCAGCGCTTCTTTTACTAACGTGAGTACTCATCAAATTGCTAACAGTAACTTGGTTGTTGTGAGTGGTGCGGTGGATGACAAAGGTGTTTTGCAAGCTAAAACTATTACCAAAATCAACAATACTTTCGATAAAGATATTAAAACGGTAGAGACGGAAGGTGTTGTTACTCGTTATCAATCTGCTACAGATTTTGATGTTGCCGGTGTTACATGGACAACCAGCACGCAAACCAGTTTTGAAAATGGTTCTAGCGCAAACTTAGCGCAAGGCGCTGCCTTAAGCATTAAGGGTGAACTCAGCTCAAGCGGACAACTGACTGCTCAAAAGGTAGAGTTTAAAAAGGTTTCACTCAATGAAATCGTGGGTGAAGTAACATCTGTTTCTGCTCCAACCACGGGTTCGGTAGCCTCTGGAACGCTGCAAGTTAGCGGCACAACTATTCAAACCAACGCGAAAACCGCGTTTGAAGATAAAGGCAGCTCTAACGTGAAACGTTTTAATTTTGCAAGCATAAGCGTGGGCGATTTCTTAAAGATATCTGGCTACACTAACCAAGGAAATTTCGTTGCAACCAAAATTGAACGTGAAGACATTCAAAAAGAAAAAGAGACCGAGCTGAAGAGCGAAGGCGTAATTCTGAGTATTGATACCCACAGCTTCACGCTTTATGGACGCACCATTGTGACCAATAGCCAAACTGAAATTAAAGACCGCAAAGGTAACAGAATAACCGAGGCCCAATTTTATCTACAGGCCATTGGCCAGCGCGCCAAGGTTGAGGGGGCCCTTAAAAACGGTATATTCACAGCCAAAAAAATTGAGCTTGCAGATGCCGAGGACGACTAACTCGCTGACAACCTAATAAGTGATGCAACGCACACTTTGAGTTCTACATGAGTACCCCCTTTGTCGGGATACTTAACACTTCTTAAAGCTCATTTCGGCGTAAAAATCGAAATGAGCTTGATTTCATTAAACAAATTTTAATTGGCTTGCATATTGCTCTTTCCACCGTGCAATCAACGTTTTTGATTTCTGCATGGACTGCATGATGAAGGCTTTAAGGATTGACGCGGTGGCTCAGGGATAGAGCGCCAGCTTGTGGTGTATGTTCAAGCTGTTTTGGTTACACGTGTGTTGGGTAGACATAGATCTGGTCGCCCAACACACAAGGACCCCTCCAACAATTCTGTTTTATTTCGCTTTTAACATCTCTGCCAAACTTGCTCCTACCAACGCAGCTCCGCCTTGTGACCAACCGCCATCCACCGGAATTATTGCGCCGCTAATGTAACTCGAATAATCGGAAGCCAAGAACATGCAGGCATTGGCGATATCATCTGTGGAACCCATACGCTGCAGCGGAACAGATTTCATTACCGCTTTACGAATCCCCTCCGTCGGCGCCAAGCGCTTCATGCCTTCGGTGTTATCAATGGGGCCGGGGATGATCGAGTTAATCCGCACCCCCTCACTACCCCACTCCAAACACAAGCTCCGTGTGATCATATCCACGCCAGCTTTTGCCGCGCAGACATGAGATTGCCCCACCATGGGAATAAAGGCTTGGGGAGCCGAGATATTAATAATGGACGCACCGGGTTTTTTCAGGAATGGATAAACCGCTTGCATTACATGGAACGTACCGAGTAAATCGATTTCCACCACGGACTTAAAGCCATTCGCGGACATGCCAGTGGCTAGGGCTGGGAAATTACCTGCCGCGCCAGAGACGACCACATCGAAATCACCCCACGCATCATGCAAGGCTGCAACGCCGCTTTTGATAGCCTCCGGCTCGCGCACATCAGCGGCAAAACCTTTGGCATCTTCTGCACCACACTGCTTTAAGGAGGCAATGGTGTCATCCACCTTTTCCTGCGAACGACTAGCCACCGCAACGCGCGCGCCGGCCTTCGCAAAGGTTTCAGCGATACCGCGATTAATCCCGCTGGTGCCGCCAACCACGAGTACATTTTTGTGCTGGAAACTGAAAGGAGAACTCATATCCGTACCCACCATTGTTTATGTATATATCTACAAAATCGCGACATTAACGGGTTTGATTGATGAGAACGCGAGATCTCACCGACCAAATTGCCAATGATCCATATTGAAAAGCGGGCTCTCACCTTCGCCCTTGAACACCATCACCACATCATGGGTTCCGGTTACACCTGACACGGGTGTTGTCTGGAGTTGCCAGTCATCCCAACCTCCGGTTGGCGACACAACTAACCGGCCAATCTGCGGGCCATCCGTGGAATCAAGGTGTAGCTCAATAATTCCGCCCGCTCCACCACTGGCAAGGTTGGCCGTAAAACTCGCGGCACCTTTTGGCCCAAAGTCCACACCATTAACCTTCAAATAGGCCAGGTTGGTTATGCGCGTAACATACATTCCCACCTTATCGCTTTTATCGGTTTTTATTCCGGGAGCCCAGTCGATAGGGCGATCTCTATCCCTTTTGACTCGAGAAGCCCAAGCGATGGTTTCCGCTTCCACTCGCGCATAAGGAGACAGCGTGTGCAATTGCTTAGCGCCCACCCCATCCCACCAAGGCAACATAGGAATAGTCCCGTCGGGGTTGTAATTAAATTCGGTGACGGTCACGGATCGGCGTTCGTGGTGAATGGGTGTCATGGCAAAGTTGAGGCGGTAATTAAAGCCGAAAACGTAGGAATGCCCCTTGTAGTCGATGATGCCGGGGTGATTTCCGGTAGAGCCTAGGTTGTGATCCATGATGTCGCCCTTGTAAACCCATGGGCCGGTCGCCTTATCACTCATGGCGTAGCCGATACCTTCCGGGCAGCACGTTGAGGCATAGGCCATATAGTAGTGTGACTTACGCTTGTAGAACCAAGGCCCTTCTTGATAGTTCGCTGGTTTGGAATCAACTTTCTCTATTTTTCCTGAATAGGAAATCATGTCTTTATTGAGCTTCACGTACCACAGATTTGGATTACCCCAATACATATAAGCTTGGCCATCGTCGTCCACAAACACCGTGGGGTCGATAAAACCATTGGCCCGGTCGATAAGCGGTTTACCGAGGGCATCTTTAAATGGGCCTTCGGGTTTGTCGGCTACCGCAACGGCAATAACATTCTTGGGGGAGCCCGGCGCGCTAACGGGCGCGTAGAGGTAAAACTTACCCTTGCGCTCAATAACCTGCAGAGCCCAAGCATCATTTTCCTGCACGGCCCACGGAAAGGTCTTTAAGGATGCGACTACGCCTTTGTCAGTCCAATTAACCATATCGGTGGAGGTATAAAGCCGCCAATCGAGCATCTTAAAACCCGTTGCGTCGTCTTCATCATGACCAACGTACAGATAAACCACTCCGTTGTGCACTAAAGGCGCCGGGTCAGCAGTAAACGACGTTTGAATGATAGGATTTTCGGCCAGTGATGACTGACTGATGAATAAAAGACTCGTGAATAACAGGCTAACGAACGCCACTAAACCTGCACAACATTTGGAATTTAACAACATGAACGGCTCCCCGAATTAGCTCCGAGTGCGCAAATACCGCCACGGATGAATTGTTTTTCACACATAAAACGAACGCGGAGCCTCGTTTAGTTTTGCTAATAAGTCAACCTTAGGAGAAGAGATCTAAAGACACATCGATTAAAATCGGGAAAAATCTGGCGCGCGTTTTTCAAAAAATGCAGTCACCGATTCTTTGCATTCATCCGAATTCAATCCTTCTGCGAAGCCGATAAATTCCGCCGCAAGCGCAGCCTCAACGGGTTGATGTTGGGTTTTTCGTAACAGGGATTTTGCGCGGCGTACAGCGGCGGGAGGTTGATTAGCCAAGCGCTGGATTTTCGTTTCCGCAAAGACGATCAATTGATCGGAAGGTAAGGCGGCATTAATAAAGCCCATTTTTTCGGCGTCACTACCGCTGAAAGATTCGCCCAACAGCAAAAGTTCTGCCGCCTTTTGCTGCCCCACTAAACGCGGCACCAAATAACTGCTGGCGTACTCCGGGCATAAACCCAAATTCACAAAGGGGAGCTGCAAGCGCGCATCCTGCGCGGCGTACACCAAATCGCAATGCAACAACAAGGTCGTTCCAATTCCTATCGCATGACCTTGCACCACTGCTACAACTGGCTTAACGCAATTTTGCAGCGCAACCATAAATCGTACGACTGGATGCTGGTCATGAATTTCTGGCTCCTTCATAAAATCCAGTAAATCGTTGCCACTGGTAAAGCATTCATTTACACCACTCATTACCACCACTCGCACGCGGGAATCTTGATTAGCGGCGTGAAGAATATCCGCCAGTGCGGCGTACATCGCCAAAGACAGCGCATTCTTGCGCTCAGGGCGATTGAGTTGAACCCGTAGAATCCGCTCATCGTGAGTGACCAGAACCTGGGGATTAGAGCTGCTGATAGGCGGGCTTAAACTCATGGCAAATGTCCTTTGGGAGTTATGGCTGGCTATGAGTATAGGGTACAATTCGCACCCTCACTTAGGTAGCCAGAAGTTTTAGATAGAACATGAATATTCGCGAATTGCTTAACGATAAAGTCCTCTCTGCCATGGCCGCTTGCGGCATTCCCGCCGAGCTTCCCGCCCTGATTGCACCCGGCAAAAAAGCAGGGTTTGGCGATTACCAAGCCAACTGTGCCATGGGCGCGGCCAAAGCCATGGGCACCAATCCGCGCGACCTGGCCGCTAAAATTGTCGCAGCACTTGAACCCGAACTTGCTGGTATAGCAGATAAGCTTGAAATTGCAGGCCCCGGTTTTATCAATATCGACTTAAACCCAAACTGGCTGGGCCAACAAATTGCCAATGCCCAGACCGATGCACGCCTAAATATTGCGAGCGTAAGCGCACCGCAAACCGTAGTGATCGACTACTCCGGCCCCAACCTTGCCAAAGAAATGCACGTTGGCCATTTGCGCTCCACCATTATTGGCGATGCGCTCGCACGCTTGCTGGAATTCCAAGGCCACAAGGTCATTCGCCAAAACCACGTAGGAGATTGGGGCACGCAATTCGGAATGTTGATTGCAGAGCTTGAAGAGAACCAAGCCAATTCAAACGGCGACATGATTCTCAAAGATTTAGAGGTCTTCTACCAACAAGCCAAAAAGCATTTTGACGATGACGCCGCCTTCGCCGACAAAGCGCGCTCTTACGTTGTGCGTTTGCAATCTGGCGATGCCGAGATGTTAAAACTTTGGCAACAATTCAAAGATATTTCACTCAAACACAGCACAGAAATATACGAACAACTTAACGTTACCTTGAGCGATGAACATGTTCGCGGCGAAAGTTTTTACAACGATGATCTCGCACCACTGGTTAAAGAATTACAAGAGCAAGGTCTAGCCAGCGAAAGCGAAGGCGCGCAAGTCGTATTTCTGCAAGAACTTGCAGACAAAGATGGCAACCCATCGCCCGTGATTATTCAAAAACAAGGCGGCGGTTTTTTGTATGCCACTACCGACTTGGCCGCGCTGCGTTACCGTGTAAAAACCTTAAACGCTCATCGCATCATGTATTTTATTGATGCCCGCCAATCGCTCCATATGCAGCAAGTGTTCACCATCGCCCGCAAAGCAAAATTTGCGGACGACAGCGTAAGCCTTGAGCATTTAGCCTTTGGCACCATGATGGGCAATGATGGCAAGCCATTTAAAACCCGCACGGGCGGCACGGTAAAACTTGCAGAGCTGTTAACAGAAGCGGTAGAGCGCGCTGAAAATTTAGTGCACGAGCGCAGCGGCGACTTGAGTGAAAGCGAAATTAAAGAAATCGCACACAAGGTGGGAATTGGTTCGGTTAAATACTCCGACCTCAGCAAAACCCGCACCAACGATTATATTTTTAGCTGGGAAAGCATGTTGAGCTTTGAAGGCAACACAGCGCCTTACATGCAATATGCGTTTACGCGCGTGCAGAGTATTTTCCGCAAAGCGGGTGTAACGCCAGAGTCTTTGCAGAGTGACATTGTGATTGGCACCGAGCAAGAAAAAACCTTGGCGATTAAATTATTACAATTCAGCGAAGTGCTGGATCAAGTTGCACGCGAAGCCCTACCGCATTTGCTCTGTACTTATCTGTACGAAATTGCCAGTTTGTATATGACCTTTTACGAAGCTTGCCCGATTTTAAAAGAGGGCATTGAACCAGACGTTCGCGATAGTCGTTTGCGTTTGTGCCATTTGGTCGCACGTACCATTGAGCAAGGTTTGGATTTACTCGGCATTGAAGTTATGGAAAGAATGTAAGCTTTAATCTTCCTAAACAATAAAAAAAGGCGACCTTAACAGTCGCCTTTTTCTATTCAGAATAATTGAATGTAGGTAAATGTAATTACTGGGTTTTCCATCTGTATTTTATAATTTGCTTACAGCCCACACTTACATCGCCTTTTTGGCATGGCTTAAAGCTTAAGTTTTCTTTCACTTGTTTGAGCGCCGCATCATCCAAATCTGCAAAACCGCTTGAGCGACTTACTTCTCCATGTTTAACCGTACCGTCTTTATCTATATTTAATTCCAACCCCACAAAACCCTCTGCACCAAGCTTTTCTGCATTTGCAGGAATAGTTGCAACACCTTTACAACGTGGTGCACTTGCGTAGTACAACGCTGGGGCGAGCTGAACGTCTTTTGGCGCAGCCTTCGCGGCGACTTCTCTTTTATCTACAGCAGTTTTAGCGGATTCCCCCACTTTAGTTTCAGCAGGTGGCTCCACCACAATTGGCATTCCCGGTTTTGGTGCTTGTTCATTCAACACTTTCACACATTCTTCTGTGGGTACTGCTTCGTAAAACGTTAGGCCTTCTGCAGCTTTGGCGGCATAAATATCCATATCATAGACTTTGTTTCCGATTTGGCCGGCTTTAACGCGCCAGAAGCCATAAAACATTCCAATATGAATTATTACTACAACAATAATGCCAAGCTTTAACCGGCTTTTTGTACTCATTACTTTAAAAGAAGACATGAAAATAAATCTCTAAAACAAAATATGTGGCGGAAAAAGAGAATCTGTTCCTCCCTTTTTAAAGGGAGGCTAGGAGGGATTTTCCTGTAAGCTTAAATCCCCCTAACCCCCTTTTTCAAAAAGGGGAATATATACCCATTAATGTTTACGACGTGCCGAAGCGATGTTCGGCAATTGATTAAGTTTGGTTAGGATGCGGCTTAATTCATCAAAGCTGCGAATCTCAGCGGTGACTTGCATATCAACAGTGTTTTTGCGTTTGTCGGACAAGGTCTGCAATGCGCTGATGTTGATGCGTTCGTTATCGAGCAGTGTTGTAATATCGCGCAGCAGACCGTAGCGGTCGTAGGCTTCAATAATAATATCTACCGAGTAAGAACTTTGCGGCGCATTGCCCCATTCTACTTTGATAATGCGCTGCGGCTCGTCAGTTTGTAACTGCAAAATATTCGTACAATCCTGACGATGAATTGAAACGCCTTTTCCTAAGGTAATGTAACCCGTGATGGCATCACCCGGTACGGGGTTACAGCAATTGGCGATTTGCGTAAGTAAATTACCCACACCTTCAATATAGAAATCTGAATCTTTTTTCTTCGCTGGTGACTTTGCTTTAAACGGAATTAAAGGCTGCTGTGGATCAGCTTCATCCAATTGTTTTTGCGCGGCATTTAAGACTTGACCAACGCCAATATCGCTCGCACCCACTGCACAATATAAATCGTCGAGTGAGTTGAATTTTAATTTTTTGGCAAGGCTTTCAAAATCCAAATCTAACAATGCTAAACGCTTAAATTCCCGATCAAGTAGCGTTTGCCCTTCCGCAATATTTTGGTCGCGTGCTTGCATCTTAAACCAATGCTGAATCTTAGCGCGCGCACGTGCGGTGTTTACATAACCCAACGCCGGGTTTAACCAATCGCGGCTTGGCGCTTCACGTTTACCCGTGAGAATTTCAACTTGATCCGCATTATTTAATTGGTAATTGAGCGGCACAATTCGGTTATTCACTTTTGCGCCACGACAATGGTGGCCAACATCGGTATGAATGCGATACGCAAAATCCAGCGGCGTTGCCGTACGAGGCAAATCGACAACGTGGCCATCAGGCGTAAACACATATAAACGATCTTGATCCACTGCACGCAAATCGTCTTGCAGTTGCGCGCTGTCGCCACCTAACTCTTCATGCCATTCAAGAACTTGACGCAACCATGCAATTTTTTGCTCATAGCTATCTTGCGCTTCGTTGGTGTCTGTACCTTTGTAACGCCAATGCGCGCAAACGCCTAATTCAGATTCTTCATGCATTTCATAGGTGCGAATTTGCACTTCCAACACTTTATTTTCTGGGCCCCACACTGCGGTGTGCAGCGAGCGATAACCGTTTTCTTTAGGTGAGGCAATGTAATCGTCAAATTCGTGCGGAATATTTCGCCACAAGCTGTGAACAATCCCCAGCACTGCGTAACAATCGCGAATAGATGGAACGAGGATGCGCACCGCGCGAATATCGTAGACTTGCGAGAACGGAATATCTTTGCGCTTCATTTTGCGCCAGATACTGTAAATATGTTTAGCTCGACCTGAGACTTCGCCATCAATTTTTGCGCTTTGTAGTTCGCCGCGCAAAAGCCCCAACATTTTGTCGATGTATTCCTGGCGTGCAAGACGGCGCTCATCCAGCAAGCTAGCGATTTGTTTGTATTCGTCTGGCTCAAGGTAACGGAAAGAAAGATCTTCCAATTCCCATTTGATATGGCCAATGCCGAGGCGATGGGCGAGCGGTGCGTAGATATCCGACACTTCGCGCGCGACCTGACGACGGCGCTGGGCACTCGCGGTTTTTACCGCACGAATTGCACAGGTGCGCTCGGCCAGTTTGATGAGTGCAACACGCACGTCATCAACCATTGCCACCAGCATCTTGCGAATTTTTTCGGCTTGCACTTCGGCTTGGTTACCGAGTACGCGGTCTTCGTTTTCATTGCGTTGATAACTGATGGCTGCCATGCGCAGCACACCTTTTACCAACTTGGAAACTGTATCGCCAAAGCCGGTTTGAATTTCGGTGAGGGTGATTTTATTTTCGCGCACGGCGCGATAGAGAATGGCTGCGACCAGGGCGTCTTGATCGAGCTGCAAATCGGCAAGAATTTCGGCCATTTCCAAACCAATGCGGAAACAACTGAAATCTTCACCCCAGTTGTGGTCATCTTCGCTGTGGATATTAACGAGCGATAGGCTGACTTGTGCGGCGCGAACTAATTCAGCGCGGGTTGCGTCAGTTTGCACGTGGTGACTATTGAGGCGGTCAATCCAGGCTTCAATATCTACCTGACCATCTGCCGCTATGGGATGGTCTTGACGAACTTTAACCATAAAAGCTCCACATTCTTATTGTTAGCGGCTTACTCACAACTCAAATCTTAACGGCGAACAAACAGAGCCATAGATTCAACATGCGCGGTGTGGGGGAACATGTCCAACACTCCCACTGAGTCTAGCTGATAGCCAGCAGTAACCAGTATTTTGGCATCGCGCGCCAGCGTTGCCGGATTGCAACTGACGTAGACAATTCGCTTGGGCAAAAGTTGCGGTAGCTTCTCCACGATCTCTTTAGCACCATCGCGCGGCGGATCAAGCAGTACAGCATCGACCTTTCCGCAGGTTTGATTAAGGCGATGCTCAGACATTTTGGATAAATCTGCCGCCATGAATTGGACGTTGTTGATGCCCAATTTAGATGCATTTTCGCGCCCGCGTTGTACCATCGACTCAACCGCTTCAATGCCGATAACTTCCGCGCACTTAGAGGCTAGTGGCAGCGTGAAGTTACCAATTCCGCAGAACAGATCCAAAACCCTCTCGCCTCCTTTCAAAGCCAGGAGCTGCAGAGCTTGCGCCACCATTTGCGTGTTTACACTAGGGTTTACCTGAATGAAGTCCAGTGGGTGAAAATCTAACGCGAGGCCATCTAGTTCGTAGGAAAGACGGGGATCAACATCCTGACCCGACAAATCTTTTAGTTGCGATGATTCGCTGCCTTTTAACCAAACACTGAAACTATGTGTTTGAGACACGGTAGTAAGCTTAGTTAAATCTGCCTCTTCGAGAGGTTTTATATGGCGCAACACAACTGCTGTTTGATTCTGAGTTTGGATGAGCTCCAGGTGGGTTACCGCTTCCGCTGCAACCAAATCGGCCAACCAATCTTTCAGTGGTGCCAACAGCGTATTTAACTCGGGTGACAACACGCTACATTCGTCAACCTGAACGAGCTGCCGGCTATTGCTTTTACGGAAGCCCAAAGTAAGGTCACCGTTCAGGTAGCTAATACCCAGCCGCGCGCAACGACGATACCCTTGAGACGACGATTGAATGGGTGGCAACACCTGCTTGGGTTTTACGCCGCCCCACACCTCCAGTTGTTGTAAAACGGCAGTTTGCTTAAAGCTAATTTGCTGGCTGGCATCGAGATGCTGCAATTGGCAGCCGCCGCACTCTGCGTAGTGCACACACACAGGCTGAACGCGGTTGGGTGATGCATCCAACAACTTATCCAACCGGCCTTCAGCGTAACGGGCATGATCGCGCACCAGGCGTGCGCTGATTCGTTCGCCTACCAATGCGCCATCAACAAATAAGGTTTTTCCATTCCAGTGAGTTATACCTCTACCATCATGGCTCATGCGATCAATCGTAAATTCACCCAAGCGCATATCGTTCAATGGCTGCGCTTGCTTTTCCACACGGGGGCTATTCAGGCGAGGAGTGTTTTCTTCTTCAAAGGCGAAAGACTTATCAGCCACTTTGGTTGGCCGGGGCTTTTGCCCAAGCTTGCCTGATTTGAAGGTAGATGGCTTATTAGGGCCTTTGCGATTGGACATGTCATAGCTCTTTGATAAAACGAACCCCTCATTAGCGCCATTTGAATTGCGCTAATGAGGGGCAATATATTCAAAACATCAATTAACGATTGATTTCTCTATCCAACCATTCAATACGCGCTTTCTGCCAGCGAATCATTTCCTTAACTTCAGCTTCATAGCTACCCGTTCCACCATTGGCACCATGCAAAATCCACGAAGCAAAATCAGTAATTGACCACAATTGGTAGTTTTTCTTCTGCTGCTTATCTAACCACTGGGCCCGCGCTTCAGCGTACTGGGTGATGTAGTCGAGCTTGCCTTCGGCTTTTAGCTGATTCCAACGAGCTTTGAATTTGGCATTAAACGCAGGATCACTAAATAGTTGTTTGAACCATGGATACTGAAGGATATACCAACCGTAGTATTTCTCGGCGTCATTATAACCCGCGTTACCCATGGACAGGTCGAAGTCCCACAGCGGGCCAAAAAAGAATTTGCCGCCTCGCTTTTTGTAGATGTAGAAACTTGACTCAGCACCATCGACATTTTTAAACAGTTCGTTGGCAATGTAGTAATTAATGACTGAATCCACATCTAAATAAGCAGCATAACCCGTTGTTGGATCGGTAAAGTTAGGGCTAAAAAGAGCGGTCTCCATTCCTGCGTAATATTTGGTTATATATTCACGTTGTGCAGCCCAAGCGGGATCATGCAGGGTTTCCGGGCTCGCTAAACACGCTGGCTGCATATCGTGCGCAGAATCAATACAGTAATCAACATCGCGGGATGTGTTCACGCCATTGACACACACGGGATCCCAAGAACTGTTAATGCAGTAATTTTTGTTATGGCGAAAATCCACTTCCATCAAATAACCACCGGTAATTTTCTCCGAATCTGTATCAGTTACTTTCATTTCATCGATATTCACTCGATCTTTATCGACACGAATATGTTCAACCAGTTGATATACACCCTGATATGCACCATTTAAGTTCAACTCTACGTACTGTGATCTGGGTGTGTATTCCACTCCTAATGTACGGCTAAACATAAACATTACATCATTACGCACAAGCGTTTTATCCGCATAATTTGCCAACAAAACCCAGTTTTTTCCTTTTGGCATTCCGAGCAGAGAAGTGGAGTTAGTAAGTTTCAACCGGTAAGGCTTCTTATCCCATCCCCAAGTGGAATTACCACGCCCGCGAACCTCAAGCGTACCGTCCACGCTCGCGCCGCTCACATCTGTTAGTGCGAAACCACCTTTGACATACACCTCTTTGGAAACAATCGGAGCCGAATTGTCGGTTTTTAAATTCAATACAGGTAAAGTCTCCGCAACACCTACCGGAAAATCCGCCGGCATACTGCTTGAACTTTTGCTGGATGAATTTGAACTTACACTTGAAAGAGAACTGGACGATGAAGACGCTTGGGATGAAACGATGGGGTCTGACGAACCGCCCCCACCTCCGCCTCCGCCTCCGCCTCCGCAAGCTTGAAGAAGAACTGCAATTGCAATGAACGCAATATGTTTAACCGACATAAAAATCTCCTATTATTTATTTTATTTGACGGATGTAGTACTTACCTATTAACCGCAACACTCACTGACCTAATTGTGCATCCATCCACTGAGTGCGCTCGCGCTGCCAGCGAATCATTTCTTTTACCTCAAGCTCATAATTACCCAACAAAATGCGTGTATAAAATGTTTCCCAATAGAAAATCTTCCACACCTCAAAGTTGCGTGCTTGAGCCTTATCTAACCACAACGCACGTGCTTCGGCATAATCAAATATTTCCTCTAACTGGCCTTGTGCTTTTAAGGTTTGCCAACGCGCCTTTACTTTTGCCTCAAATTCAGGATCTTGTAACAGGCGATTAAACCAAGGAGCATTGCGAATGTGCCAACCAGAGGTTTTTTCTACGCCAGCATTGACACCCGCGTTACCTAACGCCCAATCAAAATCCCATATAGGACCAAAAAACACTTTGCCATTGCGCTTTTTATATAGATAAAAGCTGGTAATGGCTCCGTCTACATTTTTAAACAGCTCATTAAGCAGGTAATAATTTACGGCAGAATCCACATCAATATAGGCCGCATAGCCCGTAATAGGATCGGCAAAGCTAGCACTAAACAGTGCGCGCTCCATTTTTATCAAGTAATCCTGAATATATTCACGCTGTGCTGACCAAGCAGCATCCAACAATGTTTCCGGCGTATCCACACAAATGGGGCTCATACCCTCTTGAGATTCAACACAAAATGTTTTTTCCCGATCCATATTGATGCCATTGTTGCAAAAGGGTTTCCAGCTGCCAGGTCCTTTACAAAAATCTTTGTCCATGCGGAAATCCAACTCCATTAAATAGCCGCCGGTAATTTTTTCCGCTTGGGTATCGTCTACTTTCAACTCAGGAAGATTTACACGGTCTTTGGCGATACGAATCTGTTCTGTTAATTGATATACGCCTTGGTAATTACCATTTAAGGTTAACTCAATATGTTGGCTGCGCGGTACATACTCCATGCCCAAGGCGCGCCCAAAACGCAGCGCTATATCATTGCGTATAAGGGTTTTATCCGCATAATTGGCCAGCAGTACCCAATGCTTACTAGCTGGCATCCCCAATAACTCTGCAGCCTGATTTAATTTCAAGCGAAAGGGCTTCTTGTCCCATTCCCACGTGGCATTACCACGACCTCGAATCTCCAGCGCACCATTTTCCGGCGTTACACCATCGCCTGATAAAGCAAAAGTACCCTTAACGTAAGTCTCTTTGGAAAGGATGGGAACTCCATCGTTAGTTGAGATATTTAAGACAGGTAAAGATTCAGCAGTACCCGTCGGGAAATCTGCTGAACGGCTTGATATCGAGCTTGAGCTAGACGATACAATACTGGACGACAGTGAAGTAGACGATTGGACTGAAACGATAGGAGCTGTCGAACCGCTTCCTCCTCCACAGGCTTGAAGAAGAACAGCAATTGCAATCAACGCAATCCGTTTAACCGACATATAAACTCCAATTTATTCTTAACAAACTCCAGTACAGCCTTGAACGCTTTTATTGGTTTTAATAAGCCCAATTAGCTTCCCACTCGCTCCACACATTACGTTTAACTTTTTTCAATTATTAAAATTTCAACCTTTAAACCTTCACATTATTCGTTAAACAGACCGGAAGACAAATAGCGGTCTCCCCTATCGCAAATAATGGCCACTATAACGGCATTTTCCACTTTCTCACTCAAACGCAAGGCCGCGGCGACAGAACCACCGGATGAGACCCCGCAAAATATACCTTCTTTTCGAGCAAGTTCACGCATAGTGTGTTCAGCTTCTGCCTGCGACATACCAACAATTTCATCAACGCGAGTTTTATCGTAGATTTTCGGCAGATAGGCCTCTGGCCAACGGCGAATGCCTGGAATGCTAGCACCCTCATCCGGCTGAAGGCCGATGATTTTAATATGAGGATTTTTTTCTTTGAGGTAACGAGACGTGCCCATAATGGTTCCCGTAGTCCCCATTGAACTCACAAAATGGGTAATCAAGCCTCCCGTTTGCTGCCAAATTTCAGGGCCTGTTGATTTATAGTGAGCCAATGGATTGTCACCGTTGCCGAATTGGTCAAGTACTTTTCCCTTGGCTTGGGCTTGCATCGCTAAAGCAAGGTCGCGTGCACCTTCCATTCCCTGTTCTTTGGTAACCAATATGAGTTCGGCACCATAGGCTGTCATAGCAGCTTTACGTTCGGAGGTACTGTTGTCCGGCATGATAAGGATCATCTTGTAACCCTTAATCGCCGCCGCCATTGCCAAAGCTATGCCCGTGTTTCCGCTAGTGGCCTCGATTAAGGTATCGCCGGGCTTAATATCACCGCGCGATTCAGCCTGTTGGATCATTGACATAGCAGGGCGATCTTTAACCGAACCGGCAGGATTATTACCTTCCAACTTGACCAAAATAGTATTACTGGTCTCGCCCGGTAAGCGCTGCAAACGCACCAGCGGTGTGTTGCCAACGAAAGCTTCAATTGTGGGGAAATCCATAAGGTCCTCTAACAAAATATCGAATGTACAGCATGACAAAGGGCGGCTATTCTAACGCTCATTCACCCGCGAGCACTACTGCTTGCGACGACTAGCAGGGTTACATAAGCCCCACTCAAACTTATAAGAATTGCAATCCGGTTCACAGCGAAGGATTACTCCATGCCCAGCGCATCAAAAAGTTTTAAGTACAATGTTTGGCATTTAATTTTCACGCCCGCCATTGGTGTTGTTCTACTGCTTTCTGTATCACTTATTTCATTTTGCCTATATGAATTAAGTAAGTTCGTTGATATGCGCGGAACTGCAATGACGCGCAAAACCGCGCACTTGATTTACACACCCATCATTCGTAATGACAAAGCCTTATTACAAGAGATCCTGGATGGCTCACTCGAAGATCCTTACATACGTGCACTACATGTACGCATAGAAAAAACTAACGAATCCTTTCACAGCGGCCCAGAATTTTTACCCACAAATGATCTTGGCTTATCCCCCAATAGTTTGGAGCCCGTACGCCGCGAAACGCGCCGCACAATTTTATTTTCACACCCAATCGCCGATAAAAACGGTGTGAACCCAATCGGTTGGGTGGAAGTTGAAATGCTGTCATCGCCCTATATGGTAATTCACTACCAAACAATTTTAATTACAGTGGCCATTACACTCGCCTGCTTAATCATGGCGGGATTCCTCGCGGTAAGATTATTTACCAATATCACGGAGCCACTTAACCACATTAAAGAAGTGATCAATCACCTTGCACAGGGAAAATTGCAAACGCGTGTTAACCCGCAAAAAAGTCGCGAATTTATTTACCTCGCTAACGCCACCAACAATATGGCGGAATCTCTGGAAAATGCGCAACAGGATTTACAAAACCATATTGAGCAATCAACACAAGATTTAATTGAGACGCTCGAAACCATTGAAATTAAAAACATTGAGTTGGACATTGCGCGCAAAGAAGCTATCGAAGCCAGCCGCATCAAATCAGAATTTCTCGCCAATACCAGCCACGAAATTCGCACACCACTAAACGGGATTTTAGGTTTTGTAGGGCTAGCGCTAAAAACAGATATTGATGAAAAACAAGCGGAATACCTAAACACTATTCGCGATTCTGCACAAAGCTTACTGACAGTTATTAACGGCATTCTGGACTTTTCAAAAATCGAAGCTGGAAAATTAACTCTCGATTATGCCCCCTTACCTCTGCGTCGAACTATTGATGAAGCACTTCATTTATTAGCGCCAGATGCTCACGAAAAAAACCTACAACTTATCACCCAAGTCGACCCCAAAATTCCTGCTCAGCTTTTAGGAGATTCCTTACGTTTCAAACAGGTGCTATCTAATTTAATCAGCAACGCGATTAAATTCAGCGAATATGGAACCATTCGGGTGATGGTTAGCGTCATTGCCCAACAAGAAACGCATCTCATGCTAAAAATTAGTGTAAGCGACCAAGGCATAGGTTTAACAGCGGCAGAGCAAAACGACTTATTTAAACCTTTTTCGCAAACCGACGCCTCCAACTCTCGCGAACAAGGCGGCACGGGGCTCGGGCTTGCCATCTGTAAAGGTTTGGTTGAACGCATGCACGGCGAAATAGGTGTAGAGAGCACACCCGACGAAGGCTCAACATTTTGGTTTACCGCGCGCTTGGGCATCGATCAAAAACAACTCATTCAATACGCGTTACCCAATCTTGAACAACATCGCACATTAATTTGTAGCAGCAACCCAACATCGCGCGAGCAACTGCAGTCTCTCTTGGCAGAGTGGCGCATGAGACACGAAGCTATCAGCGAAATTCACGATATTTTCCCCAGTATTCGCAAAGCTCACAAAGCAGATCCTTTTGACATTTTAATTTTAGATATAGCAACAGACGAACGTAAAATAGCACCCTCGTTGCTCAATAATTTGAGTGAGCAATTATCAGACGAGTTCGGCTGTGTAGTCATAGCCAGTTGTACGGCTGCACATCAGCGGCTGCTGCGCACTAATGGCCAAAACATCAACACAACCTTTATTAACAAACCAATTGCTTATGATACCTTGCTAAAATTATTGTGCGATAAACTAAATATAAACTTGGCAGAAACTCGCCGCGAAACAAACACCAACAGCAAAGCAGGTTCTCCTGTCACCTCAGTATTATTGGTGGACGACAATCCCGCCAATTTGCAACTTGCATCAGAGCTGCTACGCGGGCTCAACACACAAGTAGTGCAGGCCAGCAATGGTTTACAGGCCATCGATGCCTGCAAAACACAAAAATTTGATGTTATTTTTATGGATATCCAGATGCCAGGAATGGATGGGTTTCAAGCAACAAAACATATCCGTGAAATGGAAAAAGATTCACAGCGCACACCCATCATCGCATTGACAGCACACTCGCTAACCGAGCAGAAAGCAGAATTGCTAATTTCAGGTATGGACGATTGTATTAGCAAACCTGTTAGCGAAAGCCAGCTCGCACACATCATCAATCGTTGGACATCTTTGAGTGGAAAGAAAGAAGTCGTTGCGAGTCAAGAAAACAACATAGAACAAACCAAGCTGCCGCTTAAAGATGCTAATCCGGATGCAAACGCTTCGGTAGATATACATTTATGCTTGAAGTTGGCCAACAATAAACCGCTGCTAGCACGCGACATGTTAAAGATGATGCTGGACAGCTTGCCAGAAGAAAAACAACAAATTAACCAAGCACTTGCCGATGCAAATACTGTTTTGTTGGGTGAATTAATTCATCGTGTATACGGTAGCAGTTGTTATTGCGGTGTTCCTCGGCTCAAAAGTATTAGCGGGTTAATCGATAAGCTTATACAAGCCAAAGACATTAGTAACGCAAACGCAGCAATTCCATCACTTAATAGTGCAATTGAAGATATTTTGGTATGGGGAGAAAATCGTGATTTAAATAAGGTTTTTGCTATTGAGGCAGTTGTAGCTAGTTAAACAACTCTCGACTGGTAAGAGGTTTGTTGCCAAGTAAAGGTTTTAATAAAACACGAGAAATATGCTTGGCGGCTTTTTTGACGTCCGCCTGTGAATAATCCCCCGACGCAATCGCCATTAAGTGCGCACCAGCATATTGGTAAGTTGGCGGTGCGTTGGTCTCAGTCAAATAAAACCCGAGGCCGGAATCAAGACAATAGTAATTTTCGCTGGATATTCCCATTCCTGTTTTTGCATCCACTTCAAAGTGAATGCCGTACCCTAAATGATTTAGTAGCTGAAATTCGAAGTTGCGCAACACGGGTTCCAAATCTTGCTGTGCATGCAGCGCTCGCAAACTTTGTTCGTAGAGTTCATATATGCCTTGATGTGCATCTAACTCGGGCAATAGCCTTACAAGCAGTTCATTCAAATAAAAACCACTGAATAGGTGCTTAGCGACCAAGGAAAAATGCGCGCCTTCCGCCTCAAAATGCGTAAGGAGTTTTAAATCGGTTTTACCTTGAAAGGATATGAGTAAGCGAGTGAAGGGATTTAACAAATTACGTTTTGGTGCTTTACGTGAACGTACACCACGTGCAACTGCGGTTATACGCCCGTAAGCAGGCGTAAAAAAATCAACCAGCATGCTCGTGTCGCGGTAAGGTCGCGTATGTAGCACGTACGCTGGCTGAAGCTCAACGGACATAAAAAAGCTCGACTGTTATAAAAAGACTTGGCGGATTTTAAAAGTCATTATAACCAAGACTACGTAAAGCACGCTCGTCGTCTGACCAACCAGATTTAACTTTTACCCATAGTTTCAACATAATTTTCATGTCGAAGAGTTTTTCCATATCCTTACGAGCTTCTATTCCTATCAATTTAATACGTTCGCCTTTCTCGCCAATCAAAATCCGCTTTTGGCCGTCGCGTTCCACCAAAATCAACGCGCCTATATTTAATAAATTTCCTTCTTGTTTAAATTCTTCTATCTCAACTGCCATTTCGTAAGGCAACTCATCTCCCAATTGGCGCGTAATTTTTTCACGCACAATCTCGGCGGCCATAAACCGTGAACTACGATCCGTAACTTGATCTTCTGGGTACATATGCATACCTTCAGGCATGCGTTCAATGATGAGTTGTTCAAGGCGATCAAGATTAATGTTACGCAACGCAGACAGCGGAACAATTTCTGCGACGTTTAATTTTTTTGATAGAATTTCGAGATGAGGTAAGAGGGTTTCCTTATCCTCCACTTGGTCCACTTTATTTACCGCCAATATAATGGGGCAAGCAGCATTCTGTAGCTTTTCGGCAACCGCCTCGTCTTCTTCGGTCCAAATAAAACGATCAACCACAAAAACAACCACATCAACATCCTTCATAGCTGTGTTAGCAGCTCGGTTCATGTAGCGGTTAATAGCTTTTTGCTGCCCCAAATGCATTCCTGGTGTATCCACAAACATAATTTGGATATCACCTTCAGTTTTAATTCCCACAACATTATTGCGTGTGGTTTGCGGCTTGCGCGATGTAATACTGATCTTTTGCCCAAGAATATGGTTGAGCAAAGTAGACTTGCCCACGTTAGGGCGCCCAACAATAGCAACATAACCACAACGCGTTGTAGCTGAATCAGAGTGATCTGACATAGGTAAACCTGAATGGGAAAATTAAAAGGAATCTTATTTAGAACTATTGAATATCAAGTAGACGAAGAATTTCCGTCGCTGCAATTTTTTCTGCCTCACGACGGCTGCTTGCTTGCGCCCGCACCGCTTGTTTGAGCAAAACAACGCGACACTCAACCGTAAAAATTTGCGCATGAGATTCGCCTGCAGCTTCTACCACTTCGTACTCTGGCAGGGGCTTGCGTAGGCTTTGCAAGTGCTCCTGTAAGCGCGACTTAGCATCTTTAGCCGACGTATCGACAGTGAGCGCTGCCAATCGGCCTGCAAACCAAGAAAGTACATGCTGGCGACAAGTATCAAAATCTGTTTCAGTGTAGATAGCGCCGATTAACGCTTCTACGGAATCCGCCAAAATGGAATCGCGCTTATTCCCACCCGATTTCATTTCACCTTCACCGAGAATTAAGCACTCGCCCAACTGAAATTCACGCGCTATTTCTGCAAGCGTTTCGCCTTTCACCAATTGAGAACGCAAGCGACTTAACTGGCCTTCGCGCACATCAGGGAAACGCTTGAACAACGCATCGCCAATTGCAAGATTCAAAATGGAATCGCCTAAAAACTCAAGGCGCTCGTTGTTGTGAGCGCCATGACTGCGATGAGTTAACGCCAGTTGTAATAAGGTAGGCGCTTTGAATTCGTAACCTAAACGGCTTTGTAACTGCTGGTATTTATTACTTAGTTTCACGCTTATCGCCGGTAGGTCTGCAGCACAAATCGGGGTGTTCACCATCCAAATGATTTTTGAATGAAGTGACTACATCAATATTGTAGAAAAGATTTGTACGATTTTCGTAATCAATCATAATCAGTAAACTGCGTGATTTACGATCAATAACAATATTTTGCGGGCCTTCGCTGCGTACATTGTTAATCAAGTAAAATTTTTCTATGTTTTTCTTAATCTCAGCGTCACTCATTTCAGTAACGCGTTCACCTGGTGCTGATAGAGATTTTAACGCCTTCTCAACGTACATGTTTTCTGCATACATGGGTACCACCGCAAAAGCGAACATGCCGCAGAAAGCAACAATAGCTACAACAAAGACCCAGCTAATTAATGTTAGCCCGCGCTGCTTTTCTACACTTTTACACGTAATTTTGTTGGGGTTCAGCAAAGGTTTCATAGCGGCTCCTGTTAATTTTTAATGGATTATTTAACAACACCTATATTCGAAAAGCTGGGGATGCTAAGAAGTTCTTCCCAATGCATCCAAACCGCAAAAGCCTTGCCGACAATAGCATCTTCAGAGACAGTACCCCATACACGGCTATCACCGCTATTGTCGCGATTATCACCCATCATAAAATAATGGCCTTCCTCAACAACCCAGGTTCTGTCATCAGCACTCAAACCGCTTGGTTCATCGCACTTCTGCATTTTATGGGGCACGCCATCGAACACTTCATTAACAACTGTCAGTTGTTGGCGGTGATTCATACAGAAAGACCCCAATTCAGGGGACGCCTTCTGAACATACTCCTGCTTAACTTCTATACCATTCAAGTAAAGCACATTATTCGCATAGCGAACGCGGTCACCCGGAACGCCAATCACACGCTTGATGAAATAGGTTTTAGGCTGATGCGGGGGAAAAAACACCATGACATCGCCGCGCTTTGGTTGGCCAACTGGAATAAAGGTTTTATTCAGAACAGGAACCCGCAAACCGTAGGCGAATTTGTTAACCAAAATAAAATCGCCAACTTGTAAGGTTGGAATCATGGAACCTGATGGGATTTGAAAAGGTTCCACCAAAAAAGAACGCAGGAAAAACACGATAAATAACACAGGGAAAAAAGATTTTGCATATTCAACCGCAACAGGCTCTTTAGCCACTGTATCAATAGCCGCTTGATAGGCAAGTTTACGATGCTCATCCGCAGACTCAACACCGGGAAACTGTTTTTCCACTGCGGCAACTCGGGCTTTGCGAGGCTTAGCCAAAAAGAGTATGTCGATAAGCCAAATAACGCCTGTGATTAAAACCGCGAGCGAAAGAATTAATGGAAGATTTATACTACCCATGAATGTTAAACCTTATTAGTTGTTAGCCAGCTGAGAGAATCAGCAGCTGCATAAACCTAAGCCAAGCATTTATTAGGAATCGATTTTGAGTACCGCAAAAAAGGCTGCCTGCGGAATTTCTACACTACCGACTTGCTTCATACGTTTTTTACCGGCTTTTTGTTTTTCCAGTAGCTTCTTTTTACGCGAGGCATCACCACCGTAGCATTTTGCTGTTACATCTTTGCGCAGCGCTTTCACCGTTGAACGCGCTACAATTTGGCCGCCAATTGCTGCTTGAATCGCTACGTCGTACATTTGACGAGGAATAAGCTCTTTCATTTTATCGGTTAACGAATGGCCCATTCGTTGCGCTTTGTCGCGATGCACGATAATCGCCAGTGCATCCACTTTTTCACCATTGATCAACACATCCAAACGCACAAGGTTTGCTGCTTCAAAACGCACGAAACTGTAATCCAGTGATGCATAACCACGGCTAACAGATTTCAAACGGTCAAAGAAATCGGTAACCACTTCGTTCATCGGCAACTCGTAACGTACACGTACTTGCGAGCCGGTGAATTGCAAATCTTTTTGCACACCACGCTTATCGATACACAACGTAATGACGTTACCCAAGTGCTCCTGCGGCACTAGAATATTGGCCTCTACGATGGGCTCGCGCATCTCATCGATAGAGCCTGGGTCCGGCAGCTTGGAGGGGTTGTCAACATAGATAACTTCGCCACCACGCTTTTCAATTTCATAAACTACCGTTGGTGCGGTAGTAATCAAATCGAGATCGTATTCGCGCTCCAAGCGTTCCTGAATGATTTCCATATGCAGCATGCCGAGGAAGCCGACGCGGAAGCCAAAGCCTAGAGCATCTGAACTTTCGGGTTCATAGAACAAGGAGGCATCATTGAGCGTCAGTTTTGCCAAAGCTTCGCGGAAGTCTTCGAAATCATCGGAGCTTATTGGGAACATGCCCGCATAAACTTGCGGTTTGATTTTTTGGAACCCCGCCAGCGCCTCAACATCCGGTGTTTGCGCATGGGTGATAGTATCGCCCACGGGCGCGCCCTGAATGTCTTTAATACCCGCCACTACAAAGCCCACTTCACCTGCTTTGAGCTCTTTCAACTGGGTCAATTTGGGGCTGAATACACCTACGCCGTCGACGATTTGCGGTTTGCCAATCGTCTTGGCGATGATCTTGTCTTTCAAGCGCAGGGTTCCCTGCTTCACTCGAACCAAGGACACAACACCGAGATAGTTATCGAACCAGGAGTCGATAATCAACGCTTGCAGCGGTGCATCAACATCACCTTCAGGAGGCGGAACCAAACGCACCAATTCCTCCAGTACATCCTCCATGCCCAAACCAGACTTGGCGGAGCAACGTACTGCTTCGGTAGCATCTATTCCAATAATGTCTTCAATTTCCTGCGCAACACGGTCTGGCTCAGCTTGCGGCAAATCCATTTTGTTGAGCACAGGAATAACTTCCAAACCTTGTTCGATAGCGGTGTAGCAGTTGGCAACGGATTGCGCCTCAACACCTTGGCCGGCATCTACCACCAGTAAAGCACCTTCACAGGCAGCCAATGAACGGGATACTTCGTATGTGAAGTCCACGTGCCCGGGGGTGTCAATAAAGTTGAGCTGGTAGGTTTTGCCGTCACGCGCCTTGTAGTGCAAGGTCACGCTATGGGCTTTGATCGTGATGCCGCGTTCGCGCTCCAAATCCATAGAATCGAGAACTTGAGCCTCCATCTCGCGGTCGCTCAGGCCACCACACATCTGGATAAAGCGGTCAGCGATGGTGGATTTACCATGGTCAATGTGGGCAATGATGGAAAAGTTACGGATATGGCTTAAGTCAGTCACAGGCAATAAATACTTTTGGAGGTTAAGGAGGAACAGAACCGCTTGAAAAGGGGGCTGTCGCGAATGGTCGGCATTCTAGCCTATTTGGTGCTCTATGCGTACAGGGCTTGGGTCGCCACCAAAAAATAACGCGCCATTGCGGCGCGTTACCAAATCCTCATTTACATGGTGCTATTTAATCACGAAGCAAGCAGTTGAGCTCGTCCACAACTTCTTCCCAGTCCGAATAGGGTTGGCGTGCTTCTCGCAGGAATGCCGCTTGTTCAGGGTTCCAGAAACTCGCATTCGCTAAAGGCTCAGCCTGAGGCAAAGGACGATAACGCTCAATAAATGCCTCAATCTCGTTGTCAGAGTTAGGCAAACCTAGCTTGGCAAATAGATCTTTGAGCGAATACAGCATACTAGCCTCCTTATAACTATCGCACTATCAATAAGATATGCCTTAGCATACCTTGAACCACTAAAATTTTCTGCGATTTTTACAGGCGAGATCGCATCTCCTCCAGTAAAGCGCCCTTTTCCTGCCAGATTTGGTTAACCCATGCCTGAAACCGCATACGGAACTCGACATCATTAATGTAATCACCCAACATTTCTGCGGGTATAGGCAGTTCGCGCACGTGCACGCGAATGAGACCAACTTTGCCGCATGCATAATCCCAGTAGCTTGGGCGACCTTCGGGGTAATAAATGGTTACATCTAACAAACTGTGAAGCTGCCCGTTCATGGCAGCCAAAGTAAACGCCAAGCCACCAGCCTTGGGCATCAACAAATGTGTATAAGTGGATTTTTGCTGCGCGTACTTGGCGGGTGTGAACCGGGTTCCTTCCAAAAAATTAATGATGGTGACTGGGTTATGACGAAACTTTTCACACGCCTGACGGGTTTCCTCAATATCTTTGCCCTTAAGCGCCGGATTTTTTTCTATTTGCGCCTTGGTGTAACGACGCATAAAAGGAAACTCCAATGCCCACCAAGCCACCCCTAATAGGGGAACCCAAATCAGAGATTGCTTAAGGAAAAACTTCAAATAAGGAATGCGGCGATTAAATACACGCAAGAGAACCAAAATATCCACCCAAGATTGATGGTTCGCAATTAGCATATACCATTCATTCACCTTCAAATTACCCAAACCTTCTACATCAAGCTTGGTCGGTAAAATCGCAGCTTGATGACGCGCATTGGCATCCATCCAATGGCTCGCCAGCCAATCTAACCAACGATTAAACACTATGCGCCAAGGAGTATAAGGAATTAGCCATTTCATTAGCGCTAGCGGCATTAGCGGAATAAACACAATAGAGGTGAGCACCACAAACAAACTCGTGGTGAGAACGCCTAACAAATGCCGAAAAGGTGATAAAAGTAATGACATGTGGGTAATGGCTGAACTTTGTTTTTTGATGTGAGTCTTTAAACGCATTATATCAGCTTTGACATTTTACCCACGGAGTTATCATGAAACCCTTTTGGACAAACATTTGGCAAGACAATAAGTATTTTGTGATTTTTCTAGGCTTGATGTTTGTTTTCAGAAGCGCCTGCGCGGATTGGAACACAGTGCCTACCGCCTCCATGAAGCCCACCATATTGGAAGGCGATCGCATTGCGGTCAACAAAATGGCTTATGACTTGCGAATTCCGTTTACACACATTTCCCTTATAAAGTTTTCAGATCCGCAGCGCGGCGATATAGCGGTATTTGATTCAAAAGTGTCAGACAAGCGGCTGGTAAAGCGAGTCATCGGCATACCCGGCGATGCCGTTACGATGATTAATAATGAGTTGGTCGTTAACGGCACGAGCATCCGATACGAAAAAACTCCCGGCAACCAAGATCAAATTGAACACCTATTCAGTACCCCACACATAGTGCGGATTAAAACCGTAGAAGACCACGCCTTCGCAAATTTCCCAACCGTTATTGTTCCTGCAAACCATTATTTAATGTTGGGAGACAATCGCGATATGAGTGCAGATTCGCGCGTGATAGGTTTTGCACCAAGAGATGAGTTTGTCGGTAGATCACGATCTGTTGTTATGTCACTTGATTACGACAATTTTTATTTGCCGCGTGCAGATCGTTTTTTTAAGAACTTGTAACCCCCACCCCCTTGAAAGAGCAGGAGATACTTAGCACCTAGCTGCTCAGCAGGAAGCGAAGCAAGTACTTAGCTCGCATATTGTTGGGTGCAGACTTTCAGACCGACGCGATTATTTACACATCATCGTGTTAGCCCCTTGGGGGTTTAAAATATAAAAAGCCCGAATTAATTCGGGCTGGTTCGCATGAAACTCGGCTAGCTATTCAATGGCTATCTCTGCCTAATCTCTTGTTGGATAATCCTAATCTCTCTGGGCCATGGAGCTGCTTTTTTCTGAGATTCAGTCAAATTTTGACCGGCCTGCCGTGCCTTAACAGAAGACGGATAATGACCTGTAACAACCACAAACCAATCCTTGCCTGCCCGCTTGCTTTTGAACAAGAGTAAATCTTTCCTGTTGGGTTGCGCAGCAATAAAATCATGCGCTGCTTTTTCATTACTCAGGCCGACAAGCTGTAGAGTGTACTCCGTAGAATCCCAACCAAGAATGACTTTTTCTTGGTCACTAAAAGCTTTTGAATTTTTCGGTTCAATTGCAACAGGCACTTCAACTTTGGATTTAGTTGCGACTTTTAAAGGCTCGCTAGAAGAGTCAAACTTAACTGATGACTTAGCGGAAGATACAGCACTTGATTTAACTTGTCTGACAGCATCATTTTGCAATTCATTGTTTTGAACAAAATCGTTGGTTTTAACTAATGGAACGACACTTTCTTTTACTTTAGGTTGGGCGGCGCTCAGTTGCGAACTCGAAGAAGAGGCTGCAACACCTTGAACAGCTTCGGAGCTTACAACTGCACCAGCGCTTACAACAGCGATAGAGCTAGCTTGGATTGAAACAACTTGTGATGAAACTGCACTGACCTGTTGAGGAACAAGAGGAATAGAAGATGTAACCTTGGTATCTTCAGGCTTGGATGAATCGCGGCCTTGGTACAAGGCCCAAAAAATTAGCCCCCCCACTAATGCAGAAGCAGCAACGATATGGGGTATGGGTAAACCGCGCTTTTGAGATGTATATGAGCGAGGATGCTGAGGTTTGGATACCGACTCCAACAACTTATTTTGTGCATACTCATGCAGCTGAAGCAGCTGCCCTTGCGATTGACGCCACCAAGGCTCAATTTTAGCTTCCACAAAAATTTCAGGCCCAAGATAATCGGCCATTTCCATACGAAAGTTCAGATAATCAGCAGCTTCTGCCAAAGAGAATTTTTCCAACGAAAAATCCGTAAGAACAATATCAGGAGCGCTTATTGTTTCGAGACGATCTAACAGATGAGGCTCGGCGAACAAAACCAAATGTAATCGCGACTCGAAGTTTTTCTGTAAAAGTCCGATTAAATCAAGAATCACCTCATCTGAAAGGTGGTGAGCATTATCGAGAATTAAAACGACCAAACCATCTTGTTCCGTTTTTTTCTGGCACAAGTGTAAGAAAGCTTCATGATCAGCTAACTCGAATTGCTCGTAGACATCGGCAAGAACTGAATTTATATCGGAGGTAATTTGGCCTTCGACAAAACAAATATCATCGGCATCATCAAGTGCATCAATTAATGCCTGGGCCATGCGAGTCTTACCCACACCATAATCACCGGTAACCACCAATAAATTTTGGCTAAACTGACAAAGATGCAAAAGCTGTTCAAGAATTTGACGACGTTGCGCACCTTGGTAAAACGGGAAATGCGGATCGTCAACAAAAGGATCGGTCGACAATCCATAACGCTGACGATAATCAGTCACTAAGGAAGAGTCAGCATCAAAACGTGAACTCAGCGCATGCGCAGATTGGTCGGTATCGCCCAAAGGATTATCAGAGTCTTCAGAAAAAGACGGCTCAGTCCTCATAGCTATTTCTCTCTATATTAATTAACGGCACGCTGCAAAAGTTTCCATCAATAGCATCGTATCTATATCACTGGTGACAATTGCTTGCCCAAGTGCTTTCAAAAGCACCAATCGCAAACGACCATCCAATACCTTTTTATCAACGCCCATCAACTCCACGAATTGCTCGGGTGTCATATCCGCAGGCGCTTTGGTCGGCAAATTTGCTCGCTGAAGCAAATTAATAATTCGTTGCAAATCGTCTTTGGAAATATCTCCGCGACGCATCGATAAGTCGGCAGCCATTACCATGCCAGTTGCTACAGCCTCACCATGTAGCCAATTACCGTATCCTTGCGCCGTCTCTATCGCATGCCCAAAGGTGTGCCCTAAATTCAAGATCGCACGAATACCGCCTTCGTGTTCATCTTGAGCAACAACACCCGCTTTATTCTCACAAGAGCGCAAAACGGCGTAGGTCAATGCAGCTTCGTCTCCGCCTATTAGCAGTTCGATATTTTGCTCAAGCCACACAAAAAAATCGGCATCAGATATGAGGCCATATTTTATGACCTCCGCTAACCCCGCCGACACTTCGCGCGCAGGCAAAGTTTTCAGTAGAGATATATCTGCAATAACGGCTTGAGGTTGATAAAACGCACCAATCATATTCTTACCCATGGGATGGTTGACGCCCGTCTTACCACCTACCGACGAATCGACCATAGACAAAAGTGTGGTTGGAATTTGAATGAAATTGACGCCGCGTTGATAGCATGCAGCCGCAAAACCCGTCATATCACCTACGACACCGCCGCCAAGCGCGATCAAGGTTGTTGTGCGATTGTGCTTTTCCGCCAGTAGCGATGTAAATATTTCGTTTAACGTGGTGAGATTCTTATGAGCTTCGCCATCTGGTAGAACTACGACACTAACCTGAAATAAATTTAAGCTGCTTTTTAAGTGATCAAGATAAATGGGAGCAACAGTCTCATTAGTGACGATACAAACCTGCTTACCATGAATATGTGGGCTGTATAAATCATTTCTTGATAATAAATTGGAACCAACAAAGATAGGGTAACTACGCTCACCGAGAGCAACAGTAAGTGTTTGCATAACAAGACTCTGTCAAAAATACTGGCCGCTACTTTACCATATAGCGCCTCGTATTTTTGACGAAATTATGAACGAATCGTATTTTTAACTTGCAGAACTAATAAGAGCAGAAATTTCTTGAGCGACAGTTTTAGGTGATCTTCGATCTGTATTGATGACAAAATCCGCTGCTTCGCGATAAAGCGGATCCCTTAAAGCAACCAGATCAATAATCTTTTGGCGAGGGTTTTCAACCTGCAGTAAAGGGCGCTTTTTGTCGCGAGCAGTTCGCTCCACTAGCTGATCAATCGAAGCTGTGAGGTAACAAACATATCCTGACGCTTTCATTCTTTCACGATTTTGCGCACGCAAAATAATGCCTCCACCGGTGGCGATGACAAAATCCTGGCCGCCAGCCAGCTCATCCAACACCGCGGATTCACGATCACGAAAACCTTCCTCACCTTCCATATCGAAAATCCAGGGAATATCAGCCCCCGTTCTATCTTCAATAACTTTATCGCTATCACGGAAGCCCAAATGAAGTTCGGCCGCGAGAACGCGGCCTATTGTAGACTTGCCAGCCCCCATAGGGCCGACAAGATATATATTGCGCTTTTGCATTAGTTAGTCAATTTGTCCGCAATAATTCTCGGGGTGATGAAAATTAAGAGTTCAGTTTTGCTTTCCGCCCTAACGGTACGTTTGAATAAACGACCTAAATAGGGAATATCTCCTAAAACCGGAACCTTAACGTCCGTTTTATTAGCATCAACTCCAAATACACCGCCTAGAACCACCGTTGCTCCATTCGAAACAAGAACTTTTGTTTCTATTTGATTGATATCTATCGACAAGCTACCTGTCGAAGTTACTTCACCCACAGAATCTTTAGCGATGATTAAATCCATAATCACGTTATTGTCAGGTGTTATCTGAGGGGTAACTTCTAATTTCAAAATGGCATCTTTAAAACTAGTACTCGTTGCACCACTTGCAGACGCCTCTTGGAAAGGAATTTGTTTACCCGATTTGATGACAGCTTTCTGTTTGTCGCTCGTAACAACTCTAGGCTGAGACACAATCTCTGCATAGCCTGCGTTTTCAAGTGCAGACAATTCCATATCCAAAAATCCGTTCTCGGTTAGAACATCTATCGCAAGACTACCCGCGGGGTTAGATACGCCTAAATTAACAACGTGGTCATTTTCCATATCTGTTGCCTTGCCAGGCTTACCTGTAAGTACCTCGTACGGACCGCCTGGATCACTCTTCAAACCATCTAACGAGCCCGATGCCTCAATAAGTGCATTTTTATTCACACCATAAGTGATACCACCCCACTTAACACCCAACTCGCGACGGAAATTTGAGTTGGCAATCACTAGGCGCGCCTCAATCATAACTTGGCGAATAGGTATATCAATCTGATCAACCAAACGCTTAAATTGTTCAATACGATCTGCAGTATCGGTAACTATAATTGAGTTAGTACGCTCATCAACTATGGCTTGTCCGCGAGCAGAAAGAACACTGCCTGTTGATTGATTACCTCCAGAACCTCCGCCGCCGCTATTAGCGCCACCACTGCCACCACCGCTCCTTCCGCGGAACAGTTCAAACATATCTTTTGCGTTCGCGTAACGCACACGAAGGTATTCTGTACGCAAAGGAGCAAGCTCTTCTAATTGCTTTTTAGTGGAAAGCTCTTGGCGCTCGCGCTCTGCTATCTCCGCAGCAGGAGCAACCATCATCACGTTTCCATCAATACGCTTATCAAGCCCTTTGGTTTTTAACACCAATGCTAACGCCTGATCCCAAGGCACATTTTCTAAACGTAACGTAATACGCCCCTGAACCGTGTCACTAGCAACCAAATTGAAGTTAGAAAAATCTGCAAGAATCTGCAAAATCGCCCTAACTTCCATATCCTGGAAATTCAATGAAATTTTTTCACCATTAAATTGGAAATCTTTTTTCTTCTCTTGAATCTCTTGCTGAGTTAAAGGTTTAACGCTAAGAACATACTCGTTATCCGTTTGGTAAGCCATGTAGTCAAACTCACCTTTTGCAGCCACGTTAAGGACCGCATTGGAGCCCTCCTGATTGGTATTAACCAAGGTCACGGGAGTAGCAAAATCAACCACATCTAAACGTCTGCGCAATTCGGCTGGAGCTAAAACGTTGGTGAATGAGAGTTTTACGCCGGCGCCAGTAGTCGCCAGATTGGCACTGACATGCGGATCTGTAAGTGTGACAATAATTCTACCTTCACCGGCCTGGCCACGGCGAAAATCGATATTAGAGATAGCTGATTGACCAGCAACTGCAGCGGCTGCTTTTTTAACCGGTAAATCCAGACTTTTGGCAGCAACACTTTTACCCGTTGTATTCGCGGCCTTGTTAGCACCAACCTCCACAACAAACGCGTTACCTTCTTTGCGAGTTGCATAAGAGGTCAGTTCGTTGAGGTTTAGTATCAGTCGCGTGCGCCCATCTGTTGTTAAGAGCATTGCACTTTGGCCGTTGTCAAACGCTAAGGGGAAGCGTCGATCTTTTAGCTCGCTAACAGAATCAGGAAAGTCCAGCACTATGCGAGCCGGCTTTTCGATGGTGTAACCTTTGGGATCTGGCGGAGTATCGCTGAATTGAACTCTCACCTCAAAACGCTCGCCGGGGAGCTCTGCTGTATTGAATGCGCTTATAGTATTTGCCCAACTAAAAGGCGACAACAAGCAAAGTATTAGTAAAATGTTATTGCGCATATTTAACCCCGATAAGAACAGAATACGCATTGCTGATTATTCCTTCGCCACTAACTTAATAATTCTGGGACGTTCGACCCAGCCATTTGACCCATCTGCAACAATTTCCATAATTTCCAGTTGTGTTTTTTCTGTGGAAATTATTTTTCCGAAATTCTTACCCATGTAATTGCCAACCGTCGCAGGTGTAACCTTGCCCTGCCCATCATCTACCAAAGCCCAAAGCTTTCCACCTTTTGTAAAGGTTCCTACCATGTTTAGGTTGGCAATATTAAAGTTTTCTAAATACTCTCTCTCGCGAGTCAAATCAGGCTCTACAGTTCGACCACCTTTTGTTTCCCTCTCAACCGGTGCCGGTTTTTCAAACGGACTGCGTAAAGTCATTGCGCTGTAACTGAAGGGCTGATAGACCTGAAATGGTGGTAAAGGATCGATTTGCCCTTGGGGACGTCTTTTCGCCTCCGCCATAAAGTCTTTTAAATCTTGCTGATCAGAGGACGAGCTACACGCGGACAAAATGACCGAGATAAGTAAAACCTCAACAACAAACAGGATAGTTTTCATTTCACTTCTCCTGCGCTTTGTACTTGTAGGTTTTTGCAGAAATTTGCATATTTAACAATGTATCTTTTTTTCGAGTAATCGCGTAATCATGCAGTGTCACGATACGCGGCATTGCAGCAATACCACTCACAAATCCACCCATGTCGTGATAGCCACCATCTACGTTAATTTTGAAAGGAACTTCAATGTAAAATTCAGCGGCTTTTTCTTGTTCCATTGTTGTAGCGTTAATTGTTAGACCACTTTCTCTCCCTCGCGCCCCTATGTCGTCTAGCAACCCAGGAACCTGAGCATCGCTTGGCAAGCGGCTTAACAATGACTTAAACGTTTTATCCATTTCATCCATTTGAGCTCGATACGCATCCAAATTAGCCGCTTCAAAGCTCTTCGTTTCATAAGTTTTTCGCAACGACTGTTCTTTAGCGCTTTCTGAATCTAACTCAATATGCAAATCGCTAATTTTCAAATAGTAGGTCAATGAAAAAATAATAATTGCGATCACAATTAATACGAAAGCCTTTGCAGGCAAAGGCCAGACGCCAATTTTGTCAAAATCAATATTATTGGGGTCAAAATTTTTGAGCTGCTCAACAGTATCATTAAAAGCCATCGTTATTTGCCTCCCGTCTTTTTAGCATTGGGAGCCTGTTCTTTTGCGTCTGTCTCGCTAGGAACAGATGTGCTAACAGTGATTTTAAAAGATTGGGCCTGCTCGCCCTCACTGGGTGCAGCCACTACCGATGTCAAGTTTGCACCAGCAAACCAATCTGATGTATCGAGGTTTCTCATAAAGGTTGCAACTCGGTTGTAAGATTCGGCGACCCCTTCAATACTCACAGTCGTACCTTGTTTGGTCATACTGGTAATAAACACACCATCAGGAATAGAGCGAGCAAAATCATCAAAGTATCTAACGATCAATGGGCGCGTACCTTGTAAATCTTGGATAATTTTTATTCTGGCCAATAAATCGTCACGAACCTTTTTAAGATTTGCGATTTCTTTCACTTGCTTATCGAGAACAGCAATTTCGCTATCTAGCAAGCGATTGCGAGCCTGCTGATTTTCAATAGCCGACTCAGCGCTCGCAATCCACAAATAAGCAATCAAGCCAGACAGCAGAACTACGCCGCCAATGACGGCCACAAACTGGTCTTTTTTCTCTTTGCGATAGGCTTCGCGCCACGGCAATAAGTTAATCTTTGCCATTAATCAAAACTCCTCATCGCAAGGCCAGTCACAATCATGAGCGATGGCGCATCGTTGGCCAAAGACACTGCGTTAACTCGCGAAGACACAGACATGCGTGCAAAGGGGTTAGCAACTACAGTTTGCGTTCCGAGTTTTTCTTCAATCAAATTTACCAAGCCTTCCAACGATGCAACGCCGCCGGCAAGAATGATGTAATCCACGTCGTTGTATTGGCTTGCAGAGAAGAAGAATTGTAGTGAGCGGGTTACTTGCTGAACCACGGCTTCCTTAAAGGGTGCCAGCACTTCCGATTCATAATCGTCCGGCAAACCGCCTTGCTTCTTGGCGAGCCCCGCTTCCTCACGTGATAAACCGTAACGACGCTGTATTTCTTCGGTCAGTTGCTTGCCGCCGAACAGCTGCTCACGGGTGTAAACCGTTTTGCCATCAACCAATACACTTAGTGTTGTCATGGTGGCGCCAATATCAATAACAGCTACCACTTGGCCTTCTTGGTCTTCAAGCTGTTCAGAGATCAGCTCAAATGCACGCTCCATGCTGTAGGCTTCAATATCTACTTTTTCAGGCTGAAGGTCAGATAACTGAAGAACGTTAACGCGCATTTCCACGTTTTCACGACGACATGCAGCGAGCAACACTTCTACTTGCTCAGCGTTACGGGGGGACACACCTTGGACTTCGAAGTCGATAGCAACCTCTTCCAAAGGGAAGGGAATGTATTGATCGGCCTCCAAGGAAATTTGGGTTTCCATGGCGTCATCACTCAAACCTGCTGGCAGGTCGATCATTTTGGTGATTACCGCCGAACCAGCCACAGCAACAGCAGCGTGCTTTAGCTTGGTTTTGGATTGCTTGACCATGGCTTTAACTACTTCAGCGACAGCCTCTGGATCGTTGATATTTTTTTCCACCACCGCGTTGGGAGGCAATGGCTTAACGGCGTAAGTCTCCACACGATAGCGATCACCGTGGCGGCTTAATTCCAATAACTTAACCGAGGTTGAGCTGATATCTAGCCCAATTACCGGTTTCGCTTTTTTTTCGAGGAAGCTTAAAATGCCCATTTTTCTATCTATATCCGTAACTTAGACGTTGTTTATGTTATAGCACTTTAACTTAAGCCTGCAACAAACAGATGAATATGTAAACAGGCAAAAAGCTCGTATAATGCCGGCCGCTTTGGCCATAATTCGCTAACCCTTTAATTCCCTTGGAAAAAATGCTAAATAAAAAATCCGTCTTCAGTGTTCTTTTTTGGCTGTTACTCGCAGGCGTAAGCGTTACCGCGGTTACATTTGCAGGGCTTTATTTATATTTGAGCCCTAAATTGCCGCCGGTTGATAGTTTGCGACAAGTTAAATTACAGACCCCGCTTAGGATTTATTCAAGCGACGGGAAACTTATTGGTGAGTTTGGTGAACAGCGTCGCACCCCGTTGAAATATAACCAAATTCCGCCGCTGTATTTAAAAGCATTGTTGGCGGCAGAAGACGCAGAATTCTTTGAACATCATGGCGTTTCCTTAAAAGGCATGTTGCGCGCAGCTTCACAAATATTGAAATCTGGCGAGATTCAGTCGGGCGGCAGCACACTTACACAGCAATTGGCGCGTGATTTCTTCTTAACGCGCAAGCAAGTTTTCTCGCGAAAATTCAACGAAATTCTGCTTTCTCTTCAAATTGAGCAAGAGTTCACAAAAGAAGAAATTCTTGAGCTCTTTAACAACAAAATGTTTTTTGGCAACCGTGCTTACGGACTTCAAGCCGCCGCTCAAATTTATTATGGAAAGGATGTTCAAGAATTAACCATAGCACAGAACGCCATGATCGTTGGGGTATTAAAGGCGCCCTCTGCGTACAACCCAGTAGCCAACCCAAAGCGGGCCATGACGCGTCGTAACTGGATTATTGGCCGCATGCATGAGCTGCAATTTATTGATAAAGCCGCTTACGACTCAGCTATTCGTGAGCCCAACACTGCGTCTATTCACGGCAGCGGCCAAGAAACCCAAGCACCCTATATTTCTGAAATGGCACGCAAAGAAGCGATCGATCGCTTTGGCGAAGCTGCTTACACCGAGGGCTACAAGGTCTTCACCACCGTGGATAGCGCCATGCAAGCTACGGCGCAAGTTGCCGTGGTGAATGGATTAATGAATTACGATGAGCGCCACGGTTACCGCGGACCCGAACGTCGCTTGCAACCATCAACTGTGCCCGATATGGAAGACTGGCAAGATCAACTTCAAGCCATACCCGTACTAGGTGGATTGGAGCCTGTGGCGATAGTCTCGGTAGCTGACAAAAATATCAGCGTGCTCAAGCCTAACGGCGAGCGACTGGAGATTGACTGGCAACACGGACTATCCGACAAACGCCCCTATTTGACCGAAGATAGTCGTGGCCCAGCGCCCAAGTCTGCCAAAGACTTTTTGCACGCCGGCGATGTGGTTCGCATTGGGCGAGACAAAGATGGTCAACCCCGTCTATCGCAAGTTCCAGAAGCTCAAAGTGCCTTGGTATCCCTTGATCCAAACAGCGGCGCTATTCGCGCCTTGGTTGGCGGCTTCGACTTCAACCAAAGCCACTTCAACCGTGTAACTCAAGGCACGCGCCAACCCGGCTCAAGCTTCAAGCCGCTGCTCTACACTTGCGCGCTTGAACACGGCTTTACACCAGCCACTATGATTAACGATGCCCCCATTGTTATTCGCAATGAATACACAGGCGAAGTCTGGCGCCCCGAAAATGATGAGGGCGAGTTTGATGGGCCCATCAGCTTACGCCGCGCGCTTTATCGCTCCAAAAACCTGGTATCCATTCGTATTTTGAAAAGCCTTGGCGTTGATACCCTGATCGACAGTCTTGAGCGTTTTGGCTTCAATAAAAAAGAATTTCCCCGTGAGCTTGCTCTCGCACTTGGCGCCCACGGCTTAACGCCTATGCAAATGGCAACTGCCTACGCGAGTTTTGCTAACGGTGGATTTAAAATTGACCCATACCTGATTAGCCGAATCGAAAACGGCAAAGGTGAAGTGGTTTACGAAGCGCACCCTAAACGCGTGTGCAAAACGTGCCCCGAGAAAACACCTGAAGTTGCTAAGGATCAAACTGACATATCACCGACTGGCGAAACCATCGTTGAAGAAGAACATGCACCGCGCATTATTGATGCACGCGTTGCCTACATTATGGATTCGATCCTGAAGGACGTGATCGATAAGGGCACCGGCGTTTCAGCCAAGAGCTTGGGGCGAACGGATCTGGCAGGTAAAACCGGAACCACCAACGGCCCGCGCGACACCTGGTTCTCCGGCTATAACCCCAATTTAACGACGACAGTTTGGGTAGGGATTGATAAGAACACACTACTTGGCCACCGAGAGTTCGGATCAACCGCTGCGCTGCCCATTTGGATTGATTTTATGCGCACCGCGCTTGAAGGAATACCCAATCAGGTGGTTCGTCAGCCTGATGGTATTGTGACGGTACGCATCAATGCAGATACCGGTAAGCCCGCACAACCGGGCGATACCAACACCCTTTTTGAAATATTCCCCACCGAAATTTCTGCGTCCGGCTCAACGCCTGAAGGAATTGCAGACGAAGCTCCAGCCGATGAAACCCTGCCGGAGGGCGTTCTCTAAACCAACACTGCCGCTTCTCAACTCAAAGGGAAGCGGTGGTCATTTCTAAGCTGTAGATTGGCAGAGCGGCAACCGCTAAGGAATTAGCTCCAAGTTATTGGCAATGCGCGGCTGAATAATCAATGCTTTAAAGGATTTTTTCTCGTTTTTCTTATCTAATTGTCTGGCATTACGCTCAACTACCCACCCTCTGACTTCAACCCTTTTCCCGTCAAAGATTTTCCAATTCACTGAAGAAAAGTTCTTTAAGTCGCCCTCAGGAATCTGAATAACCAAAGGGCCATCCACTTCCAACCAAACAGAGTGATTGATCGTTACCGCCTGCACTCGCGCTGTAACTCGCTGAAAGCCGGTGTCGCTTGGGGTTAGTAGCGCAGCCTGCTTTACTTGCCAACCAGGATGGCTCCAAACACCCAAACCTTTTTTGCGGGCGATGGATTCCTGTGCATTCAAACAATCATTAAGACTTAAGTTGGGAGGAACGGCGACGTGGAAGGCTAACCCTGCACGCAGGAGCCCCGCAGCTAAGCTATTTCCATCTGAATCGTAAATATGTGCCAACACACGACCATAGCGATCAGTCTTTTGCTGGTCATAAAACAGGTGCACTGTATTGTTTTTGGAGATGAAGACTTCTGCCGCATCACGCGCATCAACTCCCAGCGCTTGGCCTGCCTTTTCATCACCATGATCAACTTCGGGAGCGTTAATCCCCAATACACGCACTCGGCGGCCATCTTTAAGTTTGACGGTATCGCCGTCGTAAACGTGCTCGACTACTGCGGGCTCGCCTGCACCGGCAGGCATGCAATCAGCTAGAACAAAGGATGTAGCAAAACCAAAGAGCCCAAAAAGCAAAACGCCGAGGGTTTGCACGCTCGGCGTTTTTACTTTTTGGCCTGGGAGATTCACCAGACTCACACTCAATCGCTTACTTTTTAGCGCCAATGCGGCTGCCGAAGCGTTTGGTGAATTTGTCGATACGGCCACCGGTATCAACAATTTTTTGCTTGCCAGTGTAGAAAGGGTGACATTCACTGCACACGTCTACAAGGAACTCGCTTTTACCGAGGGTAGAAGCAGTTACGAACTTGTTGCCGCAGCTGCAGCTAACGTTCACAGCAACGTAATTTGGATGAATTTCTGGTTTCATGATGGTTTGCCTATGTAATCTGTGCCGCCACCCGGACGCTTGCCGAGCACCGCACATCGGTTAATAAAATGGGCTCTTTTAGAGAGGCGGGGATGCTACCAGAATTCACTGTCAAAGCAAGTAAAAAGAGGCATAGCCGACTAAAAACCGACCATTTAATCGCCTCAAACCGTTTTTAAGGATCAACAAAAAAGGAGCCGAAGCTCCTTTTTTAAATACTCAGTACGCTCAGGATTAGGCCTTTTTAGACCACACCTTGCACCAACCGGTAGCGCTAACTTGCTTGCCAGGGAAGAGGTTGCATTGCAGCGCTTTGGGGTCGCCTTTTGCCTGCGCGCAGTTTGCACAGTTACTACCTGCGGTTGTTGAGTTGGTTACATAACCCAAGGCTTTAGCTTGCGGGTCTTCTGGAGACAGAGGAACATCAGCCGCAACGGCGACATTGCACACCGGAATCAACGCCAAGCCTGCGGCAGCGCCAGATATTTTCATAAAGTCTCTACGGTTCATAGTCTTGTCCTGATAGGTAATGTGGTTAATCTTTTATTGCGGCGCCAAGTTACTGCGTTGGTTCAACAACTTCATCGACCATTCGCCAAACCTTACCGTCACACTGGTGATAGTTCGGGCAAGAAACTTGGCATCCGCGACAGGGTAATCGCTCATCTTGCGGCGTGGACGGTAAATCTTGGGTTTCGGTCATTTTATTAATCCTCCAACATTGTTAACCAAGTTGTACGGGAATAATTTGATTTAAGACCAAATTTACACTTATTTTCCAAAAATACCTTGGCGCTAGCAGTAAAAATCTCACTTCACTCCAGCAAGAGATAAGCTATCCTGCGCGATTGTTTTTGATAGATGCGCGCCCGAAATGCCAGACACTATTTTAGAAATCGCCCTACCCACGCCCCTACGCCGCTATTTTGATTATCTACCGCCTGCCGATATGGACGCGGATGAGATCAATCAAATTGCCGTGGGTGTTTTAGTGCGAGTGCCTTTTGGGCATCAAGAAATGACCGGCGTACTTATCCGAACCAAAAACTACACCGATCAAAATATCGACAAACTACGCCCAGCCTTGGCGATTTTGGATAGAGAACCCGCGCTCGACAAAGACATGCAGGATTTAATTCTGTGGGCCGCTGATTATTACCAATGCCCGCAAGGCGAAGCACTCAGCACTGCCCTACCCGTGCTCTTACGCCAAGGCGAAGCCGCCGAAGAACGCCGCGAAGCTTGCTGGCAACTTACGACTGAAGGTAAAGGCCTACCGGCGGGTGCGCTAAAACGTGCGCCTAAACAAGCACAGTTATTAGATGCACTCCAAACCCACGCCAAACTGACGCGCAGTGATATAGCAGCACTGGAAATCCCGGCAAACATCATCAAAACGCTAACCGACAAAGGCATTATTGAAAAAACGGTGGCAGATGAAACGGCTACTGCTGCGCCCGCAAGCATTTTCCGCCAAGCACCTTTAACTTTAAGCGACGAACAACAAGTCGCGTTCGATCACATCAGTTTTGGGCAATTCCAAGTCAGCCTGCTCGATGGCGCAACCGGCAGCGGTAAAACCGAGATTTATCTGCAAGCCATCGCTAAGGTGCTTGAACAAGGTCAGCAAGCCTTAGTGCTGGTGCCAGAGATTGGCCTTACGCCGCAAACCATCGCCCGTTTTCAAAAACGCTTTTCGGTGGAAGTGGCGGCGCTGCATTCTGGACTCAATGACCGCGAGCGTTTGGATGCTTGGCTGCAGGCTCGCTCCGGTAAAGCGCGAATCCTAATTGGTACGCGTTCAGCCATCTTCACTCCCATGCCCAAGCTCGGCATTATTATTATCGACGAGGAGCACGACGGCTCCTTCAAACAGCAAGACGGCTTCCGTTATTCCGCGCGGGATTTGGCCGTCGTGCGCGCGAATCGTTTGCAGATTCCGCTGGTTCTGGGCTCGGCCACCGCATCCTTGGAAACACTCAACAACGCCCAGCAAGGCCGTTACCAACATCTTCGATTACATGCTCGCGCTGGCAATGCAAAACCACCCGAAATTCAATTACTGGATATTCGCGGCCAAACGCTGACCGAAGGTTTTGCGCTGGAAACGAAAATTGCCATTGGCAATGAAATCGCCGCAGGCAATCAGGTTCTGGTATTTTTAAATCGTCGCGGTTATGCGCCCACCTTGGAATGCCACGACTGCGGATGGCTGGCCAATTGCCCGCACTGCGATGTACGCATGACCGTGCACCAAACACCGCGCCATTTACATTGCCACCACTGCGGCCACCAACGCGCTGTTCCGCACAAATGCCCGAGCTGCAAAAGCAGCCGATTGCAGCCTTTAGGACAAGGCACCGAGCGCAGTGAAATTGCCTTGCGCGATTGGTTTCCCACTACGCCGATCATTCGCGTAGACCGCGATTCCACACGCAACAAAAACGCCATGGACAAAATTCTTAACGAAGTCCACCAAGGCGAGCCGTGCATTTTGATCGGCACCCAAATGCTCGCCAAAGGCCATCATTTTGCAGACGTGACTTTAGTTGTGATCATCGACGCCGACGCCGGATTATTCAGCACCGATTTCCGCGGCCCCGAACGCATGGGGCAATTGTTGTTGCAGGTTTCCGGCCGCGCAGGCCGCGCCGAAAAACCGGGGCGAGTGATTTTGCAAAGCCACCACACCGATCACCCGCTGGTGCAAACCTTATTTTCTAGCGGCTACCAAGCCTTTGCCGATTTAATTTTGCAAGAGCGTCAGATCACACAGCTGCCGCCCTATCGCTACTTAGCGCTTTTGCGTGCAGAAACAAAACGCCCCGACATTGCGCTGGAATTTTTGAAGCTCGCCCGTCACGAAGCCGAAGCAATTTTTCCTTCAAGCCCACAATTAAATTACCTTGGCCCATTGCCTGCCATGATTGAACGACGTGGCGACCGCTTCCGTTTTCAATTGCAATTCAACAGCGCGCAGCGCAAACCCTTGCAACATTTGCTGACCTTGTTGGTGGAAAAGTTGGAAGCAAATGCATTAAGCAAACGCGTGCGCTGGGCAGTGGATGTTGATCCATCGGAGATGGGTTAGTCGTTTTAGAAAATCCTTTTGCAAGATTTGCAAAAATTTACCCGTCCAATTATTTGCGCGTGTAAACCCCTCTTACACGAAGAATCACCTTAAAAATAAGGAGTTTCTGCACATTAAGCATTTTGCCGAGCAATCGCCATTTCCCAATTGCGATTTTAAATCCCAAAAGGCCGATTGTTCCCGCAAACCGCCTGCTCTATGCTGGGTTGCAATATGTCTTCGACAATGATCAACAATAAAAATAATCACAAAAGGTGCTTTGGCAATGCGACTTAAACTTTCGGTACATATTTTCACTTTGGCGTTCGGCGGCATTGGGCTATTTGCGCTGGTTTCCTGCCAACAACTTAGCCATAAACCCATTGATACGAGTTCATTCCAATCAGGATCGGACTGGCCGTTTTACCACGGCAACCCAAATGGCACCCACTACTCCAAGCTGAATCAAATCAACACGCAAAACGTGAGTAAGCTCAAGCTCGCATGGAGTTTTGATTCGGGCGATGCCTTTGGCGAAGGCGGAAATCAGTCGGATATGGAAGGTAATCCGCTGATTGTTCGGGGCAAATTATTTTTTGTTTCACCCAAGGGCCGCTTGTTTTGTTTGGATGCCGCAACCGGAAAACAACAGTGGGTGTTCGACCCGGCGTTTGGTGAAGCCATCAATACCAAGCAGCGTTTGCGCGGAGTTTCTTACTGGAGTGACGGCAAAGAAGAACGCATTTTATTCAGCTTTAAAAAACATCTTTTGGCTGTAAACGCGCAAACCGGCGAGCTGATCAAAAGCTTTGGGCAGGATGGAAAAATTGATTTGCGCGAGGGCTTAGGTCGCGATATTGATAGCGTTTATGTTGCGGAAGTTTCGCCCGGCGTTGTTTACAAAGACCTGATTGTTATGGGCAGTACCGGCAACACGCCGGGGCATATACGCGCCTATGATGTACGCACCGGAAAGATGCAATGGATCTTCCACACAATTCCTTGGCCCGGCGAATTTGGTTACGAGAGCTGGCCGAAAGATGCGTGGAAAACTGCCATGGGTGCGAATGCTTGGTCGGGTTTAACGCTAGACCCAGACAACGGTTTGGTGTTTGTGCCGCTGGCATCTGCGGGCATGGGCGACAAAGATTTTTACGGCGGTGACCGCGCTGGCGATAACCTTTTTGGCACCTCGGTAGTAGCGCTTGATGCAGCGACCGGAAAACGCGCGTGGCATTTCCAACTGGTAAAACACGATGTGTGGGATCGAGACCCGCCAACGCCGCCGACACTAATTACGGTAACGCGCGATGGAAAAAGCATTCCCGCGTTGGCCCAAACTACGAAAGCGGGGTTGGTGTTTATCCTCAACCGCTTGACCGGTGAATCGCTGTATCCGCTACAGGAAATCAGTGTTCCCGCATCGAATATTCCGGGAGAAATTACATCGCCTACGCAAATTATGCCGCTAGCACCTGCGCCCTTCGCGCAACAAAAACTTACTGCAGATATGCTGACCCAACGCACGCCCGAAGCTCATGCGGCTGTAGCGGCGACTTTTTCAACGCTCAGCTCACGCGGGCCGTTTGATCCTCCGTCGAAAGGTGGCACCGTATTGCTGCCAGGTATGGATGGCGGTGCAGAATGGGGTGGCAGTGCGTTCGATCCGCAAACCGGTTTGCTGTACATCAACGCCAATGAAATGGCTTGGACAATCAAGCTGAGAAAGCAGCAACCTATGCTGGGCGGCAATAGCGGCGAGGCGCTTTACCAAAACCAGTGTTCATCCTGCCACGGTATAGATCGCAAAGGCAGCCCGCCGGAGTTCCCGAATTTGGAAGCGGTTGCGCAACGCCTATCTGCTAAACAAATCAGCCAGCAAATCGCCAATGGTGCTGGGCGTATGCCGGGCTTCAAAAACAAAATGAACGATAAGGAGCTAGCCAATATCACCGCGTTTTTGATGGGCGACGCAAGCCAAACCCTAAAAGCCAGCAAGGAACCAGTTCCGGCCTACCCATCCACCAAAAATGATCCCTATGCGTTCGATGGCTATCGGAAGTTCCTTGACCCCGATGGCTACCCAGCCATTAGCCCGCCTTGGGGCACACTCAGCGCCTTGAACGTTAATACGGGCGAATATATTTGGAAGCAACCTTTGGGCGAATACCCGGAACTGGCCGCGCAAGGGCTTAAAAATACCGGCAGTGAAAACTATGGCGGCGCCGTGATTACAGCAGGCGGGCTTTTGTTTATTGCGGCAACGGTGTACGACAACCAATTCCGCGCCTTCGATAAAGCGACTGGAAAACTATTGTGGCAAACCACCTTGCCCGCTGCCGGTATTGCAACACCGGCGACCTACAGTGTGAACGGCAAACAATTTGTGGTGGTTGGAGCGAGCGGCGGTAAAAACCCTAAAGTGAAACCTGCGGGCAGCATTATGGCCTACGCGCTGCCCTGATCTTTTTCAACAGCAGCGGGTTCCAATATCCGCTGCTGCACGTCTCACGCAAGATGATAGCTAGATAGCGGAAAAGCATTCTACAAATGTGTAGTCTAGCCCTGCGCTGCCCGCGTATAAAACCCATCCATTACAAACCGTACACACACGGACTTGTTATGCACCAACCCATTACCGAAACCATTCCCGCTTATAAAGCACCACCCAGCTTTATCCAGAGGTTAGGCCGCCGCATGATTAAACTGCTTATTTTCGCTGTGGTTCTGTGGAGCCTTGCGATTGCTGTCATTTGGTTTATGCAGGAAAAGCTCTTGTTCCATCCTGAGCCTCTGTCGGCAAACGCCAAGTTCAAACTGGAATACACCTCAGAGGTTTTTATTGATGTTCCAGGGGCAAAGTTGCACGCGCTTTATTTGCATCAGCCGCCCGAAAAAAGTAAAGGCATTGTGCTTTTTTTGCATGGCAACGCGGGCAATTTGGAAACCTGGTTTACCGGTACCGATTTTTGGTTAGCAACGGGTTTTGATGTACTTATGCCGGATTATCGCGGCTTTGGAAAAAGCACGGGTCGCATCGAAAGCGAAGCACAACTCAATGACGATGTACTGCGCATGTGGCAGTTTGTCGCGGACAACTACAAGGACAAAAAAATCGTCTTCTACGGACGCTCGCTGGGTACAGGGCTAGCGGCAAAACTCGCTACGCAAGTTCCCGCCGATTTGCTTGTGCTGGTGTCTCCCTACGAAAGTATGAAGCAATTGTCGCGCGAATATTACCGCTGGGTGCCTTCCTTCATATTGCGCTATCCCCTAAAAACCAACGAGCTTTTGCCGCAAGTTCACACACCCATTTTGTTGCTGCACGGTACGCAAGATAAGTTAATTTCAAGCGAGCACAGCAAACGCTTGCTGGCGTTAAATCCGCAAGCGCGACTGCTTGAAATCGAGGGCGCAGGCCACGGCGATATCCACAATTTTGATACCTACACCAACACGCTCAAACAGGCACTACAGGATCTTTAGTTCCCGAACGCTGGAATCGGCTGGGATTTAGTGACTCAATCAGCTAATCCCTTTACAATCGCGCAACCTTTTCCCTAGCCGATTCATTCAGACAGCAATCACGATGAGTAAAGATTTCGCCAGACGTAACGCCGGCCCTAGTCGCCGCGCATCTGCCCCAAAAAATAAACAGGCGCCGTCTTGGGTGTGGTTTGTCATTGGCGCCATTTGCGGTGGTTTTGCCATGGCATTGATCTTCACCTTTCATAAGCCCCAGGTTGAAGCGCCAGTAGAAGAGCAAAAGCCAGCGGAAAGCGAATCAAAAACACCTAAGCCCCGTTTCGATTTCTACAAACTCTTGCAAGAGAGCGAGCAAATTGTCCCTGCGACGGAAACTATTGGCGAGTCTGAAAAATCCTCTGCACGTCCCGACAGTAATATTGAATATATCTTGCAGGTCGGTTCTTTCCCCAACCAGCCAGAAGCCGATAAATTGCGCGCGCAATTAATTTTGTTGAACTTGGATGCACATATCGAATCGGTGGAAATTCACAAGGGCGAAATTTGGCATCGCGTTGTGGTTGGCCCCTTTGATTCGCAGGAAAAACTGGCTACCGCACGCTCTTCGCTCGTTGCTAATCAATACACTGCTTTGGTATTGAAGCGCGCCAAAGGCGGGAAGAAGTAGGCATTCCTTTAGCTCTACGAACCAATTTGAGTGAATGGTTATGTGTATATATCCGTCGTCATCCTCGCGTAGCGGGGATCCAAGCTTTTGATTTTGTTTTTCTAAAAAACTGGATCCCCGCTGCGCGAGGATGACGACTCCCATTTCTGAAGTAATTTGTCCCTGCTTGAAATCCTTCCGCTTGCCCCCACCTCGTCACTTCAAGTCAGCTTATTTGTAAGGATTTTTTGTGACTACAATTCTTTGTGTTCGCCGCGATAACCAAGTGGTTATCGGCGGCGACGGTCAGGTTTCCCTCGGCAATACCGTAATGAAAGGCAATGCGCGCAAAGTGCGCCGCCTCTATAAAAATCAGGTTCTCGCCGGATTTGCAGGCGGAACTGCCGATGCATTTACCCTCTTTGAACGCTTTGAAGCCAAGCTTGAAGCTCATAACGGCCAGCTTACACGCGCGGCTGTGGAGCTTGCCAAAGATTGGCGAACGGATCGCAGCTTGCGACGACTGGAAGCACTACTTGCGGTTGCCGATAAAGAAGCGTCACTCATCATTACCGGCAATGGCGATGTGATTCAGCCGGAAGATGATTTGATTGCCATAGGTTCCGGTGGAAATTACGCCCAAGCGGCGGCGCGCGCGTTGATTGAAAATACGCAGTTAGATGCGCGCAGCATTGTTGAAAAGGGTTTGAAGATTGCTGGGGATATTTGTGTGTTTACGAATGGTAATCACACGATTGAGGTGTTGGATTACTGATCGGCTTTCTCCTGCCGAGGGCCTCACTTTTCTTTGCTTATCCAAAGAAAAGTAAGCAAAAGAAAAGACACCCTGCGGCTTCGTTTTTCCTGCGCGCTTCGGAAAATTGCTGTCGTTCCGGTGCGACATCCATGTCGCATCGTCACTAAAACAAACATCCTGTTTGTTTTCCAACAATTTGCCTCCAGTGCTCGGCGAAGCCACAAGGGATTTGTCGGTACCATTAGATATTTATTAAAGAGCTTTTTATGTCCTCCATGACTCCGCGCGAAATCGTGCATGAATTAGATAAACATATTGTCGGCCAACAAAATGCCAAGCGCGCGGTAGCGATTGCGTTGCGCAACCGTTGGCGGCGTATGCAGGTTGATGCAGATATGCGCAACGAAATTACACCTAAAAATATTTTAATGATTGGGCCTACTGGCGTAGGCAAAACCGAAATTGCACGGCGCTTGGCGAAGCTGGCCAATGCACCCTTCATTAAAGTGGAAGCGACAAAATTCACTGAAGTGGGTTACGTGGGGCGCGATGTGGAATCTATCATTCGTGACTTAGTAGACGTCGCGATAAAAATGCGTCGTGAACAAGCGGTAAAAAACGTGGGGTTCCGCGCGGCTGAAGCGGCGGAAGAACGCATACTCGACGCGCTCCTGCCGCCAGCTAGAGATTTGTCCGGCGAAGAAACTAAACACGAATCTGCCACTCGCCAAATCTTCCGTAAAAAATTACGCGAAGGTGAACTCGATGATAAAGAAATTGAAATTGACGTACCCGCAACGAGCGTTGGTGTAGAAATTATGGCACCACCCGGCATGGAAGACATGACTAACCAACTGCAGAGCATGTTTTCGTCCTTGGGCCGCGACAAAACCAAAAAAGTCAAAATGACCGTTAAAAAAGCGTTTAAACAACTGCAAGACGATGAAGCGGCAAAACTGGTTAGCGAAGAAGATATTAAAGCCCAAGCCGTGGAAGCTGTTGAGCAAAATGGCATTGTGTTTATCGATGAAATTGACAAGGTTGCACGGCGCGGTAACGTGAGCGGTGCGGATGTTTCGCGCGAAGGTGTGCAACGCGATCTTTTACCTTTGATTGAAGGCTGCACAGTTTCTACCAAACACGGCATGATCAAAACGGACCATATTTTATTTATTACATCTGGCGCGTTTCACTTGAGCAAACCATCAGATTTAATTCCAGAATTGCAAGGCCGTTTACCTATTCGCGTTGAGTTGCAAGCACTAACGCCCGATGACTTTGAACGCATCCTTACTGAGCCTAAAGCTTCGTTGACTGAACAGCAAATTGCGCTGTTAAAAACAGAGAACGTTGATATTACTTTTAGCAAAGACGGCATCAGACGCATCGCCGAGACCGCATTTGAAGTAAATGAACGTACCGAAAATATAGGCGCGCGCCGCCTTCACACCATTCTTGAGCGACTGCTGGAAGATATTTCGTTTGATGCGGGAACAGACCACACTCAAATAGAAATCAATGCCGCCTATGTAGAACAACATTTAGGTGAACTGGCGAAAAATGAAGATTTGAGTAGGTATATTCTCTAATGTAGGTTGGGCAGTCATGCCCAATATTTCTACAAACGAAAACTCTTGCCACCAACACTAGGAGTGTTGGGTATTGCTGCCCAACATACAAATACAATGCAAAAAGCCCCCACAAAAATCCAACTCCATAAGCAATCCCAGCGATTGGAATTGCATTTCGGCTCGGAGATTTTCAGTTTAAGTGCAGAATTTTTGCGTGTGCATTCGCCCAGCGCAGAAGTTATGGGTCATGGACCGAATCAAGCGGTATTACAGTTTGGAAAAAAGGATGTATGCATCACCAAAATTGAACGCGCGGGGAACTACGCAATTAAACTAATTTTTGATGACGGTCATGATTCGGGAATTTATACCTGGAGTTATCTGCACGAGTTGGGGACAACACAAGAAAAACTGTGGCAGGATTATTTGAACGCATTGATTCATGCAGGAAAAGCGAGAGAAAAAGATACCAGCATTGTCAAATTCATCCACTAACAATGCTGGCTGCCATTAACTATTCCAGCTAACCATACCTGTATAAGCGGTAAGCAGAATCACCAACCCGAAGGCAATCCGGTACCACGCAAACACTTCGTAGGTGTGATTCGCAACAAAACGCACCAGCGTTCTCACCGCCAACCAAGCCGCAAAAAATGCTGTGATGAAACCGGCAGCAAACATTGGAATTTCACTCGCATGCAATAAATCACGGTGCTTGAATATGTCGTAAAAAGTTGCGGCAAACATCGTGGGCACTGCCAAGAAAAATGAAAACTCCGCAGCCACTTTACGATCCAATCCAATAAATAACCCACCGATAATAGTTGCACCTGAACGCGATGTCCCGGGAATCATTGACACAACTTGAAACAATCCCACCTTAAGTGCATCTTTCCACGTCATATCATCCACATTCGTGACCCGAACCTGATGCTGACGTCGCTCAGCCCAAAGAATAACTATGCCACCCAAAATCAACATGGTTGCAACGCTCAAGGCATTGAAAAAATAGGTTTTGATAATGGAAATAAACAACACGCCCATAACAGCTGCAGGTAAAAAAGCGACAAGCAAATTGAGGATAAAATTTTGTGATTTAGCATCATTAAACATTCCTTGAGCCACACCGAAAAACTTACGGCGGTACTCAACGACCACAGCTAAAATAGCACCTAATTGAATCGCAATTTCAAATACACGACCATCATTATGAAAGCCAATTAAATCGCTGGCGACAATTAAATGCCCCGTGCTGGAGATAGGCAAAAACTCGGTAAAGCCTTCAATAACCCCCAGAAAAATAGCTTGTAAAATATTTTCCATATAGATACCAATCAGATAAAAGCAGTGGCCATACTAACGAGATATAAGTTAAACGGCAATTATTGTGTACATGCCCCACGATGGTTGATGAACGCCTCACGTTGGATCATTTGCATTCGCATTTAATAAGCTTATTATGCACTCATAACACGAGCAATCGTTCCAGGAGAACGCCATGTTTACCAACCTTGTGCATAAATACACAATTTCATTTTTCCTTCTGTTGGCCTGCGTACTCAGTGGCTGTGCTACTACTAACAAAGTGACTCAGGATTTCAAATCAGGAACTGATTTCAAAGCCTATAAAACTTTTGCCTGGCACAATTTTTCATCAGATATTACTACCAGCAGCCAAATTGCAATTCAGCATGCGATTGAACAACAACTAGCATTACAAGGTTTCAAGCTCGTTAATGCGCTACCCGATGTTGTGTTGGATTTAAATATAATTCAGCACGCGGTTACACCTTCGACTACCGGTGTAGGGCTTTCAATTGGTTTGCCCATTGGGCGCCACGGCGGTATTGGTATTGGAACCAACAATTTGCTCAATAGAGGTGATCAGCTTGCGGGTTTAATTATTTTGGATATCACCGCAAGAGACACTAATGAAGTTATCTGGCGCGGTAGCGCGGAAGATGTTCCGCTGTCTCATTTTTTACTCAAGAACCAAACCGAACTCAACAAAGTTTTAATCAGCCTAGTACAACAATTCCCACCCAAATAAAAGAAAGCAAACAAAAAGGCCCTGCAGCGCTCGGTTGCAGGGCCTTTTTTATGCGCAACGAATTACTGCTGACGAATTCGATTTACGATGGAGGTGGTTGAACAATTTTCGAAAAAGCGCAGCACTTTCACACTGCCGCCGTTGGCTTTTACGATAGTTCCGCCAACAATCTGATCAGCCATGTAGTCTCCGCCTTTGACCAGTACATCTGGCTTTATACGGCGCAATAAGCGCTCGGGGGTATCATCGTCAAAGCTGACAACCCAATCTACAGATTCCAGCCCAACCAATACTGCCATACGCCTATCGACCGGGTTTATAGGGCGACCCTGTCCTTTCAAGCGACGCACAGATGCATCACTATTTAATGCTACGATCAGACGATCACCCTGTTTGCGCGCCTCGCCCAAATAACCTACATGACCCGCATGAATAATATCGAAACACCCGTTGGTGAATACAATTCGCTCGCCATTTGCACGGGCCGCTTCAACGGCCTGAATCAACTGATCTTCGGAAACAATACCGCGTTCGTAGCCTTGGTCACTGTGGATTGCACGACGCAGTTCAGGCGCACTCACTGTTGCAGCACCTAATTTACCAACAACTATGCCCGCGGCGAGATTGGCCAAGGCAACCGCTTCGGGTAACGTCTGACCGGTAGCTAGCACAGAAGCCAATACTGCAATCACCGTATCGCCCGCTCCCGTTACGTCATAAACCTCGCGCGCGCGCGCCGGCAAATGAATTGCCGCTTGATGTGCACGTAAAAGTGTCATGCCCATTTCACCGCGAGTTACCAACAATGCATCTACATTGAGTTTTGCGATGAGCTGGAGGCCCTTTCTGACAACGTCCTGCTCGCCCTCACAACGACCAACCACGGCCTCAAATTCAGCGATGTTTGGCGTCAACAAACTTGCGCCTTGGTAACGCGAAAAATCACCACCTTTGGGATCGACTAAAACAGGAATACCGGCTGTTCTAGCTCGCTTAATTAACGCCTGACAATCTTGCAAAGTGCCTTTTGCATAATCGGAAAGAACCAGAATATCGGCGTGAGGTAAAACAGGGGATATTTTGTCGTCAAAAGTATCGCTATCTTCAACTCCGAAGGCTTCCTCAAAATCCATACGGAGTAGCTGTTGATGACGACTCATAACACGAAGCTTGGTAATGGTGGGTTTTGAAGTAGAAACTTGTAAATCGGAGAAAATGCCAGCGGCATCGAGACGGCGCTTGAGGAGAGTGGCGGCTGGATCATCACCCACAACGCCTATTAGAGATACCCGCCCACCCAGCGCAGCAATGTTAAGCGCCACGTTGCCAGCACCACCAGGGCGCTCCTCTTCCAAAGAAACATTGACTATAGGTACCGGCGCTTCAGGGGAAACTCGATTACTGGAACCATGCCAGTAACGATCAAGCATTACATCCCCGATAATAAGCACATGGGAGGTGTCAAACTGCGGCATGGTTAAACGCATATCAGTCAATATCCTGTGTTAAAAACTAGCCGGAGAGCTCATCTCACCATGAAATTGAGCAGCGTGCAACTTTGTATAGGCACCGTTGAGGCCAAGCAATTCTTCATGAGTGCCCTGTTCTACAATTTTTCCATTCTCCATGACAACAATACGATCAGCATGCTCGATGGTTGAGAGACGGTGCGCAATAACGAAGGTAGTGCGGCCTTTCATGACCTGTTCCATAGCGGCCTGAATGTAGCGTTCGGATTCGTTATCCAAGGCCGATGTTGCCTCATCCAAGATTAAGATGGGGGCATCCTTCAAAATGGCGCGTGCGATGGCGAGACGCTGGCGTTGACCACCGGAAAGCCTTGCACCGCCTTCGCCGATTTGAGTGTCGAATCCTTGGGGTAGTTGCTCGATAAATTCCGTGGCGTAGGCTAAATCCGCTGCTCGTTTTATATCGTCACGACTGACTTTGTCGATACGACCGTAGGCGATGTTATCGGCAACACTCCCCTCAAACAAAGTAACTTGTTGATTCACGAAAGCAATTTGTTCACGCAAGTTGGAAAGTTTGTATTCGGTAATAGGTACCTCATCAATCGAAATCACACCAGCATGCAGGTCGTAAAAACGGGGTAGCAGGTTTACCAAAGTTGATTTACCACTACCTGAGCGCCCCACGAGCGCAACCACCTCTCCCGGTTTCACCTTTAAAGAAATACCTTTGAGAGCCGCTGATTCTTGCTCAGCATAAGCGAATTGAGCCTGTTCAAAAGTCACTGCACCAGCAGCGCGTGCGGTTTCGTAGGTGCCTTCATCCCGTTCAGATGGCTCATCTAATAATTGGAAAACACTATCCGCAGCGGCAACACCCTTCAAAATCATTGGAGCCACTTCACCCAATCGACGCATGGGTTGAATCATTGCTGCCACAGCACCGATGTAAACCACAAACTCAGCGGGCTCTCGCATTTTTGTCACGCTCATGGCAACAAAAATAAGCGCTGCCATCGCTACCGCAACGAGCATTTGAATGATCGGTGTGTTTGCTGCAGACGTGACAATTATTTTCATGTTCTGTTTGTAATTCCTTTTACTCGCTTCATCAAACCGTTGTTGCTCGTACTGCTCGCCACCAAAACTACGCATAACCCTGTAGCCATTTACCATCTCGCTCGATACTTGAGTAATATCGCCCACACTGGTTTGAACTTTGTTACTAAGGCGACGTAAACGCTTGCCTACTGAACTCACCAACCAACCTATTAGCGGAGCAATAGTTATAAACACTAGGGTGAGCTGCCAATCCTGATAAAACAAATAAATCAACATCCCAATGACTGTTGCGCCCTCGCGAAGTGAAATTTTCATCGCATCAGTAGCCGCTGAAGCAACTCCGTTAATGTTATAGGTGATAACAGAAATTAAATGACTAGAGTTACGCTGATCGAACACTTTGGTTGATAGCTTTGTTAAATGATTAAATACTTGTACGCGCATAACATGCACAATTCCATTGGCAACTTTACCTAGGTAATAGCTGCCCATAAATGCGCCTATGCTGCGCACCATAGTCGTCGCAATAATGGCCAAGGGAATTAAGTAACGGTCTATTGGATCATTTCGTTGTAAAACAGTGAGTAGGTTTTTTAGAATTTCAAGAAATGCATAATTCGATGCAGCATAAGCACCAAAGCCAACAATACCTAAAGCAAACGCAACTTTGTAAGGCTTAAGATAGGTTAGCAACCGCAAATAAATATTTACGGCTGATGCACCTGAGGAACTTGTTGTTTTTGACATAAATTACCTAAGCTTCGCAGTAGCTAGCTGCGAACATTTTGGTTGTTCGTGAGTTGCCATAGTTCGGCATATTTACAAAATGTCGATTGCGACAAGAGTAAGGCCAACAAAAAGCCTTGCTTACCATCTAAAACTCCCAATCGAAAAATATACATGCGCAAGAAGCACGCTAAAGCATGCAAGACAGCCGCCGTTAAAGATGTTTTTTTACCCGCCGCCGAGCGCTGCAGTGCCCATTCTTCCGCATAATGAGCCGCCTTATGTTGCTGATGGCGAATGCTATCGAACAAATAATGCAATAACACACCGTCCAAACGGCGCACAGGCAAATCCAAATGATTTACCAATCGCTCATGAACACGGGTTTCATCGAATTTTGCTTTGTTTTTGGGATATAAACGCGGAATCCAATCCGGATGCATTCCAGAGTGTTTTATAAAACGACCAAAACACCAGGCGAGCCGATTGATTTGCCATATTGCATCACCTTGTGTGATTGCAGATTGAATCGATACTTTTAGCTCCGGGGTTACGCACTCATCTGCGTCAATCATAAAAATCCAATCGCTGGTTGCGTAACTGGCCGCACGCTCACGCTGCACACCAAAACCTTGCCAATCCACATTGGTAAATACTTTTGCTGAGAATTCTTGCGCAATTGCTAATGTGTTATCGCTGCTACCAGAATCCAACACAATAATTTCATCCGCCCACGAAAGTGACTTGAGGCAGTCCGGCAATTTGCTTGCTTCATTTTTAACAATCAATACTGCCGAAATACTGGGCATTGCACGACCTCTTATGGTGGCGGATGCGCATAGTCCACGCCATCACCTTTTGTTTCTGTAATTTTTTGTTCGAGTTAAACTTGTTCTTGTGCAGTAACACGCGCTTGCGCCCACACAATAACCAACATGAATACATACGTCATCACGCCGCTGGCATGACAGAAAAACGATTGGGTCAAGCCGAACAATAAGGTAGCGAGAATCAGCATCAACCCGGCCCACGAATGAGCATTGCACTGCGAGGGAGATTGCTTAAGCTGACGATAAAATGCGATTGCCGGCAACACGTACAAAGCCAACAAAGCGAAGACCCCTAATAACCCACGCTTAACAAACGCATCTATAAATTCATTATGAAAATGGCTAAAACGCTGAAAAACGTCTGACGAATCACCCGTTATCGCAAGGTAATGCTCAACACTTCCCCAACCCAGCACCGGACGTTGCGCAATAAGATCCAACCCATGTTGCCAAAGCGTAAAACGAATTCCCAGCGAGGTATCGGCATTTTTCGCTTGAGTGTACTGATGCAAATCAGACAGCGCATCCTGAATACGGGCTTGTAAAAAATTAGATTCCTGCGAACCGTAAAAGGCGATGACTAAGCAAGAAAGCGCAAAAGCAAAGATCCATGTTGTTTTCTTATTTTTATAGAGCCCATTCGCAATAAAAAAAATACCTATCGCAAAAGGCAAAGCCAACCAACCACCGCGCGCGCCGGAAAGCAAAGATGCAAACACTCCAGCCACAATTCCCCAAAAAAACAGTGCCGACATTAGGCTTGAGCGCTGCTTTGCCCATGAAAACCCGCTGAGCAGCATGCAAGCGAACAGCATGGCAATATCGCCAAACTGAATAGGATTGTTATACCCGCCAGCACGCGATTCACCTTGAACATAAAAATCCAGATAAGCCACCACTGCCGCACCGACCGCACCAACTGCAACACCGCTCCACAAAAATACAGGCTTAACAGGGAATCGTATTAGCAAAAATAAGACGGGGATAGCTAATAAAAAACGTGAAAAATTATCATACCCACGCGACGGCAAATGATGAACGATATTGGTAAGAGCACCGACAAAAAAATAAATGAACAAAGCGGTAATGATAAGTTTGTCGCCCAAATTTAACATTGGATAAGGGCGAACGAGTAAATAAGCTAACGCAGGTAATAGCAAAAGAACTGGGCCGTAGGTATAACCACTTGACGCACTTAATGTCAGCGCACCGAATAAAAATACCGACAATGAAACCCAAAAAGTGAGAATGCGTTTAGCTGCAAACCTTGTTGAACTCATAAACCCGTTTCCAAATGGAGAAACATTCCCTATTTACAGAAATTGGAAAGCAATACGCTAGCACTAACTAACCAAACATTGCACAAAAAACAACTTCAGAAATAACAAAGGAGCCGAAGCTCCCTGTTTTGTTTACACCTTATATTGCGACAGGTGCAAGCCATTGGGTGTGATCGGCTAATTCGCCGCGCACAGCCTTGAAGTAGAGATCTTGCAAACGTGTAGTAATGGGGCCGCGACGACCTTCCCCAATTTGGCGACCATCCAGTTCACGAATGGGCAAAACTTCTGCTGCTGTGCCCGTAAAGAAACACTCATCGGCTACATATACTTCATCGCGCGTAATGCGTTTTTCTTTGATGGTGTAACCGCAATCTGCAGCTAATTGGAAAATGGTATTACGGGTAATACCGTCCAGACATGACGTCAGTTCTGGCGTATAAATAATGCCATCACGCACGAGGAAGAAGTTCTCACCACTACCTTCTGCCACATAACCTTCGTTGTCTAGCAACAAAGCTTCTTCACAACCGCAATCCAAAGCTTCTTGCAATGCAAGCAAAGAGTTGATGTAGTGACCGTTAGCTTTCGCTTTACACATGGAAATGTTCACGTGGTGACGAGTGTAGCTTGAGGTGCGAACCTTAATACCGATGTCGCGCGCTTCCGGTGACATATATGAAGGCCAGTTCCACGCAGCAACCATAACATGCGCTTTCAAATTATCTGCACGCAAGCCCATGCCTTCTGAACCGTAGAACGCCATTGGGCGCAAATAAGCCTCAGTCAAACCGTTCTCACGTACCACTTGTTTCTGTGCCTGATTAATCACTTCCTTATCAAACGGAAGTTTCATGCGCATGATGTGCGCGGAGCGGAACAAACGATCTGTATGCTCTTGCAAACGGAAAATACTGGTACCCATGCTGGCGCTGTTATAGGCCCGAACCCCTTCAAACACCCCCATACCATAATGCAAGGTGTGGGTTAGAACGTGAACTTTGGCATCGCGCCATGGAATCAACTCACCATCTAACCAAATTACGCCATCACGATCGGCAAAAGACATAGCCAACTCCTAAATCAAATACTGTTGTCGATTAGACTGCCGCATTTATATGCCACAGTTCGAAAATTTTTTGCTGCTACTGCTGTGAGTCCGAATCGACATTAATTAGCTGGCGCCAGATGTGGCTAACCTGCTCGCGTTCAACGTCAAAGAGATGTTCACCAGCCAAAACCGCTTCTTGTTGCTGCAGCGCAAGGCGGTGCCCGATGGATCGGTAGGCTTTGTAAGCGGCGATCAGTTGGGCGACGGAAGTGGCATCGAGTAAGCCGGCCTCTTCCAAAGATCCAAGTATGCGAATGTTATCCGTGTATTGGACAATCTTGGGCGCTTGATGGGCCCAAGCCAAAGCCGCGTATTGAACCATAAATTCAATATCCACGATACCACCGGCATCCTGTTTCAAATTAAATAATGGTGTGTTTTCACGCTTGGATTTAGCTTCGCTACCCAGTTGATCGCGCATTTTCAGGCGCATGTCTCGTACTTCCTGCCGCAACATGGGCAAATCCCTCTCTTGGTGCAAAACTGCCAAACGCACTTCATCAAAACGAACAGCCAATTCCGGCGAACCGGCGACCACACGCGCACGCACCAACGCCTGATGCTCCCAAGTCCAGGCCTCCTTCATTTGATAGCGCTCAAACGCCGATAGGGTGGAAACCAGCATGCCGGAGTTGCCCGATGGCCGCAGGCGCATATCCACCTCGTAAAGCTTACCGGACGTAGTTTGGGTATTGAGGATGAAGATAATGCGCTGACCTAGGCGAGCGTAAAAAGTCAGGTTGTCGATAGATCCTTTTCCATCCGCCAAACCCTCAGTTGAAAGTGCAGTATCAGCATTATGGATAAAGACTAAATCCAAATCTGAACCGTGGCCAAGTTCGATACCACCGAGTTTTCCATAGCCAACGATCACGAAATTGGGTTCTAGCTCAACCGTTCCGTCCTCACGCAGTGGGCGGCCGTGCTTGGCAATCATGTGCTCCCACGATAGGCGCAAAACGTGCTCTAAAATAACCTCTGCAATAAAAGTGAGGTAATCACTCACTTTCATGAGCGGTAAGGTTTCACTCACCTCACCTGCGGCCACACGCAAGGCGTGAGCGGAGCGAAAGTAACGCAAGACTTCCATATGACCTTCGAGGTCATCCCACTCAAGGCGCAATACTTCGCGACGCAATTCATCTTGCAAATTAGCTTTGATTTTTTGGTGATCGTCATCAGCCGTGAAATAGAGATTCACCGGCGTTAGCAGTTCATCCAGCAGCGCGGGATATTTCGCAACCTGCTCTGCAATCATGGTGCTCGCCGCACAGAGTTTTACCAATTGATGCAAGGCGATGGGATTTTCAATCAGCAACACGAGGTAGGCGCTGCGACGCACAACAGATTCAACCAGCGGTAAAATTCGTTTCAGCGTATCAGTGAATGAAATCATCAATTCGCCGCGCTCGGCGTGCTCACTGAGCATTAATAGTAAGCGCGGCACAAAATCGTCCAAGCGGCTGCGGCTGCTCGCCTGCATGTTTACAACTGAACGATTCTCACGCAGGTCATGCAACAGTTTTAACAGCTCTTCGGGATTCTCTAATTGCTCACCTTGCAAAAGTGCTTTTGCATCCTCGGCGCTCATAGTTCCAGACTGCACACTCGCATCCCACATGCCACGCCAAATATCCAACGCCGTGATGTTCACCGTTTCACGATTTTCCGGGTCGGCAATTACAGCTTTAAATTCTTGATTCACGCGGTTACGGTAGTTATTGAGCGCTGCAAAAAAAACATCCCAGCTCTCAAAACCCATGGCCCAAGCTAACCGCAATTGGCCTATTTCATCCGTGGGTAATGCTTGGGTTTGACGATCCTGATAGCCTTGAATGGCGTGTTCCGTGTTGCGCAAAAACTCATAGGCTTCACTCAGGGCTGCACCTGCGCCTGCCGGTAAATAATGTTCTTGCTCCAAAATGGGCAACAACACCATGACTTGACGCTTACGCAAACGCGCATCGCGCCCACCGCGAATTAATTGGAAAACTTGCACCACAAATTCCACTTCACGAATGCCGCCTTCGCCGAGCTTTACATCCAAATTCATTCCCTTGCGCTGAACTTGGCGAGCGATTAACGCTTTCATTTCTCGCAAAGATTCAATTGCACTGAAATCAATGTATTGGCGATAGGTAAATGGACGCAGCATAGTGCGCAGGTATTTTTTCTCAGCTTTTATATAGTCTTCACTAAAACAAGTTCCTACTGCCGCAGCAACCGTGCGCGCTTTAATCATCGCGTAGCGTTCCCAATCGCGCCCTTGGGTTTGGTAGTAGTCTTCCATGCCCGCAAAATTGAGCACCAAAGCGCCGCTTTGCCCGTGCGGACGCAAGCGCATATCCACGCGAAAAACAAAACCATCGGCGGTGACTTTGTCCAAGCTATTAATTAATTTTTGACCAAGCTTGGTAAAAAATTCCTGATTGCTTAATACACGCGATTCGTGATTGGTGTTGCCAGATTCTGGGAAGGTAAAAATTAAATCGATATCAGAAGAAACATTTAATTCGCGCGCTCCCAACTTTCCCATTCCTAATACCAGCAGCGGTTGCGGCTGGCCAGATTCGCGGCCAATGGGCGCGCCGTACATTTTTTCAAGTTGGCGATAATGGTAGTTGGCGGTGAATTGAATTGCAGCATCGGCAAAGCGTGACAATTCCGCCGTAATATCTCGCATGGGAGCACAGCGGTTAAGATCCCGCCAAATAATTCTAATCATGGCTTTGTTGCGGAATTGGCGCAGGGTTTTATCTAACTCTACATCGGTATTGCATGCATTAATCGCCAACCCGAAAGGAACTAACGCATCTTCGCCCATTGGCTCAAAGAGCGCGCCACTTTGCACTAACTCGATTAGAAAAGACGGATTAATCGCGCAGGTTTTTGCAATAAACTCGCTGGCGGCGAAGGCACGGGTTAGCTGGTGACCAAATGTATAAGCATCCATTTTATCTGCCAACACACTGAATAGCTCGGGCAGATTTTGCTTAATACGGTTTTCTTCGAATTGCGCCCAAAAACGGGCGGCAGAGACATGCAGAGCTTGTGGAACCTGAGCGAGATCAAACATAAAAAAGCTACCTTTATTAAGATAGCCTTAGTGTAGCCTGCTCAGGTGCGTGTGTCTTATTTTCCACAACTGCTATTGCTGTATACCTTTTCCTGTTGCGGACCAGTAAATACCGCCAAGCAAATGATTCAAATATTGTGGATCTTTGTACATCTCTACATTGTGGCCGAGCGCCGATACAAACACGCGCCCTTTCTCATATTGGTGATACCAACTTACTGGGTGATTTTTCCCCATTCCGGTCGCAACCTGACCGGGCCAAATTTTGGTGGGGTCATAAGAATTTTCATCCACATTTAAGATAGGATTTATTTTTACGTTGTAAGGGTTAGTGAATTCGTACCACTCATCGCTCCAAATCCAACGCTCCGGTAACCCAAAGGTGGCGGGGAACTTTTTATCAACCGTATTGACCACTGCCGTTTGCAAAATAGGGTGGATCTTAAACGTACGGCCCACAAGCTGTTCATACCATGGCCACACGCCGGGGGCGGTAATCACAGCTCGGTGCACGACCACTACATTTCCGCCTGCACGCATATAGTCTTCAAATTTTTTGCGCTGCGTTTCGTTAAGCTCTTCACCCGGCGTATTTAAAAAAACTACCGCTGCGTATTGAGTTAAGTCGCCTTCAAAAACGTCGGGCTTGTTTGTCCAAGTGAACTCAAACGAGTGCAACTTAGAAAGCTTTTCTAAACTCTCACGCGCAACGGGAATATATTCGTAGTGATATTTATTGGGAACCGCAAGCACGAGCAATTTGAATTGGCTATCGGCGTAGCTCAGCGGCGCTATTAAAAATAAGCTGCTCATCAACCACAACATCGTTTTTTTCATTCGATAACCCTTGTTAGTTTTCTATACTGATATTCGTTTTTATGAATTTGATGGTGGGAGTATTCTATAAAAGGCTGTTTCGCGGACACGACTGTTAATTTCTTTTCGCTCTTCATGCGAAAACTGTGCGCCGATTTTTTCCGCCGCTTTGCGTGAACGCCAGTTATCGACACCGATATGCAACCACACTAAGCTCGCCCACTTAAAAGCGTGCTGCAACATGAGCTGTTTCATTTCGGCGTTAGTCGCTCCGCCCCAATAATCACACGCCAAAAATGTAAAACCTATGGCGACTTCGGCTTTATCCTTATCCCACTCGTAAAAGCGCGACGATCCTATAATGCGCTCATTTGTATTATCCACAACTACAAAAGCGCTGCCTGATACTAAGGCCCCCTTGAAGAAGCGTTGTTCAAATACATCTCGCTGATAACGCGTGGGCTCCGGGTGCTGCGCCCAAATCTTAGGATCCGAGGCCGCCGCATAAAGTGCCTCAAAATCATCTGCAACTAAGGGGCGCAAATAAATAGACGAGCCCATCAGTACTGGATTGAAATCAAATTCAGTGAATTTACTCATGGGGCACCATCAATCCCGCTCAACAAAGCATTGCATAATAAATGAGCCTGCATATTCTCCAAAGGCATAACCTCCAAACTTTTTGGACTTTTAAAAGTTAAAGTCTTGCTGTTACTCTGCGCGCCCTGTTGATAATTCAACAAAAAATGACCAAAAACAAACACTAAGGCTTCATATTTTATGGATTTTCAGTATCCCTACGCGCTCGCAGGATTATTTGTTGGATTTGTAGTTGGCTTGACGGGCGTAGGCGGCGGCTCTTTGATGACCCCCATTTTGCTGTATTTTGGTGTTAGCCCAGCCAGCGCGGTAGGGACTGATTTGCTCTACGCCGCCATTACTAAGTCTGGCGGCGTCCACGTGCATAATAAGAAGCGCAATATTGATTGGCACATCACGCTTATGTTGGCCTTGGGGAGCGTTCCAGCCGCCCTACTTACACTGTGGGCGCTCCATGCCAGTGGCTTGGATACAGCAACTATTAATAAAGTGATTAAAAAGTCCTTAGGTTGGGCGATGCTGCTGACGGCTTTGGCTATTCTGTTTAAGCAAAAAATCATGGATTTCAGCCACAACAATAATATGTGGATTACCCGCATGAATCGCAAACAACAGGATATTGCGACAGTAATTGTGGGTTTAATTATGGGCGTTATAGTGACTCTCACGTCCATCGGCGCGGGCGCCTTAGGTACAGTTGCCTTGTTTTTGCTTTACCCTCTGCTTCCTGTAGTGCGCCTCGTGGGAACAGAAATCGCCCATGCAGTTCCGCTCACCCTAGTTGCAGGTATTGGCCATGCTAGTTTCGGCAATGTAGATTGGGGATTGTTGGTGAACCTATTGATCGGCTCTTTGCCAGGTATCTACTTGGGCAGCCACCTCGCGCACCGTGCAGCAGAAAAGTATCTGCGCCCTGCGCTGGCAATGATGATGTTTTACGCGGGCAGCAAGCTGGTACTCTAAATTCGTGATTTCAAACTAGATCGGTAAACATTCACTGCATGGGTGAGCCTATCATTTGGTTCACCTTTTTGGTCGTTATTGCCGGGAACAGTATTGAGCCAAAGCCCATCGTTGGATTGCGTGCGATAATCACGTAATATATTGCGTTCATCTTGTATACATGCCGGATGAGGGAAGGCCTAAATCATCCGGCCAAATGCCGCCCACAGCCAACAATAATTATCCGTTCTAAGGTTTCCCGATTGATGCTTAAGTTTTACCGCAATGCATCCATTTTATTCTTAGCGCTGCTCCTTATCACAGGGGGGCTAATCTATGCCGGCATCATTAAATCGCGGTTGGATACCTCTCTGTTCCCCGCCAGAGATAAAGACTTCATGTGGCGGCCATCAACCGAGCCGCAAGCACCTAATGGCCAGACAAGTCTCAGCTTGAAAGAAGAACTTGGGACTGTGGAGTTCGACTTCATTTTAGACCCCCAGCAGTCTTTCCCTTACATCCACTATTCCATGGCGTTTACAGATGCGGTTCAACCCTACAAGCTGGTTGACCTTTCCAAGTACCGCAACATTTCGTTCAAAATTATGTGCGATCCACGCAACGTACTGGTTTTCACTTTATTTAGCTTTGACGACAAGGTAACCGATTTGAACAATCCGGTTACTCGTCGCGTATCTTCAAAAGCCTTTGTGTGTAGTAGCGACTGGACAACGGTGAACATCCCATTTGATGAAATATTCACCCCCGACTGGTGGCTGGGTAGGAATCATTATGAGCTAGGGGATACGGGCTACCATCAAGATAAAGTCATGGGCTTTGCTTGGCATAACTCGCTTTACACCCCATCTAATACCAAAATCCATGTGAAGATCGCAGATGTAAAAATACAAGGGCGCGACTACGGGCACATTTACGCAACAGGTGCGCTGATTGGGATTATCTGGGTGTTGAGTTTTGTATGGCTGTTCCGCCGTTACACCGCTGTTCTAATAGAAGATTTAAAAGAAAAACTAAAGCAAGATCAGCCACTTATTGCTTATAAAAAACTCTCGATCGAGCCGCAGAAAGACAAAGAAAAAATTGCTGTTTTGAATTTTATTGCTACCGAATACGTTAACCCTGAACTCAGTATTGAAACATTAACCACTAGCTTGGGAATTAACCGAGCCAAGATTAACGACATTTTGAAAGAAGAGCTTGGATTAACCTTTAGCAGTTATCTCAACAAGTTAAGGCTCACAGAAGCGGCTCGCTTACTATCGGAAAGCAAAGACGCAAACGTCTCAGAAATTGCTTATGCCGTGGGTTACAACAATGTGAGCTACTTTAACAAGCTGTTCAAAGCCACCTACAACTGCGCCCCCAAAACATTTAAAGATTTCAGCCTTTCCGAACAGTCAGACACCTAGCTCAACGGTTAATACTTCACCTTCACTTCGAAAGCAGCTTGTATTGCAAGCTGCTTGGTTCCGATTATTCAATTCCTCGCACTCAGCCCGCTCACTTATTAATCTGTTTTCACCAGCAAAAAAAACGCAAAATTCCTTTAACTTTTAAAAATTCCAATAAAACCGAAAAAAATTTGAAACGGCTCCCCGCCTTCTTCTATATTTTAGCATTGAGGACTAGTATACAAGTCCTCTAGTAATCATTACTATAATACCGCTGGCTGGGCATCAATACCGTGGAGATTCACTTCATTGAATCTGGTGCAGGTAAAACCAGTGGTCGTTCATGCAAGCAGCAAATCCAACCTCTTGCGCCAATCGATTGGACAGAGGTTGTTCTAGCCATAGATAACAAATAATAAATTGGAGTTTCATATGAAAAGCAAAGTGCACAAGCCCATATTTCACTTAAGCATACTGAGCTTGAGCGTTATTGCGGCAATGACTCAAGCCGCGGAATCTACCCCAGCAGAAGCTGAAGAAATCGTTGTAACGGGTTATAAAGGCAGCCTACAAAGCGCCACTAACGCAAAACGCCAATCTACCGCTTTGGTAGAGTCTGTATTTGCGGAAGATATTGGTAAGTTTGCTGATTCAAACATTGCTGAAGCCATCAACCGTATGCCAGGTGTACAAATCAACCGCGACCCCTTCGGCGAAGGCGTTAACGTTTCTGTTCGTGGCCTCCCCACAAGTTTTACCAAAGTACTCCTGAACGGCTCGCAAATTGCGGTGGCCACATCAGGGACTATTGATACCCAAAACCAAAACCGCGAAGTGGATTTAAACCTCTTTCCAACGGAGTTGTTTACTCGCTTTGATATTCAGAAAACCCCTACCGCAAGCATGCTAGAAGGCGGTATTTCGGGGATTGTTAACATTCGCGCAGCGCGTCCATTCGACTACAAAGAAGACGGCTTCCGCACCAATGTTAGCGTTCAAGATGTTTACACAGAGTTGCAATCTACCAACAGCCCAAAAATTTCTGCGAGCAGCAGCTGGCGCAATGATGAGTTTGGTGTGCTTCTAGGTGTATCTCACGTGGATAAAAAACTGGCCGCCAACGGTTATGAAACCATCGGCTACAGCAACCTCAATACATCGCACAAAATCTGCGGTACCACACCAGGCGCTGGCCAAACACTAGCAACTACCGGTGGTTGTAACCCGTCAGGCAGTAACAACTGGTTATTGGCCGGCCTCGATCAAACCGCAACCAGCCAAAATTTTGGTAATGGTAAAGTTCCCGTTAATGCAGGTGCTGGCTTGGTTGATGGTGCGATCATTGACCAAGCTTTTTTATTGGCCAAAAACCCAGGTTTGAACATTACCCAAATCTCTGAAGCACTTATGCCTCGCTTGGGCCGCCAAGCCTATATGAGCGGCACCGATGGACGTACCACTGGTTTGGCTTCGTTTGAATACCGTCCGAACGATCAAATGAAATTCTATTTGGATGTAATGTCCACCAACATCAAAAAAGATGTGGATCGCTTGGCGATGACCATGGTGGGCCGTAACGGCTCCATGATCCCGCTCAACATGAAAGTGGATGACAACAACGTGGTTGAATCCGGTACTTTTGCGAATGTTCAATTCTTCCAAGAGGCAAGACCTTACAAAGAAAGCGCCCAGTTCTACAACATTAACCCCGGCGCCCATTTTGAGTTTGGCGATGCTCACACTTTAGACATTCAGGCAAACAGCAGCCGTAGTGATTGGTTCCGTGAGGCGCCAACCGTGATGGTTGCAACTCAATTGAATAAGGGGATTTACGTTAATTACACCAACGGCGAAGTGCCCACGTTTGACGTGATGGACGCTAACGGCAAAGTTGATTTCAACAACCCGGAGTTAGGTTGGGGCTGGAACGGTGGTCGTTTGAACATTTCTAACGAAAAACGCCACACCGAGACCGATGGCGCGCATGTCGATTACCGTTTTGGTGATGATGACAACAACATCAAATTTGGTTTGGCCTACGACAAAGCGTCTCGCAAAATCGCCGGTTTCGACAACAGCGGTCGCTGGGAAGACGTAGTCTGCCGCGATGGTTTGGATGCAAGCGGCAACACGCCAACATCAGGCCGCAAAGGCTGTAACGGTTTGAACCCCAACTCACGCGTGCCGCTCAGCCAATTAAGCTCTTACCTAACTAAAGGCCCAGGATTTATCACGGTAAACTTCGATAAATTCAAAGCAGATACCGGTTATTACGCCTTAAGAGATTCGGCTCCAGAGGGTGGCGGTTCATCAACAGGTGCATCAACCGCGCTGATGGAAGAAAAAACTCAAGGTGCTTATTTGGAATTCAACACCACCGCTGAAGTGGTTGGTCATGAAATGCGCTTCAACCTAGGGGGGCGTTACATAAATACCGATCAAACCATCTCTGGCCCAGTAACCATTGCAGCGCAACCCGCAACGGCGACCACCCCAGCGGTTGCTGAACAACGTTTCTATGTGTCAAAACCCGTGAATTACAACTACTTGTTGCCATCATTCAACGCCACCTTCCAAGCAACGGATGACATCGTTTTACGCTTTGCTGCATCTCGCACCATGACTCGTCCGAACCCAAGCGCCATGCTTCCTGGCACTAACTTCAGCGATCCATCTGCACAAAACGCAAGCTACGGTAATCCAGAGCTGTCTCCATACCTCTCTACTAACATCGATTTCGGTGGTGAATGGTATACCGGTGACGAAGGTTATGTAGGTGCAACCTTCTTCGGTAAACAAATGACTGGTTTCACGGTTGCCAATACCTTCAACATTCCCTTCAGTAAGTTAGTAGTAGGTATCGGAAGCGACCAAACTATCCCCTTCAACAGTATCGGTGAAAGCCGCCAGGCTGCAATTAATGCTCGTGGAGGCCCAGACCTTGCGCCAATTCTTGTTAGCCAACAGGTAAACGCTCCCGGTAACCTAGAAATGGAAGGTGCGGAATTTACGTGGGTACAACCATTGGACTTTGTCTTCAAAGGCTTTGGATTTAACGCTAACTACACCCACATGTACCAACGTGGTGAAGGCGCAGGCGCTCCAGCGAAAGCAATTGGTATATCGCCTGAAACTTATAACTTTACCGCTTACTGGGAAGATTTTGGTGCATCCGTTCGTTTGACCTATGTATGGAATGACAAACAAACTTCTTCTGGGCCAAATCAAAACGGTGTTCTTAGTACTGAACTCATGACCGATGCTCGTGGACAGCTGGATCTTTCTACCAGCTACGAGTTTGCTGATGTAATGGGTAAACCAAAAGTGAGCTTCAGTGTATCGAATCTCACTGACGAACCACTGAGAATGACCTTCGCCTATGACAATGCAACTTACAGCTCCTTTAAAACCGGTTACATTGCAACATTGGGTGTGAACGCTTCTTTCTAAGCAGATCATTCATAGTAAGCGTTAACCTTAAATCCCCCTGCCACCACAGGGGGATTTTTTTTAGGTTGACTAGGCTATGTCGACGTTTCCTGTACACAAGATTATCCCCTCCATTCTCACAGCCACCGCAAAACCTCATCATCAATAAGATTTTTTTAATCCTTTAAAAAAGCAATGACATTTGCCATCAAAAAAATCGCAAGAATTGTTTAACTTTCTTAATGTTCAATAAAACACATTGAAAAGTTAAAAGTTGAACCTTTTTATTTCTATATCTTCTATCCATCGATTTGCTAACTCCCCCCTGATTTCAGGGGTAGCATTATCTCCCGCTTGCGGGAGTTCTCACCCCTGCTTTGCAGGGGTTTTTTATTTTGGGGATATTAATTTCCAGCCAAGAATGACAAATAAAAAAAGCCGCTCTCAAGAAGCGGCTTTTTTTAGGCTGGAAGAAATGTGTTTATTATTTAAACGTTTTGTTCAAAAACACTATCGCATCATCTAACACAGGCGTTGCCAACTCTTTGAAACAGCCGTGGTTGTATTCGTTGCAGCCGCTATCCAGAAAGCCGTGGCCCTTACCTTCATAGATTTTAAATTCCACCGGCTGGTCAGCTTGTTTCAACATATCCACAAAACGGGTTGCTACATCAGGTGGCGTTAAACCATCTTTACTACCCACGTAGATAAATTGTGGTGGAAGCTTGCGCTCTTTGCGGGTAGGTACGGAATAAATGGGCGACACCGTTTTGTAGAATTCAGGGTGATTATCGGCATTAACATCCACGCCAAAGATTCCGCGTGGCTTGGCTTTTGCCCATTCCCAGAATTTGTTGTTCGGTGCCTCAAAACCACCCTTGCCAGCAGACAACAAATCATAAGCTGCATAACTCAGCACAGCCGCTTGCACACGTGCGCCGTCTTTTTTAGCGACCTGTTCAGCGGTTTTATTTTTGGGGAGATAACTTGGCTTGAAGCCGAGCGTGGTGCCCGCAAAACCATCTGATTCGAGTTTATGACCCGCCAATACAACCATGGCCGCTAATTGACCACCCGCACTATCACCTGTTACTGCAATTTTGTTTGGGTTACCGCCATATTGCTTGATGTTGTCTTTCACCCAAAGTACCGCGCCGAGCGCGTCTTCAACCATTTCATTGAGTGTCGTTGTATTGTTGTTGTCACCTAACAAACGGTAATTCACATTGACCACCACCAAATTGGCATTGGTCGCCATGTATTTGGACATATCCGTCATGATGGATTTTGAATTGAGCAACCAACCACCGCCGTGGTAAACAACCAACACGGGCAGGTTCTTTTTCTTGATGTCCGGCGTATAAATATCTGCTGTTAACGTAAAGCCTTTGGCTTCCGCCCATGGGATATCTTTATGCTCGATGAGAGCGTGCTCAGCTTTAACCAACTGGCAAAAGCTTAGGCTGAGTATGAGCAGCAAATAGCTGATCTTGATAGTTAGCTTATTCATAGAGAAGACCTGCGTTGGGTGAGGATTAACATTGTTGGAATTATGGTGGAGAGCTACAGGTACAGGGCCGACTTTGAGTTACAGCCGGTCTACAATAAAAAACGCACTGCATTTTATACAAATACAGTGCGTTCGGGTTACATCAGATTAGTTAAGATTTATTTGCTACCCAAAAGCTTTCGCGGCTCAGGGCCAAAATAACTTTTCGGAACAGGCTTATCGCTGATAATGATTTTTTGCACAACTATCGCAGGGTCAACCATGGCGATTTTAAGCGTGTGAGCACCTGCGTTCTCCACTTTGTAGGTTGTGCGTAAATAGCGTGCGTTATCCTTGGTAACGAGATGCTCCTACCATTAGCCTATTCAGTTCATTGTGGATTTCTGGCTCATTAGTAAGTTGCGAGAAAAATTCATCCAAACCATCTGCACTCGCCAAGCCTACAATAACGCCCAAAACTGATCCGCGATGGCAGTTTTCACCGCCAAGGTTGGTGTTGGTTAACAGTGCATGCTTTGGCGTTTCGCAATATTTATACGCCAAATATAAAAGGCTCGGCCAGGAGTCGTCTATGTAACACGCTTTAGAGAAAACCCCACCCACCACTTCGCTATCGCTGAGATTTTTCTGAACCAACTTTTCCAAATCCAAGCCAACCGATTTTTTGGCAATTTGTGCGATATAGCTTTTTGCGTTTTCTTCTGGGTTGCGAAATAAAAGTGAATCGATTAAATCAACATAAGCATTGCAAATTTCCCCGAGTTTTTTATCCGGATGAGTGAGGTATAAATGCTCACGGCAACGTGCTTGCACTCTGGGTAAGGAGCGGTCAATTAACAGCTCGGCAATCGCAATTGGCGCAATTGTGACCAACCCCCCCACAGACGCCGTATCGTGAGTTACCGACCCACATTTATGCGGAGACAAGCCTTTGGTCAGGTTTGCGAAGAAACCACGGTGATAAGATTCCGCGTAAGTATCCGGGTGCTGCGGAGTCTCTGATGTCATAAATGCAATGTAGTTTTCTAAAAAGATATCGGCATTGTAACGCCCCTCATTTTGGTTAAGAGCACGGGTCACAAGACGAGCGCAATGTGCATTAAGTGTGTTTTCGCCAGCCAATAAACCACGATGATAATGTTGGTTCGCTATACCCCAATATTGTCGCTTACCTTTCAAAATAACATCGCCGACGATTTCTTTTGCTGCCGCCGCTTTTTGTGAGCCTCGCCCGCCAGCACTGGTTGAATGTAAATTCATAATTGATGTGGGGTGAAGCGCAGGTGCAGCCTCAAACTTCTGAATGCCACCGGGGAAGGCCTTAATAATATCCAGTGAGTTGTAATACCAATGCACAGGCATAGATAAAGCATCGGCAACGTAAGTCAGTTTTAACGCTGCAAGTGCGCGATCTTTAACAACAGAGTTTTGTAAGCTAATCATACGGAGGGCTCTGGAACAAAATGAATATTCGACATGCGTTTCGATCGGCGATGGAATCCCATTGGAAGAATTACCCCGATATATACGCACAACATAGACATTTAGTTTTACCCTGCCCAATTATCGCTATTTATTAAACGCATCGCGTCGTCAGACAAATAATTTAGTTGAGCAACATTCCGACCCACTCGGACAAGGGTTTTATCCCATATTTTGATTCACAAGCACCGCGTGAGTCGGAGCACGACGCAAGTGATTAAGGACGGCTTTTTAGTCGGTTTGGAATCCAGTCTTTCGTCATTGCGGAATCCTCGAGACGAAGAAATATTTTGCAGCAGGACGCTGAGCGAAAGGGTGCATAAAATTTTTATGCGCAACCACCAAACGAATGCTCCTGTATATGAGCAATGCGGTATTTACTATTTTGCTGGGCAGATAGTTTAGATATTCGCGAAGACGGTGAATCAATAATCAAGGCAAGTCAATGCTCGCTTCTCTCACCTACTCCCCGGCCCTTACAATCAACTCCGAAACTTCATATGTTTAACAAGCCCAGGGCTCTTGCTTGATCAAGACTCATTGGTTTAACAAAATGGTGATCGAACCCAGCATCTGAAGCGGCCTGCTTATCTCGTGCTTGGCCAAAGCCGGTCAAGGCGATCAATATGGCTTCCTTATTTTTTTCCCTAGACTTTAACGCTTTCGCCACATCATAGCCCGTCATGTCCGGCAAACCTATGTCGAGGAAAATATAATGCGGATCAAAAATTTCTGCCACTTCCAATGCTTTGTGACCTGAGTGTGCTGTCTCTACCTGATGACCGCTTAACTCAAATAGTTTAGCAAGCGTAGATGCCGCATCTTGGTTATCGTCCACAACCAAAATTCTAAACGCGGCAAACTCACTGGAGTTTTCAGTGTCGTCCGGTGAATTAAAATCATTAACAGTGGCGCGCGGTAAAGTCACCTTAAACACACTCCCACAATTAAGACCTTCACTTTCTACTTCCACTTTTCCGCCATGAAGCGAAACGAGTTCTTTGACTAACGCCAGCCCAATGCCCAAACCCTCAACAGCTTGGTCCCTGACTTTGTTGCCTTGAGCAAACAATTCAAATATTTCAGTTATATCATTTGGTGAAACACCAATGCCATTATCAGAAACCTTGATGCAAATATCATTTTCTTTCACTTCGCAATCTATCTGGACGAGACCTCCAGTTGGGGTAAATTTGGCTGCATTCAAAAGCAAATTAGAAATAATTTGCGCTAACCTAAGCTCATCTCCTAAAACAAATACCTCGGAGGTTGGAAAATTTACCGTTAAGGCATGCTGACGGTTTTCAATCATAGGCAATGCGATTTCTGCGGCGCTCTCAATGATGGAACGTAACGAAATAGCCTCAACACGTAAATTAACCTTACCGCTGGAAACCCGCGATACGTCCAGAAGATCATCCACAAGTTGAGCCAAATGATTAGCTTGGCGCCGGACAATTTCCCTAACTTTTACGAGATCAGAAGACGGTGAAGGCTCAAGTCTCGTCCAGATCTCTACGGCGTTTCTAATCGGGCCTATGGGGTTCCGCAATTCATGCGCGAGAGTTGCAATAAAAGTATCTTTACGACGATCAACATCCCGTAACTTTCGCTCAACATCGCCTAAGCGAAGCAATGCATTGACGTTTGCCAAGAGCTCGTCCTGATCGATTGGCTCCATCAAATAATTGTCTGCCCCGTCTTCAAGAGCACGAATTTTATCGGCAGTTCCTAAGAAAGAAGCAGAAGTTTGTAAGATCAAAATATTTTGTGTCGCCGGATCAGATTTTAATATTCGGCAGACTTCCATACCGTTGATGTCAGGGAGCTTAACGTCGAGCAAAATCAGCGAAGGATGTTTTTCGCGTGCAAGACGCAAAGTGTCTTCACCATTTTCACATTCAATGACGGTGAAGCCTGCACGATTCAAAATGCGAGTTTTTACATAGCGGGCGCCATCGTTGTCATCAACGTTCATGATTACGGTGTTTTGATTTGTCCGCATGTACATCACCCTTAATGAGGTCGTTCAGCGTTATCGTGAACTTTAACCAAAGTTTCTATAACGCTGAGCAATTCATATTTAAATATCGGCTTAACGTAATAGGCATCGGCACCCAGCAATAGCCCTTTTCGCTTATCCTCTACATCGCTGATTACGATGACCGGAATGTGTTTACGTGACGCGTCACTCTTGATTTCTGCAAGCCAAGACCACGTCGTTTCACCGTAGAGCATAACATCCAGTAAAACCGCACTAGGATGAATGAGCGGCCACAACTCATTGGCTTCGCGGACCGAATCGGCGATAACGATTCGATATTCGGAATCCTCGAAAATTTTTTTATAGACGAGCTGTACGGTTGTATTATCTTCAACGATTAAAATGGGAGGTCTCTCGTCAGATTTTTCGCCCGTGAGCTGTCGGTCCCGTAAATAAGGCTCATGTTCAACCTTTAATTTAATCGGAAGAGTAACTGAAAAGGTAGAACCCTTCCCCGGCGTACTCACAACCGACACACTTCCCCCCATTAAGTTCGCGAGCTTACTGCATAGCGGTAACCCAAGTCCGGTGCCTTTAACTTTGCGTTGAAGTTTACTTTCAATTTGTCCGAACTCCTCAAAAATCAAATGTACATCTTTTGGATCAATACCTATACCAGTATCCACAACATCGAATTTTATGAGATCAACATCAATTTTTGTAGCGATGACATTGATATAACCTTGCTCAGTAAATTTCAGCGCGTTCGAAATAAAATTTCGCAAAATTTGTGATAGCTTTGCTTCGTCAGTGTATAAGACTAAATCGTCTTCGGGGTCAAAAAAGTTTAGAGCCAAGGAATCCGATACCAACAGAGGTCTTAACATTCCACGAAGTGCGCTGAAAAGTTCAGCAACATTAAATTCTCGCGGATGAACTTCAGTCTTTCCCGCTTCGATTTTTGCAATATCGAGGAGATCGTCCACCAACTCTGAAAGTGAAAGTGCACCTTTCATAATAAGCGTCAGTTGCTTTTCTTGCTCTTCGCTCAAAGGACCGTCAGAACGACTCAGAAGTAATTTAGTCAGAGCCCTAATAGAACTTAATGGCGTTCGGAATTCATGACTCATGTTTGAGAGAAATCGTGATTTCATCTCGTCAGCACGTTGCAAGTGGTTCGCTTTTTCGTCTAGCTCCGCATATAGCGCTACAACACCACGATTAGTGTCCTCAAGCTCATGCGTAAGCTGAATTAAGTCATTTTGGCGTGCCTTAAGTTCCCCCAAAGCATCCATTAGTTCGTGGTTTTGCTGAGCTATTTCAGAAATCGCGGTATCAGGTTGGGATACATTGAGTTGCGAAAAAAAGGAAGAACTGTTGGAGGTAGTTAGCAGTGGAGCCTGAATAGGCAGAATTTTTTGTAGAGTCACCTCCGTGCCAGATGGGCCGGTCTCGATATCAAACTTGTCCATCAGCTCTTGGCAGCCGATAATTCCCTTTCCCATTCCTGTAGAAGAAACATATTCACCAGCCAGTATGGAATCTATGTGTTTTATTCCCGCACCTTGATCTGAGACAACAACCTTTAAAACCTGCGGCGCCGTTTCGCCCTCGATAGTGAAGCTCACCTTTCCCTCGCCAACGTAGCGAAATATATTACGTGCCAGCTCAGACACTGACGTAGCAACGCGAACTTGATCCTGATTAGCAAAGCCACAAATTCCCGCAATTTGTCGTGCGCGCTGCCGAGCAGCCACCACGTCAAATTCTGTTTTAATTTTTATATTGAGAACGCAAATTGTCACAACAGAGTTCCTTTGTCGCGCAGTACGACGACAGAAACATCGTCTCGCCCACGAGAAAAATCCCGATAGAGAACTGCTGCAATTAAATTTGGATGCGCACCTGATAATCCAGTGTATTGTTTGAGATCCCAGCGCGTATTAATACCATCCGAATGACTGATTAAAATATTGTTAGCGCGCCAGGGCTGCGTGAACTCTTGGATTTTAAGAAGATTACTTCCCACAATACCATTGTGCGAAACCAGATGTCGTCTCGCCTGATCTTCGAATAAACAAACCGAAATATTTCCCACTCCCGCAAACCGTAGTTCAGATTGATTTCGGTCTATGCAGCTAATTGCAATCGCAGCTCCCCGGGTACCCTTAAGCGCGTGATGACATTGTTTTAACAGCAAAGTTGGAGACGCTTCCGTACTACTTGATACAACATCTTGGGCAGCTCTGGATGCGTCCGCTGCGGCGGCGCCGTGCCCCAAACCATCGGACATTAGAACCGTACAATTACTCTCTGTTACCCGTAACTCGAATGCATCACCACTGATTTCTTCCGTGGCTATGGGCAAACATATTCCGCCAACTTCCCATCCCATATCATCTGGAATGGATCGATCCTTCCACAACATACTGAACAGCACAACACCATTTTTTTCGCCGGAAAATATGTCGAATTCATCGGATAAGCGCTCAATCGTCCCTAAACCAACGCCGTATGTTCCCGCTGTGGAATTGCCGTCGCTCATGTTGTGGGAAATGTCGGTCATACCGGGCCCGGAATCAATCACCAAAATTTCAATGCCGCATACTTCATTTCGTTCAACTGAGCGAATTAAAATCTCCCCGCTGACTGCAAACTTGAGAATATTTGTTGCGGCTTCAGTAATAACTAACGCTAACTCACCCGTGCGAACTTCACTGAAGCTGCATGCGTTTGCAAGAGAACATGCGGAACGTCTAACGGCGGCTATTTCACTAGGGTCTGTAATTGGATAACGACGTTGCAAGCCAAACCTGGTCAAGACAATCTCCATTTAGTGATCGTAACTGTTGTGCCCTCACTCGGAATACTTTTCAATTCGAATTCGTCCGCTAGTTTTTTAGCACCGCTCAACCCTAAACCTAAACCACCACCGCTGGTGTAACCATCCGTCAAAGCTAAATCGATATCGAGAATCCCCGGCCCCTTATCAATAAAAGAGAGCTTCAATCCCTTGCGATCAAAGTCGAATAATTGCGTCAGCAGCGCTTCGCCGCCGCCGCCATATTTCAGGGTATTTCTCGCCAATTCACTAGCAGCGGTTACCATTTTTGTTTGTTCGATTAGGCTAAAGCCGAGAGCAACAAGATTGTCTCTTACTGATTTTCGCAGACGAACGACGTCTTCATCCGTTTTGAGAGGCAGCAGGGATTCATTTCCTTGCGAATTCATTGCATTGAATCCGGGATAACATTTGATCCGCTGGGAAGTTTCATACTAAATCCCTTTCTAGGAGTTTAATTCCTCGTTCTACATTTAGTGCTGTGCTCACACCTTCTAGCGTCAATCCAAGTTCAACAAGTGTGATAGCAACAGCAGGCTGCATACCCACCAACACTGTTTTCGCGTCAAGGATTTTTGCCATAGCTGCGGTGTTGCTAATCATGCGGCCAATAAATGAATCCACAATATCAAGCGCCGAAATATCAATGAGGACACCGGTTGCACGATCAGCAACGATACGTTCGGTCAAATCATCTTGCAGCGTCATTGCCAACCTATCGTGCATATCGACTTGAATGGTAACCAGTAAAAGTCTCCCCATTCGTAAAATAGGAATACGTTCCATAAAATCAACGCTCGTCGTTTTGGATGTTGATTGAAGACCCTGTTTTGCGTAGCGCCACTATGAAGGCATCTGCCAAGGTTGCTTTGGTAACCACATCTTCAAGGTTAACACCGAGATGGACAATCGTTTGTGCGATCTGGGGACGAATACCACTGATCACGCAATCAGCGCCCATCAAGCGAGCGGCAGCGATCGTTTTTAATAAATGTTGAGCGACTAAAGTATCTACAGTGGGTACGCCTGTAATGTCTATGATTGCGACTAGTGCGCCGGTTTCCACAATTTTCTGTAAAAGATTTTCCATCACAATTTGAGTTCTGGCGCTATCGAGTGTGCCGATCAACGGCAATGCCAGCACGTTCTTCCATAACTGAACAACAGGGGTCGATAACTCAAGAAGTTCTTGTTGCTGGCGCTGAATAACGAGCTCACGCGCTTTTTGGTAAACCTCAATGGTGAACAACCCCAGGTTGTCGAAGAGAATACTGGTTAACGCTGTCTCATCTGCAATCGCTTGCGGCGAATCTTTTAAATCAGCATGAATCAATTTAAACAAGGGATCTTTTAACGAGAATATGAAATTCGCAGTTTCTATTGGCGAAAAACCTTGGCGTGCACGAAGTTGAGAAATTTCACTCAGAAGTTGTCTTATGTCGGCCCACTTAGGGTCTTGAATATTGCTATCGCCACCTTTAATTAATGTTGCAGATAAAAGCGGAAGAAATTGAGCAGCCTGTTGACGAAGCTCTCCCTCAAGCGCTTTGTCCTTTCGAATTTTAGACAACAATCCGTTCATCCATCCATCGAGAAGGTTCGTCTCATTTGCAGCAATAATATTAGCTAGTTTTGATGTACTCATAACATCCTCGTTTATTAATGGTATTTCACTATTCAATTAAAGAAGCTGGGACTTTAGCATTACTTTTATTGTTTACCAAATGAGAATTAATCACAGACCGCGTCACTTAAATTTACTGTTCGGTAGCGAACATAAGGATCATTTTTTTCTTAAAATTACTGCACCGCTAACCAATTAACTTGATAACTTGGAAAATATTCTGGGGTGACACTACACATGCCGCACATTGAATTGAATGAAAATCGAGGTATACGCTCAAATGACCCTAGGTCGGTTCGATCAATATCTGATGCGTCGAACCTTTTTTATTGCGCGAGGCGCTAAGTGTGGGCGACGCCGCGGTTTAGCGGTAATGCTGGTGATCGACTAAAAGCCGACATCATTTTTGAAAGGGATTTTTTATGGAAAAAATATATGCCAAACAATGGAAATAACGAAGACAATTGCACAAAAGTACCAAATATAGCGGTCATAAGATCCACTATGTTCGCTCTCACTTACGGATGAGGGTTGCGCCTGTGGCCTAATCATATTGCCATCCGCATCGTAGAACTCCTGATCATCTCCTTGAACTCTGGCCTTAAGAGCCGCAGCAATCTGTACAATTTTCTTTGTCACATCTTCGGGTGGGTTCTTTGTATATATATTTCCTAAACGTGGGTTAAACCATAGCGGCCAATTTTCAGCATCCCGAATGTATAAATAATTATCTTCATCTGGGTTCTCTGGGTCTGGCATTATTTCAGAATCGGTTTCTACATAAGCTTTCCATTCAGCTATGGAGATAGATCCTTCTTTTTCCTCATCCGCCCAACACTCTTTGCGCGTAATATGCAAATCGTAACCCATAAAGTTCTCCTTGATATCGCCAGCTAAATAAAACGGCTAAACGCGTGTTGATGTTAGATTTGTGGTTTTTGAAATAGAGTTGCGCAAAAAACATGAATCAACGTGAACTAGTTTTCGCCAAGGCAAATTTTACGGTCGATTAGTTTTGCTTAATCTTGAGCATAAAAAAGAAGCGCTCTGTGGTCTTTGGCAGCAGCATCCACAACGGTTTTCAACACACCTAAATCTTGCTGAAAATATTCATAGTTAACAGAGAGCTTTTTGCCGATTAAGCTATCAACTTCTTTCTTAAAAGCCTGTACTTCGTGCGGCCGCATTACCACATAAGCGTTAGTGCAATCCCAGGATCTATCAGTATAGGCTGCGCATCCTGTCCATTGGTTTTTCCATTCGCTGCGGCCATTTTTAAAAAGCCCAAATAGCGTTGCAGAATTTTTAGTTGATTGTAATTCGTAAGCCTCGCTAAAAAGCGGCACACTAAAATATTCAAAATTTAATGGGAGCACTACATCTTTAACATCATACTGTGCAATAGAAGTCGCTTTTTGACCGCGCACGCCAATGAATCGCGCCACTATTTCTCGTTCACCACACCATCGCGGTTCTTCACCATCAGCCGTAATGCACTTTTTTACAGATGCATCTATTTGGTTTTTATCTGCCTCATATTTCGCCCAGTCCAAAGACTGCGCCCCCCACCCCAACCCGGATGCATGAGCGAAACCTGCAAACATTGTTGTGGCAATAAATAAGAAGAGTAATTTGCTCATTGAGTTATTCATTTTCAACATCCTACTCATAAAGCCTACATCAAGTATTGCCATAGAAAATAACTAAACTGGCAAGCCCAGCATACAGAAAGCAGAGCTTCAGTAATGCGTTAGGGCTGATCTTCATTCAACCAAGGTTAAATGGAACAACCCTTTTTGTGCCGCAGATTTTTCCAAAATAGATATGCAATTATCTAATTCTTCGATTAATTCCTCTACTTCAGTTTGCGAGAGACCCGATATGCCTGACGAAGAAACAGCTGCCCGTAAAGCTTTAAAGCTCGGCAGGCCCTCTTCCGCCTTAAACCACGTCATGTCGTCAATTCCATAGGCGAGACCTGTTTCTGAGTCTAGCTCTTCGTCTTCATCGTCATCCTCAAACTCATTGAACTCATATTCTTGCTCTGTGTAGTCCACAAATTCGCCAAGCGCTTTAACGCCGCTTTTTTGGCAAACGTCATCTATTGCTTCAAGATGACGACACATCTGTGAATGATCGTCACTGTCTTTTGAATAGTTTTTTCCTTCCAGCGTGTGAATCCAGATTGTCATGCCCATTTCACTTTTCTCCGTGGTTAACGAATTACATTTTGAAATATTCAGCCTACCTAAGCGGCAATTTTTCAGTTGTAGCCTAGTGGAATATTTTTGCGCAGCAAACCCATAGAGCACCTAGCTAAAACTGCAACCTACAACCTGCTTAAGAGCAAAGCAACTAGTGCTTGATCTTGTTAGGCATAGGCCACCCATCCACGAAACCCAAGCCCTATATAAAATGTGTTGATGTCAGAGAAGCCAGCCTTTTGCATGAGTTCTTGATCCTGCTCTGGAGCAAGAATAGGCAGCTGCTTTCCAATTGCTACCAGCGAAGCTTTTGCTTGCTCAGCATCAATTCCAGACAGGATCGCAAACTCAGCGCATCTGGATAGCCAAAGCTCGCGCTCAGTAGGGTTTTTAGGAATGCTGTAGTGTGCAGTAACGAGAACCCCACCAGGCTTCAATCGCGCATGAATTTCACACAAAGTTCTAAAGCGTTCAGCCTCGTTAGTGAAGTGCAAGGTCAATAGACATGTTGCTGCATCGAATAATTCTTTGGGTGCTGATTCAATATAACCGCAATGTAGTTGCACCCGTGAAGCCAGCGAACCTAGATTAGTTTTTGCCAGATCTAACATTTCTTTAGAAGGGTCAACACCATCAAATTTCCAATCTGGAAATGTTTGAGCGAAGTAACTGAGTTCCATACCGCCGCCAGCGCCCACAATCAAAACACGCCCACTGGGCGGTGTACGTTCAGCCATTAGTAAAGCCGACATACGGTGTATATCCTTCAAGCCAGGCACACGCCGAATAGCGTTTTCTGCGTAGCCGCTAATTGCCTTAGAATCTGAAAATGTTGACATAGTTTTATTGCCTAACGCCGAGCTAAGCGGCAGTTTTTAAGTTGTGGTTTTGTGGAATACTTTTGCGTAGCAAAACCACAAAAGCGCGACTTAAAAACTGTCCAGCACACGAAGTGTGCGGCGCTTAAGCGATTTGTTATCTGCCTACTTTACCCGGTGGGTTTTCCTTAAACCATGAAACAATATTAGGCATATGTTGTTCAAAGTTACCGGGGGCTGAAATATTTAACACTCCTGCACGAGCATTGCTTCGATTTTCGAAATCGT